>Ga0208849_1000006_pt1 | contig 387795 bp, 395 predicted proteins | sample NGESurdeep072012_10_FD_184470 | JGI IMG/M metagenome (GOLD analysis project Ga0208849, IMG submission 184470) | Arctic peat soil microbial communities from Barrow, Alaska - NGEE Surface sample 53-3 deep-072012 (SPAdes) | ecosystem: Environmental > Terrestrial > Soil > Wetlands > Peat ... | reverse complement strand
CACCACCGCCTTGGCCGAGGCGAGCCGCTCCTCGATCACCTCGCCATAGGCGCGGTGGGCGGGAAGTTCATCGTCGCGCCAGACCCCGTAGCCCAGCGCCTCGAGGGCCGCGGCCACTCTCTGGGCCTCGGCGGCGGTCGAGCGGGCGTAGGAGATGAAGATCTCGGACATCGGCCCGTCGGCCCCCCACTCCGGGACGACACACTTAAGCGACCAAACGATGCTCGCCTAGGGCGCCGGCCAAGTCCTGGCTCCACGCTTTGCAATAGCGATGGCGAGTGCGCTCAAGCATCCCGCCCTGAAGTCGTCGCGGGTCGCGACAGCCGCTATTGGACGACGACGGCCACGCCGGAGCTGCCTTGACCATCGGTACAAGCCGCTCCAGCCGGAATCGGGGTTCCGCGGAGGTTTTCGATGGTTCCAGCCTTTGGTCCGATGGTGAACTGGCAGTAGGTGGTCAAGCGCATGGGCGCCATGGGCCCAGGATTGGAGCTCATGGGTCCGGGGTTGGAGCTCATCGGCCCGGGGTTGGAAGCGTGTGCGTTCGCCACAGGAAGGACTGTCGAGGCGAGGAAAACGCCGCAGGCAATCCAGGCTGACAGTCTCATGCCGCAACTCCCCCTAGGTGTCGGCCCGATCCGCCAGCGGGCGGAGCGTCGGCGGCGTCCATGGCCGATATCCGCCCGATATCAGCGCCGAAACGCTGTGTCGATACGCGCGGCGCACGGTCGCGGACAGCTCGGCGCTCGATGGGTCGCGGGGACCAACGCCCGACGATGACGGTCTTCGAGAGTGGCGCGCGGTTCGCGAGGCGCCAGGCGTTCAGGCGCCGACGAAGTTCGCCAGCTTGACGCCGTGGTCGCGGGCGATGATTTCGGCGGCCTTTTCGCCGATCATGATCGAGGCGGCGTTGGTGTTGCCGCTGACGATTTCGGGCATGATGCTGGCGTCGGCGACGCGGAGCCTTTTGACACCGAAGACGCGCAGCCGCGGGTCGACGACGCTGCCGATGCGGCAGGTGCACGACAGGTGATAGACCGTGGTCGCGTAGTGCAGCGCCATGTTCTCGAGCAGGGCGTCGCTGGGCGGCTCGCTGGGCTTGTAGCCGTGCTTCTTGGCCAGCAGCGGCGGGACGTTGAGCGGGCCGGGTTTGCGCGGCCCGGGCCAGTTGGCGACGATGTCGAGGGCGCGGCGCATCACGGCGACCATCACCTTCAGGTCGTAGGGATCGGCGAAGTAGTTCATGAGGATCGCCGGCGGCGTCGCCGGATCGGCGCTCTGGATGACGATTTCGCCCTCGCTGTGCGGCAGGACCGGGTTGGCCAGAATGATGATGCTCTCGCGGTCGGCCGCCAGGCTGGCGAGCGGGTCGGCGAAGTAGCCCGCCGTGTCGATATTGAGCCGCGTGCCGAACAGGTCTTCGTCGTAGCCGCAGGGAATGAAGCCGATCTGGGCGTCGTGGCTGTGCGGATCTCCAAGGCCCGTCGAGTAGAAAGCGATCCCGTCGTAGAGCGATGACGCGACAAGGCTCGAGCCGGTCTCCAGCCACTCGCCGACGCGGCGTTCGGCCTCGGCCTTCAGGGTGGCCAGTTCGGGGGAAAGGCGGGCGTCGTCGGCGGGATTGGCCGGCAAGGGACCGGCGGGCGCGCGCAAGGCGTCGGGACCGGCCGAAACGCCGATCTCGGCCGTGGCGATGCCGATCCCGGGCGCGGGAAAGAACATCGCGCACTGGATATGATCCTTCAGGTGCTTGCCGACGGCGGGAAGGTCGTGGCGACAGGCGATATCGACGGATTCCAGCTCGCGACGCGGCCCGACGCCAGAGAGCATCAGCAGGTGGGGGGAGCCGACCGCGCCGGCGCTGAGGATGATGTCGCGCGAGGCGTGGATGGCGCGGGTTTCGCCCTCGGCGGTGCGAAATTCGACGCCCGTGGCGGCAAGGGTATCGCCCTCGCCCTCGAGCAGGACTCGCGTCACATGGGCGCCGGTGAGGATGGTCAGATTGGGCCGCCGCTCGGTCTCGCCTTCGAGGAAGGCGTGATAGGTGCTCGACCGTCTGCCCTTGCGCGTATTGGTCTGCACCAGAGAGGCGAGGCCGGCCGGGCCGCCGCGATCGCGGCCGTTGTAGTCGCCGCGCGGGATGCCCGCCCTGCCGGCGGCCTCGACGAAGGCGCGCGAGCCGGGGATCACCGGCGAGCGCACTGTGACGCTCACCGGGCCGCCTTCGCCATGGGCGTCGCGGTCGGTGGTGATCTCGTTGCTGGCGGTGAAGTCCTCGATCTTGCGGAAATAGGGCAGCACATCGGCATAGCTCCAGCCGGTGGCGCCGCGCCTCGCCCAGCCCTCGAAGTCGCCGGGATGGCCCCGCACCCAGACCATGTAGTTGATGCCCGAGGAGCCGCCGAGCATCTTGCCGCGCGGCGCGGGCATGCGGCGGCCATGCAGCCCGCGGCCGGCCTTGCCAGGATCGGCGGTGAACATCCAGTCGGTGGCCGGATCGAGCTGCAGGCTGGCGCAGGCGGCGGGCATCTGCTCGCGCGGCGGCGGGCGCTCGCCGGCCTCCAGAAGGGCGACGCGGCAGGCCGGATCCTCGCTCAGGCGCGAGGCGATGACCGCGCCGGCGGAGCCGCCGCCGACGACGATGAAGTCAAAGGTCTCCGACATCGCTTCTCCCCGGGTGGTCGAGAGGCTCGTGAAGGCCGAGCCTTACGCGGTTCCGCCGGCGCCGTCGGCAGGAATCAGGGACGCGCGCGACTCTCGAATCCGCGAGCGGCATGGCATTCACACAGCGAAAATCGCGGGTGCGCCCAGGCTGCGCGCCGCCCTCGGCGTCAGCGTCGATTGCGGTTCAGCTCGCAGGTGGTGGCGTAGAACCGGTCGCCGTTGGTGTTCAGGCCGATCCTGCCCCCCGAGACGATCTTGGAGAAGTAGGGTTTGAGCGAGCCCGTCTCGAACACGATCTTGCCTGACGACTCGACGTGATATCTGCCCGGCCGCCCTGCGGACGCGTAGGTGGAAGGTCCGGTGATGCGCATGTCCATGAATGTGTAGTGACCGTCGGCGAAGCACTCGTAGACGCCTGACGGGAGCTGGTTGCCGCCCGCGGCCCCGGCGGCGGCGCCAGCCCCAGCCCCGCCGGGCTGCAGCAGCGAATAGAGGTAGCTCACTTCCTTGCCGGTGTCGTCCTGGCGAACATAGCAATAGCTCCAGGCGCGGTCGACGCGGGTGATGGTCCCGTTGTGCCCGTCGCTGGTGACCACGCGTCGGCCTGGCGCGCATTCCTGGAAAGACCGCAACCCGTCGGCGCGGGCGACCTGCGCCGCCGCGACGCACGCGATGAATGAAAGAACCCCCAATCCGGCGAAGACGCCTCGATGTGTCATGTGACCCCCCAAAGCTTGAACCCTTCGACCCAGTCTAACCCGGCCCGCCGAGGGGGCAAGTCTCGCCATTTTCCGGCGCGGTGAAGTCCCGCTTCGGGTCGAACACTGCGGTCACCGCCATCACGGATAGCGGACCTTCCCAATGGCTCAGGAGGGGGTCGGAAGCGGTCTTCTGGCTCCTGTCGCTAGGTTGGGCCCCGGGAATCTTGCTAGGTCGGCCAATTGCCGGCCGTGCAAGAGCTCGGTCGCTGGTCGCGGGGAAGACCGCCATGCCCAAGATAGACCTTGCCGCCGTGCCGAAACGCAAAGGCTCGGGCTATCCGCCGCCATTCGACGCACCCTGCGCCGAACGCGTCCGCCAGCGCCTGGGCGACGCCGGCGGGCTCAGCGATTTCGGAGTCAATCTCATGCGCCTGCCGCCGGGCAACTGGTCGAGCCAGCGCCACTGGCATTCGGCGGAGGACGAATTCGTCTATGTGCTCGAAGGCGAGGTGACGCTCATCGAAGATGCCGGCCCAATGGTGCTGCGCGCCGGCGATTGCGCGGCCTTTCCGAAGGGCTCTGGCGACGGCCATCACATGATCAACAAATCAGGCGCGATGGCGGTCTATCTCGAAGTCGGCACACGATCGCCCGCCGACCTCACCGTCTGTTCCGACATCGACATGATGAGTTCGGCCGCCGATGGTCGGTTCGTGCACAAGGACGGGACGGCCTTTTCCGAGCCCTAGAATCCTTCCGAGCTCAATCGCAGCGGACGGGGAAAGGGTGTCGCGCTCAGCCCCGCGCCGGCCAGAACGGCGCCAGCATCGGCGTGCGGCGCCGATATTCCGCGTAGGCCTCGCCCAACTCCTTGCTCAGGAACCGCTCTTCCAATCGCGCCTTGAGCCAGAACCCAAGCGCCATGAGCAGGGCGCCGAACAGATTGGCGGCCATGCCGACCAGGACGCCCTGGGCGAGGCCGGCGAGGATCAGGCCGGTATAGATCGGGTGACGCACGAGGCGGTACGGACCGCTCTGAATCACGGTGTGATCGACTTTGCGGCTCACCGACCCAGACCAGAGCGAACCCAGCGAAATGCGCGCCCAGGCTGTAAAGAGGAGGCCCGCGCCGCAGGCGCCGGCCAGGGCCCAGCCGGCGGCGCCGGGCAGACGCCACAGGGGCGCGAAGCTGGTTGCGACAGATCCGAACCCGAGCAAGCCAATCCCGATGACTGTCGGCAGCCAATGGAAAAGCTGGTCCAATGCAGGCGGCCGGGCGGCCGTTCGCCGCGACCAGACCATCGCAACGATCCATGCGATCACCCAGACGTCCCACATGAGCGTGCTGGCCGCGACCGGGCTCGGCGCCAGGCGGTGAGCGATCGCAGAATACAGGTTGGCGACAACGTTCGCGGCCATGAGCAGGCCAAGAAACGCCAGGGCGCCTCGCCCAAGCAACCCGAGTATCTTCATCGCCTGCCCTCCCCCAAAGCTGGGTGCGAGGCGTCTGGCGTCGGCGCCTTCGGCTGTCGACGCTAGCGCCGCCCCTCGGAGTCCACCAAATAATTCGTCGTAACGACCGTTGCACCTCCCGGTCGCGGCGAGTTGCTGCCTACACGCTGATTTCGGTGGAGACGCCACGCACGACGATGTCCATGACTGGCTTGGCGCGCATGCCGGTGATGAACGCCTGCAGCCCGCTGTCGGTCTCGGCCTTCTGGCTCATGGCGCCGAACTCGGCCCAGCCGGCGTTTTCGGTGATGAGGGTGAGGGTGAGCGGCGTCGCGCCGAACGCCTGGGTGACGAGGCGGCACTTGCCGCCCAGCCGTTCGAGGTGGCCCTTCAAGGTCGCGAGCGCCGCCAGGGCCTCCGCATGCTTTCCGGGGTGTGGGCGGCTGGTCGTAACGCTGAGAATGGCGGCCATGATGGTTTCCTTGGATGATTGTCGGGGCTCCGCCGAGGCGAAGGGGTTGGCCCGCGGGGCTAGGAGAATGCCGGCGTCGTCGGCGTCGGCGTCGAGCGTGCTCGGCGACGGCACTGGGCGCACGCATGGCTAAGCTTGTCAAACCGGCCGATGCGGCCAACTCCGCGCCGGGTCTTCCGCTGACGACAAGGTGCTTTCCGAAGTCGGCCCTGCAGCGACGCCTTCGGCAGATCGCAATTCACCTCTGAATCGAATTCACTTTCGTTCATCTGAATCTCGAAGTCATTCTCCCAAAGAGGCACCGCGCCAAGCGCGGACGTCGAATGCGATCAGGGAGGCTGGGATGCCGAGGTCCGGGGACGAGCGCCACCGGAAATTCGACCAGATGCGCGACAATGCGCCGGTGCATTTCGATCCGGCGAGCGCCAGCTTCGTGCTCACCGCGATGGCCGACGCCCGGGCGTGGCTAAGCGATGCCACGCAATGGAAGGATGCCGATCGGGCGGAGGAGGGGGCGCTGATCCGCGCTTTCAAGCCGGCGGACATGAACCGGCCGGGGGACCGCAACAGCGGGATGGGCTGGATGGACGATCCGGACCACGCCCGGGTGCGCCGACCAATCCAGGGGGCCCTCGCGCGCCGCGTGGCGGGGCTGTCGGCGCCGGTCGCGGAGATCGTCCGCCGTCAGCTCGACGGGCTGCGAGGCGGCGGCTTCGACGTCGTGGCTGACTATGCGGCGCCGATACCGATCGCGGTGATCGGCCGCCTTCTGGGGGTGGACACGGCCGATTTCGCCCGGTTCCGGGCCTGGTCGGAGGCGGCGCTCAACGTCTTCAACCCCAGTCCCAGTTCCGAGGAGGTCTGCGCCACCAAGGCCGCGGCCGAGGCGATCTGCGATTATCTGGACGAGGCGATGGCCCGGCGCCGCGCGCGGTCATCGGACGACCTGATCAGCGATCTGATCGCCGTTCAGGCGGCGGGCGGACCTCTGAGCGACAGCGAGATCCGGATCAACTGCCTCAACCTCCTCCTGGGTGGCAATGTGACGACGGCCGACCTGATCGCCAACGGCGTCAACCTGCTCCTGCGCCATCCCACGGAGCGGGCGCGGCTGCGCGCCGATCCGGCGCTGATCGGCGGCGCTGTCGAGGAGATCCTGCGCTTCGAGCCGCCCACCGAAGGGGCGCAGCGGGTGGCCTCGCGCGATCTGGAGCTGCGCGGCTGCCCGGTCCGCGCGCGCCAGGTGGTCGCGGTGATGACCCCGGCCGCCAACCGCGATCCGGCGGCCTTTTCCGATCCGCACCGCTTCGACATCGGCCGGCGCGAGGGTCCGCACATCACCTTCGGAAGCGGCGCCCACATCTGCATCGGCGCCCCCTTGGCGCGGCTCGAGGCGAAGCTCGCCATCGGCGGACTCTTCGAGCGGTTCCCGGATCTGGCGCTGGCGCAGCCGGAGGCGCCGCCGGCCTGGCGCACCGCGCCGTTCTTCCGCGGCCTCGCCGAGCTGGAGGTGCGGGCGTAGCGGGACAACCGGAAGGGTCCACCCGAAGTACGGGCGTGCGCGCGCCGATCCCTTGTTTCAGGCGAGGACCTCGGCGACGCGTTCGACGAGCCAGTCGACGCCGGCGTCGGGGGCCTCGGAGCGGCGCACCGCCTGCACGGTGAACCTAAACGGCGGGTAGGGGGGCTCGATCACCTGCAGGCCGAGGCGCTCGGCGAACCTTCGCGCCATACGCCTTGGGCAATCGGCGAGGACATCGCTTTCGCTGACCATCAGCATGACGCTCTCCCACTGGGTCAAATAGGCGTGGGTGCGCATCAGCTCCGGCCCCGGAAGGGCGCCGTAGGTGGCGCGCATCGCCTCGCGGTCGAAGGGCCCGTCCTCGGCAAGGACGCCGTCGGGATTGCCGACAAAGACGTGGCCGATCCGGGCGTAGGTTTCCAGGTCGACGGCGCCCGTGACCACCGGGTGGCCCTTGCGGGCGATGACGCAGTAGTCGTCCTCGAAAAGCTCCCGGGCGAGGAAGCCGCCGCCGATGCGGTCGAATACGCCGATCGCCACCTCCGCCTCGCCGCGGCGAACCGCGCGCAGGGCGCGCTCGAGGAATGCCGGCCGGGTGGAGAAGCTCGCCCGGGGCGCGCCGGCGCGGAACACCTCCACCAGCGGCGCGGCCATCAGGGTGGCGAGATGGTCCGGACAGACGATGCGGAAGCGCCGGCGGCTGGCGGCGGGATCGAAGCCCGCCTCGCCGGAGGCGGCCGCGCCCATCATGGCGATCAGGGCCTCGATCCGCGGCCCGAGCTCGATCGCCCGCTGGGTCGGCTCGAGGCCGTGGGAGCGGCGGACGAACAGCGGGTCGGCGAAGAGATCGCGGAGCCTGGTCAGGGAATGGCTGATCGCCGAGGGGCTGAGGCCCAGGTGGTTGGCGACGTCCGTCGCCCGACGGCGGAGCAGGAGTTCGTGGAAGACGAGCAGCAGGCCACCGTCCATCTTCCTGATTTGAAGCGGATCGAATTCATCCATCAACCTTTTTCAGTAGTGGGCATTGAGCGCCATGTCCAGAATGCCGGCCGAACGAAAGGCGGTCGGCGATGGCGATGCAGGCTGGAGTGGACGCGGCGGGCGGACTGTGGACGGCGGGGGGGCTCTCACCGTTCGCCGCCATCGCCCGTCTGGCGGCGCCGCTGACGGCGTTCTTCGCGATCCAGAGCGCCACGAGCCTGGCGAGCCTCACCATGGTTGGGCGCCTGGGCGATTCGACGCTTGCGGGGGTGGGGACGGCGAGCGCGATCTATGGCGTCGTGCTGGCGCTGCTCTTCGGCGCCGACGCCGCCCTGCAGGCGACGGTTTCGAGACGGGTAGGCGCGGGGCAGGGCGAACTCGCCGGCCAGGCTCTGGCCGAGGCGCTCGCCCTGGCTGCGCCGGTTGGCCTCCTTCTCGCGGCGGCTTGCTGGTTCGGCGCTCCGCGTCTGCTGGCCGCCATGCTGCCCGACCCGGGCGCGGCGCGAGCCGGAGCCGCCTTCCTCAGGGGCGCGGCGCCCTCGCTCCTGTTCCAGGCGGTCACCATTCCGATCAACGCCTGCTGGATCGCCTCGGGCCGGCCGAAAGTGGCGCTCCTGGTCACCGCGGTGCTCGCGCCGGTGCAGATCGCCGCCACATTCATGCTCATCTCCGGCGCCGGGCCCTTGCCGCCGCAAGGCGCCGCTGGGGTGGGCGCGGCGCTCTCCCTGGCGAGCCTCGCGGGACTGGCGCTGCAGCTCATCCTCGCCGCGCGGCGCGGCGGCGTCCCGGGCTTCCCGCGCGCCGCGCCAAGGCCGAAGGGGGTCGCCGCCATCGCCATGCTCGGCTGGCCTATCAGCCTGCAGCAGGCCTTGCTGCAGCTCGGACTGATCATCGCCTATGCGATCATGGCGCGGCTGGGCGTCGCCCAGGTGGCCGCCGCCAATGTGCTGATTTCCCTGGCGACCGTCCCGGCGCAACTGGCGGTGGGCCTTGGAGTGGCGGCGGCCACCCTGGTCGGCCAGTCCCTGGGGCGCGGCGATGTCGCCGGGGCAAGGGACTGGGGCTGGCGGACGACGGCCGCCGGCTTCGCCGCCAGCGCCCCCTTCGCCCTCGCCGCCGTCTTCGCGACGCGGCCGATCCTGGGCCTCTTCCTGCACGATCCCGCGACCCTGGCGATCGCCGTCGGGCCGCTGCGCATTGTCGGCCTCGGCGTGGCGGCGGGCACTCTCGCGCGCATCCTCAGCTTCGCGCTGCGCGGCGCCGGCGCCACCCGGATCGGGGCGGCGCTCGGCTTCGCCAGCCAGTGGCTGATCCAGCTGCCGCTTACCTGGTGGGCGGCGGTCGCCCTGGGACTGGGGCTTCTGGGCATGGCCGCGGTGCAGGCCGGCGTCGGCGTCCTGGAGGCCCTCGTCACCGCGGGCGTCTGGGCGGGATCGCGGTGGATCGCGGCCGACCTTGCCGGGCGCGGCGTCGAGCGGCACAAGCGGGCGAGGCTGCGATAATCCGTTAGAGCAGGGAGCCGGCCAATGCGGCCCATGGTCAGTGGCGTCGGTCTGGATCCGCAGACGCGTTGCACGCACTACCACGGCCCTCTGGATGTCATCGCGATCAAGATGGCGTGTTGCGGGATCTTCTACGCCTGTCGGGAGTGCCATGACGAAATGGCCGGCCACGCCGCCGAGGTCTGGCCAATCGCGCGGCGGGGCGAGGCCGCGGTCCTTTGCGGCGCCTGCGGGCGGCAAATGGCGATCAGCGACTATCTGCGCTGCGACAATCGCTGTCGGGCCTGCGGCGCGCCGTTCAATCCCCGCTGTGCGCTTCACCATCACCTCTATTTCGAGCCAGGCTAACGCCGAATCCGACCAGGTTGGCGTCGAAAGCGGCGTAAGGGAGTCGAGGCGCGCACCGCCGACCTTGTGGGCGCGGTCAATGGGCTGCAGGCAGCCGGCGTGTCCCGAATCGCCTTTGGCTGTAGGGAATTGGGGCGCAGGCGGAAATCGATGCAATCGGGAGAGAGAGTGGAGAAATGGCGCAAGAACTGACGCAGGACCAGAACATGGCTCATACGCCACATCCTCAAATCGAGGGCCGCAAGGCGCATGGTGTTCCCACCATCGCCAAGGAACACACCGGATTCAATGGCTGGCTTGCCGTCAGGATAACCAATGCGGTTGGTACGATGTGGTGCGCCTACGCGTTCACTATTCTAACTCTGGTAAGTCTGCCCGAGGCGATAAAGGGCGGAACGGGTCCGCTGATCTCCTGGATTGCTCAGACATTTCTGCAACTTGTCTTGCTTTCCATCATCATGGTCGGCCAGAAGGTCGCCGCCGAAGCGTCGGACAAGCAGGCGTTTCAGACCTACAGGGACGCCGAGGCGCTGCTTGAAATCAGCAACGATCTACACCAGCTTCTCAAAATAAACAACAAGATGACAGATGAAATACACAAGATAATCGACAATAAAGCTTCCTGACGAATTGAGAAACCTGGCGGTGTTGTCCGCGAGACCGCGGCTGATGGAGGGGATGGGATGACGACGGTCGAGACCCTGAAGGTGGACGTGCACGAGGCGGAGGAGCGGTTGCTTCGCGAGCTGCGGACGCTGCGCAGGGGATCGCGGGCGGTCGGCGGCGCCAAACCGGTCAGTCAACTCACTCTTGGCCAGAAGATCGCCGACCAGGTGGCGGCGACCATGGGCTCCTGGCGGTTCATCATCATCCAGACCGCGCTTCTGGTGGTCTGGATCGTCCTGAACGTCACCGCCTTCATCCAGAAGTGGGATCCGTATCCGTTCATCCTGTTGAACCTGGCGCTCTCGTTCCAGGCCGCCTATGCGGCGCCGTTCATCATGATGGCGCAGAACCGGCAGCAGGACATCGACCGCAAGGAGGCCGAGAACGACTACCAGGTGAACATCAAGGCCGAGCTCGAAGTCGAGCTGCTGCACCAGAAGATCGACGAGCTGCGCGAGAAGGAGGTCCTGGCCCTGACCCAGGCGATCAGCGACCTGAGTGAGCTTCTGAAACGGGGGAACGCGCCCGGCGCCGCCGTCTGACCCGAGACCGCCCCGAGCCGCCGGCGCTACCGGACGGCTGGATCCGTTTCGGCCCTGGCTTCCCCGTCGGCGGTGTCGATGAGGCTCCTGGGGGCGAGAAGCAGCACCGGCAGGATCAGGGCGTTGATGGGGATGGAGACCAGGACCGCGGTGAGGAATCCGCCGTGGTGGTCGTAGAGGTCGGTTCCAAGGACGTCGCCGAAGCGCCCGGCCATCCAGTACATGGTGGTGACCAGCATCATCATCGTCCCCTGCAGGCCCTTGGGACAGGAGCGGATGGCGAGGTCCAGGAAGGCGGCCTGGGCGAGGCCGCCGGCCAGGCCCATCGGAATTGCGGCGAGAAGAGCGGCGCCCACCGAGTGGATGAAGAGAAGGGGGATCGCCTGCGGAACGGCGACAATCGTCGCCAGCCACATCAGTCGGGACAGCCGCACTTTCTGGCAGAGGAAACCGTACAGAACATAGGTCGGCACGAGGGCGCCGAAGGAAATCGCCGCGAACTCGCCCACCTGGGTGTCGCTCGCGTGAAGGGTGTTGGCCAGGTGGTACTGGAGCGGCGTCCCGCTGGCCGGCCCCAGCTGCCACAGGAACTGGATGAGCAGGGCCGGATAGATCGGCCAGTGGCGAAGCAGCCTTGCGACATCGCCGCCGAGGCTCGCCCTCGCCGGCCGCTCGGCGGTGAAGGCGGTGAACAGCCGCCTTGGCCCACGCACGCCGAGCAGGGCGATCGCCGCCATCAGGGCGCCGGCGACGAGGAATAGCGTCCGCGCCGCGGCGGCGGCGTCCTGGCCCTCGAGAAGGTCGCTGAACATGCCGCCGAGCAGGAGCGAAGCCAGCGCCCCCAGGGTGATGCCGATGTTGAGGCCGGTGCTGACCTGGCCGGCCATCAGATGCTGCTGACCGATGGCGGCGACGAGGCCGTTGACCGCGCTCCAGACGATCTGAATCGAGGCGGTCGCGACCAGGAGCCCGGCGAGCAGGGTCGCATAGGTCGGACCAGCGAAGGCGAGGACGGCGTAGATTGCCGCGGTGGTCGCGCCGAACAGCACCAGGTGGCCGCGATCGCCCGCGCCTGACGGACTCCAGCGGTCGCGCAGCAAGCCGAAGACAAACGACAGATAGAGCGGCGCTCCGACCCAGAGGTTGAACTGGGCGAGCTCATGCGCCTGCAGGTGCAGCTTGTTCTTGAGGAAGAAGGTCACCGGCAGGCCGATCAGGCCCCCGTAAGGCGCCGCGAGGTTGAGCAGGAGCAACAGCGCCCCGCCGTAGAGCAGGAGCTTCAGCCGCTCGGCGCTCGCAAGGACCGTCGGCGGCGCGGCGGCGGGCGCGTCAACCGGCATGGTCGGGCGCCCCGTTCGCTTGCATGCCCCGCCGGCGCCTAGGGCCGATCCCTGACCCGCAACACGAACGCCAGACTTACCTCGTTCGGCGGGCTGGCGCTATCGCGGGCGATGAGCTGGAAAGGAAAGTCGCCGGCCGTTTGCGGCGCGCCGATGAGCTCGCCCATGGCGTCGATGTGCATTCCCGTGGGCAGGCGACCTATGGTGTGGCCGGCGTATCCCGGCGAGCCGCCGCTCACGAGTCTGGCTTCATACTGAACGCCGACCATGGCGTCAGGCAGCGCGGCCGCCGCGTGCAACGGCGCAGCCGACCTCTGGTTCAGCGGCTGAGGGCTGCAGGACTGCGCCCCAACGCCCGGATCGCAACCGCCCCGGAGTCTCGGCTGCTGAGCCTCCGCCGAAAAGGGCGTCTGCAACATCAGAACGGCAAATGAGACCCAGAGGCGCCTCATCCGGCTCGGAGACCCGCGCCCGTCCGACAAGAACGCCTCCGCTCTGCCTTTCGCGTGGCCCGTCGCCGAGCCCCACGATGCTCGAACGAGCCGGAGTTGTCGATGTCGTGGACGCGGTGATCGGCGGCGACGCCGGCAATCGGACTTTCGCAACAACCGCGATGGGCAGCAGCCAGCGGCGGAGAAACCATGGACGGGCACGACTTCCGTACGGGCAATTTCCGGCTAGGCAGGCCGATCAGCGGAGCGGGATGAGGCCAGCGTCGGTCGGCCGGAATCCACACGCCGCCAAATAGAACTCACGAAGATGGGGCTCGAAGTCTACGTGCAGCCACTCGCAGTTGGTGGCCTTCGTCTGGAGAATCGCCTCCTTGACCATCATGGTCGCAAGCCCCCTCCGCCTCAGCCCGGAAGTGACCAGAGTATCGACGAGAAAGGCGTGGACGCCACCATCCCAGGCCACGTTTACAAATCCGACCAGTCGTTCAGACATTCTCAGACAGACCCAGCCCAGGCTGAAGGTGCTAAGCTGCGTCCACCAGTCGTCTGCAAACAGGCGGTGCTCGAAGCATTCGGCGTGCAGCGAATTGAGTTCGTAATTCTCGAATGCGCCGCGCCACTCTACAGCTGGAATGGAGGAGAAATATTCTTGCGAGGTAGAGGTGGAACTGTCTTCCATACGCCGGCAAAAACCGCGCCGACGCCTCGCGTGTCAAGGTCCGCAGCGCGTCAAGATCGACGCTTCGCCACTGAGGTGAACCTACTGGCGCTGGCCACGAGAGTGTCGAGACCCGACCCAAGGGCCGCGTCCCGCGACGTCAGACGACGGACGCCCCGCCGTCCACCATCAGGACCTGGCCGGTCGTGAAGCCCGCGCGCATCAGGTAGAGATAGGCCTGCGCGACCTCGGCCGGCTCAGCGCCACGCGGCAGCGGCAGCCTCGAGGTGAATCGCCGCAGCAGCTCCTCTGGCAGGCTCGTCGACCGCTCGGTGAGCACCAGCCCCGGACAGACGGCGTTGACGCGCACCGGCGCCAGATCGACGGCGAGGGCGCGGGTCAGGTGCTCGATCGCGCCGAGCATGGCGGTGTTCACCGCCGCGCCCTTCAGGGGTCGGTGAGCCAGGAGGCCATCGGTGAGGGTGATCGAGCCGCCTTCGGCGATCCTGCCGTGGCCGTGCTTGACCACGGCGAGCGCGCCCCAGAAGCGCACGGCGAACGTCGCCTTTGCCGCGGTGAGGTCCAGTTGGGCGAGCGAGCCCCCGCCGAAGCCGCCACCCCAATCGCCGGCGGTGAACACCAGATGGTCGTAACCGCCCAGCCGTTCGAAGAAGCGCGCCACCTCGCCCTCGTCGTTGACGTCGACCGTGAAGCCCTCGGCGCCGCCGCCCAACCGACCCACCGCGGCATCGATGCTCTCCCGCCGGCTCGAGCCGACGACGATCTTCGCGCCGCAATCCAGAGCCGCCTTGGCGACGGCGTAGCCGATGCCGGAGGCGCCGCCGACGAGCACCAGTTTCTTGCCGTCAAGGGAGTCGGCGGCCATGTCGCGAGGCTCCTGGCGAGGTAGGGGAGGTGAGCGGTGCGCCTATCATGGCCGCGCCGCGCTGTCTTGGCCGGCACGGCGAGCTGGCGCGGCTCTCACCCAGCCGCCGGCGCCAGCTTGTCCTGGGTCTTGGTCTCGAAATCGCTGGCCTCGTGGCGTTCGTGCAACTGGCTGGAGGGATCTCCGAAGGCGCGGTTGACCATCCGGCCGCGGCGCACCGCAGGACGCGCCGCAACGGCTTCGGTCCAGCGCTGCACATGGGCGTATTGCTGGACCTGCAGGAATTCGCCGGCCTCGTAGAGCACGCCCTTGGCCAGGGCGCCGTACCAGGGCCAGACCGCCATGTCGGCGATCGTGAAGGCCTCGCCGGCGAGATAGGCGCTCTGCGCCAGGCGCCGGTCGAGGACGTCGAGCTGACGCTTCACCTCCATGGCGAAGCGGTCGATGGCGTATTCGATCCTGGTCGGCGCATAGGCGTAGAAGTGGCCGAAGCCGCCGCCGAGGTAGGGCGCGGCGCCCATCTGCCAGAAGAGCCACGACAGGCACTCGGCGCGCGCGGCGCCTTGCGCTGGCAGGAACGCTCCGAACTTCTCGGCGAGATAGAGAAGGATCGCGCCGGACTCGAAGACCCGGATCGGCTCAGGGCCGCTGTGGTCGACCAGGGCGGGGATCTTCGAATTGGGGTTGGCGGCGACGAAGCCGCTGGAGAACTGATCGCCCTCATTGATGCGGATCAGCCAGGCGTCGTATTCCGCCCCGGCGTGGCCGAGCGCCAGCAGCTCCTCCAGCATCACCGTCACCTTCACCCCGTTTGGCGTCGCCAGGGAATAGAGCTGCAGGGGATGGCGGCCGACGGGGAGTTCCTTGTCATGTGTCGGCCCGGCGATCGGGCGATTGATGTTGGCGAACCGACCGCCGCTCTCCTTGTCCCATTTCCAGACCTTGGGCGGGGTGTAGGCGGGCGCTTTAGCCATCGTCGCGAGGCTCCATGGTCTCGAGTGCACACTGATCGCGCCTCCCGATGTGGGACGCGAGGGGATTGGCGAGTGCGGCCGACGGCTTTAGAGGCCGGCCAGCGATGAGGTGGTCGCGAGGTTCGCGCCGGCGGCGGCGAATTGCGCGTTGTGCCGGGCGATGATCTGATCGGCGCTCTCGCCACCGTAATCCCAGGTGCCATGGGCGTCGGAAACCACGGTCACCGTGAGCCCCGCCGCGATGGCGCCGGCGACGGTGGCCGCCACGCATTGGTCGGTCTGCGCCCCGAGCAGGACAACCTCGCCGGCCCCCTGTTCCGCCACCCATCGGCCGAGATCGGGGTTGCTGAAGGCGTCGCCGACGCTCTTGGCGAAGGTAGGCTCATCCTTCGCCTGGCCCAGGGCCGGCCACACCGGCCACCCCGGCGCGCCGGGCGCCAGCGAATCGCCCTTCGCGCCATCGTGACGGACGAAGGCGACCCTGCGTCCCGTGCGCCGCGCCCATTCGATCACCGCCCGGGCGCGGTCGACCAGGCCGGCTGAGCCCGCGAGCGGCGGTTCGAGAACCCCGTCGAGCATGCCCGTCTGCAGGTCGATCACGATTATCGGGGCGTTCCCCGCAGGCTGGCGCTCGGTCATGGCGCCAAGAATAACGCGGCGGCGAACCCGATCAAGGAGCGCGACGCGCGGCCGCTCGGCAGGCGCCCCCAGAGAGTTCAGGCGAGGCCCTCGTGCTTCAGCGCCAGCTGGACTGCCGGGCGGCCTTTCATGCGTTCGAAAAAGGCCGGCAGCGGCTCGGATATCGCGACCTGGTTGCTTTTCGCCCACGTCAGAATGACGAAGAGATAGGCGTCGGCGACCCCGGCGGCGGATCCGAAGATGTAGTCGCCCTTCATCTCGCCGGCGAGAAGGCCCAATCGCTTGGCGATCACTTCGCCCGCCTTGGCTTTCTCCGCGTCGCCCGCGCCGGCGAAGAATGGCTTGAAAGCCTTGTGAATCTCCGTTGAGATGAAGGCGAGAACTTCCAGGAGCCGGTAGCGGCCGAGCGCGCCGGTGGGCGCCAGCCCCGGCGCCTGATCGGCGATCCAGCTCAGGATTGCGATGTTCTCGGTCAGCAGTTCGCCGCCGTCCAGGCTCAGGGCCGGCACATAGCCCTTGGGATTGATCGCGGTGAAGTCGGCGCCGTCCGCGGTGGTGTGGTTGCGCAAATCCACCTTGACGCGGTCGAAGGAAAGACCGGCCTCATGCAAGGCGATGTGGTCGGCGAGGCTGCACGCCCCGGGGGTGTAATAGAGGATCACGGCGGTTCTCGCTCGCTGATTGGCGCCGCCGCCTCAACCCTTCGGCCGCGCTTTGGTTTCCCCGGGGCGTATCGACCGGCGCGGCCGGTGCGATCAGGATTTAGGGCATGGGCGCGGCGAAGGAATGCCACGCGCCGTCCTTGTCATACCATCCGTGGTCGTCGTCGGGGTCTTTCAACCAGTGCCAACGCGCGTCCCTCTGGTGGGCCGAGTACCAGGCATCATCATGCCAGACGATACGCGCATCGGCGGGATAGGTGGTGTAGCGTTCATGGACCCGCCAGCACTCGTCCCAGCGGTTGCAGACGACATAGGTGGACGTGGCCGCGCCGGCGCCCGTCGCCGCCAATGCCGCGGCGCCCACGGCCGCGATCAGGGCGCTCTTGACCACAGCGGATTTCGAAATACGCATGTCGACCTCCTTTGGGCTTGCCCCCTCGGGAAGCTACTGAAACGAAGCAGGGCCGGGTGGAGTTCCGGCGATCGCTCGCTGCGTGTCCCGCCGCCGTCGCGTGCGCCGGCTCAGTCGGGCACCTTGCCCTCGGGGGCGTTCAACAGCACCGCGCCGGTGTTGGCGTCGATGCTGACGTCCCAGACCTTGCCGTGGCTCAGCACATCGAAGGCATAGCGCAGACCACTCCCGCCCGGATGCTTTTCCATCGAGGTGTCGGTGATCTTGCCGGGCCTGACCTTCAGGGCCCGCGCCTTCGCCTGGGCGAGGGTGATCTTGGCCATCTTTGCAAACTCGGCGCCGGGATAGGTTACGTGGGTGGCCGTCGCCGGCGCCGCCGGGGCGGCCTGCGCCGCGGTCGCCAGCAGGCCTGCGCCCGCCACGATCGCCAGGGAAGTCGTCAGTCTTTTCATCGGGTGTTCCTTCAGTGCGGTGCCCCCGCTATGCACGGGGAAGGTAAGCGGCCGCGGATGCCGCGCATGACCGACACCTTGATTTTTCCCAATCCGCCACGAGAAATCTTCGCCGCAATGCCGATCGACAACCGAATAACCCAGATGCTCGGGATCCGCTATCCGATCGTTCAGGCGCCGATGGGCTGGATCGCGCGCGCCAAGCTCGCCTCGGCGGTCTCCAACGCCGGCGGCATGGGGATTATCGAGACCTCCTCGGGAGAGCTTGGCGCCATACGCGAGGAGGTCAAGGCGATGCGCCGGCTCACCGACAAGCCCTTCGGGTTGAATATCGCCCAGGCCTTCGTGCGCGATCCGGACATCGTCGCCTTCGTGGTCGAGGGCGGGGAGGGCGTCGGCTTCAAGAACCCCAAGGAGGTGGCGACGATGGTCCTCTTGCCGCTCGTCTGCTCCAGGCTCGACGCGCCGGTGATCGCCGCCAGCGGCATCACCGATGGCGGACCATGGCCGCCGCCTTCGCGCTCGGCGCGGTGAAAGAGGTCCTGGACCTCAAACCGACGCTGATAAGCCATATCGGCCTTCCGCCGGGCACGGCCCTCGAGCGAAGTTCCCAACTTGAGCCATGGTCGATCTTACACCCTGGAGATTGCGGTAACTGGCGAACTGATATACATTGACGATATCAGTTGCGAGGACGACGATGCGGACCCTTGTGGACATTCCCGAACAGGACGTGAAGGCTCTCGACGAGCTGGGCCGTCGTAGGCGCGTTTCGAGATCGAAGGTCATCAGGGAAGCGGTGAGAGACTATCTCGGTCGCCACGAGGACAAGGACCTGGGCACGTTTCTCGGCCTGTGGGGCGACGGTGAGATCGACGGTCTGGAGTACCAGCGCCGGATTCGTTCCGAGTGGTGAGGGCGCTTTTCGACACCAACATCCTGATCGATGTCATCGAGAACAAGGCCGAGGCCCTCGTCGAGGTCCAGCGCTACGACGACCGCGCCATCAGCATTGTCAGCTGGATCGAGGTGATGGTCGGCGCGCCCGAGGTCAAGGCTGACAGCACCAGGAGATTCCTCTCCCACTTCAAGGTCATAGGCTTGGATGAAGAGGTGGCGGAAATCGCGGCGGCGCTACGGCGGGATCGCCGCCTGAAGCTTCCCGATGCCGTTATCTGGGCCTCGGCGCGGCGGGACAGCCGCCTTCTCGTTACGCGGGACGCGAAGGATTTTGCGCCGGGCGACCCCGGGGTACGCGTGCCCTATCGGCTGGATTGAAAGGACGTGAGCCGGTGCGAAGGCTTCGTTTGGCAATTCTTGCGGCATTGCTTGCCGGAACGGCGACGGCGCAAATGACGCCGCCGGTGGCCGCCAGACGCCCGCACGCCATCGTCGCGCCGGGCGGGACGCGCGACGACCCCTACTACTGGCTGCGCGATGATACGCGCCAAAACCCGCAGATGCTGGCCTACCTTGCGGCCGAGAACGCCTGGACCGACGCGGTGATGGCCAGGGACAAAGCCCTCGAGGCGCGGCTCTACGCCGAGATCGTCGGCCGGGTGAAGCAGGACGACAGCTCGGTCCCGTATGAGAAGCGTGGCTATTGGTACTACACGCGTTTCGAGCCGGGGAAGGACTACCCGATCAGCGCCCGGCGGCGGGGCGACATGAACGCGCCCGAAGAGGTGATGCTCGACCAGCCGGCCATGGCCGCCGGGCACGGGTATTTCCAGGTCGGCGGCGCGGCGGTGAGCCCAGACAACCGGCTCATGGCCTGGGCGGAGGACGATGTCGGGCGCCGGCAATACGTGCTGAAGGTCAAGGATCTGGCGAGCGGCCGGGTTCTGGCGGACGCCGTCGCCGACGTCGAACCGGACATGGTCTGGGCCGACGACAACCGGACGATCTTCTACATCGAGAAGGATCCGGTGACGCTGCTGAGCACGCGCGTCAAGGCGCATGTCCTGGGGACGCCGACGAGCGCCGACCGGCTGATCTATGAGGAGAAGGACCATTCCTTCTACCTCGGCCTGATGCGCACCCGCTCGGAGAAGTACATCTGCATCGTCCTGCAGAGCACGGTCAGCAACGAGCAGCGCTGCGCCCTGGCCGCCGACCCGGTCGCGTTCGCGGTGATCTCGCCGCGCGAACGCGAGTTTCGCTACACCGCGGATCACCTCGACGGCCGCTGGATCATCCGCACCAATTGGAACGCGCCGAACTACCGGCTGATGAGCCTGGCCGATGGCGCGATATGGGGCGACCGCCGCCTGTGGCGCGAGCGCGTCGCGGCCGGGGCCGACGTCTTCATCGATGGGGTGGAACTCTTCCACGGCGTGCTGGCCATCGAGGAGCGGTCAGGCGGGCTGAAACGGCTGCGCACCCTGACCGATTCCGGCCAGAGCGCCTTCGTCGCCGCGGAGGAGCCGGCGTATGCGATGTCATTGGGCCTGAACGCCGACGCCGACAGCCCGTGGCTTCGCTACACCTACGATTCCCTGACAACGCCGCAGACGACCTATGAGCTGAACCTTCGCACCCAGGAACGCCGGCTGCTCAAGACCCAGCCGGTGATCGGCTACGACGCGGCGAACTATCAGACCGAACGGGTGTGGGTGACGGCGCGGGACGGCGCGAAGATCCCGGTGTCCCTGGTCTATCGAACAGGGTTCAGGAAGGACGGTTCGGCGGCGATGCTGCAGTACGCCTATGGCAGCTATGGCCTGTCCACCGATCCGACCTTCTCTCTGCCCGCCATCAGCCTGCTCGACCGTGGGATGGTCTACGCGGTGGCGCATGTCCGGGGCGGCCAGGAGATGGGCCGCGCCTGGTACGACGCCGGCCATCTGCTGAACAAGAAGAACACCTTCAGCGATTTCATCGATGTGACAGAGGCGCTTGTCGCCCAGGGCTACGCCGCCAAGGGCCGGGTGGCGGCCATGGGCGGCAGCGCCGGCGGCCTGCTGATGGGGGCGGTCGCCAACATGGCGCCGGCGGACTACCGCGTGATCGTCGCCCAGGTGCCGTTCGTCGACGTGGTGACCACCATGCTCGACGACAGCATTCCCCTCACCACCAACGAATTCGACGAGTGGGGCAATCCGCGGGAGAAAAGGTACTACGACTACATGCTTTCCTACGCGCCCTACGACAATGTGGGGCGCCAGGCCTATCCGGCGATGTTCGTCGGAACCGGGCTGTGGGACTCCCAGGTCCAGTACTACGAACCGGCCAAATGGGTCGCCAAGCTGCGGGCGATGAAGACCGACGACCACCCCCTGGTGCTGCGGATCAACATGGAGGCCGGCCACGGCGGCAAGTCCGGGCGGTTTCGCCGTTTCCGGGACATCGCCGAATACTACGCCTTCATGCTCGACCAACTGGGCGTTGCTCTTTAGGCCGAGGCCGGCGATTCAAGCAGCGGCGCGCATCGGCGCTATGACCTGGGCGGCGAACCGCTCCATCTCCTCGGCCTGGGGACTCATCTGCAGGAGCAGAAGATTCAGGCCCGCGTGCGCATACTCGGCGATCCGCTCGCGGATCTGTTCGGGCGTGCCGATCAGTCCCGGTCGCAGGCCGCGGTTGGACACCGAATATTCCTGGACCTTGAGTTCGCGCTCGAGCTGGGTTCCCGACAGCCACTGGTCAAAGTTGGCGAACCCCGGCGGCGGGCTCCCGCCCATGTCGGTGATCCGCGCCAGTTCGCGGCGCGCTCTCGCCTCGCTGTCGCGGACGATCGCATAGGCCGCCATTCCGTAGCCCATCGCCGTCCCCTGCGCAGCGGTCCGCCGGCGGGCCATGTCGGCGATTTTCGCGGCGATCGCTTCGACCGGATCGCCGTGCATGACATAGGCGTCGCACCGCTGGGCGATCAGGGCCTTGGCCGCCTCGCTCTCGCCGCCGGCGTAAACGACGAGGCTTCGCACGGGCTTGGGCTCGCAGATGGCCTCGCGGGTGCGATAGAACTGGCCCTCGAACGAGAACCGCCGCTCGGTCCAGAGCCCGCGGACGACGGCCAGCCACTCGGCGGTGCGCGCATAGCGGTCGTCATGCTGGTCGAATTGCAAGCCGTACTGCGTGGCCTCGTCGGCCCACCACGACGAAACGACATTGAGGCTGAGCCGGCCGCCGCTGATCTGGTCGATGTTGGCCGCCTGCTTGGCGAACAGCGCCGGCTGATGGAAATTCGGCCGCACGGCGACCATCAGCTCCAGGCTCTGGGTGACCGCCGCCAGGGCCGCGGCGGTCGACCAGGCGTCCAGGGCCGGGGCGTCGGCGCCCTTGATGTCGTTGAGATTGAGTTCGGCGACGAGGGAGAGATCGTAACCGATCGCCTCGGAGCGCTGCGCAAGACGCCGGACGTAGTCCCAGCTCGCCTCCATCCCCTCGTCGGCGACATTGCGCAGCCAGCCGCCGAACACCGGCATCCAATAGCCATATCTCATGCCGCCGCCTTCCGCTCGCCGATCACGCCCTGAAGGAAGTCCACCAGCCGTTCGTGCGGGTCGAAGCCGAGGATCTCGAGCGGCCTGGCGACGAAGTTGGAAAGCGCGTTGATATCGTAGAACTTCGCGGCGCCGTCGCGATCATCGATCAGGTATTCGACGCCGCCGACGTCGAGGTGGGCGGCGCCGGCAATGGCCTCGGACGCGGCGATGAGCTCGGCCGGAACTTCGGCGCGCGTCATCGCTATCGGTGGCCGGTCGACGTCGCAGGCGTCGGCTGGACAGAGGTCGAAAGTGTCGCCGTCGCTGGCGACGTCGATGGCGCAAAGAAAACGTCCGCCGAGCGTCTCCACGCGGGTGATTTTCCCGTCTCGGCGCGGCAGATATTCCTGAACCACGGCGACGCCGTTGAGACCCACCGGACTCTCGCCCGCCATGGCGGCCGCCGCTAGATCCCGCGCCGTGTCGTAGCGGGCGATGCCGGCGCCGGCGCCACCGATGTCCGCCTTGACGATGACCGGGAAACGCAGCGCCTCGGCGGCGCGCGCAATGTCGGCCCTGCGGTGCACGACGCGGCTCTCCGGCGCGAGCAGGCCCAGGCGGCGGATCAGCGAAAGCTGCCGCGCCTTCGACGCATCGATCGCAAGCGCTCGCACCCCGTTCAACACCCGCGACCCGCCGCCGCTCCAGTGCTCAAAGAGCGCCTGGGCGTAGAAGATCGGGTGTTCGGCGTCGCGCAGGAACGAGGACATGGCGATGCGGTTGAGAACCACCGGCGCGGGCGCCTGAGCGTGCGCTGGATCGAACAAATGATCGCGAGCGAGGATCGCAGTGTAGTCGACGCCGCGCCGATCCAGGGTCGCGAACAGCGGCGTGAACCAGCTCTCGTGCTCATAGAGGATCGCCAGGTCGGCCATGGGGCGCCTCAAATCGGTCCCGCCGCAGTCAAACCCTGCATCCGCGCGGCCAGGGCGCGCACCCGCTCGGGACTACCGAGAAGCTGCCGGTCCAGACCGACGCGCTTGAACCAGTAGTGGAGGCCCAGCAGATCGGTGAAGCCGATGCCGCCATGCACTTCAGTCGCCGTGCGGGCGACGAAGCGGCTCACCTCGGAAAGGTGCGCCTTGGCATGGGCGGCGGCGAGGGAGGCGTCGAGCGGCAGGACGTCGAAGGCATGGGCGGCATACCAGACCAGAGATCGGCAGGGTTCGAGCTCGGCGGCCATTTCCGCGCACAAGTGCTTGACAGCCTGGAATGAACCGATCACGCGGCCGAACTGCCTGCGCTCCTTGGCATAGGCGACTGCCTTGTCGAGCATCGCCTGGGCGGCGCCGAGCATGTCGGCGGCGAGGATCACCCAGGCGCCGTCGCGCAGGCGCGCCAGGACGGCCCGCGAGTCTCCGTCGGCCAGGGGTTCGGCCGGGGTGTCGTCGAACCGCAATTCCCCGACGCGGCGGGTGAGATCGATGGTGGTGAGATCGATCCGGGCAAGGCCAGGAGCATCCGCCGAAACCAGATGGAGACCGCCTGCCTCGTCGGCAACGATGAAGAGGTCGGCCCGGCCGAAATCGATCGCAAAGAGCACGTTTCCGGTGAGACGGCCGCCGCTCGCCTTCACGCCGGCGCCGTCGCGCGCGCGGGCGATCCCCTCGCCGATGGCGACGCCGGCCAGGGCCTCGCCGGCGGCGAGCTTCGGCAGCCAGGCGTCCTGCTGGGCGCTCGAACCGGCGCCGAGGATCGCCAGGGGCGCGAGCACCGCGCAGCCCAAGAAAGGGGCGGGCGCGACGTGGGCCGCCACGCCCTCGGCGATCAGGGCCGCATCGAGGAGGGTGAGGCCAAGTCCGCCATGGCGCTCGGGGATGAGGGTGCCGGCGACGCCCAGGTCGACGAGCGCGCCCCAGACATCCCTGGCGACGGCCTCGCCGCTGTCGGCGAAGGCCCGAACGCGCGCCAGCGGGCAGACCCTCGTCAGCGTTCCCTCCAGGCTCGCCTGCATCAGCTTCTGGTCCTGGGAGAGGGCGAATTCCAAGCCTAGCTTCCCTGCGCGACCTTGGGTTCGCGCGGCAGGCCCAGGCCGCGTTCGGCGATGATGTTCTTCTGGATCTGCGCCGTGCCGCCGCCGATGATCAGGCCCAGATCGAACATGTATCGCTGCTGCCACCCGCCCTGAGCGCGCAGGCGCGGGCTTTCGCCATGAAGCGCGCCCAGCTCGCCGAGCGCGTCGATGGCGAGGGCAGCGAGTTGGTGGTTGAGTTCGCAGCCCTGGAGCTTCACCACCAGAGCGGCGAGGCGCGCGTCGTCGCCGGAAAGACGAGCGGTTACAATACGCAGGGCGTTGAACTTCATAGCCATGACCCGCCCCTGCAGGCGCATCAGACGGTCGAGCAGCATCGGATCCTCGATCAGTCGCTCGCCGCCGGCGGTCTCCTCGCGCAGCAGATCGATGATCGCCGCGAGCCGCCCTTCCGCGGCGTTGGGATCGCCCAGCATCCCGCGCTCGTGGCCGAGCGTGGCGTTGGCAACGCGCCAGCCTTCGCCGCGGCCGCCGACGATCTGGCTCTTCGGCACGCGAACGTCGGTGAAGAAGACCTCGTTGAACTCCGCGTGGCCGGTCATGGTCTTCAAGGGACGAACCTCGATCCCCGGCGTCTTCATCGAGAAGATGAGGTAGCTGATCCCCGCATGCATGCCGGCCGCCGGCTCGGTGCGCACCAGACAGAAGATCATGTCCGCCTGGGCGGCGGTGGAGGTCCAGACCTTCTGGCCGTTGATCACGAACTCGTCCCCGTCCTCCACCGCGCTGGTGGTGAGCGAGGCGAGGTCCGAGCCGGCGCCCGGTTCGGAATAGCCCTGGCACCAGATGACCTCGCCGGTGAGGGTGGGGGCGATCCAGCGTCGCTTCTGTTCCTCCGATCCCACCTCCAGGAGGGTGGGGACGAGCATCGACACACCCTGGCCCGCCAGGCCCGCGGGCGCCCTTGCGCGGATGAATTCCTCGGCGATGATCGCGGATTCGAGGAAATCCGGCGGCGCGCCATGGCCGCCGAACTCGCGCGGAATGGTCCGCGCCGCGTAGCCCTTCTCGATCAGCAGCCTTTGCCAGGCCACGAACTTCGCCCGCGAGGCGCCGGGCTTGGGATACAGGCCGCGATGAGCATCAAGAAAGCCGCGCAGCGCGGACCGGAAGGCCTCGTGACGGGGTCCATAGGCGAGATCCATCAGCGCCAGTTACATCCGCCGCGACCCATGCGCTAGATTGGCCTCGATCGCCGGAGGCCCTTGACCATGAGCGAAGCCATCGACGTCCCCGACGACATCGCCCTGACGGTCATAACGCCCAAGGCCTACGCCGAGGATCGGCCCGTCCACGACGCCTTTCGCTGGCTGCGCGCCAACCGCCCGCTCGGCAAGGCGAAGCTAGATGGGATCTATCCGTTCTGGATCGTCAGCAAGCACGCCGACATCCTGGAGATCAGCCGCCAGAACGAGCTCTTCCGCTCCGGAGACATGCCCACCACCTTCACCACGATCGAGGGCGATCGCACCATTCGCAAGCTGACCGGCGGCAGCCCGCACCTGGTGCGCACCCTGGTGCAGATGGATGCGCCCGATCACCCGAAGTACCGGGTGCTGACCCAGTCGTGGTTCCTTCCGCAGAACATACGTCGTCTGGAAGACCGGATCCGGCGCATCGCCGCCGATCACGTGGAGCGGATGGCGAGCCTCGGCGGGGAATGCGACTTCGTGAAGGACGTGGCGCTCACCTATCCGCTGCGGGTGATCATGGAGATTCTCGGCGTCGCGCCGCAGGACGAGCCGAGGATGCTGCGGCTCACCCAGGAGCTGTTCGGGGCCTCCGACCCCGAACTCAATCGCTCGCAGGGCGAGCCGGGCGAGCAGAGCGGGATCGGCGAGCTTCAGGCGGTGATCGCCGATTTCTTTGCGTTTTTCAAGAAGATCACAGACGAACGTAAGGAAAATCCAGGGTCCGACTTGGCCACCGTCATCGCCAATGGTCAGGTCGACGGCGCGCCGATCAACGACTTCGAGGCGATGAGCTATTACGTGATTGTCGCCACCGCGGGCCACGACACCACCTCCTCCTCCACCGCCGGCGCGATCTGGGGGATGTGTCAGTTCCCGGCCGCCTTCGCCGCCGTCAAGGCGGATGCATCGCTCATTCCAGGGCTCGTCGAGGAATCGATCCGCTGGATCACGCCGGTGAAGCATTTCATGCGCTCCGCCACCGATGACTGTGAAGTTCGCGGGCGGAGCGTGAAAAAGGGCGACTGGCTGATGCTCTGTTATCCATCAGGCAATCGCGACGAGGAGGTCTTCGACGATCCGGACGACTTCAAGCCGCAGCGCAGTCCCAACCGTCATCTCTCGTTCGGCTATGGCGCGCACCTGTGCCTGGGCCAGCACCTGGCGAGGATGGAGATGCGAATATTGTGGGAGGAGCTCATACCGAGGCTGCGGAGCCTGGAGTTCGCCGGCGAGCCCACGCGCGCCGAGGCAGCCTTCGTCGGCGGCCCCAAACATCTCCCCATCCGCTTCAAGATGACCTAGCGCCCGAGCGCGGTGAGCCTTCCTGCCGAATCCGGCGCCCGCACCCTTGCGGGACTCTCGGCGGCGGTCGCCGGCGCCGGCGCCGTGGGGACGACGGTCGCCCTGGCCCTGGCGAAGGCAGGGGCGAGGGTCGCTCTGATCGACCGGACCGCAGCGGGACCGAACGCCTCGATGGTCGCCGCCGGGATGCTGGCCCCGGCCTTCGAAGCGGTGTTCGACGAGGCCGCCCGGCCGCACGTCGGACTGATGCTGAGCGCCCGCGATCTCTGGGCGCCGTTGGCCGAGGAAATCGGCCTGCGCCTGGAGACCGCCGGCGCGATGGCCGTCGGCGAGGTCGACGACCTGGATGCATGGCGGGCAAGGCTCGCCGCTCATGGCTTGACGTCGCGCCGGCTCACGGCGGCCGAAGCGCGGGCGCGCTGCCCGGGCGTGCACGCCGCCGCGGGAGCCGTGTGGAGCGGCGAGGACTTGCGGCTGGAAGCCGGCGCGGCCCTGGCGGCGCTGCGACGCGCCGCCGCAAGCGCCGGGGCCCGGTTCGTCGATGACGCCGTGGTCGGTTTTTCACCCGGAAGAGCGTGTCTGGCGCGCGGCGGGGAACTTCTGGCAGATGCGCTGGTGATCGCCACCGGGGCGTCGGCCTCGCTTCTCACCATCGCTCCGGAGTTGGCGCGCCTTACGCCGATCAAGGGCCATATTCTGCAGGCGCCCGACCTCGCGCCTCCAGGCATCCTGCTTCGCTTCGCCGGCGGCTATGTCTGCCCGGCGGCCGGCGGGCCGCTCATCGGGGCGAGCATGGAGGTCGGACGGGACGATCTCGCCGTCGATGCGAAGATCGTCGCTGAACTGCTGAGGCGCGCGGCGCGGTTCCTACCGGCGTTGCGCGGAGCGAGGGTCGGGGCCCGAACCGGCGTGCGCGCGGCCACCGCCGACGCCCTGCCGCTGATGGGCCGGTCGGAATCGCCAGGCATCTGGCTCGCGGTCGGCGCGCGGCGCAACGGCTGGCTTCTCGCGCCGCTGATCGCTGGACGGCTGGCCGAGGCGATGGCCCGTGGTTAAGCCGGCCTTAAGCGTGACCACGGCATCAACAGGCCATGGTCGCCCATCCTCCGCACGGCGTCGTGGACGTCGCCATCCAGCGCGCCTCCGACATGACCGGGATCGATTTCGGGTTCCTGCTCGGAACCGCCGGGCGCGAGAGCGGCTACAATCCCAATGCCCGCGCCCCGACGTCGTCGGCCGCCGGACTGTTCCAGTTCGTCGACCAGACGTGGCTTGCGACCCTCAAACGCCACGGCGCGCGCTATGGCTATGCGCGCTACGCCGAACTCATCGAGCAGGAGCCCGACGGACGCTACCGAGCCAGGGACCCGCAGGCGCGCGCCGTGGTGATGGGTCTGCGCCTCGATCCCCGCGCGGCCGCGCTGATGGCCGGCGAGATGACCGCCGACCATGCGAGCTATCTGCGCCAGAACGTCGGCCGCGACGCCAGCGTGGGCGAGCTCTACGCGGCGCACTTCCTCGGAGCGGGCGGTGCAGTGCGGATGATCGCGGTGATGAGGACCCATCCCGAGACCGAGGCGGCGGCATTGTTCCCCGAGGCGGCGCGCGCCAACCCCGGCATCTTCCGCCACGACGGGCGGGCGCTGAGCGTGGCCGAGCTTTACGCAAGCCTGACCGGCCGACCGCGGAGCCCCGAACCCGCCGCCTTGGGGGCGGACGCCTTCGCCCACTACGCCGCCGCCCGACGCACCGAGCGAGCGCTCAGTCAGCACGCGATCATTGAAGCGGCTCTGCGGCGACAACCGCCGGCGCCCGGGGCGCCGAAACCCGCGCCGGCAGGGGCGGCGCGACGCATCTACACCGCCGCACCCCGCGCGGGCGGGACGCCGGTTTCGCGTTCGACCTAGCAGAGCGCGCCAGGAGAGCTGAAGGCCTCAGGCGGCGGTACGGCCGGGGAGGGCGGGACGCCGATTGGCGACCGAGGCCACGGCGCGCGCCACCGCGCCGACACTGAGGGGCTTGCGAATCACGTGATCGACGCCCGCCTCGACGCAGGCCTTGGCCTCATCGGCCTCACCGTCGATCACCGCGACCAGCGGCGTCGACCCCAGGGGTCCCGCGGAAGCTCGGATGATGGCCGCGGCCTCGCAGCCATCCATCTCTGGCATCCGGGCCGCCAGCATCACCAGATCGAAGCCGCAGGTTCGAGCCAGATCCAGCGCCCGGCGGCCGTTCCTGGCGTGAGCCACCTGGTGGCCGAGTTGTTCGAGAATGGTCCGAAGCAGGGCGGCGCTCAGGCCATCATCCTCGGCAATCAGCACCTTGAGGCTGCGCTCGCCGCCCATCGGAATGTCGCGCGCAAGGGGGTTTTGCGCAATCCGGGCCGCCTGCGGGTCGAAGGGCAGCTCCAGAGTGAAACAGCTGCCGACGCCGACAGCCGAGCGGGCCGCAATCCGCGCTCCCATCAACTCCGCGAGCTGACGTGACAGGGATAGGCCAAGCCCGGCGCCGGATACGCCCGCGGCGGTGCGTGCGATCCGCCGGAAAGGCTCGAACGCCGCCTCGAGTTCGTCGGGGGCCAGTCCCGGGCCGGTGTCGGCGACCGCGATCTCGACACCGTCCGCGCCGCGCCGCTCGAGGCGGACCTCGACCTGGCCGCGGACCGTGTATTTCAGTGCATTGCCCACCAGGTTGGCGAGGATCTGGCGCACCCGCAAGGCGTCGCCCAGGGCCGCGCCGATCTCGCCGCTCTCCAGCTCGGGCTCGATATAGAGTGAAAATCCGATCCCGCGGCGTGAGGCCTGTAGACGCGCCTGGGCGGTCGCGTCGCGGACCAGAGGCGCGGGGTCGAAGGGCCTGGGGTCGACGGTGAGGCGCCCGGCCTGAGCCGTCTCGCTATCCAGGGTGGCGTTCAACACCGAGATCAGATCCTCGGCGGCCGAAAGGGCGGTCGCGAGCTGATCCCGAGAGGGCGCGGCGCGGGCGCTCTGGCCCGCCGCGGCGGCGAGCACATGGGCGACGCCGGTAAGGCCGTTGCGGATCTCGTGCGAGAGGGTCGCCAGGAGGTCGGACTTGGATCGCGCGAGCCGCTCTGAGGCGGCGCGCGCCTCCTCGGTCGCCGCGACGAGGGCATCGCGGTCGGCGGCCAGGGCGAACTGGCGGCGCAAGGTCTGGTTGAGGATCAGCGTCAGCAGGAACGCCAGGGCGAAGGCGCCCCAGACCAGGCCCGCTTCGGCCCGGGTGTCGGGAACCGAGAAGAGGGCGATCAGTGGCCCAGCTATCGCCGCCGGCCCGACGATCAGCAGGGCCGGAAGGCAGGGGGCGGTGAAGAACATGCACATCACCGCGCCGGCCGAAGCGATGAGGAGGATCGCCTCGCGCGCCGCGCCGGCGCCGGCCCCGAAGGCGGCGATCTGCGCCACCGCCGCCGCCCACAGCAGGCCCGCGCCGATCTGCACCCGCTGCCGCCGCCCCAGGTCCGCGCCGGGAGGACTCTTCAGCCAGTTCACGATTACATAAAAGGCGCCCCAGTTGATCGCGAAGACCGCAAAGCTCGCCGCCATCATCACCGAGTCGCCGGCGAAGGATCCGGCCCAGACGAAGATCGGCAGCGTGACCGCGAAGGAGCCAAGGGCCTGCGGCAGCAGAGCGACCTGCGCGTCGAGGCAGAGGCCGGCGATCTTCGCCCGCCGTCGCTGAACCTCTGGGGTGGAAAGACCTTGCATCGTTTCGCGGAACTCGGATCTTGCCGGGAATGGGAGTTCGAGGGCCGCCATCATGCGCGGCGCGAGTTGTCCGACGGTTACGAGGCAGGCTTAACGCAACCCTGACGGGACCCGCCCTTGCCCGTGAACGAGTTTTGCGCGCAGGAAGGCGCGATGACCGACGCCCCCACCGCCGTTCCGGTTCACCCCGCCGCCACCGTTCTGCTGGTCCGCGACGATCCGGCGTTCGAGGTCCTGATGGTGAAGCGCCACCATCAGATAGACTTCGCCTCCGGAGCGCTCGTCTTTCCCGGTGGCAAGACCCACGCCGGAGATCACGACCCCGCGTGGGCGCAATGGACGATCGGATGGGAGGCCTCCGCGCCTCACAAACGGGCGCTGCGCGTCGCGGCGATCCGCGAGGCCTATGAGGAGACCGGGATCCTGCTCTGCCGCCGCGGCGATGGCGCGAAGTTCGAGGCCGACGAACGGGCGGCGGCCGCGCGGCCGGAGATCGAAGCGGACCGGCGCTCGTTCCTGGATCTGGTGAGGGAACTCGAGGTGCGGCTGGACCTCGCCGCGCTCTCCGTCTTCGCCCGGTGGATCACCCCGCCGGTAACGCCCAAGCGCTTCGACACCTGGTTCTACATCGCCGCCGCGCCGGCTGATCAACTTGCACTCTGCGACGGACGCGAGACAGTGGACGCCGAATGGATCGAGCCGCTGGAGGCGCTGCGTCTGGCCGAAGCCGGGCGGCGGAAGGTAATCTTCCCGACGCGAATGAACCTCAAGCTGCTGGCCGAGGCCGCCGGGGCGGCCGACGCGGTGGACCGGGCGCGGGCGCGAACCCTGGTCACGGTGGAGCCGAAGCTCATCGACGGCCCGGACGGGCGGATGCTGGTTATCCCCCCCGACGCCGGCTACGGCGCGATCAGCGAGCCGCTGTCGCGGGCGATGTGAGAGGAGCGGTGGTCTTACCCGCCGCGGACCTCGGCGACCCGCGCCTCGAGATCCTCGGACGTGGCGCGGGCCCAGGGATGGTCGTCGGTGCGGATCTTGTCGGCGACGGCGCGCTTGATGGCCGCCAAATGGCTGTCGACGAGGGCCATCGGAGCCTTCGCTCGACTTGCCGGGTCGTGGATGAGCTCGCACAGCGAGCCCGCCAGGCGGGTGACGATGGGGTATTCGTAGGTCGCGCCCAGGCCCTTGAGGTCGTGGGCGCGCATGTAGAGGCCCTCGCCGGTCTCGGCGGTGAGTCCCTCGGCGGAGATGCGGGCGCGGGCGGCCTCGATCTTGGCGAGTTCATCGGCCATCCAGGTTTCGAAGTTGGCGGAGAGGCTCTTCAGGGCGGCCTCGGCCCTGGCCACGGCGCTCGGATCGGCCCCCGGCCCACCGCCGAGCCGCAGCCGTGGAAAGACGGGTGCGATCGCGGCGGGACGAATTTCACTCTCGCTCAACGCCGCTCCTCCTTCGGCTCCTCGCGGCGAATTTATGGAGAAGCCGTTAACAAGCGATGAGAGGCGCCGATCAGACCGAGAACTGTTCGGCCAGCACCCGCTCCTCGAGGCTGCGACCGGCGTCGAACAGCATCGCCAGGCTGATCGACCTGTCCTCGACCACCTCGACGCCAACCACGTTGCGCACCTCGACGTTGTCGGCGACGGCGCTCACCGGGCGTTTGTCTGCCTCGAGAATCTCGAAGGCGACCTTGGCCTTGTGCGAGAGCAGTGCGCCGCGCCAACGCCGGGGCCGGAACGCGCTGATCGGGGTCAAGGCGAGCACCTGGGCGTTGAGGGGAATGATCGGACCGTGCGCCGAGAGGTTGTAGGCGGTCGAGCCGGCGGGGGTCGCGACCAGCACCCCGTCGCAAATGAGCTCGGCCATGCGCGTGCGGCCGTCGATCAGGATTCTGAGCTTGGCCGCCTGGCGGGTGGCGCGCAGCAGGCTGACATCGTTGATCGCCAGGGCCTGGTGCGTGGCGCCCGAGGCGTCGAAGGCGGTCATGCTCAAAGGATGGATGAGCGCCTGTTCCGCCGCCTCGATCCGCTCGATCAGGCCCTCCTCGCGGTATTCGTTGGTGAGGAAGCCCACCGAGCCGCGGTTCATGCCGAAGATTGGTCTGCGGGTCGTCAGATTGCGATGCAGAACCTCGAGCATGAAGCCGTCGCCGCCGAGCGCGACCACCACCTCCGCGTCGTTCTCCGGGACCTCGCCATAGAGGGCGTTCAGGCGCGCGCGCGCGGCGGCGGCCTCGGGCCGGTCGCTGGCCACGAACGCCAGGCGCATCGGGGAAGCTTGCATGGCGGAAGGCGCTGACATCGCCCCTTGGATGAGACGCGGGCCTCGCTGGCTTGTCAAACAGCGGCCACGGCGCGGCGGAACGCCTCGGCGGCGATTTCCGGCGCAAACGGCCCGAAGGCGCCCAGTGCGCGCCGCGCGCCCTCCTCGCCGCCGCCCGGAGCGCCGGCGTTGGCGGCGCGGACCCTCGCGAGAATGGTCGGAAAGGCGCCGCGGTCGATGCCGACGCCGGCGCAGGCCAAGGCAAGGAGTTCCGGTCGGTCGGGGCTGCCGAGCGCCCCCAGGAGCGCCCGCGGATCGTAGTCCCCCAGCCGCGCCAAGCCCTCCACGAAGAGGCCCAGGCGCCCCCGCTCCAGCGCGCGCAGCAGGTAGCCGGGCCGGAGCTGGCCCGCGGCGGCGAGTTTTTCGATCAGGCGCGCGTCCAGGTCTTCGCTCTCGCCGCCTGCGGCGGGGACGGCGATCAACGTCTCCAGCATGGCTTCGCACGGCGCCCCGAGGGGCCCGCTCTGGGCCCGCAGCTCGATGACGCAGAGGCGCAGGCGTTCGCGGTCGGCCCGCGGCAAACGCGCCGCCAGCCGCAGGATCCCTTCGGTGTCGAGCGTCGAAATGGGTTTCGCGCCTCCTCAGCGCGCACGGCTGCGCTGTTCATTGTGAGCCCATCGGCGTTAAGAACCAGCTTCCCAACGCCCGGCCGAACCGTGGTATGATCGGTCTTCCAAACGGAGATGACCAAGATGGCGGACGGATCGCAGGCCGGCTCGGTGAAGGGCAAGGTTTCGCAGGAGGAGTGGCGGACGCGCGTCGACCTCGCGGCGCTCTATCGCCTGGTTGCGCTCTACGGCTGGGACGACATGATCTACACCCACATCTCCGGCAGGGTTCCAGGTCCCGACCACCACTTCCTGATCAATCCCTACGGCCTGTTCTTCGACGAGATCACCGCCTCGTCGCTGGTGAAGATCGATCTGGAAGGCAATGTCCTCCAGGAGACGGCGTATTTCATCAATCCGGCGGGCTTCACCATCCACTCGGCGGTCCACGCCGCGCGCGAAGACGCCCACTATGTGATGCATCTGCATTCCGACCAGGGCGTCGCGGTTTCGGCGCAGCGCGAGGGACTATTGCCGCTCAGCCAGCACGCGCTCGTCGTCCTGCCGAGCCTCGCCTATCACGACTACGAGGGCATCGCCCTCAACCACGACGAGCGGGAGCGCCTGGTGGCGGACCTGGGGGCCAAGCAGGTGATGCTTCTGCGCAACCACGGCACCCTGGCCGTGGGCAGGACGGCCGGCGACTGCTGGACCTCGATGTTCTATCTCGAGCGCGCCTGCAAGCAGCAGGTCATGGCGCTGAGCTGCGGTCGCGACAAGGTGCTTCTGGCCCCCGACGCAAGCCAGTCCGAGGTCAGGAACCAGACCAGCCGCGGCGTCGGCGGGGCCCTGGCCTGGCCCGGCTGTCTGCGCCGCCTCGATCGCCAGAGCCCGGGCTACGACGCCTAGGCTGACGGAGCCTACGAAAATGTAATCCGCGCTCGGCTTGATCGCGGCCTTGACGTAGGCGATTGCCCTGCCCGCCGCCGACCTCGCCGCGCGAAAAGCCGACGCGTGGCGCGCACCTTCTTGGGGGAGAGATGAAACCAATCGCCCACTTCGCCGCCGCCACGCTTGCCCTGGCCGCCCTGTCGTCGGCCAGAGCCGCTCCGAGCGACCCGCTCGCCGCGGTCGGCGTGGGACCCGACCCAGCCGTCCCGCCGGTGCAGGCGGTCACCGAGACCCTCCACGGCGTGACGATCACCGACAACTACCGATACATGGAAGCGATGGACGCGGCGACGGTCGCCTGGATCAAGGCCCAGGGCGTGCATACCCGCAGGGTTCTGGACGCGATCAAGCCGTTGCCGGCGCTGCAGGTGCGTGTCGCCGCCTTTACCGCCGGGTTCGGCTTCGTTGGGAAATTCGCTTCCTTTGGCGGTCGGGCGTTCTACGAGGAGCGGACGCCGGGATCGGACAATTTCGACCTGATGGTTCGCGACAACGCCGGGTCGCGCAAGATCATCGACGTCGCCGCCCTCCGCGCCCGCCACGGCGGAACGCCGTTCGCGATCAACTTCATCCTGCCGGCGCCGGACGGCTCTAAGGTGGCGGCCGGCGTCTCTGAAGGCGGGTCCGAGGCGGCCGTGCTCTACGTCTATGACGCGGCGAGCGGGGTGCAGATCGCCGGGCCGGTCGATCGCGCGCAGTTCGGGGCCACCGCCTGGAGTCCGGATTCCAAGACCCTCTATTTCATCCGCCTCAAGAAGCTGGGCCCGAACGATCCGGGGGTGGAGAAATACCGCGATCCGACCCTTGACGTGTGGAGCCTCCGGTCGCCGCCTGTAGCGACGTTCGGCTCGACCACTGGCCACGGCCCGGCGTTCGGCCACGACGAGACGCCGGTGGTCTCGATCGTCCCGGGCGCCTCGCTCGCCGCGCTGATCTCGGTCAACGGCGTGCAGCCCGAGGTCAAGCTCTGGCTCGCGCCGGTGGGCCGCGCCTCCGATCCGCAAGCGCCCTGGACGCCGTTCGTCGACCGCGCCGACGGCGTCACAGGCTTGGACATGCGCGGCGGCGAAATCTTCCTGCTTTCGCACAAGGACGCGCCGACCTTCAAGGTTCTGGTCGTCGCGGCGGGAAGTCCGCTCTCCTCGGCCGCGACCCTGCTCCCCGCCGAGCCGGGACGCGTCGTCGAGGGGATTCACGCCGCTTCGGACGCCCTCTATGTCGTGACCCGTCAAGGAGTCTATTCGCACCTGCTGCGTATTCCCGCCGGCTCGTCGCGGGCCGAGGAAGTCGCCCTTCCCGTCAAGGGGCACATCTCCGACGTGTTCACCGATCCGAGGACACCGGGCATCACCTTCTCGCTGGAAGGCTGGGTCATGCCGCCCACGGAAATGACCTACGAGCCGGAGCGCCGGGCGTTCAGCGATCTCCACCTGGGGGTGCGCGGCGACATCGACGCAGCCGATTTCAAAGTGAGCGATCTGCTAGCCCGGGCGCGCGACGGCGTCATGGTCCCGCTCTCGCTCATTCAGCCCAAGGCGGCCCGCGGACCTCGCACCACGGTGATCGAAGCCTACGGCTCCTATGGAATTTCCGAGCTTGCCGACTTCAGCACCAGGCGGGCGGCGATGTTCCGAGAAGGGATCAACTACGGCGTCTGCCATGTCCGCGGCGGCGGCGAACTCGGCGAAGCCTGGCGCCTCGGCGGCAAGGACGCCAACAAGCACAACACCTGGCAAGATCTCATCGCCTGCGGCGAAGATCTGATCGCGCGGGGAGTAACCGACAGGAGCAAGCTCTTCATCATGGGCGGCTCGGCGGGCGGCATCACAATGGGCAGGGCGATGACCGAGCGGCCCGACCTCTTCGCCGGCGTCATCGACGTGGTCCCGGCGGCCAACACCCTGCGCGCCGAATTCTCACCCAACGGTCCCGACAACATCCCCGAGTTCGGAACGGTGAAGACCGCCGAGGGCTTCGCGAACCTGCTCGAGATGGATTCGCTGCAGCATGTGAAGCGAGGCGTCGCCTACCCGCCGATCCTGATCTCCACCGGCCTGAACGATCCGCGCGTTTCCTCCTGGGAGCCCGCGAAGTTCGCCGCCGTCCTCGAGGCGTCGGGCACGCCCAATCCGGTTCTGCTGCGGGTCGACGAGCAGGCCGGCCACGGCATCGGCCAGACCAAGGCGCAGGGCGACCTGCTCACCGCCGACTGGATCGCCTTTGCCTTCTGGCGTTCGGCGAGGCCAGGCTGGAGGCCCGGGGCCAATTAGGGGCGAACGCGGCGGCTTCAGCCTGCGGGGGGTGGGCTGGTGGCGACTTTCAGGTAGGCGACAAGGTCGGCGCGGTCCTTGGGGTCGGCCATGCCGATGTAGGTCATCTTGGTGGTCGGAACCATCGCTTTGGGGCTGGCGATCCACTTGTCCAGGCTTGCAGCGTCCCAGGTTGTCCCCGACGCCTTGAGCGCGTCGGAGTAGGCGAAGCCGGGCGAGGTTCCCGCCTTGCGCCCGAAGACGCCGTAGAGGTTCGGCCCGATCATGTTTCCGCCGCCCTGAAAGGCGGTGTGGCACGATTTGCAAACCGCGAACTTGGCCTGGCCGTTGTCGATGTCGGCGCCCTGGTAAGCCGCCGGAAGGCTGGCGAGGATGGTCTTCTTCTGCGCGTCGGTGAGTGGGGCCGGAGCGGGCGCCGAGGCCGGTTCGCTGGGCGCCGCCGGCTGGTCGGCCGGCTGAGTGGCCGGTTTGCCGCATGCCGAAAGCAGGCCGGCGGTGGCGAGAGCGAGGATCACGGCGGTTGCGCGCATCTTTGTTTCAGAATCTCCGGTGGGGATAGTCCGCACGCTACCGACCTCGCCAGCGGTTGCAATCTCTAGTCGTCGCCGGCCGGGGGCGCGCGGCGTGATTTCACCGCCGAGCGGTGCGACTTTACCGCCAGACGACGCTCCTTGGCGGCGCGCGGCGGGCGGGTGGCGCGGCGCCTGACCGGTTCGACCGCCGCCTTGGCGATCAGATCGGTCAGGCGGGATATGGCGTCGGCGCGGTTGCGCTCCTGAGACCGATGGCGGGCGGCGGTGATCACGATCACCCCGTCCAGGGTGAGCCGCGAGCCGGCTAGCTTCTGCAGCCGTGCGCTGACCTCGTCGGGCAGCGATGGCGAGCGGCGCGCGTCGAAGCGCATCTGCACAGCGGTGGAGACCTTGTTGACGTTCTGGCCTCCGGGGCCGGAGGCGCGGATGAAACTGAACTCCAGCTCGCTTTCGTCCAGGGCGATGTCTTCGGTGATCGCAATCATCGCCGCCTCCGGAGCTCGGCGTGGACGGTCTCATCGAGGGCCTGGAGGAAACGCGACCGGTCGGCGCGCTGAAAGGGCTTGGGTCCTCCGGCGAGGCCGCCGGTGGAGCGGATCTGCTCGGCGACCGCCCGCGAGGCGATCGCCGCGCCGATGGAATCATGGGTGAAGCGCCGCCCGCCCGGCGTGATCGCCGCGCAGTCGGCGTTGAGGGCGCGTTCGGCCAGGGGGATGTCTGCGGTGATCACGATGTCGCCGGCGCGCGCGTGTTTCGCGATCCAGTCGTCGGCGGCATCCGGGCCGGCCTCGACGACCACGCGCGCGACCAGGGGGTCGGCGGGGACGAAGATGAAGCTGTTGGCGACCACGTGGACCTTGATCCGATGACGGCGGGCGACGCGATAGACCTCGTCCTTCACCGGGCAGGCGTCGGCGTCGATGAAGATTTCCATTGCCCCGCCGCTGTTTCGTCGCTCATCCTTTTTGTCCCGGACCTGATAGATCAAAGCGGAACGAACGCATCATGAATCAAGCGGACTATCTGGCCCAGGACGCAATGGGCCTCGCCGGCCTCATCGCCCGCCGCGAAGTCAGCGCCGCCGAGGTGCTCGAGACCGCGCTCGCCCGGGCCGAAAGCATCAATCGCAAACTCAACGCCATCGTCCATTCCATGGCCGCGGCGGCGCGGGAGGCGGTACGCGACGGCGCGCCCGCGGGACCTCTCGGCGGCGTCCCGTTCCTCCTCAAGGACATCTCCGCCCAGGCCCGGGGCGTGGCGACGGCCGCCGGCTCGCGGTTGATGAAGGACAGGCTCGCGGCCGCCGACAGCGCGATCGTCGCAGCCTACCGCCGCGCCGGCCTGGTTTTCTTTGGCAAGACCAACACCCCGGAGTTCGGCCTCGAGCCGGTGACCGAACCGGAACTTTTCGGCCCGACACTCAACCCCTGGGACCCGACGCGAACGCCGGGCGGCTCCTCGGGCGGTTCGGCGGCGGCGGTGGCCGGCGGCATCGCCCCGGCGGCGCACGCCAGCGACGGCGGCGGCTCGATCCGCATCCCCGCCTCCTGCTGCGGCCTGTTTGGCATGAAGCCTTCCCGGGGCCGGGTGTCGATGGCCCCCCTGGACGAGAGCTGGGGCGGGCTTTCCATCCAGCATGTGGTGACCCGCTCGGTGCGCGACAGCGCCGCCCTCCTCGACGCGGTCTGCGCGCCGGTCGGCGGCGATCCCTATTGGCTGGAACCCCCCGCCGAGCCCTTCGCGACCCACGCGGCGCGCGAGCCTGGCGCCTTGAGGATCGGCTTCACAACCGCCGCCCTGGCTTCCGACGGCATCGATCCCGAGTGTGCCGAGGCGGTGCGCGAGGCGGCCCGGCTCTGCGAATCCCTGGGTCACCGTGTCGAAGAGGCGAGCCTGCCTGGAGACCCGGCGGCGGTCAGCGCCGCCGTCGGCCTGATCGTCGCTGCCAACATCGCGGCCATTCTCGATGGCGAAGCGGCCCGGCGCGGCCGCCCCATCGTTGCGGGCGAGGTCGAGGATCTGACCTTTGGCGTCTACGAACGGGGCAGGCAGGTGGCCGCGCCGCAGTACATCCAGGCGATCCAGGCAGCGCACGCCTATGGCCGCGCCGTCGCCCCCTTCTTCGCGCGCTACGACGTTCTGCTGCTCTCGACCCTGGGCCGGCCGCCGGTCGCCAAGGGATGGCTTCGCGGAGAGCCGCCCGATCTGCCCGGTTACAACCGCCGCCTGTTCGCATTCATGCCCAACACCCAGGCCTTCAACGTCACCGGCCAGCCGGCGATGAGCCTGCCTCTGGGGTGGAGTGCGGAGGGCCTGCCGATCGGCGTGCAGTTCGTCGGCCGGCCGGCGGGCGAGGCGAGCCTCTTCAGTCTCGCCGGCCAGATCGAACGCGCCCAGCCGTGGACGGCGAAAAGGCCGCCGGGGTTCGGATGAGGAAACGGCGCGCCGCTGGCGCAATGCGGCTGTTCGCCGGTCTCGCGCTCGCCGCCTTGGCCCCGCTCGCCTGCGCCCAGGTCGCCGGCGAGCCGACGCCCACTGGTTTGTCGATCACGCCGACTGCGGCGCGAGGCGCGCGCTTCGAGGCGCTGAACCCCGATGTTCCCGGCATGCCGGCGTTCACCGCCGGGCAGGCCTCGGCGATGGCGATCTCCCCCGATGGGCGGACGCTGCTCATCGAGACCAGCGGTTTCAACCGCAACTTCGACGCCCAGGGAAAGCCGGTGGCGGCGCTCTCCAACGAATACGTCTTCGTCTATGACATCGCCGGCCCCGCGCCGGTGAAGCGCCAGGTGATCGCGATCGCCGACACCTTCCTCGGCCTCGCCTGGGCCCCGGCGGGCGACAGGTTCTATGTCTCCGGGGGCAAGGACGACGATGTGCTGGAATACGTCGGAGCGCCCGGCGCCTTCGCCGCTGGCCGGCGCTTCGCCCTGGGTCACCACGCTGGGGTGGGACTGGCGGTCGAGCCGCAAACCGCGGGGATCGCGGTCAGCCCCGATGGCCGCTGGCTGCTGGCGGCGAACTTCCAGAACGACTCGGTGAGTCTCGTCGATCTGACCTCCGGCAAGGTCGCGGCCGAGCAGGATCTGCGCCCCGGCGTGATCGATCCGGCCAGCGCCGGCGAGCCGGGCGGAAGTTTCCCAAGGGCGGTTATATGGCCCTCGGCCGGGCGCGCCTATGTCGCCAGCCAGCGGGACCGCGAAATCATCACCCTCGAACTTTCCGGCGAGCGGATGCTCGTGGCGGCGCGGCTGACGCTGCCGGGCCAGCCGGCGGCGATGGTCGCCAACCGCGTGGCCGACCGGCTCTATGTCGCCATGGACAACACCGATGGGCTCGCTGTCATCGACACAGTCTCGGGGCGGGCGGTGGAGACGATAGCGACGGCCGCCCCGGCGCTCCTGCTCGGCGCCCGCCGGCCGCGCGGCGGCGCCGGGTCCAACGCCCTGGCGCTCTCTGCCGACGAACGGACACTGCTGGTCGCCAACGGCGCCGAGAATGCGGTCGCGGTGATCGCGCTTGGGCGCGCGCCGGCGGTAGTCGGGCTGTTCCCCACCGGCTGGTATCCCACCGCGGTGGCGATCCGGCCCGACAGCGCGCGGCTTTATGTCGCCAACGGCAAGAGCAACGCCGGGCCCAATCCGAAGGGTTGCCGCCGCGCCCTGCCGGTCGATGGCAGGACCGACCCTTCGTGCCAGGGGGCGAACCAGTATGTCTGGCAGCTCGAGAAGGCCGGCCTGCTCAGCCTGCCGACGCCCAGCGGCGCCGAACTGGCCCGGCTCACCGCCCAAGTCGCGGCCAACGACCATTTCGCCGGATCGGAGGAGACCACCGCCGACCGAGAGACGATGCGCCGGCTTAGGGCGCGGATCCGCCACGTGATCTACATCGTCAAGGAGAACCGCTCCTACGATCAGGTGCTCGGCGACCTGCCGGTGGGAGACGGCGATCCGAACCTGGCTCTCTTCGGCGCGGCCCTGACCCCCAACCATCACGCCCTGGCGAGCGGCTTCGTCGATCTGGACGCCTTCTTCGACAGCGGCGAGAGCAGCAACACCGGCTGGAACTGGACCACAGCGGCGCGCACCAACGACTTCACCGAGCGCGAGGCGCCGGTGAACTACGCCGAACGCGGCCTGCAGTACGACCAGGAAGGCACGAACCGGAACATCAATGTCGGCTATGCGACGAGCGGCGAGCGGGTGGGCGCAAATCCGGTGAGCCCGGCCGATCCAAATGTCCTGGCGGGCGCGCGGGATGTGGCCGGCCTGGACGGCCCCGGCGGCGAGGAGGGCCGGGGCTACATCTGGGACGCGGCCCTGCGCGCAGGGCTCTGGGTGCGCAACTGGGGGTTCTACGGCGATCTGGTGCGGGAATCGCCCAAGTCGGGAGCAGCGCTGATCCCCCTGGAGCGGGAGCCGTGGAAGACCGGCCTGAAGGTATTCTGGCCCGACAAGGCCGCGCTGATGGCGATCAGCGATCCCTATTTTCGCGGCTTCGACCAGGCCTTTCCCGACTATTGGCGGTTCAAGGAATGGGAGCGGGAGTTCAAGGGCTTCGTCGCCGCCGGCAGAGCCCCGACCCTGATGTTGGTGCGGATCTGCCACGATCACACCGGCGATTTCAAACGCGCCATCGATGGGGTGAACACCGTCGAGACCGAGGTCGCGGACAACGACTATGCCCTGGGCCGGATCGTCGAGACCGTCGCCGCAAGCCGCTTCGCCCGGGACACCCTGATCTTCGTGGTCGAGGACGACGCCCAGGACGGCCCCGACCACGTCGACGCCCACCGCTCCGTGGCGCTTATCGCCGGCCCGTATGTGAAACATGGCGCCGTGGTCTCGAAGCGGTACACGACGGTCAATCTGGTCAAGACGATCGAGGCGGTGCTCGGCCTGGCGCCGATGGGCCTCAACGACGCCCAGGCAGCGCCCATGGCCGCCGTCTTCGATCTCGCTCAGAGCGCCTGGTCGTTCAAGGCGGCCGTTCCGGCTGCCCTGCGCGCCACCGCCCTGCCGCTTCCCCTGCTCGTGGCGGGCGAGAGGGCATGCAGGGCCCCGCCCGGCCGGTCGAGCGGCTATTGGACCGCGGCGATGGCCGGGCAGGACTTCAGCGTCGAGGACCACCTCGACACCGCGGCGTTCAACTTGGCGCTGTGGCGGGGCCTCAAGGGTGGTGCGCCCTATCCGACAACCCGCGACGGGCGCGATTTGCGAGCCGGCCGCGCCGCATTCATCGCCGCAGCCGCGCCGCCCTGCGGCCGGTGATGGCAAGTCTAGGAAACACTCCTTCATGCCTCCCAGGGGGTAAGGTTCCTGCGCGCGCTTTTGCATTCGATGTTTCGCGCGCGCTCGGATAGAAGCCGCCTCGGGCCGGGACTGCGAGACTGGCGATGAGTGCGGAAACATTGGACGGCGCCTCGCGAGCCGAACTGACCGATACGGTCAAGGCGTCCCTGCGCTCCAGCATCGCGCACGCCGAGCGGTGCGCCATCCCCTATCGGCACTTCATCGCCTCGAAGGTCTTTCCGCCAGGCGTCGCCGAGGATCTGCGCCGCCTGCCGTTCGAGGTCGCGGGCGTCGATGGGGTTTCGGGCAAGCGCGAGCTTCACAACGAGACCCGCCGCTATTTCGACGCCGCCAACTGCGCGCGTTTCGCCGCCTGCGCGGCGGTGGCCGACGCCTTCCAGTCCACGGAGGTCGCGCGGGCGGTGGAGGCGGCGACCGGCGCGGATCTCTCCGGTTCCTACGTCCGGCTGGAGTACGCCCAGGACAGCGACGGTTTCTGGCTCGAACCGCACACCGATCTGGGCGTCAAGCGGTTCACGATGCTGATCTATCTGCGCGCGGGGGGCGGCCAGGACGATCTGGGCACCGACATCTATGCCGATCACGAGACCTGGGCCAAGCGCACCGCCTTCGCCGACAACACCGCCCTGCTGTTTGTCCCGGCGCCCGACACCTGGCATGGGCTGGAGCGGCGGCCGATCGCTGGGGTGCGCACCTCGGTGATCATGAACTACGTCACCGATGGGTGGCGCGCGCGCGGGCAGCTCGCCTATCCTAACCTTCCCGTCCTTTCCTGAACAAGACGCCTGACCTGCGCGCCGACTTCCAGGGTCGCGTCATAGGGGCCGCCCGCGCGCGGCGCCTCGCCGCCATCGCCCAGCCGCCTGGCCAAGCCCCGCTCGACGAGCGTCTGCAGGAAGTGTTCGTGGCGGCCTTCGCCGACATCGAACACCTCCACGGCCGCCCCGGTGGCGATGGCCTCGGAAACCATCGAGACGCTGTCGCCGGTGACCACCAGGCGGTCCGCCGTCGCCAGGATCGCGAGGTAGGGATTTGCGCCTTCGAGATCCCAGACGAATACCCGTGGATCGTCGGCGAAGGTCTCCGCAAGCAATGCGCGCACCGCCCTGGGCGTGCGCCGCGAGGGAGTGATCGCAAGGCCGGCGCCGGCGGCGCGCGTCGCTTTGAGCGCCTCGGTGAGGGCGCGCGCCTCGGCGTTGGTGAAGGCGCTGCGCCGCGTCGGGCCGCCGATCGCGACCCCGACGAGCGGGCGGCCGAGCGGCGCCAGGCGATCCCTCCAGGTCTCGGCGGCGCTCGCCAGGCCGGCGGGGGTCACGTCGTGCATGGCGGTGATCGTCTTGAGAACCTTGGGCCCCAGCGGGATCGGATCGTGGGCCAGGGCGACCACCAGGTCGAAATCCGTCGCCGGGCGAAGCGGATCCTGGATGTGCACCGTCACCGTCCCGCCGCCGCTCGCCTCACGCACCGCCAGGGAAAACGGAACCGAACGCCGGCCGCAGGTGACCAGCAGATCGGGCCACGGCGGGGCGAGGATATCGCCGCCGACCTGCTGGCGTTTCAAGGGATCGCCCAGCAGGCCTTGCGGAAGCCAGCGCCACGGGATCGCAAGACACGCCGTCTTTTCCTCGACCTGGTCGGCGGCCGCGTGCGCCAGGCCCCGGGCCTGGGTGCGCATGCCCGCCTCGCCGGTGGTGACCGCCCAGGCGGTGATGAGGCTCATGGCGCTGCGCCTGGCTTGCCGGGGTCGGCGGCCCGGCCGCCGCTCCTAGCGCGCCATGACCGCGCCGGAAAGATCGATGACGGTCATGGTGTGGTAGCGCTGGTGCGGTCCGCAGCCGACGCCGATGAACCTGACCAGGGAATTGAAGAGGTCGGAGCGGTGCATTCCGCCGGGCGAGCCCTCGTCGATGATTCGCGATTTCATCCAAATTGTCCGGATTTTCAAATCCGGGGGTCGCTCGCGCTTGGCCCAGACAGGCCTGTGTCTTGACACCATATGGTTCTAGAGACCATATGCAGTCGTGGCCAGGGCTCAACGGCTGTTGCGGCAGCGGATCGACTATGACGACGGCGCGATCGTGGAAATGACGCTGTGGCGCGTCTCCGTTCCGCTCCGGCCGTCGAGGCACGATCTGAAGTATTCGCTGTTCTACGGTCGCCCCGGTGTTCGGGAAGTGGGCTACGACAATGAGCGGGGAAAGGGCGATCACCGGCATTTCCGAGGCGCCGAGGCCGCCTACGAGTTCACAACAGTCGATCGACTGATGGACGATTTCTGGGCCGACGTAGGGTCCTTGCGAGGTGAGCGATGAGCGAGGTCAAGATCACGGTGGCCGGCGATTTCGCGGCGGCCGCCTCGCGCCGATTCACGAACGCGTGGCGGCGCGCGGAACAGGGGGAGAGCTTTTTCGAACGTCATCTGGCGTTCGAAAGCTGGGACGCCCTGGCGCGGGTCCTCACCGGCAAGCGAACCGAGCTTCTGCGCTATGTGCGCCGCCATGAAGTCGGAAGCATCCGCAGTCTGGCCACCGCGTTGGGGCGCGATTACAGCAATGTCCACGCCGATGTCAGGGCTCTCGCGGCGGAAGGACTTCTGGATACGGCGGGCGGGCGCCTTCGTGCGGACTACGACGTCATAGAGACAAGAATCGCACTCTAAAATCCCTGCTAGCGCGGGTGCGCATGCCCGCCTCGCCGGTGGTGACCGCCCAGGCGGTGATGAGGCTCATGGCGTCGGCCCGGCGTGTCGGGATCGCCTGGAGGGCGGTCCCCCAGTCGGCGCGCCGCTCCTACCGCGCCATGATCGCGCCCGATAGGTCGATGACGGTCATGGTGTGGTAGCGCTGGTGTGGCCCGCAGCCGACGCCGATGAACCTGACCAGGGGATTGAAGAGGTCGGAGCGGTGCATTCCGCCGGGCGAGCCCTCGTCGATGATCAGTTGGCGGACCACCGCGGCGGCGTCCGCCTGGCCCAGCGAGATCTCCTCGGCGATGATGGAGGAGAAGATCCCCGCGCCCTGGATCCGGTCCCTGGCGGTCGAGCCGTCGGTGCCGGTATGGCCGGTGAGTCCGCCCGGTCCCTGGTCGGCGGCGTGGCGGGCGGCGGCCGCCTCGAGCCTGGGATCGGGCGTGAGTGGCGGAAGCGACGACTGGCGTTCGAGAAAGGCGATCGCCTCGACCGTGGCGGCGGTCTGCGGGCCGGCGCGCAGGATCTGCGCATAGTGCGCCGGATCGGCGCGCGCGGCGTTCAGCTCGGCGTAGACCCCGGCGCAGGCCGCTCCCGGACGCGGGACCATGGAGGTCTTGGGCGGTTCCTCAGGACATGGAACCCGGACGAAGTTGTGACCTGAATTTGGATTGGAGGCGTGGTTTTCATCGTCCAAGCCCAAATGAAGCTCCTTGGTCCTTAGTCCCGCAGCGCTCGCTAGGCCTGCGTACAACGCTTCTCGCGGAATAGTGGCAACAGATTTTCCTGTCTTCGAATCGATCCACTCACCATTTGGTAATTGGACAAAATTCTCGCCCGTATTCGGATTATGGGCATGGCTATCATCGTCTAGGCCGCTATGCAGTTCTTTAGTCCGGAATCCTGCGGCCTCAGCCGGTCCTATGTAGACTGCCTGGCGCGGCATGGTCGGAACCGATTCGCCTGTTTTCGCATCGATCCAGCAGTAACGCTGGTCCTGCGCTCGGACTTGGCTAGGCCCGAGCAGCAAGGCAAGCACGAGCGCGAACAGGCCCGCCGCCGCCCACCGCGTCATCGGACCACGCCAACGCATCCCGCGAAGCTCCCGCCGTCGGCGGAAGGTGAAGCGCCCACGCGCGCTGTGTCAATATCGTGCTGGCGGTCGGGAGGAACCCCGCTCCTCGTGCGATGAAGTGTTGGTCGCCGGCCGCTCGCGGCTCGTTTCGGCTGGACGGTGGGCGCTGCATGATCTAAAGGCGGCCTCCCGCCAGCCCGCGCCCGCATCGCCCGGTAAAGAGGCTCGATTCTCAAGGATGAAGACGGTCATTCTCGCCGGCGGCCTGGGCAGCCGCCTGGGCGAAGAGACGGCGATTCGCCCCAAACCGATGGTCGAGATCGGTGGCCGGCCGATCCTCTGGCACATCATGAAGATCTATTCTTCGTACGGGCTCAACGATTTCATCGTCTGCCTCGGTTACAAGGGCTATCTGATCAAGGAATATTTCTCCAACTACTATCTTCACATGTCCGATGTGACGATAGACTTGAGCAAGAATTCAGTGGAGGTGCACCAGAATTCCGCCGAGCCCTGGCGGATCACCCTGGTCGACACCGGCGCCGAAGCGATGACCGGCGGCCGGCTCACCGCGATCCGCCCCTATCTGAACGAGGGCGAGCCGTTTTGTTTCACCTATGGCGACGGGGTGGCGGACATCGACATCGGCGCGCTGATCGCCTTCCACAAAGGCCATGGCAAGCTCGCGACGATAACCGCCGTGGCCCCCCCCGGCCGGTTCGGGGCGCTCGAGTTCGACGACGATCTGGTGACCCATTTCCGGGAAAAGCCCGATGGCGATGGCGGGCGGATCAACGGCGGCTTCTTCGTCGCCTCGCCGAAGGTCCTCGACCTGATCCCTACGGTCGAGACGATCTGGGAGAAGGAGCCCCTGGAGGAGCTTGCGGCTTCCGGACAGCTGGCCGCGTTTCGTCACGATGGATTTTGGCAAGCCATGGACACATTGCGCGACAAGATCGTGCTCGAGGAGCTGTGGGCCGCCGGCGCGGCGCCCTGGAAGAAATGGTAGCAGCCTCGTTCTGGCGCGGAAGGCGCGTCTTCCTCACCGGCCACACCGGCTTCAAGGGCGCCTGGCTTGCCCTGTGGCTGACCGAGCTGGGCGCCGAGGTCACCGGATATTCCCTGCCTGCTCCGACCTCGCCCAGCCTCTTCGAACTGGCCGGCGTCCAGAGCCTCCTGCGCCATATCGATGGCGACGTGCGCGATGAGGGCGCCCTGGCCGTCGCCATGGCCGAAGCCCGGCCGGAGGTGGTGATGCACCTGGCCGCCCAATCGCTCGTCCGCGCCTCCTACGAAGACCCGGCGGCGACCTACGCCACCAATGTGATGGGCACGGTCAACCTGCTCGAGGCGGTTCGCGGGGTGCGATCCGTGCGCGCGGTGGTCTGCGTCACCTCCGACAAATGCTACGAGAACCGCGAGAGCGAACGGGCGTACCGCGAATGCGACGCCATGGGCGGCTATGATCCCTACAGCAGCAGCAAGGGGTGCTCCGAGCTTGTTGTCTCCGCCTACCGGCGCTCATTCTTTCACCCGGGCGAGATCGCCGCCCACGGGGTGGGCGTGGCCAGCGGCCGGGCGGGCAATGTCATCGGCGGCGGCGACTGGGCCAAGGACCGTCTAGTCCCCGACGTGATGGCCGCCTTCGCCGCCGGCGAGAGGCCGCGCATCCGCCATCCGGCGGCGATCCGACCCTGGCAGCATGTGCTCGAACCGCTCTTTGGCTACATGCTTCTCGCCGAAGGGCTGTGGCGCGGCGAGGCCGCGGCAGCCGAGGGCTGGAACTTCGGACCCGACGAAGAGGACGCGCGGCCGGTGGGCTGGATCGCCGATCGCCTCGCTGATCTGTGGGGGGAGGGAGCTGGCTGGGATCTGACCGGCGGCGCCCAGCCGCACGAAGCCGCCTATCTGCGGCTGGACTGCGCCAAGGCGCGCCAGCGGCTGGGCTGGCGACCGACATGGCCGCTCGACGAAGCGCTCCGCCAGACCGTTGACTGGTATCGCACCTGGGCGCGGGGCGGCGACGTCGCCGAACTCACGCGCCGGCAGATCGGCCAATACCGGCCCTCCGCCGTATCGAGTGGCGCGCCGGCTTCCGGCGAGGCCCAATGAACGGCCACGCGGTGTTCGACCTGGACGGCACGCTCATCGACAGCGCGCCGCTTTGCGCCGAGATCCTCAACGCGATGCTCATCGACCGCGGCGCCGCCGGGCGGGTGTCGGCCGCCCAGACCCGGCGATACGTCAGCCTCGGCGGCCCGGCCCTTGTCGAGACTCTGCTCGGGGAGGCGCGCGGCGATGTGCAGGCCGACCTTCGCGAGTTTCGTCGACGCTATGCGGCGATGCCCACTCCGCCGTCGAGCCTCTACCCCGGGGTGCGAAGCGGCCTCGAGGCCCTGGCGGCCCGGGGCGTCGTTCTCGCCCTTCACTCCAACAAACCCCAGGGCCTCTGTGAGAAGGTGATCGGCGAGCTCGAGCTGGGTCATCTGTTTTCCGCCATTGTCGGCGCCGGCGCCGGGCTGGCGGCCAAGCCCGATCCGGCCGGCTTCGACCGCGCCCTGGAACTGAGCGGCGGCGTGCGCGGGCGCAGCTGCTACATCGGCGACAGCGAACTCGACCATGAAGTGGCCAGACGCGCCGGCGTGCGTCTCGTCATGGCGACCTACGGCTATGGCGAACGCGGCCGCGACTGGCCGGGCGCTCTGCTGGCCGATGATTTCGCCGCCGTGCCGGGCCTGGTCGCCGACCTTCTGACGCCCGCCGCGCCGGTGCTGCGGGCGGCGACGCGCGGCTAGGCATGATGCTGGGCGAGCAGCCGTTTCCGACCCTCACCGGCGAAGGCGCGAAACGCCTGGCGGCGGCTGAGGCGCGCATCGTCGTCGTCGGCGCCGGCGGCTGGCTGGGCCTGGCGACGCTCGAGGCCTTGAACGGCTTGCTGGGCGACGATTTCGGCAAACGGGTCGTGTGCTTCGGGGCGAGCGCGCGGGCCTTGGCCCTGCGTGGAGGGCTCAGCGTCGACCAACAATCTCTCGAGCGGTTAGTGGAGCTGCCGCCGATGCCCACTCTGCTGCTCCACCTGGCCTTCCTCACCCAGGAAAGAGCCAAGGCGATGTCGACAGAGGAATACACCGCCGCCAACGAATCGATATCGGGCCAGGTTCTGGCCGCGCTCGACACGATCGGCGCCGAGGCGGTGTTTCTCCCCTCGTCGGGCGCGACCTATCTGGTCGACAAGGCGGAAGCGGAATCCTCCATGCGGATTTACGGCAGGCTGAAGCTCGCCGATGAACAGAGATTCGCAGGATGGGCCGAGTCACGGGGCAAGCGGGTGGTGATCGCTCGGGTGTTCAACCTTTCGGGGCCCTACATCAACAAACAATCGAGCTATGCCCTGGCCTGCTTCATCGCCGATGCGCTGGCGCAGCGACCGATCGTCATAAGGGCGGTGAGGCCGGTGGTGCGCTCCTACGTGGCCATCCATGAGTTGATGAGCGTGGTCTTCGGGCTGATGACGCAGCCCGGCTCGGGTTTCGTTAGGTTCGACACCGCCGGCGATCGCGACTATGAGATGGCGCAAATCGCCGAAGTGGTGCGAGAGGTTCTTTGCCATGGTGCGGGAGTCGATCGCGCTGCGCTGAGCGATCAGGCGCCGGATCGTTACGTCGGCGATGGGGCAATCTACCGCGCCCACCGCCGACGTCTGGCGGTGACTGCCCTGGACTTTTCGGGACAAGTGCGGGAAACGGCGAGATACATGGCTGGCGGTTTGGCCACGATCCAAGGCATTCCGCCCGCGGTGAGCACCATCGCGACATGAAATTTCAGCAAGCGAGGTCAGCGTTGGCAGGGTTGTACGGCATGCGGCGGCGAGCCGATTCGGTTCGGCGGGCAGGTAGGGCGAACGAGGCGGTTCGCGGCCGCGAACCGATCCGTGACCACCGCCTGTCCGCGCAATCCGGAGCGGCGTTCGAGTCGGACGATCGTCCCGCGCCAGCGACGCGGTCAAACGGGCCCTCGATCGCGAGTCGCGGCAAGATCGGTTGGGCGCAATGGTCTTTGTCCATCCTGTGGCTGTTTCTGGTCACGGTCGCCCCCATGGCCCACGCCCAGGTCCTGCCGTTTGATCAATATTCCAATGGGCAGGGCAATTCGGGGCCGAACGTCTCCCAGCAGTTTCCAAACGGTAATCCGAGGTCTGGTGGCATGGCCTCTCCCGGGCAGGGCGCGTCGGCCTACGACCCTGGCGGTGGTAGCTTTCAGGGCAATGCGCCGCTCGGGGAGTTCACTCCCACTCCGATCATAACCCCCAATCTGAACAGCGAGGGTCCACAGCCTGAATCCGGCACGACTCTCGTCCCGCTGATGCAACCCCCGACTGCCGGCGCGACTCCGGCGCCGCTTTTCGCACGACCCGGTGTTGTGCCGGGCCAATTCGAGCTGTTTCAGCGCCCGCCGCCACAGGTGAGCGAATTCGAGAACTTCGTGAAGACGACTGTGGGCCGACCCCTGCCGAGGTTCGGATCTTCGTTGGTGCTCAACGGCGGCCGGGGCTTCGCCCTAGGGCCGACAGCCACGGTGCCGCCGGACTACGCGCTGAACCCCGGCGATGAACTCATCATCGGCGTCACCGGTTCGGTCGAGGCGAATCTGCGGCTTGTGATCGACAGCGAAGGGCGGGTTTTCATACCGCGCATTGGACCGGTCAACGTGGCCGGGGTTCGCTACGGCGACCTCGCGGCCGCCCTGACGCGCAGGTTCAACGAACAGTACAAGCAGGCGAAGGTCTCGGTGGTCATCGGCCGCCTGCACGGTCTCACCGTTTATGTCACCGGCTATGCGGTGAGCCCCGGCGCCTACACCGTGAGCAGCCTCTCGACGATGGTCGATGCGGTGCTGTCCGCAGGCGGCCCCTCCGCTGGAGGCAGTTTTCGCACGATCGAACTGCGCAGGAACGGCCAGCTGATCAACACCCTCGATCTGTATGACCTGCTGCTCAAGGGCGACAAGTCACACGATGCTGTCTTGCAAAACGAGGATGTTCTCAACATCGATCCCGCGGGTCCCGAGCTCGCCATCGTGGGCAGTGTCAACGCCGAGGCGATCTATGAGGCCAAGCCGGGAGACACGCTCGGCGATGTTGTTCGCTACGCTGGGGGTCCCAACTCGCTCGCCGACGATTCACGGGCGATCGTCATGCGCCTGGGAGACCTGGACGCAGCAGGGTCGCGGCAGGTGTCCTTCGCCGAAGCGAAAACCTTGCCCGCGGAGCGCGGTGAAATCGTCAGAATCCTCTCCCTGGCTGGTATCGCCAGGCCGTTGGAACGGCAGGCGATTCTGGCCACCATCTCGGGGGAAGTCGATCGACCCGGCCGCTACTACCTCTCTCCGTCGTCGACCGTTTCAGATTTGCTCGCCAGGGCGGGTGGGTTGACGAGCGGCGCCTTCGTTTTCGGAACCGAGCTCGATCGGGAGAGCGTGCGACGCCAGCAGCAGACGAGTTTCGACAGAGCCATCGACGATCTCGAGTTGGCCGTGGCCGCCGCGCCGTTGTCCGCCCTAGGGAGTCCTGCGTCTGCTTCATCCACCGGCGGCGTCGCTGACACCGCCAGCGCGACGCGTCTTCAGGCCTCGCTCGACGTGATCGATCGGTTGAAGCAGCGCAAGCCCGATGGGCGGGTGATCCTCGCGCTGGAGCCCAATGCAACCGCGATACCCGGCAACCTGCAGCTGGAGGACGACGACACGATCTTCATTCCTCCGCGACCCAAGACCGTGGGTGTGTTCGGCGCCGTCTATCGCCCAGGGTCCTTCCTCTTCGGCTCGGCGACGCGCATTTCGGGTTATTTGAAGCTCGCCGGCGGCCCGCAAAAATACGCCGATCGCAACGACATCTTTGTCGTTCGCGCCAACGGCGCCGTGGTTTCACGGCAGCAGGATCGCGGATTCGCGGGACGAGCGGCTCTGCCAGGCGACGTGGTGTTCGTGCCGGTCCGAACCTCGCCAACCGCCCTCCAAAGGCTGCTGGAGATAGCCAACATCGTCTTCCAGTTTGGCGTTGGCGTCGCGACCGTGAGGCTTTTGACGCAGTGACCCCGCCTCGGACCATCCTCGCCCGCATCCTGGATTCGCGCTGGTTCCGCAGCCCCCTGAAGCGGCGCGCCACCTTCGCGGCGGCGGCGTTTGTCGTGGGCGTGCTGTGCCTCTACCCACGCCACTATGTTGCGAGGGCCGACCTGTTGCCGCAGGACACCGGTGGCGGGCTGAGCGGGGTCATCGGTCAAAGCGGCGCATTGGTGAGCCTAGGAGCGTTGATCGGCAGCCACCAGTCCATCGAGGTCGATGTCACCGTCGCTCGCAGTGAAGCGGTGCTCCGCGATGTGATCGGGCGGATGCAACTGATCGGGAGGGGCCGTGGACAGTTCCGAGACATGCCGGACGCGGAACGGAAGCTCAGGAAGAAGGTCGACGTGGAGGCCATCCGCGGAAGCATCCTCCAGGTGAAGTCCCAGGATGCCAATCCAGTGTTCGCTCGCAATTTCGTCGCGGCTTACGCTTGGGCAATCCAGAACCGTCTTACAACCTTGACCTTGCGACAGGTCGCCGCGAAGAGAGCGGTCGCCAATGAGCGATTGGCTCAATCGGCGGCGAGGCTTACCGCCGCCCAGCGGGCGATCACGAACTATCGCAGCGTCAACAAACTCGCGGCGCCTGAAATACAGCTTGGCGCGGCCGTGACGGAACTCGCTACCTTGCAGGCGCGCCTTCAGGCGAAACAGGTCGAGCTGCAAATGGTGGAGCGCTTCACCACCGGAAGCAATATACAGCTACAGTCGATCCAGACCGAAATCACGTCCATACAACGACAGATAGCGGACGCCGAAACCGCATCCGGCAGCGCGGGCGGACCGAAGCTGGCGACGATCGCTCTCGGTTCTGACGCATATTTCAACCTCTATAGAGATGAGCAATTTGCGGAAAGTCTATATGAGGTGTACTCGAAATACGTTGAAGAGGTGATCATCGATGAAATGTCGGCAAATGCGAACATGGAGGTTATAGAGCCGGCGTATGTCGATCCAAACCGCCAGTTCAACACCGCGGCAGTCGCCCTGCTAACCCTGCTAATTCTTTTGGCCGCGGGCTGCGAGTATTACATCGTCGCCCCGCCGGTTGGACGGCGATAGAGGACACGAATGCCGCCGCCCCCGCCGGTCGATATTTCCGTATTGATTCCTTGCCTCAATGAAGCAGAGAACATTTCAGGGATCGTCAACTCCGTCCGCGCCGAATTGGCGAAAGCAGAAGTAACCTACGAAATTATATTCATCGACAACGGGTCGACAGACAACACTGTTGGTCTAATTAAACAGCATTGCGCCCACGATAATCGCGTGCGATTGATTGTCAACAACAAGAACTATGGCCAGTTGCGTTCACCGACCTACGGAATATATCAAACGAGCGGCAGGGCGGTGATCGGTATCTCGGCAGACTTCCAAGACCCGGTTGAATTGATTGGCGAGTTCATCGCCCGCTGGAAGGCCGGCGCACCCATCGTGCTCGGCGTTCGCCGGTCGGAGAAGACCTCAATCATGCTCCGTCTTGTTCGCGCCGCCGGGTACGGATTTTTCGAGCGCTTCGGCGACTATAGAGTGATTCCAGGGGCAACCGGCTTTGGCCTCTACGACCGAAAGGTCGTGGACTGTCTCAAGCGCTGGCGCGATCCCGAACCGTTCTTCCGCGGCATGTTGGTGGAGAGCGGTTTCCACATCGAAACCATCCCCTACCATCGGCCGGAGCGGGCGAGCGGCAAGTCAAAGAACAACCTACTGACGATTCTGGATCTTGGAATCTCCGGATTAGCAAGCTCGTCGAAAGGGCTTTTGAGGCTTCCGTTTTACATTTCCCTTGTCATATTCGTTGTGAGCGGGGTGACCATCATCGCTGCAATCGGCGATATGATCCTGACCGATCATTTCCAGTGGAGCCTTTTGATCTTGGTGGCAGTTCAACTAGGGTTTGCGTTGCTTTTCATGTTTCTCGGCCTGATTGGAGAACAAGTCCGGCTGATCGCCGAAATGTCGCGCCGAGTGCCTCTCGTCATTGAAAAGGAACGGATAAATTTCCCGACCCATGAGACATAGAGTGGCGACGCTCATCGAACCGCACGCGGAGCGAATCCGCGAACTCTGGCGATATTATAAGGTCGGCCTGCTCAACACGGCGTTCGGGTACGGGCTTTACGCACTTCTGGTATATGTCGGTTTAAATCTTTATTTCGCCCAGGTGATTTCCCAGATCTGTGGCGTTGTCTTCAACTATTCGATGTTTCGCCGACTGGTATTTCGAACATCCCGCCCCCGTATAAGTTCGTACGTCGGCGCCTATATGGTGAACTACCTTCTGGGGTTGATGCTCTTGATGCTAGCCAACCATTATATGCGTTCCCCCTATGTGGCGGGGATTGTAGCCCTGTTGGTGGTATCTGTAATCAACTACTTCATATTGAAGGTATTCGTGTTCAAGACTTCGGTGGCCGACCAATGACGTTCCGGTGGCTCACCGCCAGCCGCGTGGCCTTGTTGACCGAGTTCCTGTTCATGGCATTCATTTTGTATGGCGTTATGCATTCGCTGAATTTCCTGCGCACCACGGGTTTTCTGCCGCCGCCGTTCTTTTACGGGATTAATGACACATTCATGGACTGGTTCAACACCACCTGGTATGCCGTCAACCCTGGCGGGTATGATGTATGGAGAACCGCATATCCACCACTCTGCTTCGTGTTTCTTTCGATATTCAGTTTACACAGCTGCTATACTGAAAGTACGCCTATCGCGCGCGGCTGCGACTGGGTGGGTCTGGTAACGCTTTTCACGTTTTTTGTGATAAACGGTGTGCTGATCTATAAATCATATCGTTTCGTTGACGCCAGGACTGCTATTCCCAGGTCGATCGCGATGGCGCTCGGACTGCCGATGCTATTCACGCTCGATCGCGGCAACCTGATAATGCCTACCCTCACCGTCTTTATCCTTGGTCATAGCCGCCTCTTGAAGTCGGCGCGCCTGAAGTGGATCGCGCTGGCGTTGGCGATCAACTTCAAACCCTACCTTTTTGTAACACTAATCCCGCAGGCGTGCAGACGGCGCTGGCGTTGGTTTGAAGGCGCCGCCATAGCGTTGGGCTTGGTCTATATCACGACCGTATGGATAGTAGGCGACGGTACGCCAACGGAAATTGTGGCGAACACATTGAATTATGCGACGCCACAGAACGCGACGTTCTTGGATAGCGCTATTTATGCGGCTTCCTATACCAGTATCCTGGATGTATTCAAATTGAATTTCTCGCTCATGAATCTGGTTGGTTCGCGGGCAATGGATCTCTCCATCGTGGGTTTGCCATTGCTGATACGGGCTGGCCAAATTGGCGTGATATTGAGTTTCTTGGCGGCTGCGATCCGTCCCACCGCGGTGTCGACCCATCGGTTGACGGCGTTGAGCGTTGCGCTGGTGATGACCTCTACTGAACTTGGCGGTTACGCGGAGGTATTTTTGTTGTACCTGGTGTTCATGGAACGGTGGAAAGGCGTCGCTCGTATTGTGCCTCTGGTGTCGGCTTACATCCTGTCACTACCGTTTGACATTCCGGTCGTGATGTTTGCCCCTGTGGTGCAGGACAGCTATCTGACAGGCCGAGCCGTGAACATGAATATTACTGTCAATGTAGGGGAAATCGTTAGACCGGCTTTGGTCCTGTTGATCGAGTACGGCCTTGTCTGCGCCACGCTCATCGACGTGGCGCGACCGTGGATCGCGCGCCTCAACGAGCAGCGTCGTCAGTCTTTGGGTGTGGCTGAGTTAGCGGCCGTGTAGAGACGTAAGGGCTGGCGAGCAGGTGGCTGTTCACGCCATCTCCTGACGAACGGAGCCTGGCCCGCTACAGCTTCATAACCAGGGCTTGGCCCGTCATCAGCGCAAGGGGCCTCTCAGGCTTCGTGGCGAAGAATTCGTCGACCGCCTTGCGCGCGCCGGGGCAAGACGGAAATCCATAGTCATCGAAGACGATGACCCCGCCCGAAGGCATGCGGGGATAGACGAACGCCATGCAATCCAGAATGCTCTGATAGAGATCGAGGTCAATGTGAGCGAAGCAGAATGTGCGATCGTCCAGACCGCTGAAGCTCTGAGGCACCCAACCTTTACGATAGTCGACATAAGACTCCGAACCGACCACCTTCCTCACGGCCTCGAGTGAGGTATCGGCGAAATCACCCGCTCGATGCCGATCGGTCGCGCGGGAGACGCGTTCCATCCCTTCGAATGAGTCGAACAGGAACAGGGTCCGGCCGGCGGCGCCTGACATGGCGTGCTTGAGCAGACGCGCCGTGCCGCCTTGAAAGACACCCGCCTCCATCACATCGCCCTGTACATTCAGGGCTTGCGCGAGCATTTGGCTCAGGGTCCAGCAGCGCTCTATCGACACCATCGTGTATGGCCTGATTTCGCGATACGCCGCGATGTAATCTGGAGAGAGCCATGGAGAATACAGCGGCTGATATCGAGCCGAATCGGCGATGTTACCGACAATTAGTCTTCGGTAAACCTGACGCCACAACATTGGCGGAACTATTGATTTGATCACCGACGCCCAGGGAGTCGTCGTCTTTCCAAGACTTGTCGCTATAGGCATTGATTGCAGTCTCCACCTTTCGCGGGCCGTTGTCGCGGGCGCGTCTCGCCAGCTCTCCGTCAGAACAAGTCGCCGATACGGACAAGCCGATGGTCGATGCCCGGGTAGGCGCGCCCAATGTCGGCGGCGATGGCGTCCGCGAAATCGATGCTGTTGATCAGCACGGTGCGCGGAGCGCGCCCGAGGGCGTCGGGGCCGCGAACTGGGCGATCCAGGCAAAGGCCGCCTTGCTTTTCGACGTCGCGATCAATGAAAAACGCTATGCGCGCCGGATCGAAGAAGTTGGCCAGCACCTCTTCAGCCAGACTTCCAGCCCCCCAGACGACGATCCCGTCTTCTCCGTCAAGGGATGGATGATCCGACAGAAGTGTCCTCGACCAGGCCGGCGTGTGGAATGGGCGCACCATCACCTGGAGCGAGTCGGCGTAACGGGCGTCCAGACGCACGTCGGTGGCGACGGCGATGGTTTCCAGCCCCTGCGCGGCCAGCATCCGCAAGAGTGACGCCGGCGAAAAGAAATGAAGGTGAGTGAGGTTGTCATCGATCGGGAGATGGCGGTGCCCCGAGCCGTTGGGCACTTCGACAAAGATCGCGCCACCCGGCTTCAGGACCTCTTTCATGGCGCGCAATTCCGCCGCGGGATCGTCGATATGCTCCAAGACATGTGACATCAGGATCAGATCGAATCTAGATTGTATTTCACCCCCAACAAGCAGGCTGCGCAAAGGCTCGGTGTATAGGCGATCGACATGCGCCCTGGCCTTGTCCCCCGCCGGGGACAACTCGATCGCTTCGTACCGTTCGACACCGATCGAACCCTTCGTCGCGGCGGCGAGTTCGCCGGTCGCGCAGCCGATTTCGAGTATGGTGGGACGTTTGGGAGCAAAGGGAGCGAAGAAGCGGATCTGGGCATCGAGCCGCGCCGGCGATGTCCCCAACGAACACATTGCGGTGTTGGAGTACGCAAAGCGCGGCCGATCGGTGCGCCACCCGTGGAAGCACGAGGTGCAATAGGCGCGCTCTCCCACGGCCGACGACAGCCTGACAAGCCGGGTCCCACCGCAGACGATACACGCTTCAGCCGCCACCGGCCCTCACGCAGCGAACAGGAAAATCGAGGTGTGTTCCACGGGACCGCCCGGGCCCCTCCATCCGCCTCAATGCGCCTTCGCCTTCAAGAAATCTTCCGCCGTCTGGTGAACGTGGGCCAGCTGCTCCTGGCTCAAGCCCTGGTGGCACCCGATCACGAAGCCGCCCCGGGTGACCACGTCGGCGCCGGCGTAGCCACCAATGGCCTCGCGCCGAGCGATGGCCTTGAAGCCTGGTTGCCGCAGGATGTTGCCCGTAAAGACCGGCCGAGTCTGGATATCACGCTGCTCGAAGAAGATCTGCATGTCGTTGCGGGTGAACGGGGCGCCGTCTCGAACCGTGAGGGCGAAGGCGTACCAAGTGACATCCGCGCCGGGGATCATCTTCGGAAGGATGAAGAACTCTTCATATTGCTTGAAGAACGCCTTGTGACGTTCGAACGTCGCCTGACGAGACTTCATGAAACCGGGCAGGCGCTTGAACTGCTCTAGGCCAAACGCGGCGCCGAGTTCGGAGGGTTCGAAATTGTACCCGACCTTGTCGAACACGTACTTGGCGTCGTAGGGGATGCCATCGATGTCGATCCCGAAGCGGGCGTCGACGCTCTCCGACTCCGCAAAGATGGACGACCGTCGTCCCCAGCCGCGCAGAATGCGCGCGCGGCTCTCGAACCTTTCGTCGTTCATGGCCAGGAGGCCGCCGTTGCCGGCGCAATTGATGATGTGGGCGCCGTAGAAGCTCGTCGTACAGATGTCGGCCCGCTCGCCCGTCGGCCGGCCGTGCAACTTCGAATCCAGGGTGTCCGCACTATCTTCGAGGACAAGGAGTTCGTGCTTGTCGGCAATGGCGCGCAGGGCGTCCCAATCGGGAATGTTGCCCATGAGGTTAGGACAAACGATCGCGCGCGTGTTGGGTGTGATCATCTCTTCGACCCTGTCCGCGAGGATGTTGAAGGTGGCGGGGTCGACATCGACGAAAGCGGGTACGAGGCCGGCCTGGAGTTGCGTCGCGACGGTCGTGGAGAAGGTAAGCACTGGCGTAATCACCTCCGACCCGGCGGGAAGGTCGAAGGCGCCCAATCCCAACGTCAGGGCGGACGAACCCGAGTTGCACATGACCGCGCGGCTCTTGCCGAACAGAGAGGCGATCTTGGCCTCGAATTGCCGCACGTTCGCTCCCGGCAACGTGCCGCTGCGAAGGACGCGGACGACCGCTTCGATCTCCTCCTCGCCGCTGACGCTCAGAGCATAGGGAACACGCATTGGAAGCCTCCAGCAGATCGACCGATTTCCGGTCGAGGTTATGTTGAATTTGCAAGCCGAAATTGAGACGGGACGCTAGGCCGAGCCGGCCTTCTCCACGTGATGACGGAAGGTGCGGGCGAGGCCGTCCTCTGATTTCAGCTTGGGGGACGAAGTGAGGCGGTATCGCGCCGCCTTCACCAGGCCAGCCAAGCGACGCTGCGGATTGTAGACAAGGTGGTCCCGGTCCTCACTCACCCTGGCCGCCACGCCGAAAGGTTTTCGGCCCAGCACACCAGCTCCGACCGCGGCGGTGAGGCGGGCCAGTTCGAGCATCGATATCTTGCCTTCGTCTTTGCCGACCCGCGAACCGGCGCTGGAGATGGACCCACGAAATTCCGCGGGCGTCGGGATGAGCACCGAATCCGGATCGCCATAGATCTCGCTCGTGCTCATCACAATGACGCCACCTATCGGATCGCGACGCGAGTGGTCAACCGCGAGCCTGCCTCGAGGGTCCGGTCTCACCCTTTTCGCCGCAGGGTTCTGGACCTGTTGCCCAACCTAGAGCGGCGGGTTAAGAGCCTCACCCTCATGAGTGGAGGGGTGGGGCTGCCCCCGCACATCGTCGTCGACATCAGCGGTCACGGGTTCGGTCATGCCGCCATGACGTTGCCCGTGCTCGAGGCGGTGAAGCAGCTTCGGCCGAACGCGCGCCTGACGGTGCGGTCCAGTTTGCCTGAGCGCTGGCTGCGCACACGCGTAAATGTTCCATTCGATTACAGAACTTATCATGACTTCGGCATGGCGATGGCGGACAGTCTGCATGTGTGCGAGCAGGCGAGCCTAAATCATTATGTGACCCTGCACCGGAAGTGGCCGGAGGTTGTCTCCAGGGCGGCTGAAGAGTTGAATGATCTCCACCCTGACCTAGTTGTTTCTAATATTTCCTATCTTTCGTTGGTGGCAGCCCATAGAATTGGCATCGATAGAGTAGCTTATTCTTCACTAAATTGGGCAGATGTATTTTGGCACTACTGCGGCCGATTGGCGGGATCGGAAGCAATCATGGAGCAGATGGTCGCCGCCTATGCGGCGGCGGACCTCTTCCTTCAACCCACGCCATCGATGCCCATGCCGAGCATTCGCAACGGACGGCCTACAGGTCCTGTGGCGCGACTGGGCCGAGATCGTCGGGCCGAGATCGCGAGGGTTCTGCGCCTGGAGCCCGAGACGCGCATAGCGGTTCTGTCCCTCGGCGGGATCGCGACGCCGATCGACTATCCGACTTGGCCGCGGTTGGGGGGTTGGCGCCTGATCGTGGGCTCCGACGATCCGCCCGGCCACCCAGAGGTGACGTCTTGGTCTCAGCTGCACATGCCGTTCATCGACATTCTCGCATCGGCGGACGTGTTGGTGACCAAGCCCGGCTACGCACTGTTCACCGAGGCGGTGTGCAACGGCAAGCCGCTGCTCTATGCGCCACGTGATCGCTGGCCAGAGACTGCGGCTCAGGTCGCGTGGTTGATGCGGCACGGCCGCGGAGAACCCATCGAAGAACATGCGCTCCGAGCGGGAGCGTTCCTCGGAGTCGCGGAGCGACTCAGAAGGCTTCCGCCGACGCCTTCTCCTCGTCCCAACGGCGCCTGGGAAGTCGCCGAAGCCTTGTTGGGCCGCCTCTAGATCTCAACTCCGGTCCATCCGGCGTCGGCTGCGGTCGTCGCGGCGACGCCGGCCCGCCTGGGGCGGTTTTCGCATAGACCCTGGCTCAAGCGCCGAGCAGGGGGATCAGCATGTTGTCGGCGAGTTCCTCTCGGCTGAGGAACGGCGCGAGATCCTCCATCGGCGAGGTCACCATGCGCCCGTCCTCGAGCCGGCGTGAACTGAGCTTGGGCGCGAAGGGCTGGGCCTTGTCGAGGATCACTTCGCAGAGTTGCGGTCCATCGGCGTCCAGGGTCGAACGGATGATGTCCGTCATTGCCTCGTGAGCTGCGATCTGTCTCACCGAAAAGCCAAATGCCGCTCCCAGCTTCCTGAAATCAGGGAAGGTGACGCCGCTTTCGGGGCCGCAGCCGACGATATTGTCGGGGAAATAGTTCTGCTGGGTCTGGCGGATCGAATGATACCCGTCGTTGTTCAGCACGAAGAGTTTGATTGGCAGATGGCCTCCCACGATGGTCTGCAGTTCCTGGAGGTTCATCATGAGGCTGCCGTCGCCAGCGATGCAGATGATCCGCTTGGATTTGTCGGCGGCGTACCAGGCGCCGATTGCGGCAGGGACATCGTAGCCCATCGAGGCTGCGCCAGAGTTCGAGAACATCCGCTGACCAGCTCTGAGATAGGCCGACTGGAAGGTGACCACGCAAGCGGTCCCATCGCCAGTGATCACCACGTCATCGGCCCTCAGGCAGGCGAAAAGCGCCGAAGCGAAACAATACGGGTTCACCCCGTCGGCGAAGTCCCAGTACTCGGGGAGCACAACCGGATAGCGGGCCAGCCGGGTCTTGCACCAGGAGAGATATTCGCCATGGTCGGAGCGGGGGGCATAGTCGCCCATCTCCTCTTCCATGGCGGTGAGAAAAGCGGAAAGTTCGGCGTGAATGGGCAGGTCGATGGACAAAGTTGGTTTGGCGAGTTCGGCCTTGTCGATGTCGACCATCGCCTTGTAGGCGCCGCGGGCGAAGGAATCCCAATTGTAACTGATCTGGCGGATGTTCAGGCGGCAGCCCAGCACCAGCAGGAAATCGGAGTTCTGCACCGCGAAGTTACCCGGCCGGTCACCGACCGTCCCGGCCCTGCCGACGTAAACCGGATTGTCGTTGGCGATCAGATCGTGGGCGTTGAACGCCGTGGCGACGGGAATCCCAAGCCGCTCGGCGATCCTCAGGAATTGTTCGGCGCACCCGGAGGCGCGCACGCCCGTTCCAGGCATCAGGCACGGACGCTTCGATGACGCCAGTCGGGAGACCAGCCCTCGCGCCGCCATTCTCAACGGCGCGCCGGTCAGCGCCCCCGCCTCGGTCGGAATGGCGAACGGCCGCCCGCTCCCGCCCTCCAAAGGATCGAAGCCGACGAGCTGATCGGGCTCCAAGAGGCAGCCCTGAACGTCGATCGGCACATCCACCCACACCGGCCCGGGCCGCCCCGAGACGGCGAGGTGAAAAGCCTTCTCGATCTCGTAACGAATGCGCAGCGGATCCTGCACCGTCACTGCGTATTTGGTGATGCCGCCGACCATCCGGACGATGTCGACTTCCTGGTCGCCGAGCTGGCGCAATCCGATGGGAAAGTTGCCGGCGATGGTCTCGCGGCGAACCTGTCCGGAGATCACGATCATCGGCAGACTGTCGGTATAGGCGCCGAACACACCGTTCAGGGCGTTGATTCCACCCGGTCCCGTCGTAACGTTGAGGATGGCGGGTTTTCCGCCGAGCCGCGCGTAGCCATCGGCGGCCATGGCGGCAGCCTGCTCATGGTGGAAACAGACGTAAGTCAGCCCTGAGGCGCGCCCGAAGGCGTCGTTGAGGTGCATGGCCCCGCCGCCCGTGACCATGAAGACATGGGTGAGGCCTTTGCCGGCGAGACAACCGGCGATGTAGTCGGCGACACGCATATGCTGACTGGTAGCTCCATTGGGGGTTCGACCCGCCGCGATGGGCGTTGAGTTCGTAGTCTGGCTCGGCCGCGAATTTGCGGTCAGGCGGTGCCGACCCGTTTGAACTCGTCGTCGGCGCGCGCCGGAGCGCGGTGGATGCCCCGGCCATCGACCATGCGCTGGAGCGCCAGGTCATCGGAATAGGTGCTGTCGATGTCCCGCAGCCTGATCGGCCCATCCCTTGCAACCGGATGGCGCAATACCTCGCCGCTGGTGAATTCGCGCACTGAAATTTGTCCCTGAAGCAGGGGAACGGCGAGAAAGACATCGTCTTGGCTGAGCACGTGGCCGGCGGCGAGATCGCGCTTGGCGTAGACGCCGCGCACCAGCTCGTCGAGATAGCGAACCTCCTTCTCCGGCGGCACGCGCTTGGCATTGCCCGGCGATCCGCACATCTCGCGAACCTTGTGGAAGGCCTTGAACCACTGGTCCGCCTGTCCAGGCAGGGTGCAGTAGGGCGCGACCGGCACGTCCTCGTAGTCGATGTCGATGTGCCGCTCGAAGGTGCGCGCGCCCTTGGCGTAGGCGATCATCACCGACGAGGCCCAGTCGGTCATCTCATGCGAAGAGAAACCGATCACCGTGCCGGGATAACGTGAGCGCAGGAAATCGATCTGATTGAGTTCGAGCTCGCGATCCTTCGAGGGGTAGATCGATACGCAATGATTGAGCGCGAAGGGAATCTCGCGCTCGGCGAAAAACGCGACCAGTTCATCCATGTCGCGCAGCGAAGAGCCGCCGGTGGAGGCGATGATCGGCTTGCCCGCCGTCGCCATCTTCTGCAGAAGCACCCGGTCGCGAATGTCGGAACTGGCGATCTTGAGGATTTCGACGCCGAATTCGCCGCATTTGTCGACCGAGACCTCATCGAATGGCGTGACCATGGTCACCATGCCGGCGGCGCGCACCGCATCGACCATCGTCCCGAGGTCTTCCCAGGACATCTCCGTCGCGCCGACCTTCTTGATGTAGCGCACGTCCTCCCGCTCGCGGTGGTGCTTGTGGATGAAGGACCCGACGTCGCGGAACTGCAGCTTGATCGCGGCGCGAACGTGGTTGGTTTCGACGACTTCTCCAAAGTCGCGAATGATCTTCAAGCCACGCTCGAGCTTGCCCCAATGGTTGTTCGCCAACTCCAGGACGAACAGGTCGTCAAAAATCGACATTTTCATCCCTCGGCTACCGATACTTTACAGGCTTCGACGTTGTGAGCAATGCAGTCATCAGTAAGTCCCATTGGCGGCGGACGCTCGCGCAAAGGGACAAACGATCATTTTGGGCTCGGCTGCGTGGCAGGCGAAAGGCATCACGCCGCTCCCGTCCCGTACCGTCTGATCTCGCTGAAGGTCAATGTCATTCCAGATAGATGCGTCCGTTGCGTTATGGCCTTGGTGTTCGACCTCATTGTGGCGGTCGCCCAGCCACGCCGTTTTCACGCATCTGGCGGTGGACCAGGTCGCCGACGGCTCGGATCGCTCAGATCGCCAAACGGACAAACGCAAGGACGCACCCCGATCCGTGATCACAATGGCGCCCCGATCCATCCGCGACTGATCTCTTCGGCATCTAACACGCCAATTTGGACAATGGAAAGTCGGGGCGTCCTGCCGAGCCGCGTCGTCGCGCTGCGAAGCTTCCCCGATCGCGGGCGTTGACCAAGCCTTTCGCGTCGATTGATGGTGGGAGCGGTGCTGGCGTTGCGGCGCCCGAAAAAAGGAACCCGGTGATGGTGGAGCGGCGGAACCTTCTCGCCGGCCTGGCGGCCGCGCCTCTGATTCCGGCGAGGACGGCGGCGGGTTCGTTGTCGGACTTCTCCAGGTCCCACTCGGCGCTCGTCCTGTCCAACATCGGGGCTCTTCAGGCCCTCGGGCCGACCGGCGCGAGTCTGGTCAGCCTTGCCGCCTATAAGGTCGCTGGCGACGGCGGGGGCGGGCATTTCGTTCGCGTCGAGGCGGCCGAGGAGACGCCGGCCAACGGGGTGACCGTGATCATCGACGCCGCGGGCAATCGATGGGAGCGGCTCTACACGGGAGCCGTCGACGTTCGCTGGGCCGGTGTTCGTTGCGACGGAGTGACGCCTGCCGCCACAGCGGTCGAGAGGGCCGCCGCTGTTGGGCCCATCTTCTTTCCTGGCGGTGTGACGATCATCGAGCGGGATCTGGTCATCGAGGCCTTCGTCGAGGCATCGGCCGGGGCGGTAATAAGCCCAGCGTCCGGCGTGACAGTCACCTTCAACGCTGGATTCCTCGCTCCGCTTTCGCCCGTCTTCGGCGGCGCCGGCAAGGCGGCCTTCAATCCCGCATTCCTGACCACCGGCCATCCCGAGTGGTGGGGTGCACGCACAAATGACGCGGAATTCGACAATCAACCGTCCATCCAGGCGTGCGTCAACGCCTGCGTCCATACAAAACTTCAGGCGGCGAAGTACTATACCGGATCCCTTATCAAGATTACGACCCACGGTCGGAGCCTCACGGGCGTCGCCGCTACTCAGAATAAGAATTCAGGTTGCACTGAACTCCTCTTGACGAGTGCTATTGCGTCCGGAATCCAGGTTGGCTACGACACGCAACCGGCAGATGTCAACCAGTGGCTGGAACATGTCACCGTTGCTGACCTCACTATTAGGCGCGTTGCGAAGATCGACAATCCAATTGTCGGATTCCACGCAGCCCCATCTGGGTTAATACTTAGGTGGTCTTACTCTTGCTATATCGAACGAGTGTTAACCATAGAACACAGCATCGGATTTTATATATTCGGCACTGTACATAACTATTTTCGTTATTGCGAATCTATCCGTAATACCGCAGGCACCGTGCCGGACAACGATTTCTTTGCCGGATTTTTTATGGATAATTCTGCGCAGACTGAGTTTAGTAGCGGAAACGCATCACTATATATTCAGAATTGTTCGGTATTTTCCACTCAATCGGTGGCGTTCACGGAATGCAGTGGGATCAGGTCATATCAAGGTTTCACTGACACGTTCATTACGAACTTTGAGTCTGGCATGACTCAATATGGCTTGAATATGAATGGTCGCATCGACAGCCATCCGGACTACGAGACGGAAGACCTGATAGTTGCCGATTGCGTAATCGACAGTCCGACCGTGGCAGGCATCCTTATCCGAACGGGTACCCCCGATTCAGCTATTCAAATCAGCAATTGCTACATAGCACCGTCAGGCGCGGGGATCGGCATCAGCGTCTATGACACGCGGGGTTCAACATCCATCACCGGGTGCCAGCTTATCGCTCCGCCCAAGAGCGCAACAGTGGGGTTGAGTGTGAGATTGTCATCCGGGGTTTCATCGGTCAATAACATTTACACTGATATTCGTCATCCTATAGTGATTGAAAACTCCGACAACTGTCGCCTTATGGACACCATTAGCGCTCCTCAACAGACATCAGCGGTAGCGGCGGTGAATGTTATTGGGTTGAACCGAGGGTTTATCGCTTGCATCGTCAAGGGTATGCCTAAGGCGAATCCGATTGGCGTCAATCTTGGCGGGGCCTCGAACGGTTATATCGAGGTCAATTGTACGGGCATCGACGCCAGTTGCATCGCTGGCGGCTCGGCGAACAAGCTCGTCTGCAATGGCGCGCGGGTAACCAGTACGGGACTGTTCTCGAAGGCAAACCTCGCCTCGGGAATCATGGCCTGAGAGTCTACGGTGCATTGCGCGTGCGGGCGTCAATGGTTAGCTTCCGCGCCTCCCGAGGGGCGTGAGCAGGCGCCGCGTTTTCTTCATCACTCTCGACCAGTCGCGGATCGTGCCAGACATCACGGGCAACTCATTGGCGTCCGAAGGCGCTGCGATCGACCTTGGCGAGAGCCGCGGCCAGGATGCCGCGAATGCGCCGTCGGCAGAGAGCGGTTCCGCAATCCGGATCGAGGCGATGCTCGCCGGTGCGGTCGCGCTCGGCGTCGCCTATGCGGCTTGGTTCTTCTGGCGAGCGGGGTATTTGCCCCAGCCGTTCCTGTACGACGTTCATGCTCCGCTCGTCGGCCTCTACGAGACGGCGTTTTGGGCGAACAATACAGGAACTTATGACATTGGCAAGAACATCTATCCGCCCCTGTCGTTCGTATTCATGAAATTGTTCTCGATAAACGCTTGTTATTCTCCAAGGCTGGCGGCGTTCCGAGGCTGTGACTGGATTGCGCGTCTCGTCCTGCTTGGATTTTTCCTCGCCAACATTGTTCTTGTGTTCAGAAGCTATCGGCTCGCGGGGGCTGGGCCGGTTCTGCCGCGGGTCGTCGCGACCTGCCTGGGACTTCCGATGCTCTATGCGCTGCAGTGTGGGAACGTCATCGTCATTGCCTTTGCCTTCTTCGTGCTCGGATACGGCGGCGTTGTTCGCTCGCGCTGGCTTCGCTGGCTTTCGCTGGCTGTGTCGATCAACTTCAAGCCCTATCTCGTGATCGTGCTCGTGCCGCCGATGATTCGCCGCCAGTGGCGTTGGGTCGGCGGCGCCGCGCTGGTCGCAGCCGGCATCTACGGCGCCACCTGGGCCTTCGAGGGGGTCGGCTCGCCTTTCGAGCTTCTGCGGAACCTGCAGCTCTATGCGGCCTATATCGCTCACCGGCAGTGGAGCGATCTCTATTACGCGACCAGCTATTGGCCCCTCGTCCATTTCATGGCGGCGGAATTCTCCACGCTTGGTTTCGCGGGCCCGCGCAGCGGCGATGTCTGGAGCCTCGCATTGGCCGCGCTCATGCGGCTGGCGCAGCTCGGCGTGGCTGTCGCCGTGATTGCCGCGGTGATGCGTCCCGCCATGGTGAACGGGCGCCGTTTCGCGGCGATGATCCTGGCGATGGTGTTGACCACGATCACCACCGGCCAGAGCGGCTATGTGCAGATCTTCCTTTTTTTCCTGGTTTTCCTCGAGCCCTGGCGCGGGCCGACGCGCGTGACCATCCTGGTGGCGACCTACCTGCTGGCCATCCCGGCCGACTACGCCTTTCTGCCCGTTATTCACGGCCCGGCGCAGAGCTACCTGAGCGGCCGCCAGGTGATGGCGAGCTTCGGAGTCTCCGTGGGGCAACTGGCGAGGCCGGGAATTCTCCTGATCATCCAGTTCGGGCTCATCATCCTCAATCTGGCGGACAGCTTCGGGACGCGGTCGGTGCGACGCGACCCCGATCCTTCGACGCCTGCGTTGGAACCCGGCTCCTCGCCTGCCCAGCCGGCGCCGACGTCGTTGAAACTGCCGGCGCCGGCTGCAGGATTCGAACCCGCGACCTTCGCTTTACAAAAGCGCTGCTCTGCCAACTGAGCTAAGCCGGCGGCGATGGCCTGTTATGCGCCGTCGCCCGTTCCCGTGGCAACCGTGCGCTCCGCCTTGGGAAAACCGACCGGCCGCGCCTATATGCGCCGGCCATGTCGCGCATCCTCATCACTTCGGGCACGCCCTACATCAACGGTGTCAAGCATCTGGGCAACCTCGCCGGGTCGATGCTGCCGGCCGACGTCTACGCGCGTTTCCAGCGGGCGCGGGGCGCGGAGGTGCTCTACATCTGCGCCACCGACGAGCACGGAACAGCCACCGAACTCGCCGCGGCCGCCGCGCATCAGGACGTTTCCACCTATTGCGCGGAGCAGCACCGCCGCCTGCACGACATGGGGCGGGCGTTCGGCCTGTCGTGGGATTGGTTCGGCCGCTCCTCCTCGCCTCAGAACCATCGGTTGACCCAGCATTTCGCCGAGGTGCTCGAGGACAACGGCCTGATCGAGGAGCGCACCGACAATCTGCTCTACTCCATCGATGACAGGAGGTTCCTTCCCGATCGCTATATCGAGGGGACCTGTCCGATCTGCGGGTACCGGCCGGCGCGCGGCGATCAGTGCGACAACTGCAGCAGCCTACTCGACCCGGTGGACCTGATCGACGCCTATTCGGTTATTTCCGGTTCGAAGAACCTCGAGCTTCGCGCCACGCGGCACCTCTATCTGCTGCAGTCGAAACTGCAGGACCGGATGCGAAACTGGGTCGACTCGAAGGCCGAATGGCCCTCCTTCACGCGCTCCATCGCCTGCAAGCATCTGGACGAAGGCCTCATCGACCGCGGCGTCACGCGCGACCTCGCCTGGGGCGTTCCGGTGCTGCGCCACGGCCTGCCCAGGGCCGGGTTCGAGACCAAGGTGTTCTACGTCTGGTTCGACGCGCCGATCGAATATATCGCCGCCACGAAGGAATGGGCCGACGCGGGCGGCGGCGACTGGCGGAGTTGGTGGCGCGAGGACGAAGGCGCGAGCGAGGTCCGTTACGTGCAGTTCATGGGCAAGGACAATGTCGCCTTCCACACTGTGAGCTTTCCGGCGACGCTCCTGGGCTCGGGCGAACCGTGGAAGACGGTGGATGTCCTCAAGGCCTTCAACTGGCTCGACTGGTATGGCGAGAAGTTCTCGACTTCCCAGAAGCGGGGGGTGTTCCTCGATTCGGCGCTCGAGATCCTGCCGCCGGACTGCTGGCGCTGGTACCTGACCGCCAACTCGCCCGAACATTCCGACAGCACCTTCGCCTGGGAGCAGCTCACCTCGGCGGTGAACCGCGATCTGGCCGATGTATTGGGAAACTTCATCAATCGCATCGGGAAGTTCTGCGAGACGCGGATGGGGGGGGTTGTCCCCGCCGGCGGCGAGCCCGGTCCGGTGGAGCTGCGGCTCTACGACGAGGTCTCGGCGCGACTTGCGGACATGACCGCACAGTTTGAGGCCATCGAGGTGCGAAAGGCGGCCCAGGCCGTGCGCGGTCTGTGGGCGCTCGGCAACGAATACCTGCAGGAAGCCGCTCCCTGGACGGCGATCAAGACCGATCCGCAGCGGGCCGCGGTGATCGTTCGCACCGCGCTCAATCTGGCGGCGCTGATCGCCAGAGTCTCGGCGCCGATCATCCCCTTCGCCGCAGAGAAGATCGCCGCTGCCTTCGGCGAAGCTTCTCCCGGCGCCTGGCCGCAATCCGCTGGCCGTGAAGAACTCTCGAGGTTGGCTGTCGGCCTCGAGGTGACGACCCCCGAAGTGCTGTTTCGCAAGATCGAGCCATCGGATCTCGAGGTCTGGGCCGAACGATTTGGCGGGGTTGCCTAGCGGCGATGGGCGATGTCCAGAGCGCCGTGCCAGATCATCGAGATGGCGACGAAGAAGACGATGGCCAAACCGAGATAGCGCAGCCACGGGGCCCGGCCCAGCAGCTTGGCGATCCAGGCCGCCGCGACGCCGGTGACCGTGATCGAGAGCATGAGTCCGAAAAAGAGGACTTGCGGATGGTTGCGCGCCGCGCCGGCGACGCCCAGCACATTGTCCAGCGACATCGAGAGATCCGCGGCCAGAATCTCCACCAGGGCGAGGCCGAGCGATTTGGGCCGGCGGGTCTCGCTGCCGCCGGCGGGTCCGCCCTCGGCGGCGATCGCCGTATCCTGTGAGCGGATATCGCGCCAGGTTCGCCAGCACACCCAGAGCAGGATGGCGCCGCCCGCGAACAGAATGCCCACGATGCGCAGCAGCTGCACCGCGACCAGGGCGAAGCCGATCAACATGATCACCGCGGCGCCGAGCCCCAGGACGATGGCCCGGCGCCGCAAGGAGGCCGGCAGACCCGCGGCGGCCACCCCGACCGCGACGGCGTTGTCGCCGGCCATCGTCAAATCGATCATCACGACCTGGACGAAGGCGGCCAATGGCCCCGCCCAGCTCGCCGCGAGGCCCAGACTGAGCGCCTCAGCCACGGCGCCGGGCAGCTTCGTAGAGGGCGACGGCCGCCGCGGCGGCGACGTTGAGGCTGTCGAATCCTCCGGCCATGTCGATTCGCGCAGTGGTGTCGCAGTGTTCCCGCACCAGCCGGCGCAGGCCCTCGTGCTCGGCGCCCAGGACCAGGACCGTCGGACGGTCGTCCAAGGTCGCTTCGAGGGTCTGGGGCGCCTGGGCGTCCAGTCCGACCGCGCGCCAGCCCGCGGCGTCGAGCCGCTCCAGGGCGCGGGCCAGATTGACGACCCGAACATGGCCGACGCGGTCGATGGCGCCGGCGGCGGCCTTGGCCAAGGCGCCGGCGAGCGGCGGCGAATGGCGCTCCTGCAAAATCACCCCGCGCGCGCCGAACGCCGCGGCGCTGCGGAAAATTGTCCCGACGTTCTGGGGATCGGTCAGCTGATCGAGCATCAACAGCACGCCGCCGGCCGGCTGCGCCAAGCCTTCGAGGCTCACCGGCTCAGGGGGAGGAATACTGAGCGCGACGCCCTGATGGACCGCGCCTTTCGGCAGGATCCGATCGAGAGCCGGCGGATCGACGAGCTCCAACTCCGCGCCTGCGGCGGCCAGGCGCCGGACGAGCCGCGCCCGTTCCGCGGCGACGAGCACGCGTTGCGGAGGCGCGCGGGCGGGATTTTCCAGTGCGGCCACGACGGCGTGCCAGCCCCACAACCACTCGCAGCCGCTTTCCGTGGACCCCTGCCGAGGCGACATTCCGAATCTCGCGGGCGGGCGGCGTCCGCGCGCCGAGCCAGGCCGGCCGTCGTTGCGTTGCCTGTGGTTGCTCACTATAAGGCCCGCTCCGAAATGCACCCACGCGCTGATGGCCGGGCTCTCTTCTTTAGACGCGCGATTGGGGGAATGTCCCGAGCGGCAAAGGGGGCGGACTGTAAATCCGCTGGCGTACGCCTTCGCAGGTTCGAGTCCTGCTTCCCCCACCACGCTTCGCCACGGGCTACGCGTGGCGCAGCCATGCGGAGCCCGTCAATGTGAAGCAGTGTCCGGCGTAGCTTGAGCTTAGCGAAAGCGAAGACGGACCGGGCCGATATCGTGTGGTATGTCTACGTCATCCGCAGCACAGCATTCCCCGGCCAAGAATATACGGGCGCCACCGCGGACCTTAAGCGGCGGGTGTTAAATCACAATGCCGGGAAGTCGAAGCATACAGCCAAATTCATACCCTGGAATCTTATTTGGTATTCCGCGTTTCCGGACAAACGGAAAGCTTTGGCATTCGAGAAATATCTGAAGTCACACTCTGGCAGAGCCTTTGCGAAAAAGAGGCTGATATAGAATCGGAAATTGCGGCTGCGGCTGGGACGACGAGTTGAACCGTATGGAGGCGGCCGCGCCAAAGCGCCAGCGCGCGGGCGAGCTTCGCCTCAGCAAGCCGTCTGGCCGCCGCACTACGAGTGACCTATGTTTGGCTGAGGCGGGTATAGCACAATGGTAGTGCAGCAGCCTTCCAAGCTGAATATGCGGGTTCGATTCCCGCTACCCGCTCCAGGCCTTACGCGGCCTCCGGCGCGGCTGTCGCTTCAGGGATGAAGACGAATTAAGCTGCGGCGCGCCGGCGCCGGGTTTAGCCTGGGCGCCGCATCTGAGATTTCCGGAGGCGTCCAATGAATCCTGCCAGCGCCGTGGCGCTCTTCATATCCTTTGCGGCCGCGGGCGCCGCTCACGGGGCGCCCAGTCTGCGAATCCGTGGCGCCGCTGTGCGGGTCGTCGTCATTCCCGAGGCTCGGTCCGACATCACCGTGGCGATTCTGAGAACCAACCCGCGTCTGCCTATTCACGTCAGCCGGTTTGGCGATGCGATCACCGTTCAGGGTGATATCGGACATCGCGCCCATGTCTGCCGAACGGTTCTCGGCCGCCGCAGCGTCGCGGTCTGGGGCCGCGGAGATATCCCATACGCCGAGCTGCCGCAGGTTGTCGTCCACACTCCAATGAACGTTCGACTTTCCGCGGGCGACGCGGTTTTCGGGGCCATCGGCCGCAGCGACAGTCTGGAGCTCGCCAATCGTGGCTGCGGCGACTGGACCGTTGCGAACGTCAAGGGTCACATGCGCCTTTCCGAAGCGGGCTCGGGCGATGCTCGCGCCGGCGGGGCCGCGACCGCCGATCTCAGCGTCGCGGGATCGGGCAATGTGGTGACACGCGAGATCAGGGCCGGCCTGGTGGCCGTCTCCACCGGTTCAGGCGATATCAGCGCGGCCTCGGTCTCTGGACCGTTCAATGTCCGGATCGCCGGCTCCGGCGATATCCGGGCGCCCGCCGGCCAGGTGACCGACCTGACCGCGCAGGTCGCCGGTTCCGGCGACGTTCGGTTCGGCGGAGTGGCCCGCAGCCTGAGTGCTTCGGTGGCCGGATCCGGCGATGTCACCGTCGCCGAGGTCACCGGGCCTGTCTCGAAGCGAGTTTTCGGCTCCGGGCAAGTGAGGGTGGGACGCGAGCCGCCAGCGGGGCGTTGACGGACGGGGCCTCCGCGCGTATCACCCGCGCTCTTTTGCGAGGCTGCGGCCCGATCGGCCGGATGAACCGGAAGTCCCGTTCGCGGACGACCTCGAGCGCCGAAGCCGCGGCCAAGGGCTTCGGCGCCGTTTTGTGTTTGTCGACCGGATCTGACCGCCGCCTTTTGATACGCCTCCGCCCGCCGCGGCGCTTTTGCAAGCGCGCCGCGCCCATTGAATTCGAGAGACCGACTTAGCGATGCCGACCGTCAATCAATTGATCCGCAAGCCCCGCGCCAGCAAGCCGGCGCGAAACAAGGTTCCCGCCCTGGAAGGCTCCCCGCAGCGGCGAGGCGTGTGCACGCGGGTCTATACCGTCACGCCCAAGAAGCCGAACTCGGCGCTCCGCAAGGTGGCGAAAGTGCGGCTCACCTCGGGGGTCGAGGCCCTGTGTTACATCCCCGGCGAGGGTCACAACCTGCAGGAGCACTCCGTCGTGCTGATCCGCGGCGGGCGGGTGAAGGACCTGCCGGGCGTCCGCTATCACATCCTCCGCGGCGTGCTGGACACCCAGGGGGTGAAGGACCGCAGACAGCGCCGCTCTCTCTACGGCGCGAAACGCCCCAAGTGACCATGAGCCAAGCCAATGCGCACTCGGCCAGGGCCGAGACTCCGAAACAGGAAGCCTAGAAAATGTCTCGCCGCCGCCGCGCCGAAAAGCGCGATGTCCTGCCCGATCCCAAATTCGGCGATCTGGTGATCACCAAGTTCATGAACTACGTGATGTACGAGGGCAAGAAAGCCGTCGCCGAGAACATCATCTACGGCGCCTTCGATATCATCGAGGCCAAGCGACGCGATCAAGGCCCACTGGAGACCTTTCATGCCGCGCTGGAGAACGTATCGCCGTCGGTCGAGGTGAAGTCGCGCAGGGTCGGCGGCGCCACCTACCAGGTGCCGATCGAGGTCCGGCCCGATCGGCGCCGCGCGCTGGCGATCAGGTGGCTCGTCACCGCGGCGCGCAAACGCGGCGAAAACACCATGACCGAGAAGCTGGCGGGCGAACTTCTCGACGCCTCCAACAACCGCGGTTCAGCCGTCAAGAAGCGGGAAGACACCCACAAGATGGCCGAGGCCAACCGCGCCTTCTCGCATTACCGGTGGTGATCCCCATATAGGCGGCCACTCTCCTTACCTCACCCTCCTGGACCGCCGCGCGCCAGAGCGCCGGCCGTCCCCAGCCCGAACGCACGTCCGCACCAGAGCGCCACAATGCCCCGCCTGACTAAGATCGAGGACTACCGGAACTTCGGCATCATGGCCCACATCGATGCCGGCAAGACCACGACCACCGAGCGGATACTGTTCTACACCGGCAAGACCCACAAGCTTGGCGAGGTGCACGACGGCGCCGCCACGATGGACTACATGGAGCAGGAACAGGAACGGGGCATAACCATCACTTCGGCGGCGACCACCGCCATTTGGAACGGCAATCGGCTGAACATCATCGACACGCCGGGGCACGTCGATTTCACCATAGAGGTGGAGCGCTCGCTTCGGGTTCTGGACGGCTGCGTCGCCGTGCTCGACGGCAATCAGGGAGTCGAGCCGCAGACCGAGACTGTCTGGCGACAGGCGGACCGTTACGAGGTGCCGCGCATCGTTTTCGTCAACAAGATGGACAAGGTCGGCGCGGACTTCGAGAAGTGTGTCGAATCCATTCGCGATCGTCTCGGCGTCAAGGCGGTTCCGATTCAGCTGCCGATCGGCTCGGAATCGACTTTCAAGGGCTTGATCGACCTGGTGCGGATGAAAGCGGTCATTTGGGACAGCGAGGGCCTGGGGGCCAACTATCACGACGAGGACATTCCCGCGGATCTTCAGGCGGCTGCTGACGAGGCGCGCCACTTCATGGTCGAGAATTCCGTGGAATTGGACGACGAGGCGATGGAGTCCTACCTCAACGGCGAGGAACCGTCGGCCGAAGTTCTCCACAAGTGCCTTCGCAAGGCGGTCCTGACCAGCGCGTTCTACCCTGTGCTATGTGGATCGGCATTCAAAAACAAAGGTGTCCAGCCGCTTCTTGATGCGGTGGTGGAATATCTTCCTTCTCCCGTGGACATCCCCGCCACGCCTGGCATCGACGTAAGGACCGGACAGCCCGTCGTGCGCCAAGCCTCCGACAGCGAGCCGCTTTCGGTCCTGGCGTTCAAGATCATGGACGACCCGTTTGTGGGAACCCTGACGTTCTGCCGAATCTATTCGGGCAAGCTCGAAAGCGGAATGGCGCTCCTCAATTCGTCGCGCGAGCGGCGCGAGCGGGTGGGCCGGATGCTGCTGATGCACTCCAACAACCGAGAAGACATCAAGGAAGCCTACGCCGGCGACATCGTCGCCCTGGCGGGCCTCAAGGACACGCGCACCGGCGACACCCTTTGCGATCCGAGCAGGTCGCCGATCATCTTGGAAAAGATGGACTTTCCCGATCCGGTGATCGAGATCGCCATCGAACCGAAGTCAAAGGCCGACCAGGAGAAACTCGGAGTCGCGCTTCAGAAGCTGGCCGCCGAAGATCCGACTTTCCGCGTTTCGACCGACCAGGAGTCCGGCCAGACCATACTGAGGGGCATGGGCGAACTGCATCTGGACATCAAAGTCGATATCCTCAAGCGCACCTACAAAGTCGAAGCCAACATCGGACAACCCCAGGTGGCCTATCGCGAGACCCTCGGCCGCAGGACCGACATCGACTACACCCACAAGAAACAGACCGGCGGATCGGGCCAGTTCGCCCGAGTGAAGATAACCTTCGAACCCAGCGAGCCCGGGGCCGGGTACCAGTTCGAGTCCAAGGTGGTCGGCGGCAACGTTCCCAAGGAATATGTGCCAGGGGTCGAGAAGGGTCTCGCCCTGGCGAAGGAGAACGGTCTCATGGCCGGCTTCCCGGTGATCGACTTCAAGGCGACCCTCACCGACGGCGACTACCACGACGTCGACTCCAGCGTGCTCGCCTTCGAAATTGCGGCGCGCGCCGCCTTCCGGGAACTTCGCGACAAGGCTTCGCCCAAGCTGCTCGAGCCGATCATGAAGGTCGAGGTGACGACACCGGAGGATTACGTCGGCGACGTGATTGGCGATCTCAATTCCCGGCGGGGCATGATCCAGGGCACCGATCAGAGAGGAAACGCTCAGGTGATCATCGCCATGGTCCCATTGGCGAACATGTTCGGCTATGTGAACACGCTTCGGTCCATGAGCCAGGGCCGGGCGCAATTCCATATGGACTACGACCACTACGAGGCGGTGCCTCAGGCGGTGGCCGACGAGGTGGTCAAGAAGTACGCCTGAAACGGCGACCAGAAATCTGTAACCCCTTTTTGAAAAATGGCCCACTGGCGGGCCGGAGCTGAGAGAAAATGGCCAAGGCAAAGTTTGAACGGAACAAGCCGCACTGCAACATCGGTACGATCGGTCACGTGGACCACGGCAAGACTACACTCACGGCCGCGATCAGCCTGATCCTGGCCAAGTCCGGCGGCGCGACGGTGATGAAATACGCCGACATCGACGCCGCGCCGGAAGAGAAGGCGCGCGGCATCACCATCAACACCGCACACGTGGAATACGAGACGGCGAACCGCCACTACGCCCACGTCGACTGCCCCGGCCACGCCGACTACGTGAAGAACATGATCACCGGCGCCGCCCAGATGGATGGCGCGATCCTCGTCGTCTCGGCGGCGGACGGGCCAATGCCGCAGACCCGTGAGCACATCCTGCTCGCGCGGCAGGTGGGTGTCCCGGCCCTCGTGGTCTACATGAACAAGGTCGACATGGTCGATGACGAGGAGCTGCTCGAACTGGTTGAACTGGAGGTGCGCGAGCTCCTCTCCAGCTACGAGTTCCCGGGGGACGACATCCCCGTTGTGAAGGGCTCGGCGCTCGCCGCCCTGGACGGCAAAAACCCCGATATCGGCGAAAAGTCGGTTCTGGAATTGATGGCGGCTGTCGACAGCTACATCCCCCAGCCCGAACGTCCCGTGGATCTGCCGTTCATGATGGCCGTGGAGGACGTGTTCTCCATTTCCGGTCGCGGCACGGTGGTGACCGGCAGGATCGATCGCGGCGTGATCAAGGTGGGTGAGGAAGTCGAGATTGTCGGTCTTCGACCCACCCAGAAGACGATCTGCACGGGTGTGGAGATGTTCCGCAAACTGCTCGATCAAGGGCAGGCGGGTGACAACGTCGGGGTGCTGCTGCGTGGAACCAAGCGTGAGGAAGTGGAGCGCGGCCAGGTGTTGTGCAAGCCTGGTTCGATCACTCCGCATACCAAGTTCACGGCCGAGGCGTACATTCTCACCAAGGACGAGGGAGGGCGCCACACGCCGTTTTTCACCAACTATCGGCCGCAGTTCTATTTCCGCACCACCGACGTGACCGGAATCATCAAGCTCAAGGAAGGCGTGGAGATGGTCATGCCCGGGGACAACGCCGAGCTCGATGTTGAGCTGATCACCCCCATCGCCATGGAGGAGAGGTTGAGGTTCGCCATCCGCGAAGGCGGCCGGACGGTCGGCTCGGGAGTGGTGGCGAAGATCATCGAGTAGCCCCGCGCGCCCTGCGGCCGCCCGTCGACGCCGGGCGCGCCGCTTGAAGGGCGGGGCCGCCCCTGTTACACGACCGGCCCGCGAACGCGATGAGCCTGTGGCGCCGTGGGGCGGCGACGCTTGGCGGCGCGCTGTTCATCGCAGGGGTTGATCTTGAGAGGGTCTAGAGGAGTGTAGCTCAGCTGGTAGAGCATCGGTCTCCAAAACCGAGGGTCGTGGGTTCGAGTCCCCCCACTCCTGCCACCATTCCCATGACCGAAATTCGGGCTCGACCCGCGGGCGCGAGCGGCGTCTGTATATGAAAAAGAGAGTTGGAAGGCCACCCATGGCCAAGGAACAAGGCATCGTTCAGACGACGATGCGCCCACGCACGCCACTCAGGTCGACCACTGATCGAGCGGCGGTCCCGGACGGGGGGCGCCGCAAGCCGTTCAATCCGGTGAAGTTCCTGACCGAAGTGCGCGCCGAGGCGCGAAAGGTGACGTGGACGAGCTGGAAGGAGACCTGGATAACTTCGGTGATGGTCGGGATCATGGTGATCCTGACCGCGTTCTTCTTCTTCGGGGTCGACTCGATTCTCGGCACGGGCGCCGCGGCGCTCTTGAAACTCGCCAACGCCGGCTAGCCTGGAACATGACCGAAACACACGTCGCCGCCGCCAACCCGAACCACAAGTGGTACATTGTCCACGTCTATTCGAACTTCGAGAAGAAGGTCGCCGAGAGCATCCGCGAGCAGGCGCACGCGCAGAACCTCGATGAGAGTTTTTCGGAAATTCTTGTGCCCACTGAAGACGTGATCGAGATTCGTCGCGGGCGGAAGATCAACGGCGAACGGAAATTCTTTCCCGGCTACGTTCTCGTGAAGACCGACCTGTCCGACGAGGCCTATCACCTGGTGAAGAACACCCCCAAGGTGACCGGCTTCCTGGGCTCCGGATCGAGGCCGATGCCCGTTTCCGAGCGGGAAGTGGCGAGGATCATCGGCGCGATCGAAGAAGGCGTCGAGCGGCCAAAGCCCACGATCACGTTCGATATCGGTGAAACGGTGCGGGTCATCGACGGGCCCTTCGCCAGCTTCAATGGGTCGGTGGAGCAGGTGGACGAGGATCGTGCTCGCCTGCGGGTCACCGTGTCGATCTTCGGCCGGGCGACCCCCGTCGAGTTGGAATACGCCCAGGTGGAAAAAACGAGTTGAGGCTCGGCCCCCAATAAATCCGTGGGAGGGGCGCCACCCCGCACCACGGCTCCAGTTGGCCGGGGATCCCGGCGAGAGAGGAGATCATGGCTAAGAAGATTCTAGGCTACATCAAGCTTCAGGTCCCGGCTGGCGCGGCTACGCCTTCGCCGCCGATCGGGCCGGCGCTCGGCCAGCGCGGCGTCAACATCATGGGGTTCTGCAAGGAATTCAACGCGCGGACGGAAAGCGTGCAGAAGGGTACGCCCCTGCCGACGGTGATCACCGTCTATCAGGACAAGAGCTTCACCTTCATCACCAAGACGCCGCCCGCCGCCTACCTGCTCAAACAGGCGGTGAACTTGAAGTCCGGCTCCGGGAAGACGGGTCGCGAGACCGTCGGCAGCGTCACGCGAAGCCAACTTCGCGACATCGCCCAGGTGAAGATGAAAGACCTGAACGCCAACGACATCGAGGCTGCGGCGCGGATCATCGAAGGCTCGGCCCGGGCCATGGGTCTTCGCGTCGTGGAGGCTTGAGGCAAGTGGCGAAGCAATCCAAGAGGGCCAAGGCATTTGCCGGCGCCCACGGCGTCATTCACCGCCTTCCCGAAGCCGTGAAGCTGGTCAAGGCGAACGCGACCGCCAAATTCGACGAATCGGTGGAGATCGCGGTCAATCTCGGTGTCGATCCGCGGCATGCCGATCAGCAGGTTCGCGGCGTCGTCTCCCTGCCCTCCGGCACCGGTCGAGACGTGCGGGTCGCCGTGATCGCCAAGGAAGCGAAGGCTGAAGAAGCCAGGAGCGCCGGGGCCGAGGTCGTCGGCGCCGAGGATCTCGTCGAGCGCATCCAGGGCGGTTTCATGGAATTCGACCGGGTGATCGCCACCCCCGACATGATGGCTCTGGTCGGGCGGCTCGGTAAGATTCTCGGGCCGCGCGGCCTGATGCCCAATCCGCGCGTCGGAACGGTCACCCCCAATGTCGGCCAAGCCGTCAAGGACGCCAAGGGTGGTTCGATCGAATTCCGCGCCGAGAAGGAAGGGGTGGTCCACGCGGGCATCGGCAAGGCGAGCTTCACCGAGGAGGCGCTCACCGCTAACGTCAAGGCCCTCGTCGACGCGCTGGCCCGCGCCAAGCCCACCGGCGCGAAGGGAACCTACATCAAGCGGATCAGCCTGTCTTCGACCATGGGCCCCGGCGTCAGGGTGGATACCGCGAGCATAGCTGGTTAGGGGGGCGGTAATGTCTCAGCTTGAATTTTGGTGAGCCGGTTGCCACGAACGTGAGGGGAACGATCAAGCAGAGCCGGGGGCCGGCAGAAGTCACCACGCGCTTTCAGGAAGCGTGGAACACGCACGACATGGATGCCTTCGGCCGGCTGTTCCATCTCGACGCGACTTTCGTGAATCGGTTCGCGACCTATTGGCGCGGGGTTGACCAGATCGTCGCCGGCCACGCTGGCATCCACGCCTCGATCTATCGCGACTCAACGCTTGCGATCGACGCGCCCGATGTCGATCCGATTTCCGACGATGCGGCGATCCTCCATTTCTGGTTGCGGCTCAGCGCAGGCCTCGCGCATCCGGCCGGACCGCATCATGTGGACACCCTGGCCATGGCCGTGGTGACGCATCGCGATGGCGAATGGCGCATCCAGGCGCTGGAGAATGTGACCCTGACCAATCCGATGACCGGGGACGCGATCCTGCGCCCCTGAGCGCGAGGCGAGCGAGCGCTTCCGCCCGTGGGCCCTCGATCACGTAAGCTGCATCGGTTCGTGGATCGAATTTCAAACTGAGACAATACCGGGCGGGCGCGCTGGTTGAAGTGACCGTCATCTTGCTGTAAAGGCGCGCCTCCGGCGAGGATCACCCCGCCGACCTGTCCGAGAACTGCGGGCCCCTTGGGGGCTTAATTCTTCACTGGCCGCAGGGAGATGGGCTCGAGATCCGATCGGCGCCTCCCTCGGCGGAGGTCAGGCGCGCGCGCGATCTCGATCCTCCTCCGGGCAGCACGTTCTCGGCCTCCGGGATATTCCTCGGGCGCCGCCCGGCCTGTGAGGAAGCATCGCGATGCAACGCGCCAAGAAGGCGGAGTCGATCGAAACCCTGAAGGGCGTTTTTGCAGCTGCCGGCGCGGTGGTCGTGACCCACTATCAGGGTCTCAGCGTTGCGGAGATCACTGATCTTCGCGGCAGGCTGCGCAGGGAAGGGGCGGCCCTGAAGGTGGTCAAGAACCGTTTGGCGCAAAAGGCGCTCAACGGGGCCGGCGACAGCGCGACGGCCCTCTTCAAGGGTCCGGTGGCGATCGCCTACGGTCCCGATCCGGTGTCGGCGGCCAAGGTCGCCACCGCCTATGCGAAGGACAACGACAAGTTTTCCATCATCGGCGCGATGATGGGCGCCGAGGTCCTCGACGCCAGCGCCGTGGGCGCCCTGGCCAAGCTTCTCTCGCTCGAGCAGATCCGCTCCCGCATCGTCGGTCTGATTCAGGCGCCGGCCACCAGGGTCGCGGGCGTGCTGCAAGCTCCCGCCGCCCAGCTCGCCCGCGTTCTTGGCGCCTACGCCGCCAAGGACGCGACTTAGGATTCGATCTCCATCCGCAACTAATCCGCTACCAAGAGGACCTTCACGGCCATGTCGAAACTAGAAAAAATCGTCGACGAACTCTCCGCCCTTACGGTCTTGGAGGCCGCCGAGCTCTCCAAGCTTCTGGAAGAAAAGTGGGGGGTCAGCGCCGCCGCGCCGCTCGCCATGGCCGCGGCCGCTGGAGCGGCTGGCGCCGCGCCGGCCGAGGCTGTCGAGGAGCAGACCGAGTTCACGGTTGTCCTGACCGGCGCCGGGGAAAAGAAGATCAACGTCATCAAGGAAGTGCGCTCGGTGCGTCCCGACCTCGGCCTCAAGGAAGCCAAGGATCTCGTCGAGGCCGCCCCCCAGAACATCAAGGAAAATGTCTCGAAGCAGGAAGCCGAAGAGGTCAAGTCCAAGCTCGAGGCCGCCGGCGCGTCCGTCCAGGTCAAGTAAGTCCGAAGGTGGACTCCATCCGGTTCGCGGCGATGATCGGAACTGCCGCGGGACGGGTTGGCACTCGCCCGGCGGCCGGCCCAGTCGCCAAAAACGACCTGGCGCCCCTTTCCATCTGGCGAGCGAAGGCCTAAGTACGCGTTCCTCTCAAACCAGAGACATCCTTTAGTCGCGCGCGCCCGCAGTCCTTGCGATGCGCGCGTTCAACGCCCCGAGGCGCGGTCCGCCGCCCTCAGACCAGCGCGAAGGGGCGCCGCGGCCTTCGAGGTCGCGGGATTTTTCCAGCGTCCGGCGAACGGCATGCGGTGGGGGAGGCGTCTCCCCCGCCCCCCGTCCGATCCGAGGGTGGACGCATGGACAAATGATCGCGCGGGAACCCCGCGCGCCCAAAGGGAGCCACGATGGCGCAATCGTTCACCGGCAAGAAGCGGATTCGGATGTCGTTCGGCCGCATTCCAGAAGCTGTGCGGATGCCGAATCTGATCGAGGTCCAGAGGTCGTCCTACGAACAGTTCCTCCAGCGCGACGTGCGCCCCGGCGAACGCCGCGACGAAGGCATCGAGGCCGTGTTCAAGTCGGTCTTTCCAATCAAGGACTTCAACGAGCGCGCCATGCTCGAATACGTGTCGTACGAATTCGAGGAGCCCAAGTACGACGTAGAGGAATGCATCCAGCGCGACATGACTTATGCCGCGCCATTGAAAGTAAAGCTGAGACTAATAGTCTGGGAGACCGATGAGGAGACTCAAGCCAGATCGGTGAAAGATATCAAGGAGCAGGACGTCTACATGGGCGATATTCCGCTCATGACCGACAAGGGGACCTTCGTCGTCAATGGCACCGAGCGGGTCATCGTCTCCCAGATGCACCGTTCGCCCGGCGTCTTCTTCGATCACGACAAGGGCAAGACCCACTCGTCGGGCAAACTGCTGTTCGCCGCCCGGATCATTCCGTACCGCGGCTCCTGGCTGGACTTCGAGTTCGACGCCAAGGACCTCGTCTTTGTCCGCATCGACCGTCGCAGAAAGCTGCCGGCGACCACGTTTCTCTATGCGCTGGGAATGGACGGCGAGGAGATCCTCAAGACCTTTTACGAGGTCGTGCCGTACGTGAAGCGGGGCGAAACCGGCTGGGCGACTCCCTACAAGGCGGAACGCTGGCGGGCGGCGAAGCCGGACTTTCCGCTCATCGACGCCGACACGGGCGAAGAGGTCGCGCCAGCTGGCGCCAAGATCTCCGCGCGCCAAGCCAAGCGCCTTGCCGACGGTGGACTGAAGACGCTTCTGCTTTCGCCCGAAGCGTTGGTTGGAAAATATCTCGCCCGCGATGAGGTGAACGCCCAGACCGGAGAGATATACGCCGAGGCGGGCGACGAACTCGACGCGGACTCGATCGCGGCTCTCGAGGAACAGGGATTCACGACCATCGATGTGCTCGACATCGATCACGTCACGGTCGGGCCCTATATGCGAAACACCCTCAGGGTAGACAAGAACGCGGTCCGCGAGGACGCCCTGTTCGATGTCTATAGAGTGATGCGTCCAGGAGAGCCGCCCACGGTCGAAGCCGCGGAGGCGATGTTCAAGAGCCTGTTCTTCGACCAGGAGCGATACGATCTCTCGTCCGTCGGTCGGGTGAAGATGAACATGCGTCTCGAACTCGACTGCGCCGACGACGTGCGCGTGATCCGCAAGGAGGATGTCCTTCAGGTCCTGAAGACTCTCGTCGGACTACGCGATGGTCGCGGGGAAATCGACGACATCGACAACCTCGGCAACCGCAGGGTTCGCTCAGTGGGGGAACTGCTCGAAAATCAATACCGCGTCGGGCTCCTGAGGATGGAGCGGGCGATCAAGGAGCGTATGTCGAGCGTCGACATCGACACCGTGATGCCGCACGACCTGATCAACGCCAAGCCCGCGGCCGCCTCGGTGCGTGAGTTCTTTGGTTCCTCACAGCTTTCGCAATTCATGGACCAGACCAACCCGCTCTCCGAGATCACCCACAAGCGCCGACTTTCGGCGCTCGGCCCAGGCGGCCTGACGCGGGAGCGCGCCGGTTTCGAGGTCCGCGACGTGCACCCGACCCACTATGGTCGCATCTGCCCCATTGAGACCCCGGAGGGCCCAAATATCGGCCTGATCAACTCCCTGGCGACCCACGCGGTGGTCAACAAATACGGCTTCATCGAGAGCCCGTACCGCCGGGTCAAGGAAGGCAGGATCACCGAGGAGGTGGTTTACATGTCGGCGATGGAAGAGGCCAAGCATGTCATTGCTCAGGCGAACATCCAGCTGAAAGACGGAGAGATCGTCGACGACCTGGTGCCCGGGCGGGTGAACGGCGAGCCCTCGCTGCTGCCCAAGGACCAGGTGGACTTGATGGACGTGAGTCCAAAGCAGGTCGTCTCTGTCGCCGCCGCGCTGATCCCGTTTCTGGAGAACGACGACGCCAATCGGGCGCTGATGGGATCGAACATGCAGCGCCAGGCCGTGCCCCTCATCCAATCCGACGCGCCCCTGGTGGGAACCGGAATGGAGGATGTGGTCGCCCGCGATTCCGGCGCGGTGGTCGTCGCCCGCCGCCCGGGGGTCGTCGAGCAGATCGACGGCACCCGTATCGTGATCCGAGCGACCGAAGAGAGCGACCCCACCAAGCCCGGCGTCGATATCTACAGGCTCTCCAAGTTTCAACGCTCCAATCAGAACACCTGCATCAACCAGCGGCCGCTGGTCCGTGTAGGCGACAAGATCGTCGCCGGCGACATCATCGCCGACGGTCCGTCGACGGATCTGGGCGAACTGGCCCTTGGCCGCAACGCGCTCGTCGCGTTCATGCCTTGGAACGGCTACAACTTCGAGGACTCGATCCTCATCTCAGAGCGGATCGTCCGCGATGACGTCTTCACCTCGATCCACATCGAGGAATTCGAAGTCATGGCGCGCGACACCAAGCTTGGTCCCGAGGAAATCACCCGCGATATCCCCAATGTCGGCGAGGAGGCCCTGCGCAACCTCGACGAGGCCGGGATCGTCGCCATCGGCGCCGAGGTGCTTCCCAGCGATATCCTCGTCGGCAAGGTGACCCCCAAGGGCGAGAGCCCGATGACCCCGGAGGAGAAACTCCTGCGGGCGATCTTCGGCGAAAAGGCCTCCGACGTGCGCGACACCTCCCTGCGGCTGCCGCCGGGGGTGGCGGGCACCGTGGTCGAGGTGCGGGTGTTCAACCGCCACGGCGTCGAGAAGGACGAGCGGGCTCTGGCCATCGAACGCGAGGAGATCGATCGGCTCGGCAAGGACCGGGACGACGAGTTCGCGATCCTGAACCGCAACATGACCGCGCGTTTGCGGGAGCTGCTCATCGGTCGCAACGCCGTCTCCGGGCCCAAGGGACTGGGTCGCGGCGAAATCACGACGGCCAAGCTCGAGGAAATTCAGCCGGGCCTGTGGTGGCAGATCGCCGTCGACGACGAGAAGGCAATGGGCGAACTGGAGGCCATGCGCCGCCTGTTCGATGACGCCCGCAAGCGGCTCGACCGCCGGTTCGAGGACAAGGTCGACAAACTCCAGCGCGGCGACGAACTGCCCCCCGGAGTGATGAAGATGGTCAAGGTCTTTGTCGCCGTGAAGCGCAAGCTGCAGCCTGGGGACAAGATGGCCGGCCGGCATGGCAACAAGGGGGTGATCTCCAAGATCCTGCCCATCGAGGACATGCCGCATCTTGAAGACGGCACGCCCGTCGACGTGGTGCTCAATCCCCTGGGCGTGCCCTCGCGGATGAACGTCGGCCAGATCTTCGAGACCCATCTCGGGTGGGCCTGCGCGGGCCTTGGTCGTCAGATCGCCGCTCTGCTGGAGGCCTGGCAGGCGGGTGGCCAGAGAAAGGCCCTCGTGGACCATCTTCGCGGCATCTACGGGAAGGACCAGGTCCTGCCCGACGACGAGGAAGAGCTGATCGAGCTGGCGCAGAACCTTTCCAAAGGGGTGCCGATCGCCACACCGGTCTTCGACGGCGCCCATATCAACGACATCGAGAACCTCCTGGAATCGGCGGGACTGAGCCGCTCGGGTCAGGTGAAACTACACGACGGTCAGACAGGCGAGGAATTCAAGCGCGAGGTCACCGTCGGGTACATCTACATGTTGAAGTTGCACCATCTTGTGGACGACAAGATCCACGCTCGCTCGATCGGCCCCTATAGCCTGGTCACCCAGCAACCACTTGGCGGCAAGGCCCAGTTTGGCGGCCAGCGTTTCGGGGAGATGGAGGTGTGGGCCCTGGAAGCCTATGGCGCGGCCTACACCCTCCAGGAGATGTTGACGGTGAAGTCCGACGACGTCGCGGGCCGGACCAAGGTCTATGAATCGATCGTGCGCGGAGACGACGCCTTCGAGGCCGGAATCCCTGAAAGTTTCAACGTTCTCGTCAAGGAGATGCGCTCCTTGGGACTGAACGTGGAGCTGGAAAACAGCTGATCAAGGAGCGCGGGCGTCTCGCCCGCGACTTCGCCTAACGCGGGCGGGACGCCCGCGCTCCTTTCTCTTTTGGATACGCCATGAACCAGGAAGTCCTCAATATCTTCAGTCCGGTGGTCTCGGCGCCCACGTTCGACCAGATCCGGATTTCACTCTCCAGTCCGGAGAAGATCCGCTCGTGGTCGTTCGGCGAGATCAAGAAGCCGGAGACGATCAACTACCGCACCTTCAAGCCCGAGCGCGACGGCCTGTTCTGCGCCCGGATATTCGGCCCGACGAAGGACTACGAGTGCCTGTGCGGCAAATACAAGCGGATGAAGTACAAGGGAATCATCTGCGAGAAGTGTGGCGTGGAGGTAACCCTGGCGCGGGTCCGCCGCGAGCGCATGGGTCACATCGAGCTGGCTTCGCCGGTGGCCCACATCTGGTTTTTGAAGTCGCTTCCCAGCCGTATTGCGATGATGCTGGACATGCCGCTCAAGGATATCGAGCGGGTCTTGTACTTCGAATATTACATCGTCACCGAGCCCGGGCTCACGACTCTCAAACAACACCAACTCCTCTCCGAAGACGAGTTCGTCCGTTTTCAGGACGAGTTCGGCGACGACAGCTTCACCGGGGAAATCGGCGCCGAGGCCATCCAGGGTCTGCTCAAGGGAATCGATCTCGCCTCGGAGGCCGACAAGCTGCGCGAAGATCTCACCACCACCACCTCCGAGATCAAGCTGAAGAAGACTTCGAAGCGGCTGAAGATCATCGAGGCCTTCATCGAAAGCGGCAACAAGCCCGAATGGATGATCATGACCGTGATTCCGGTCATTCCGCCCGAGCTTCGCCCGCTGGTGCCGCTGGACGGAGGCCGGTTCGCCACCTCGGACCTCAACGATCTCTACCGGCGGGTGATCAACCGCAATAATCGTCTGAAACGGCTCATCGAGCTGCGCGCCCCCGACATCATCATCCGCAATGAAAAGCGGATGCTGCAGGAGGCGGTCGACGCCCTGTTCGACAACGGTCGCCGCGGCCGGGTCATCACCGGCGCCAACAAGCGGCCGCTGAAGTCGCTCGCCGACATGCTCAAGGGCAAACAGGGCCGCTTCCGCCAGAACCTGCTCGGCAAACGCGTCGACTATTCCGGCCGCTCGGTCATCGTGGTCGGTCCGGAGCTGAAGCTCCACGAGTGCGGACTCCCAAAGAAGATGGCTCTCGAGCTCTTCAAGCCCTTCATCTATGCGCGCCTCGACGCCAAGGGGCTCTCCGGCACCGTCAAGCAGTCCAAGCGGATGGTCGAGCGTGAGCAGCCGCAGGTGTGGGATATCCTCGAGGAGGTGATCCGCGAGCACCCGGTGCTGCTCAACCGCGCCCCGACATTGCACCGTCTGGGTATCCAGGCCTTCGAGCCGAAGCTCATCGAGGGCAAGGCGATCCAGCTGCATCCGCTGGTCTGCACGGCGTTCAACGCCGACTTCGACGGCGACCAGATGGCCGTCCACGTGCCTCTATCGCTCGAAGCTCAGCTCGAGGCGCGGGTGCTGATGATGAGCACCAACAACATCCTCTCCCCAGCAAACGGCAAGCCGATCATCGTGCCCTCGCAAGATATCGTGCTTGGCCTCTACTATCTGTCTCAAGCCGACGAGACCGCGCCGAAGCTTTCCGAGAAGGACGAACTCGAGCGCAAGAAGAAACTAAAGAAATTCAATGACATCGGTGAGATAGAGGCCGCTCTCGATGCTGGGGTGGTCACTCTGCACACCCGCATCATGGCGCGTTTCACCGAAATGGACGCCGAGAAGCGTTCGGTGCGCAAGGTCATCGAGACGACCCCCGGGCGGATGAAGATCGCCGCCCTCTTGCCCCAGCACCCGGCCATCGGCCACCGGCTGATCGACCGCAGCCTGACCAAGAAGGAGATCGGCAATCTGATCGATGTCGTCTACCGCCACTGCGGCCAGAAGGCGACGGTCATCTTTGCCGACCAGATCATGGTCCTGGGCTTCCGCGAGGCGGCCAAGGCCGGAATCTCCTTCGGCAAGGACGACATCATCATTCCCGAACGCAAACAGACCATTGTCGCCACCACGCGCAAACTCGTGGAGGAATACGAGCAGCAATACGCCGACGGCCTGATCACCAAAGGCGAAAAGTACAACAAGGTCGTCGACGCCTGGTCCAAGGCCACCGACCGCGTCTCCGACGAGATGATGGCCGAAATCTCCACCAGCCAGATCGACAAGGCGTCCGGCCGCGAGATGCAGATGAATTCGGTGTGGATGATGGCCAATTCCGGCGCGCGTGGCTCTCAGGCGCAGATGAAGCAACTGGGCGGCATGCGCGGCCTGATGGCCAAGCCCTCGGGGGAGATCATCGAGACCCCGATCATCTCCAACTTCAAGGAAGGGCTGACCGTTCAGGAGTATTTCAATTCCACTCACGGCGCCCGCAAGGGCCTGGCTGACACCGCGCTGAAGACGGCCAACTCGGGGTATCTGACCCGACGTCTGGTGGACGTCGCCCAGGACTGCATCATCACCGAGGAAGACTGCGGCACTACCCGCGGAATCACCCTGCGCGCGGTCGCCGAAGCCGGCGAGGTTCAGGTCTCCCTCGGCCAGAGAATCCTCGGCCGGTTCAGCGCCGAGGCGATCAAGGCCCCCGGCGCCGACGATGTCGTCGTGCCTGCGGACACCTACCTCGACGAGGATATGATCGAACTGATCGAGTCGGCCGCGGTGCAGTCGGCGAAAGTCCGCTCGGTCCTGACCTGCGAAGCGAAAACCGGGGTCTGCGGCGCCTGCTACGGGCGTGATCTGGCCCGCGGCACGCCAGTGAACATCGGCGAAGCTGTCGGCGTCATCGCCGCCCAGTCCATCGGCGAGCCGGGAACTCAGCTCACCATGCGGACCTTCCATATCGGCGGTGCGGTGCAGGTGGCGGAGCAGTCGTTCTTCGAAGCCACCAACGACGGCGTGCTGAAAATCTCGCCGGGTAACACCGTGACCACCCCCGATGGCGACGTCATCGTCATGAGCCGAAACCTCCAGGTGTCCATCCAGGTCGATGGCGTCGACCGGGAGACCTACAAGCCGCCGTATGGGGCTCGGCTGAAAGTGAAGGCGGGCGCCAAGATCAAGCGTGGCGTGAGGTTCGCCGAATGGGATCCCTACACCACCCCGGTCATCACCGAAGTGGAGGGAAAGGTCCGCTTCGAGGATCTCATCGAGGGCGTCTCGGTGCGCGAGGAGGCCGATGAAGCGACCGGCATCTCCAACCGGGTCGTGATCGATTGGCGCGCCTCCGCCAAGGGTTCCGACCTGCGACCAAGCGTGGCGGTCCTGGATGCCGACGCCGCCTACCGGCGTCTCGCGAGCGGTGGCGAGGCGCGATACCCGCTACCGGTCGGGGCGATCCTGTCCGTCGGAGACGGTGACGAGGTCAAGCCGGGCGACGTTCTTGCCCGCCTGCCCACCGAGAGCGCCAAATCACGCGACATCACCGGCGGTCTTCCGCGGGTGGCCGAGCTTTTCGAGGCCAGGCGCCCGAAGGATTGCGCGGTCATCGCCGAAATGGATGGTCGGGTCGAGTTTGGCCGCGACTACAAGAACAAACGCCGGATCAAGATCACCCCCGAAGAGGGAGACGCCGTCGAGTTCCTGATCCCCAAGGCCAAGCATATCGCCGTCCACGACGGCGACACCATCCGCAAGGGCGAGTATATCATCGATGGCAATCCCGATCCGCACGACATCCTGCGGATCCAGGGCATCGAGGCGCTCGCCGAGTTCCTGGTCGATGAGATCCAGGAAGTCTACCGGTTGCAGGGTGTTCCCATCAACGACAAGCACATCGAGACGATTGTGCGACAGATGCTGCAAAAGGTGGAGATCATCGAGCCCGGCGACAGCGGACTGTTGAAGGGCGACCATCTGGACAAGCCCGAGGTCGATGAAGAGAACGCCAAGGCCCAGCTGAGAAAGGGCCGCGCGGCGACAACCCAGCCGGTTCTGCTGGGTATCACCAAGGCTTCCTTGCAGACCCGCAGCTTCATCTCCGCGGCGTCTTTCCAGGAAACGACCCGCGTCCTCACCGACGCGGCCGTGCATGGCAAGCGCGACACCCTCGAGGGGCTCAAGGAGAACGTCATCGTCGGCCGCCTCATTCCGGCGGGTACGGGTTCGTATCTGCGCGGACTGCAACGCATCGCCGCGAGGCGCGACGAGGCCCTGGCCGCCAGTCGCGAAGCCGCCATGCCACCGCTCGAAGCACTCCCCGCGGAGATCGCCGCCGAAGCGGAAGCCGAGAAGGTCGGGGCCTAGGGGGCAGGCGCCTTCGGTCAGCGGACGAGGAGTCATTGGCCGACGAGGCGTTGGAGCCCTCGCCCGAAAAGGCCCTGGCGATCGCCGCGGATGGGCCGACGTGGCCCGGCCACGGCGCATCAATACGGTCGATCCCGAGTAAGCCGCGCGCGCCTCCCAGTGCGGCCTTTCCGCCGGGCCGGATTCTCGCTACGCCCAAAGGCGTATCGGGCGTCGGATGGAGGCTTCAGCCATGGCGGTCACCGCCGTTCACGACGCGCTTTCGGATGCTGAGTACCGCGTGCAACTTCGCAAGGCGGTGATCGCCGCCACGGTCGGAACGACCATAGAGTGGTACGATTTCTTCATATACGGCACCGCCGCCGGACTGATTTTCCCGAAACTGTTCTTTCCCACCCAAGACCCTCTGACCGGGACGCTCGCCGCCTTCGGCACCTTCTTCGTCGGCTTCGTCGGCCGGCCGATCGGGGCGGCGATCTTCGGTCACTTTGGCGACCGCATCGGCCGCAAGGCGACCCTCATCACCACCCTGCTGCTGATGGGCGCCGCCACCTTCCTGGTTGGCTTCGTCCCCAGCTATGCCGCGATCGGACCCTGGGCCGCGGTCGCCCTGATCGCCCTGCGCATGTTTCAGGGCATCGGCGTCGGCGGTGAATGGGGTGGCTCGGTGCTGATCTCGATGGAATGGGCGCGCGGGCACGGCGCCCGCGGTCTGGTTGCCTCCTGGCCGCAAATGGGCGTGCCGTTGGGCCTGTTCCTTGCGAATCTGGTGATCCTCGCGGTGAGCGCCTGGTCGGGGCCCGCCTTCTCCTCCTGGGGCTGGCGCATACCGTTCTTCCTCAGCATCGGTCTGATCGCAGTGGGCCTGTGGATCCGCCTGGGCATTCTCGAAACGCCAGTCTTCCGCCGGCTTGTCGAGACAAAGCGGATCGAACGGGCGCCGATTGTCGAGGTGATCAGGAAGCAGCCGCGCGAGATCGTCCTCTCAGCCTTGCTGCGCATGGCCGAGCAGGCGCCGTTCTACATCTTCACCGCCTTCGTGTTCTCCTATGCCGTCGGGACGCTGAAGATGTCGCGCGACCTGATCTTGGTGGCGGTGCTGGTCGCCTCCTGTTTATCGTTCGTCACCCTCCCGCTCGCCGGCCACATCTCCGACCGGATCGGGCGCAGGAAGATGTTCCTGATCGGCGCGGCGACCACCGGCTTGTTCGGCTTTGTCTATTTCGGCATGCTGGACAGCGCCAATCCGCTGGCGGTGTTCAGCGCCATCGTCTTGTCGTTGATTCCCACCAGCATGACCTATGGTCCCGAGGCCGCTCTGATCGCCGAGGCGTTCACCCCGCGCCTGCGCTACAGCGGCGCGTCGCTCGGCTACCAACTCGCCTCGATCGTCGCCGGCGGACCGGCGCCGCTCATCGCCACCGCCCTGTTCGCCACCTACCATACCGGCCACGCCATCGCGATCTACATCGCCGCCTGCGCGGTGGTGAGCCTGGTGGCGGCGCGCCTGATGCCGGACCACACCGGCAAGGACATCTCGGCGGAATATGCCGCGACGATGTAGGGTCGAGCGGTTGGTCCTGGACTGACAGCGTCGCCGCGACGCAGCCGGTGAAGGAATACGGGAATACGGGAATACGGTGCGGAATACGGGACACTGTACTAAACAGGTCGATAGCCGGCCAAGGCTGCGTCCTCCGGCCTGAGGCCGCCGCCGAAACCAGATCGAGATCGGATGCCGCGCGCGCTGCGTTGGGTGATCGCCTTGCTTGGAGGGATCGCCATTGCTTGGCCGATCAGCCTCGCGCTCACGGACGCGCTGAAGCCTCGCGAGGTCAAGAATTGGGAGGCGGGCCGGCCCGTTTTCGATCGGCAGCTTCCGCAGTCTGTGGCCGAAGGCTTGGTGCAAGACATTCAGCGGGAACGAAGGGTGCGCCAGATCGAGGCGAGGGCGCCCAACGAGGCGACCATCGTGATGGGGCGCTTCCTTGTCTCCCTTCCGGATCCGATAGACTTGGCGATTCTCGCCTTCGTCACTTTCGTGATCGCAAAGCTCCTGCCGCGCTGGCGGGCCAAAGCCGCCTTGCGACGGTGCACAGACCAAGGGCCGCATTAGCGGGCGCCGGGCCGGATCGGTGACAGTTCACCAAACATTGGCATGCCCGCTAAGCGGAAGGTGAATAAGTGCATGGCCTCGGTGTCCACCAAGCGCCCGGCGGCCCGCCGAGATGAGACATGTTGACATTTCGGCGACCAACGATTACATTTTGCAATGTAATGGAATTGGGCGTCACTCAACGCCGATGGGCGGGCGTCGGCGTTGTCAAGACGCTCTGCGGACGTTGAAAATGGGACCGAAAACGTCGAAGAACCGGCCCATCTTGGCGCCGACGCGTTGAAAATACGGACCGTTGCGTTGAAGAAATGGGACAAAGCGTTGAAGGAATCGGCTCTTTTTCAACGCCGGCCAACAGGCGCCGCGCAACCCTCATCCCTTGGATATGGTTTGCAAAATCGGCGTCAAACCGCCGACCTGACCCCGCCGGGCGTTGAAAAAACGATCCCGAATCTTCAACGCCCTCGGCAAGGCGCGTCGGCCGCCTGAACGGCGCTTCCCGGCCTCGGCAGGGCAGACACCACCGATCCCTTCCGCGGCCCGCCGACGCGGAAACCGGATGGAACTATTTGAATGCACCATCACCGGATCAGAACGGATCGAACATGGAATCTCCTGACCTGCTGGAACGGTTCGCCGCGCAATCGGCGGCCTTCGAGCGCACGTTCATCGATGATGATTGGTCTCGTCTCGAACGGTACTTCACCTCTGACGCCATCTACGAAGTGCTCGGACCGGGCGGAGAGCGTTGGGTCGGCAGAGCCGCCGTGCTGGCGGCCTTGCGGCGCGCCGTGAACAACTTCGATCGCCTGTGCGACTCGCGCGCCCTGCTTACCATCGAGGGCCCGGTTCAGGACGGCGCCGAGATCCGCAGGCAGTGGTCCTGCACATTCACGCTTTCGGGAGCTCCCAACCCGACGATCGATGGGAGCGAGCGCGCCGTCTACCGGGGCGAGCTGATCGAGTTGCTGCAGGAGAAGCTGACCGCGCGTTCTGGCGAGGCGCTCAATAGATGGGTCGCCCTCCATGGCTCGCTGTTGCGAAAACGTTGATCCGGTCCAGCGGGACGGAGGCTCCCTATTTGGTCGCCTCGGCGGGACAGACATCCCCGAGCCTGCGCGCATCGGTCGACGCCTCGGCAGAAATGGGAATTCCGGCGAGTTTGAAAGTCAGGTCGGCGGTCATCCTGAGGCTCGTCGGGGTGTAGGTCCCATGCCCGGAGATCTGGACCTTGCGGCCCTTCTTGTCGGTGCATTCGCCGGCGAATCTGATCTGACCATGGCCGATCGTCTGGGTCGGATAGGCGCAGGCGTAGATGTGATTGCTCGGCCCCATGAGGAACTTGGCCACATCCTTGGCGGTGACGCAGCGCCGATCGATCTTCGTGCTGGAAATGGGATAGACGACCTTGTTCACCGATTCCCAATAGCCGGGACGAATTGTATCCGCCCCCGCAGCCCCCCCCGCCGCAGGGGCGAGTACGAGAACAAGAACGATCGTGATCGGTGGCAATAGGTCGTTCAAGCGTTTTAATCCCGGTGGCGTCAGGGCTTGGGCGGGGTCAGACCATAGCCGAAACCGGGATCGCCCTGTGTGGTTCCGGGAGGAACGGCCTCGCGATATCTCCGGCCGGCTTCCTGGCGCGCGGCGTCGCGATCGAACTCGCGGCGGCGATCCGGCGAGATGTCATCCAGCTTCGGCGCATGGCTGAGATCGACGCCAAAACGTTCGCTGCACCTTGTACGCTCCTCGCTGCTGAGGCCGACCTCCGAGGCGTTTGCACATCCGACCAGGCTGCCGCGCAGACCAGAGCCTCCGCTGGGCATCGAACCGTAAGGATAGGGCGCGAGACCGCCAAGTCGCGAACCTGGAGGGGCCCCGGCCGTGGTTGCCGAAGGACTGGCGCCCGTAGGACCCTGCGGCGGCGACAGCGGCAGGGTGGGCACACCGGGCGGCGCCTTCTTTTCGGGCTTGTGCAGATTGAGGGGCGCGGGCTTCGCGGCGACTGGCGGCGCGGGGGCCTGCCGGGTCGGGGAGATGGCAGGTGAAGGCGCGGGCGCGGGCCTTGGGGTCGGCGCTCTGGGCAGGGGCGTCGGCTTGGGCGGCGCCGGCGTCGGCGGCGGCAAGGTGGGCAATTCCGGGGCCTTTGCGGGGAGGGGCTTGGGCAGGGCCCGCGGGCGGGGCGGAGGCTCTGGTGGAGTGGTTTTGGGTTGAGGCGGCTGAGGGCGCGGAACGATCTGCGGCGGTGGGGGTGAAATCTCGATCGGCTCTACGGTCACGATCTCGACGTCCAGCGGCGCGGGCGCCGGCGTTGGCAGGTCATAGGGCAGCGAGGACTCGTTGATGACCATCGCCAGGAGAAGAATGTGCACGCCCACCGAGAGCGCCAGGGCAAGGGCGCGGCTACCGCTCTTCCTGAACCTGGACAACGCTTTCAGCGATCCCTTCGCGACGCGGTTTGCATGACGGGCCGCACACTGCTGAGGCGATGGCGCACGGCGCACTGTCGTCGCTGCAACCCTTGACGGCAAGGGTTCCGGCGTCTAGAGACCGCCCTCTTTCGTTGAACCGGCTGTGCCTTGTTGGGATGTTCCCAATGAGGCAGACGCGGCTCGCGGAACGAACGGGCTGGGTGGTTCGCCGCCCGAGCTTGTCAGGGCCCGCTAGGATTGCGTATCGGGCCCATTCGTTTTTGCGGTCTTGTGCGTCCGAGTGGCCTTTTCTGCGCCAACCGGGCTGGTCTTTGAAACGGTCTGGCACACGCGGGCTGGAAGGCCTCAAGGGAAGTTGCGAGCGATATGGATCGTCAGAACATCCGCATCCGACTTAGGGCGTTCGACCATCGCGTGCTGGATCACTCCACCCGCGAGATCGTGAACACCGCCAAACGCACCGGCGCCACCGTGCGCGGTCCGATCCCGTTGCCGACGCTCATCGAACGGTTCACCGTCAACCGCTCGCCGCATATCGACAAGAAATCACGCGAGCAGTTCGAGATACGCACCCACAAGCGGATGCTCGATATTGTCGACCCGACGCCGCAGACCGTGGACGCCCTGATGAAACTCGAGCTGTCCGCCGGCGTGGACGTCGAGATCAGGCTCTAGAAGGGCGGGCCGTCAATGCGCACCGGCGTGATCGCAAAGAAGCTGGGGATGACCCGCCTGTTCGACGAGACCGGCGCTCATGTGCCGGTGACCGTCCTCAGTCTCGAGGGTTGCCAGGTCACCGCGCAGCGAACCGCCGAGAGGGATGGTTACGTCGCCCTCCAGCTCGGGGCTGGAGCGAAGAAGGCGAAGAATACCTCCAAGGCGATGCGCGGGCACTTCGCGAAGAGCCTGGTGGAACCCAAGCGCTGCGTCGCCGAGTTCCGGGTCAGCGAAGACAGCCTCATCGACGTCGGGGCGGAATTCACCGCTGATCACTTCGTCGCCGGCCAGAAGGTCGATGTCGCCGGTCTCACGGTCGGCAAGGGCTTTGCCGGGGCCATCAAGCGCTGGAACTTCGGCGGCATGCGCGCCACGCACGGGGTCTCGGTGTCGCACCGTGCTCACGGCTCGACCGGCCAGCGCCAGGATCCGGGCAAGGTCTTCAAGGGCAAGAAGATGGCCGGTCACATGGGCCAGGACAATGTGACGACGCTCAATCTCACCGTCTTCCGGGTCGACGTCGAGCGCGGCCTGATCCTGATCAAGGGCGCGGTTCCAGGGACCGAGGGAACCTTCGTCAAGATCAGGGACGCGGTGAAGAGCGCGCCCAGCGCCGACGCCCCCCGGCCCGGCGCTTTCCGACGTTCGGGCGCCACGGGCCAGCCAGAGCCCGCAGCAACCGATCAGGACGGGGCCGCGGCCGCCGGCGAAGAACAATGAAGATCGACGTCGTCAAACTCGAAGGCGGGCGAGGCGGCTCGCTCGATCTTCCCGACGCGATTTTCGGCCTCAAGGACATCCGCGCCGATCTGCTGCAGCGCTGCGTCACCTGGCAACTGGCGAAACGCCGGGCCGGCACTCACAAGGTCCAGGTGCGCAACGAGGTCTCACGGACCGGCAAGAAGATGTACCGGCAGAAGGGCACCGGCGGCGCCAGACACGGTTCGAGGCGCGCGGCCCAGTTCGTGGGCGGAGCAAGAGCGCATGGTCCGGTGGTGCGCAGCCACGAAATCGGACTTCCCAAGAAGGTTCGCGCCCTGGCTCTGCGTCACGCCCTTTCCTCGAAGGTCAGGGACGGCGCGCTCGTGGTGCTGGACGCCGCCAGCGCCAAGGCCCCGAAGACCTCGGCTCTGCGCGCGCAGTTCGCCGACCTGGGCCTGACCAATGTTCTGATCATCGCCGGCCCGGAAGTCGACGCAAACTTCAGACTGGCGGCCCGCAATATTCCCAACGTCGACGTGCTGCCGAACGCCGGTCTCAACGTCTACGATGTGCTGCGCCGGCGCACCCTGGTTCTGACCCGGGAAGCGGTCGAAGCCATTTCGGCGCGCTTCGAGAAACCGGAGGCGCCCTGACCATGGCCCTGACGCCTCGCCACTACGACACGATCCTCGCGCCGCTCATCACCGAGAAGGCGACCTTGCTCTCGGAGCACAACAAGGTCGTCTTCAAGGTCGCCAAGGACGCGACCAAGATCGAGATAGCCGCCGCGGTGGAGGAACTGTTCAAGGTCAAGGTCGTGAAGGTCAATACCCTGGTCCAGAAGGGCAAGACCAAGCGCTTCCGTGGCCGGCCCGGGCGGCGTTCCGACATCAAGAAGGCGATCGTGACCCTCCAGGAGGGGCAATCCATCGACATCACGACGGGGTTGTGAGGTAAGGTCATGGCGCTCAAGCAGTTCAACCCGACTTCACCCTCGCGCCGCGGCCTGGTCCTGGTCGACCGCAGCGAGCTGCACAAGGGCCGGCCGGAAAAGAGCCTCGTCGAGGGGCTCAACAAGACCGGCGGCAGGGGCGGCGGCGGGCGCATCGCGGTGCGCTTCCGGGGCGGCGGCGCCAAGCGGCTGTATCGCCGGGTCGATTTCAAGCGTCGGAAATGGGACGTCGCGGCCAGGGTCGAGCGTCTCGAATACGATCCGAACCGGACCGCCTTCATCGCCCTCATCAAATATGCCGATGGCGAGCTGGCCTACATTCTAGCTCCGCAACGGTTGAAGGTCGGCGACGAGGTGATCGCGGCGGAGAAGGTCGACGTGAAGCCCGGCAACGCTTCCCCCCTGCGCGCGCTCCCGATCGGCGCCATCATTCACAATATCGAACTCAAGCCCATGAAGGGCGGCCAGATGGCGCGTTCGGCCGGAGCCTACGCCCAACTGGTCGGGCGGGACGCCGGCTACGCCCAGATCCGTCTGGGCTCGGGCGAGCTGCGGATGGTGCCTGACGGCTGCATGGCCACGGTGGGCGCCGTTTCCAATCCCGACCACATGAACGAAGTGCTCGGCAAGGCGGGCCGCGTTCGCCACAAGGGTCGCCGCCCGCACGTGCGAGGCGTCGCCATGAACCCCATCGATCACCCGCACGGCGGGGGTGAAGGTCGCTCATCTGGGGGTCGCCATCCGGTGACGCCGTGGGGCAAGCCCACGAAGGGCAGCAAGACCCGCTCGAACACGGCCAGCGACAAGTTCATCATCCGCAGCCGCCACCAGAAGAAGGCCCGGTAAGCGCAGATGACCCGATCGGTTTGGAAAGGCCCCTTCGTCGACGGCTATCTGCTGAAAAAGGCGGAGGTCGCCCAGGGATCGGGACGCAAGGACGTGATCAAGACGTGGTCGCGGCGTTCGACGATCATGCCGGCGTTCGTCGGCCTGACCTTCGGCGTCCACAACGGCCAAAAGCATGTGCCGGTTCTCGTCGGCGAGGACATGGTCGGGATGAAGTTCGGCGAATTCGCCCCGACCCGGTACTTCCCCGGCCACGCCGCCGACAAGAAGGCGAAGAGGAAGGCATGAGCAAGAAAGCCAAGCCGCGCAGCCTTCAGCCCGCCGAGGCGATGAGCAAGGTGCGAAGCCTGCGCACCAGCCCGCGCAAGCTCAACCTGGTCGCGCAGTCGATTCGCGGCCTCAAGGTTCAGCGAGCGTTGAGCGAACTGGAGTTCAGCCCGCGCCGCATCGCCAAGGACGTACGCAAGGCGCTCTATTCGGCGATCTCCAACGCCGAGAACAACCACAGTCTCGATATCGACACCCTCATCGTCGCCCAGGCGTTCGTGGGCAAGAATCTGGTCATGAAGCGCTTCTCGGCACGGGCGCGCGGCCGCGCCTCGCGCATCGAGAAGCCATTTTCGGAGATCACCATCGTGGTTCGAGAGCAGGCCGAGGCCGGTTGAGAAGATGGGTCAGAAAGTCAATCCGATCGGACTTCGCCTGGGCATCAATCGCACCTGGGACAGCCGCTGGTTTGCGAGCGGCAACGAGTATGCGCGCCTGCTGCACGACGATCTCAAGGTGCGCCGGGAACTGAAGAAGCGCCTCAACCAGGCGGGAGTGTCGCGGATCATCATCGAGCGACCGCACAAGAAGTGCCGGATCACCATCTACGCCGCCCGTCCCGGAGTGATCATCGGCAAGAAAGGCGCGGACATCGAAAAGCTGCGCAAGGAACTCTCGGAGATGACCGAGGGCGATGTCCATCTCAATATCGTCGAGATCCGCAAGCCCGAGACCGACGCCCAACTGGTCGCGGAAAACATCGCCCAGCAGCTGGAGCGGCGGATCGCCTTCCGCCGCGCGATGAAGCGCTCGATGCAGTCGGCGATCCGCCTGGGCGCCAAGGGCGTGCGGATCTGCGTCTCCGGCCGTCTGGGCGGCGCCGAGATCGCCCGGATGGAGTGGTACCACGAGGGCCGCGTGCCGCTGCACACCCTGCGCGCCGACATCGACTACGGCTTCGCCGAAGCCAGGACGACCTACGGCATCATCGGGGTGAAGACCTGGATCTTCAAAGGCGAGGTCCTCGAGCACGATCCCATGGCCCTGGACAAACGTCTGGCCAGCGAGTCGGGGCCGGCGGGCGAGGGCGGAGGCAGGGACGGCCGCGATCGTCCCGACCGCCCGCCCCGGCGCGACCGCCGCGAGACGGCGAGCGCGTAGAAGGACCGCACGGCCATGCTCTCACCGAAAAAGACCAAGTATCGCAAGCAGTTCAAAGGCAAGATTCACGGTCTGGCCAAGGGTGGCTTCGCGCTCAACTTCGGCTCCCACGGCCTGAAGTCGACCCAGCCAGAGCGTATCAGCGCCCGCCAGATCGAGGCCGCCCGCCGCGCGATCACCAGGCAGATGAAGCGTCAGGGAAGGGTGTGGATCCGCATCTTTCCCGACGTGCCGGTGAGCGACAAGCCGGCGGAAGTCCGGATGGGCAAGGGCAAGGGGGCGGTGGAATATTGGGCGGCCCGCGTGGCGCCTGGCCGGATCATGTTCGAGATCGACGGGGTGCCCGACGATGTCGCGCGCGAGGCCCTGCGCCTGGGCGCCGCGAAGCTGCCGATCAAGACGCGGATCGTCACCCGGCTGGGCGCGGTTCTGGAGGTCGCTCCGTGAAGATCGACGATGTCCGCCGCCTGACCCCAGACCAGCTGACCGATCAGCTTCTGCAGTTGAAGAAAGAGCAGTTCAACCTGCGCTTTCAGGCGGCGACCAGCCAACTCGAAAAGAGCCATCGCGTGGAGGTGGTCCGCCGGGATATCGCGCGTATCAAGACCGTCCTGCGCGCCGGGCCGCCCCCCGGCCGGCCAAAGATCCAAAAGCAAAAACGCGAAGCGAAACAAGATGCCCAAGCGAATACTTGAAGGCGTGGTCGTCTCCGACAAGGGGGACAAGACGGTGGTGGTCAAGGTCGAGCGGACCTTCCTGCATCCCGTCCTGAAGAAGACCGTGCGCCGGTCCAAGAAATACCATGCTCATGATGAGGCCAATACCTACAGGACCGGCGAGTCCGCCAAGATTGTCGAGTGCGCCCCGAAGTCCAAGCTCAAGACCTGGGAAGTTCTGCCGAAGGCGGAATCTCAGGCGAGCGCCTGAAGTTCAAGGCGAAAAGGTTGTCCTCGAAATGATCCAGATGCAGACCAATCTCGAGGTCGCCGACAACTCGGGCGCGCGCCGCGTCATGTGCATCAAGGTGCTCGGCGGCGCGAAGCGCCGCTACGCTGGAGTGGGCGACCGGATCGTCGTCTCGGTGAAGGAGGCCATTCCGCGCGGCCGGGTAAAGAAGGGCGACGTGCTGCAGGCGATCGTCGTGCGCACCTCCTCGGCGATCAAGCGCAAGGACGGCTCGGTGATCCGCTTCGACCGCAATGCGGCGGTGCTCGTCAACAAGCAATCCGAGCCGCTGGGCACGCGCATCTTCGGTCCGGTTCCGCGCGAACTGCGCGCCAAGAACCACATGAAGATCATCTCTCTGGCCCCGGAAGTTCTCTGACATGTCCGCGAAGATCAAGAAGGGCGATCGCGTCGTGCTCCTGACCGGCAGGGACAAGGGGCGCACCGGCCAGGTCGCCAAGGTCCTGCCCAAGCAAGGTCGGGTCTTCGTGACCGGCCTCAATCTCGTGCGCCGGCACACCCGTCCCTCCCAGGGCGATCCCCAGGGCGGGATCAAGACCAAGGAGGCGAGCGTCCATCTCTCCAACGTCGCCATCACCGATTCCAAGGGCAAGCCCACTCGGGTCGGCTTCCGGGTAGAGGGCGAAAAGAAGGTGCGATTCGCAAAGACCACCGGGGAGGTGATCAATGGCTGACCCTGCCTACGAGCCGCGAATGAAGACCGACTACCGTCAGCGCATCCGCAAGTCGCTGAAGGAGCAGTTCAGCTATTCCAACGAGATGCAGATTCCCAAGCTCGACAAGATCGTCGTCAACATGGGGATCGGCGAAGCGGTGACCGATTCGAAGAAAACCCAGTCGGCGATGAAGGATCTGGCGGCGATCACCGGCCAGAAACCGCTTCCGACCAAGGCCCGAACCTCCATCGCCAACTTCAAGCTGCGCGAGGGAATGGTGATCGGCGCCAAGGTCACCTTGCGCAAGGACCGGATGTACGAGTTCCTCGATCGCCTGATCACCATCGCCTTGCCGCGGGTGAGGGACTTCCGGGGCTTGAAGCCGACCAGCTTCGATGGCCGCGGGAACTACGCCCTGGGCCTCAAGGAGCATCTGGTGTTCCCCGAGATCAACTACGACGAGATCGACCAGGTGTGGGGCATGGACATCATCGTCTGCACCACCGCCAAGACCGATGAGGAGGCGCGCGCGCTTCTCAAGGAATTTCAATTCCCGTTCACGAGCTAGGACGGGGGAAGAGAAGAGCCATGGCCAAGAAAAGCGCCGTAAACAGAAACAACATGGTCCGCGGCCTGGTAAAGCGGCTCTCGGCCAAACGCCTGGCTCTGAAAGCCACGGCGGAAAACGAGGCCCTGTCGCTCGAGGAACGCTTCGGCGCGCGGCTGAAACTCGCTCAGTTGCCGCGCAACTCCTCGCCCACCCGCATCCGCAACCGGTGCGAAGTCACCGGCCGGCCGCGTGGCTACTACCGCAAGTTGAAGATGAGCCGGATCGCCCTGCGCGACCTTGGTTCTTCGGGCCAGATCCCCGGGCTCGTGAAGTCGAGCTGGTGAGAAGGGTGTAACAAACAAGATGGTCAACGACCCCATCGGCGACATGATCGCCCGCATCAAGAACGCCGCCACCCGCAAGCGGGCCAGGGTGCTCACGCCCGCCTCCAAGATGCGCGAGCGCGTTCTCGGCGTGCTCGAATCCGAGGGCTACATCCGGGGCTTCGCCTTGGTGCAAAAGCCCGGCGCCTTTCCCGAGTTCGAAGTCGAACTCAAATATTTCGACGGCGAGCCGGTCATCGCCGAGATCAGCCGCGTCTCTAAGCCGGGACGGCGGGTTTACGCCTCGATCGCCGATCTGAAGCCGGTGAAGAACGGTCTGGGCATCTCGATTCTTTCGACGCCCAAGGGCGTGATGTCCGACACCGCGGCGCGGGAAGCCAACGTGGGCGGCGAAGTTCTCTGTCGGGTCTACTGAGATGTCGCGCATCGGCAAGCAGGTGATCGGCGTGCCCGCCGGCGTCACGGTCGAAGTGGAGGGCCAGACGGTGTCCCTGAAGGGCCCAAAGGGCGCCCTCTCATGGACGGTGAACGAGGAGATCGCGGTGAAGCTGGAGGGCGACGAGCTTTCCTTCGCGCCTCGGGCGGACACCGCTCGCGCCCGCGCCATGTGGGGCCTGTCGCGGAGCCTGGTGAACAACATGGTGGTGGGTGTCACCCGCGGCTACGAGGAGGTGCTGGAGCTGGTCGGCGTCGGCTACCGGGCGACCATGAAGGGCCAGTCCCTGGCCATGCAGCTGGGCTTCTCGCACGAGGTGGAGCTCGCGCCTCCGCCGGGAATCGCCTTCGCCTCGCCAAGGCCCGTGGAGATCCGGATATCGGGCATCGACAAGCAGCTCGTCGGCGAAACCGCCGCGCGCATCCGCAAGATTCGCCCGCCCGAACCCTACAAGGGCAAGGGCGTTCGCTACGCCGGCGAAGCGGTCCGGCGTAAGGAAGGCAAGAAGAAATAGGCCATGGCTCTCTCAGCCCGCGACTCGGCGAAGACCCGCGCCCGGCGCGTCCGCACCCGTCTCAGGAAGATGGCGAGCGGTCGTCCCCGGCTGTCGGTCTTCCGCTCCGCCAAGAACATCTACGCCCAGGTCATCGATGACGCCAAAGGGGTGACCCTGGCGGCGGCCTCGTCCCTGGAAGCGGGTAAATCCGCCAAGGGCGCGGACCGCCAGGCGGCGGCCAAGGTGGGCGCGCTTCTGGCCGAACGCGCCCTTCAGAAGGGCGTCAAGGACGTCGTCTTCGACCGCGGCGGCTACATCTACCATGGGCGGATCAAGTCCCTGGCCGATGCCGCCCGCGAAGCCGGCCTCAATTTCTGAGATACCCTGGGAAAAAGAAGAGAACGAAATGGCGCGTGAACCACAAAGGGGAGGCGGGGACCGTCGGGGCGGCCGCGACCGCAACCGCAACGAAGAGCGCGGCGAGGGCGAGATCGTCGAGAAGCTCGTGCACATCAACCGCGTCGCCGCGACGGTGAAGGGCGGCAGGCGATTTTCGTTCGCGGCCCTGATGGTCGTCGGCGACCAGAAGGGCCGGGTGGGCTTTGGCCACGGCAAGGCCCGCGAAGTCCCCGAAGCGATCCGCAAGGCGACCGAGGAAGCCAAGAAGACCATGATCCGCGTCCCGCTGCGCGAATCTCGCACCCTGCATCACGACGGCCAGGGTCGCTGGGGCGCCGGCAAGATCATGATGCGCGCCGCCCCCCCGGGCACCGGCGTCATCGCCGGGGGACCGATGCGGGCGATCCTCGAAACCCTGGGGGTCCAGGACGTGGTCGGCAAGTCGGTGGGCTCGTCGAACCCCTACAACATGATCCGCGCCACCTTCGAGGCCCTCAAGCGCCAGGCCTCGCCCCGCCAAGTCGCCGCCAAACGCGGCAAGAAGGTCGCCGAAATCGTCGGCCGCCGCGCCGACGGCGCGATGGATACGGCGGAGGGCTGAAGGAACCCGACATGGCCAAGGTCACCGTTCGCCAGACGGCGAGCCCCATCCGCCGCAGGAAGGACCAGCGGGCCACCCTCGTGGGCCTGGGTCTCAACCGCATCGGCCGCACCGCGGTCCTGGAGGACACCCCCTCGGTTCGCGGCATGATCGGCAAGGTCGCGCACATGGTCGAGGTGGTGGAGTAGGAAAACGGAAGTCCCCTCCCGCTCTTGGGGAGGTGGCCTTCGCGCAGCGGCGTGACGGCGGTTGGGTGGTCCGCGGAGCCCCACCCGTCCCGCCTCGCGGTCCACCCTCCCCATGAAGGGGAGGGAGGAAAACACAACAGCCGAGTCGGGCGTAACGCCTGGCGACAGAACCGGAAGAAGAGGCGCAGGCGGAATGACCAGACTGAACGAACTCTCCCCCAGCCCAGGGGCGACCAAGCCGCGGATGCGCGTCGGCCGCGGTCCGGGCTCCGGCAAGGGCAAGACCGCCGGCCGCGGCGTCAAGGGCCAGAAAGCGCGAAGCGGCGTGGCCATCGCCGGGTTCGAGGGCGGCCAGATGCCGTTGCATATGCGGGCGCCCAAGCGCGGCTTCAACAATCCGCGTCGCAAGCAGTTGGCCGAGGTGAACTTCTGGCGGCTCGAACAGGCCATAGCGGCGGGCAAGCTGGACGCCAAAAAGCCCATCGACGGCGCGGTCCTTCTGGCTGCGGGCGTGGTGCGGCGCGTCAAGGACGGCGTGAAGCTGCTCGGCGCCGGCGATCTCGCCGCGAAGCTCGATATCACCGTCTACGCCGCCTCGCAGTCGGCCCGGGCGGCGGTTGAGAAAGCCGGGGGCAAGCTCACCGAGACCAGGCCGCGCGCCGCCTCCACGGCGCCGGCCGAGGACGCTTAGCGCCGGCGGCAGGATTTGCAGGCTCGCCGATGCGCTCGCGGCGGCCTATTTGGGAAACGAGCATGACCGAGTCTGAAGGGACCTGAATGGCTTCGGCCGCCGAACAGCTAGCCGCCAACATGAACTTCGGCGCCTTCCAGAAGGCGACCGAACTGCACAAGCGCATCTGGTTCACGCTGATCGCGATGGTGATTTACCGGCTGGGGACCTACATCCCCATTCCGGGAATCAACGCGGCCGCCTTTGCCCATGCCTTCGAGGGTCAGTCGAAGGGCATATTGGGCATGTTCAACATGTTCTCGGGCGGCGCGGTGCGGCGGATGGCGATCTTCGCCCTCAACGTCATGCCGTACATCTCCGCCTCGATCATCGTCCAGCTCCTGCAGACCACCTATCCGCCGTGGGAGAAGCTGCGCAAGGATGGCGGGGAGGCCGGCCGAAAGCAGCTCAATCAGTACACCCGGTACCTGACCGTCGCCCTGGCGGTGTTCCAGTCGTTCGGCATCGCCGTGGGCCTCTCCAACAGCCCCGGCATCGTCGATCAGCCGGGGATATTCTTCATCCTCTCCACCGTGGTCACCCTCACCGGTGGGACGATGTTCCTGATGTGGCTGGGCGAACAGATGACCAGCCGGGGCGTGGGCAACGGCATTTCCCTGATCATCTTCGCCGGCATCGTCGCGCGCCTTCCGGTGGGTGTCTGGACGCTGCTTCAGGAAGCCAGGGTCGATTCCTCCAAGAGCCTGCAGATCTTCGCCTATCTCGGCCTGGCGGTGGCGGTGATCCTGTTCATCGTGTTCATGGAGCGCGCCCAGCGCCGCCTGCTGATCGTCTATCCCAAGCGCCAGGTCGGCAACCGGATGATGGGCGGCGAGAACTCGTTCCTGCCGTTGAAGATCAATGTCTCGGGGGTCATTCCGCCGATCTTCGCCTCTTCGCTGCTGCTTCTGCCCGCCACCGCGCTGGGCTTCCTCGCCACCGCGCATCTTCCCGATTGGGCGCAGTGGCTGCCGCTCTTCGTCGGCCAGATGACGCACGGCAAGCCGCTTTTCATCGTCCTCTACGGCGCGCTGATCATCTTCTTCTGCTTCTTTTATACCTCGGTCGTCTTCAACCCCGATGACACCGCCGAGAACCTTCGCAAGTATGGCGGCAACCTTCCCGGCATCCGGCCGGGCAAGCGCACCGCCGAATACATCGACTATGTGCTCACCAGGCTCACCCTGATCGGGGCCATCTACATCACCCTGGTCTGCCTTCTGCCGGAGGTGCTGTCCGGCAGCAGCGGGACCTACGCCTTTGGCGGGACCTCGATCCTCATCGTGGTTTCGGTCACCATGGACACCGTGGCGCAGATTCAGTCGCATCTGCTGGCGCACCAGTACGAGGGGCTCATCAAGAAGTCCAAATTGAGAGGCGCCCGCCGCTGAGCAGGGCGGCGCGGGACGGGGAGGAAAGGGATGAACCTGATCCTGTTCGGCCCGCCCGCGGCCGGCAAGGGAACCCAGGCGGCGCGGCTGGTGGCGGCCCGCGGGATGATTCAGCTCTCCACCGGCGACATTCTTCGCCGGGCCATCGCGTCGCGATCGGAACTCGGGCTGCGGGTCGAGGATATCATGCGCCGCGGCGAGCTCGTCACCGACGAGATCGTCATCGGATTGATCGAGGACCGTCTGCCGGAGCTGGATGCGTCCGGAGGCGCGATCTTCGACGGCTTCCCCCGCAGCCTCGCCCAGGCGCAGGCCCTGGACGCGATGCTCGAACGCCGCGCGCACCGGATCGATCTGGTCCTGCGTCTCAGGGTCGACGACGAAGTGCTGATGAGCCGGATCGCCGGACGCTTCGCCCAGAGCGGGCGGGCTGACGACAATCCCCAGGCCTTCGAGATCCGTCTGGCCGCCTACAACCGCGATACCGCGCCGCTCATTTCCTACTATCAGCGCCAGAACAAGCTCATCGAGGTCAACGGAATGGCCCCGGTCGCCGAGGTGGCCGCCGCCTTGGACGCGGCGATCGACGGGCCGCGGTTCTGAGCCGCGGTCAAAACTTCTCGCCTTGCTCCTGAAAGGCGGCGCGTGAATGGTGCGGCCGATGAGCAAGCCCGCCCTTCAACCAGACGCCTTTGCCCGGGCGGTCGAACGATTTGCCCGGGCAGGCAAGCTTTCCGCCGCCGGTATGATGCTCAATTGGGATGCCCAGACGATGATGCCGCGCGGCGGAGCGTGGGCGCGCGGGGAGCAGATGGCCGCCTTGACCGAGACCTCCGCGGAGCTGATCGGCTCGCGCGCGGCTCTCGACGAGCTGGAGGAGGCCGAGGCCATGGCCGGCGCTCTCGACCCGGTCGAGCGGGCCGACCTTCGCGAAATGCGCCGGCTCTGGGCCCATGCCTCGGCGGCGCCGAAGGAACTGCAGGCAGCCAGGGCGCGGATCGCCCAGACGTTGCAGTCGACGTGGGTGGCTTCGAAGGCGGACAACGATTTCGCGAGCTTCGCCGCGCCTTTCGGCGAACTCCTGAAAGTCATTCGCGAGATCGCCTCGGCCAAGGCCGAAGCGCTTGGACTCACCGCCTACGGGGCGATGATCGACGAAAACGACCCCGGCGTCGGCGAGGGGCTGATCGATCCGATCTTCGCCGACCTCGCCCATTGCCTCCCACCGCTCATCAGCGAGGTGCATGAGCGCCAGGGCCGGTGGCGGGCGCCCATCGCCTTCCCGGACGGGGCTGTCGGACGCCAGAGCGTGCTCGCCCACCGTCTGGCCGCCGCGGTCGGCCATCGGCCGGAGAATTTCCGGATCGACGTCGCGCCCCACCCGTTCTCGGTCCCCCACAGCCCCGGAGATGTTCGTTTCACCACCCGTTACGATGTGGCCAATCTGCGCTTCTCGGTCATGGCGACCCTGCATGAGGCCGGGCATGCGATGTACGAGTTCAACCTCCCGCGCGATCTGGCGTTTCGGCCCGCGGGACTGGCCCGGGGCGCCACCATGCACGAGAGCCAGTCGCTGTCCCTCGAGATGCTCGCAGGTCGCAGCCGGGAGTTTCTGACCTTCCTCGCCCCGATGATGGCCGAGACGTTCGGAGGCGAAGCGGCGGCATGGTCGCTCCCCAATGTGCTCAATATCTGGCGGCGCCTGGGCGATGGTTTCATCCGCGTGGAGGCCGACGAGCTCTCCTATCCTCTGCACGTGATCCTGCGCTATCGCCTGGAGCAGGCCCTGATGTCGGGCGATCTGGCGGTGGCCGACATTCCCGGCGCCTGGAACGAGCTCTTCGAGAAGCTGCTGGGCCGCGCGCCGCCGAGCCTTGCCCAGGGCTGCCTGCAGGACATCCATTGGGCGGCCGGTCTTTTCGGCTATTTCCCCAACTACGCCATGGGCGCGGTCCTCGCCGCCCAGTTCTTCGAGCGGGCGACGGCCAACGATCCCGAGATCCTCCCGGCGCTGGCGCGGGGAGACTTCGCGCCTTACTTCGCCTGGGTCCGCCCGCGCATCCATGAGCGCGCGAGCCTCATTGACTTCGCCTCCCTCGTCGGCCAGGCGACCGGGCGGCCCCTCGACACCGGCGCATTCAAACGCCACCTGACGCGGCGATATCTGGAGGAGGCGCAGCCTTAGAGCGACGCCTGGATCGAGGTCAGGCGGCGAGCCGCGCGGGCCGGGTGATCTTCACCGGCGCGCTCTCGAGGATCATCCAGATGGCGGCCTGGCCGATGACCGTGGCCCCGACGAGATACCAGGCCGGGGCCATGGGGCTGCCGGTGATCTTGATCAGCCAGGTGATGACCAGCTGGGTGGTCCCTCCGAAGAGCGCGATGGAGGAGGCGTAGATGGTGGCGAAAGCGCCGCCGCGAATGCGTTTGGGGAGCGTCTCGGCCACCGCCGCATAGAAGGCGCCGGCGCCCATCGTGCCCGCGACACCCAGCGCCACGGTCCCGGCGATGAGGGCCAGGGCGCTGCGCGCGTGGATGATCCAGAAGAAGACCGGCAGGACGAGAAGCAGGTAGGCGAGGTTGGGCCAGATCATTACCGGCCGGCGGCCGATGCGGTCGGAGAGCCAGCCCCCGTAGAGCACGGCGACGACACCGGCCAAGTTGCCAAGCGCATTGCCCAGAAACGACATCCCCGGGGGCATGTGCAGCGTGCCCTCGGCAAAGGTGGTCATATAGTTGAAAACGTAGGTTCCGATCGTCCCCCCGGCGAGGGCGAGGAGGGCAAGGGTGATGATCCGGTAGTTCTCGCGGATGGCGCCCACCACCGTGGTCGCCGTGGAGGCCTTGGCGGTCGCTTCCGGGGCGTGCAGGGTTTCGGGCAGCGTGCGCCGGATCCAAAGTCCAAAGGGCAGGGTGACGGCCCCGAGCAGGAAGGCGATGCGCCAGCCGTAGGCGTCGAGGGCCGCGGGCGCCATGACGCTGGAGAGGCCGACGCCGACGAGGCCGCCAAGCGTGGCGGCGATTCCCTGGCTCGCGCCCTGCCACGAGACGGCGAGGCCCCGGCGGTTCAGCGGCGCCGCCTCGAGGAGATAGGCCGTGGTGGGGCCGACTTCGCCGCCAAGGGAAAAGCCCTGAACCATGCGCGCCGCGATCGCCAGGATGGGGGCGGCGATCCCGATCGTGGCGTAGGAGGGAATGAGGGCGAGCGAGATGATCGCCGCGCCCATCAGAGTGAAGCTGAGCATCATCGCCGGCCGGCGGCCGACGCGGTCGGAATAGGCGCCGATGACGATGGCGCCGATCGGCCTGGTGATGAAGCCGGCCCCGAACGTCGCCAGGGAGAGCATCAGGCTGCCGTAGGCGTTGTGCGAGGGAAAGAAGGCGTGGCCGATCTGGATGGCGAAGAAGGCGTAGGTGATGAAGTCGTAGAATTCCAGGGCGTTGCCGACCGTCGCTGCTGCGACGGAGCGGCGCGCGAGCGCCACCTGCGCCGCTGGCCCGCCCGCGCTCGGCGCCAGGCCAGACAGGAGCCGTCCAGAGGCTTCAGTTACGCCAGGGTCCGCGGGCTCGACCATTGTCGGCCATTGAGACAGCTACCGGTTCGCGCGGCAACAGCGCAGACCGCGCGCTCCACGCCGCGCGCCGGAGTTCGCCGCCTTGCCGGCCTTCCGTGGACGAAGGGATTGATTTGCCGCGGAAGGGGGGTCGGAGGCGGTTTTGAGGGCCCGCGGTCCTTGACCTTGCGCCGGCCATACCTATAACAAGCACCTTCCGCGAAAGGGCGCGATCGGCGCGCCGGCCCTGCCGCCTGAACGGCGCAGGACCGGGCATGCTTTTCGCGCTTCTCGGCGTGAGTGAGGAGAGGATCTGCGTGGCCCGTATCGCAGGCGTCAACATTCCCACCAACAAGCGCGTCGTGGTCGCGCTCCAGTACATCCACGGCATCGGCCAGACCCGGGCGCACCAGCTTCTCGCGAAGGTTGGAATCAACGAGGCCCGGCGGGTCAACCAGCTGACCGACCAGGAAGTGATCCACATTCGCGAGGCGATCGACCGGGACCACCAGGTGGAGGGCGACCTTCGCCGCGAAACCGCGGTCAACATCAAGCGGCTGATGGATCTGGCCTGCTATCGCGGCCTTCGCCACCGCAAGGGCCTGCCGGTTCGCGGCCAGCGCACCCACACCAACGCCCGCACGCGCAAGGGCCCCGCAAAGCCGATTGCCGGCAAGAAGAAATAAGAGAGCCCTAAAAACCGATGGCCAAGGAACCGGCGCGCGTCAAAAAACGCGAGCGCAAGAACATCACCTCGGGCGTGGCCCACGTGAACGCCTCGTTCAACAACACCATGATCACCATCACCGACGCCCAGGGGAACACCATTTCCTGGTCCAGCGCCGGGACGATGGGGTTCAAGGGTTCGCGCAAGTCGACGCCCTATGCGGCGCAGATGGCCGCGGAGGATGCGGGCAAGAAGGCCGCCGAGCACGGCGTTCGAACCCTGGAGGTGAACGTCTCCGGGCCCGGTTCGGGCCGGGAATCGGCGCTGCGCGCCTTGCAGGCGGCCGGCATGACCATCACCACCATCCGCGATGTCACCCCCATCCCGCACAACGGTTGCCGCCCGCCCAAGCGCCGCCGCGTCTAGAGATTTCGAAACACTATCCGCCGGCCCTCGCCCAACCGCCTTTCAAGGGACCGGACCCCATGCCGACTTCAGGACAAGCGCCCGTGATCGAACGAAACTGGAACGAACTCATCCGCCCGGAAAAACCGATGATCGAGCTGGGGGCCGACGCCTCCCGCAAGGCGCGGATCGTCGCAGAACCCCTGGAGCGGGGATTTGGCGTGACCCTCGGCAACTCGCTGCGCCGGGTGCTGCTCTCCAGCCTTCAGGGCGCCGCGGTGATCTCGATCCACATCGACGGGGTTGTCCACGAGTTCTCCTCCCTCGAGGGCGTGCGCGAGGACGTCGTGGACATCGTCCTCAACATCAAGCAGCTCGCCCTGCGGATGCACGCCGAAGGGCCCAAGCGCATGACCCTGCGCGCGACCGGCCCGGGGCCGGTCACCGCCAAGCAGATCGAGGCGCCCTCCGACATCGAGATCCTCAATCCCTCGCACGTCCTGCTGACCCTCGACGAAGGCGCGTCGGTGCGCATCGAGTTCACGGTCCAGAACGGCAAGGGCTATGTGCCGTCGGAGAAAAACCGTCCCGAGGACGCCCCCATCGGGCTCATTTCGGTGGACGCCCTCTACAGCCCGGTCAAGCGCGTCGCCTATCGCGTCGAACCGACGCGCCAGGGCCAGAGCCTCGACTACGACAAGCTGATCATGGAGGTCGAGACCAACGGCGCGGTCTCGCCGGTGGATGCGGTGGCCTACGCCGCGCGCATCCTCCAAGACCAGCTGCAGGTGTTCATCACCTTCGACGAGCCCAAGAAGAAGCTCGACGGCGAGGCCAAGCCCGAACTGCCGTTCAACCCGGCGCTGCTGAAGAAGGTCGACGAGCTTGAACTCTCGGTCCGTTCGGCCAACTGCCTGAAGAACGACAACATCGTCTACATCGGCGATCTGATCCAGAAGACAGAGGCCGAGATGCTGCGGACCCCCAACTTCGGTCGCAAATCCTTGAACGAGATCAAGGAAGTCCTTGCCAACATGGCCCTGCATCTGGGTATGGACGTCCCCAACTGGCCGCCGGAGAACATTGAGGATCTGGCCAGGAAGTTCGAAGACCAAATCTAAGGCCGGCCCTTCTTTCGGAGACCTCGCCATGCGCCATGGCTACGCACGACGAAAACTGGGCCGGACCAGCGCCCACCGCACCGCCATGTTCGCCAACATGTCGGCGAGCCTGATCAAGCACGAGCAGATCGTCACCACCCTGCCCAAGGCCAAGGAACTTCGCCCCTTCGTTGAAAAGCTCGTCACCCTGGCCAAGAAGGGCGACCTGCACGCCCGCCGCCTGGCGATCTCCAAGGTCCGCGATGTCGACCAGGTGGGCAAGCTCTTCGCCACCCTTGGACCTCGCTACAAGACCAGGCGGGGCGGCTATCTCCGGGTGCTCAAGGCCGGCTTCCGCCACGGCGACAACGCCGCCATGGCGGTCATCGAGTTCGTCGACCGCGACGTCGCCGAAAAGGGCAAGGACTCCGGACCCACCCAGGCCGCGGCCGAATAGCCGCCACGACCAGACGCTCAGGCGTTGCGGGCCATCAGGCCGCCGTCGACGGGGATCACCGCCCCGGTGATGTAGGAGGCTGCTGGCAGGCACAGGCTGAGCGTCATGTGCGCCACTTCCGCCGGATCGCCGTAGCGGCGCAGCGCCGTGCGCCGCCGCGCGAAGATGGCCCTGCTCTCTTCGGGTATGGCGGCGGTCATCCCGGTGAGGATCGGTCCGGGGCAAATGCAGTTGACGGTGATCCCTTCGGGTCCCAGCTCCACCGCCAGGGCCCGGGTCAATCCCGCCACCCCGGCCTTGGCCGCCGCATAGACGCTGTTGCGGGCGCTGGCCCCGAGGGCCTCGGTGGAAGCGATGTTGACGATGCGCGGGCTGGAAGACTGGCGCAGCCAGGGCAGGGCGGCGCGGACGATGCGCTGGTGCGCGGTGAGCAGGATCGGCAGGTGTGTCTCCCACAGGGCGTCGTAGCCCTCGTCGTCGATCCTGGCGCCGCGCGCGACGCCGGCGTTGTTGATGACGAAATCCAGGCCGCCGAAATGCTCGGCGATCTCGCGCACGCCATCGCTGATCGCGCTTGCGTTCGCCACGTCCAGCGTCCAGGCGCGCGCCTCGCCGCCCTCGGCGAGGATGTCGGCGGCGACGGCTTCGGCCCCCTTGGCCTCGACGTCGGTGACGGCGACGCGCGCGCCCTCACGAGCGAAGACGTGCGCTGTCGCCCGGCCCATGCCGCTGGCCGCGCCGGTGACGAGGACGATCTTGCCTTTGATCGACCGGCTCAGGTCGACGACGACATCCATCAGGCTTCTCCCTTACGTCGCGCCCGGCGCTCCTGCCGATAGTGGTGGAACTGGGCCAGCTGGTTGACCAGCAGCGCCAGCTGGAAGACCACGGTGGCAACGATCCTCACGACGCTCGTCCCCGAGCCCATGGCCTGACCAAGGCCGCGCAGGCTGGCGATGATGCCGAACACCAGCCCGGCGCCGAGGATGACGGTGTAGGTGCGCCCCAGATGGAGGTGCAGCCAGGCGTCGAGCCGGTCGGCGCCGCGGGTGATGAGACCGATCATGGGGGTTCGTGGCTCCGGTCACGGGAGAGGCCCGGGGGGCATGTCGTTACGGCCGTCGTAGCGGGTGATCGTCAGGGCGAACACGTCGACGCCCTCCAGGCAGCGCGCGTTCACCGATACTCGATCGCCGGGATAGGGCATACGAAACAGCGGCGTGCCGCACCTGGGGCAGAACTGGTGGCCCCCGATGTCCCGCCACATGTAGCTCGCCAACGTCCGCTTCTCGCTGATCAGGCGGACCGCGGACTGCATGACCTTCCAGTGCAGGAACCCCGACCGTCGGCAGGTGGAGCAGTTGCACTCGACAAGGTCGGCGAGGTCTGCGTCGACCTCGACGCGGATGTCGCCGCAATGGCAGGAAAGGGCATAGGGTCGCGGCATCTTCACGCCTCCGTCGCCTGGGAATATCTGAACGCTCGACGGACAGTTGACCACCGTCGCCCCCGGGGAGCCAAGCTTGGAACTGAAGGCCACCCGCTACGAGGTCAGCGAGGCCATCGCCACCATCACCCTGGCGCGGCCGAAGCGGCGCAACGCCTGGACCGGGCGGATGCACGGCGAATACCGCTGGTGCTTGATGCAAGCCAACCAGGATCCGGCGGTCCGCGTCATCGTCGTCACCGGCGATCCGGCTGGCCGGGCCTTCTGCGCCGGCGCTGATCTCTCCGCGCTCGAGGGCCACGCGCAGAAGGGCCGCTACGATTCCGGAGTCGGCGAGGATATCGCCATGCCCGGCTTTGGCGTCGATCCGCGCTTCGACGCCAGCTTCGCCTACCACTTCGGCCTCGACAAGCCGGTGATCGCCGCGATCAACGGCGCGGCGGCCGGTGTCGGCCTGGTGCTCGCCGCCTTCGCCGATCTGCGCTTTGCCGCGGCGGGGGCGAAATTCACCACCGCCCACGGCCGCTTCAACTTTCCCGCCGAGTTCGGCCTTTCCTGGGTCCTGCCGCGCATCGTCGGCCTCACCCACGCCAACGACCTGCTGTTGTCGAGCCGGGTGTTCACCGCCGAGGAAGCCCTGGCCATGGGCTTCCTCAACAAGGTCCTTCCGAGCGAGGCGCTGATGGCCGAGGTCGGCGCCTACGCCAGACGGCTCGCCCAATCGGTCTCCCCGGCGTCCGCCAGCGAGACCAAGCACCAGATCTACCGCGACCTGCACCGCGACGCGGCCAGCGCCGTCACCGCCGCCGAGCGCCTTCTGGAAGAGATGATCCGCGATCCCGACTACGCGGAGGGGGTCAAGGCGTGGATGGAGAAACGCCCCCCGCGCTGGAGCGACTGATATGCCTCGTCCGCGCCACCCGCGCGGCGGGCGGGGCATGGCGGCGAAGAATCGGTTGCGCGGGGGCGATGCCACCGTCTAGGCAGGGCGCACTCAGGACGGGAACCCCGCATGGCCTCGAAACTCGCCGAAGACCCGCGCATCGACCCGCGCATCAAGGCGGTGTTCGGCGCCATGGAGACGCGGCCGTCCAGCGACATCGCCAGCCGCGAGGCCTTGCTCGCCGAGGCCAACAGCTCCGCGAGCCTTGCCGCGGAGGCCGCGATGGAGGGCATGTTCGCGGCCTGCGACAACGAGGTCGCCGCGCCTTCGGCGGGCCTCGCAATCCGCACCGAGCGCTTCGTCTCCACGCCCGATGGCAACAGCATCAATATCCAGTTCATCCGCCCCGAGACGCCGGAGCGCCTGCCGTGCGTCTACTACATCCACGGCGGCGGGATGCAGTCGATGTCCTGTTTCAACGGCATGTACCGCGCCTGGGGCCGGATCATCGCCGCCCAGGGCGTGGCCGTGGCGATGGTCGATTTCCGCAATGCCCTGCGGCCATCTTCGGCCCCGGAAGTCGCCCCGTTTCCCGCTGGCCTCAACGACTGCGTCTCCGGGCTCAAGTGGGTTCGCGCCAACGCCCAGGCGCTGAACATCGATCCGGCGCGGATCGTCCTCGCCGGCGAGAGCGGCGGCGGCAACCTCGCCATCGCCACCGCCCTGAAGCTCAACCGCGACGGCGACATCGCCCTGATCAAGGGGCTTTACGCCCTTTGCCCCTACATCGCCGGCGAGTGGCCTCTGCCGCAGAACCCGTCGTCGACCGAGAACAACGGCATCCTCCTGGATCTGCACAGCAATCGCGGCGCCATGGCCTATGGCATCGAGGAGCTGCGCGCCCGCAATCCGCTGGCATGGCCTTCCTTCGCCACCGCCGAGGACGTCAAGGGCTTTCCGCCCACGGTGATCAGCGTCAACGAATGCGATCCGCTGCGCGACGAGGGCGTCGGCTTCTATCGCCTGCTCCTTGCGAGCGGCGTCAGCGCCCGCTGCCGCCAGGTGATGGGGACCATCCACGGCACGGAGGTCTTCTCGATCTGCTGCCCCGACATCAGCCGCGACACCGCCAGGGACCTCGCCGGCCTCTGCCGCTCCTGAAGGCGGGCTCGCTCTTTTCGCAAGGCCTCGCCCTGAAATTCGCCGCCGGCCGCCGATCTGGCCGGCGGCCGGCGCCCTGAGAGCCTAGCAAGGGACCGACTCGCGCCGGCGGCTAGTTGGAGCGCCTTTCCGGCGGTGCGCCCGGCGCATCGCGAAATCGAATGAAGGCGCGAACGCGGCCGGCCTTTCCCAACGTCAGGCCGGAGAGGTTCTCGTACCATCGGCAGGCCGGAGCGTTTCCACCGAGCTGGTCAGGCGGACGGGGCGCCGGAACTATGACGACGGTTTCAGAGGGTGAACCACAGACCATGACGTCGAAGCGGGCGCCCCCGAAGGCGAAGGACTGACCAGGCTCCATGAGGGCATGAACGTCGAAGCGACCTGGCTCGACATTGCTGTCAGTGATCTCCTCGCCGACCGCCGCCATGGGCGCGACCGCAAGTGCGAACGCCATCATCGCCATCCGACTTCTCATGGACTGCCTCCCTCCTGGCCCGACCGCACTATGGCTGGGTCAATCACGTGAGCTCCATCGCGATCGCCATTTGGACCACGCCCCTGTCACTGCTCGCAAACGAGATTGCCATCCTCGTTTTGAATCTCGCCCTTGCAGCTCCAGGGGGAGCTGAGCTGCGTGTCGACCCAGTCTCTCCGCTGGTTGGCGCAGGAAGCGTGCAGGTTTCCATCCGGACCCACCGAGATGTTTCGGCACGAGCCCGTGTAGCCGCCGCTTGGCAGGCCCTGGGGCGTCGCAATGGTCGTCGCGCGGGCTCGTCCCTCGCACCAGTTCGGGACCGCGCCGGCGCTCGACATCACTGCGTGACATCTGCGGGCGCCGTCGCAATCGGAGTCGGACTGGCACGAATTGGGGAACGGGCGATTTTGTGACTCGTCGTGGTAGTAATTGTCACTGTCTCCGGCGCTCGCAGGGCTGCTTGAACCGAGCAAACAGAATGTCGCAAGAAAAGCCCCGACTAAGTGTTTCCTGATCATGTCGATATGGTCCCAATCCCGATGAACCTCCACGTTCTGACCTACAATCGCTGGAGAGTCATCGCCATCCTTCGCGTCGCGCCCTAGATCCGCACCGCCTCGAAGGTCAGGACGCGATCTGAAGGCCGCGGCGCGCGGGACCGGTCATAGCCGCCGATCACGGCGATTTCGCCAAAACCGCAGGCCTGCAGCGCGAGGGTGAACTCCTGGAGCGACCAGTGGCGCTGGGCCATGGGTTCGATCTGGGATTCCACCAGCACATTCTCGCGCCAGCGCTCATAGCGCAGAAGGCTTTCCGCCTTCTGGTTGAGCCAGTCGGTCTTCAGCGATCTGCCGACCATGGTGAGCAGGTCGCCGTTCGCGGCGGTCCAGGTGCGGTGGACCTCGCCTGAGGCCGCCAGGAGTGACAGCGGCTCGATGTCGAGCACCAGCAGTCCGCCCGCGGTGAGGTGATCGTGGAACCGGCGCAAGACGGCGAGCGCGACGGCGAAGTCGGCGATGAGGGTGAAGGAGCCGGCCGGGACGATGATCGCGGCGAAGGCGCGCTCGTAGTGGAAGTCCTCGAAGGCTTGCCGGCTGAGGTCGGGCGAAAAACCCGCCGCCGCGCATCTGGCCTCGCAGCGGGCCAGCATCTCGGGACTGGTGTCGAAGCCGCTGACGTCGAGCCCGGCTTCGAGCAGGGGGACGAGGGTGCGCCCCGATCCGCAGGCCGGCTCGAGGATGGGACCCTCCACCGCCGCCATTCTCGGAAGGTGGAAGGCGGTGTCGGGGAGCGCGCCGTATGGCTTGTCGAGATCGTAGATTTCCGTGGCGATGGATCCGTAACGGTTGGTCGTGGTGTTGCTCTGGGAAGGCATGAGGTTCTCGCGGCATGACGCCCCGGGGGAGGCCCGGCGACGTCGAGAAGAATGGGAAGAGGCCGCCGCGGTGAGGGGCGGGGCCCGATGGAGCGCCTGCGCGGTGCGCGTTGGATATGCCGGTCTAGGCCTTCATGGCGCCACCCTACGCCGCCGCGGCGCCTGCGCCAAGCGAATGGTCTTGACGAGATGATTTCTCTGGTTCAGAAATATTTCCTGCACCGTGAAGGAAGCCGAGCCAATGGCCGACCAGTCCGCGATCACCCCCAGCGTCTTCTATCGCGATCCGATGGCGGCCCTGAAGTGGCTGCAGGAGGCTTTCGGCTTCGAAATCAGCATGCTGGTGACCGACGACAAGGGCGCGGTCGGCCACGCCGAGATGACCTGGCGCGGCGCCTCGATCGGCGTCGGCGGCGAGTTCGCCAGTCCCGAGCTGCTCGGGCCGGCGCGGATGAAGAGCCCGCTCTCCCTCGACGGGCAAGGCAGCCAGTTCGTCCGGGTGCACCTCGATGAGGACCTCGACGCCCACTGCGAGCGCGCCCGGGCCGCCGGCGCGCGCATCACCCAGGCCCCCGCCGATCAGTTCTACGGCGCCCGCACCTATCGCGCCCTCGACCTCGAGGGCCACGTCTGGACCTTCCAACGCACGATCGCCGAGGTCTCCATCGCCGACATGGAGGCATCCAGCGGCTTGAAGATCCGGCACACGCTATGACCCTTCTCCCCTTGCGGGAGAAGGTGGCCCGCGCAGCGGGTCGGATGAGGGGTCGACGGCGTTTCGGATTGATCCCTCATTACTCCGCCGTCGCCGGCGCGACCCCTCATCCGTCGCCCTTGGCGACACCTTCTCCCGCAAGGGGAGAAGGACGACAGAAAGGAATGAGACCATGTCCGAGCCCAAACGTCCGAGCCTGTCGGCCGGCGTCTACTACAAGGATCCGAAGGCGGCGCTCGCCTGGCTGGAAAAGGCATTCGGCTTCGAGACGACCATGGTCGTGGAAAATGCCGACGGCACGATCGGGCATAGCGAGATGCGCTTTGGCGATGGCCTGATCATGGTAGGGCGGGAGTGGGACGAGCGCCACAAGAGCCCCGCTTCGGTCGGCGGCGTGAACACCCAGTCGGTCCACGTCCAGATGGAAGGCGGCATCGACGACCACTTCGGCCGCGCCAAGGCCGCCGGGGCGGTGATCACCCGCGAGATCGCCGACCAGTTCTATGGCGACAGGGTCTATGGCGCCGTGGACCCCGAGGGCCACCACTGGAGCTTTGGCCAGACGGTGCAAACCATGACCAACGCGGAAATGGCCGCCGCCGGCGACGTCGAGGTCCGCGAGCGGCTTTGACGGCTCTGGATCGCACCTTCTCGGTCCTGGCCGATCCCTTCGGCCGCCGGGCCGTGGAGATCCTGTCGCGTGGGCCCCGCCCCGCCGGGGAGCTCGCCCGTGAACTGGGCCTCGCCGCCCCAGCGATGAGCCGGCGGCTGCGCATCCTGCGCCAGGCGGGACTGGTCGAGGAATCCCACCCCGAATTCGACGCGAGGGTGCGCATCTACGCCTTGCGGAGCGGAGCGATGAGCGAACTCAAACTCTGGCTCGAAGAGATCGAGCAGATGTGGGCCGAGCAGCTCGCCGCCTTGAAGGCGCATCTGGAGAAGGCGCGCGAGGCGTGAGCTCGAAGGTTCTGGTCGCCCTGCGCGTCCCGGCGAGTCCGCAAAGGGCCTTCGCCGCCTTCACCAGCGAGATTGGCCTGTGGTGGCGGCCCAACGCCCTTTTCGCCTTCACCCCGCGCAGCCCTGGCGTGCTCTCGTTCGAGGCGGGAGTCGGCGGCAGGCTGATCGAGACCTTGCCCAGCGGCAAGGTATTCGAGATCGGCCGGGTGCGGGTCTGGTCGCCGCCCGACGAGCTCGCCTTCGCCTGGCGCCAGGCGAGCTTCGCCCCTGATCAGGTGACCGAGGTCAGCGTCCGCTTCGAGGCGGTGGGCGATGAGACCCGCGTGACCGTCGAACACACCGGCTGGGACAGCGTGCCGGCCGGACACATCGCCAGGCACGGCTTTCCCTCCGCCGTGCTCTTGCAACGCCACGGCGAATGGTGGCAGGCCCTGCTCGCCGGCTTCCGGGCGCGGCTGGCCGAGGCGGGGAGCGGGCGCCAACCATGAACGATGTTCCCGCCGCGCCGGCGCTGAAGCCCCCGCGCGCCGCGGCCTTTGGCTTCATCTTCGTCACTGCGCTGATGAACGCCGTCTCCTTCGGGATCATGATTCCGATCCTGCCCAACCTCATCAAGCAGTTCGTGGGCGGCGACACCGCTCAGGCCAGCGAGTGGAATGTCCTCTTCGCCACCACCTGGGGGGCGATGCAATTCTTCTGCGGGCCGATCCTGGGCATGATCTCCGACCGGTTCGGCCGCCGGCCGGTGCTGCTGATCTCGCTCTTCGGTCTGTTCGTCGACTTCCTCTTCATGGCCTTCGCCCCGAGCCTCGCCTGGCTCTATGTCGGCCGGATCCTCAACGGACTGACCGCCGCGAGTTTCTCCACCGCCAACGCCTATGTCGCCGACGTCACCACTCCGGAGCGGCGGGCGCGCAACTTCGGGCTGATCGGCTCGGCGTTCAGCTTCGGCTTCCTCATCGGACCGGTGCTCGGCGGGGTCCTTGGCGAGCACGACCTGCGCCTGCCGTTCAAGGTCGCCGCCGCTCTCACCCTGGTCAACTGGCTCTATGGCCTGTTCGTATTGCCCGAATCACTCAGCGCCGAACGGCGGGTGAGTTCGATCAACTGGCGGCGCGCCAATCCGCTGGGCGCGCTCGCGTTCCTTCGGGCGCGGGGCAGTCTCCTGGGCCTGGCGAGCGTCGGATTTCTCTTCCAGCTGGCGCAGAACGTCCTGCCCAACATCTTCGTCCTCTACACCGGCTACCGTTACGGCTGGACGCCGCAGATCCTCGGCTTCACCTTCATGGCGACCGGCGCTTCTGGGATCATCGTCCAGATGTTCCTGGTCGGACCGGTGGTCGCCAGGATAGGCGAGCGCGGCGCGGTGCTCCTGGGCGCGGCGAGCGGCATGGCCGGGTTCGTGATCTTCGCCCTCGCGCCCAAGGGCTGGATCTATCTGATCGGGCTTCCGGTCTTCGCCGCTATCGGCTTCCTGCAGCCGGGGCTGATGGGCCTGATGACGCGCCGCGTCGGCCCCGCGCACCAGGGCGAACTCCAGGGCGCCAACCAGAGCCTGATGGGCATCTCCTCGGTGATCGGCCCGCCGCTCTTTGGTCTCACCTTCGCCTGGTCGATCCGCCACGAGGCCAGCCTGCACCTGCCGGGGCTGCCGATCCTGATCTCGGCGAGCCTGCTCGCGACCGCGTTCCTGGTCTCGCTGCGCGTGGCCAAGCCGTCGCTCAACCCACGTGAGCCCTCCTCCTCCTGAATGGGGGAGGTGGCGCGCCGCGAAGCGGCGTGACGGTAGGAGTGAGACCGCATCCCCACCCGTCCCGCTGCGCGGTCCACCCTCCCCACAAGGAGGAGGGAGGGAGCTTCCATCTCCGCGCCATGATTGCGCCGAAACCGGCGGCCACAATCGGCGCCGGCCAAATTCGCGGAGTGCCCAGATGCGTATCGCTCGCCACCTGATCGCAGCCCTGGCGCTGCTCGCCGGCTGCACCGGACCGGCGCCGGCGAGCCGCGCCCAGCCGAGCGACCCTCTGCCCGCCCCGCGGCGCGTTCCCCCGGACGCGGCGGCGATGAAACTCTCCTTCGCGCCGGTGGTGCGCCGGGCCGCGCCGGCGGTGGTCAATGTCTTTTCCAAGCGGGTCGTCCGCCAGCAGGTCGACCCCTTCTGGGGCATCTTCGCCGGGGGCATGGCCCGCGAGGGCGTCGAGCAGTCGCTGGGCTCGGGCGCCATAGTCCGCTCCGACGGGGTGATCCTCACCAATCACCACAATATCGAAGGCGCCCAGGAGATCAGGGTGGTCACCGCCGATCGCCGCGAATGGCCGGCCAGGGTGCTGCTCGACGACGCGCGCGCCGATCTCGCCGTGCTCAAGATCGATACCGCCGGCGAGGCCCTGCCGACCATCGCCATCGACGACCGCGACAGCCCCCAGGTCGGCGACCTGGTGCTGGCGATCGGCGATCCGTTCGGCGTCGGCCAGACGGTCACCAACGGCATTGTCTCGGCCCTGGCCAGGAGCGATGTCGGGATCAGCGACTACTCCTTCTTCATCCAGACCGACGCGGCCATCAATCCGGGCAATTCCGGGGGGCCGCTGGTCGACATGAACGGCGATCTCATCGGCGTGAACACCGCCATCGTTTCCGGCTCGGGCACCTCCTCGGGGGTCGGCTTCGCCATCCCCGCGGCCATGGCCAAGCAGGTGGTCGCCGCGGCGCTCGGCGGCGGTCATGCGGTGGTCCGGCCGTGGCTGGGCGCCAAGACCCAGGGGCTCACTGGTGAGATGGCCAAGAGCCTTGGCCTCGCCGCGCCGCAGGGCGTCGTCGTCACCGACATCTGGCCGGGCGGCCCCGCGGCGCGCGCCGGTCTCGCCCAGGGCGATGTCATCGTCACCGTCGATGGCCAGGGCGTCGATGATGACGTCGGCCTCAACTACCGGGTCGCGACCCGCAAGGCCGGCGACAGCCTCGAGCTGGGCGTGCGACGCAACGGCGGTTCCCTGCGGACGCTGGCCGTCAGCATCGCAGCGCCGCCGGCCGTTCCGGCGCCCGATCCGCGCGCGATCACCGGCCGCAATCCGCTCTCCGGGGCGAGCGTCGCCAACCTTTCGCCCGCCAGCGCCTACCAGTTCGGCGTCGACCCCTTCGCTGGCCGAGGCGTGGTGGTCACAAAGGTCGACGGCGGCTTCGCCCAGAGGGTCGGCATCCAGGCCGGCGACTTCATCCGCGCGGTCAATGGCCGGCAGATCGCCACCACCGCCCAGCTCGCCGCCGCCCTTGCCGCCGGCGGCGGTTCCTGGAGCCTCAGCATCCAGAGAGCCGGCCGCCTGATCACCGCCCAGTTCAGCGGCTAGAGGCGCCGATCGCCGCCCCTACGGCGCCAGCACCACCCGGCCGATGACCTTGCCGGCGCGCAGATCGTCCAGCACCGAATTGGCGTCCTCAAGGGGCCGGGTCTTCACCGGGATCGGGTCGATCTGGCCGTCGCGGACCATCGCCATCATCTCCTCGGCCTCGGCCAGCGAGCCGACGTAGGAGCCGCCGACGGTGAGGGCGCGAATGGGGAACATCGGCAGCGGCATGCTCATCGCCCCGCCGAACAGGCCCACGATGATGATCCGCCCGCCGCGGCGCACCGCGCCCTGGGCGAAGGCGAAGGTGGCTTCGGAGCCGACGAAATCGACGATGGCGTAGGCGCCGCCCTCGGTGTCGGCCATCAGCCGCCCCGCCGCGCCGGGATCCTTGGTGTCGTAGGCGGCCTTCGCCCCGGCGCCCATCGCCGCCTGCAGCCGGCCCTGATCGATGTCGGCGACCAGCGGCCCCTTGCCGAACAGGCGCCGGGCGAACTGCACCCCCATCATCCCCACCCCGCCGACGCCGAGCACCAGCACCTCGTCCTTGGGGCCGAGCGCGCCGATCTTCTTCATCGCCGAAAAGGCGGTGAGGCCAGAGCACATGTAGGTGGCGGCCAGCGCCGGCGCGGTCGCTCCGTAGTCGAGCAGATAGCGGGCGTGCGGCACGAGCACGTGGCTGGCGTAGCCGCCGGGCGTGCCCGAGGAACAGCCGAGGTTGCGCGCCATGTAGCAATAGTTCTCCTCGCCGCGCAGGCAGGCCGGGCACCCCCCGCAGCCGATCCACGGATAGGCGGCGCGGTGATCGCCGATCTTCACCCCGCTCGCCTCGGGCCCCATGGCGACGACCTTGCCGGCGACCTCGTGGCCCAGGGTGTGCGGCAGCTTCATGCCGGTGAGCGGCAGCTTGGCGCCGCCGCCCAGGTCGAAGGAGCCTTCGTGGATGTGCAGGTCGCTGTGACAGACGCCGCAGTGCTCGACCTCGATCAGCACCTCGCTCCCCGTTGGTTCCGGCGTCGGCGCCTCGATGCTCTGGAGCGGCTTGCCCCACTCGGTGATGGCCTGGCTGTGCATGGGGGGAGAGGCTCCTTGAAGGGCGGGCGATGCTCGGCGCGCACGCTAGACCATGGAAGGGCGGGGCGCTCAAGACCGGGTTGCCTGACTCAGCGCGCGGCGCGGCTTATCGCGTCCACTCCCACGGATTGATCACGCGAACCCCCGCGCTCACGAACGGCGCGGTGTTCGCCTTTCCGCGCGCCAATCCGCGCGCGCTCGACATCGCGAACCCGCCCATCTCACGACTTTGCATATTGACAAATCGAGAGAAGATTGCAATATGCGCTCAAGAGCTGGTTGATAACATTTTTCGCCGAGCGATTCGCTTAGATGACCGCCCTCAACGAACTTCAGTTGAATAAATTCAAATAGTTGGACAAACCGCCTCCATGCCATCAGACGCCAAAACATGCCCGCGACATGCCAAGACATGCCCGAGAGTCGCCCGAAAGACGCCAGGACGCTGCCCGCAATATGCCAATTCGATGCCCGCGGACCGCCAGGAAAAGCCGAAACAAGCCCGCGGTGAGATAGACGATGTCCGCCTTCGCCGTGGCGAACGGTATCCCGCCACGAAGCGATCGCAACGCCTATCTCGGCCGTCATGGCCGGGCCCTGGTCCGGCCACCCATTTGGCTGGAATGGCGCAACGGCCGCGCCGCGGCGCGGCCACGATTGACGCCAGGGACAATGGGTCGCCGGGACCGCGCCCGGCGATGACGGAAGCAGGGTTGAGCAGCGCGAATTCTTCATACGCTGTAGGGTGGAGGAGCTTGAGCTCCGCCCCTCTGCCTCAGCCACGGCCGTGCTACCCTCACCCCCATGAGCGATCTCTTCGAGGCCGCGGGCCTGACCCCCGAGGCGCCGACGCCCCTGGCCGATCGGCTGCGGCCGAAGTCCCTGGACGAGGTGGTCGGCCAGGACCATCTGCTGGGCGCCGAGGGGCCGATCCGCCGCATGGCCGCCGCCCGCCGGCTCGCCTCGATGATCCTTTGGGGACCGCCGGGCACGGGCAAGACCACCATCGCGCGGCTCCTCGCCGAGGAGGCTGCTTACGAGTTCCACCAGCTCTCCGCGGTGTTCTCCGGCGTGGCGGATCTGAAGAAGGCCTTCGAAACCGCGCGCCTGCGCCGCGCCTCGGGAAGGTCGACCCTGCTCTTCGTCGACGAGATCCACCGCTTCAACCGCGCCCAGCAGGACGCCTTCCTGACTGTGGTCGAGCAGGGGGTGGTCACCTTGGTCGGGGCGACGACCGAGAACCCGTCCTTCGAGCTCAACGGCGCCCTGCTCTCGCGCTGCCAGGTTTTCGTCCTGCGCCGGCTGGAGGAGGCTTCACTGGAGATTCTGCTCGAACGAGCGGAGGCCTTCGAGGGGCGGTCCTTGCCGCTGACGGCGGCGGCGCAGGCGGCGATGATCGCCATGGCCGACGGCGACGGACGCTATGTCCTCTCCCTTGCCGAGACCCTGTTCAACATCGCCTCGGCCCAGCCCCTGGACACGGCGGCGATGGCCCAGGCGCTCCAGCGGCGCAGCCCGGCCTACGACAAGGACCGCGAGGAGCACTACAACCTCATCTCGGCGCTGCACAAATCGGTGCGCGGCTCCGATCCCGACGCCGCCCTCTATTGGCTGGCGCGGATGCTGGCCGGCGGCGAGGACCCGCTGTTCGTCGCCCGGCGCCTGGTGCGGATGGCGGTGGAGGACATCGGCGAGGCCGATCCGCTGTCGCTCATCCTCACCATCGCGGCCAAGGACGCCTATGATTTCCTGGGGACCCCGGAGGGGGAGCTGGCGCTCGCCCAGGCCTGCGTGCACCTGGCGACCGCGCCGAAATCCAACGCGGTCACCACCGCCTTCGGGGCCGCCCACAAATTGGCGAAGGACACCGGCTCGCTGATGCCGCCGGCCCATATCCGCAACGCCCCCACACGCCTGATGAAGGATCTCGGCTACGGAGCGGGCTACGAGTACGACCACGCCACGGCCGAGGGCTTCTCCGGCCAGAACTATTTCCCCGACGGCGTCGAGCGCCAGGTCTTCTACGCCCCCAAGGGCGAAGGCGCCGAGGCCAAGATCAAGGAGCGCCTGACCCGCTGGGCGGCCCTGCGGGGGACGAAGGGTGGGTGAGTGGCGGCGTTGCTACACCTCCTCCCCCCTCGTGGGGGAGGTGGCGCGCCGCGAATGCGGCGTGACGGTAGGGGTGCGGCAGCCCCACCCGTCCCGCTTCGCGGTCCACCGTCCCCATGAAGGGGAGGGAGGAAGCGCGTGAGACCCCGCGCAGTGAAACCCCCCGCGGCCCTCACCGCCGCCGAGATCGAGTTCGTCCGCGGCATGGTGATCTGGCGCGACGAACACGTGATCGCGCTGAACAAGCCGGCCGGGCTCTCCAGCCAGGGCGGGCGGATCGCGGCGCACACCCTCGATGACCTGCTGGCCGCCTTCGCCAAGAAGAGCGGAGTCAAGCCGCGCTTGGTCCACCGGCTCGACCGCGACACCTCCGGCGTAATCCTCGCCGCCCGCAGCCAGCCGGCGGCGGCGTTCCTGGGCAAGGCGATGATGCGGCGCAAGGTCCGCAAGACCTATCTGGCGATCGTCGCGCCGGGCGCGCCTGTTCCCCCCGCCGGGCTGATCGAGGCGCCGCTTCGCCGCGAAATGCAGGGTCGGGAAGCCTATGTGCGCGTCTCGCCGGCGGACCATCCAGAGGCCCAGGCGGCTTCGACCCGCTATCGCACCCTGGCTGCGAACCAGAACGCGGCGGTGGTCGAACTCACGCCGCTGACCGGGCGCATGCACCAGCTTCGCGTCCACCTCGCCTCCATCGGCCGGCCGATCGCCGGCGACGCCCGCTATGGCGGCGCCCTGGTTGTCGCCGGCGCGCCGGCGCCACGCCTGATGCTCCACGCGGTCGGCCTGGTCTTTCCCAATCCAGGCGGCGGCGAGACGCGGATCGCGGCTCCCCTGGCGAGCGACATGGTCGATCTCATCGCCCGGCTGGGCCTGGATCCGAAGACCTCGAGGAACGCGTGATGGGCGAGGTCAGGACCCTCACCGTCGAACCGCAAGACGCTGGCGTGAGGCTCGACCGCTGGCTGCGCCGGCGCTGGCCGCACCTGGGCCAGGGGCATATCCACAAGCTCGCCCGGGAAGGCCAGTTACGGGTGGATGGCGCGCGGGTCAGGGCGGAGACGCGCCTTTCGGCCGGCGCCAGGGTGCGGGTACCGCCGCTCCCCGACGCGTCGCCCCTCTCCGGAGCCGAGCCGATCTCGGAGCGGGACGCGGCTTTCGCCCGCGGCCTGGTGCTGTTCGAGGACCCAGAGGTCCTCGTCCTCAACAAGCCGGCCGGTCTCGCGGTGCAGGGCGGGACCAAGACCACGGCGCACATCGACCGGCTGCTGGGCGCCTGGGGGGAGGGCGAGCAGCGCCCGCGGCTCACCCACAGGCTCGACCGCGATACCTCCGGGGTTCTCATCCTGGGCAAGAACGCGGCGGCGGCGGCGAAGCTCGCCGGGGCCTTCGCCAACCGGTTGGCGCGGAAGACCTATTGGGCGATCGTCGAGGGAAACCCGCGCCCGCCTTCCGGATCGATCGATCTTTCCCTGGCCAAGACCGGCCAGGGCGATCGCGAACGCATGACCCCGGCGCCGCCGCGCGACGAGCGGGCGCTGGCGGCGCTCACGGAGTTCGTGACCCTGGCCCGCGCCGGGCGCCGCGCCGCATGGCTGGCCCTGCGCCCGCACACCGGGCGAACCCACCAGCTCCGCGCGCACCTGCTGGCGATCGGCCACCCGATCCTCGGCGACCGGAAATACGCCACGGCCAGTTCCCTGGCGGCGTCAGCGGGCCTGCCGCTGCAACTTCACGCCAGGCGACTGACGATCCCGCACCCTTCCGGCGGGCTGATCGATTTCGAGGCGCCTCCCGGGCCGGCCATGGAGGCGGGATTCGCGAGGTTCGGCTTCGACGCCGGATCGGCGCCGGCAGACCCCTTCAGATCTGGTCGCGCAGGGTGACCGGGACGCTCCAGGTCTTGTCGCCGCGCTTGGCCTCGAAGGTGACGACAGTCCCCGCCGGCCGGTCGCGCAGGCGCATCCGCAGATCGGAAAGGCTGGTCTTTCCAGCCGGCGCCCCATCGATCGACAGCAGGTGGTCGCCGACCTTCAGTCCCGCCGCCTCGGCCGCGCCGCCGGCGCTCACGTCGACGACCTCGAGGCCGTCATCGGCGGCGTTGATCCACATCCCGGAGCGGTCGAAGACCCCGGTGTCGGCCACCGGCCGCGGCAGCGGCTTGAGGTAGATGATCCGATGGCCGTAATCGAGGGTGACCACGAACCGCTTGAGGACCCCGGCGCCGACATTGCCGGCGTAGTTCGGATCGGCGAAGGCGCCCTTGGACTGCGAGGAGAGGCCCGCAATCACCTCGCCGATCCGCACCGAGCCGAGCCGAAGGTCCGCGCCGCGCGTGACGTAGGATCTGGATCGCCCGCCGACCCCCCAGCCGTCGACCACCAGGGCGCCCTTGGGATGGCTGGCAAGAAGATTATCGGCCCTGACGAACGGCGCGGTCAGGGTCACCTCGACGCGGGAGCCGGTGTCGATGTCGTACTTGCCGGCTACGCCCTCGAAAGCGCCCCGCACCTGGGGGATCGTCTGGTAGAAGGAGAAGGGGACAGGCGTTCCCGCGCCGCGGGGGTCGAAGCGCCTGGGGTCGATGAAGGTCAGGGTCCGCGCCCCATAGTCGATGCGGGTGACGAACCGGCGAAAGGTTTCGAAGCCGATCATGCCGCCGGCATCGAACCCCTCGACCTTCGCGGACTGGAACGGCAGCACGGCCACGGTCTGATGCTCCAGCCTCGCACCGCCGATCTCGAAGGCGTCGACCTTGGTGAAGCCCACTGAGACCGTGCCCTCGCCCGCGCCGTGGCCGGCGGCCTGGCCGACGACGCTCTCGGCGAGCGCCTTGGCGGTGGCCGGCTGCAGGATGTCCTGGCCGCCGGTGTCGAAGATGAACAGGTAGGGGCCTTTGCCGTTCACCTTCACATCCGCGTAGATGTGATTGTTCAACAAGCGAAACGGCACGGTTGTCTCACGCGCCCCGCCGGCGATGGACCAGTCGGTGAGCCGGGTCTTCGGGGCGCCGAAGGCGGCGGCCGGCCTGGCCGGCAGCAGGTGGGCGGCGGTGAGGGTCTGGGTCTGCAGCTGGTCGGGACCATCGCCATTGTCGACCACGATCTTGTGCGCCCTCGGCGCCCCGGCCTCCGGCCGATAGTCGCTGTAAAAGGTGGTCACCGTCTGGAACCCCTGAAGCTCGATCGTGCGGTCGAGCATGTGGGAGGTCGAATCGAACCAGGCCTGGAAGGGCTCGCCGCCGCGCGGGGTGACAGTGACGAGGTCGTAGGCGACGCCTCCGTCATTGCGGCGGCCATCGAAGACCAGGCGCGCCCCGCCGGCGTCGGATCGCCACCAGAGGTTGGCGTCGCGATAGGCTTCGTTGACCGCCAGCTCGCGGGTATCGCCGCCGGCCTCCGGGGTCGCGGCCCCGGAAGCGTCCCTCATCCAGGCCCCCGAGCCGTCGAAGCCATTGGCCTGGGAGATCGGGCCGACTTCGCCGCTGTCGACGAAGCTGCCGGTCCTGGTGTCGAACACCGTCCGCGCCGTGCCCGTCAGACCCTGGCCCGAATAGGCATAGTCCAGTTCGACCGTTCGCGCCTCGACCGCGGGTGGCGAGCCCGATGCGGTTCGATTGGCGGCCAGGACCGTGGCGGCGTCCTGCGCCCTGGCCGAGGCGCCGGCGAGGAGCATCGCCGGCAAGGCCAAGGCCGCAAATCCAGTGACGATGTTCATGTCCAGACGCTCTTTGGAAAGAAAGGTTGGGTCCGCGGCGGCGCGGCACGTGACTTCGCCAAGCTAGCCTGGAGAGGCGGGCCAGGAACAGTTAAGGTATTGACAGGATGGGTCGCTGAGGAGGGGCGCGGCGATGGACCGGGCTCGCGGACTCTCGCCGAAATCGATCCTCGCCGCGGTCGCCGTGGCGACGAGCGCCAATGCGCAGATGGCGCCGATGAGAATGACCCCGGCCATTGCGTCCATGCCCGCCGTCTACATGGGCGAGGCCGACAAGCCCGGTGCTCCGATGTTCAAGGGCCTGGGCGAGCACCACCACCGAATAACCACCAACAACCCGGCGACCCAGAGGTTCTTCGACCAGGGCGTGAACCTCCTCTTCGCCTTCAACCACGCCGAGGCGATCCGCTCGTTCCGCGAGGCGGCCCGGCTCGATCCGCATTGCGCGATGTGCTGGTGGGGTGTCGCCTTCGCCTTGGGACCGAACATCAACCTGCCGATGCCCGCCGACGCAGTGAAGCCGGCGTGGCAGGCCCTGGCCAGGGCGCGAGCGCTGGAGCCCTTGGCGTCGCCCGAGGAGCGGGTCTGGATCGAGGCGCTCGCGGCTCGCTATTCGGTCGACCCCGAGGCTGACAGAAAGCCCCTCGACGAGGCGTTCGCTTCGGCAATGCGCGGCCTCTGGCGCGCCTTCCCGGACGACCTCGATGCTGGCGTATTCTATGCCGAAGCCATGATGGACACCCAGCCGTGGGACTACTGGCAGGCGGACGGCGCGACGCCCAAGGGTCACGGCGGCGAAATCGTCTCGATTCTCGAAGCGATCATCGCCCGCGCGCCCGATCATCCGGGGGCCCTGCATCTTTACGTCCACGCCGTGGAGGCCTCGACCAGGCCCGAGCGGGCCGAGGCCGCCGCCGACCGGCTGGCGAGGCTGATGCCCGGCGCCGGCCACATCGTGCACATGCCTTCTCACATCTACTATCGCGTCGGCCGCTACGCCGACGCGGCGCGGGTGAACGAGACCGCCGCTTCGGTGGATGAGGCCTACATCGCCGCCTGCGGGGCGCAGGGCTTCTATCCCGCCGCCTACTATGGCCACAACATCCACTTTCTTTGGACCTCGTCGGAGATGGAGGGCCGCTATGGCGCCGCCATCGACGCCGCCCGGCGGCTGGTGAAGGCGGTCGACGCTGAGCACCTCGCCAAGTCCATACCGTCGGCGGAGCTCTATGGCTTCACGCCGGTGGCGACGTTGCTGCGTTTTGGCCGGTGGAAGGAACTTCTGGCCGAGCCGGCGCCTCCCGCGGCCCTCACCCTGGATACGGCGCTGTGGCTCTACGCCGAAGGCTTCGCGTACGCGAACAGCGGCGACTTGCCGCGCGCCGGGCGGGATCGGGATCGTCTGGCCCGCCTGATCGCGGCGGACTATTCGAGGTACGACGCCCAGGGAATACCGGCGCGCCAGATGGTCTTGCTCTGCCTCACCCTTCTGGACGGCGAGGTCGCCCGGGTGGCCGGTCGCCTGGACGCCGCCGTGGCTCACTTTCGCCAGGCAGCGACGCTGGAGCACGCGTTGCCCTACACCGAGCCGCCCTATTGGCATCAGCCGGTGAGCCACATACTGGGCGCGGCCCTACTCCAGGCCCATCGACCGGGCGAAGCCGAGTCGGTCTATAGAGCGAGCCTGAAGGTCTATCGCGACGACGGCTGGGCGCTGTTCGGCCTCGCCCAGGCGCTCGAGGCGCAAGACAAGAGCGGCGAGGCCCGGCAGGCGCGGGTGGCCCTCGCCAAGGCCTGGTCGCGCGCCGACGTCACGCTCACCGCCTCGCGCTTCTGAAGTGTCCGGCGGCCTAGCGAGCGGATCGAAACGCGCTTATCGTTGCTCGGACCATTCTGAGATGGGGCATGGCATGAAAGCGATCTGGGTAGCTTCCCTCGCCGTCATCCTCGCCGTGACAGCCGCCGCGTCGGCCCAGGCTTGCGGGTACGGCCGATCTGGCCAGGGGGGCTCGCCACGCGGAGATCGTTACCACAACCGCGGCGACGATTCCGAGCCTCGCACCTACATGTCCCCCGAGGGCACGACGACCACCGGAGACGGCAGGCCCTACTACCACCCCGATGCCGAACGCGACAGATACCTCCGAGACTTGCGCAGGTACAATAATCTGCCGTGGTATCAGCAGTGGCGGGAACGACCGCCCGAATATGATCGTGCGCGACGGGGGAATGCCGCCATCGGTGGTTGACGAGGAGGCGGGGGATCAAGCGGCCAACTGAGGGCCCCGCGACCTGAGAACGCCCCCGAGGGTCAGGTGCGAACTGTGGACTTAGGGTCTGCGGTGTTCAACCCCCGATCGGACGACTTTCCGGCGGGTGGTATTCGGGCCGTTCTTGCTGCCACCGCTGGTACCAGGGCAGGTTGTTGTACCGGTGCAGATCGCGGAGATACTGGTCGCGATAGGGGTTGTAATTATGGTACGGCACGCCGTTCTCGTCGTGGGTCCACCCCTCCCGAGTCATGTAGGTGTTAGGCCCAGAGTCGCTGCGGTGTTGACGATTTGCGCTTGGGGAGCCGCGCTGGCCAAGCCGGTCGTAACCGCAAGCCTGGGCGGTGCTCGCTACCGCGACGGCGAGCGCGAAGGCAAGGCAGGGGGTCAGCAATCCCGCAAGGCTGGCTTTCATGGCGGTCTCCATAAGCGGACACTGCGCAGGGCCAGTATAGGCTCGGTTCGACGGGATGGCGAGCCCACTTTCTTGCGAGAGGGTGGGCCCCGACGGCGCCGTCTCGAAACCGAAGGACTGGTCGTATCGCGCCGGCCGCAGCCACAGCCTGCTCGACTACCGCACCCCCTTGGCGAGCTTCTCCATCGACTTCTCGAGCCTCGCGAAGCCGGCGGTCATGCAGGCCATCATCGCCTGGGCGTCGGCGCTCGGCACGGCCGCCGGATCCGCCGCGTGGCCATTGGACTTCCTGGCGGCGCCGTTCGTCATGCCGCGCACGCCCGCGTAGGCCTCGCGCAGGCGCTGGGCGGAATCGTGCTCTTCGGCGATGAACCAGCTGAGCATATTGGCGGTCATCGGATCGAATTCCCCACGCGTGATCCGCTGCTCCAGTTCGGTCAATCCCTCGTCCGATTCCTCGCGCTCGGGTCCGACCTTTTCGATGTCGCTGACCTTGGGATCGCCGAACTTGGCGAGCCGCCTCAACGCTTCGGGATCGCTCTTTTTGCGCAGATCGAAGCCGAGCTCGCAGAGCCTGCGGTGGAAGAGCTCGCCATGGCTCGTCTCGCGCGCGGCCACGAAACGCAGGCAGCAGGCGAGGTCCTCGTCGCTCGTGGCGTCCGCCCAGGCGCGCAGGAGCACACCGGCGTTGGATTCGCCCAGTGAGATGGCGTTGAGGAGGCCGAGATAGGCGGGCTTGGCCTGGGCGGCGGCGGTCTGCATCGGTCGAAGCTTTCGTTGCGATGGGCGAAGCTAGCTAAGCGCCAAACCGGCGGCGGCGCAATGCAGCGCTCAAAAGCCGACGGCAACAGCCTCGCGGCGGGGATCGACGGCGCCGGCATAGCCGGCCCTGGTCACCGTCACGCCGTTGAGCCCCGAATTCTCGCCGGCCCCGGATCGGACGGGCATGCCGCTCGCCTTGAGATGCTCGATGATCGCCGGATCGGCGCCCTTTTCAACCGCGACGCTGTGGCCGCGGCCGACGAGGTTGGGCAGGGCCACGGCCTGCTGTAGCGGCAGCCGCCAATCGATGAATCCGACCAGGGCCTTGGCGACATAGGCGATGATCGAGTTGCCGCCGGGCGAGCCCACGGCCGCGACCACCTTGCCGTTACGATCGAAGATGATCGCTGGAGCCATCGATGAGCGCGGGCGCTTGCCGCCGCCAGGGGCGTTGGCCGCCGGACGGCCATCCGGCTGCGTTGGCGAGAAGGAGAAATCGGTGAGCTGGTTGTTGAGGAAGAAGCCATCGACCATCCGGCCCGAGCCGAAGATGCTCTCCACGGTCGTGGTCATGGAGACGACATCGCCGGCGGCGTCGATGATCACGAAATGGGTGGTTCCCTCGCTCTCCTCGGTGAGGTCGGCGCCGTGGCCAGGTCCGCCGGGCGGGTCGCCGGGAGTGGGCAGGGCGGTCTCCCCGACAAGACCGGCGCGAGCCGCGTCATAGGCCTGATCGAGCATTCCGGCGACCGGGACCTTCACGAAGTCTGGATCGCCTACGTAATAGTCACGGTCGGCGTACATCAGCCGGCTGGCCTGGGCGAACGTCCGCCACCCCTGCGGATCGCCCGGCCCGCGCGCGGCGATATCGGTATGCTCGAGGATTCCAAGCAGCTCGAGCAAGCCCACGCCCCCCGACGGCGGCGGCGGCGAACAAACCCGATAGATCCGGTAGGACCGGCACAGCGCCGGACCTTCCTCGGGCCGATAGGCGGCCAGATCGGCCACGGTGAGCGCGCCTGGAAGGGCGCCCTCTTTCACCCTGGCGACGATGTCCGCGGCGATCCTGCCTTGATAGAGCGCGCGAGGCCCCTCACTGGCGATCGCGCGCAGGGTGGCGGCGTAGGCGGGGTTGCGCATCGTATCGCCGGCCTGGTGGCGACCGCCTCCGGGCTTGCTGAAATAGGCGACGGCGTCGGGCGTGTGCGTCTGCGGGAAATAGCCCAGGTTCATCGCCGCCCCCATCCGAGGGGGAACGATGAAGCCGGCCTCGGCGAGGGTGATCGCGTCGGCGAAGAGGCCGCGCCATGGCCGCCGACCGTGTTCCCGGTGCGCCAGGGCGAGCATCGCCACGGCCCCGGGAACGCCGGTGGAGCGGCCCGAAAGCACCGCGGCGATGAAGTTCAACGGCTTGCCATCGGCGCCGGTGAACAGCTGGGATGTGGCCGCGGCGGGCGCCTTCTCGCGGCCGTTGTAGGCGGTCGTGCGGCCGGTGCGGGCGTCGTAGAACAGCATGAACGAGCCGCCGCCGAGACCTGAACTCTGCGGCTCCTCGAGACCCAGGACCGCCTGGACCGCGACCGCGGCGTCGATCGCGTCACCCCCGGATCGGAGCACCCTGAGGCCGGCAGCGGCGGCGTCCGGCTCGGCGGCGACGACGATGGCGTGAGGAAACGTGACCGGACGGGGCCCGGCCGTGGGAACTCCAGCGACAAGCGGCGAGGATGGTGGCGCGGCGGCGAGCGAGCCGATGGCCGAGACAACGGCCAGAACCGCAAGGCGCATCGGTTTTCCCTCGCTGCAACGAAGAATCGGCGCGCGCTGGACCGTCGCGACCCCGCTCTGCTTGTCGAACAGATCATCGCCAAAGTCACGCCGAGGCGGATCGCGGGGGACGATTTCCTGGCCGGCTGAAGGTCGCCGTCGTGGAGGTCGATCCCGCGGGCGACCGGCCTAGACCAGCCCCTCGGCCGGCGCGACTCTCCCGCTGCCAGGAAAGACGGCCGTGTCCAGAGCGGCGCGCGCGACGCCCATGTGATCGCGCAGAACGCCCTTGAACAGGCCCCGCATGTCCAGGGTCGGCGCGGTGTCGCGGTTCTCGAACAGCCGCGACTGGGCGAGGGTTGGCCAATCGCCGATGATTCCGCCCTTCTTCAGCGCCCCACCGAGCACCAGCGCCGTCGACCCCGTCCCATGGTCGGTGCCGCCGGTTCCATTGACCCGCGCGGTCCGGCCGAATTCAGTGGCGAGGACGACGACGGTGTCGTTCCACGACGGCCCTAGGCCGGTGGCGAGGCCGTCGATGAAAGCGTCGACATAGGCCAGCCGCGTCGCGAGCTGTCCTTGCGCCGCGCCCTGATTGGCGTGGGTGTCGAAGCCGTCGATGGAGACCGCCGCCACCTGCTCGCCCTTGGGCTGGGTCATGAACCCGGCCAGGGTCGCGCCGAGTTTGCGCGCCTGTGGCAGGCCCGCGCGCAGCACCGGACGGAGCACCACCCCGCCGGCGTCGGCTTGGCCGGCTGCCGGGCTCCCCGCCATGGCGGGCGCGTCCGCGCCCGCGGCGTCGGCGGTGGCGAGCTTGGCCATCGCTTGAGTGGTCAGGCCGCTGGCGAGCGCCGGCCCGAGCAGGGGGTCGTTGGCGTAGAGATCCTGGAGGATCCCGGGCAGACGCATGTCGTGTTCGCCGCCGCCGCCGGGCGACCAAGACGCCGCCTCGATCCTGCCGCGCAGGATCAGTGGCGCGGTCGGGCCCATGGAGATGGCGCTGACCTTCCCGGCGGGACCCATCGCCTCGAGCGCCCGATTGAGCCACCCAGACGAGGTGCCGTAGACCACCGCCGCGCCGCTCTCCAGCACGTCCTGCGCCTCGAAATGCGAGCGTTCACGGTCGGGCGTGGCGATGGCCGGAGCGATCCGCGCCTCGCCCTTCAGCGCCAAGGCGTGGGTCGAGACGAGCGCCGGATGCAGACCGAAGGTCTCGTCGAGCTTCAGCGCCCCTCCGGGCTGGCCGAACGGGGCGATGGCGATCGGCCCCCGCAGGGCGGCATAGTCGCTGTCGCCCACCGGCGGGGAGAGGGAGAGGCCATCCAACCCGCCGCGGCAGACGATCACCACCAGCCGCTTCCTGGCAAGCGCGGCGTCCGCCGCCGCGTAGGCGCGGGAGCCCAGGAATTCGATCGTGAGGCCAAGTCCGAGCGCCGTGAGAAGAGCCTGGCGGCGCGACAACTGTGAGAAACTCTGGGCAGGGGTCATCGGCGCTGAAACTCCGGGCTCATGAGAAGGATCGCCAGGCCCTCGGAGCGGGTTTCCGCTCTGGCGACGGCGGTAGCGACGGCTGGCGTCAGGCGCGGGCCCAGGGCCTCGGTCGCCAGCTGACCGGGGTTGCGGTCCCCGGCCGTCTGAGCGGCGAGGCTCTCGCTCCAGGCGATGCGCTTCATCACCGCGTCGGGCGCGGCCCAATCCTGCGCCGCCTCTGACCAGCCCTTGGGCGATGGAGCGCTGAACGCCTTCTGTCCCATGGAATTCATCACCGGCGCGACGGCCTCGATCCTCTGCGGAACCACTCCGGTCGCGCGCCAGCTGGAGACCATGAACTCGTACGGCGTCTTGAACTTGCGCGCCCTTGGATCCCACGCCTCGGGAGAGGAGATCAGGGTCTTTGCGACCTCGCCCAGGTGGCCATTGGTGGAGAGGTAGGCGCGTTCCAGGCGCGCCACCAAGGGCGGTGGCGGGTCATCGGCGACGAAGTGGGTTCCGAGCTTGACCGCTATGTGGTGGGCGGTGTGCGGGCTCGCCGCCAGATCCTTCATTACCGCCTCGGCCTGTTGTTGCCCGCCCTGGGGATAGCGACGCCCCATGATGGTGCGCTCGCCGGGCTCGTGGGCGCGTTCGCGGAAGAAGAAACGGCCGCGGCGATTGTCCGCCTCGCGCAAACCGCCCAGGCTCCAGCCGGTCATCGCCCTGGCGAACTCGGTGACGTCGGCCTGGGTGTAGCCGGCGTCCACGCCCACGGTGTGCAGCTCCATGATTTCGCGGGCGAGGTTCTCGTTGAGGCCGGCATGTTTGCCGCCGCGGGCCAGAAAGGCGGCCGCCTGGCTGTCGGGACCGATGGATTGAGCCTGGTCGAGATAGATGAGCATCGCCGGATGGCTCGAGGAAGCCACGAGGAGATCCTCGAATCGGCCGAACACGTGCGGCCGGATCGCTTCGGCCTCGAACGGGCCGACCAAGGTGGCCGTGACCAGCTTGTTCGCCGAGACCGTGAAATGGTTGGCCCAGAAGAGCGCCCACCTCTCGCGGAATCCCGTCTCGGTGGTGGCGCCGAGCCGGACCCGCGCCAGGAAGTCCGCGCCGGTGTCCTGGCGCAGCATCCTGGCGGCCATCTTGACTGGGTCGGACTTCGGATCGCCTGCCTGCCGGGCGGCCTGCCGATCCTGTCGGTAGGCGCCGAACTCGCCGAACCTCTCAACCGAATCCGGCGAGCCGGGAGAGGGGAGGTCAGCGCCCTCGGCTCGGATCTGGCTGGCCAGAAACCCTTGCGGATCGCTGCGCGCGGCTGCGATTTCGCCCGTCCTCGCACCCAGGCCGAAGCGCGTAACGGCAATCGCCGCCTTGAGGTCCTTGTCGATGGCCACCTTGGGCTCCTTGCGCGCGGCTTTGGAATTTGATGCTTGAACGGCGAGCGCCGGCCCATTCCGTCGCCGCGCCGCGCGGATTGGCAAGTTCATCGACCTCGAGAAGCGAGAATCACAGTGACTTCCTCCGGAGAGCGACGAACCTGCGTTCTTGCCGACGTCGAGCCTGCGGGCGTGGGTTACACCTTGAGGCTCCGAGGCCGCCCGGCGGTCACTCCGGCTGGCAAGCCACTGGTCGTGCCCACACTGGCGCTCGCCGAACTGCTCGCAAGCGAGCGGCGAGGGAGCGGCACGACCGCCGGATCGTCGAAGATGCTGGCGACCCGGCTTGCTCACACCGCAATCGACAGTGTGGTTTCCCGGCGCGACATGATCATCGACGCCTTTGCGGAGACCGCGGGGGCTGATGTGCTGTGCTATTTCGCGCAGGGGCCGGCGAGACTGGCGGCGCGACAGGAAGAGGCGTGGCGGCCGATCCTGCGGTGGGCGGCGGAAACGTTCGAACTCGCCTTCCAGCCGACCACGGCCATCGTCCACGGCTCGCAACCAAGCCGGACCCTCGAGCGCGTGGAAGCCATCGCGCGAGCGAGATCCGACTTCGAACTGGCTGGCCTGGACATGGGGCGGGGGCTGTTCGGCTCGGCCATCCTGACGCTCGCGCTTTGGACCGGGCGGCTGACAGGACACCAGGCCCTCGACGCCTCCCGAATCGACGAAACTTTCCAGCAGAGCCGATGGGGCGTCGATGCCGAAGCCGCGGCCGGCGCTCAGCGAATCGCGGCGGATGCAATCGGGCTGGAACAGTGGTTCGCGGCGCTGCGTTGAGGCTGACCGGCGCCGCGGCGGCCTGGGTACTGCTTGTCACGCTCGCGCGGCGCGACTACCGCTCTGAGCCCTCGATCCTAAGGGCCGCGCGATGAAGGACATCCTCGCAGAACTCGAGAAGCGCCGCGCCCAAGCCATCGCCGGCGGCGGACCGCGGCGGACGGCGGCGCAACACGCCAAGGGCAAGCTCACCGCGCGCGAACGCATCGACGTCCTGCTCGACGAGGGTTCGTTCGAAGAGTTCGACATGTTCGTCGAACACCGAAGCCATGACTTCGGGATGGAGAAGCAGCGCATCCCCGGCGATGGCGTCGTCACCGGATGGGGCGCGATCAACGGCCGCGTGGCCTACGTATTCTCTAAGGATTTCACCGTTTTCGGCGGCTCTCTTTCGAAGGCGCACGCCGAGAAGATCGTCAAGGTTCAGGAGATGGCGGCGCGAAACGGGGCGCCGATCATCGGCCTGTTCGACGCCGGCGGCGCGAGAATCCAGGAGGGCGTGGATTCCCTCGCCGGCTACGCGGATATCTTCCTGCAGAACGTATTGGCGTCAGGCGTCATCCCGCAGATCAGCGTGATCATGGGGCCGTGCGCCGGTGGCGATGTCTACTCGCCGGCCATGACCGACTTCATCTTCATGGTGAAGGACACCGCCTACATGTACGTGACCGGTCCGGACGTCGTGAAGACGGTGATCAACGAGGATGTGAGCCACGAGGATCTTGGCGGCTATCGCATCCACGCCTTGAAATCCGGCGTTGCCGACGGGGCGTTCGAGAACGACCTCGAAGCGCTCACCCAGATTCGCAGGCTGGTGGATTTTCTTCCGCTCTCGAACCGTGAACCGGCCCCGACGCGGCGAAGCTTCGATGAACCGCTGCGCGAGGAACCCTCGCTCGACACCCTTGTGCCCGCCAATCCGAACAAGCCGTACGACATGAGGGAGTTGATCCTCAAGGTTGTGGATGAGGCCGATTTCTTTGAGATTTCACCGGAGTGGGCGAAAAATATCATCGTCGGATTTGGTCGGCTCGACGGCGGCACGGTGGGCGTCGTCGCCAATCAGCCGCAGGTCCTGGCCGGCGTGCTCGACATCGACGCTTCCCGCAAGGCGGCCAGGTTCGTCCGCTTCTGCGACGCCTTCGCCATCCCCCTGATCACCTTCGTCGACGTCCCTGGGTTCATGCCCGGCACCAAGCAGGAACAGGGCGGCCTCATCAAGCATGGCGCGAAGCTCCTCTTCGCCTTCGCCGAGGCGACGGTGCCGAAGATCACCGTGATTACGCGCAAGGCCTACGGCGGGGCTTTCGACGTGATGAGTTCGAAGAACATCCGCGGCGACCTCAACTATGCGTGGCCGACCGCGGAGATCGCCGTCATGGGCCCCAAACAGGCGGTGGAGATCATTTTCCGCGCCGACATCGGCGATCCAGAGAAGCTCGTCGCGCGGGAGGCCGAGTACAAGGCGCACTTCGCCAATCCGTTCGTCGCCGGCTCGAGGGGCTATATCGACGATGTCATCATGCCCAGGGAAACCCGACGCCGGCTAGTCCGCGCCCTTGTGAGCCTGAAGGGAAAGGTCCTCGCCAACCCCTGGAAGAAGCACGACAATATTCCGCTCTGACCTGGCCCGTCAGGCCAGCTTGTCGCCGCGGCCCAGCGGGTCGGGGAGCGGCTCTCCGGCGGGCGCGAAACTGAGAGAGACGGAGTTGATGCAGTAGCGCTGGCGGGTAGGGGGCGGACCATCGGGAAAGTTGTGCCCCTGATGGCTGCCGCAGCGCGCGCAGCGCGTCTCGATCCGGATCATCCCGTGGCTGGTGTCGCGAACCTCGAGGACGTGGGAGGGGTCGATCGGCGCCCAGAAGCTGGGCCAGCCGGTGCCGCTTTCGAACTTCGTCTCGGCTCGAAACAGCGGCAAGCCGCACAGCCGGCAGCAATAGACGCCCTCCTTCTTGTTCTCCAGAAGGCCGCCGCAGAACGGCGCCTCGGTCCCATGTCTGAGCAGCACCTCTCGCTCGGCCGAAGTGAGCGCCTTCTCCAGGCGAGCGCGTTCGGAGGCGTCGGGGGGCCGAAGGTCGAAGCCAGACGCGGAGATTTGGGGTTCGGCGACAATGGGAGTCATTTGGTTCGATCCGACCAGAGTGTGCGGGACCGACGCCGTTGTCATTGCGCCTGGTCCCGTCTAACCGCCATCCAGATATAGCGAGCAACACCACAACCGGAACCCGATGTTCTCGAAAATCCTGATCGCCAACCGCGGAGAAATCGCGGTGCGGATCATCAAGACCTGTCGGCGCATGGGTATAGCGACGGTCGCGGTCTATTCGGAAGCGGATGCCGAGTCCCTGGCCGTCGAGATGGCCGACGAAGCGGTCTGCATCGGCGCGCCCCCGGCGGCGCAGTCCTATCTACTCGGCGACACGATCATCGAAGCGGCGCGCGAACGACGGGCGGAAGCGATCCACCCCGGGTTCGGCTTCCTTTCCGAGCGATCGGAGTTCGCGCTGGCCTGCGCCCGGGCCGGCGTGGCCTTCATCGGCCCAAACCCCGCCGCCATCGAAGTCATGGGCGACAAAATACGTTCGAAGCGGTCGGCGGCGGCCGCCGGCGTATCGATCGTGCCTGGCTATGTCGGCGAGATCACCGGGCTCGACCATGCAGGCGAGATCGCCGAGGAGATCGGCTACCCGATCATGATCAAGGCTTCGGCCGGCGGTGGCGGCAAGGGCATCCGCGTCGCCCGCAACCGCCTTGAGATCGAGGAGGCTCTCCCCGCCGTGCGCGCCGAAGCGAAGGGCGCATTCGGCGACGACCGCCTGTTCATCGAAAAGTTCATCGAGAGCCCCAGGCACATCGAGATTCAGGTTCTCGGGGATCGGCACGGCCATGTCGTCCACCTTCTCGAGAGGGAATGTTCGATCCAGCGTCGAAACCAGAAGGTCATCGAGGAAGCGCCCTCGCCGCTGCTCGATCCGACGACGCGTGAGGCCATGGCAGCTCAGGCCGTGGCCCTGGCCAAGGCCGTGGGCTATGACTCGGCCGGCACCGTGGAGTTTGTAACCAGTCAGGACAAATCGTTCTATTTCCTGGAGATGAACACTCGGCTTCAGGTGGAGCACCCGGTCACCGAGCTCATCACCGGACTGGACATTGTCGAGCAGATGATCCGCGTCGCCGCCGGCGAACCTCTCGCCTTCGGCCAGGAGGCGATCACCGCCAAAGGCTGGGCGATCGAGGCTCGGATCTACGCCGAGGATCCCTATCGACACTTCCTGCCTTCCATCGGCAGGCTCGTCCGCTATCGCGCGCCGCTCGAGGGGGTGCGCGGGGAGTGCCTCATACGCAACGACACCGGCGTGCGCGAGGGCGATGAAATCTCGATCTTCTACGACCCGATGATCGCCAAGCTCTCGGTCTGGGCGCCCGATCGCGCGAGTGCGGTGCAAGGGATGGCCCGAGCCCTCGAGGATGTGGAAATCCAGGGCGTCGGCCACAACGCGCCGTTTCTCTCCGCGGTCCTCGACCAGGAGAGATTCCGCGCCGGCGCTCTCTCCACCGACTACATCGCTGATGAGTTTCCAGACGGATTCCACGGTCTGACGCCGTCCCTGGCGCAACTGGACCTGATGACCGCTGTCGCGGCCTACATCCACCGCCTGATCGCAGACCGGGCAATGAATGAGGCGGCAGGCGGCGCGTCGGTCCGTGCGACCTGGGTGGTGATGCTGGCGGACAAGGCGCGCCGCGTCACCCTCTCGGGCGACGAGTTCAGCCTGAACATCGAGTTGCTCGACGACCGCCGCGTGCTGGCGCTCAGCTCGGTTGCGTGGCGACCAGGAGAGGCGCTCTTTCGCGGGCGGCTGGACGGGCGCGAATTCACCGCGACCGTGGGATTCGCCGCCGAGGGCGTTCTGATCCGGCATCGGGCCGCGAGTGTGCGCGCTCTTGTCCTGACCGCCGCCTCGGCCGAACTTCACCGACGGCTGCCAGCCAAGGCTCCGCCCGACACCAGCCGATTCGTTGTCTGCCCGATGCCCGGGCTCGTGGTTTCGATCGACATCAGCGAGGGCCGGGAGGTCCGCCTGGGGCAAATTCTCTGCGTCGTCGAGGCGATGAAAATGCAGAACATCGTCCGAGCCGAACGCGACGGCGTCATCAAGTCGGTGGGCGCCGCGGCCGGCGACAGTGTTTCAGCCGACCAGGTCCTGGCGGAGTTCGTCTAGTGCCGCGCGCCTGGAAGCCTGAGTTCAAATATGAGTGCTTCCAGAAGGTGTCGGTTGGATGCTAGCTTCACTCTAGGAGAAAAAAGGAGGGGGTATCCGATGGACTTCAAGAACCTGTTTCTGAGCTTCCAAGGACGCACGCGCCGGTCGCACTTCTGGATCGGCTTGGTCATTCTGTGGGTCATTCAGACCGTGATCTGGTCCTTCACGGTCGGCGGGGCGATGAGCGCCGCGGCGGCGCGAGGACAACCCGGCGACATCGCCGGGGCTTTCAGCGGGGTCGGCCTCATTGGCATGATCGTGTTGATCGCGCTGATCTGGCCGTCCCTGGCCATACAGGTGAAGCGCTGGCACGATCGCGACAAGTCCGGCTGGATGGTGTTGATCATGCTCATTCCCCTGGTGGGTGCGATCTGGGTGCTGGTCGAATGCGGCTTCCTCGAAGGGACGCCGGGTCCAAACAAATACGGTCCCTCGCCCAAGGGCTTGGGCGCGCCCACCGCCGCGACCGTCTGAACGACCCGTCCTCCAAGTCTCGCGCGGGGCCCCGAAGTCACGAGGTCAAGACCTCGCGCGAGACGAAGAGGGACGGCGAATGAACGGCGGTCCGATCGACTGGCGCGATCTGTTCTCCTCGGCGAGCGGGCGCATATCGCGAACGCGGTTCTGGATCGCCGTCGTTCTGTTGTTCACGGTGGCCGCGGCCTATGAGGCGGCGGCCGGACCGACCCTCAAGGTTCTGACGTTCTGGATCATCTATCCGGTGCTCCTCGCCTCGGCGACGTGCGTCCTCGCCAAGCGCCTTCACGACAGGGGGCGATCCGGCTGGTGGGCGGCCCTGGTGCTGTTCGTCGTGGTCATGATCTGGCCCTCGCCGCACGGCGTGCGCGGGCTGCTGGCCGTTCCGGTGCTGATCTGGGCGTTCGTGGAGCTCGGACTGATGGCTGGCGAGCAAGGCGCCAATCGTTTCGGTCCCGGGCCTTCGGTGATGACGATCGCCTAGGACCTGGCCGAAAGCCCTCCGGCCTTTTCGCGGGCGCCGCGTTGGACTATGCCCCCCTTCCTGTCGTCGTGAGAGGCCAGCAATGAAAATCGACTTCGTTTCCGTGGATGTGGGCGTGGGCGCTTCCGATGCGGTCGCCGTCTTCGCCTTCGACGGAGGAGTACTGTCCACCGCGGCCGAACATCTCGACGGCGAGCTCTCGGGCGCCGTTCGCAGGGCCATGGCGCACGGCAGGTTCACGGGCGCTGTTGGCCAGACCCTGGAGCTTGTCGCCCCTCACGGCATCGATGCGTGTCGCGCGGTCATTGTCGGGGCAGGGAAGAAGCAGGAGTGGGACGAAAGCTCCGCCGAGCTCGCCGCGGCGCACGCCTACCAGGCGGCGAAGGGTTCGGGAGCGCAGGCGCTGGTCGTGAGGATGGCGGGATTCTCCGCCGAGCTCGCCGCCGCGGCCGCTCTGGGAATTCGCCTGGCGGCCTATCGCTTCGACAAATATCGGACCACCGAGAAGGTCGACAAGAAGCCGTCCGTCACCAAGGTCAAACTGAGCGTCGACGAACCGAAGAAGGCTTCGAGGGCCTTCAAGGCGCTGGCGACACTTGCCGAGGCCATCGTCTTCGCCCGGGACCTGGTCTCCGAGCCGGCCAACATCCTCTTCCCCGAAGAGTTCGGCCGGCGGGTCAAGAAGCTCTCCGATCATGGATTGGAGGTCGAGATCCTCGGCGAGAAGGAGATGAAAAAGCTCGGCATGGGGGCGCTACTGGGCGTGGGCCAGGGCAGCGCTCGCGAAAGCCAGCTCGCCGTCCTGCAATGGAAGGGGGCCCGGGATCCCGCGGCGGCCCCTGTCGCCTTTGTCGGCAAGGGGGTGTGCTTCGACACCGGCGGGATCAGCATCAAGGGCGCCGACGGCATGGAGGAGATGATCACCGACATGGGCGGAGCGGCGGCGGTGGCCGGGACGATGTACGCCCTGGCGGCCCGCAAGGCCAAGGTGAACGCGGTCGGCATCCTCGGCCTGGTGGAGAATATGCCGGATGGAAACGCCCAGCGCCCAGGTGACGTCGTCACGACGATGTCCGGTCAGACAGTCGAGGTGATCAACACCGACGCTGAAGGCAGGCTCGTCCTGGCCGATGCGCTCTGGTATTGCCACAACCGGTTCAAGCCGAAGTTCATGATCGATTTGGCGACCCTCACGGGTGCGATCATCATTGCTCTTGGCAAGGACCTCGGTGGGCTTTTCAGTAACGATGAGACCTTGGCCGAGAATCTCCTGGCCGCGTCGAAGCGGACCGGCGAGACTCTCTGGCGGATGCCTCTTCCCCCACAGTACGAAAAGAACATCGACAGCGGGATCGCTGACATGAAGAACGTCGGTCCAAGGTATGGTGGCTCGATCACGGCGGCTCTGTTCATCCAGCGTTTCGTCAACAGCAGTCCCTGGGCCCATCTGGACATCGCGTCCACGGCCTGGAAGCCAGCCTCCACCATCCCGACCATTCCCAATGGCGCCACCGGCTTTGGCGTCCGTCTCCTCGACCGCCTGGTGGCGGACTTCTACGAGGCTTGAGCGGCGTTGCCCGCGATCTCGGCGGGATATGCATTGATCCACAGTCCCCTTGTCGGGAAGAAGTGCTGGGTCCCGGTGGAAGGTTTGCTGCGTCGCGGCGGCGCCGATGCGCGGGCGATCGACTACGAAGACCTTCGCGGCCCGGACTGGTACGGCGGGGCGGCGGCGGCCATCGCACGGCGCATCGAAGACATCGAAGGGTCGTGGGTGCTCGTCGTCCACAGCGCGGCGGGCGGGCTCGCGCCATCGATCCTGGCGGCCGCACCCGCATCGCCGGCCGCCATTGTGTTCGTTGATTCGATCCTGCCCCACCCAGGGCGAAGCTGGTTGGAGACTGCGCCGCCGTGTCTTTCCGCACGGGTGCGGAGTCTCGCGGAAGATGGAATGCTGCCGCCGTGGAATCGATGGTTCGCCGACGACCCAGCGGCCAATCTGATCCAGGACCCTGAAACGCTCGCGGAGTTCACCGCCGACCTGCCGCGCCTCCCGCTCGCTTTCCTGGAGTGCGCCGCACCGCTTCTCGCCGCAGAAACGGCGATTCCGACCGGCTATCTTCAGTTGAGCGCGTCGTATGCCGGCGAAGCTCGCGAGGCGCGGCGGCGGTCGTGGAGGGTCGAGGAGGCGCCCGCGCACCATCTCGCCATGGTCACGCACCCTGATAAGGTGGGGCCGAAAATCGTGGAACTCGCGGCGGCGCTGCTTGGTCGATGAGTGGGCAGACTTGCGAGGTCTGGTTTTACCATTTGGAGCGGAGCGCCCTGGACGGCGTTCTGCCTGAACTGCTCGAGAAAACGCTGGCGAAAGGGTGGCGAGCCCTGGTGAAGGTGCGATCGGAGGAATTACTCGCCCACCTGGACAGACTGCTGTGGGTTTACCGGGACGACAGCTTTCTCGCCCACGGAACAGATGAAGAGCCGGGCGCCGCCAAACAACCGATCCTGCTCACCCGGAACGGCGACAACCTCAACGACGCGTTGGCGTTATTCCTGGTCGAAGGCGCCACCCCCGAAGATCTCTCTGCTTTCAGTCGCTGCATCATGATCTTCGACGGCCATGACGAAGCGGCCCTGGCCGACGCCAGGCTGGCCTGGTCCGCGTTCAGGTCGGCCGGCCACACGGTCGCCTATTGGCGCGAGGGGGGGAAGAACGGTTGGGAGAAGCAAGGGTCTTGAAGTTGGTCCAGGCGATTCTTGTCGCGCTGGCGGTGGCGTCGTGCGCGGCGCCGCCGCCATCGGCCCCCTATATCGCTCCACCGTCCGCGCCCTTGGCGCTGGTGGTTGTCCCAGCTCTGCCACCGCCGCCTGACCACTGCGGCGCGATCGCCCTCCAATATCTGATCGGCCGCCCTCGGGTGGAAATTCCCATTCCGCTGGAGCCCAGCCGAAGAAGAGTCCTCTGCACCACCTGCCCGATCGACCGCGGCGAGAATCCGTTCCGCCTCACCATCCTCTACGATACCGCAAGCAGCCTGGTGACCTCGGTGGCATGCCAGTGACGGGCGGAGCCTGCGAAGCACTGGAAGTCAGCCGCCGCGATTCGTCCGCCTTCGTGAAAAGGGGCGATGCTCTACCAGGCTCGATCGCTCCTGACCGTCTCGTGGCGGCCGGCCTCGGCCAGCCACTGCTCTTCGGCCAGAGCGAGCTTTTGCAGGCTGCGCTTCCGCCGGCGCCGGAGATCGTCCGCCTTCGGGTCGCCAGCGGCGAGTTCGGCCAAGGCGGTATCGAAATCAGCGATACGCCGGGTCTCGTGAGCGATCCTGGCTTCCGTCACTGCCAGTTTGCCCTCCACGGGCGCCGCGATCTCCCTTTCCGGGGCGGCCGAAGCGCGACTCCCTTGCCTGGCCCGGTCCAGAACGAACCGGGCGTAGTCGGCCATATCGCCATCGAAGGGCTTCACACAGCGATCCGCCACCAACCACAGGCGGTCGGCCACGAGTTCCATCAAAGAGCGGTCGTGTGTGATCAGGATCACCGCGCCTTCGTAATCGTTGAGCGCCTCGGTAAGGGCGCGTCGGCTATCGATGTCGAGATGGTTTGTCGGCTCATCGAGAATGAGCAGATGCGGACGCTGCATCGATACGAGATTGAGCAAAAGGCGCGCGCGTTCGCCCCCTGAGAGGCTGGCCACCTTGGTCTCCGCCTTGTCGGCGGTCATGCCGAATCGGGCCAGGTGCGAGCGCCTCTGACCCTCGCTTGCCTCCGGCGCGGTGCGCCGCATGATGGCAAGGGGCGTGTCTTCACCATCCATTGCTTCGATCTGATGCTGATGAAACCAGCCGACCTTGATCCGCCTGTCCCGGTGAATGCGGCCGCCGGCAGCCTCGAGACTGCCGGCGATCAGCCGCGCGAAGGTGGTCTTGCCCGAGCCGTTCACGCCCAGCAGGCCGATGCGGTCGTCGATGTCGAGCCGAAGGTTCAGACGCTCGAGCACAGGGGGGCCGCCGTAACCCGCCTGCACGTCCTCGAGGCGAACCAGCGGCGGGGCGATGGGCCGTGTAGGGGAGGGCAGCAGGAAGGGCGCGACCTGCTCTTCGATGACCGGAGTCGTCGCTTCGAGCCGGGCGATCATCTTCAAGCGCGACTGGGCCTGCCTGGCCTTGCTGGCCTTGGCTCGGAAGCGATCGACGAAGGCCTGCATGTGAGCCCGCTTGGCCTCGATCTTGACCCGGCTCGCGGCCTGCAGCCGCAACCGTTCGGCGCGCTGGTGCTCGAACGCGGAAAATCCGCCTTGGTAGAGGTCCAGCCGCCCATCGGTGAGGTGAAGAATCCAGTTGACCGAGTGGTCGAGGAGTTCCCGGTCATGGCTGATCACCAGGGCGGTGCGCGGGTATTTTCGCAGTCTGGCCTCGAGCCATAGAGCGCCTTCGAGGTCGAGGTAGTTGGTCGGCTCGTCGAGAAGCAAAAGGTCGGGTTGAGCGAACAGGGCGGCCGCCATCGCAACCCGCATCCGCCAACCGCCGGAGAATTCGGCCATCGGCCGCTTCAAGTCGGCGGCGCTGAAGCCGAGGCCAGCGAGAATTTCCGAGGCTCGCGCGGGCGCCCGGTCCGCTTCGATATCGGTCAGCCGGGCGTAGATGTCTCCGAGCCGCTCGGGCGGCGCCGTCTCAAGCTCGGCGAACAGGCTGGACCGTTCGAGATCCGCCTGCAGCACCGTATCGAGCAAACCCACCGGCGAAGCGGGATGCTCCTGATCGACCCATCCGAGGCGGGCCAGCTTCGGGAGTTCAATGGTTCCCCCGCTCGGGGAAAGATCGCCGCGGATCAGCCGAAAGAGCGTCGACTTTCCCGCCCCGTTGCGGCCAACGAGCCCGACCTTGCCTCCGGCCGGCAGGCTCGCCGAGGCCCCGTCGAAGAACCGCCTTCCCCAGGCGTCGAAGATGAGGTCGTTGATGCGGAGCATTGTCCCGGGGAGCTCGCAGCTCCGCTTCTGGCGCCCGCTTGGCGGGGCCGGGCGGCGCCGTTATAAGCCCGGACCCTTTTTCGTCCAGTCACGCCGAGCGCTCAGCCCATGACCGAACGCACCTTCTCAATCATCAAGCCGGACGCCACCTCCAGGAATCTCACCGGCAAGATCAATGCGGTGATCGAGGAGGCGGGCTTGAGGATCGTCGCCCAGCGCCGGATCCGGATGTCGCGAGACCAGGCGGAAGACTTCTACGCGGTGCACAAGGAGCGCCCGTTCTACGCCGAGCTGGTGGAAATGATGACTTCTGGCCCGGTGGTGGTGCAGGTTCTGGAGGCCGAGGACGTGATCGCGAAGTACCGTCGGCTGATGGGCGCGACCAACCCTCGCGACGCCGAGGAAGGAACTATCCGAAAGCTCTACGCCATCTCGCTCGGCGAGAACTCGGTCCACGGCTCCGACAGCCCGGACAACGCCCGCACCGAGATCGGACAATTCTTCCAGGACCACGACATCGTCGGCTGAGAGCGAGGTCGCCGGTCACGCTGGCCGGAGTTCTCCGCAGACGAAGGCGTCCTCGCCTGCATCGAGGAGGAGCGCGAGGGCTTCGGGCGCCTTTTCGCGGGCGACGACGAGGATGAAACCAACGCCGCAGTTCAGCGTCCGCCGAAGCTCATGATCGACGATGCCACCCTCCGTCTGCAGCCAGCGGAACACCGCCGGCAAGGTCCACGATTGCCAGTCGATGCGCGGCGCCAGACCTTTCGAGACGACCCGAGGCGGGTTTTCGATCAGCCCCCCGCCGGTGATGTGGGCGGCCGCCTTCAGCAGCCCAGCTCGCGCCAGGGGGAGCACGGCCTGCACATAGATGCGAGTGGGCGTCAGCATTGCGTCGGCGAGCGTGGCTTGTGGCGCGAACGGGGCGGGCGACGCCCATCCCAGACCGGTGAGATCGATGATTCGCCTGATCAGCGCATAGCCGTTGGAGTGCGGGCCGGAGGAGGCAAGGGCGATCAGAAGGTCGCCGCTCCGCTGCGCTTCCATTTGCGGAAGGACCCGGCCGCGCTCCACCGCGCCGACGCAAAATCCCGCCAGGTCATAGTCGCCGCCGGCGTACATGCCGGGCATCTCGGCTGTCTCGCCCCCGACGAGGGCCGCGCCCGCCAGCGCGCAGCCCTCGCCGATGCCGGCGAGCACCTTGGCCGCGGCATCGACGTCCAGGCGGCCCGTGGCGAAATAGTCGAGAAAGATCAGCGGCTCCGCGCCTTGTGCGAGGAGGTCGTTGACGCACATCGCCACCAGATCGATGCCGATCGAGCCATGGACGCCGGTCTCGATCGCGATCCTGAGCTTGGTTCCGACCCCGTCGGTAGTCGAAACCAACAGCGGATCGTCGAAGCCGGCCGCCTTGAGGTCGAAGAGCGCTCCGAACCCGCCAAGGGCGGCATCCGCTCCAGGACGGCGAGTCGCATGGGCGATCGGTTTGATTCGCTCCACCAGTCGCGCCCCCGCGTCGATGTCGACGCCAGCCTCAGCGTATGTGAGGCCATTTGTTCCCCTGATCATGACGGCGGCGCGCCCCTTGGCCTTGCGCTGGCGATGACGGGCAAGGGCCGGAGGGTTCGCCCTTGCAGACTCGATGAATGGCGGCGCTATAGCTAGCCCATGGCGCCCATTACCACCACCGCCCAGCTCGCCGCGTTCTGCGAGGGCCTGGCCGGCGAGCCGTTCGTGGCCGTGGACACCGAGTTCATGCGGGAGACGACCTATTGGCCGCGCCTATGCCTGGTCCAGGCGGCCTCGGCAACAGCCGCGGCGGCCATCGATCCACTATCGACCGAGATCGACCTCGCGCCCTTCCTCGATGTTCTTCGTGACCCGAAGATCGAGAAGGTGTTCCATGCGGCCCGGCAGGACGTGGAGATTTTCAACAATCTCGGCGTCATTCCCGAGCCGCTTTTCGACACCCAGATCGCGGGCATGGCGGCCGGCTTTGGAGAGCAGATCGCCTACGACGCCCTCGCCCGCCAGATGTTGGGCGTAACCCTCGACAAGTCGCATCGTTTCACCGATTGGGCCCGCCGACCGCTGAGCGAGGCGCAGCTGGAGTACGCTCTGGGGGACGTGATCCACCTCGCGAAATTCTACCCGATGCTCCGCGAGCGGCTGGAGAAGGCTGGGCGACTGGCCTGGGTTACCGAGGAGATGCGCGCGCTCACCGACCCAGCGCTCTACGACCTCAGTCCCGACAATGCCTGGCGCAGACTGAAGCCGCGACGGCATGCGGCCAACTACCTGGCGGTGTTCCGCGCCGTCGCGGCCTGGCGGGAGCGGGCGGCGCAGAGCCGCGATCAGCCGCGCGGGCGAATCTTGAAGGATGAGGCGATCGATGAACTCGCGGCCCAGGCGCCAGCCGACGCCGAGGGATTGAATCGGCTCCGCTCGGTTCCGAAAGGATTCGCCGGATCGCGATTCGCCCCCGATCTGTTGGCGGCGATCGCCGAGGCGTTGAGGGATGTGCAGACCCACCCTGCCGAGGTGGAGCGTCCCGCGCGGCCCTCTTCCGAAAATGTCGGTGCGGTCGTCGAACTTTTGAAGGTGCTGCTGAAAGCGCGCGCCGAGGACAGCGGCGTCGCCTCCAGGCTGATCGCGACAGTAGGGGACCTGGAAAAGATCGCGGGCTGCGACGCGGCCGACGTCGGCGCGTTGCGCGGCTGGCGTCGCGACGCCTTTGGCGAGGACGCCCTGAAGCTCAAACGCGGCGAGTTGGGCCTGGTTCTGCACGCAGGCAGGGTGCGGGTGGTCGAGGTCCGCCGGACACCGCGGACCGCGTCGTGAGCCCCGGTTCGGCGGATCTATCCGGCGGCGAGTCTCTCGGGGCGCGGAGCCTTCCCTGGCGAAGGTCGAATCTTGAGTTCGCGTTCCAGGATCGTGGCCAAGGTCGCGCCGCGCTTGGCGGCGAGTTCGCCAAGGAGCGCATCGCTCCTTTCCGGCGCGGCGCGCAGGACCACCGCACCGGGGCGGAACTCGAGACTGGCCCGGGAGAGCAGTTGGGGACTGCGCCCAGAAATGTCGCAGGCAAGCCTGATCGCAGTCCCCAACGCGCGCGCCCGTTGATATCGTTCGCCGCTGAGCAGGCGGAATACGAGGTGGGGAGCGCGGATGTCGCTCGCCGCCGTGTGACGGGCGAACGCCGCGCAGGCGAGAAAGACGCGCTCGCGATGGTCCATGCCGGCGATGGGCGCCCTCAAGACCTGATCGAAGACCAGGTCGGCGCGATGGTCCGGATGCAGGCGCGATCCTAGATCGGCCAAGCGGCACGCCGCCGCGAGAAGGGTTGCGTCACGACCTTCGAACAACGGATCGAGAGTCGAGAAGGCCGGCCGCAGCCACGCTTCGAGCGCCCCGCCCAGCCCCTCGGAGATGGCCTCGCGGAAGCCGAGAGCGGCGCATCCTTCGACCAAAGGATCGCGCGCTTGCACCGTGGGCGACATCGCCTCGAACAAGAGTCCCTCGCGCAGACCGTAGGCCGAGACGACGACCCGCTCGAGATTCAGCGACTCGACAAGGCATTGGAGCACGATGGACGCGTGAGGGAGGGCCTCGACGCGGCGCCGCGAGATTCCCTCGATTCTCTCCAGCGAGGCCCTCGACTGCTGACCCACAAACCGCGCCGCCTCCAGCGCCTCGCGGCGGCTCATCTCGTACTGATGTACGATCCCGAGTGGATATGACGACATTCTCATGTGCAGCAAGGCGATGTTTCGCCAAGCGCCGCCGACTGCATGCAAGGTATCGGTGCGAAAGGTCGCGGCGAGCGGAGCGAGGTGGCGAGCCACCGCGGAGCGGACCCGAGCGGGGTCGAACTTGCCGAATTCGCCCAGCGCGAAGGGGCCGAGCGGTAGACTCACGCCGGGGCCGGGCCCGTGCGTCGAGAGCCGCACCAGCTCCAGGCTCGATCCCCCGAGGTCGCCCACCACCCCGCGCGAGGACGGGGCGCCGGCCAGGACCCCGAGCGCAGCGAGTCGCGCCTCCTGCTGCCCGGTGAGGATGCGAAGCTCCAGTCCGGTCTCGGCTGCGACACGCTTGCAGAAGGCTCGTCCGTCGCTGGCTTCGCGCACCGCGGCCGTGGCGACCGAGAAGGTCAATTCGGGTCGGCTTGCATCCAGCAGAGCTCGAAAGCGCTGCAGGGCCTTGATCGCGACCTCGACCCCGCCGGGCGAGAGCCGGCCGCTGACCGCAAGGCCGCGGCCCAGGCCGGCGAGCACCTTTTCATTGAAGACGGTCCAGATGGAGCGGCCCTCGACTCGGTAGAGCACCAGGCGCACCGAGTTCGAGCCGACGTCGATCACGGCGGCATCGCAACCGGGACGGCTATCTGCGGAAGCCGACATGCTCGAACGCGCGCGGCAGATCCTTCACCTTGTGGCCCCGGCCAGAGAGAGAGGGATTGGTCATGAAATAATCATGGGCGGAAAAGGCGCCTCGGCGGTTCCACCCCGATCCGCGATGGTAGGTCCCATCCGCGTCCAGCAGCCAGCTCTGAGCCTCGTCATTGAGGTTCGCGACCATGATCTGCTGGAGAACCTGTTGGTGCACGGTGGGGTTCTCCACCGGAACCATCACCTCGACCCGTCGATCCAGATTGCGCGGCATCCAGTCCGCGGAGGTGATGAAGACACGCGCCTCGGTGGAGGGCATGGCCTTGCCATTGGCGAACGCGACGATCCGCGCGTGCTCGAGAAACCGGCCGATGATGCTCTTCACCCGAATATTCTCGGACAGTCCCTCGATCCCCGGCCGCAGGCAGCAGATCCCGCGGACCACCAGGTCGATAGCCACTCCGGCGCGGCTGGCGCGATAGAGGGCGTCGATGATTTCCGGATCGACCAGGGCGTTCATCTTCGCCCAGATCGCGGCCGGCCTTCCCGCCCTTGCGTTGTCCGCCTCGTGGCCGATGAGCCCAAGAAGATCGGTCTTCATCGTGATCGGCGAATAGGAGACCTTCTCCAGTCGCTCGGGCTGCGCGTAGCCGGTTATATAGTTGAACAACCGACCAGAATCGCGGCCGAACGCCGGATCGGTAGTGAATAGCGAGAGGTCGGTGTATATCTTGGCCGTGACCGGGTGGTAATTGCCCGTGCCATAGTGACAGTAGGTGCGAAGTATTTCTCCCTCTCGCCTGACCACCAGAGACAGTTTGGCGTGAGTTTTGTATTCCACGAAACCGAACACGACGTGCACGCCGGCGCGTTCGAGGTCGCGCGCCCACTTGAGATTCGCCTCCTCGTCGAATCTGGCCTTGATCTCCACCAGGGCGACGACATTCTTGCCGGTCTCCGCCGCCTCGATGAGCGCCGCGACGATCGGGCTCTCCTTGGAGGTCCGGTAGAGCGTCTGCTTGATCGCCAGCACATTGGGGTCTCGTGCGGCCTGGATGAGGAACTGGACCACCACATCGAAGCTCTCGAAAGGATGGTGGACCAGGATGTCCTTCTCGCGGATCGCCGCGAAGCAGTCCCCGCCATGGTCGCGAATACGCTCCGGAAATCTCGCCTGGAAGGCCGGAAACTTCAGGTCGGGACGATCGGCCGGAATGAGTTGGGCCATCTGGGCGAGGCCCAGCTTTCCGTCGACCCGCACGACATCGTTGGGCTCGGCGCGCAGACCTTCAACGATGAATTCCCTCAGGTCGTCCGGCATCGAGGCGTGAATCTTGACTCGCACGACCGAGCCCAGCCGGCGACGCTTCAGCTGAGCCTCGAACTCACGCACGAGATCCTCGGCCTCTTCTTCGATCTCCACATCGGAGTCGCGGATCAGCCGGAACAGGCCGCTTCCCACCACCTTGCAACCGGGAAACAGGCGGTCGAGAAACAGGATCAGGAAGCTCTCCAGGGCGATGAACTGGCGCTGAGGCTTCCGACGGCTGGGGGCGGCCGGCGGCAGTTCCCAGAACCGCGCCACCTGGTTGGGCACCGGAACCAGGGCGTAGAGCTCCCGTCTGTCCGATGCCCGGCGCAGCTTCAGGGCGAGCGAGAAACCCAGGTTCGGAATGAATGGAAATGGGTGCGCCGGATCGATCGCCAGCGGGGTGAGGACAGGGAAGATGCTGCTCGAGAAGATCGACTCGGCGGCCGCCAGGTCGGCCGATTCGACATCCTTGGCGTCGAGCAGGCGCAGGCCCTCGGAAGCCAGCTCGCTACGTATCTCGAGCCAGATCCGTTGTTGGTCGGCCATCAGGCGATTGGCTTCTGCATCGAGCCGCGTGAGTTGCTCGCTCGGCGAGAGCCCGTCCTGGCTCACGACGCGAACATCCTCGCGCACCTGGCCTTTCAAGCCCGCGACCCTGACCATGTAGAATTCGTCGAGGTTGTTTGCTGAGATCGACAGAAAGCGCAGGCGTTCCAACAGAGGGTGGCGCGGGTTTCGCGCCTCCGCCAGGACCAGACGGTTGAAGGCGAGCCAGGAGAGTTCGCGATTGAAGAACCGTTTTGGTGATGCCAACAGGAGCTCGCCCGGCGTTGGCGGGGGCCCAGGCGCAGGAGCGTGCGACTGCTGGCCAGCGACGCCGTCGGCCGGAGAATGGAGATGCGCGGACGGCGCTCGCGTCAGGTCTTGCGCGGGTTCACTCGAAGAGGTCAAGGGTCGTGTCTTCTTGCTCGAATATCTGGCGAGCCAGGGCGCGGGTGATGTCGCGCTGCCCTGCTTCGGCGAGATCGTCCAGTCGGGATACCACATCTTTCGCCGCCCGGATCGATCGTTCGATGCGGCGGATCAGAAAGGGGTAGAGGTCGTCGGAGGGCTTTATGCTTCTCTCGCGAAAGAACTTCCTCAACACGCCTTCGAGCAAGGCATCGTCTGGCTCCTCGATTCGCGCCACAACGAGCGCGTTCAGACGCGAGCGCAGGTCAGGAAGCGCCGTTACCCAGGTTTGTGGCGCCGTGCGGGCGGTGAGCAGCAGGCTGGAGCCCGGGCCGACCATGTTGATCAGGTGAAACAGGGTTTCATCGGCCGGGCCGCGGTCAGCGTCTTCGAAGAGGACCGCGGCTCCACGAAGACCAGAGACATCCGAGCCCGCCGCCGCGAATATCCGCGCCCCCGATCGCGCGGCCCACGCACGCGATAGCAGGGACTTCCCAGATCCCTCAGGGCCGACCAGGGCGAGACACCCGTCGGGCCAGGCCGGCCAGGACTCGAGTGCGCCCACGGCGGCGGCGTTGCTTGACGAGACTATGACTGCCTCGCCTCCGTCCGAGGTTCGCAGTCTCAATTTCAACCGCAACTGCTCAGCCGGATGCATGGAGATCACAGGATTTGCCAAGACCCCGAATCTATCAAAGCGATGCTGTCGGGTCGATCTGGCGGTCGACGCCAGCCAGTCGGGGTCGATCCTGGACCGGCGGTCCTGGTAACGATCTTCGTGACCGACGCCGCAGATCGACGACGTCGCCCGCGAGCCTGTCGAGGGTCTCGGCGGCCGCCCGCTCTCCGGCGGCGGCGGCCCGGCCGTAGGCTCTCCAGTCACGAATTTCGATGTCATCGACAATGGGCTGTATGAGGACATCGCAGGCGCGTCGGGAAATGGCGAGATCCCGCGCCCCGCTCATCGTCGCCGCGCGCATCAGCAGCGACACAATGGGTGGCCCCTTGCGCCAATCTCCCGCCACGAGCCATCGCCACAGCGAGGCCACCGTGACGTCATGGGCGTCGATGCTCCGACCGAGCGTCACGTCCACGCCGACGATCGGGCCGGAATGGATCGAGCGCAGAATATCGGCCGGAAAATTGTTCATGATGGCACCATCCACCAGAATGTCCTCGCCCTGCACGACCGGTGGCAGCACGCCCGGTAGCGCCGCGGAAGCCGCCAGGGCCTCGCGCAGGAGACCTTGGCGATGGACCTTGAGGTCCCCGCTGGTGAGATTGGACGATACGCAGAAGAACGGCAGCGGCAGGTCGCAGATGTCGAGATCGCCAAAGTGTTCTGCAAGCCGCCCTCTCATCAGGGAACCGCGGCTGAGCGCCACGAGCGGAAGAGCAAAATCGGCGACTGGGCTGGACTCGACGAACGCCTTGCGAAGCCGATGGTCCAGTTCATCGCCGTCCCATTGCATCGCAACGCCGGCGCCGATGATCGCCCCCATTGAAGACCCCGCCACGAAGTCGATGGGAATGTGACGCGCCCTCAGCGCCCGAATCGCGCCGACGTGGGCGAACGCGCGAGCGGCGCCGCCAGAAAGCGCCAGCCCGACCGCCGATCCGGTGATGGTTCGTGCGAGACGATCGATATCGGCGGCGCGTCTGCGCACCAGGTGGAAGATTCGCGTAGGGCGCACCGCGGAATACCAGGCGCCGGCGCCCACCGGCGCGAACCGATCGCGATTCTCGATGAGCACCAGGTCCGCCGGCTTCTCGGCATGCAAGGCAGGGATCGCTGCGGCCGCGAAACGGTCCGGCTTCGACGCCGCCCTGGCCATGCGAAAGAGATGGTCGGCCTGGCGGGCCGCGAACGTCTTCCAGGCCTCCTCTTCCGCCTCGGCGGCGTAGAGGACGAAGTCATTTTCGTTCTCGATGTTCGAATACCATTCCGTGGCCATACTCTGAGCTTCGATTCCCACGACGACGGCGTGATACCCCTGGCGGCGAATCGCCTGCGCGATGCGATCGGCGAAGCCTCGGACATCCAAGCCTTCGGTCATTCCGATCAACCCGAAGACCGAGGGGTCGCCCGCGACAGCGGTGGTCGGATCGCTGTGCATCCGCCTGGCCATCAGGCGGGCGAGCTCCATCATCAAGGCGGGATCCTTGTCCGCGGCCGCGAAGAGCGCCTCGCGCGAAAGAGACAGAATCTCTGAGTCTCTCAGTGCGATGACGCTCGCCCCATGCGGTGTTTCCGCGATCAGCGAAATTTCTCCCGCCGGTTCTCCGGGTCGAATGAGGCCAATGAACCTTGGTCCGTGGGCGTCGTGCAGGTCGAAGGCGCCGAGCCGTCCAGCTCGCAGCCAGAAGATTTCGTCCGCCTTCTCGCCGTCCAGGAACAGTGGTGCGCCGCCCGGCAGGGAGAAGGCGATGGCTTCGCCGGCCCGGCTCCGATCGACGAACAACCGAGCTAGGGCCGAGTCAGCTGGGTGTCCGGCGACGCTGTCCACGTTCACAGACTAGCTCTGGCGCCGATTCCTGGCGATTCTTCCCTCGCGCTCGGCCACCGGTGTATGGCTGATCGATGCCCAAGCTTCCCACCGCCGTCGATCCCGGGGCCAAGGAGTTCCGGCGTAACATGGCTGCGAACAGAGCCCTGGCCGACATCCTGCGCGACCGGGTGGCCGCCGCGGCGCTGGGTGGTCCGCCGGCCGCCAGGGAGCGGCACGAGGCGCGCGGGAAGCTTCTGCCCCGAAAGAGAGTCGAGCAACTATTGGATATCGGCTCCCCGTTCCTCGAGATCGGCCAGCTGGCGGCCTTCGATCTTTATGACGGCGAGGCGCCCGGGGCGGGGCTGATTGCGGGCATTGGCCGCGTATCCGGTCGAGAGGTGATGGTCGTCGCCAACGACGCGACGGTGAAGGGCGGCGCCTACTTCCCGATGACGGTGAAGAAGCATCTGCGCGCGCAGGAGATCGCCCTCCAGAACCGACTGCCCTGCGTCTACCTGGTCGATAGTGGTGGAGCGAACCTGCCGCACCAGGCGGAAGTCTTCCCCGATCGAGAACACTTCGGGCGAATCTTCTTCAACCAGGCGAGGATGAGCTCCCAAGGAATCGCTCAGCTCGCCTGTGTCATGGGCTCCTGCACTGCAGGCGGCGCGTATGTGCCGGCGATGAGCGACGAGAGCATCATCGTCCGCGGTCAGGGCACGATCTTCCTTGGCGGACCGCCGTTGGTGAAGGCCGCGACCGGTGAGATCATCACTGCCGAGGAACTCGGGGGCGCGGACACGCACGGCCGCCGCTCCGGCGTCGTCGACCATGTGGCGATGAACGACGAGCACGCCTTGCAGATCCTCCGCGCCTCCATCGCAAACCTGAACTACATCAAGCCGCTGAGCTCAGAGATGCATGACCCGGCTCCCCCGGCTTACGATCCGACTGAACTCTATGGCGTGATCCCCACCGAGGTTCGCGCCCCCTATGATGTTCGCGAGATCATCGCGCGGATCGTCGACCGATCGCGGCTCGATGAGTTCAAGGCCCTCTATGGCGCGACTCTCGTCACCGGCTTCGCGCGGATATGGGGCTATCCGGTCGCCGTGCTGGCAAACAACGGCGTGCTCTTTTCGGAGAGTGCGCTCAAGGGCGCGCACTTCATCGAACTCGCCTGTCAGCGTCGCGTGCCGCTCCTGTTCCTGCAAAACATATCCGGCTTCATGGTCGGCGGAAGATACGAAGCCGGCGGCATCGCCAAGGACGGGGCGAAACTCGTCACGGCGGTCGCCTGTGCCGAAGTCCCCAAATTCACGGTGCTCATCGGCGGCTCGTTTGGGGCGGGAAACTACGGCATGTGCGGACGCGCATTTGGCCCAAGATTCCTCTTCTCGTGGCCGAACAGCCGCATCAGCGTCATGGGCGGCGAACAGGCCGCAAGCGTGCTGGCGACCGTGCGTCGCGAGGCCCTCGAGGCGCGCGGCGAAACGTGGGCGGCGACGGACGAGGAGAGTTTCAAGCAATCGATCCGCGATCGCTATGAGACCGAGGGCGACCCGTACCACGCCACGGCAAGGTTGTGGGACGACGGGATCATCGATCCTATCCAGACCCGTGACGTGCTTGGGCTGGCGCTCAGCGCGTCGTTCAATGCGCCCATAGCCGAGACCCGGTTCGGCGTTTTCCGTATGTGAGCGGACATCTTCAGGAGCCCCCATGCCAAACCCGATCGCCGACCCCCTGGTGGAGGGGCTCGATACCGATGTTGGTTCAGAACTGGTCTTGATCGAAGCGGGACCGGCCGGCGCGGTCACCGTGACCATCAATCGTCCGAGAAAGAAGAACGCATTCAACGCCGAAGTGATCGCCGCTCTGCGGGAGGCATTCGAGACGCTCCATGGCGCGGATGGAGTGCGCGTGGTGTTCGTCGCCGGCGCCGGTGAGATATTCAGCGCGGGCGCCGATCTCACCTGGATGCGCGACGCCGCCGACCACACCGAAACCGACAATCGCGACGACGCCATGCAGATGGCGATCATGCTCAAGCACCTTCACGATCTGCCAGCCCTCACCGTGGCCCTGGTGCAGGGCGGGGCCTTCGGGGGCGGCGCCGGCCTCGCGGCGGCCTGCGACCTGGCGATCGCGACCGCTGGCGCGCGGTTCTCGTTCTCGGAGGTGAAGCTCGGCCTCGTGGGCGCGACCGTGAGCCCCTACGTCGTGGCGGCGATCGGCGCTCGGCGGACGAAGAGTCTCTTCGCGACCGGCAAGCTTTTCGAGGCGGCCTTCGCCCGTGAGATCGGTTTGATCGACGAAGTGGTGGCCGATGCGGCTGGTCTGCTCGAGGCCAAGGACCGCATCGCCGCGGAGATCATCGCCTGCGCCCCCCAGGCGGTCGCCGAGTCCAAACGTCTCGTGGAGCGCGTCGCCGGGCGCCAGATCGATCACGGGCTCATGGAGGACACCGCCCACTGGATCGCCAAGGCGCGTGTCAGCGAGGAAGGGCAGGAGGGCGTGCGAGCCTTTCTCGAAGGCCGAAAGCCGGGCTGGGCGTCGTGATATGGGGCGTGGGCGCCGTGGACTCGGAGCTGGAAGTCGCCGCCGCCGCATCGATCGTAGGCCTGTCGAATTGGCGGGCGCGCCATCCGACCAACCCCGGTTCGCGCTGCGCCAACTGCGCGACGCCTCTTGAAGGTCCTTACTGCCATGCCTGCGGCCAGGTCGCGGAGAGCTTCGATCGCTCGGTCTGGTCGCTTGCGCGCGAAGCAGTGGAAAATTTCTTCGACGCCGACGGGCGCGTCTTCCACACCCTGGGACGCCTTGCCCTGAGGCCCGCGACGCTCACGAAGGACTATATCGCCGGCCGCCGAGCTTCGCAGACACCGCCTCTGCGCCTGTTCCTGGTCGTCATCGTGCTCGTCTTCTTCGCCGGCGGCCTGAGGGAACGCGGACAGCACGTGGTCACGCTGTACAAGCCGGACTCGCCCACAGAATCGACGCCGAACCTGTCGCTGGAGGGCGCCGGCCCGACGCAGCGGTCGTTGGCGGCGTGGCTGAATCCTCGCCTGAATTACGCAGTGAGGCATCAGCAGGAATTAGGCGCCGCCGTCGCCGGCTGGCTGCACAGGATCGCCATCATTTTCCTGCCAGTCGCGACGCTCCTTCTGGGCCTCCTATTCGTGTTCCGGCGCCGGTTCTTCCTGTTCGACCACGCGATCTTCTCGATGCATTCATTGTCATTCATGGGACTGCTGTTCACGGTTACGGCGCTCCTGGGCACGGCGGCGCCCCTGCGCGGCACGGCGGGTCTGCTGAGCCTCGCGGCGCCGACCCATCTTTTTGTCCACATGCGGGGCGTCTACGGGACCGGCGTTATCGGCACACTGCTGCGGATGCTGGTGCTGTTAGTGTTATCGGCCATCGGCGTTGCTCTCCTGCTGCTCGGAGCGGTTGCCATGGAGCTCAACGGCATGGGAGTCGCGACAAGGTGATCGGCTCGGTCCTGATCGCCAACCGCGGCGAGATCGCGCGGCGCATCATCCGCACCGCCAGGCGGCTCGGCATCCGCTGCGTCGCGGTCTATTCCGAGGCCGACGCCGGCGCGCCGCACGTCCGCGAAGCCGACGAGGCGTTCCTGATCGGCCCGCCCCCTCCTGGTCGGAGTTATCTTCGCGGCGAGAAAATTCTCGAAGCCGCGCGCCAGTCCGGCGCGGAGGCGATCCATCCCGGCTATGGGTTCCTGTCGGAGAATGCGGACTTCGCCGAAGCGGTTGTTGCGGCGGGCCTCGTCTGGATCGGACCACCGCCGGCGGCCATCCTAACGATGGGCCGAAAGGATGCCGCCAAACGCTTGATGGACCGCGCCGGTGTTCCGGTGACCCCGGGATACCTCGGAGAGGATCAGAGCCCCGGCCGGCTGGCGAGCGAAGCTGCCGCGATCGGCTGGCCGGTCATGGTGAAGGCGGTCGCCGGCGGCGGCGGCAAGGGCATGCGCCGAGTGGACCGTCCAGAGGACTTCCACGCCGCCCTGCAGGGCGCCAAGCGCGAAGCGACGTCAGCCTTCGGCGATGATCACGTCCTCATCGAAGCGTTTGTCGCCAGGCCCCGCCACATCGAGGTTCAGGTGTTCGCCGATGGCTCCGGCGACATCGTCCACCTCTTCGAGCGGGATTGTTCGATCCAGCGCCGCCACCAGAAGGTGATCGAAGAAGCGCCCGCCCCGGGGATGAACCTCGCCACGCGCGAGCATCTCTGCGCCGCGGCGGTGCGAGCGGCCAGGGCGGTGGACTATCAGGGCGCCGGCACGATCGAGTTCATCGCCGACGCTTCCGAAGGTCTGCGCAGCGACCGGATCTGGTTCATGGAAATGAACACCCGCCTGCAGGTCGAGCACCCGGTCACCGAGGCGATCACCGGCGTCGATCTCGTGGAATGGCAAATTCGCATCGCATCGGGCGAATCGCTGCCTCTGCGCCAAGATCAGATCGCCATCAGGGGCCACGCAATCGAGGCGCGGCTCTATGCCGAGGATCCGGCACGCGGCTTTCTGCCGTCGAGTGGCCCCCTGAAGCGCTGGCGCCTGCCGCGCGAGGTCAGGGTAGATTCCGGTTTCGAAGAGGGCGACACCGTTTCGGCCTTCTATGATCCGATGCTCGCCAAGCTCATCGCCCATGCCGACAACCGCGCCGCCGCCGTCAGCCGCCTCGAGCGAGCATGCGCCGCCGTAGAGGTGTGGCCGGTGAAGACCAACGCCGCCTTCCTCGCGCGCTGTCTTTCCGAATGCGACTTCCTGGCAGGTGAGTTCGACACCGGGTTTATCGCCTCGCACTCCGAATACTTGACCGCCAAATCAATCCCCTCACCGGCGGCCGCAGCCTCCCTGGCGGGCGCCGAGCGCATGCCCTCGCCATGGTCTTCCGCGGGAGGTGCTACGGGTTTTCGTCTGAACGCCGCGGCGGCGAGGCGCTGCCGGATCTTCGTCGACGGCGAATCTCAGGAACTTGAATTGGATTTCGAGGCCATGAGGCCGTCGTCCCAGGCGGATGGCGAGCGGCTGATCGTCTTCGAGCGCGGCGCGGCGTTCTCGCTTGCCCTTCAGGGCGAATCGTCGTCCGCGGAGCCGGCGGCTGGCGCGGATGGGGCCGTGCGCGCCCCCATGCCCGGCCGGGTGACCGCCGTCTTCGTGAAGAAGGGCGACCGGGTCAAAGCCGGCGAGAGCCTCGCGACGCTCGAAGCGATGAAGATGGAGCACGTCCTGACCGCGGCGCGCGAAGGAACCATCGAAGAGGCCCCCGCGAAGGCCGGCGATCAGGTCGTGGAGGGCGCGGTGCTCGTCCGACTTCGATCGCCGGTATGAGCGACCCAGGCATGACCCTCCATCTGATCAAACTGTGCGTCGGGTGCAATACCGTCGAAGAGCTCCTTGCCTGGCGGCGCGGATCGCATGCTGCCGAGCACGGCTGGAAGCTGCGTACCCGGCAAACCCCCCGGCGCGCCAGCGAACTCACCTCGGGCGGCTCGCTCTACCGCGTCTACAAGGGCTTCATTCTCTCACGGCAACGCATTCTGGCCGTGGAGACCCTCGGCGCCGGACCAGCCTCGCGGTGCGAGTTGACGTTAGATGAGAGTGTCGTTCTGACGACGCCGACGCGACGCAGAGCCTTTCAGGGTTGGCGCTATCTCTCGCCGCTCGATGCGCCGGAGGACCTCGACCCGGGCGTTTCCGAGGGCGAGGCGCCCTTCGAACTGGCTTTGCGGTTGCGCGAGCTCGGCGCCTGGTGATCGTCCGCACCAGGCGGTTCTGAGCGATGCTCGGCGCGCATTGACGCGCGGCTCACTCGTGGTGTCTCGTGCTGCAGCCTTGTGATGGCCTGAGTCGATTCTTCATTTTCCCTTGTGCCGGACCGGAGCGGAATTGTCTCACGCGCGCGTGATCGTCATCGGCAACGAAAAAGGCGGCGCGGGCAAGTCGACTGTGGCGGTCCACCTGGTCACCGCGCTGCTTCATGAAGGCGCTCAGGTCGCGGTGGCGGACCTGGATATCCGCCAACAGTCCAGCGGCGGCTTCTTCGCCCACCGCGCGGCTTGGGCGGCGGCGGCGGGGATCGGTCTTCCTCAGCCCGTCGCGGTCGCGGCCGCGGGCGATGCCGCGGGCCTCAAGCGGATCCTCTCGGCCGACGTGGATTTCGTTATCGTGGATACTCCGGGCGCCGACACAGAGCTTTCCCGCGCCGCGCACCGATGCGCGGATCTGATTGTCACGCCGATGAACGACAGCTTCGTCGACTTCGCCATGCTCGGTGTGATCGACCCGGTCAGCCTGGAGCTGCTGCGTCCCAGTCTTTACGCCGAGACTGTATGGGAGGCGCGCAAGTTGCGGGCCGCGGAGCGCGGAGGGTCCATTGACTGGGTGGTGTTGCGCAACCGCCTGGCTTCCGTTGAACCTCGCAACCGGCGCCGCGTCGACGAGCGCCTCGCCGCGCTTTCCCGACGCGTTGGTTTCCGACCCATCGCCGGCCTGCGCGACCGGGTGATCTACCGCGAACTCTTTCCCTTCGGCCTGACCGTCGCCGACCTTTCGCCGAAGGTGCGTCCGGTGCAGGTTTCACTGACCCACGTCGCGGCGCGCCAGGAGCTGAGGATCCTGATGGGAGAACTGGGCTTAGCCGCGGCGCCCCGGTCCGCGGTGGCCGCGGAATAGACCCAAGAAGAGGGCGGGGTGATTGCAGTCTTCGCCCTGGGAGCGGCGGTGCTTGCGATATTGGTGTGGGCGGGCCGCCAGCCGGTGCGCCTGGCGGGTCCCTACAGGATTGCCCGCGCCTTGTTGGCGGCCATCGCCGCGGTGGCGGCCGTCGGCCTTGGCGTGCGCGGCGGATGGATCGCGAGCCTGGCGCTCGTCGCGCTTTCGGCGTGGCTCGCCGCAGGCGTGCGGCGACATCCAGCAAGTCCCGGACCGCGGCAGGCGAATGGCAAGATGAGCACGGACGAAGCCCGATCGATCCTGGGCGTCGGCCCCGCCGCGACCGCTCAGGAGATCGAAAGCGCTTACCGGCGCCTTATCCGCCGCGCCCACCCCGACCAGGGAGGGTCCAGCGGTCTCGCCGCACAGCTCAACGCCGCACGCGATCGCCTGTTGAAGTAGGCCGACCGATCCGCTCGATGCGAGAGTCGCGAAACGAGGCGCCGCTAGGCCGGTCCGTGGGCTTCGCAGGGGACGCCGCGACTCTTGACCGTCGAGCAGGCGTCCCTTGCGGCGGTTTCGGTGAGGCCGGAGAAGCGGGCGCTATAGGCGTGTCCCCGCCCTTCCACTCGGCCGGCCGAATCGTCGAAGAGGCGGGCGAAGCGGTGGGAGAGGGTATCGATCTGGGCCATGGCGGCGCGATGGCTCCTGAAAACTCCGACCTGAACCCACCAATCCTGTGCGCGTCGCGTAAATGGCGCGGCGGCGGCCGGCTCCGGAGCGGGCCGTCTGCCGAGGTCCGCCATCAGCATCGGGCGGCCCCTCAGGGCTGAGGCCATGGTGGGAGCGGTCGAAACCGGACCGGGACGGGCGGTGGCGCCGGTGAGGACGACGTCGATCGGATCCTCATCGGTGTCGCCTTGTTCCACCCGCATCGGCGGAAGGTAGCGGTAGGCTGGCGCGGGCTCGAACATGTTCTGGGCGACGAGAATCCTTTCGCCGCGGGCGCGGCGTTCGAGGACATCGAAACCGGTCAACAACAGGCCTTCGACATTGGAATTGCGGCCGGTTCCGGACGATTCGCCCATCACCACCGCGATCAGACGGTTGCCGTTGCGCATTGCCGACGCCGCCAGGTTGTATCCGGCGGCGTTGGTGAACCCCGTCTTCAGTCCGTCCACTCCGGGCATCTTTCCCAGCAGGTGGTTTGTGTTGACGAAGGTCCTGCCGCGGTAGGTGAACTGCTGCTGACTGAAGAAGCTGTAGTATTGCGGAAAGTCGCGAAGGATGGCGCGCGTCAGGATCGCCAGATCGCGAGCCGTGGAGACCTGGCGGCTGTCGGGAAGTCCGTTCGCGTTGACATACCTGGTGTTCGTCATCCCAAGTTGCTGCGCCTTGAGTGTCATCAGGGCGGCGAACCGCGATTCGGAGCCGCCGATTCGCTCGGATATAGCCACCGCCATGTCATTGGCCGAATGCACGGCCATGGCGTGCAAGGCGTCCTCCACCGTGATCATCTCCCCAGCCCGGAGTCCGAGCTTGGTGGGCGGTTGCGCCGCGGCGAGCGGAGAAACGACGACGAGGTCATTGAGGCGCAGCCGGCCCGAAGCCAGCGCGTCGAAGGCTAGATAGAAGGTCATCAACTTGGTGACGGAGGCGGGATAGCGCGGGCTGTCGGCTCGCTGCTGGTAGAGAACTTCGCCGGTCCGGGCGTCCATGACGATCGCCGTGTACTTCGGTTCGGCCATGGAAACGCGCGGCTCGGGCGTCTGAGCGCGAGCGATGGCCGGAGCGACCGCCGGCGATAAGGCGAGCAAGATCGCGACCAAGGCGTAGGCGAAGCGGCGGGAGAGCTGAATCATAAGCGGACTCCGGCGATAGCTGGAAACTCGAGGTGGGAGGGCCCGGCGGATCACCGACCCCCATTCCTTACCATGGGTTCAGGAGGGTTGCGCGAAGGTAAACAAGTGTTGAGCGGGGCCGGCCCAGGGAGCGCGGCTCCAGTCCGACAAAATGGTGCACTGCACAAAAAAATCGTTGACTTCCGCAATGCAGCATGAGATGGGGTCCGCGTTGCACTGGCCAACCTTGCCAAGCAACGGCCCCTTTTTTCTCTTCCAATCCGCCGACAACCGTTCCCAGGCCCCACCCAAGAACGTCCAGGAGACAACCCGATGGCCGCCGCCGAGACCACCAAGAATACCGCTGACGCCACCAAGGCTTCGACACGCGCAGCGAGCACGCCTCAACCCTTCGCCCTTGCCGGCGCCAAGGCCTTCCGCGAATCCATGGAAAAATCCATTGCCGCGGTGAGTGAGCTCAATGCCCAGTCCAAGAAGAATCTGGACGCCGTGGTCGCCTCCGCCACCGCCGCGGCGAAGGGCGCCGAGATCGTCGGCGCGCGCGCTATCGCCTATTCCAAGAGGTCGATCGAAGATCAGGTCGCGGCCGCCAAGACCATCGCCGGCGCCAAGAGCATGCAGGAGGCGTTCGAGCTTCAGACCTCTTTCGCCAAGACCGCGTTCGAAAGCTACGTGGCCGAGACTGGCGCGATGGCCGAGATGGTCGCCGCCTCGATGAAGCAAACCCTCTCGCCGCTCAACGAACGCCTCACCGCTCTCGTCGAACGCGTCCAGACAGCGCGCTGATCCCAAAGGGCCGCGCGCGGCGGCCTCGCCGCCTGATCGATAGGCGGCACCGAACAAGGAAGGCCCGGATCGTCGCGCGACGGCCGGGCCTTTTTCTTTCATCGTGGTCGCGGGCGCGCTAACAGTTCGCGCGATGACCGATCCGGAAACCCGCCTGCGCGGCCTTGGCCTGGCGCTCCCGACGCCGACGTCGCCTATCGCCAACTACGTTCCGTACGTCATCTGCGGAGCGATGATCCACATCTCCGGTCAGGTTTCTGTCGATGCCTCCGGCGGAATCAAGGGCGTGGTGGGAGAGGACCTCGATCTCGCCCAAGGTCAGGCGGCGGCCAGGCTTTGCGGCATCAATCTGATCGCCCAGATCAAGGCGGCATGCGCCGGTGATCTTCGCCGGGTGCGCAGGGTGGTGAGGCTCGGAGGTTTCGTGCAGGTCGGTGCGGACTTCTTCGACATTCCCAAGGTCGTCAATGGCTGTTCCGATCTCATGACCGAGGTCTTCGGCGACCTGGGCCGCCACGCGCGGTCCGCGGTCGGAGTCTATCGCCTGCCGCTGAACTTCGCCGTGGAGGTGGACGCCCTGGTGGAGGCCTCATGAAAGCGGTCTTTGGCGAAGCCTGGGATCGGCTGTTCGATCCGGCGATCGCCCACCGTGGCCTGTGGCGTCCCGACGGTCCGCCCGAGAACTCACTGGGCGCTTTCCAGGCGGCGTGCGCGGCCGGCTACGGCATCGAGTTGGACGTCCAGCTGTCAGCCGACGGCGAGGCCGTGGTCTTCCATGACGTCACTCTGCAGCGAATGACCGGCCAGAATGGGCGGATCGCCGATCATACGGCCGCGGACCTGGGGCTGATGCCATTGGCCGGGAGCGAGGAGACGATCCCGACGCTTGCTGACGCCCTCACCCTCATTGGCCATCGGGCGATGGTCCATATCGAGATCAAGATCCCGTATGGCGAGGTTGGGCCGCTCGAGCGCCGCGTGTGCGAGGTTCTGATCGACCACAACGGCCCGACATGCGTCATTGGTTTCAATCCGTACTCGCACGCCTGGTTCGCCGACCACCATCCGCAAATCCTGCGCGGCCTGGACAGCTACAGCTACGCCAACGGCGACGCCCGCCACTTGGCGCCGGAACTGCGGCGCTCCTACGCCAAGCTCGAGCACGTCCAGGTGGCGAGGCCACACTTTCTGGCGCTTGGCCTCGACATGCTGCCGAGCGCAAACGCCGAGAGATTTCGCAAGCGCGGAATGCCGATCATCGCCTGGACTGTTCGTAGCCCGCAGGAGTGGAACGCGGTGAAGGCCAGCTGCGACAATTTGATCTTCGAGGGCTTTGCCGCGTGACGGGCCTCAAGCCTGAAGTGCGCATCCACAGACGAATTTCGGAGATCGGGCGCGAAGCATGGAACGCCTGCGTCCGCGCCTCGGACGGCGGAGGTAATCCCTTTGTCCGCTACGACTTCCTCGACATCCTCGAGGAAAGCGGCTGCTCGACGCCGCGCACCGGATGGGCCTCGCAACATCTTACGGTGGAGAGCGACGACGGCCGGGTGGCAGCCGTGGCGCCGGTCTATCTGAAGTCACATAGCCAGGGTGAGTACGTCTTCGACCATTCCTGGGCCGATGCCTATGAGCGGGCCGGAGGACGCTACTATCCGAAGCTGGTGACGGCCTCGCCGTTCTCCCCGGTCACCGGTCCCAGACTGATGGTGCGCGACGGCGTGGACCAGAACCAAGCTCGGCGGTTGTTGCTGGCCGGCGGCCTCGGTCTCTGCGAGCGGTTCGGGGTCTCGACCTTCGGCGTCAATTTCCCGACTCAGGCGGAGTGGAAGTTCCTCGGCGCCCAGGGCCTGCTGCTACGCGAAAACCAGCAATATCACTGGTCCAACCCTGGATATGAAAGCTTCGAGGAGTTCCTCGGCGCCCTTTCCTCGGGAAGGCGCAAGACGATCCGCCGCGAGCGCCGTGAGGCGACCTCGGAGCTCGAGATCGCCGTTCTCAGCGGCGCGGACCTGACCGAGGACCATTGGGACGCCTTCTTCGCCTTCTACATGGATACCGGCTCTCGCAAGTGGGGACAGCCCTATCTCAACCGTCGGTTCTTTTCCCTGCTGGGCGAGCGAATGGCGGATGACGTCCTGCTCATCATGGCCAGGCGAGGTAGTCGGTGGATCGCCGGCGCACTGAACCTCATGAGCGACGACTGCGTCTATGGCCGCAACTGGGGCTGTCTCGAGGACGTCCCCTTCCTGCATTTCGAGCTCTGCTACTATCAGGCGATCGAGCAGGCCATTGAACGACGGCTATCGCGGGTCGAGGCCGGCGCCCAGGGCCAGCACAAGATCGCCCGCGGCTATCTGCCGACCGCCGTCTATTCGGCCCACTACATCGCCGATCCTGCGCTGCGAGCCGCGGTGGCGAGGTTCCTCGAAGAGGAGCGGCGGGCGGTTCACGGCGAAATGGATTGGCTGGCGGAGGAATATTCGCCCTTTCGGCAGGCAAACGGATGAGCGCGCCCGGCGGGGTGGGGACGGCGCCGTGGCCGCCCGAGGTCGAATTGATCGGCGAGCACGCGCGCCTGGTCCCGCTTTCCCAGGACCACTGCGCCGAGCTGGCGGAGGCGGTGAAAGACGGCGAAATGTGGAAGCTCTGGTACACCGGCGTCGCCGCGCCGCAGGAGATGGCCCAAGACATCGAGCGGCGACTGGACGCCCGGCTGAAGGGGATGGTGCTCCCCTTCACCGTCGTCGACGCCGCGAGCCGGCGGCCGGTGGGAATGACCACCTACATGAATATCGACGCCCTCAGTCGGAGGGTCGAGATCGGAGCCACCTGGTATCGCCGCTCGGTGCAGCGAAGCGGCGTGAACACTGAATGCAAGCTGATGCTCCTTCGTCACGCCTTCGAGTCGCTGCAGTGCATCGCGGTCGAGTTTCGCACTCACTTCTTCAACACCGCGAGCCGACGGGCCATCGAGCGCCTCGGGGCCAAGCTCGACGGGATTCTGCGCAGCCATAGCCTCAACCGCGACGGGTCTCTGCGCGACACATGCGTCTACTCCATCATCGCGAACGAATGGCCCACGGTGCGACAAAATCTGCTGTGGCGGCTCGAGGCGCCGCGAAGCTGATGATCAGATGGAGCGCAGAGATCCGCGCGACATTCGGATCGCCAGCCTCGGCGGCGCGGGAGCGTTCGGTGGATCTGACCGCAATGACTGGGAGCGCGCGGATCGAGGTTCTGGGCGGTCAACCGGGGATAGAGAGAGACGTCGCGTCAGGAAGCCTGCCAGGCTGATCGGAGGAGGGCGGCCAGCCGGGGGTGCAGGCCCGCGGAAGGTGCGAGCAAGAGAGAGCTCTTGAGGCGTTCGGACCAGGATTCATTTCGTGGCGACTCGAGGTCAGGGTCCGCGGAGGCAGGCAGGGCGAGGCCGAGCAAAGCGCCGCCGCCCTTCACCGGCTTGAGGGCCGCGAACTGAAATTCGCGAGCCCAGGCGGTATAGCCTTTGCGGGCCGTCTGGATGGCGCCCTCAAGGGCGCGCGCGCTTTCGTCCACCGCTTCGAAGATCGCGCGCGAGCAGGGATCGGTCCACAGTCCGTCGATCAGGGCTTGCGGATCGCTCCATCCGGCGGGGGCGCCGAACGCTTCGACGAGCACCAGGGCGCCGCGATTCTGCAGTAGGCCGTGGTTGTCCTTCAGCCATTTGAGCCGGGCCCGCTGACCGGTCTCGGGGCAGGTTCGGGCAATGGCCGTCCATTGGCCGAGAGTCTTGCCGGTGTCGCGCTCCAAGCCGGCGCGCACCGAAGCGAACCATTTCCGCTGTCGCTCGCTCAGTTGAGTGCTGGCCATGATAGAGATCATGGCGGCGCCCGGTCCGAAGAGGCAAGGCCATGAGTCTGGATGGAGCCTACGATCCCGCCAACATTTTCGCCAAAATCGTCCGCGGGGAAGCGCCGGCGGCGAAGCTGTTCGAGGATGACGCCACGCTCGCATTCCTGGACGCCTTTCCCCAGGCGCGGGGCCACGCCTTGGCGGTTCACAAGACTTCGACCGCCCGAAACCTCCTGGAGGTCGAGCGCTCCGCGCTCGAACGGCTCATCCTCACGGTTCAGCGAGTCGCCCTGGCCATACGCTCCGCTTTGAATCCCGAGGGGATCGTCGTCACCCAGTTCAACGGCGCGCTCGCCGGCCAGAGCGTCTATCACCTACACTTTCACATCATTCCCCGGTGGCCGGGCGAGCCGCTGGGTCGCCACGGCGCGGGCATGGCCGACCCCGTCGAACTGGCGGCGCTGGCGAAGCGGATCGCGGCGGAGATTTCTTAGCGCAGCGTACTCGAAGAGCGCTCTTCGCCTCGGCGCTGGTCGCGCCCTCTACGCGAAGGCGACGTGCGGCTCGGCGAGGGGCAGATGGATAGGGCTGCCCGGTCGCTGGCTGGCAATATCGGCAATGTGCGCGGTGGTCGGGGCGAAACAGGCCATGGCGGCGACGAACCGGCATTGCGCCCCGCTCCTGGTCAGGGCCGCGGGCGGATCGATCACTGTAACTCCACCGTGCCCGTCGCCGCTGGCGACGAAGGTCGAGCCGGTGTAGTCGCCTGACAGACGGATGTTGGCAGTGTGGGTCCCGTCCGTGACGGTAAGCGTTCCACCGCTCGTTGTGCCGCTGAAGGTGGCCGTGGTCGAACGGCTGAAGGCGATGTCGCGAAGGTCCAGAGAGGTCCCGGCGTTCGTGGAAAAGCCGGTGATGGTTCCGGTATAGCCCTGGGAATAGGCGAGTTCGAGCACGCCGGTCGATCCGGTGAAGGCGACGTTCTCGCTGAAACCGGACGCGAAGCTCAGATTTCCGCCGCTGATCACCGCGTGGCCCGAACCGGTGACCGCGCCGTTGACGGTCAGGTTTCCGCCATCCGCCATGAGAACGCCGGTGTTGCTGACCGCGCTGCGGATGGCGCCGCCGCCCGCTCCCGACGCCTCGATCAAGCCGGAGTTGGCGATGGTGTTGGCGCCGGTGTCGATGATCAGGGCCACCGCCAGATCGGCGTCGATGACGCCCTTGGCGCCAACGACCAGGGTGAGGTGGCCGTTGCCGACGTCTCCCGCTCCGGCGATGACGTTGTCGAGATTGTCGAGCGTCGCCGAGTCCGTCGCTCCGGTGATCTGGTTGGCGCTGTTGTTTTCCAGAACGACCCGGCCGCCGCCGCTCAGCGTGGCGTTGCTGGCGCCAACGATCAGTGTGGTCGCGGAGCCGTGCCCGCCCAGGGCGATCACACCGCTGTTGGTGATCGCTCCCTGAACGGTCAGGGCATCGCTGTTCCGGATCACGATTCGACCCTGGATGGTCACTGCGGAGCCCGTCCCGTCCAGGATGCTGCCGCGATCTCCGGTGACGATCTGGCCACCGCTCAATGTCTGGAGCGTACCTTCGTAGATGTCGGCGCTGGTCAGGGTCACCGTCGCGCCCGCGCCCTGGGCGAGGATCGTTGAGCCGATCTGGCCGTTGTACACAAACGACGACTTGATGATCAGATTGCCGCCGGCCGATTCTATCAGGCGATTGTTGGTGATCCATATGCCGGAGGTATCGAGCGTCAACGAGCCCGCGACCGTCTCGATTATGCCGGAGTTGGTCAGCTGCATCCCGGGACTACCGATGGCGCTCGCACCCTTGGAGCGGTCGATGATGTTGCCATTGTTGTCAAAATAACTGTTCTTGGCGTTTGACGTTATGTTGCTTGCCGCGCCATTGAAGTCCATTTCGCCGGAGAAACCGATGCTGGGTGGGTAGTAGGCGCCGCTGAGCAGAAGGTGGGCGCCGTCGAGAGCCAGAGTATTGACAGAGAGGCCTCCCCCGAAACTGAGCGCCAGCGTCGCTCCGTTTGTAATCTTGACCGCGCCTTTGAAATTTACATCCGAGGCGATGCCGAACACGCTGAACGTGCTACCACCAGTGATATCGAGTTGGGCGCCCGCGTCCGAGGAGATAGCGTTCACCTGTTCGTTCGAGGAGACGGTGACGGTATAGGCGGCGCCTGGCGAATCGGCGAGGTACGCTGCATCGTCCGGACCGGGCGCGACGCCCCCGATCCATTTTCTCGCTGTGTTGAAGTTTCCGCTGAGCGGCTTGGCCCAGTTGATCACCGCCATGTTCGTCGATCCTGATTGTCGAGCGGCCAAAGTCATCGGTCTCATAGCGCTCTCTCGACCAGCATGTCACCGAACTTGCGGATGGGCGGCGGAACGGGTCGGCCCATTTTCGTTCCTCCTCCGGCGCGGCCGGGGGACCGCGTAGCGGTGCAGGGCGCGCGGAGCCTCGAGGCGCTTACGCCAGCACCGGTTCCTCGGCGTCGGGCTCGCCGACGGTGACGGGCGTTTCTGGCGTCTTTTCCTCGAACTCGAAGGCGAGCTTCCCGTCCCTGAGGACGACCTTGACGTGCCCGCCCTTGGCGAGGCGGCCGAACAGGATGTCGTCGGCCAAAGGACGCTTGATTTCCTCCTGGATAACCCGCGCCAAGGGCCGGGCGCCGTAGAGCTCGTCGAAACCGTTCTTGGCCAGCCAGTCGATGGCCTCGTCGGTGGTCTCGATGGTGACGTGACGGTCGGCGAGTTGCGCCTCGAGCTGGAGAACGAACTTCTGGACCACCATCCGAATCACATCGGGTGTCAGGGCCTTGAAGCCGACGATGGCGTCGAGGCGGTTGCGGAACTCCGGGGTGAACAGGCGTTTGATCGCCTCTTCGTTCTCGCCCTCGACCTTGCCGCGGCCGAAGCCGATCGAGTTGCGTTGGGCGTCCGAGGCCCCGGCGTTCGTCGTCATGATCAGGATGACATTCCTGAAATCCACCTTCTTGCCGTTGGCGTCGGTGAGCACCCCGTGGTCCATGACCTGCAGAAGGATGTTGTAGACGTCCTGGTGGGCTTTCTCGATCTCGTCGAGCAGCACGACCGCGTGCGGGTGCTGGTCGACCGCGTCGGTGAGCAGCCCGCCCTGATCGAAGCCCACGTAGCCGGGAGGCGCCCCGATCAGGCGGCTCACGGTATGCCGTTCCATATATTCGCTCATGTCGAAGCGGAGCAGTTCGATTCCCAGGGTGAGGGCGAGCTGGCGGGCGGTTTCCGTTTTCCCCGTGCCGGTGGGACCGGAGAAGAGGTAGCAGCCGATGGGCTTGCCGGCGTCCCGAAGGCCGGCGCGCGCCATCTTCATCGCCGAGGACAGCTGCCTGATTGCGTCCGCTTGGCCGAACACCGCGCCGGTGAGATCGGTTTCGAGTTGCTTCAAGGCCTCGGTGTCGGACTTGGAGACCGACTTGGGCGGGATGCGCGCGATCTTGGCGACCACCGTCTCGATCTCCTTCAGACCGATGATCTTGCGGCGGCGCGCCTCGGTGACCAGCATCTGCGATGCGCCGGCCTCGTCGATCACGTCGATGGCCTTGTCCGGCAACTTGCGATCGGTGATGTACTTCGCCGACAGTTCCACGGCCGCGCGGAGGGCCTCGGAGGTGTATTTCAGTTTGTGAAATTCCTCGTAGTAGGTCTTGAGACCCTTGAGGATCTTGACCGTGTCCTCCACCGAGGGTTCGTTGACGTCGATTTTCTGGAACCGGCGGACCAGGGCGCGGTCCTTCTCGAAGTGTTGGCGGAACTCCTTGTAGGTCGTCGAGCCCATGCACCTGAGGGTCCCCGAGGCGAGGGCGGGCTTGAGCAGGTTCGAAGCGTCCATGGCTCCGCCGCTTGTCGCCCCGGCGCCGATGACGGTGTGGATCTCGTCGATGAACAGGATCGCCCCTTCCTGGCGCTCCAGCTCCTTGATCACCTGTTTCACCCGCTCCTCGAAATCACCGCGGTACCGGGTGCCGGCGAGCAGGGCCCCCATGTCGAGACTGAAGATCGTCGATGCGGCCAGCACCTCTGGGACCTGATGGCTGATGATCTTGCGGGCCAGGCCCTCGGCGATCGCGGTCTTGCCTACGCCGGGATCTCCAACCAGCAACGGATTGTTCTTGTTACGCCGGCAAAGAATCTGGATGCACCGCTCGACCTCGCTCATGCGGCCGATCAGCGGGTCCACCTTCCCCTGTCGGGCCTTCTCGTTGAGGTTGATGCAATAGGCTTCGAGCGCCTCGCCGCCCGTCTTGACGGGGGGTTTTTCCTCTTCTTCGCCGGCGGGCTTCGGAGGCCGCGGTTCCGAGGCGCCAGCCTTCTTGGCGATGCCGTGGGCGATGAAGTTGACCGCGTCGTACCGGGTCATCTCCTGCTGTTGCAGGAAATATGCGGCATGGCTCTCGCGTTCGGAAAAGATCGCGACCAGGACGTTGGCCCCGGTCACGTCGTCACGGCCAGAGGACTGAACGTGGATGACGGCGCGCTGAATCACCCGTTGAAAGCCGGCGGTGGGCTTGGCGTCCTCGGCGTCGTCGACGATCAGCGATTTCAGTTCGTTGTCCACGTAATGGACGAGGTTCTTCTTGAGGGCTGTAAGATCGACTTCGCAAGCGCGCATCACCCCCGCCGCGTCATTGTCGTCTATCAGCGACAGGAGCAGATGCTCCAGGGTCGCGTATTCGTGCTTGCGCTGTTTCGCATAGGCGACCGCGCGGTGCAGGGACTCTTCCAGGTTACGCGAAAACGACGGCAATGACGGCCTCTCAATCCTTTTCCATGGTGCACTGCAATGGGTGCTGGTGCCTGCGGGCGGTTTCGATCACCTGGGCGACCTTGGTTTCAGCGACCTCATAGGTAAAAACACCGCATACGCCGACTCCGTTCTGGTGGACGTGGAGCATGATGCGAATCGCAGTCTCTCTCGATTTGTTGAAAAAACGCTCCAGAACGTAGGTGACGAACTCCATTGGCGTGTAGTCGTCGTTCAGAATCAATACGCGATACATGGCGGGCTTCTGGGTCTTCGTCTTCGTCTGGGTGACGACGGCCGTACCCGCGCCGATAACCTGATCTCCCTGCTGCTTGTCAGCCACGACGGCTCTCCAAGGCGTTGGGTCTCGCCCCCTTCGCACGATTAGATATGCCAGCTTGCCTCCATTGAAAGGCCCCTTTCAAGCGCTGCGTTGTTTCAGCGCGGCCGACGGCCGGCGGCGCCTCCCTCGAGGCTGCGCCCGCTCATCAGCGCGGCATCGCCAAAACGCGCACGGAGGGCGTCGGCGGTCCGCTCGCCGATCAGGGCTCGCCGCTCCTCCGAGCCGAACAGGTCGGCTGGCGCGCCGAAGGCTTCCTGGAGTTCTGAGAGGCCAATGCCGATCAGGCGGTAGGCGGCCCCGGCGGCCTCCAGGCGCAGGAGGGCCCGGCCGGCGGCGAAGAGGGTCTTCGCCGTCTGCGTTGCGGCGCCCAGTGTGCGCCTGCGGGTGACGATCCTGAAGTCCGCCAGTCGCAGCTTCAGGGTGACGACGCGGCCGGCGCTCGCCTCGGCGCGGGCGCGGCGGGCGACCTTCTCGCACAGCGGCCAGAGTCGTTTCTCGAGCTGCGGTACGGCGGCGAGATCCTCATCGAATGTCGTCTCGGCGCTGATGCTCTTGCGCGGCGACGCCGGATCGACACGCCGATCGTCGCGCCCCTGCGCGAGCTTCGCCAGCCTGAGGCCGCCCGCGCCGAACTTCTGGGCGAGGACGCCGGCGTCGGCTCTGGCGAGGTCGCCGACCGTGGCGAAACCCTGGTCTGTCAGCGCCTTGGCGAACGCTGGCCCGACGCCGGGCAGGATCGAGACTGGCCGGGGAGCGAGGAACGCCTTGGCCCCGGCCGCGCCGATGACCGCGAATCCGCGGGGCTTGTCGAGATCTGAGGCGATCTTGGCCAGGAACTTGGAGGGGGCGAGCCCGATCGACACGCCCAGGCCGATCTCGCGCTCGATTCGCCCTTGCAGGCGCGAAAGAACCACCGCCGCCGGCGCCTGGTGCAGCAGCGCCGTGCCGGAAAGATCGAGCCACGCCTCGTCGAGGGAGAGCGGTTCGACCATGGGCGTGAGTTCGCGCAGGGCGGCCATGATCCGCGCGCTCTCGGCGCGGTAGCGGCGGAAATCCGGGGGCAGGATTACCGCCTGCGGGCAAAGCGTCCTCGCCTTGAACATCGGCATCGCCGAGCGCACGCCGAAGGTGCGGGCGATGTAACAGGCGGTGGTGACCACGCCGCGAACGCCGCCGCCGACGATCACCGGTTGGTCCGCCAGTTCAGGCCGGTCGCGCTTTTCCACCGAGGCGTAGAAGGCGTCGCAGTCCAGGTGGGCGATGCAGAGCTGGTCGAGTTCGGGGTGGGTGACGATGCGGGGCGAGCCGCAGGCCAGGCATCGCCCTTTGCGCGGCTCGACCATCTCCGCGCAGTCACGGCAAAGGCTGCTCATGGCAGGGGCCACAGCCACGCCGCCCCGCGCACGCCCGATGAATCGCCGTGCATCGCCCGAACGACCGGGGTGGTGAAGACGTCGGAGAAGACGTGCCGGCCGATGACCGGGGGGAGGCGTTCGTAGAGCTCCGAAACGTTGGACATTCCGCCGCCCAGAACAATCACGTCCGGGTCGAGGATGTCGCAGATGACCGTCAGAGCGCGGCCAAGTCGATCGACGTAGGCTTCGAAGGCCGCGATCGCGCCTGTTTCGCCCCCGCGGCCTCGCTCCATGATCTGGTCGCCGCTGAGGCGAAGGCCGGTCCGCTGCGAATAGTCAGCGCAGAAGGCCGAGCCGGAGACCCAGGTTTCCAGACAGTCGATTCGTCCACACCAGCAGGTGTGCGCGCCCCGCTCCCGCCTGGTCGGCCAGGGCAGCGGACTGTGGCCCCATTCTCCGGCGATCCGATTGTGGCCCTCGACCGGCTGTTGGTCCACGCAGAGGCCACCGCCGCAACCGGTCCCCAGAATGGCGCCGAACACCACCCGCGCGCCGTCTCCGGCGCCGCCGATCGCCTCGGACAACACAAAGCAGTTGGCGTCGTTCTGGACCCTGATCGGTCGACCGAGCACCCGTTCGAGATCCTCGCGAAACGGGCGCTCGGCGAGCCAGGTGCTGTTGGCGTTGCGCAGCAATCCGGTGCGCGGCGACAGGGACCCCGGCATTCCCACGCCGACGCTCGCCTCGCTCACTCCCGCAAGGCGCTGCGCCTCGGCGACGAGCCGCGCGATGGTCGCCAGCGCCTCCTCATAGACCTGTGGGGTGGGCGAGCGGACCCGCGAGATGAAGTTGCCGGCGCGGTCCACGCCCGCCGCCTCGATCTTCGTGCCGCCCAGGTCCACTCCGATGCGGATCATCTTGAACCTGAAGGGCCTCCCTGGCTCAAATCCCCACCGCCTGGGCGATTGCCTCGGAGAGGTCCGGCCAGTCGTCGATGCGCCGGTGGCGAGCTAAGTCGGCGAAGGCCAGGGCGCGAAGGCGTTCGTCGGCCACCATCTGGAAACGATGCACCGCCGGCGCCGCTTGCGCCACCGATTCGAGGTTTGAGAGCAAATCGTCGACGAATGCCGCCGGCCGAGTGGTTCGAGCCGCCAGCGCCGCGACCGCCGGTCCCTTGGGGCCGGCGCCGACGATCAACGGATAGGGAAAACCGCTCTCGGCCAACCACCTCGCCCTGGCCTCGCGACTGTGTTCCGGCGCGTTGGTGAGGATCACGATCGAGGCGGAGCGAGCGAGGCGCGCGAGGCCGTCCGCCGCGCCCGGCGCGGCCTCGATCGCCTCCACGTGGGTCTCGAAGAAGCGGTCGAAAAGTCGCCTGCCGGACGCGAGGTCCAGATGCTCGGCCTCTCCGGGACGAAATATGCTCTGGAAGAGCGCGTAAGTGGTGAGGCGCATCTCCAGGCCCTGGGCGCCGAGGAACCTCTCGAAGCCCCGCATGAACATCGCCAGAACCTCGTCGACGTCGACCACCACGAGGGGCGCGGCGGGGTCGATCGGCGCGCCGGCTATCTCGGAAGGCAGGATGGGAAGGGGCGGGGCGGGCGTGGGGCTAACCGGGGCTTAAGGATATTGGTGTGTCTAGCGGGGTGAAACTCGGGGTCGGGGGCGACTCGCAAGGACCCGGAAACGCTCATGTCTGCAGGTTCGGCTCCGAAGAAGGTCCTGATCGTCGAGGACAACGAGCTGAACATGAAGCTGTTTCATGATCTGCTCGAGGCCCAGGGCTACCAGATCCTGCAGACCCGCGAAGGTCTGGAGGCGCTCACTCTGGCCAGAGAACATCGGCCGGATCTCATCCTCATGGATATTCAACTGCCTGAAATTTCCGGCCTCGAGGTCACCAAGTGGCTCAAGGAGGATGACTCGCTGGCGCACATTCCGGTCGTGGCGGTCACCGCCTTCGCCATGAAGGGCGACGAGGAGAGAATCCGCGAAGGGGGCTGCGAGGCCTACCTCGCCAAGCCGATCGCCGTCGCACCTTTCCTTGAAACGATTCGCCGATTGCTGGAGTAAGTCCATGACCGCCCGCATTCTGGTGGTCGACGACATCGGCGCGAACGTCCGTCTGCTGGAGGCCAAGCTAGCCGCGGAATACTATCAGGTGTTCACGGCGGATGATGGTCCGACCGCCCTGGTGGCGGCGGCGCGCGATCGCCCCGACGTCATCCTGCTCGACGTGATGATGCCAGGAATGGACGGGTTCGAGGTCTGCCGGCGGCTGAAGCACGACGAGGCGACCAGGCACATTCCGGTGGTCCTGGTGACCGCGCTCGACGGCCGCGCCGACCGGATCGCCGGCCTCGAGGCGGGGGCCGACGAGTTCCTGACCAAGCCGATCGCGGATCTGATGCTGTTCGCGCGGGTCAAGAGCCTCACCCGTCTGAAGATGGTGGTCGACGAGTTGCGCCAGCGCGAGGCCTCCGGGCGGCGACTGGGCGTCGCTGCGGCGACCACCAAGCTCGGCGGGACCGGCGGCAGAATCCTGATCGTCGACGATCAGGAACGCCAGGCGACGCGGATTGCCGCCGAGTTGGCGGAGGAGCATCGACCCATCGTGGAATCCGACCCGGAAAAAGGCCATCTGAGCGCCCGCGGTCCTATCGACCTGGTGATTGTCAACGCCACCGCCAAGGGCTTCGACGGGCTGCGCTTCGCCGCGCAGGTGCGCTCTGACGAGACAACCCGCCACCTGCCGATCCTGGGGGTAGTCGATCCCGACGACCGAGTGCGCTTGGTCAAGGCGCTGGAGATCGGCTTCAACGACGTCATCGCCCGGCCGGTCGATCCCCAGGAACTCGCCGCGCGCGTCCGCAGCCAGATCAAGACCAAACGATACGCCGACCTCCTGCGCAATCACCTCGACCACAGCCTGGAGCTGGCGGTCACCGATCCGCTCACCGGCCTTCACAATCGACGCTACATGGAGAGCCAGCTCGAAGCCTTGGTGGAGCGCGCCGTGCGCGGTGGGGAGCCGGTGGCGGCCCTGATGATCGATCTTGATCACTTCAAGCATATCAACGACAGCTTCGGCCATGACGCGGGGGACGAAGTGCTGCGGGTGTTCGCGGTTCGGCTGGCCTCGAACGTCCGGGCGATGGACTTGGCCTGCCGCTACGGCGGCGAAGAGTTCATGGTGATCATGCCCGACACCCGGCTTGCCGACGCCGAGAAGATCGCCGAGCGCATCCGCATTCACGTCGCCGGATCGCCGTTCAAGGTCGGCGCCGAGAACAATCTGCTCGATGTGACGATTTCGATCGGAGTGGCGGCCACCCTGGGCGCGGGCGACGGCGCCGGGGCGTTGCTCAAAAGGGCCGACAGGGCAGTCTATGAAGCCAAGGCGGCGGGCCGCAACATGGTGATCGCGAGGGCCGCCTGAGCTGGCGAGTCTTCGGACGATCCGGGCGCTGCGCCTCGGCCTACTTTATCTTGCCCTCCCGGAATTCCACGTGCTTGCGCACGACGGGGTCGTATTTCTTGACGACCATTTTCTCGGTCATGGTCCGGGCGTTCTTCTTGGTGACGTAGAAGAACCCCGTGTCCGCCGAGGAATTGAGGCGGATTTTGATCGAAGCCGGTTTTGCCATGGCGCAAGCCCAATCATCGCCGGCAGATACGGCGTGTCAAAAGACGGAAGGGCGCGGACCATAGGGAGAGGCGGCGTCAAGTCAATGTCCGGGATCGGCGCATATGAGACGGCGGGGCCTCTGAGGCTGGTCGAGCTGCGAGCTCCAGGACGAACATGGTGAGGCTGTTTCACTTCAGCGATGACCCGGCGATCAAGGTCTTCGAGCCCAGGCCGATCCGGGTCCCATCTGAGCGGGCGCCGGGACGGGCATGGCTCAACGGGCCGCTGGTGTGGGCCGTCGAGCAGAGACGCCAGGCCATGTATCTTTTCCCGCGCGACTGCCCGCGTATCCTGATCTGGGCGACCGAGACGACGACGGCGATGGACCGCCGACGCTGGTGGGGTGACTCCGCCTGCGCCATGGTCGCCCACATGGAGCGCGCCTGGCTCGCGCGTGTCGAAGCCGCGGCGATCCATCGTTACGAGCTTCCGGCGCGCCATTTCGAGGTCTTGGATGACGCGGGCATGTGGGTTGCGCGGCGAGCCGTCGAGCCGACGGCGATGGAGACGATCACCAATCTGCCCGCCGCATTGGCGGGCGAGGGAGTGGAACTCCGCCTGCTGGACGACCTGACGCCGCTGAATGCGGTGTGGCGGTCCACGGTGCACGCGAGCGGAGTGCGCCTGCGCAATGCGCGGCAATGGGACCGATAGTGTCCGCCAGATTTGCGAAGCACGGGCGGACGTCGACAGAAACGGGCTTCGATCCGAGGGCGGCGGCGAAATCACTCGACGTGCATTGTCGCTCTTCACTCTGCAAATCCTCGACCGCGGTTGGACCCCGGGCGTTCCGCTTCACAGTTGAACGCACAGCCGATTGACCCGGCCCGCGGGTTGGGCTTCCATGCCCCGCCGCGCGAGGTCTCGCCGGTGGGGGCCTTCCCATGAACCGGAACTTGGCGGCGGCGGCGATCGCGGCGCTGGTTGTGGGCTTTGGAGGCGGCTTCCTGGCCGCCAAGGGATTCGATGGCGCGTTTGCGCCCCGTGGCTTCGGCCCGGGCGCGACCCAGGGCGGAACTCTGTGGTCCCTTTTCGGCAAGCTTCGAGCGGCCGGCGCGCCGCGCCGCGGCGTCCCCAAACCCGAGGGCTTCGCGGTATGGAAGAGCCGGCTCGACACTTCCGGCGCACAGCCCCTGGCCTGCATCCAGCTCACTCGCGCCCTCGACCCGGCCAAGACATATTCCGACTACGTGCTCGTTTCGCCGGACCTCGGCCACCCTGCCGCGGTGTCGGCCAAGGACGACCAGCTCTGCGTGGGTGGCATCGGCTTCACCGGCCGCCACATCACCCTGCTCAAGGGCCTGCCCGATCGGGACGGCGACACGCTGGCCGCGAACGCGGATGTCGATTTCACCAGTGGCGACAAGCCGCCCTATGTTGGCTTCGCCGGCCAGGGGGTGATCCTTCCCCGCGATGAATCCGACGGCGTCGGTATCGAGACCGTCAACGTCGGCAAGCTCGCGATCGAGGTTTGGCGGGTGGCGGACCGCAACCTGGTGCGCAAGTCGATCAGCGCTCCCGATCCTACCCCCGAGGGCGAGTATGCCGACGACTCCGGCGACGACAGCCCCGACGACGAGGGGCGAGTGGTCTGGAAGGGGTTCATCGCCGTCAGGGGCGACCCCGGCGCCAAGACGACCACGGTGTTCCCCCTTGGCGCCGTGCTCAAGGAAATGGCCCCCGGCGGCTACGTGATCAAGGCCAGGGATGCCTCGGGCGGCCGCGACCTGGCTCAGAAGAACGATGAGAACACGCGCCCGGCCCAGGCCCGGCGTTGGGTGATGTTCACCGACATGGCGCTGATCGCCTACAGCGGCGCACAGTCGCTGGACGTGGTTGTCCGATCTCTCAAGACGGCCAGGACCTTGGGTGGCCTCAACGTCGCCCTGATGGCCAAGGACGGCGAGACCCTCGGGCTCGGCCGCTCCGACGCGTCCGGCCGGGTCAGCTTCGCCCACGCCCTGCTCTCCGGCGAGGGCGCCAGCGCGGCCAAGGTGGTCATGGTCTATGGACCGCAGGGCGATCTCGCGGTCCTCGATCTCGAACGTTCGCCAGTCGATCTGTCGAAACAGGGCGTAGGCGGGCGCGAGCCATCCGGGGCGCCGGCCGACATCACCGCCGGCCGGACAGCCAAGACCGCGGTCGACGGATACATCTACGCCGACCGCGGCATCTACCGCCCGGGCGAGCGCATTCATCTGAGCGCCTTGGTGCGTGATCGCGATTCCAAGGCGGTGAACGACCGCAAGGGCTACATTGTCGTCAAGCGGCCTTCCGGCGTGGACTTCAGGCGCTATGTCTTCGGCGACGCCGCCGGCGGGGCGGTCGTCGCCGACGTCGACCTGCCCAAGAGCGCGCCGCGCGGCCACTGGACCGCGGAGTTGCATATCGACGGCTATGACGACCCCGCGGGGACCCTGTCCTTTTCGGTCGAGGATTTCGTCCCTCAGCGCCTCGCGGTGACCACCGAGGGCCGGCCAGAAACGCCGGTGATGGCGGCCGAAACGCGGGCGGTGGATGTCACGGCGCGGTTCCTATACGGCGCGCCGGGAGCTGGTCTGCAGACCCAGGGCGAGGAGAGGGTGCGCCTCGACCCCAATCCGTTCCCGCAATACCTCGACTACAGGTGGGGCGACGAGGTCAAGCCGTTCGCGGAGAAGTTCGTCGAACTGGGTTCGACGGTGACCGACGGGGCGGGGCGCGCCACGCTCGCCGTGGCGACCGCGGCGGCCGGCGACACCGCCGATCCGCTTTCGGCGGCCGTGACGGCCTCGGTGTTCGAGCCGGGTGGACGGCCGGTTCGCGAGGGCCTGACCCTGAAACTTCGCCCTCGACCGCTCTATCTCGGCGTCAAGGTCGAGGAGGGCGAGGCTTCGGGCGATCGAGCTCCGCCGGTCAGCCTCGACGTCATCGCCGTCGACGCCGCTGGCCGCCGCGCGCCTGCGGTCGCCACCTACACTCTGATCACCGAGAACTGGAACTACGACTGGTTCCAGCAGGACGGGAAGTGGCAGTGGCGGCGCTCCAGCCGCGACGTGGTGGTCGCCAAGGGCCAGATCAACATCAACGGGACCGCCCCGGCCCGGCTGACCCGACGCCTTGCCTGGGGCGACTATCGCCTGGAGGTCGAGGGGCCGGGGGGGGCGAGGACCGTGCGCCGCTTTTCGTCCGGCTGGGGCGCGCCAGCCGAAGATGTCGAAGCGCCCGACACGGTGCGGGTCAGCTCTGGCACCAAGACCTACGCCCAGGGGGACACGATCGAGGTGGCGATCAAGGGCCCCTACGAAGGCGAAGCGCAGATCGCCGTGGCCACTGATCATCTGATCGATTTCAAGACCATGCACATCGGCGCCGGCGGCGGGGTCGTCCGGCTGAGAACGTCGGCCGCCTGGGGCGGGGGCGCCTATGTGCTGGTGACGATCATCCAGCCGCGTGATCCAGTGGCGACGCCGCTGCCGCGGCGGGCGCTCGGCCTGGTCTATGTGCCGCTCGATCCCAAGGGTCGGCGGCTGACGGTGGACATCGGCACGCCGGCGAAGATCGACTCGCGGGCGCCGGTGACGGTGCCGATCGCGGTCAAGGGCCTGGGCCTGGGTCAAAGCGCCTATGTCACGGTGGCGGCGGTCGACGAAGGGATTCTCGCCCTGACCAAGTTCGAGAGCCCCGATCCGATGAAGTGGTACTTCGGCAAGCGCGCCCTCACCGTGGACTATCGTGACGACTACGGCCGTCTGATGGATCCCAACCTGGGGGCGCCGGCCAATGTCGACTTTGGCGGCGACGAACTCGGCGGCGAGGGCCTCACGGTGACCCCCACCAAGACGGTCGCCCTGTGGTCGGGAGTAGTTAAAACCGGCGCCGACGGCCGGGTGACGGTCAAGCTCCCGGCGGGTGATTTCAACGGCGAACTCCGAATCATGGCGGTGGCCTGGACCGAAAGGGCGGTGGGCAGCGGGGCCACCCCGATGACCGTGCGCGAGCCGGTCGTCGCCGACCTCAACCTTCCGCGCTTCCTGTCGCCTGGCGACAAGCCCATGGCCACGCTGGAGTTGCACAATCTGGAAGGCAGGAGCGGCGACTACACCGCGTCGACGTTCGCCACCGGCGGCATCGCGGCGATGTTCAAACAGGTCTTCCACCTCCTGCTCGGCCAGAGGGTCGCGCAGCACATCCCCTTTGCGGCGCCTTCCCGGACCGGCCTGGGCAAGGTCGGCTTCCAGGTTACCGGCCCCGGTTTCTCGACGGCCAAGGACTATGACATCCAGACCCGTCTCGGCTGGGGACCGCTGGTGCGCGCGACCACTGAACTGCAAACTCCTGGCCAGGCCTACACCCCGCCCGCGTCGCTGCTCTCGGGCCTGGCGGCCGGCGATGTCGAAATGCAGATCAGTTACTCCCCGTTCAAGGGATTCGACCCGGCGACCATCGCGCTTTCCTTGTCGCGCTACCCTTACGGCTGCACCGAACAGCTCGTCTCCACCGGCTATCCGCTGCTCTACGCCGGCGAGGTTTCCACCGATCCGCGGATCCGCCGTGGCCTGGCCGACGCCGTGGGCAAACTCATCGATCGGCAGAGCCTGGATGGCGCCTTCGGTCTTTGGCGGGTCGGCGACGGCGAGGCCGACCCGTGGCTGGGGGCTTACGCCACGGACTTCCTGGTAGAGGCCAGGACGCAAGGCGCGCCGATCTCCGACGATGTCATCGACCGCGCCCTTACCGCCATGCGTCAGATCAGCCGGCCAGAGGGATTCGCATCGGTCGCCTATCGCCTCGACTATCCCGACTGGTGGGCTGGCGGCAAGGACGCCTCCAAGGCGGTGACGCGGCGCATGCGTTCGCGCGCCTCGGCCTATGCCCTCTACATCCTGGCCAAGGCCGGCCGGGGCGACCTTCCGCGCCTGCGTTGGTGGCACGATGTGCAGATGGCCAACGAAGCCTCGCCACTCGCCATGGCGCAGATCGGCGCGGCCCTGGCGTTCATGGGCGATCACGCTCGAGCCCGTTCGGCGTTGCGTCGCGCGGCGGCTGCGCTTGGCTACCGGGATGAGCAAGACTCCTATCAGAGCCCGTTGCGTGATCTCGCGGGCGTCATTTCCCTGGCTTACCAAGCCGGCGAACTGGAGCTCGCGCGCAGCCTGCAGACCCGACTGGACGGCTCTGTCAGCGATCCCGATCGGCTCAACACCCAGGAGGAGGCGCGCCTGCTCGAGGCCGCGCACTTCATGTTCAAGGCGGCCGGCGCGATCCGAATCGACGCCACCGGCGTCGTTCCGCTGACCGCCGCCGCTGGCTCGCCTCGGTGGTCCGTCGGCAGGCTGGCGAGCGCGAAATTCGTCAACCGCGGGTCCGGGGCCCTGTGGCGTACGGTGACGGTGCGCGGAACGCCCATCCAGGCCCCCGGCGCATCGTCCAGTGGGCTGTCGGTGACCAAGACCTTCTACAGCATGACCGGCGGCTCGGTGAACCTCGCCGGCCTCAAGCAGGGTGATCGGCTGATTGTGCGGGTCTCCGGCCAGTCCGCCCAGGGCCGCACCCTCGCCCTGGCGGTGAACGACGCCCTTCCGGCCGGCCTGGAAATCGAGACGACCCTTGGTCCGGACGATGCCAAGACCGGTCCGTTCAAGTTCCTGGGTGAACTCACAACGGCGGATGTTCAGGAAAGCAGGGACGACCGCTATGTCGCGGCCCTGTCCCTTGGCGGCTCCAAACCCTTCGCTTTCGCCTATGTCGCTCGAGCGGTTACCCCGGGCGACTTCTTCCTTCCCGGGGCCGAGGCCCTCGACATGTATCACAGAAGCATTTCAGGCCGCACGGCAAGCGGCCGGCTCGTGGTCTCGCCCGCGGGGTGACGAGAGGTGTCAGGCGGATCGGAAACCCTCCCTCCCCTCCATGGGGAGGGTGGACCGCGAAGCGGAACGGGTGGGCCTTTCCCCCGACCCTTCCGTCTCGGCGCTCGCGCGTCGATCCACCTTCCCCATGAAGGCGAAGGAGGCGAGGCGGCGCGGGTTCGATCGATTCCGTTGGTCCTGATCGGTCTGCTGGTCCTTGGCCTCCTCCTCGTCGCCCTCGACGCGGCCTTCCCACCCGATCTGGCCCGTGGCGAGCGTTCGTCGCCGGTGGCTCTCGATCGGCGCGGGGCATGGCTGCGCGCCTTGCCGGTGGAGAGTGGCCGGTGGCGTATCCGGGCCGATCTGGCGCGCACCGATCCGCTGTTCCTGGCCCGGCTGACGAGGATCGAGGATGCCCGGTTCGCCTGGCATCCTGGGGTCGATCCCCTTTCCGTGGCGCGCGCGGCCCTCTCCGCGGTGATCCACGGGCGGATCACATCGGGCGCATCCACTCTCACCATGCAGACCGCCCGTCTGCTCACCCCTCACCGTCGCACCTTCTCAGCCAAACTCATCGAGATGCTTCGCGCCATCCAGCTCGAGGCGCACTTCTCCAAGCGACAGATCCTGGCCCTCTATCTGACCCTGGCGCCCTATGGCGGTAACCTGGAGGGGGTTCGCGCCGCCAGCCTCGCCTATTTCGGCCATGAGCCTTCGAGCCTGACCGATGCCGAGCAGGCGATGCTCATCGCCCTGCCGCAAGCGCCGGAGTCGCGCCGGCCGGACCGGCGACCCGCGGCGGCGCGCGCGGCCCGGGCGGCTGTGCTGGCCAGGATGGTTCGCGCCGATCTCATCGACGCCGAGGCGGCGGCGGAGGCCAATGCCGAGCCGATCCCACACCGCAGGCCCTTTCCGGTTCTGGCTTGGCACGCCGCCGGAGAGCAGGCCCGCGCAACGCCGCTGGGCCAAGCCTCGGTGGTCACCACGATCGACGCGGTCCTGCAGCGCCGGCTGGAGGGCCTGGCCGCCCAGACCGCACGCGCTCAGGGAGCGCGGGGCGCGGTGGCGATCCTGGTCGTCGAGACCGCGTCGCGGGCGGTGCGCGCCGCCGTCGGGTCGGCGGGCCTGGATCGCCCCGGCGGCTGGATCGACATGACCAGAGCGCTGCGCTCGCCGGGCTCGGCTCTCAAGCCCTTGATCTACGGTTTCGCCTTTGACGACGGACTCGCCGCGCCAGACACTCAGATCGATGACGCGCCGCGGCGTTTCACCGACTATCAGCCGGAGGACTTCGACCGGGTATTCCACGGTCGGGTCACGGCGCGCGAAGCGCTGGTCTATTCGCTGAACGTTCCCGCGGTGGCCCTGCTCGACAAGATTGGCGCCCCGGCGTTCGAGGCGAGGATCCATGCGGCCGGCGTGCGGCTCGTTCGCCCAAAGGCCGCATTTCGCGATGCCGGTCTTGCGTTGGCCCTGGGGGGCGAGGGGATCACTCTGCGCAACCTCGCTCTGCTCTACGCAGCCCTGGGCGATGGCGGGGTCGCCAAGCCGCTGGCCTGGACGCAACCGCAGGCCGCAGCCCGAGAACGCTCGCCCGGTGTTCGCTTGATGCGCGCCGCGACCGCCCGCCAGGTGCTCGACATCCTGCGCGAGGGTCCCACGCCGAAGGGCCGCGCGCCGGCCGCCCTCACCCGAGGCGGACCAGCGATGGCGTTCAAGACCGGCACTTCCTACGGTTTTCGCGATGCTGTCGCCGTCGGCGTGGCAGGCGGCTATGCGATCGCGGTGTGGACCGGACGGGCCGACGGCGGCGCGCGCGGCGGGCTCACCGGTCGCGACGCGGCGCTGCCGCTGCTCTTTGACGTGGCCGACGAGGTGGGCGCCGCCGCCTCCGCCCCGCGCCCGATCCCGCCCAGAGCCGCCCCGCGGGCGCTCGAAAGTCTGGGGCGGGTGAAGGACGGTCCCCGCCTGATCTTCCCGCCCAACGGCTCGACGGTGATATCGCCTGGATTTGGTCCCGGCTCACGCGGCCTTACCTTCGCGGCCGGCGGCGAGAATCTGAGCTGGTTTGTCGACGGCGCACCGGTCGCGGTCGACCCGGCGAGCGGCCGCGCCGTTTGGCGGCCCGCTACAGCGGGGTTCTACCGCATCAGCGTCGTCGATGGGGATGGTCGGCGGGTGGAGGCGCGGGTGCGGGTGACCGGGCGCTGAAGCGGTGATCCTTCGCGGCCGCAAGGGAATGAACCGAAGGGCTCGAGGCGGGTGAAATCGCTCTCCGACGTTGCTCCGCGCCGAAATCATCCATATTGGGCGGTCCGATCCGCTTCAGATCAGGCAGATGCGAGGCCTCTCATGCGACGATTTCACCGCGGGCTGTTCATCGCAGGCATGTTGTTGCTGAGCGTCGTCGCATGCAGCAAGGCGACGACGGTGGCGTCGGACGACATGAGCCTGGGCAACCCCAAGGCCAAGGTGACGGTGATCGAGTATGCATCCGTCGCCTGTCCAATCTGCGGGCGTTGGTTCAAAGAGGTGTACCCTGCATTCAAAGCCAAATACATTGATACCGGCAGGATTCATTATGTAGCAAGAGAGATGTTGGTTGGAAACGGCGAGGAGGTGTCGACAGCGGCTGCTGGGTTTCTTCTTGCGCGCTGTGCGGGCAGAGACAAATACTTCTCCGTGACGGGCGCGATTTTTCTCAGCCAGCCCGGCCTTTTCGACGACCCCAGGGGCACGCTGCTGCGGGTCGCCCAATCAGCGGGCCTGAGCGAATCCGCGTTCAACGCCTGCATCACCGATGAAAAGGCGCTCACTGCTCTCAACCAGCGCGCCGAACACTACGGGAAGGACGAACACATCGAGGGCACCCCGACCTTCGTCGTGAATGGCAAGGCGCTGGAGACGGGCTTTCACTCGCTTGCCGATCTGGATGCGGCCATCGCCGCCGCCCAAGCGGCCAAGTAACCCGGAACAAGACCCTCCACGCTTGCCTTCCGGGTCTCAGGCCCCGGCAAGATGGGCGGTGTCATTGAGGCGCATCACGTTTCGGTTGAGATGGAGATCATCTTCGCGGAGGTGGGTGATGCCGCCAGGGCTGGAACGAAAATTGACCCAGGCGGTTGCTTCGAGTGGCATCCTGATCCAAGCGGCGACGACATAGGTCATGGCGAAGCCGTGGGTGACAATGATCTGAGTCCCGCACCGGCTTGCCACAACGCGGCCCATCGCCCGGTAGATGCGCGTCACAAACCGCCGCATCGATTCAACGCCTTCGATGCCGTCGCGGTGGTCCAGCCGAGTCCCGTCACTGGGCGCGGGAACGCGGCGCGCCTCGGCCCAGGCCAGGGGTTTGCCGCCCGCCTCGCCGTAGTTGCGTTCGCGCAGGTCCTTCCAAAGGATCGCGGGCGTTCCCAGCCGACGGCTGATCGGGTCGGCGGTCTGCGCGGCGCGGAGAAGGTCGGAGGCGTAGATCTCCACCGGGCCGGCCTCGCCGACCAGACCGACGAGACCGCCCGCGACCGCTTCGGCCTGGCGACGGCCCAGTTCGGTGAGCTCGGTGTCATACCAGCCGCCGCTCAGCCCCTCGACGTGATGCCGCGATTGGGTGTGGGCGACGACATAGATGTCCCTGGCCATGAAGGCTCGTTCCTCCGCGCGTAGCAGGTCTGCATGATGCGTCAGGGCCCCGACATCGGGCGCCTCAGACGGCCGGGCGCCGGAAACTCAGCATCCATGGCAGGGCCTCGCCCCAGGCGTCGAAAACCGCCGCGTGGCCGGCGGCGCGGCCGATCGGCTCGAGGGCGGCGAGCATCTCTTGAAGCATCTCGAGGTCGGCGCCGGCGAAAAGCCGGTCGAGCATGGCGAGAAAGGCCTCGGCGGGGAAGGGCATGGCCGCCGGCGGGCGCGCCTCGAGCTCCCAGGCGAGGTGCTTCGGATAGGGCCTCAGCCGCCCGTCATCGAGACCGAAGACGGCGTCGAGCAGGGGCGCCACGGCCTCGACCGCTTCCAGCCGCGCGGCGCGGAGATCGCCGTCGCGGCGGCATTTGGCGCAGCGGTACACCTGGTTGACGAAGTGATCGAGGGACTGGTCGACGAAGGCTTCGATCTCGGCCGGCGGGATCCTGGCCTTGGCGTCGATCAGGCCCTGGACCTTCCCGGTGCGGTCGAAGGCGAGCCTGGCGCCGTCCATGGCGTAACGGACCCAACGTTGCGGGCTGTTCCAGTCGGCCCAAGCTTCGAAGGCGGCGAAGGAGAACAGCCTCCCGTCGAATTGGCTGTTGTCGAGGGCCTCGAGGCGAGAGGTCCAGTCGCTCGCCGCGGCGTCGACGACGATCAAGCCGAAGTCGTAGTCGGAATGGGCCGTCGCTCGGCCCTTGGCCTGGGAGCCGTAGACGAAAAGAGCGAGGACCCGCGGATCTCCTCGAGCCTCGGAAACGAACCGCTCGAAAGCCTCCGACATGGCAGGACTCCTACAGGTGTTCGATCTGCTGGCGGCCGCGCTTGAACTGGAGGGAGGGGGCGGGGCGGCCGGGATCGGCCAGGCGAAGGGGAACCTCGCGCAGGACGAACCGGGTGACGCTCGGCAAGTCGAGGCTCAGGGCCTCCTCGAGCCCCACCCAGGCGATCTCGTCCAGCTCGCCACAGTCGGCCTGACGTTCGAGGCTGAGCAAGCGATCGGCTTCGGCCATGAAGAACCGCGCGTCGAAACGCTTGGGTGACATCGGCGGCGTGACCGCCCGCGCGATGAAGTCGACCGACTCGAGGTCGGCGACCGCGCCCTGTTCCATGAACGCGCGCCACGGACCGGCGCCGGCGCGGGGAGGCGCGGGCCGGGCGAGAAGCAGGCCGGCTTCCTCGAAGGTTTCACGGATGGCGGCCATGGCGAGGGCGCGCGCCCGCAGCGGCGTGGTGGTCTTTCGCAATCTGGCGGCCACAGCGGGACGAAGATCGCCAGCATAGGGGGCGGTAAAGTCGCTGCGATCGATGCGGCCGCCAGGAAACACCCATTTGCCGGGCATGAAGTCGTGGCCGTCGTGACGCCGACCCATCAGCACGCGCGGCCCAGCGCCGTCGCGGCGAATGAGAATCAAGGTCGCCGCGTCGCGGGGCCGCACGGCTCTTCCCAGGGTCGCTGGTTCATCCGATGGTGGGAGGCCCAGGTCGTCAAACGCGGCATCGTCCATGAGGACAGATTAGGCCCGCGCCGCCGAGCCTTGAAAGGCTGTCGTAACGGCAGTCAGGCGGACTATACTGGGCGCGAGAGCATGGGGGTCTGCATATGACGAACGGCGTTCGACTTCTGATCGGCACCCGAAAGGGGGCATGGATCTGGCGCGGCGACAGCGCGCGCGGCGACTGGACGGCGGAGGGTCCGATCCATCTGGGGCAGATCGTCAGCCACCTGGTGGTCGATCGGCGCACCGGCGGCACGATGCTCATGGCCGCCGCCACCGGCCACCTGGGCCCGACGATTTTTCGCTCCACGGACGGTGGCAAGACCTTTGTCGAGGCCAGTCGACCGCCCGCATTCCCCAAATCGAGTGATCAGCCGGGTGCGCGCGCGGTGGATCACACCTTTTGGCTGGAGCCCGGCCATGCGGCCGAGCCGGGTGTCTGGTGGGCCGGGACCTCGCCGCCGGGTCTGTTCGTGAGTGAAGACGATGGCGTCAATTGGGAGAGCGTCTCCGGGTTCAATGATCATCCCATGTACGACAAGTGGGTCCCGGCCGACGCCGGCACCCCTGATGGGCCCCTGCTCAACCAGGTCGTGATCGACCCGCGCGACGCACGCCACATGTATATCGCGACGTCCACCGGGGGGGTGTTCGAGAGCACCGACAGGGCCGCCGCCTGGGCGCCGTTGAACAAGGGCGTGGAGGCGAACTTTATGCCCGACCCCTATCCGGAATACGGCCAGGATGCGCATTTCATCGCCCTGGCTCCGACCCTGCCGGACCGGCTGTGGCAACAGAACCATTGCGGCATCTATCGCCTCGACCGGCCTGCCGTGACCTGGGAGCGGATCGGGCGCGCCATGCCCGCTGAGACCGGCGATATCGGATTCACCATCGTGCCGCATCCGCGCGACGCGGACACCGCCTGGGTCTTTCCGATGGATGGCACCGATGTGTGGCCGCGCACCAGTCCCGGCGGCAAGCCCGCCGCCTACCGTACTCGTGACGCGGGAAAATCCTGGGAACGGCAGGACAAAGGGTTTCCGGCCGACCAGGCGTGGTTCACCGTCAAACGCCAGGCCTTTTGTGCCGACGAGGGCGCTCCGTTGGGTCTCTATCTGGGCACCACCGGCGGCGAGGTGTGGATGAGCGCCGACGAGGGGGGCTCGTGGCGGAGCATCGGCGGCCATCTGCCTGAAATCTATTCCGTGGTGGCCGCGCCGCTTCAATGATTCAGGTTCTTCTGCCGACGCAGCTTCAATCTTATTCCGCCGGGGTGAGCCGGGTGCAGGCCAGCGGCGCGACCGTCGATCTGGTCTTGCGCGATCTCGACCAGCGATTCGCCGGCCTGCGGTTCCGGGTGGTCGATGAGCAGGACCGGATCCGCCGCCACATGCGCATCTTCGTCGGCGGGGAAGCGGCGAACGACATACAGAGGCCGGTCGCCGATGGCGACGAGGTGCTGATCTTCGGCGCTTTGAGCGGGGGGTAGGACTTCTCCACCCGGGTTCGACGTGGGGCCGATCGGTCGGGATTGCCCGGCGCCGGGCCGGTGACGGCAAACGATGCGCGGAAGTCAAATCGCGCCCTCGACCCCCAGAACGCGCCGCGAGCGGCATTTGGCGATTTGACAAAAATCACGGAGCGGCTACTCACCGCCAAGTTATGAGAACAATTCTCATTCGCGTGAGGAACTCGTGTGGCTGAGGCGCAGACCGCACCGCGCTGGGCGTTCGCCTCTGGCCGACTCACGCGGTTCATCGCCGTTCTAGGTCCGGGCCTGGTGGTGATGCTGGCCGACACCGATGTCGGCAGTATCATCACCGCCGGCCAGAGCGGAGTGCAGTGGGGCTACCGCCTGCTGCTGCTCCAGCTCATCCTCATCCCGATTCTCTACATGGTCCAGGAATTGACGGTCCGCCTCGGGGTGTTCACCGGCCGCGGCCACGGCGAACTGATCAAGGAGACGTTCGGCCGCTTCTGGGCGTGGGTCTCGGTGGCGGGCCTGGCGGTCGCCACGGGCGGGGCTCTTCTGACCGAACTCTCGGGGGTCGCCGGAGTTGGCGAGCTCTACGGCGTCCCTCGCTGGGCGAGCCTGGTCCTGGCCGGGGGCGCGTTGCTCCTGACCGTCCTCACCGGTTCCTACCGGCGGGTCGAACGGATCGCGATCGTCGTCGGGCTGTTCGAATTCGCGTTTTTTGGAGTCGCCTGGGCCGCGAGGCCGAATCTGGCGTCGATGGCCCGTGAGGCTATGCAAATTCCCTTTGCCGACAAGGCCTACCTTTACCTTGTGGCGGCCAACATCGGCGCGGTGATCATGCCGTGGATGGTGTTCTACCAGCAGTCGGCGGTGGCCGACAAAAAGCTTCGCCCAGTTCACCTCACGGCGGCGCGCTGGGACACGGCGGTCGGGGCGGTGGTGACCCAACTGGTGATGGCCGCCGTACTTGTCGCCGCAGCCGCGACTCTGGCGCCCCACCACGCGAAGACAACCCTGTCCTCGGTGGGCGATCTCTCCGCGGCCCTGACGCCCTATCTCGGAGTCGGATTCGGCCGCCTGGTGTTCGGCCTGGGGATCATCGGCGCGGGCCTCGTGGCGGCGATCGTCTCGTCGCTGGCGCTCGCTTGGGGACTTGGCGAGGTCAGCGGTTACAGACACTCGCTCGAGCACCATCCGCTCGAAGCGCGATGGTTCTACCTCGTGTACGCCGCAAGCGTTGTCGGTGGATGCGTGCTGGTGGCGGTCGCCCCCAATCTCGTGTCCCTCAATGTCGGCGTGCAGGTGATGAACGCCCTCCTGCTTCCGGTCGTGCTGGGATTCCTCATCGCCCTGGCGGCCAAGGCGCTGCCTCGGAAGGTCCGCCTGCGTGGCTGGTATCTGTGGGTCGTCGTCGCTGTCGCCGGCGCGACATGCCTGCTTGGCGTTTTCGGCGCACTCTCCGGCATCGGGTTGACCTGAGGAATAGACTCACCCTCGCCGGCCCCTCCCGATATCTCGGCGCGGCCGGCCTTTGCTGGGCCGGGGGCGACGAGCGCCGGGCGCCGCCGGATCGGGATCGCTGAGCATCTCCAGCAGAAGTCCACCGGTGATGGGAGTGGCCTCCCGAAGCCGAACCTCGACGGTTCGTCCCAGGCGCCAGATCACACCTGTCCGCTCGCCGACGAGAACATGGTTTGCCTCGTCGTGAACGAAATATTCGCGCCCCAGGGTGGAGACGGGGATCAGGCCGTCGGCGCCGGTCTCGGCGAGGCGGACGAACAGGCCGAAGCGAGTCACTCCGGTGATCCGCCCCAGAAAGTCAGCCCCGACCTGGTCTTCGAGGAAGGCGGCGACGTAGCGGTCGATGGCGTCGCGCTCTGCGGCCATGGCGCGCCGTTCGCAAAGGGTGATGTGCTCGGCGGAGTGGACCATCCTCGCGATGTCCTCGCCCGAGAGGCCGTCCGCACCCATGCCTAGCGCGCCGATCAGGGCGCGGTGCACGATGAGGTCGGCGTAGCGGCGGATGGGCGAGGTGAAGTGGGCGTAGCGATCGAGGTTTAGCCCGAAGTGGCCGATATTGTCGGTGGAATAGTTGGCCTGCATCTGGGTGCGCAGCACGACCTCGTTGACGATCTCGGCCTGCGGGCCGCCGCGGACGGCTTCGAGCAGGCGGTTGAAGCGCTCGGTGCGAGGCGCTTCGCCTTTGGACCAGGGGATGGCGATGCTCTCGAGGAACTCGGCAAGGGCGCGCATTTTCTCTTCGCTGGGGCTCTCGTGGACCCGGTAGATCAGCGGCGAGCAGGCTTGCTCCAAAGTCTGCGCGGCGCAAACATTGGCCTGGATCATGTACTCCTCGATCAGTCGGTGCGCCGGGAGCGTGAGCCTGGGGGTGATCGAGACGACGCCGCCTTCGGGGCCTAAGACAATTCGCCGCTCCGGCGATTCGATCGCCAGCGGCGCGCGACGCGCCCGGCCCTTTTGCATCACCGCCCAGGCCGCCCATAGGGGCCGAAGGACGCTCTCGAGCAATGGCCCGGCGGCCGCACCCGGCGCTCCGTCGATGGCTGCCTGGACCGCCTCGTAGGAGAGGCTCGCGGCAGACCGCATGAGCCCGCGGTGGAAGCGGTGCGAACGCTTGGCGCCGCCGGCGTCGAACACCATCCGCACCGCCAGGCAGGCGCGGATCTGGCCCTCGCCGAGAGAACAGAGACCCGCCGAAAGCCGCTCGGGAAGCATGGGCTCCACGCGGTCGGGGAAGTAGGCGCTGTTCCCCTTTTCCCGCGCGGCGCGGTCGAGGGCGGAGAGGGGCCGCACGAAAGCGGCGACGTCGGCGATCGCGACCCACACGATCCAGCCGCCGGGGTTGCGCGGATCTTGGTCCGGTTCGGCGAAGACGGCGTCGTCGTGGTCCCTGGCGTCCGCCGGGTCGATGGTGATCAGCGGCAGGCCGGTCAGGTCCTCGCGGCCCGTGGCGCCGGGCGCGCGGGCGGCCATGGCCTCGGCCTCGGCTTCGGCCGAGAAACCTGTTGGCAAGCCATGGGCATGGATGGCTATGAGGGACGCAGCGCGCGGCTCGTCCACCCGCCCGAGGGTCTCCAGGACCTTGCCGCTCTTTCGACCCTGGCCGCGACCCTGAGACACGGACACCTGCGCGAGCACCAGATCCCCATCACGCAGCTCGCGCGCGTCGCCAGGATGAATGAGCAGGCTCTCGCGCGAGCGGCGGTCGACCGGTTCGACGCGAACCTCGCGCGCGTCCTTGCGCACCACGCCCAGAACGCGGTGGGCGCTCTGACCCAGGCGCTTGATGAGCCGCGCCTCGATCTCCCCGGTTTCGATGGCGACGAAGCGGACGAGAACCCGGTCGCCCAGACCCGGCGCCCCCGCCTGAGCCTCCGCGCGGTCTGGCGCCAGGCGGATCAGCCGCGACGATTCCTCTGCGCCGGTCGGCCGTACATAGAGATCGCCGTCGGCATCCCGTTCGACGACGTCGGCGACGCCGACGGGAGGGAGCGCGTCGCGCTTCCGCGATCTGCCGCCGGCCTTGGAACCGCGGCCGGCCCGCGGTCGCGAAGATCCCGGCGATACCCTTTTCATCTCACGGCCTGCTTCGCCTTGATTGCTCGGCGGTGGCCAGGTCCCGCCTTCATCATCCCGCCGACCCGGCCGCGGTGATCTCCGACTTCAAAGCCGACCAGTCGGCGATCGTCCGGGCGAGAGTTCGCGAGGCGTTGGCGTACCCCGCAATCGCATCGGCGCTCGGTCCGCCGTCCGCCCCGTCGACGGCGATCTCGAGCGCGGTCAGATTCGCCGCCAAGGTCGTAAGACTTGTCAGCGACCTGGGATTCACCAGCGCCGCGGCTCTGCTGTCGCGTTCGCGGGCGGCGGACGTGGCTATCCCCGTGAGCTCTGCGCGAACCTTCGCGATATCCTTCAACATGGCCGAGGCGCGCACTCGATCCGCCTCGATGCGCCGGGCCAGGGCGAATTCACGGCGGTAGCTGTCGGCGCTCGCCTTGACCCGGGGATCGGGCCGGACATCGAGAGACTGGCGCAAGGTCACGCCGTCGACGCTGAGGGAGACCGTGTACCGGCCGGGCGGCGCCCACACGCCGGCCAGGCGGGGATCGGCCTGCGGGCCGGCTGGCGAGGCGTAGTGGAGATCCCAGACGAACCGATGCTGACCGGCGAGCGGCGAGGGCGGCTGCGGCGTGACGATCCATTCCGGAGCGGTCGCTATCTTGGCCAGGGCGGGCGCGATCGTCGGGTCGGCGCTGCTGAAGCGACGCACGAGGCTTCCGTCCATGTCGGTGACTTCTATCTCCACCGGCGTGCGGGCATCGTTGGCGAGGGTATAGTCGATGTAGGCGCCCGACGGCGGGTTGGCGGCCATCGGTTCATCCTTGGGCTTGGGCGTGCCGGTGAAACCCGATGGTCGCGCTCGCACCGCCGCCGCCGGAGCGAACAGCCGCGAACCGGCCCTGGCGTCCCTCGCCAGCTCGCGCAACGGCTCGATGTCGTCCATGACATAGAAGCCGCGCCCGTGGGTGGCGATGACGAGGTCATCCCCATGCACGGTGATGTCGCGGATCGAGGTCGCCGGCAGACCAACCTGCAAGGGAGTCCAGCCCTTGCCGTCGTCGAGCGAAACGAAAGCGCCGCGCTCGGTTCCGGCGTAGAGCAGGCCGCGCCGCACCGGATCCTCGCGCACCACGTTGACGGCGTTGAACGTGCCGCCGGTGGCGAGGCCATCGACGATCGGCGACCACGAGCGTCCGCCGTCGCCCGTCCGCCAGATGTACGGCGCGAAGTCGTCGAGCCGATGACGGTCGATGGCGATGTAGGCGACTTGCGGATCGAAGTGAGACGGTTCGATCGCCGCGACCTTCGACCAGGCGGTGAGCCTGGGCGGCGTGAGGTTGATCCAGTTCGCCCCCCCGTCGCGCGTCCGCCAGACCTGGCCGTCGTCGGTTCCCGCCCAAAGGTCCCCTTGCGATATGGGCGATGGGCCGAGGCTGTAGACCACCCCCATGCGCGGACCGGGGTCTTCGTTGTCCGCCACCGTGGGCGCATCGAGCGTCGGCGGCGCGCCCGGATCTGCTCGCGAGAGGTCGGGACTGATCGGCGTCCAATGATCGCCGCCGTCCAAGGTGCGGAAGATGCGTTGATTGGCGAAATAGAGCGCCTTGCCGCCTTTTCCAAAACTCAGGGGCAGGGTCCAGGTTCGGCGATACCGGTCCGGATAGGCCAGGGTCGGATCGACGCTGCGCACCTGTCCAGAGCGTAGGTCGAGCCTGGCCACCCGGCCGCCGTAGATGATGTCGGGGTCGCCAGGATCGGGGGCGATGTTGTCGCTCTCGCCGCCGGGCGTCAGTTCGTGGAAGTTGGTGATGTCGACGCCGTCCCATCCGCCGGTGCGGCTGGGCACATCGGCCGCGCCGGAGTCCTGTTGCGCGCCATAGACCCGGTAGGGAAAGCGGCCATCGGTGGCGACGTGGTAGAACTGGCCCGTGGGCTGGTTGAACCACGAACTCCACGTCGCGCCGCCATTCAGAGTCACCAGCGCGCCCTGGTCGACCGCCAGGATGCGCCGGTCGGGATCGGCGGGGTCGATCCACAGGGCATGGAAGTCATCTCCGGTGGGATCACCCTTCAACGGAAGGAACGTCCTCCCTCCGTCGTCGGAGCGCAGGAGGATTGTGTCGCACGCCCAAAGCTGGTCTGCGTTGCGCGGATTGACCGCCAGTCCGCCAAAATACCAGCCGCGTTCCCAGATACGGGGATCCCCGCTCATCTTCGACCAGGTCGCGCCGGCGTCCTCGGAGCGGAACAGTCCGCCGTCCTTCGCGTCGACAAGTGCGTAGAGGCGGTCAGGCGCTGTCGCGGCGACCGCCAGCCCGATGCGCCCGGGGGAACTCGGCAGACCATGGCCGCTGATCGCGGTCCATGTGCGCCCGCCATCGATCGACTTGTAGAGCCCGCTGCCCGGACCGCTGGAAGGCGCATAGACGTTCCATGGCGGACGCCGCGTTTGCCAGAGCGCCGCATAGACGGTGGAGGAGTCTCCCGGCTTGAACGCCAGATCGATCGCGCCGGTGTCGGCGTCGCGATAGAGAGTGCGGGTCCAGCTGCGACCGCCGTCCGACGAGCGGAAGACGCCACGCTCGGCGTTGGGTCCATAAGGGTGACCGAGGGCGGCGACCAGCACCACGTCGGCGTTCTTGGGGTCGACGAGGATTCTCGCGATCTGCTGGGTGTCTCCCAGGCCGCTGGACGCCCAGGACTTTCCGCTGTCGGTGGACTTGAAGACGCCCAGGCCCTGGGCGATGTCGGAGCGCATGTCGGCCTCTCCGGTCCCGACGTAGAGCACCCGTGGGTCGGACGGTGCCAGCGCGATCGCGCCGATCGAGCCGACCGGCAACGAGTCGGACACCGGACGCCAGGTGCGTCCGGCGTCTCGCGTCTCCCACACCCCGCCGTTCACCGCCCCGAAATAGAAGTGCAGCCGGTCGTCGGAGGCCCCCGAGACCGCCAACACCCGCCCGCCGCGAAACGGCCCGATCGAACGCCAGTGGAGCGCGCCCAGAGCCGGGGCGCCGACTTCGACAGCCAGCGCGGAAGCGGCGCTGGCCACCGCGACCGTCGCGACGATCAAAGCCGTCACCCAGAGCCTGGGCATGCCGGGTCAGGGCCGCGAAGCGGGCGGCGATCCACGGCGGCGCGCGGAGCGCGGCTTAACTCGCCTCGCGGCCGTCGGAGCCGCCGGTTTCCCGGAAGCCGTGGCGGCCGGCCGTCTCTGGGCGGCGGACTTGCTCGGCTTGCCTCCCGTCTTGCCCTCGCGCGCCGCGAGCAGGGCGATCGCCTCGTCCAGGGTGAGGGTGGCCGGATCGGCGCCTTTGGGAATGTTGGCGTTGGCCGCCTCGTGTTTCACGTAGGGACCGTAGCGGCCCGCGAGCAGGCGCACCGGCTTGCCGGACCTCGGGTGGAGACCCAGTTCGCGCAGCGCCGTGGAAGCGGCTCGGCCGCGCCCGCCCGTTCCGCCAGCCCGTTTCTCTGCCAGGATCGTGACCGCGCGATTGAGACCGATGTCGAACACCTCCTCGGCGGATTCGAGGTTGGCGTAGGCCCCGGAGTGCTGAACGTAGGGGCCGTACCTGCCGATGCCGGCCAGGATCACCGCACCGTCTCCGGGATGGGTTCCCACCTCCCGTGGCAGGCGTAGCAGGCGCAGCGCCTTCTCCAGATCCACCGCCGGCGGCGGCCAGTCCTTGGGCAGGCTCGCCCGCCTGGGGGTGTCGGAGGCCGCCTCGACATAGGGTCCGAAGCGGCCGGACTTCAGCCACACCTTGGCGCCGGTGGCGGGCTCGGTCCCCAGCTCACGGTCGCCGTTCTCGGTATCGGCTTCGTTGGCGGCGCCGGCGATGGGACGAGTAAATCGGCATTGCGGATAGTTCGAGCAGCCGATGAAGGCGCCGTACCGCCCCGCCTTGAGGGAGAGGCGGCCATCGCCGCAGGTCGGGCAGGCGCGCGGGTCGGCGCCGTCGGGCCTTTCGGGGAAGATGTGCGGCGCCAGGGCCTGATCGAGCGCGTCGAGCACCTGGCCCATCCGCAGCTCGCCGATCTCGCCGATCGCGGCGCTGAAGTCCCTCCAGAACTCGCGCAGCAACGCCTTCCAATCCAGCTCGCCGGCGGAGACCAGATCGAGCTTTTCCTCGAGCGCCGCAGTGAAATCGTATTCGACGTAGCGAAGAAAGAACTGCTCCAGAAAGGCGGTGACCAGGCGCCCGGCGTCCTCGGGAACGAAGCGGTTCTTCTCCATCCGGACATAGCCGCGGTCGCGCAGGACAGTGAGGATCGAGGCGTAGGTGGAGGGCCGGCCGATCCCGAGCTCCTCCATCTTCTTCACCAGGCTCGCTTCCGAATAGCGTGGGGGAGGCTCGGTGAAATGCTGGTCGGCGCTGGCCGCGAGGACCTTCGCCGCACCGCCCACAGCGACCTGCGGCAGGCGCCCGCCCTCCTCGTCGCCATCGTCGTCGCGCCCTTCTTCGTACACCGCCAGGTAGCCGGCAAAGAGGACCACCTGGCCGGTGGCGCGCAGCCCCTCGGCGCCGTCGGCGCTCTCCAGTTCGATGGTCGTCCGCTCGATCCGGGCAGCCTCCATCTGCGAGGCGAGCATGCGCTTCCAGATCAGCTCATAGAGCCGGCCCAGGTCGCTCTCCAGGCGCAGCCTTCCGGGATTGCGCTCGAGGCTGGTGGGTCGGATCGCCTCGTGCGCCTCCTGAGCATTCTTGGCCTTAACTTTGTAATAACGTGGTGTTTCAGGAACGTATTCGGCGCCATAGAGGGTGCCGATCACTCCCCTTGCTTCCTCCAGCGCCTCGGGCGCGGACTGGACGCCGTCGGTGCGCATGTAGGTGATGAGCCCGACCGTCTCGCCGTCGATCTCGATTCCCTCATAGAGCCGCTGCGCCGCCTGCATGGTCCGCTGGGCGGAAAATCCCAGTTTTCGGGAGGCCTCCTGCTGGAGCGTCGAGGTGGTGAACGGAGGCGCCGGCGTGCGCCTGGCGGGCGCCTTGTCGACTGACGCGACCTTGAAGACTCCTGCCTGAACCGCCGCCCTGGCGGCTTGCGCGGCGGCGGAGTCGGGCAGGTCGAATTTGCCGAGCCGTTTGCCCCGGTGCTTGACCAGGCGGGCGGTGAAGGGATCGGAGCTGGCGGCGACCTCGGCGGCCACGGTCCAGTACTCGCGCGTCCTGAACGCCTCGATCTCCATCTCGCGGTCGACGACCAGGCGCAGGGCCACCGACTGGACGCGACCGGCAGAGCGCGCTCCGGGAAGCTTGCGCCAGAGAACCGGCGAAAGGGTGAAGCCGACCAGATAGTCGAGGGCGCGCCGGGCGAGGTAGGCCTCGACCAGCTCCATGTCGATCTGCCGCGGCTTCTTCATCGCCAGGCTCACCGCCGAGCGGGTGATCGCGTTGAACACCACCCTTTCCACGGCCGCGCCCTTGATCGCCTTGCGCCGCTTGAGGTCTTCCAGGACGTGCCAGCTGATCGCCTCGCCCTCGCGGTCCGGGTCGGTGGCCAGGATCAGCCGCTCGGCGCCGTTCAGCGCCTGGGCGATCTCGGAGAGGCGCTTGGCCGACTTGCCGTCGACCTCCCAATCCATTGCGAAATCCTCGTCCGGCCGCACCGAACCGTCCTTGGACGGCAGGTCGCGCACGTGGCCGTAGGAGGCCAGGACGCGGTATCCGGCGCCCAGATAGCGGTTGATGGTCTTGGCCTTGGCCGGACTCTCGACGACGACGACGTTCATTTTGACGCTAAGGTCCGCAAGGGGAGGGGGTCGCGAAACGGGCGCGGAAAATGGGGGCGCGCGGGCGCCTGTGTCAACGGACGGTCGGCGGACCAGCCGGGCCCGTTCAAACCTTGGCGTCGAAGCGGCGGCGCTGTGGCGGCGAATCGATCAGACCGCCTCCAGGTGCGAGAACATGTTCTGGAACTCGGCCAGGTTGGCCGGAGTCTCGTACCAGCACACAGCTTCGAACTGCTTCCACAGGGAAAGCACGGCGGGATTCCTGTGGGCGCCGGCGATGGCCTCTTGCGAGACCCACTCGAACACCTCGACGATGACGCCGTCGGCGCAGCGCATCACGATCGGCGCGCGCTGCGTGACCAGCCCTTCGGCGCGCAGCGGCGGCAGATGATTGCGGACCAGCTCGAGCAAGGCCTGCTCAGCCCCGGGCCTCGGCCTGTAGCAGGCCACCACGATCGACCCCATTTCGCGCGACCCTCCAGGTTTGCGCCTCACTCTAGCGGCGTCATGTCCGCGCCGCCAATCCGCCGCCGACCAGCTCGGCGCGGCCCGCCAGGGCGAGTTCCATGAGCGCCGCCAGCACCGCCGAGATCGGCGCCCCGGCGGCGCGGGCGATCTCGTCGATGGGCGTCGGAGCGGGCGAAAGCAGTTCCCAGACCGCGGCGCGCAGATCCTCGGCCGTTTCGGCATCGGGGGGACCGGGGGTCGCATAGGGGCCGGCCTCGGGTTCGCCCAGGCTCGCCTGGGCGTCCAGTACTTCCACCACGTCGGCCGCTTCCTCCACCAGGATCGCTCCCTGACGCAGAAGGGCGTTGGCGCCGCGGGCTCGCGGATCGAGGGGCGATCCGGGGACGGCGAACACCTCGCGACCCTGCTCGCCGGCCAGCCGGGCGGTGATCAGCGATCCGCTCTTCAGCTCCGCTTCGACCACGATCACCCCCATCGAGAGCCCGGAAATCAGCCGGTTGCGGCGGGGAAAATCGGCCGCCCGCGCCGCGTGGCCAACGGCCCGCTCGGAAACCAGGCAGCCGGCGGCGCGGATGGCCGCATAGAGTCCGGCGTTGTCCGGCGGATAGATGTCATCGATACCCCCGGCCATGACCGCGATGGTCCCGGTGGCGAGCGCCCCGGCATGGGCCGCCGCGTCGATCCCGCGCGCCATTCCGGAGACGACTACGTAGCCGGCCGCGCCCAGGTCGGCGGCGAGGGTCTTGGCGAACCGCGAGCCGCCCGCCGACGCGGCCCTTGCGCCGACGATGGCGACCAGCCGCCGTCCGAGCAGCGCTGCATCACCCAGCACCCAAATGAGCGGCGGCGGCGGATCGAGGACTGCGAGGGGCCGGGGAAAATCCGGTTCGCAACTGGCGATGAGCCGGGCGCCCAGCGCCGCTCCCGCGCTGAGTTCGCGCTCGGCCGAAGCGGCGGCGGGGACTTCGAGCGTCCGTGCCCGTCCGCCGCGCCGCGCCAGTTCCGGCAGGGCGGCCAGGGCCGCGCCGGCCTCGCCGTAGCGACCGATCAGATGGGTGAAGGTCACCGCGCCGACCGCTTCGCTGCGCGCCAGCCGCAACCAGTCGCGGCGTTCGGCATCGTCGAGGGGGCGAACGGTCATGGCGGCGCGGCGACCTTGCCGGCGCCCAGGCGCGGTTCCTCGCCCCTGATCAGCCGGCCGATGTTCTGCCGATGGCGCAGCACGATCAGCACCGCCATGGCGATGAGTAGCGCGAGCCGCGCCGGCGTCGATTGTCCCATGGCGATCAGCATCGCCGGCGCCAGGACCGCCGCGGTGAGCGACGCGAGCGAGGAGAAACGGAACAGCGCCGCCATGGCGAGCCACGCCGCTCCCGCCGCCAAGCCCACCGGCCAGGCGATGGCGAAGACAATCCCCGCGCCAGTCGCCAGCCCCTTGCCGCCGCGGAATTTCAGCCACACCGGATAGAGATGGCCAAGGAAGGCGCCGCCGCCGGCGATGGCGGCGCCCACCGGGGACACCAGCTTCGCGGCGAGCAAAACGGCCGCCGCGCCCTTGGCGGCGTCGCCGATGAGGGTGATCAGGGCGAGGTCGCGCCGGCCGGTGCGCAGGACGTTGGTCGCCCCGATGTTGCCCGAGCCGACCTTGCGGATGTCCCCCGCCCCGGCAAGCCGCATGGCGATCATGCCGAAGGAGATCGACCCGAGCAGATAGCCGCCGACGGCGCAGGCGATCAGGGCCGCCGCAGAGTGGGGATCGAGCGCCATCCGTGCGACCCTAGCCCAAGCCCGCGGCTTCGTGGACCACCCGGCCGTCGACCAGCGTCATCCTGACCTCTCCCTGCAGGCGCCGGCCGTCGAAGGCCGAGTTGCGTGATCGCGACACCAGCGCCGCCGCGTCGATGAGCCGGGGGGCCGCGATGTCGCAGAGCACCAGATCGGCTGGCGCGCCGACGGCGAGGCGCCCCGCCTTCAGGCCGATCGCGCGCGCCGGCGCGAGGGTGACGGCGTCGATGAGCCGGATGAGGGAAACCGCGCGCTCGTGGTGCAGGGTGAGCAGGGCCGGGAGCAGGGTCTCCAGGCCCACCGATCCGGGCGCCGCCTCGTCGAAGGGCAACCGCTTGTCCTCGGGCGGCGCCGGGGCGTGGGCCGAAACCACCATGTCGATCAGGCCGGAGGCCAGGGCTTCCACCAGGGCCACGCGGTCATCCTCGCTGCGCAGCGGCGGGATCAGCTTGCAGAAGGTGCGGTAGTCGCCGATGTCCAGCTCGTTGAACGACAGGTGATTGATCGAGGCCGTGGCGAGGATGGGCAGGCCGGCGGCCTTGGCTCGGGCGAGGCTCGCCAGGGCCGCGGCGGCGCTCACCTGGTCGACGAGCAGCGGCGCCCCGGTGAGGCCCACCAGGGCGATATCCCGCTCGAGCATGATCGTCTCGGCCGCGGCCGGTCCGGCCACGAGGCCCAGCCGGGAGGCGAACTCCCCCTCGGTGGCCGTCGTCCCATCCATCAGCCACGGGTCGGCCGGCCGGTGGGCGACGAGGACGCCGAGCCCGGAGGCGTAGGCGAGGAGCCGGCGCATCACCCGGGAATCGACGATCGGAGTATCGGCGTCGGTGACATAGACGCACCCGGCGTCGCGCATCAGCCCGATCTCGGCCATCGCCTTGCCCTCGAGGCCCTTGGTCGCCGCGCCCGCCGGATAGACATGCACCAGGCCGATATCCCGCGCCCGGCGCAGGATGAAGTCGACCACCGAGGGATCATCGACCACCGGATCGGTGTCCGGCTGGACGACGATGGTGGTGACCCCGCCGGCAGCGGCGGCCCTGGCGGCGGACTCCAGCGTCTCCTTGGGCTCGGCGCCCGGCTCGCCGGTCTTGACCCGAAGATCGACGAGGCCGGGGCAGAGCAGGGCCCCGCCGCAGTCCACCACCCGGACGTCGGAGGACATCGCACCGGGGGCGCCGCCGCCATGGATGACCTCGGCGATCCGCCCCTCCGCCGCCACCAGGGCCCCAGGGCCGTCATATCCGCTCTGCGGATCGATCAGCCTCGCGCCGACAAAGGCGATGGCGCGCGCGTTCACCGGTTGTCGAGCCTGGCGGCGAGGGAGGCGAGGACGGCCATCCTGACGGCCACGCCCATCTCCACCTGGTCCTGGATGAGGCTGATGGCGGGATCGTCGGCGACGTCGGAGTCGATCTCGACCCCGCGGTTCATCGGGCCGGGATGCATGACCTTCACTCCCGGTGCGGCGCCGGCGAGCTTGGCGCGGTCGAGGCCCCAGAAATGGAAGTACTCCCGCGTCGAGGGCACGAAGGCGCCCTGCATCCGCTCCCGTTGCAGGCGCAGCATCATCACCACGTCGGCCCCCGCGATGCCTTGCTCGAGGTCGTGGCAGGTCTCCACGCCCCACCGTTCCACCCCCGCGGGCAGCAGGGTTGGCGGCCCGACCAGGCGCACCCGCGCGCCCAGCATGGAAAGCAGCGCGACATTGGAGCGCGCGACCCGGCTATGCAGGACATCGCCGCAGATGGCGACCGTCAGGCCGTCGATCCTGCCGAAGGCGCGGCGCATTGAAAGGGCGTCGAGAAGCGCCTGGGAAGGGTGCTCGTGGCGCCCGTCGCCGGCGTTGATCACGCTGCAGCTCACTTTCTGCGAGAGCAGGGAGGCCGCTCCCGAAGCTTCGTGGCGCAGGACCAGAATATCCGGCTGCATCGCGTTCAGGGTCACCGCGGTGTCGATCAGGGTCTCGCCCTTGAACACCGCCGAGGCCCGCGGGCTCATGTTGACCACATCGGCTCCGAGGCGTTTGCCGGCCAGTTCGAAGGAGCTCTGGGTGCGGGTCGACGGCTCGAAGAACAGGTTGATCAGCGTCCGGCCCTTGAGCAGGTCGAGCTTCTTGGCCCGCTCGCGGTTGAGGGCGACGAAGCCCTGCGCCAGATCCAGCAGATCGCCGGCCTCCACCGGGTCCAGATCGGCGATGGAAAGGAAATGCCGGCGCGGGAACGGAAAGGTCCGGCCGCGGACCTCGTCGGCGCCAGGGGCGCCAGGGGCGGTGATTGCCATCAAAGGGCCGTTGTAGGGTCAGGCGCCGCGCCCCGCAACCGATCGAGCGCCCCCTGGAGGATCCAGGCCGCGGCCGCCCGGTCGACGATCCGCGCCCGCCGCGCGCGCGAGAGGTCGCCTTCGCCGATCAGGGTGCGGTTGACCGCGGCGGTGGAAAGCCTCTCGTCCCAGAAGGCGATGGGCAGGGCCCTGAGGCGCAGGAGGTTGCTGGCGAAGGCGCGCGTCGACTGGCAGCGCCGCCCCTCGCCGCCGTCCATGTTGACCGGCAGGCCGATCACCAGCCCGCCCGCCGACCGCTCGGCCATCAGCGCGAACAGCCTCTGCGCGTCGGCGGTGAACTTGGTCCGCTCGATGGCGAGCAGCGGCGAGGCGATCATCCTGGAGGTGTCGGAAACCGCCACCCCGATGGTCCGCTCGCCCAGGTCGAGGCCGACGAGGGGCGCCCCGGCGGCGAGCGTGGCGGCGAGGTCGATAAGCGCGAGGATCGCCATGGCGCGGCTTTCCATCGCCGCCCGGTCTTGTCAAACCGGCAGGGCGACGGCTAACCCAGCCCGCACCGGTCCACCGACAAGCGAGAGGAACCTCGAGGCAAGATGGCGATCGACGCCCAGACCGTCCGCAAGGTCGCCGGCCTCGCCAGGATCGCCATCGCGGAGGACCGCCTGGCGCCGATGGCCGCCGAACTCACCGGAATCCTCGCCTGGATCGAGCAGCTCGCCGAGGTCGACACCTCGGACATCGAACCCATGACCTCGGCGGTGGCGCTGCCGCTGGCCATGCGCGAGGACGTGGTCAGCGAAACGACAGCCGCCGCCGACATTCTCGGCAATGCGCCCAAGGCCAGGGGCGGCTTTTTCGTCGCCCCCAAGGCGGTCGAGTGAGCGCGCTCACGAACCTCACCCTCGCCCAGGCGCTGGCCGGCCTGCGCGCCGGCGACTTCTCCTCGGCGGAGATCACCGCCGCCCACATCGCGGCCATCGAGAACGCCCGGGCCTTGAACGCCTTCGTCCTCGAGACCCCGGAGAAGGCGATGGCGATGGCTGCCGCGGCCGACGCGCGGATCGCCGCCGGCAGCGCCGGGCCGCTCACCGGCGCCCCGATCGGGATCAAGGATCTCTTCTGCACCCAGGGGGTGCGCTCCACCGCCGGCTCGAGGATCCTGGAAAACTTCATCCCCCCCTATGAATCGACGGTGACCGCCAGGCTGTGGGCCGACGGGGCGGTAATGCTGGGCAAGCTCAACATGGACGAGTTCGCCATGGGTTCGTCCAACGAGACCAGCGCCTTTGGCCCCGTGGTCAATCCCTGGCGCTCGAACGCTTCGAACAGGCCGCTCAGTCCTGGCGGATCCTCCGGGGGATCGGCCGCCGCGGTCGCCGCCGATCTGGTCCTGGCCGCGACCGGCACCGACACCGGCGGCTCGATCCGCCAGCCGGCCTCGCTCACCGGCACTGTGGGCGTCAAGCCTACCTACGGGCGATGCTCACGGTGGGGGATCGTCGCCTTCGCCTCGTCCCTGGACCAGGCCGGGCCGCTCGCCAAGACCGTCGAGGACGCGGCGATCCTGCTTCGCTCGATGAGCGGCCACGATCCGAAGGATTCCACCAGCCTGCCGGCCGAGGTCCCGGATTTCCCGGCCTTCGTCGGCGCCTCGGTCAAGGGTCTTCGCATCGGCGTGCCGAGGCAATATCGGGTCGAGGACATGCCCGCCGAGATCGAGGCCCTGTGGGCGAGCGGGATCGAATGGCTGAAGGACGCCGGCTGCGAGGTGGTCGAGGTCTCCCTGCCGCACACCCGCTACGCCCTGCCGGCCTATTACATCATCGCCCCGGCCGAGGCCTCGTCCAACCTCGCCCGCTACGACGGGATTCGCTACGGCTTGCGCGTCGAGGCGCCTTCCCTGACCGAGGTCTACGAACAGACCCGCTCCGCCGGCTTCGGCGAGGAGGTCAAGCGCCGCGTCCTCATCGGGACCTATGTGCTTTCAGCCGGCTACTACGACGCCTATTACCTCAAGGCCCTGAAGGTGCGCCGGCGGATCGCCGATGACTTCAAGACCGCTTTCGAGAGCGTGGACGCCCTGCTCACCCCGACCGCCCCGTCGGCGGCGTTCGGCCTGGGCGAGGCCAGGGCCGATCCGATCGCCATGTATCTCAACGACATCTTCACCGTGACGGTGAACCTGGCGGGCCTGCCGGCGCTCAGCGTGCCCGGCGGCCTGGACGCCGCCGGCCTGCCCCTCGGCCTCCAGGTGATCGGCCGCGCCCTGGACGAAGCGACGATCTTCTCCCTCGGCGCGGCGCTCGAGAAGGCCGCGGCGTTCAGGGCCAAGCCCGCGCAATGGTGGCGGGCGTAGGTCAGGCGTAGGGGTGGCGGCCCGGGAGGGCCAGCATCGACCGGTTCTGCCACGCATGGTCGCCACCCGCCAAGCTCGCCGTGGCCGGCTGGGGCGCGAAGCCGGCCATGGCGGCGATGAAGCGGTGGTGGGCGGCGCCGAGGGCGGGCGCGGCGGCCGCCCCGGTGGTGGCGGTCACGATGGTCCCGCCGTGGCCGTCGGCATGGACGCGGAACTTCGCGGAGAGATAATTTCCGGCGAGCTGAATTGCGGCGGCGTTGGTCCCGTCGCTGACGGTCAAGGTCCCGCCGCTCGCCGTGCCGCTGAAGCTCGCTTCCCCTGGGCCGACGAAGGCGATGTCGCGCAGGTCGAACTCCGTGGCGCCGCCGGTCGAGAAACCGGCGACCGTTCCCGAATAGCCCTGCGACTGCGCCAGATCGAGAACGCCGCTCGATCCGGTGAAGTCGACGTTCTGCACGAAGCCGCCGTCGAGCTTCAGGGTTCCTCCAGCGATGGTCGCCGCGCCAGCGCCGGTCACCGTCCTGACGAACTCCAGGGTCCCTGTCGCCACCGAGACCGTGCCGTCGTTGACGACCCTGACCACGATCTTGCTCAGCCCGGCGCCACCCGTCTTGGCGAGCGTTCCGGCGTTGTCGAACATCTGGGGCAGGGGAGAGCCGTGGTGGATGCCGTGGTTGTCGGTGAGATCGTATTGGGCGCCCGCCTCGTTGACGAAGGTCGTCCGCGACGTCGCGCTGTCGCCGAGCCGCAGGGGATTGACCTGTTCGACCGCGGTCCCGCTGTTGGTGACGGTTTCCGTTCCGCCGATCGTCACTCCGGCGATGAGGGCGCCATTGACCAAGGTGAGTGCGCCGCTTCCGGTGACAACTCCCGTCGAGCCCACGCCAGGAAATCCCAATGCGACATTCCCAGTAAGGGTGAAGGTGAAACCGCCGACATTCAGGGTCCCGCCAGTCAGGAGGAAGCCTCCAGCAAAGGACAGATCCTCATTGAGGGTCGTCGCTCCCGCGGAGATGTCCCAGCTCAAGGTCCCGAGACTAAAGCCAGGGTCCAGCGTCTGAGTGCCGCCTGCGAAGTTGACACCGCCCGTCCCATTGATCGCTCCGGCGAGGGTCGAGCCCGCTCCTGTCAGACTGATTGAGCGACTATTGGCCAGGTTGAGAACCGATCCGTTGGCCAGAGTCGTCGCTCCCTCCAGCAAGGTCGTCCCGCTACCACTCAGCTCGCTGGTGGACGTGAAAACCGCCGGTCCTGTGACCGTCAGGTGACCGCCCCTGCCGGACACTACCCCGCCGCTCTGGGCGAAGCTCGCCACCGTTGCAGAACCCCCAAGAGAGATAGCCAGCGTGCCTCCCGAAACCGTCAGCTGATTGGCGAAGCTCGCGGTGGTGGCGATGGTCAGAACACCACCGGAGACGACGAAATTGTCGTTGCCAACGGTGAGGCTGTTGACGCCCTCGTTTCCGGAACTGTGGGTGATGGTGTGGAAATCGGCAGTGTTGATGGAGACATCATCGCTGGTGATGGGAACCCGTGCTGGATTCCAGTCCGCCGCCGTGGTCCACGTGCCATCGGCGTTCACGGCCCAGGTGATGGTCGGCGTCGGCACGGCACTCTCCTCATCGACCGCTAGGAGTAACGCCTTCGGTCATCGCCAGAATGTCGGATGGCGCTTGGCGAATACCACGTTTGAGAACGATCGACGAGGGCTTGGCCGGCGAAGTCGTCATGGCTGCCACCGCCAGATTGACTGCCTTGCACTCCCGCCCGGCGCCTGTTGACAGCGCGACCGCGATCCATTACAAAATGCAATATTCGACGACGGCTCGACGGCTCGACGGCTCGACGGGCCGAGGGGAGCCATCCATGTCGCCGATGAAAAAGTCAGCTGGAACGTCGATGAACCGGCCCGAATTGTCGAAAGAGAGGCCCGAAGCGTCGAAAAAATGGACCGAAGCGTCGAAAAAGTGGACCAAAACGTTGAAGAAACGGGACAGAGCGTTGAAGGAATGGGACGGACCTTGCAGCTCGCGCGAGAGTCGCCATCGCGCGGATTTCGTTGCAGGATTCCCCATCGGACCCTGGGAGTCAGGCCCTGGAACGCCGAGAAAAGTCGCCCCGATTCTTCAACGCCCCCTTCCGCGGCGCCTGCGGCGGCCCTTGCCCATGTCCAGGCGCGGCCCGTCGCGTGGCCTCGCCCGCGCCGCCGCGCCATCATCGCCGTCGCGCGCTTCGACGACCGATGCCTCGGGGCCGCACTGGAGAAGGTGCGCGCCGAGAGGAAGGCTCTAGTGGCCCTTCGCGGCGTCGAAGTCCTTCTGGATCGCCGCGAGCTTCGTGTCGTCGAGCTTGGCCTGCGGATATTTGGAGATGTCGCGCAAGGTCATGGCCTTGATCTGGTCGAGGCCGGGATAGGCGATGAGCTCGGGCATGTCCCTCTGCAGCACCGCCTTGGCGGCGGGGTCGGCGAGGAGATCGCCGATCGTCGTGGTTTCCACCGACGGCTTGGCGGGTGAAGCCGCGGTCGCCGGCGCCGGCTGGGCCGCCGCGGCGCTCGCCGCCAGGGCTATGGAGAGGCCGAAAAGGCCGATGGTGACGATGCGCATGGGAGGTTCCGCTCCTTGAAGGAAATAAGCTTCGCCGCGGAAGTGGCCCGGGACGGGCGGATTTGTCCAGCGCAACCTTCGAGGCCCTGGTGTATCACCCCGCCATGAGCGAGACGCTTTCGAAGCCGCGCGAGGGCGCCCTGATCGAGGGACGCACCGGCGCCTGGGAGATCGTTCTTGGCCTGGAGGTGCACGCCCAGGTCGCCGCCAGGGCGAAGCTGTTCTCCGGCGCCGCGGTGGGATTTGGCGCCGCGCCCAATGAGCAGGTGAGCTTCGTCGACGCCGCCATGCCCGGCATGCTGCCGGTGATCAACCGCCACTGCGTCGAGCAGGCGGTGCGCACCGGCCTTGGGCTGAAGGCCAAGATCAACCTCTGGTCGCGGTTCGACCGCAAGAACTATTTCTATCCGGACCTGCCGCAGGGCTACCAGATCAGCCAGTACAAGGATCCGATCGTCGGCGAGGGCCGGATCGAGGTCGAGCGGGACGACGGCTCGACCTTCACCGTCGGCATCGAGCGGCTGCACCTCGAACAGGACGCCGCAAAATTGATCCACGATCTGGATCCCGACGCCACCCTGGTCGATCTCAACCGCGCGGGCGGCGCCCTGATGGAGATCGTCTCGCGTCCGGACATGCGCAGCGCCGAGGACGCCGCGGCCTATGTCAAGAAGCTGCGCGCGATCCTGCGCTATCTGGGAACGTGCGACGGCGACATGGAAAAGGGCAATCTGCGCGCCGACGTCAATGTCTCGGTCCGCCGGCCCGGCGAGCCCCTGGGAACGCGCTGCGAGATCAAGAACGTCAATTCCTACCGCTATATCCAGCAGGCGATCGGCTTCGAGGCCCGCCGCCAGGTGGAGATCCTCGAGGACGGCGGGGCGATCCGCCAGGAGACGCGGCTCTTCGATCCCGTCCGCGGCGAAACCCGCGCGATGCGCTCGAAGGAGGAGGCCCACGACTACCGCTACTTCCCAGACCCGGACCTGCCGCCCCTGGAGCTCGATCCGGCCTGGGTGGCGAAGATCGCCGCCAGCCTGCCCGAACTGCCCGACGCCAAGCGGGCGCGCCTCGCCGCGCAGTACGGTCTTTCGGCCTACGACGCGGGGGTTCTGGCGATCGACGCCGACCGCGCCGACTGGTTCGAGCGCGCCGCCGGCGGCCGGGACGCCAAGCTGGTCGCGAACTTCACCACCAACGAATTGCTCACCCGGCTCTCCAGGGACGGCCTGGAGCTCGCAGACAGCCCGATCGCCCCGGAGGCCCTGGCCGAACTGGTGCGCCTGCTCGAGGAGGGCGTGATCTCCTCGAGGATCGCCAAGGAGGTCTTCGAGCGGATGTGGGCCGGCGAGGGCGCGGCCGCGGCGATCGTCGAGCAGCATGGATTGACCCAGGTAAGCGATGCCGCCGCCCTGGAGGTGCTGATCGAGACCCTGATCGCGGCCAACCCCGCTCAGGCCCAGGCGGTCGCCGCCAGGCCCCAGGCGATCGGCTGGTTCGTCGGCGCGGTGATGCGCGAGACCGGGGGCAAGGCCAATCCGGCGGCGGTGAACGCGATCCTCCGCGCCAGGCTGGCGGGGGCGGGCTGAAGGCGGGCGAGCGCGCGTTCCGCGGACTGCGGTCGTGATTCGCCACTGGGCGATGGAAACGCGCCCGGAAGGCGTTTAACAAAGCGGCGAGGACGAGGGGGCTCGCGCTAGTCCACGGCATCGGTCGCCGCGGAGCGCGCTGACCCGATGGGTTTTTGGCCAGCCGGGGGCCGTCAGGCCGCGCGGCGATGGAAGAGGAAAGCACCGCATGAAATACATGATCTTCGCCTGCGCGGCACTGGCGTTCACCGGGGCCGCCTGCGGCAAGTTCTCGTTCCCCGGCAAGCACGCGGCCACGACCCCGCCCGCCACCGCCACCGCCGCCGCGCCCGCCACGGCGCCCGCGACCGCCGCCGACACCGGCAGCCAGGCCGCGGCCGACGCCAACGCCGCGGCCGACTACGGCAAGCCGGCCACCGCCGCCGCGCCCGACGCCAACGGCGGGACAGAAGCCACCGGCGGGACAGAAGCCAACAACGGGACCGACGCCGGCAACGGGAGCGAAGGCAAGGGCGGCGCCGAAGCCGACAACGGGGCCCAGGCCAACAACACCGCCGCGGCGATGAACGCCCGCCACGTCGGTCCGTGCAGCACGGACGTACAGAACTTCTGCAGCGACGTGCAGCCCGGCGGCCTGGGCATCCGCCAATGCCTGGCCCAGCATCTCGACGATCTCTCGGGTCGGTGCCGCGACGCGATGACGGGCGCCCAGGCCCGCCACAGCGGCCGGCGCACGGCGCGCATGGGCGGCATGGGCAGAATGTAGGCAAGAGGCGTTCGCGGCGGTCGCGGCGGGTCCCTCGGCCGCGGTTCCGCCTTGCTCCATCTCTCGCCGCCGGGCCGACCGCCTCCCAAGGTCCGCCCGGCGGCGCTTGCCTCCCGGCCGTCGCGGTCCGCGCGCCGCGGGGCCGGCCCGCGCGATGCGACCCTGTCGCTTAACCATATATTCAGCGGCTATCGACTTTCCTTCTCGAAGTCAGAACACCGGCCGGGAGCCGAGGGCTCGGAATCCCGCCCGCGAGGAGGTTGGGGATAGCCAATGCTTGACGAGGCACAATCCGACACGGAGCTGCGCCTGCCGTTGCCGGATCAGGATTCGACCGGCGATCAGCTCTTTCGCCTGGGGCTTCTGTATTCCACCGGTCAGGGCGGGGCGCCCCTCGACTACGTCTCGGCCCACATGCTGTTCAATCTGGCCGCCATGCGCGGCTCGATCGAGGCCAAGATCTATCGCAAGGAGCTGAGCGGCGAGATGGACCCCGCTGACGTCGCCGAGGCCCAGAGGGCCGCCCGACGTTGGCTGGCGGGGTAGAGCGCCGAGCGCTTCACCTCATCCGTCCCGGATGGGCCCGCGCCTACGGAACCGCCGTCGCCAGGGTCTGGGTTCCGAGCGTGTAGCTGAAGCCGAACTGTCCCGGCAGGAGGTCGCGGAAGTACTGCTGGACGAAGACGCCGGCTTCCGCCACCCCGGTCCTGGGCACATAGACGATATCGAACCGCCGCAGGGGGACGAGTTCGGCGTCGGTCCGCGCCTTCAGCGCCCGCTTCAGATCCACGGTGCGCATCATCGCCCGGCCGCCCGGGCCGCGGCGGATGATCACCACGCGGGTCTGGTTGCCGCTGGTCTTGAACCCGCCGGCCTCGATGATCGCGCGCAGGGCGTCGGTGTCGCCGGCCATGTCGTAGACCCCGGGCTTGTCGACCTCGCCGCCGACGAAGACCTTCAGGGGTCCGGCCGTCTTCACCGAGACCTCGACCTCGGGATGCAGCAGTTCCTCTGCGTAGGCGGCGCCGAGCGCGTCGGCGAGTTCTTCCACCGAGCGGTCGGCGGCCATGACCGGCGCGATGAGCGGCAGGATGATCCGCCCGTCCGGCTGGACCACCGCCGTCCGGTCGAGTTCGGGCGCGGAGGGGACCCTGATGTCGACCTCGTCGCCGGGGTAGAGGCGGTATTCCGGCTCGCGGTCCGACCAGGTGGCGTAGCCGATGTCGGGAAAGTCGGCGCTCGCGGCGGCGCGACGGTCCCCGGCCACGGCGGGCGCCGCGGTGAGCAGGAGGAGGGCGCCGACTCCACTCAGGGCGAGGCGCGCGGGTCGACCTTGAAACATCTCTCGAAGGTTCGCGAGAATGGGTAATGGAGTGTTAATCCGCGCCTTCGATTCTCCGATTTCGCGGGCTCGAGTGATCGTTTGAACAGCATGTCGTCGCAAGAGGCCTGGTCGACCCCGCCGTCGCCGCCGACGCAGGCCGTCGGCTGGTCGGCGAGGCCGCGCTATGTGCTCCAGGATTTCCCGAACCTGCTGTGGCGCGAACGGCGCCTGATGCTCGCGGTTTTCCTCGGAATCTTCCTCGCCGGAGCGGTCATGGCGCTCAGTCTGAAGAAGCTCTATCCGGCCCATTCCAGCATCCTGGTCCGTCTGGGCCAGGAATACGTCTATGAGCCGCTCGCCGGCGATGCGGCGCGCGGCGCTGTCCCCGCCGCCCAGCAGGTCCTGGAATCGGAACGGGACATCCTGGGCAGCGACGCCCTCAAGCACGAGGTCGTGGAGCACATCGGCTATGGCCGGCTTCATCCGGCGGCGGCGGAGGCCTTCGCCGCGGCTGGGCCCGGGCAGCGACGCAGGATGACCGACCAGGCGGCGGCGGCGATCGGCCGTAGCCTGAAGATCGAGACGGCGCCGGATACCCCGGTGATTCGCGTCACCTATTCCGACTCCGATCCCGTCCTCGCCGCCCTGGTGCTCAATACCCTGCTCTCCGACTATCTGGTCTACCGCCGCCAGGTGCTGCTCGATCCCACCGCCGCCGCCCTCGACGAGCAGAAGCGCTCGTTCCAGGACCGGCTGGACCAGGCCGACGGCGCCTATCAGGATTTCCTCACCAGCAACCGCATCGGCGACTTCGAGGCGCAGAAGACCTCGCTTTCCCAGCTCCAGGCGCAGATCGAGCAGCAGCAGTATGCCGCCGCCGCCCAGCTCAAGGAGCGCGCTGGCCGTCTTGCCGGCCTCGACTCCGGACTCTCGCAGGTCGCTCCGGAAGTCGGACTCTACCGCGACGCCGACAACACCGCCGCGGCCAAGCTGCTCGATCTGAAGCTGCAGCGCGAGGCGCTGCTCGCCAAGTTCAGGGCCTCAGCCCAGCCTGTCCAGGTCATCGAGGCCCAGATCGCCCAGCTGCAGTCCGCGATCGCCTCGGGGCGCGCCCGCGGCGAGGGCGTCCAGCGGACCGGCGCCAACCCGGTCTTCCAGACCCTGCAGACCGAAAGGCTGCAGCTCGTCGCCGAGGTCGCCGCCCTGAGGGAGAGTCTCCAGGCCCTGACCCGGCAGAGCGCCGAACTCACCCAGCGCCAGCTGCGGCTGGCGAGCCTGGAGCCGAGGTTCGACGCCCTGAGCCGCGATCGCGATGTCCTGCAGACCAATGTGCGCGACTTCACCGTCAAGGAAGAGCAGAGCCAGGCTTCCCAGGAGATTTCCGCGACCACCAACGACAATATCCGGATCGTCGAGCGCGCCAGCCCGCCCACCCAGGGCGCCAGCCTGCGCGCGCCCATGGTCGTCCTCGCGTTCCTGTTCGCCATCTTCGCCGCGGTCTGCGCCGGGCTCATGCGGGTGTTCCTGCGCCCTGGCCTGCCCACCCCGGCGGCGGCGGCGCGCACCCTGGAGCTCCCGGTCCTGGGCATGGCGGCGATGAAGGCCTGAAGTCACCCCGGGCGTCGAGGCGGCGCGCCGGCCCCGCGAGAATCGGCTACCTTCGAAATGTCCTTGGACTGCGGCGGCGATTCGATTTTTCCATGACGGTGGACCTCAGCGCGGAAATGGCCGGTCTCTGGGGGGCGCTCGACCCCCAGCCCGCCGGCCGCGCGCGCCTCATCCAGTTCGCCTCGGCGACGCCGCGAGAGGGCGCCTCGACCATCGCCCGGGAGTTCGCCTTCCACGCCGCGACCCGCGCCGAGCGCCGCGTGTGGCTTGTCGATCTTGACCTGATGGGCTCGTCCCAGGCCGCGACGATCGCCGCCGAAGCCGAACGCTATGGCCCCTTGGGTCCGCCGTCGGCGGCTTCGCCCACCGGCGCGGTGTTCTTCACCGTCCAGCCGCCGCTGCGCCGGCCCGATGGCCGGCCCTGGGCCGACGCGCGCTATTTCGCCGCCCATGCCGTGGGCGCCGCCTCTTTCTGGGTCACGCGGTTTCGCGCCGACGCCCTGCGCGGTCCGCAGGCGGTGCAGATCGTCCCTTCCGGCGAATACTGGCAGGCCTTGCGCCGCCACGCCGACCTGATCGTCGTCGACGCCCCTTCGGCCGAGCGTTCGGCGGCCTCGGTCACGGTCGCGCGCTTCATGGACGAGACGATCCTGGTGGTCGCCGCCGACCAGCCGGAGATCGGCGCCCCCGGCCGTCTGCGCGACGCGATCACCGCCGCCGGCGGGCGATGCTCGGGCCTCTTCCTCAACCGCGCCAACCTCGACGCCCCGGCCTTCCTGAGAACCGCGGTCTAGCGCAAAGCCCCCCGCGCCTTCACATCACCTCGGCGTAGAGGGCGGCGCGATAGAGGCGCATCGCCAGGGCGCGCAGGCGCAGCGGCGCTCCCTCGGCCAGGGCGGCGGCCTTGAGCAGCCCGCGCCAGCGTTGCCGCAGGGGGAGCCTGGCGAGCAGTTTCGCCGCCCTGAAGCTCGGATATCCGGCGAGGATCTCCCCGTGTAGCGCCGCGACCCTCGCGAAATTGGCGCTCGACTGCTCGAACTTGACGGCGATCGCCGCAGCGGTGTCCAGGCCCAGGTGGCTGGCGCTGTTGTCCACATGCGCGATCGGGTGACGCCTGGCGATGCGCATCGCCCATTCGACGTCCTCCCACCCCCAGCCGACGAAGGTTTCGTCGAAGGGCTCGGTGGCGAAGACCTCGCGTCGGACCAGCAGATTGGAGGTGAAGACGTGCTTCTCCGGGGCGAGCCGGCGCCTCTCGACGTCGATGCAGTCGCCCCTCTGCGCCATGACCCGGTGCAGGGCGTGTTCGCGCCGCCCGGGCGTCAGCTCCAGGGTGAAGCCGCCGAAGGCGACCGCCGGATCGTCGGCGCGCGCGATCTCGATCCACCGCGCCAGGAAATCGGCCCGGTTGGGGCGCATGTCGCCGTCCACGAACAGGATGTGGCGCCCGCGCGCCTCGCGCGCCAGGCGGTTGCGCGCCCGCGCCCGGCCGGTATTGGCCGAAAGGCGGATGAACCGGCAGGGGGCGGTCGCCGACAGGGCCGAGCGGGTGACCTTCTGCGCCAGGCCGTCATCGCCGGTTCCGTCGTCGAGAACGATGACCTCAACGGCCAGGTCCGATCCGCCCAGGATCTCGATGAGGGCGGTGGGATCGTCCGCCTTGAAGGGGATGAGGATCGAGATCGCCGGCCGCGCCGCCGGCCAGGCGGCGTTTTCCACCCGCCATTCCCTGATCTCGGCGCTCACGACGCCACCCTCAGGCGCCGCGAGCGGAGCGCTCCGGCCAGGCGGGCGCGGCTCCCGCCCAGATCGAGCGCGATCGCCACGACGCCATAGGTGAGGCCCCCGCACACGGCCTTCAACAGCAGTTCACCGACGCCGCCGGTGCTCGGCAGACGCATCACCACCAGCGCCATCGCCAGGCTGGCCACGCCCGCCCGCGCCATCGCCTCGATGGGAATCGGCAACGAGATCGCCCGGCGGCCCAGGACGAAGGAGGCCGCCATCCCCAGGCCATAGCTGGCCGCGGTGGCCCACATCGCGCCGTCCAGGCCGAACCTTGGAATGAGCGCGAGGTTGAGGCCGATGTTGGCGACCGCCGGGATCGCCATCGCCGCCAGGAGCAGCTTCGTGCGCCGCGCCAGGGCGAAGGCGGGGTTCAGATAATAGATCGTCAGGCCCGAGAAGAGGGCGCTCGCCGCGATCCAGGGGGTGACGTGGGCGGCGCCTTCGCGCAGGGCCGGGCCGACCATCACCTCCGCCAGCGGCCGCGCCACCAAGGCGAGGCCCACGGCGGCCGGCAAGGCGAGGGCGACCATCGCCGAACCCTGCTGGCGGGCCCCGGCCTGCAGGGCGTCCTCGCCGCCGCGCTCCAGGGCCATGATCAGCGCCGGAGCGCTCGCCATGCCCAGCCAGATGAAGAGCACGTCCAAGGTCCGGTTCGCGAGGCTGTAGCCGGCGTGATAGACGCCCACCGCCGTCTCGTTCAGATAGGCGGCGAGCAGGAAGCGGTCGGTGGTGGCCAGGGCGGCCACCAGGACCAGGGACGCGGCGATCGGCACGCCATAGGCGGCGTAGGCGCGCGCCCGCGCCGCTTCGAACCGCCCGCCGCGCATCCGGCGAAGTTCGCCCGGCAGGACCAGCAGCAAGGCAAAGACCGCGATCAGCCCCGGTCCGGCCACGGCGCCGGCCGCCTCGAGGCCGACAGCGATGAGCGCCAGGGCGCCGGCGAAGCCTCCCGCGGTCAGGAAGATGTCGAGAAAGGCGAAGGCGCGCACCTCGCCGGCGGCGCGCCGGCGCTCCTGGATCATCTTCACCAGGCTGCGGCCCAGGACCGAGGCCATGGCCACCGCCAGGGCCGCCTTGACCGGGCTTTGCGCCGTCCACAGGGCCAGCGCGCCGACCACGGCGAGGGTGAAGGCCAATGCGGCGCCGATCCAGCAGCGGTAGAGGGTCGCGAAATGGTCGGCGATGCGCGCCGAGCCTGCCTCCCTGGCATAGAAGCGGGCCATGGCCGCCTCGATCCAGGTGAAGACCAGGGTGTGGCAGAGGTTCATCGCCGTGAAAGCGAGGGCGTAGACCCCGTACTGCTGGGGGCTCAGCACGCGCGTGAAAAGGACGATGGCCAGAAGGCCGACCACCCCCTGCACCACGTTCACCGGCAGATAGCCGACCACACCGCGCCAGAACATCACGACCGGTCCCAAGGCTCGCTTCGCCGTGAACTGTGGCCGGCCCCGCGTTTCGATCGCGTGAACCCGGCCAGGTTCGACGCCCGCAACACCGCCGCAATCATCGGACCGCTTCGCAGTCTCCCAGCAGGCACGGGATGGTCATGGCCATGATCATCAGGTCGAGCCAGAACGACTGGCGCTCGATGTATTCGATATCCAGCGCCACCCGGCGCCGCACCGCTTCGGCGGTGTCGACCGGCCCGCGCGAGCCGTGGATCGCCGCCCACCCGGTGACCCCCGGCTTCATGCGATGGCGGTGGGCGTAGCGCGCCACCAACAAAGCGCTCTCGGTCTCGCCGGTCTTCATTCCCACCGCGTGCGGCCTGGGGCCCACCAGGGACATCTCGCCCTTCAGCACATTGAAGATCTGCGGAAGCTCGTCCAGGCTGGTGCGGCGGATGAGCCTGCCCACGCGGGTGATCCGCTCGTCGTTGACGCACACCTGGCGCTCGGCGGACAGGGTCGCGCCCGGCAGGGCCTCGGCCCGCATCGAGCGGAACTTGCACACCAGGATCGGCTCGTTGTTGAACCCGTGGCGGCGCTGGCGGAAAAGGATCGGCCCGGGGGAGTCGAGCCGGATGGCGAAGGCCACCACCGCCATCACCGGCAGGCAGAGGATCAGCGCCAGGGTCCCGACGGCCAGGTCCTGCACGCGCTTGACCAGCGCCCGGCGCTCGTCGCTGGGCCGACCCGAGACCTGGGCGAGCGGCGCCTCGATGATCCGCGAAAACGCCGCCTCGCGCCCGGCCTGGCTGTCGTGGTCGACAAACAGCATGATGTCGTTGGGCAGCACCGCCAGCCGATCGACCAGCTCGCGGACCCGCGCTCTGGCCACGGAGGGAACGGTGATCACGATCTTGTCGACATAGGGCATGATCTTGTGGCCGATCAGGGCGTCGGTATCGCCAAGAACCGGCACCCCGCCGACATTGCCCGGCGCCCGGCCCAACCGGTCGTCGAAAACGCCCAGCACCGCCGCCTCGCCGCTCGCCAGCAGTCGGCGGACCAGCAGTCCGGCGTTGGCGGTCGCCCCGACGACGATGATGTTGGCGGTGAGCCGGCCGTCGCGGCGCCAGGAGCGGACGCGCGTCCACCACGCCAGGTGCAGGCAGACCAGAACCGCCAGGCTCAGGGTGAACCACAGGGCCATGGGCTCGATGCTCCCGGCGGCGCCGAAGGCCGCCACCGCCAGCCCCAGGGTCGCCGCGGCCAAGCCGCAGGCGGCGAAAAGCCGCGTCAGATGCCGGCCGAGCCGCTCGCCCGCGCCCAGGCCATAGCTGTCGAAAGCGCCCAGGGCCCACAGGAGGATCGCGAAGGCCGCCAGGAACGGCGCCATCGCCGGAAAGGCCAGCGGCGTATGGGTGCGGCTGGTGGCGATCGCCGCGGCCAGCCAGGCTGTTCCGAGCAGGGCCCCGGCGTCGGCCAGGCGGAACAGGGCCCGCAGGGTCCAGCGGCGCAGGCGCTGCCGGGAAAGAGCGAGGCCGTTGGGCCGCAGGGGCCCGCGGCGCTCGGCGCCGGCCTCCTCGGGCGTCCCGATTGGCGAAAACGGCTCGGCGGCCACTGGCGCAATCGCCGCCGCCGTCCCATCCTGGAACGCCTCGAATTCAGGTTGCCGGAAAGCGAGGCCCATGACCGCCTCGATCAGCAAGTCCTGGGCCGCGAAAACCCCTTCGCCGCCTCGATTGCCAGCGCCTGGGGAAACAGCTATCGCAGCCCGCGCCTCCAAGGGTGACGTGGCCGAGTGGCTGAAGGCGGCGGTTTGCTAAACCGTTGTACGGTGTAAAGCCGTACCGAGGGTTCGAATCCCTCCGTCACCGCCAACTCGGAACAGAACTGCGAACGCCGGGCGTTGCCGATTTTACGCCCGAGGCGGCGGTCGAGCACCGAGGCAAGCGCCGCATCGAGGTGGTCCGGCCGTGGCAACCGGTTCTCGATGTGGCCCGCGAGGAGGTTGTCCGACTTCTCCATCGGGATCGAGCGGGGCCGTTGCGCGTCACGCCTCCTTCTTGGTCCTTGGCGAGACAGCCAGCCCTAGGAACACGAGAATGGCCTGGTTGAGCAGCAGGATAGTCGCGTCGTCCAGCCTGCCAAGGCGCGCGCCAACCTTGGTCTTTGGCACGGTGGTGATCTTGTCCACCATGAGGCGGCAGGCGGCGCTCAGGCCGTTGCGCTCGTTCGGCTGCACCGGCAGGCGCAGCAGCGGCGCATCCGTCTCGTCGGTGGTGAAGGCGCAGATGGTGATGGAGTCGGTCGCGTCGAAGCTGTCGTCCTGAACAATGACGACGGGACGCGGCTTGCCCGCGTAGCCCTTGCCGCCGGCAACAGTCCAGATTTCGCCTCGTCTCATTCATCGCCCCGGTCCGATATCGCGTCGATGAACGCTTGATCATCCGCGGCGCGGGCGCTGGCGGCGATTGCGGCTGACTGACGATGGGCTTCGGCGCGGAAGGCGGGGGAGCGCACGGCCGGCGCCCAAATCTGGATCGGGCGCAGGCCCTGCTCGCGCAGGCGCTGACGATGTTCCCGCACCTTGATGCGCGAGGGCTTGGGGCTTGACGCCGAGGCCATGACACGTCTCCAGTCTAGTTACATGTAACCTACTGCGGACCGCCGGGCTCCGCCAGTCCTTTCACCGCGTAGTCGCCGCCGGGACGAACCCCTCCGCTTTTCGGCCGTGTCCTGCTGCAGTGCGGTGCGGATGAAGTTCGGATCGCCGATATCACTGGCGTTCTCGTCGAGACGGCAGGCAGGGGCGCTGTGAGTATTCGCCTCGGCCTTCAGGCGGCGGCTGTCAGCCCCCGGGCGCGTTCGATCCGTTCGCGCTCGCGGCGGTCGTTGCACAGCTCGTTGACGTGCTTGCGCTGCACGCCCATCGCCTGCGCCAACGCGCCTTGCGTCAGGCCCATCGGCTCCATGAACTCCGCGATCAGGATATCGCCGGCGCTCGCCGGCTTGCGTTTCGTCGCCAACATCGTTCACCTCACCGATAACGGTAGTCGTCCGGATAGACGCCCATCGCTTCCCCTAGACCGCCATCCCCTTCGTCCAGCAGGGAATCCATCGGCGCCTCGTGGCCTCAACCCGCTCGGGTGCGAGGGGTTAGACGCCTGGCGCCAAGTCAAGAGCCCGGCGCCGATAGTCGTTGAGTTTGGCGACCATGTCCTTCGTGGAAGGGGTCCAGCTTCCGGGGAGGGCCCCGTCCGCCCCGAACCCGCTGGCGAAGCCGGCGAGGGGCGAATCGGGCTGCCGCCCAGGCGCGTAGTTGAAGCCGACCATGCTGCCGCCGCGCGGCAGGTCGAAGACGAAGAACGGCTCGATGTCGCGCCACGCGATCTTCAGGGGGGTTCGCACGAGTCCTCCGGCGAGGGTCAATCCGTTCGCGTCCAGGCCGATCACCTGCGGGCGCACCTGCATCCAGGAGAACACCAGCACGCCCACGCCGAGGAATGCGCAGCCGGCCCAGGTCCAGAAGAGCCTCGTTCCGCTTTCCGGGCGAAGAAGCGACGGCGCCAGGGCCGCGAGCATTACGACGAATATAGCGAGATAGACCGCCGTCCTGAGGCGGGACGCGGTGATCCTCTCGGGCGCGACCGGCATGGCGGGCGCAATCCCCGGAGAACCGGAGCGGTCGCTCAATTCACCCATGCCCGCCACCGCCCCCGCCAGCCGCTTCACGCGGTCCGCTCGCCACTGTTAGAATGGCCCATGTTCGCCCTCGCCCTGGGTCTGCTCGGCCTGCTGTTCCGCCAGCCGTTTCTGAGCGGAATCGGCGGCCACCTCTATGTCCAGACCATGCCGCCGCGTGGGGCGTTCTATCTGGTCCAGTGGCAGCGCAATCCACGCACGCCCGATGGCCTCGACATTCCGGTGACCTGGAAGGTCGGCGACAGGAGCGGTTTCTACCCCACCGGCGATCTCGCCGCCGCCCAGCTCGGTTTCGCCAATGCCCCCGGCGTCACCGCCGCCCAGCTCCAGGGCCGGGTCATGGGCGCCTGGTTGAACTCCGCGGACCTGCCCCTGGGCTCGCCAGGCCAGAAGCTGGGGATCTTCCCGGCGATCGACTTCGCCGCGCCCCTCATCAAGCCCTTCGCCAGGCGCGACGGGCGGCTGACCGGGTCGGTGGACATGCAGATTCCCGTCGCCGTCGATGGCGACGCCAGCACAAGCAACACCTACGTCAATTTCGACACCGTCCTCACCAATGTGAAGGATGGCTCGAAACTCACCTATGCGGTGACCCTGTTCTTCCACAATCACGCCGCCTCGCCCGGCGGCGTCCTCTACGACGCCCCCTCGCACTCCACTGTCGTCGTCGCCGCCCTGCAGCCGGACAATCGCTATGTGACCTTGCGGCGAACTTCGGCGCCCACCCAGGGTTCGCCCTGGCGGGGGGTCAAGCGGTTCGCGTTCAAGATCACCTACGATGAGTTCAAGCACGCGCTGGTCGACGCCGCCGCCGCCTTCCCCTCCTCGAACCTCTCGACCTCGCCGGAAGACTATGAGCTGAACGGCACGCACATCAACGTCGAGATGCACTACACCGCCCAGGCGCCGGCCCAAATGGGCCTGTCGCTGGAGGACTACCGGCTTCGGGCACGCGACGACACCGACCGCGACGCCGACGATGACGACTGAAGTTCGCCGAGATACGATATGAAATCAATCCGTTGCACTTGTTTCCTTCGACCTCCATCCAGACTTTGAGACCCGCGCTCCGGCCAATCCCGACCGGCCGCCGGCGCGGGTGGCGCGCCCGCTGATTCCGGCTATAGCTGCGGCCGTTCCCCACGACCTCCAGGAGACACGGGTTTTGTCCAACTTCGCCACGCGTCGCATCTCGAAGGCGCTCCTCTGCGGCGTCGCCCTTGGCGCCCTCGCCGCCGGGGCCGGGTTCGTCGGCCCGGGCAGGGCCGCGCCCTCCGCCGGCCAGGTTCCGGATTCCGCCTTCAACGCCATGCAATGGCGCGGCATCGGCCCCTACCGGGGCGGCAGGGCCGACGCGGTCGCGGGCGTCCCGGGCCAGCCCAATGTCTTCTATTTCGGCGCGGCCGCCGGCGGTGTGTGGAAGTCCACCGACGCCGGCGGAACCTGGAAGCCGATCTTCGATAGCCAGCCGATCTCCTCGATCGGCGCGATCGCCGTGGCCCCGAGCAACCCGGACATTCTCTATGTCGGAACCGGCGAGAGCGCCCTGCGCGGCGACATCACCTATGGCGACGGCGTCTACCGGTCCGCCGACGGCGGCAAGACCTGGGCCCACATCGGCCTGGACGACAGCCGCCAGATCGGCGCGGTCATCGTCGATCCGCACAACCCGGACATCGTCCTGGTCGCCGCCATCGGCCACGCCTTCGGGCCCAACGCCGAGCGCGGGGTGTTCCGCACCGCCGATGGCGGCAGGACCTGGACCAAGGTCCTCTACAAGGACGATTCCACCGGCGCGATCGACGTCGCCTTCGACCCCAACGACTCCCGGATCGTCTACGCCGCCCTCTGGCAGGTGCGCCGCCAGCCGTGGAATCTCTCCAGCGGCGGTCCGGGCAGCGGCCTTTATCGCTCGAGCGACGGCGGCCTCACCTGGACGCGGCTCAGCGGAAACGGCTTGCCCGAAGGCATCCTCGGCCGGATCGACGTCGCCGTCTCCCCGGCCGACTCGCGGCGCGTCTATGCGATGATCGAAGCCAAGGAGGGCGGGCTCTTCGTCTCCGACGACGCCGGCGCGCATTGGCGGCTGACCAACCAGGACGGGCGCATCCGCCAGCGGGCCTGGTACTTCTCCAAGATCTACGCCGACCCCAAGGCCGTGGACACCGTCTACGCCCTGAACACCGGCATGCTGCGCTCGCTCGACGGCGGCAAGACCTTCAACCTCGTCTCGGCCACCCACGGCGATCATCACGCCCTGTGGATCGATCCGAACAATCCCAGGGCCCTGATCAACTCCAACGACGGCGGCGCGAGCGTCTCGCTCGACGGCGGCGCCACCTGGTCGACCCAGGTGAACCAACCCACCGGGGCCTTCTACCACGTCGCGACCGACAACCGTTTTCCCTACTGGATCTATGGCGCGCAGCAGGACAACTCGAATCTCGCCGTGGCCAGCGCCGACGATTCCGGGGTGATCGGCCCGCGCGCCTGGTACCCCGCCGGGGGCGGCGAATCCGGCTTCGTGATCCCCGATCCGCGCGATCCCCTCATCATCTACAGCGATGCCGAAAACCAGTTCGCCCGCTACGACATGCACTCGAGGCAGTCGCAGGACATCAGCCCAGATCCCATCGATAATTCAGGACACCCGGCCAGCGAGCTCACGCACCGCTTCAACTGGACCTCGCCGCTGATGCTTTCGCCGCACGATCCCGACGCCCTCTATGCGGCCTCCGAGGCGGTGTGGAAATCCACCGATCACGGCATGAGCTGGAAGATCATCAGCCCCGATCTCACCCGCAACGACCGCTCCAGGCAGCAGGCCTCCGGCGGGCCCCTGACCAAGGACATCACCAGCGTCGAATACTACGACACCATCTTCGCCCTGGCCGAGTCCCCCCTGAAGAAGGGCAAGCTCTGGGCCGGTTCGGACGACGGGCTGGTGCACCTCACCGACGACGACGGCGGCCACTGGAGCGACGTCACCCCCAGGGCCATGCCGCCCTGGAGCACGATCAGCCTCATCGAGCCGTCCCACTACGATCCGGCCGGCGCCTATATCGCCGTCGACCGGCACAAGCTCGACGACATCGCCCCCTACGCCTTCAAGACCACCGACGATGGCCACACCTGGACCGCCATCGCCGGCGGCCTGCCGGCCGGGGCGGTCGTCCATGTCGTGCGCGAGGACCCTGTGCGCCGCGGCCTGCTCTACGCCGGCACCGAGCTCGGGGTCTTCGTCTCCTTCGACGACGGCGCCGCCTGGCGGCCACTGAAACTCAACATGCCGGCGACGCCGATCCACGATCTGGCGGTGAAGGGCGACGACCTCATCGCCGCCACCCACGGCCGCTCGTTCTGGGTCCTGGACGATGTGACCCCGTTGCGCCAGGCCGCGCCCACCGCTGACGACCTGGTGCTCTATGCCCCCGAACCGGCGGTGCGGCTCTACTATCCCGACGAGGTCGACAGCCGCCGCCCGGTCGGCCAGAACCCGCCGGCCGGGGCGATCATCGACTATGTCCTGAAGGCCCCGCAGCGCGGCGAGCTCGTCGTCGATATCCTCGATGATCGCGGCGCGGTCGTCCGCCACCTTTCCAGCACCACGACCAACAAGGAGGCCCAGCCGCCCGAATGGCCCGACCGGATCGTCTCGAGCGATCTCATCCCGGCCCACGAGGGGATGAACCGCCTGGTCTGGGATCTGCGGATGAACGATCCGGCGCAGATTCCCGGCGCCTTCTACGAGGGCCAGGCGCCGCGCGGGCCGATCGTCGCCCCGGGGCGCTACGAGGTGCGGCTCAGTCTCGCCGGTCAGACCCGGACCGAGCCCCTGATCGTGTTCGCCGATCCCAGAGTCGTCGGCGCCGGCCAGGCCATAGCCGCCAAGACCGCGCTCGCCATCGCCACGGTCACCGACATCGACACCCTCCACAAGGCGGTGAACGCCATCCGCGAGGCGCGGCGCAGGCTGACCGCCGCCCGCCCGGCGGGGGCCGAGGCGCTTCAGGGCCGGCTCACGGCGATCGAGGAAGCGCTGATGCAGGTGAACATGAAAGGTTCCGAAGCCAACCTCGCCTTCGCCGGCATGCTCAACGAGCAGTACGCCGCCTTCGCCTCGGGCCTGGAGGACGCGGACACCCCGCCGACCGCGCAGCAGCAGGGGCTCTACCGGTCGCTCCACGAGAGGCTCGAGGCGCAGCTGGCCCTGTGGCGGGCCCTGGACGGCGAGCTGGCGGCCAGGTGACCGCGGCTACCTGGGGGCCTTCTCGACCCAGATCCGCCGCAGAATCCGCAGGCGCGGGTCGCTCGCCGCATCGAGCGCGCTGTGGCCGATGAGTTCCAGTCCGGCGCGATTTTCCCGCCGCCACAAGAGCTTCGCCTCATAGGCCACCGCCGTGCGGTGATCGAGCAGCCAGAACCGGTCCGGCAGCACGGTCATCGGCGGAAGCTCGATCTTGACCCCGGTGTCCGACCAGTCGCGGACGGTGCAGGCCAGGGTCAGAAGATCCTCGCCATGGACGATCGTCGCCCCCAGCAGCGTCCGCCGCCGCGGCGCCCCACGCGCCTCGGAACCGGCTTTCGAATCGCTGGCTGGAGTTCCCATGCCCAAAGCTAGCCGCCCAAACCTTTAAGTCCGTTTACCGCCGCGCGCCGGATGAGGGGTCGCGCCGACGGCGAGCCCTCCCTTCGTCTTCCCCAAGAAACCTTCTCCCGGAGGATGACCCTTCTCCCCTTGCGGGAGAAGGTGGGCCGCGAGAGCGGCTCGGATGAGGGGTCGACGAACGCTCGGGTTGAGTGGCTGACATCACTCGGCAACCGCCTGCGAGACCCCTCATCCGGCCCGCAAGGGCGCGCCACCTTCTCCCGCAAGGGGAGAAGGACTGTTGCCGGGGCGTCCGAGCCGACTTGCCGAGAAATGTGAATCCGCAAGCTCGACTGGGAGAGGGGTTTGTGGCTTGGCCGCCGACGTTCTGTGAAGCCGCTAGTCTGAGCGGGCGAAATCGGCTCGCGGCCTAGGACGCCGCCGACCGGCCCAGATGGTGCTCGACGTGGGTGTAGCTCACCGGCGCCAGAGCGGCGAGGGCGTCGGAGAGCCGCCGGGCCGCGTCGCAGCTCACCCCCTTGATCCAGATCTTCGCCGAAAAGCCGCCGTCGAGTTCCGAAAGATTCATCGCCTGCAGGGCCGCGCCGCCGTCGGCGACGGTCCGGGCGAGGAGATCGAGGGTCCCGGCGACCCATTCCAGCCGAAGGACGATCTGGTGGCTGAAAGGTCCGGCGCCGAACACCGCGTCCAGGCCCTCCGAGGGCCGCTCGCGGGCTCGCTCGGCGGGTGCCGCGACCGGGAAGGCGACCAGCTCCGCCGGTCCCGCCGCCTTGCGCTCGAACCGGGCGTGCATGAGGCTCGCGCCCAACGCCGCTCCGTTCCGGACCATGCCGCGGCCGCCGCCGCCATTCGCTTCCGCTTCCGCCCGAGCCATTTCAGGAATGCTCCACCAGTGACCTGCCGGGAAATGCAAGCCCGGGACCACCGCGAAACGGCGTTGCCCTTGCCGGCACGAAGGATGCAGTGCCAGCCGCGTCTGCACTCAAGGAACCCCGATGCCGGGCCTCGTCTCCACCCACGCGCCGATCTCCGGCACCTGGACCTTCTTCGAAGGCGCGTGGCGCGAGGGCAATGTCGCGATCATGGGCCCGCGCACCCACGGGGCGTGGCTTGGCTCGACAGTGTTCGACGGCGCCCGGGCCTTCGATGGCGTCGCCCCCGATCTCCTCGCCCACTGCCAGCGGGTCAATCTCTCGGCCGAGCGATTCCTGCTCAAGCCGGTGGTGCCGGTCGAGACCTGGATGGATCTCGCCCTGGAGGGGGTCGAGCGGTTCGCCCCGGGCGCGCAGCTCTACATCCGCCCGATGTACTGGGCCGACAACGGCATCGGCGGGGCGGTGCGCTTCGATCCCGAATCGACCCGCTGGTGCCTTTGCCTCTACGAGGCGCCGCTGCCGGTGCCCAAGGGCTCGGCGATCACCCTTTCGCCGTTTCGCCGCCCGACGCTCGACTGCGCGCCGATCGACGCCAAGGCCGCCTGCCTCTACCCCAATGGAGCGAGGGCGCTCATCGAGGCCCACGGCCGCGGCTTCGACAACTGCCTGCTGCGCGACGCCCTGGGCAATATCGCCGAACTCGCCAACGCCAATGTCATGCTGGTCAAGGACGGCGTGGTGCGCACCCCCATCCCCAACGGCTCGTTCCTCGATGGGATCACCCGGCGCCGCGTGATCGGCCTGCTGCGTGACGACGGCCGCGAGGTCGTGGAAGAGACCCTCAGCCACGCCGACTTCCTGGCCGCCGACGAGATCTTCTCCTGCGGCAATTTCGCCAAGGTCGCGCCCATCACCCGGATCGAGGACCGCTGCCTGCCGGTCGGCCCGCTCGCCACCCGCGCCCGCGCCCTCTACTGGGAGTTCGCCCACGCCCAGGGCGCATTGCCTGCACGTCGCCGCCGGGCGACCGGCTGAGCGGCGGTCTCGTCTTCGATTGTCAACGGATCAGCTGCGGCTCACACTGATCCTCCATAAGATTGACGGCTGGCCGGATCTTCCGCTCGCGACGCCAATCCTGGGAGACCACCATGCCGAGTGCCACCTGGGCCGTAAACGCCGACGGGATCTGGAGCGACGCGGCCGACTGGAACCCATTGGGCGTGCCGACCGCCGGCGACGATGTGACGATCAACACCACCGACCTGCATACCGTCACCCATGGCAGCGGCACGGACATCATCAACAGCCTGACGGTCGGCAACGACAACTTCGTCGTTTCCGGCGGCTCCCTCACCCTCACCGCTCCGTCCCGTTTCAGCCCTTCGTCCAGCTTCGGCCAGACGCTCACAATCTCCGGCGGGACGCTGAATTTGAAGCAGACCAGCGCGACCGCCGCCGATTTCGTCCAAAGCGGCGGGCGCCTCAACTTTGAGGGCGGGAGGGGTCTGGACGTAACGGGCTCCGCATTTTTCAGCGACAACTGCACGGTTTCTGGAAAGGGTGGCGTAGCCATCTCTGGCTCAGCCACCGTCGCCAGCGGGGCGATCATCACGCTCGGCGTCAACACTGGGATAACGTTTTACGGGACCACGGAAACCGTCGCCGGCGCCCTGACAGGGGGCTTTTTCGAAACCGAGGGCGGCGAAACCACGCTTGAAAGCGGCGCGACCATCAGTACGGCACACTGGGCGGCCAACGGAGGTGTCGTCCATCTCGGTGAAAATCTGACGTACGCCGGTGACTTTTCGATGGAGGCGGTGGTGTCGTCGCCCTCGATGATCAGGCTCGGGGGCTACAGCTTCGCCCTCACCGGCCCGGTGTCATTCGGATTTGGCGCGACGGTGACGGGCGCCGGCGGTCTCGTCACGAGCGGCGTCACCCGTTTGTTCGATCGCACAGTCGCCGGGGTGACACTCGGCGCTGGCGTGACCTGGACCAATTCCGGGTCGGTGACACAGCAGGGAACGAAGAGGGCCGAGGGTCTGCGAGGAAAGTCGTCGGTCATCAACCAGTCGGCCGGCGTCTATGACCTCGCCGGCGATACAGGCATCGCCGCCGCCAGTTTCGTCAACCAGGGCCTGCTCGAAAAGACCGCCGGAGCGGGCTTCTCGAAGGTCGCCACTGCGGTCGCCAATTCCGGAACGATTTCGGTCGCCACCGGCACGATGCTCATTACCGGCGCCGTCACCGGCGCGGGAGGCGCGACGATCGCCGGCGGCGCCCTGCATTTCGGCGCGGCGTTCGATGAGAACGTGCTCTTCTCCGCCGCCGCCGGCGGCCTCGTGCTCGCGCGTTCGCAGGCGTACGGCGCCACCATTTCGGGTTTTGCGGGCACCGGCAGGACCTACCTCGACCTTCGCGACATCGGCTTCGTGAAAGCCGGGGAAGCGACGTTCAGCGGGACCTCCACCGGCGGGACCCTCACCGTCACCGACGGAACCCACCTGGCCCAAATCAACCTGACCGGGAACTATCTTTCCTCGAACTTCCAGGCGAGCAGCGACAGCCATGGCGGCGTGATCGTCGTGGCTCTGGCCCCTGCCGGCGCGACCACGACGACCGTCGTGCCCCACCGGTTCATCGCCGCCATGGCAGGGTTTGCCCCCCAGACGGCGGCGGCGGCGCACATCGGTTGGGCGAGCGAGGCGCAAGCGCCCGTCCTCGCCAGGCCGCATGGCGCGATCGCCTAGGGCGGCCCTTCGGCAAGACGACACCTGTTCCCCGATCTGGTCTGTTGATCAGGGTGACAGGAGCAATCTTTTTTGTTGCGGCCTCTCTCTTTTGTTCACCGTTCAAGCCGTCGCCATCTCGCCGATCAGGGCGGCCGCCGGAATGCGCCACCGATGGCTCAAGCGGCGAATCTGATCGAGCGTCAGGCTTCGCCTGCCACTGAGCAGCTCCGAAGCGCGCGATCGGGAGCCGAGCACGTCGGCCAGATCCTTCTGGGTGTAGCCGTTCTGGTCCATGACGTAGCGGACGACGCCGAGGGGGTCCGCGGGCGGCGACGGGTAGAGGCCATCCTCATATGGTTCGACCAGAGCCAGGAACACCTCCAGCCTGTCGCCGTCATCCGAGCCGACCGGGGCGCCCCACAGACGGTCGATCTCGCGCAGGGCGGCCCCGTGGTCCTCCTTGGTTCGGAGTGGCCGAATGTCCATCCGATCCTCCTAGAATTGAGCCACCGTCATCGCGTCGACGGCGTCATATTCGGCATGAGAGCCGAGAAGAGAAGACACGCACGGCTTCTACACGTCTCCGCCGCCGGCGGCCCACCGCCTCGGCAACAACTCGCGTGTACCGAATTTAGTCCTTTCCCAACCGCCCCTCCGCCTCCCGCCTGATCCGGCTGAGGCTCGTCGCCGGCGTGATGCCGTCGGGGTCGAACTTGACGTGGACGATGGCCGGAAGGCCACTGGCCTTGGCGGCCGCGAAAGCGGCGGGGAAGTCGCTCGTCTTCCCGACCGTCGCCCCGAAGCCGCCGAAGGCGCGGGCGTAGGCGGCGAAGTCGGGGTTCTCGAGGTCCGTGGCGGTGACCCGGCCGGGAAACTCGCGTTCCTGGTGCATGCGGATCGTGCCGTACATCGCGTTGTCGAAGATCAGGAAGACGATCGGCAGGCGGTATTGGCGGGCGATCGCGAATTCCTGGCCGTTCATCAGGAAGTCGCCGTCGCCGCTGATCGAGACGACCTCCTTCTCCGGCATGAGCCGCTTGATCGCCACCGCGGCCGGGACGCCGTAGCCCATGGAGGCGGAGATCGGCGCGAAGTGGGTCCCGAAACGGCGAAACCGATAGAAGCGGTGGATCCAGGCGGCGTAGTTGCCCGCGCCGTTGCAGAGGACGGTCTCCGGCGCGAGATTTTCCCGCAGCCAGACCATGATCTCGCCGAGGTTGACCGCGCCGGCCTGGGGGGTGGGCCCCTGCGACCACCGCAGATAACCGAGGTGGGCGGCGGCGGTTTCGTCGCGCCAGGGCGGCGGCGCGGCCGGCCGCAGCTTTGCGAGCGCCGCGGCGGCCCGCCTGGGGCTGGCCAATATCGCCAGGTGCGGGCTGTAGACCCGGCCCAGTTCCTCGGCGCCGGCATGGATGTGGACGAGCCTGGTCTTCGGGCCGGGGATCTCGAACAGGGAATATCCCTGGGAGGCGATCTCATTGAGCCGGCCGCCCAGGGCGATGACGAGGTCGGCGCGCTTGATCCGCGCGATAAGCTCGGGATTGGCGCCGATCCCCAGATCGCCGGCATAGCAGGGGTGCAGGGCGTCGAAGAGCGGCGCGCGCCGATAGCTGGTCGCGACCGGCAGGCTGAAGCGCTTTGCGAACTGGGCGATCGCCGCGCAGGCCGTCTCGTCCCAGCGGCTGCCGCCGAGGATCAGGAACGGCCGCTGCGCCTCGCCGAGCAGGGTTTCGAGCCGGGCGAGCTCCTCGGCGCCGGGCGAGGCCTCGATGGGCTGGAAAGGCGGCGCGTCCGGGGCGTCGATGGACTGCGAAAGGATGTCCCGGGGCAGGGCGACGACCACCGGCCCGGGCCTGCCGGCGGTGGCCGCGTGGAAGGCGCGGGAGACGATCTCGGGAACCCGGCTCGCCTCCTCGATCTCGGTCGTCCACTTGGTCATGCTGGAGAAGACGGCGCGATAGTCGAGTTCCTGGAAGGCGTCACGCTCGCGAACCGCCAGTTCGACCTGGCCGACGAACATGATCATCGGCGTCGAATCCTGGCCGGCGATATGGATGCCGGGTGTCGCGTTGGCCGCGCCGGGGCCGCGGGTCACGAAACAGATTCCCGGCCGGCCGGTCGCCTTGCCGCTGGCCTCGGCCATCATCGCCGCGCCGCCCTCGTTGCGGCAGGTGGTGACCGCGATCGGCGAGTCGTGCAGGGCGTCGAGCACGCCGAGGAAGCTCTCGCCCGGAACGCAGAAGACGTGGGTGACCCCGTGGACGACAAGCTGGTCGACCAGGGCCTGGGCGGCGCTGCGGCGAGGTGCGGGGAGGGGTTGGACGAGGGCGAGGGCGGGCACGGTCTTTACACTCCGAACAGCACGGTTTCGGTGAAGGCGAGGTCGTTGAGCCGGGGCGGGGTCGGCCCGCGGAAATATTTCGGCTCGGCGCCCGGAAAATATCTGCCGGCGAGGCCGGTGATCGGGCCGACCGCGTCGCAGGCGACGGCGGCGATCCCGCGGCGCAGCAGGTAGCGGCCGATCGGGCCGGCGCAGCGCACGAAGTCGGCGGTGTCACGGCACCAGAGCAGGCGCATCATCTTCACCGGCGATCTGAGCCGCCAGCGGACGAAGACGAAGGGCAGGGGGCCCTCCGCGGTGTCGCACACCAGGCTGGTGCAGCCGGCGGCGGCATGGGCGGCCAGGAGCTCGAACTCGGCGAGGCGGCGGTCCGGCGATCGGGCGTCGATCCGGCGCACCCGGGCGCCCAGGGAGCGCAACCCGACGGCGGGGACGGCGACGAACTGGCCCTTCGCATAGCGGGCGTAGCCCTGAGCCTCCAGGATCGGCCAGGTGTATTCCGCCGGAGAGCTGTTGATGTAGGTCACGTCCTTCAGGCCGATGGCCGCGGCCACGAGCAGGGTCGCATAGCCGCGGAAGGCCTCCTTCACGTACCAACTCGAGACATTGCAGCGGACCGGCGCCGAAGGACCTGCGCCGGGGCGGCTGAAGATCAGCAGGATCACCCCTACCGGGACGCCGGAACTCTCGAGCAGATAGCCGAACCTCGGGTAGCCCTCGGGCGCATCTCTCTTGGCGAGTAGATCCAGGGCCCGGGCCCAGTATTCATGGGTCCGGTCCGGGAAGCCGTCGCAGAGCAGGTCGGCGAGCGGACCGGTGTCGGCGGCGGTGATCTGGCGGCGACGGATCGGGGCGGGGGGCGCGCTCGGCATTTTCTGAACGGGGGCTCGCGTCTCGTCTTGCGCTGGCGCGCGAATTGGTCAGAGCCTCATGGAGCAAGATTCGTGCGCGCCCCGTCCTGGCACGGCCCTTGATGGGTGTTCGCCGCGCCCCCGCGACACCAGCCAAGTTCGAGCCGCCAGAATGTCCCTACGAACCACGATCCGCGACGAATTCGCCAAGACGGCGGAGGAACAGCAAAAGCCGATCCGCGCGCCGCTCGAGGACCACACCGTCCTTCTCGAATCGGGACTGGATTCGCTGTGTTTCGCGATCATCGTCTCGCGTCTCGAGGACGAGCTCGGCGTCGATCCCTTCACCACCGCCGAAGACGTCTATTTTCCCGTGACCTTTGGCGATTTCGTGAGCTTCTATGAAAACGCCCTGCGCTAGGGACGCCGCCCCGGCCGAGATCCTCTCGCTTCGTGCGATCCTGGCGGGGGCCGATCATCGCTCCGGCGCGATGCTGTCCGCGCCCTGCGGCGAGATCGCCTTCGCCGACCTCGCGCGGCGCGGTCCCCTGGGCGACCGGCAGACGAGGCTCGCCGGGCGCTCGGTGATTCTCAAGGCGAGCAGCCAGTTCGCCGCCGCCCTGGCGCTGATCGATCTGGACGGGGTGGCCGAAAGTCTGGTGCTGTGGCCGCCCGACCTGGGGCTCGAACACCTCCCGGCGATCGCCTTGGCCGCGGGCGCCACGGCGATCGTCTTCGACGGCGAACCGCCGGCGAACGCTCCTGCGGGCGTCGAGCTGATCGCTTTCGATCCGCGCAGACTGGCCCCGCGCGCCGCCGCCGCGGTCGGGCGCCGCACGAGGTGGGCGATGTTCACCTCCGGGACGAGCGGCGTCCCCAAGATGGTCGCTCACACGCTTCAGAGCCTGACCGGCGCCATCGGCGATAATCGCCCAGGCGAGGGCGACGTGGTCTGGGCAACGTTCTACGACATCCGCCGATACGGCGGTCTGCAGATCCTCCTGAGGGCGATCCTCGGCGGCGCCTCGATGGTTCTCTCGGACGAGGGCGAGGCGGTCGGGGCATTCCTGGAACGCCTCGGCCGCCACCGCGCGTCGCACATTTCGGGCACGCCGTCGCACTGGCGCCGGGCGCTGATGAGCGGCCACATCGGGCGGATCTCGCCGCGGGTGGTGCGCCTCTCGGGCGAGATCGCCGACCAGGCCGTCCTCGCGGCGCTGAGGGACGCCTTCCCGGGCGCCTCGATCGGTCACGCCTATGCCTCGACCGAGGTCGGCGTCGCCTTCGAGGTCGCCGACGGCCTCGAGGGATTTCCCGCCGCCCTGGTTGAACACGGCGCGGGCGCGGTCGAACTGGCGGTCGTCGACGACACCCTGCGGGTCCGCTCTCGGCGCATCGCCGCCGGCTATGTCGGCAGCGGCGGAGCCACGCTCGCGGGCGAGGACGGCTTCGTCGACACCGGCGACCTCCTCGAGCGTCGCGGCGAGCGCTATCATTTTCTCGGCCGGCGCGGCGGGGTGATCAATGTCGGCGGCCTCAAGGTCAGTCCCGAGGAGGTCGAGGCGGTGATCAACCGCCATCCGGGCGTCGCGATGTCGCGGGTAAGCGGCAGGCGCAGCCCGATCACCGGCGCCATTGTCGTCGCCGAGGTGGTGCCGGCCGACGCCTCCTCGCCGGGCGCCGACCAGGCGGGCCTGCGGGCCTCGATCCTCGACGCCTGCCGCCACTGCCTCCCGGCGTTCAAGACCCCGGCGGCCATCCGCATTGTCCCGGCCCTGGAACTCGGCGCGAACGGCAAGGTGGCGCGCCTCCATGCCTAGGGTGCTCGTCACCGGGGCGAGCCGGGGCGTCGGCCTGGCGATCGCCCGGCGGCTGGCGCGCGCCGGCTTCGAGGTGACCGCCCTCGCCCGCTCCCAGGGCGCGCCCCTGAGCGAGGCGATCGAGGAGGCGCGCGCCGCCGGCCATGGCGAGATCGCCTTCATTCCTTTCGATCTCGCCGACGTCGCGGCCATCGCCCCCCTGGTGCGCGAACTCAAAAGGAAGTCCGGTCCGCTCTTCGGCCTGGTCAACAACGCCGGCATCGGCGGCGAGGGGTTGCTGGCCAACATGGCCAATGCCGCCATCGAGTCCCTGGTGCAGGTGAACACCCTCTCGCCGATCATCCTCACCAAGTTCGTCGCCCGCGGGATGATGGCCGCCGGCGAGGGGCGGATCGTCAATGTCTCCTCGATCATGGCCCACACCGGCTACGGCGGCCTGTCGGTCTATGCGGCGACCAAGGCCTCGATGATCGGGTTCACCAGGTCCCTGGCGCGGGAGGTCGGAGGCCTGGGGGTGACCGTCAACGCCGTCGCGCCCGGGTTCCTCGACACCGAGATGACCCAGGGCCTGGGCGAGGAGGGGCGCGCGCGGGTGGTGCGGCGCAGCGCCCTGCGCCGCCTCGCCGGCGTCGAGGATGTCGCCGCCGCCGTGGAGTTCCTGCTCGGCGAGGGCGGGCGCAACATCACCGGCACGGTGATGACCATCGACGCCGGCGCCACCGCCTGACCCTTCTCCCGCAGGGGGAGAAGGGTAACCATTGGATTGTTTCAGCTAAAGAGCGGCCGCTCACACCGCCAGCAAGCGCCTCACCGCGGCCGGCCAATCGGCGAGTTCGACCCCGTGGGTGGCGAAGAGGGCGACGGCCAGGCGGTCCATGCCGAAGGCGACGCAGCCAGTGTGCACGGTCGCGCCGTTCGGCGTCCGCAGCTTCCAGGTCTCCCCGAAGTGATCCTGGTGATAGTTGAAGCTCATGCACGCGGTGAGGGCGGTCTGCGACTTCACCGGAATCACCAGTTCGAACTTCAGGGTCTGTTCGACCTGGCTCATGGCCATGATCTGGCCGCCGCGGCCGAAGAACGGGTCGCTGGCGACCTCGAGGCGGTGCGGCAGGCGCAGATCGTGCGCCAGGCCGCTCGCGCGCCTCATCCAGGTTTCGCGGAAGGCAAGGATCTTCTCCGGAGCGCCGATGCACACGAATTCGCGCATCCGGAACGACTGGAGGCGATCGATGTCGCGCGAAGGCTCGCGGCGAAAGCAATCGGCGGCGACATCGAAGAATAGTCCCGTCGAAGGCACCGGGCCCCGGGCTGCGACGATGGGATAGACCGGGTAGCAGGCGGCGGGGGTGAGCACGAGGTCGGCCGCGGCCAGCGAGGCTGTCCACGAGCCGCCGTCCTGGAATCTCTCCACCGCGCCGCGGATCTCCGTCTCGCCGCCATGCAGGCAGCTCACGCAGCCCAGCAGATTGGGAAAGCTCATCAGATATCCCGATTTCTCGAGCTGGCGGCGGCTCATTACCGGGGGAAAGCGCAGCATCTCGCTGGCCGGCGGGCGATGGCGGGAAATCAGGCTGGTGAGCGCCTGGACCACCTGTTCATAGGTCTCGCCGCGCGCGTAGACGCCGTCGGCGCCCATCGATTGGCAAAGGCCTTCTTCAACGAGGTCAAGGGGTTCGTGCGAAGAGATGGCGTGGGCTGCGAGGCTCATGGAGGTTCAACCCCTCAGGGTGGCCGGCGCTTCACTCATCACGGTGGAAGCGCCCAGACCGGCGAGAATCCGGTCGTTGTTGATCATGATCGGCGAGGAGAGGATGTCGCGCAGATAGCGGCCGATGCTCACCTCGGTGTCGTTGCGATAGCCGGAAAGGCCGCACGCGCGCAGGGCGTGGAGTACTGTTGAAACCGCCAGCTCCGAGGCTTCGACCTTCAGGAGGCTGATCTCTGTCTGGAAGCCGACGCTGCTCAGCGCTTCGCCGTCGCCGGCGATCGCTTCGTAACGGTCGAGGCTGGCGCAGATCAGGGCGCGCAGTTTGCGAAGGCACGACGCGGATTTGGTGTAGTGCGCCGCTCCGGGGGGCAGTTCGCCGGCGCCGCCGCGCGCCGCCTTGCGAATATAGGACCGCGCGCGCTCCACCGCGCCGGCGGCGACGCCGGCCCAGGCGCCGGACCACATCAGGTGGGCGCTGGGGACCATGGTCTGGCCGTGGATGGTCTCGTAGGGTTCGGGCAGGATCTGCGCCGCCTCGCCCTTGGCTCGCAAGGTGAAGCCGGCGCTGCAGGTGCCGCGCATGCCCAGGGTGTCCCATTCCAGGGTGCGTTCGAGGCTGTAGTGCTCTTTGAGGAAGACGGTCAGGACCTGGTCGGAGGCCGCGGCGTCCGCCGTCCGGCGGGCGGTGGTGACGATCGCGTCCGCCTCCTCGCCGTAGGAGATGACGCTCGCAAGCCGCTCGAGGCTGATCCTGTCGCCGGTGCGTTCGATCGGCGCTTCGCTGGAGCGGATGTTCCCGCCGCCCTGGCCCTCGGTGGTCGAGGAGGCGACCAGAAGCTGCTCGGTGATGAGCTTGCGGATGAAGTCTTCGTGCCACGCGGCGCCAAGTCCGTGGCGGATCACGCAGGCGACCTTCACCTGGTGCATCGCGTAGATCATCGCCGTCGAGGCGCAGGCCCGGCCGAGGATGTAGCAGACATCCGCGACCTGCGAGACGCTCGCGCCCTCGCCGCCGAGGGCCCGGGGCGCCATCAGGCCCATCAGGCCCTGTTCGCGCGCCGCCTCGATGGCTTCGATGGGGAAACGGCCGTCGCGATCGACCTCGTCGGCATGAAGCGCGGCGACCGCGGCGACCGCCTCGGCCCGTGCCGCGATCTCACCGGCGACCGGCCGAAAGCCGATGACGTTGGGGTTCCTCAGGGCGATGGTCATGGGAATGGGTGCTCCCTGGCGTCGCGTTGCATCGGCGACGCTCGCCAGGCTTTCAATTAGCGTGCCAGCGACATGGGGTGACAGCGGGCGACCGCCCGGCGCTTGATCCGCCGACGCTCGCAGCCTCCGCTGTCGGCTTTGACCGGAGGATCACCCATGACGAGCTTTGTCGGTTTGGACGTCTCCCTGGCGGAACCAGTGTGTGCGTGCTGGGCGGCGACGATCGGATCAGATTCGAAGGCAAGGTGAAGACCAGGCCCGACGATCTGACCGGCTGTCCGTGGTCGTCAGCCGCCGCTCAATGAGCGAGATGGCAAGGTGGGTGATATCGATCCCCCTCCATGTGCGTCGTCGCTTCTGAGCGGTGCTGAATCAGGTTGAACATCGGCACCGCACTGATGCACGATGCGCGCACCCGCGCCGAGCCTGCAACATGACCGGACATTCAAGGGACCGTGGCGCCGTTTCATTGGGCGTACGCACCCACTCTGCGCACGGTCTCGTTGAGGGTGGCTGGGCGACCTATGTCGTGTTGGCTGAGCGGATATCAGAGCCGAGCATACTTTTCCGCGGTCGGATGCAGCTGTGTGATTCCGGGATCGAAGGGTCGGAACAACCGTTCCATCACGCTGCACTAATGGACTTCAAATCGGGCGAGGCCTTCATCGAGCGTTGCAGGGAGTCCTCACAAGACCTCGCGGGCCGCGCGCTGGAGGAAATCATCTGCAGCCATGGCGCGCCAAAAGGCTGCTGCGTCTTGACGGGGCCGGCAAGACCTCTGCCGCCGCTTCGCGCGATCCTGGCCTCGCACGGATTGCAGCATGCCGCTGAGAGGGAGTTCTATCGCGAGGCCGTGCGCGATGCCGCCGTGCGGAACGGAATCGCGACGAAGATGGTAAGAGAGAAAGATCTTCCGACCCTGGCCGAGCAGTTGCCAGGCACTGAAGCGAGCCGCCGCGAGACGCTTGGCGCCTACGGCAAGTTGGTCGGATCTCCCTGGGGACAGGACGAAAAATTCGCGGCCACTGCGGCCTGGATCGGCCTGAACGCCCCTGGCGGGTTGGCGCGCCAGCCACACCGCGCCCACGACGGCGCCCAGGAACATTGTCGAGATCGATGAGAATGGCAGCAGCAGGCCACGGCTCAGCGCGACCGGCGACGGCGTCCAGCGGCTGACCCGCTCGTGCTGCTCCATTAGGTTCGACGCTCCTGTCGAAGGTGCGCTTTCCGGACGGGGCCATTGTCTGCTGTTGGCGCCGAGCAGACCCATCGGGCGGGGCCACAGACGATCTCAGGAGCTGACCTTCGCAAAGGCCGCTTCGGGCGGAACCGGCCGTCAAATCGCTTCGGCCTTCGGACTTTTCGGGCCTTTCCGTTGCCGTGACAGCCCTCGTCACGCTGTCGCACGTCAACAGAACTCGCATCGAGCGCGGACGTTCAGGACTAGAGTCGCCAAACGGGAACTTGCTTCAAGGCGGACAAATCGGTTTCGGGGTCGATCGCGGCGCGGGGCCAGGCTGGGGCGGCCACTATTCCACTGCCTTCAGGATGGTCTCGACGGCGGCCATGCGGGTGCGCACGTCCGACAGGTTGGCCTCCATGGCGGCCAGGCTGGCCGCGATCTGCGACTGAGCCGCCGAGGCGCTTTCCGCGAGCTGGCGATAGGCGCCGTCGTTGGCCAGCCGCGCCCTCGCCTGCTGGACGGCCGCGTAGTAGCGCACTCCGAAGACGATCAGGATCGTCGCCAACGGCAGCACCAGGGTCAATAGGTAGAGCATTGTGGTCATTGGGATCCTCTAGTCTCGGGTTTGGCGGTGAGTGTCTTGGCCGCGTCGGCGACGGCCACCGGCGTGAGGTGAAAGGCGAATTCGGTGACTTCGAAATAGTTGAGCGCCTTGCCGTCCTTGGACAGCTCCAGCTTGCTGGTCACCAGGCCGGCGTCCTGCAGCTTCTGTAGATGCAGATGCAGCAGGGGCCGGCTGATGCCGATCTCGCGCGCCAGCTGGCTGACATAGTTGCGACCGCCGCCGGCAAGCACCGCGACGACCCGCATACGGTGCGGATTCGCCAAGGCGGCCAGGGTCGCTAGGAGCTGGTCGCCTTCCGTCGTGGCGCCGATATGTGATTTCATGTGTCAGAAATATCTGATGCGTGTCAGAGAGTCAATCGATGTTTCACGGCGGCTTGCTGCGCCCCGGCGTCTTGCTAGGCGCCGCGAACACCGGCCGCGCCGGGGCCGCGGTCAATCAAAGCTTTACCCTCGTAGGGCCAGAATAAAGCCTTGAACGGGGTGTGTTCCGCCGGCGGTGCGGGGGCCATCGGGATCAGCGGAGCGGAACGCCATGGCGGATGGGTCCATCGTCTCGACCAGGGACCAGATCTCGCACCTGGTCGGCGGCCTGCTCGCCAAGCGCAAGGTCACGATCTCGCCGGAAGCCTCGGCCGACCTGCGCAAGTCTGGGCTCACCTCCCTGGACATGGTGAACCTCATGCTCGCCATCGAAGCGGAGTTCGACATCGAGATTCCCCAGTCGGAGATGACGCCGGTCAACTTCCGCTCGATCTCGGCCATCGAGGCGGTGGTCCGCAGGCTCGCCCAGCGCTAGCGGCGCCATGCCGATCGACCGCCGCGCCGGGCGTCTTCTCGAAATGCTCGCCGCCGCCGGCGACGGCGCCGGGTCGTACCAGAACGCCGATGACCGCCGCCGGTCGCTCGACGACCTCATCCGCCTTACCCAGGGCGATCCGCCGGCGCTCGTCAGGGTCGGCGAGATCGCCATTCAAGGTCCGCGCGGCGCCATCCCGCTGCGCCTTTATGAACCCTTCGCGACCGGCGACCGCCCTGGCCCCGCCTTGCTCTTCCTCCATGGCGGGGGCTGGGTCGCCGGTGGCCTCGAAAGCCACGATGCGCTTTGCCGCCGGCTCGCCTTGGCGTGCGCCTGCACCCTGATCGCGGTCGGATATCGCCTCGCGCCCGAACACCCCTTTCCAGCCGCTCTTGTCGACTGCCAGGCCGCACTGGAATGGCTCGGCGAGAACGCCGCGAGCCTTGGGATCGATCCGCACCGGATCGGCGTCGCCGGCGACTCCGCCGGAGGGACCCTGGCGGCGGCGGTGTGCCTTGCGGCGCGCGACGCGGGCCGTCCGCCCCTGGCCTTGCAGCTGCTGCTCTGCCCGATCCTCGATGTGGCCGCCCGGAGCGCTTCGCGCCGCCGCCTGGCCAGGGGCCACTTTCTCGACGAGCAGACCCTGGAACGCGACCTTGAACTCTATTGCCCGCCAGGCGTCGCGCGCTGCGATCCGCGGCTCTCGCCGCTTCGCGCCGGCGATTTTCGCGGCCTGCCACCGGCCCTCGTTCACCTCGCCGAGTTCGATCCCTTCCGCGACGAGGGCGAGGCCTATGCGCGGCGGCTGGCCGACGCCGGGGTGAAGGTCCAGCTGACCTGTCATCGCGGCATGATCCACTTCTTCTACGCCCTGGCCTCGGCCATCCCCTATGCGCTCGCCGCCATCGACGGCGTCGGCCGCGAGGTGAGGCAGGCGATGTCGGCATAGGCGGCGGCGTCCAGGCGGAGGTACGTCGCCAGGCGATCATCGAGCATGAACAGGGGATCGGCGATCTTCCCCGGGTCGAACCCCTCGGTTGCGAGCCGGCTCTTCTGCGGCCGGAAAGTCTGGGTGGTCTCCAGGTCGGTGACGATCCGCAGGAACAGCGGCAAGGCGTAGGCGGGCAGGCGGGAGGCGAGGTGGGCGCGCAGCCCTGCCAGCTCGAAGCCGGCGCCGACCACCACCGCCGCCATCCCCGCGCGGCCGTCGGCGCCGGCAAGCTTCACCCCGTAGACGCAGGCGCTGTCCACGCCCGGGTAAGCCGCGATGGCGCCCTCGACCTCGGTGGTGGCGACATTCTCGCCCTTCCAGCGGAAGGTGTCGCCGATGCGGTCGACGAAGCGGAAGAAGCCGCGCTCGTCCTGGCGCATGAGATCGCCGCTGCGCACCCAGGCGTCGCCGGCGGCGAAGACGCCGCGCAGGACCTTGCGGCGCGTCTCTTCCTCGCCGGTGTAGCCCTCGAAGCGCCCCGCGCCGTGCGCGCCCGATCCGTCGATCCTGGCGATCGCCTCTCCGGCGACGCCGGGCGCGCAGCGGATGCAGAACCCGGCGCCATCCCTGGCGGGTTCGCCGCGATCCGGATCGAACTCGACGATCGCGAGCGGGAAACGGTGGGCGAGAAACGCCGGCACGCGGCCGAGGGCCCCCGGTTCGCCCTCCAGGTTGTAGAGCGAGAAGGCGCCCTCGGTGGCGGCATAGAACTCCAGGATCCGGGGCACGGCGAAGCGTTCCTGGAACGCCCGCCAGACCTCGGCGGAGAGCCCGTTGCCGCAGGCGAGGCGCAGTCGGTGGCGTCGCTCGTCGGCCCCGGGAGGCGCCTTGAGGAGGTAGCGACAGAGCTCGCCGATATACTGGAACACCGTGCAGTCGTAGCGGACGATATCGGACCAGAAGCGAGCCGCGGAGAACCTTTCGCGGATCACCACCGAGCCTCCGCCGACCAGAATGGCGCCCGGCGCGACCACTCCGCCTACGCTGTGGTGCATCGGCAGACAGTTATAGAGCCTATCGTCGGCGCCGCAGTCCATCAGTCGGGCGAACCAGTGGCTCCACATCATCACCCGGTGGTGGCTGACCCTGGCCGCCTTCGGCAGGCCGGTGGTGCCGGATGTGTAGATCAATAGGGCGAGATCGGAGAGGGACGTTTCCCGCCGCTCGGCCGCGGTGAGCGGTTCGCCGCCCACCGCCTCGAGAATCTCTTCGATGCGATGGCGGCTGGGACCCGCGCGACCGCAGACCCAGACTTCGGCGCCCGCCTCGATCGACGCGAGGGCGCCGGCCGCGCCATCGAGCAGATCCTCGGCGATGAGGATGTGCGTGGGCCGCGCCAGATCCAGGCAGTGGGCGAGAGAAGCGCCGCGCAGGCTGGTGTTGATGAGGGCGACGACCCCGCCGACGCTGGTGATCCCAAGCCAGATCGCCAGGTATTCCGGACGGTTGGGCATCAGCAAGGCGACCACCTCGCCGCGGGCCAGACCCTGGCCCAGGGCCCAGCGCCCCCAGCGGCAAGCGCGTTCGGACAGCGCCCGGTAGGTGAGGGACTCGCCCTCGGCGATCAGCGCCGGCGCCTCGCCGGTCAGCGTCGCCCGCTCGGCGATCACGCAGGCGAGCGTCCGCAGCGGAGCGGCGTCGACCACGGCCGCCATCTTCAGGGCTCGCAGCCACCCCTTGGCGGCCGATTCACCAGTCGCTGGCGGTAGGGTCCGCCGCTGAGTGGCTTGCAATTCCATGACACACCCTCGCCGGGACGCCAAGTCGGCAAGTCCCGGTGTTGGCGGCTCGCCTGCAAGGGGGAGGCCACGCCACGCTTACGACCGCGGCACGGTTCGTGCAGCCCGCCGGCGGCAGGACCATCTCGAACCCCAAGCGGGATGGCGTTCCTGGATCGAGCCGGGTGCCCACCGATGCGCAGCGAGACGATCGCCATCCACGCCGGCTTCGACGCCGACCCGACCACCAGGGCCGTCGCCGTTCCGATCTATCAGACCGCGGCCTACGCCTTCGACAGCGCCGATCACGGCGCGGCGCTGTTCAACCTGGAGACCGAAGGCTTCCGCTACAGCCGGATCGGCAACCCGACCAACGCCGTCCTGGAAGCCAGGCTCGCCGCCCTGGAAGGCGGGGTCGCCGCCCTGAGCGTCGCCTCCGGTCAGGCGGCCCTGCACTATGCGGTGGTCAATCTCGCCGACCACGGAGGCAATATCGTCTGCTGCCCGCAGCTCTACGGCACGACGCACACCCTTTTCTCCCACGTCCTCCCGCGCCAGGGGATCAAGACGCGGTTCGCTCAGAGCGATCATCCCGACGCGATCGCCCGCCTGATCGACGAGGAGACCCGCGCGGTCTTCTGCGAAAGCGTGGGCAATCCGGCCGGAAACATCTGTGACATCGAGGGCCTGGCCGAAGTCGCCCATGCCGCCGGGGTCCCGCTTCTCGTCGACAACACCGTCGCCACGCCGATCCTCCTCAAGCCCATCGATTTCGGCGCCGACGTCGTCGTCCATTCCCTCACCAAGTTCCTTGGCGGTCACGGGACGACCATGGGCGGCGCGATCGTCGATTCCGGCGCCTTCCCCTGGGCGAGTCACAGGGCGCGGTTTCCGATGTTCAGCGAGCCGGACGAATCCTATCACGGGCTCGTCTACACCGAACACTTCGGCGCCGAGGCCTATATCGCCCGCTGCCGCAGCGTCTATCAGCGGACCACCGGCGCCGTCCTGGCGCCGTTGAGCGCCTTTTTGCTGCTGCAAGGGATAGAGACGGTGGCTCTGCGCATGGAGCGGCATGTGCAGAACGCGCGCGCCGTCGCCCATTTCCTGCGCGCCGACAGGCGGATCGAGTGGGTGGACTGGGCCGGCTTCGCGGACAGCCCCTATCACGACCTCTGCCGCAAATACCTCGCCGGCCGCGCGCCATCGCTCATCACTTTCGGCGTCAAGGGCGGTCTTGAAGCCGCGAAGGCGTTCTACGACCGCCTCGGGCTGATCAAGCGACTGGTGAACATCGGCGACGCCAAGTCCCTTGCCTGCCATCCCGCCTCGACCACCCACCGGCAGATGTCGCCAGCCGAGCGTGAAAGCGCCGGGGTCCGGCCGGAGACCATCCGCCTGAGCGTCGGCATCGAGCACATCGACGACATCATCGAGGATCTGGACCAGGCGCTCGGGGCGATCGGCAGCGGAACGGCCGTCGCCGACGCGGAGGCGTCCACGAGGATGCTGCGCGCCTCGTGAGCGCGCCGCTGACCAGGCAAGGTCGGCAGCCGCAGGCGGCGCCGCTTTTGACGCGGCTCGATATAGGTCTGGTCAACAACATGCCCGATGCGGCTCTGAACGCGGCCGAGCGCCAGTTCCGCGGACTTCTCTCGGCCGCGGCGGGCGACTTCGATATTCGCCTTCACCTCTTCCATATCCCAGGCGTCGAACGCGGCGAGCTTGCGCTGTCCCAGTTGCGTGGGCGTTACGCCGATGTCGGGCGCCTGCCGGCAGCCGGTCTCGACGCGGTGATCGTCACCGGGGCCGAACCGCGCGCGGATGACCTTTGTGAGGAACCCTATTGGCCGGCCTTCGCGAGGCTGGTGGAATGGGTCGCCGCGGCGGGAACGCCGTCGCTGTGGTCGTGCCTGGCGGCGCACGCGGCGGTGCTCGCCATGGACGGTGTCGGCCGCCACCGGTTAGAATCCAAACGCACCGGCGTCTTCGCCTGGGAGCGGGTCGGCGATGAGCCGGCGCTTGCCGGTCTCCCGCTGCGAGGCGCAACCCCGCACTCCCGATACAACGATCTTCGCGAGGATGAACTTCTCGCCAAGGGCTACCGCATCCTCACCCGATCGCCGCATGGCGGGGTGGACCTGTTCGCCAGGCGGCGCGCCGGGCTCATGCTTTTTCTCCAGGGCCATCCGGAGTACGACGCGGACAGTCTGCTGAGGGAATACAAGCGCGATCTGGGGCGGTGGATGCGTGGCGCGCAGGCGCCGCCGCCGGTCCCGCAAGCGTATTTTCCACGCCGTCTCGAACGCGCGCTGCGACTTGTCGGGCGGGCCGGTCGCGGGTCGACGCAACGGGCCCGCGCCGCAGCGCTCGAAGGATCCCTGGAGCGGTTCACGCCGACCCTTGCCTGGCGAAGCGAGGCGGTCGCGATTTTCGCCAGCTTCCTGCGGATGGTCGCGGCCGAGAAGCGGACTCGCCGTCCTGATCGAGCGTCAGTCCTGGCGCTGCGCGCCTGAAGGCGACTTGAACGCCCATTTGCCTGTTGACCGTTGCAACTAAGGCGACTTTGCGTCAAACGTTTGCCCACGGCGCGTCAAGGATGCGTGGTTTGAAGGCCGAAGCGGAATTTGACCGCGGTCTTCGGGGGGCTGATCTGAGGTTCGATCGTCTGTTCGATGCACAAGACTGCGTCCGAACCGCGGCTGGACAGCGAACTCGTTCATTTCACCCCGCTCGCATTTTCGCGCCAGGAGAAGTGGTCACGCTCGCTGATCGGTGATCTGGACGTTCGATACCAAGCCGGATGGAGATCTCATGCGTAAATTCGCATCGGCCACTGCCTCGATGGCCCTGCTGCTCGGTCTGGGGGCGTTCGCCTTCGCGGGGGCGCCGGCCGTCGGCCACGCCCAGAACGCCGCGGCCGCGAGCGTCACGGTCGCTCCGCCGGCGCTGCCGGTCTACGACCAGCCCGCCATGCCGGCATACGGCTATATCTGGACCCCGGGCTATTGGGCTTGGGATGACCAGGCCGACGACTACTACTGGGTGCCCGGCACCTGGGTAGTCCCACCGCAAATCAACGTCCTGTGGACGCCCCCCTACTGGAGCGCCGCTGACAGCGGAGGCTACGCATACACAGCCGGATATTGGGATTCCACCGTTGGTTTCTACGGCGGCATAGACTACGGTTACGGCTACTCCGGCGAAGGCTACACCGGCGCCTACTGGCAGAATGGCCAGCTATACTACAATCAGTCGGCGAACAACCTGGCGGGCGCCAACATCGGTACGGTCTTCAACCAGGTGTTGGCCAACATCCCCGGCATCGACAACCCCAGCTACAACGGCGGCGACGGCGGAGTGAGCGCCGCGCCGACGCCAGACCAGGCTGCGGCGGCGAGCGTAGCCCACCTCGGTCCGACCCGGTCGCAGGTCTATCAGGCGCAGGTCGCCCAGACAGTCCAGGCGAACCACACGAACGTCAACTTTGGCAGGCCCCAGGTCGCGGCCACGGTGCGGCCGGGACTGGTGCGGGGTCCAGGCGTCGTCGGGGCCAAGGCCGCCGCCCCCTTCCGGCCCGGTCGCCCGGGAAACCTGGGAAGGCCCGGAACGGCGGGCAAACCCGGAACCGCTGGCAAGCCTGGGACGGCGGGGAAACCCGGAACTGCGGGCAAGCCCGGGACCGCGGGAAAACCCGGGACGGGGGCAAAGCCCGGAACTGCGGGCAAACCCGGAACCGCGGGGAAACCCGGAACGCCGGGAACAACGCCTGGCCGCCCTGGCGTCGGAGGCAAGCCTCCGGGCGCGGGGACCGGAAAATCGAGCGTCGGCGGCCGCCCCCCGGGCGGCCCCGGGACCAGGACCGGCCCGACCGGGACGCCCAGCAAGCCCGGCGCCGCGGGCAATCCCGCCGGCGGACGGACTGTCAGGACAGGGCCCACCGGAACCCCCGGGGCGGGACCTGGCCGGCCAAGCGGCGTCGGCAGACCCGCCGGCGGAACTCGGCCGCCAAATGCTGCCGGCGCCGCCGCTGGGACGCACCCGGCGGTGCGTCCAGCCACGGCGCCGAGGCCGGCGGCGCCACGCCCGCCTCCACCGAAGCCCAAGCCCGCGCCGCCGCCGCCGCCGAAGAAGAAGCTGGGGACGTAGATTCGCGCGGCGGGCTGGGACGCCCGCGGCTCAACGCTCGTGGAGGCTCTCCTGCGTCTTTCGCGCCAGGGGAGAGAGCAGATAGTCGATGATCGTGCGCCGGCCGGTGCGGATCTCGGCGGTGACCGACATCCCCGGCACCAGCGGCCGGCGAGCGCCATCGACGACCATGTAGGGGCGATCGACCCGGATGCGCGCGACATAGGTCGCCACTGCGCCGGTCGCGCCGCCGGAGGCGTCCGCTGATCCGGTCTCCGCCATCCGCCGATCGGCGGGCGACACCGCGTCGCGGCTGACCTCCATCACCGTGCCCTTGAGTTCGCCGTAGCGCGTGAAATTGAAGGTCTCGACCTTCACCGCGGCGGCCTGGCCCGGATGGACGAAACCGACGTCGCGGTTGGCCAGCTGCGCCTCCACCACCAGCCGCTCGTTGTCCGGCACCACCACCAGAAGCCTCTGCGCCGGGGTCACGACGCCGCCCACGGTGTGGACCGCCAGCTGCTCGACCACCCCGTTGGTGGGCGAGCGAAGCTCGGTCTGGGTCGATTTTCGCTCGGCCTTCACCAGCTCCTGGGTGAGTTCGTTCGCTTTCTCCTCGGCCTTGGCCAGATCGTCCAGGACGCCGGCGGCGAACTGCGAGGCGGCTTCATCGCGCTGGCGAGCCAGGGCTCGACCGGCCGCGGTCGCCTGCGCGCCCCGCTGCGCCTGGACGCTCAGGTCGTGGCGCGCTTCGCTGAGCTGCTGCTGGGAGTCGAGGTAGGCGAAGCTCGTGCCATAGCCTTGATCGTGGAGTTTCTGGTGCAGGCGGGCCTTCTCCACCAGCATCGGAAGGCTCGCGTTGAGCTTGGCGATCTCCGCCGCGACCTCCCCGGCCTCGGCCCGCTTCTCGCTGATCTGCTGATCGAGATCGGCGAGCTTGGCCGCCCGCTCGTCCGCCCGGGCGCGAAGCGACGCCCTGGCCTGTTCGACTTCGGCCGGATCGGCGCCGGCGGGCGCGACGAGAAGTCCAGGCGCCGCGCCGCTCTGCGCGATCAGCTTCAGCGCCCGAAGCCGGGCCACATCGAGCCGCGCCGAGGCCAGGTCCTGGACGAGCTTTTCGCGGTCCGCGCCGGCCACCGTCGGATCGAGTTCGATCAGCACCTGACCGGCGCGAACATGATCGCCGTCCTGGACATCGATCGCGCGCACGACGCCCGGGTCCAGGGGCTGGAGAACCTTGATCATTCCGGCGGGCACGATCCGCCCCGGCGCCGTGGCCGAGATGTCGACCTTGCCCAGGAACGCCCAGGCGACCGCGATCAGGAAAAAGAGGCCGATGATCATCGCCAGCGCCCTGCCGGCCGGGGATGGCGGCGTCTCGAGCACCTCCAGGGCGGCGGGAAGGAATTCGCGCTCGCTTCGCGTCTCGAAGCTCTCGACGCCGCGGCGCAGAATGCCGGTGAACGCCCTGGCGACGCCGCCGATGCTCATGCGCCGCTCGCCGCCGGGTTCAACTCACCGGCCTGAAGACGCCAGAGCTGGGCGTATCGGCCCTGGGCGTGCAGCAGGCTGGCGTGGGTTCCGTCCTCGACGATCCGGCCCTTCTCGACGGTGACGATCCGGTCGGCGTTGCGCAGGGTCGAGAGCCGGTGGGCGATGACGATCACCGTGCGGCCTTGGGTGATCCGGACCATGTTGGCCTGAATCGCCGCCTCGCTTTCGTAGTCGAGCGCCGAGGTGGCCTCGTCGAAGATCAGGATGCGCGGGTTTCCCACCAGAGCCCGGGCGATGGCGATTCTCTGCCGCTGGCCCCCGGAGAGCGAGGCGCCGCGCTCGCCGATGATCGTTCCATACCCCTCCGGCAGACCGAGAATGAACTCGTGGGCGCCGGCGAGCTCGGCGGCCGCGATCACCCGGTCCATGCTCATTCCCGGATCGCCCAGAGCGATATTCTCGCGCGCCGTGCGGTTGAAAAGGACGTTTTCCTGCAGGACGACGCCGATCTGCCGGCGAAGCCACGCCGGATCGGCGAGCGAGAGATCGATGCCGTCGATGAGCACCCGCCCGGTCTCCGGGACGTAGAGCCGCTGTATCAGCCTGGCCAGGGTGCTCTTTCCCGAGCCCGAAGGTCCGACGATGCCCAGGACCTGGCCGGCGGGCACGGCAAGGGAGACCTCGCGCAGCACCGGCTGGCCGTCGATCCGGTAGCGGAAGTTCACCGCTTCCAGGGCGATGTCGCCACGGATGGCCGGCAGGCTCGCCTGGCCGCTCTGACCGGGCTCGGGCGTCGTGTTGAGGATGTCGCCCAGCCGGTCGATGGAGATCCGCACCTGCTGGAAGTCCTGCCACAGCTGGGCGAGGCGCAGGACCGGCGCGGCCAGTTGCGAGGAGATCATGTTGAAGGCGACAAGCTCGCCCACGGTCAGCTTGTTGTGGATGACGAGTCCGGCGCCGAGGAACAGGATCAGCACCATCGTCACCTTGTTGATCAAGGTGGTGGTCTGGGTGGCCACCGCGCCGACCGTGACGACCCGAAAGGCGCTCATCACATAGGCGGCGACCTGCTCCTCCCAGCGCCGTTGCATCACCGGCTCCAGGGCCATGGACTTGACCGTCTCCACGCCCGAAACGGTCTCGACGAGGAAGGCCTGGTTCTCCGCTCCGCGCCGGAACCGCTCGTTGAGCCGTTCGCGGAAGATCGGCGTCATCCCCAGGCTGAGGATGACGTAGAGGGGCAGGGCGCCTGCGACCACCAGGGTGAGCAGCGGGCTGTAGATGAACAGCACCACCAGGAAGATGATCGAGAAGAACAGGTCCAGAGCCAGGGTGATGGCCGAGGAGGTGAGGAACTGGCGGATGGTGTCCAGCTCGCGCACCCGCGCCACCGTGTCGCCGACCCGCCGGGCCTGGAAATAGGCCATGGGCAGCGCCAGGAGGTGGCGGAACAGCCGCGCCCCAAGCTCGACGTCGATGCGGTTGGAGGTGTGGGCGAAGAGATAGGTGCGAAGCCCCCCCAGTATGACCTCGAACACCGAGAGAATGCCTAGGCCCAGGGCGAGAATCTCCAGGGTGGAAAGGCCGCGGTGAACGAAGACCTTGTCGATGATCACTTGGAAGAACAGCGGAGCGAGCAGTCCGAAGATCTGCAGGAAGAACGATCCGACGAGCACCTCGCTCAGGGGCGCGCGGTACTTCTTCACCGCATCGACGAACCAGGCGATCCCGAACCGCCGATACGGATCGCTGAGGCTCGCCCGGCGCGTCATCAGCACGATCCGGCCCGACCAGCGTTCGGCGAAGGCCTCGCGGGTGATGATCTCCGCCGCTGCGGCGAGAGGGCTCTGCACCAGCAGCTTGCCTTCGGCGGCCTTGCCGATCACCAGCCAGCCGCCATCGCGCAGCGATGCGAGGGCCGGCAGCGGCAGGCCCTCCAGCCGCTCGACGCCAGCCTCGATCAGCCGCGCCTTGACCGGGAAACGTCGCGCCGCCCGCAGCACATCGGCTTCGTCGAGATTGGCCTTGCCGCTGTAGTGAAGGATCTCCGCCGGGTCGGCGGGCACGCCCAGAAGCTGCAACAGAAACGCCAGCGCCGCTGCGCCAGGGTCGATAGCCAGGGCTCTTCCGCCGTCGTCCATCGGGCTGCTTTCTGGCGCCGTGCGATGCGATCAATAGCCGGATTGGGGCGTTTAGGCCAAAACCGGCGCTCGCCTGGCGGGAGCGGCGGGACGCCGCGCCGCGCGGGAAAGGCGATGGCCTAGGCGCCCGCGAGGCGTTTGACGCCCTCGGCGGGCCTCGCCCTGGGGCGAGGCGTCGGTGGCTTGTGGTCGTGAACCGAGCGCCCGTCAGAGCGGCGGCGGGCTCACCGCGGCCGGCGCGACGAGATGCACGCCGGTCCTCCGGTCGGCTGCGACCCTGCTGCTCGCGCCGAGGGTCTGCGCCGCCTGACCGTCCCGCACGGCGGCCCCCCGCAGGCTGATCGCCGGGGCGCCGCCGTCAGGAAACGCTCCTAGCCGTAGCGGGTGAAGCGGCCGCCGCGGCGATAATAGAACCCCCGGTGGAAGCGCGGGCCGATCCACGGCCGGCCATAGCCGTATGGCGCGACGCGATAGCGGTAGGGCGGCGCGACGTAGCGGACGCGGAAGCGGTAGGGTGCGAAAACCCTGACCGGCCGGACGTAGCCTCCATAGGCGCGCCGCGGGGCGTAGTAGGCGGCGAAGCGGGGCCGCGGCCGGTAGTACGCCGCGTAGTAGGGGCGGGGCCGGTAGTAGCCCGCGGCCGGGCGCCGCAAAGCGGACGCGGGCTGGGCCCGGGCGTTCACGTACCGGCCCGGCGCGCCGGCTTGATACCCGCGAGCTTCGGCTGGACGACTGACATCCTCGCCGGCGCGTTCACCCGCATAGGCGCGGTAGCCGCGGGGAGGCTGCCAACCTTGGACGCCGGCCTGCGCCTGACGGTACCGGCCATTGGCTTGCGGACCGTAGTTCTGGCTGCCTCCTTGGGCCCATTGACGATTTTGGTAGCTGTACTGACCCTGGCCGCCGGCCGGACGGGGTCCGTATCCGTCCTGCGCGCCGGCCTGGCCCTGGCGATAGCGATATCCGCCTTGCTGGCCGTACCCCTGGCCGCCGGGCTGCTGGGCCCATTGGCGATTTTGATTGCCGTACTGGCCCTGGCCGCCGGCCGGGCGGGGTCCGTATCCGTCTTGGCCACCGGTCTGGCCCTGGCGATAACGATATCCGCCTTGCTGGCCGTACCCCTGGCCGCCAGGCTGTTGCGCCCATTGGCGCTGCTGATAGCCGTAGGCGCCTTGGCCGGCGGCGCGCGAAGGTCCGTAGGCGCCCTGGGCGCCTTGCGAATCTGGACCAGCCTGGCTCTGGCGATAGCGATATCCGCCCTGCTGGCCGTAGCCCTGGCCCTGCGAGGCGCGATAGCCCGGCTGGGCCTGCGAGGGGGCGCCTTGATAGACGGGTTGCTGGAATTGTGGGTCGTCGGTTTGCGCCGAAGCGATCGCCGGCAGGGCGAACAGCGCGAAGGCCGATGCGGAAAGCAGAAGGCGCTTCATGGCGCAAAACTCCGTGGGTTGCAGATTTTGAGGTCGGCCGGTCGTCTAGCCGCGCCGGCATGAACCCCTTGTGAACGCGCAGCAGGGGCCGTCGTTCATTCCCGACGAGCCGCCGCTGGCAGTCGTCCCTTCCTCGTGGGCTGGACTGTGATTATGTCTGAATGCGTCTCCACGACCTCGAGGAGGAAATGGAAATGTCCGAGACTCTGCGCACTCTCCTGGATGGCCTGGCCTTCCCCGAGGGACCCAGGTGGCGGGCCGGCGAGCTCTTCTTCTCCGACATGCACGCCCACGAAGTGCTGGCGATGACGCCCGCCGGAGAGCGGCGGACCGTATTTCGCCACGACGGACCGGTCTCCGGCCTGGGCTGGCTGCCGGACGGCCGGATGCTCATCGTCTCCATGGCCGACCGGCGTTTGCTGCGCCTGGAGGCGGACGGTCGGGCGAGCGTGCACGCCGACGTTTCGGGCATCGCCGCGCACAACGCCAACGACATGGTCGTCGACGCTCACGGGCGGGCCTTTGTCGGCAACTTCGGTTTCGTCTATCCCGGCGGCGAGCCGAAGGCGGCGCGGCTGGCCAGGGCCGATCCCGACGGTTCGGTCCGTGAGGCCGCCGATGGCCTGATGTTCCCCAATGGCACGGTGATCACCCCCGATGGCCGCACGCTCGTCGTCGCCGAGAGCTTCGCCGGGCGGCTGACCGCCTTCGATGTCGGGGCCGACGGCGCGCTCTCGAACCGCCGGGAATGGGCGAGACTCGAGGGCGGCGCCGTGCCGGACGGCATCTGTCTGGACGCCGAGGGCGCCATCTGGATCGCGTCACCCATGACCAACGAGGCGCTTCGGGTGCGCGAGGGCGGCGAAGTCACCAGGCGGGTCAAGACCGATCGGGGGGCGTTCGCCTGCATGCTGGGCGGCGAGGACAGGCGCACGCTCTTTCTTCTGACCGCGCAAGGCTCGGACCCGGAGAAGTGCCAGGCCCTGCGCACCGGCCGGATCGAGGCGATAGGGGTGGAGGTTCCCGGCGCGGGTTTGCCGTAGGCTTGGGGCCGATCGCGATCAGTCGGCCCGGCCACGCCGGTCCCGAGATCTTCGCCACATCCGCCGAAGAGGTGCGCGGAAAATGGTGGGCGCAGTAGGGCTCGAACCGACGGACGTTCCGCATATCTCAGAAGGGTCGAACTCCCGCATTGGCGCCCATCCCGATAGCCGACGCTGGGCGGGTGGCGCCGAGAAGCGGGCCGACGGTGAAGATGGGTTGGAAATCGACACTGGGCGCCTGCCGGAAGATAGGCGCTCGGGGCGAGCCCTATAGGATTGCCGACCTAAGCTCAAGCTTGTTGAATGACGCTCTCAGCGCGCGCGGGAGACGACAATGGCCGATCCAGCTACCTTCTACCTCGGGGATGTGAAGCTTCAGTCCGGTGCGACCCTGAGGTCGGCGCAGATCACATACACAACCCACGGGGAACTGAATGCGGCTGGCGACAACGCCGTCGTATTTCCGACCTACTACACCGGCCGCCACGACAGCAACGAATGGCTCATCGCCGAGGGTATGGCGCTCGATCCGCGTCGTTATTTCGTGATCGTGCCGAACATGTTCGGCAACGGGCTCTCCACTTCTCCGAGTCGAGCCGCCCCCGACCAGAGCGGACCCCGATTCCCGCCCGTGACCATCGCCGACAATATCCGCTGTCAGCACCGCCTGGTGACGAGCCTGGGCGTTCGGCGCCTTGCGTTGGCGGTCGGCTACTCGATGGGCGCGCTGCAGGCCTACGAGTGGGCCTGCGCCTTCCCCGACGTGGTCGAGCGCCTCGCGCCGATCTGCGGCGCAGCGCGCGTCTCGCCGCACAACTATGTCATGCTGGCGGGGGTGAAAGCGGCCCTGACAGCGTCGAACGACTTCCGGGACGGCGACTATGCAGCGCCGCCGTCTCGCGGCCTGGCGGCGTTCGCACGCGTCTACGCAGGCTGGCTATTCTCTCAGGCCTTCTACCGCGAACGACTGTTCGCCGCCTTTGGCTTCGACACTCCGGAGGCTTTCCTGGCCGGTTTCGCAGAGCCCTATTTCGGCGCTTGGGACGCCAATGACCTGCTCGCCAAGCTCTTGACCTGGCAGCGCGGGGACATCTCGGCCGAGCGCCACGGCGGCGACTTGGCGGCGGCGCTCCGGTCAATCAAAGCCAAGACACTTGCGCTGCCGTGCGAGACCGACCTCTACTTCCGGCCCGAAGACAACGAAGCGGAGGCGGCTTACATTTCTGGCGCATCTTGCCGACGCATTCCATCCATCTGGGGTCATGCGGCGGGAGGCGGGATCAACGCCGAGGACGGCGCTTTCATCAATGCCGCATTGGTTGAGCTCCTCGCTTCGTGACGCGCCGCCCTAGCGGCCCGAGTTCCGCTTTGAGTCGACCGCCGCGTTTGACACATCGCCGGGGGGTGACGATCGCCACAGTGACGGCGTCCGGCGTCAACCGGTCGCCGACGAGCGCCCCCTAAGTCGTTGAAAAAGTGGTGGGTGCAGTAGGGCTCGAACCTACGACCCGCTGATTAAGAGTCAGCTGCTCTACCAACTGAGCTATGCACCCCCAGCGCTCGCAGGCGCGGGCGCGAAAGGGCGTGGACCTTACTGCAATAAGGCCGGATGACAAGGCGGGCGGCGCCCGGCTCGAGCGTCGAGCCTCGACGGCGGCGGGGAGAGCGAACCATGGCGAGGCGGAACATCAAGGGGGTGGTGGACTTCGGCTATCTCGAGGACTTCGCCGCCGGCGATGGCGCGGTCATCGACGAGGTGCTGGCCTTGTTTCGCGAACAGGCGGCGATCTGGGCGCGGCTGCTCGATCCCGGCCAGGCCGCCTGGCGCGACGCGGTGCACACCATCAAGGGCGCGGCGCGCGGGGTCGGGGCGTTCGCGCTCGGCGAGGCCTGCGCCTGGGCCGAGGCCAAGGGCGTTTCCGGCTTGCCGGCGGTGCGCGACGCCCTCGACGACGCCCTGGCCGACATCGCCGCCTACGCCCACGAACGCGCCCTCGATTCCCTGCGCCGGCCGGCGCCCGGAGCGAAGGCACCCTAGATCCCCGCGCCGTTGTCCATCACCGCCAGCGCCGCTTCGTGCGCCGCCGCCTCGGCGGTGATCCAGGCGACGAAGGCCTTGACCTGCGGCAGGCGTCCCTTGGCCTTGGGATGGACCACGTAGTAGGCGAAATCCACCGAGGTCGCGATCTGCATCGGGACCACGAGGCGGCCGGCGTCGAGGTCGTCCTGCGCCAGGGTCCGCTTGGCGAGCGCCACGCCGCGGCCGCCGACGGCCGCCTCGATCACCAGGCTCGATTGATTGAAGCGCGGACCGCGGGTGCCATCCACGCCCTTCACCCCGCGCGCCGCCAGCCACATCAGCCAGTCGGGGCAGCTGTCGTCGGCGTCCGGCGAGCCGTCGTGGAGCAGGACGTGGCGGCCGAGGTCCACCGGGGCGTTCAGGGGATTGGCCGCCATCAGCTCCGGCGCCATCACCGGGATCACCGTCTCCTGCATCAGGCGGATCGCCTCGAGGCCGACGTAGGGCCCGGCGCCATAGCGAACGGCCAGGTCGACCTCCCCGGTGGCGAAATCCACCAGGTCCATGTCGGCGGAGAGCCAGACGTCCACCTGGGGGTGGGCGGCTTCGAAGCGGCCGAGCCGGGGAACCAGCCACTTGGCGGCGAAGGACGGGGCGGCGGTGAGGGTCAGGCGCCGGCCGTCGACGGCGGCGGTGAGCAGGGAGGCGGCTTCGGCCAGGCGGTCGAACGCCTCGCGCAGAGCGGGCAGGGCGGTCTGCGCCGCGTCGGTGAGCAGCAGGCCCCGGGGCGTGCGCTTGAAGAGGGCGGCGCCCACATAGTCTTCGAGGTTCTGGATCTGCTGCGAGACCGCGCCGGGCGTCACCGACAGTTCATCGGCGGCGCGGCTGAAATTCAGGTGGCGGGCGGCGGCCTCGAAGGCGCGCAGGGCGTTGAGGGGAGGCAGTCGGCGCCGCGTATCCATAGATTTCCTGATACCCCGCCAAGAACTCCTCGGGTTGCGAGATGGGCGTTGGGCGCCCAAGTTTCAACTTCCCAGCGCTGCGCAATCTTTAGAGTTCCTAACAAAGGCCGAAATCGCCATGAAGCGCCGCTCACCGGCCGGGGAAGGGGCGGGACGATTGGTCCCGCTGGGAACGCCACGCCCCGGCGGCGCGGTCTGGCTCGTGGGCGCCGGCCCTGGCGATCCGGAATTGATGACGCTCAAGGCGCTGCGGGTCCTGAAAGGCGCCGATGTCGTGGTCCACGACGGCCTGGTCCCCGACGCGATCCTCGACCTGGCCCCATCGCGGGCCAAACGGATCTCCGCCGCCAAGCGCAGGGCGCGCCACACCCTGGCCCAGGATGACATCTCCGCGCTTCTGGTCGGATTGGCGCGACAAGGTCTCAGAGTGGTGCGCCTGAAGGGCGGCGATCCGTTCATGTTCGGCCGCGGCGGAGAGGAACTCGAGACCTGCCGCGCCGCGGGGGTGCGCTGCGAGGTGGTGCCGGGCGTCACCGCGGCCCTCGCCGCCGCCGCCGGCGCCGGCGCGCCGCTCACCATGCGCGGCGCCGCCCAGGCCGTCACCTTCGTCACCGGCCACGCGGCGAGCGGCGAGACCCCGGACCTGGACTGGGCGAGCCTGGCCAAGGCTAACCAGACCGTCGTGGTCTACATGGGCCTGGCGACCGCCCCGGCAGTCGCGAAACGGCTGATGGCGGCCGGACGCGACGCGGCGACCCCCGCGGTGATCGTCGAGAACGCCAGCCTGCCGGATGAGCGCAGGCTCACCACATGTCTTGGCGAAATGGCCGCGATGGCCGCCGACCTCGCCGGTCCGGCCGTGCTGATGATCGGCGAGGCCATGGCCCTGGCGGTTCCCTCGGTCCTCGAGCACGACGAAAAGCGGGGGGCGGCGTGAAGGCCCTGACCGCCAACCGCCTGGCCGACGGCGAGGTCGTCTTCTGGAACGCCGCCGTCTGGGTCGAGCGGTTCGGCGAGGCAGAGCTTTTCGCCGACGAAGCCGTGGCCGAGGGGGCCGAGGCGCGGGCCAAGGCGCAGGTGACCATGCTGGTCGAGCCCTATCTGATCGATGTCGAGCCGGTGGCGGGCGGCTTTGCACCGGTGAGCTATCGCGAGCGGCTGCGGGCCCTTGGCCCCACCAACAAGCTCGACCATGGCAAGCAGGCGCTGGGCGGCGCGGAGATGGACATTCTGAACCAGGCGCATGGCGCGGCTCGCTCCACCGGTCGGGTGAACCTGATCAAGCGCGCCACCGCGGCGAGCGGCTGAGGCCAAGGGATCACCAGAGCCATGTACCGCTACGACGAGATCGATCGCGAGATGCTGGCGGACCGCGCCGCCGAGTTCCGCGCCCAATGCGCCAGGCGCCTGGCCGGCGAGATCACCGAGGACCAGTTCAAGCCGATCCGGCTGATGAACGGGCTTTATCTGCAGTTGCACGCCTACATGCTGCGCATCGCGATCCCCTATGGGACGCTCGACGCCGCCAAGCTGCGCAAGCTGGCCCACATCGCGCGGACCTACGACCGCGGCTACGGCCACTTCACCACGCGCACCAATCTGCAGCTCCACTGGATCAAGCTTCGCGACGCGCCTGACATCCTCGATGAGCTGGCGCAGGTCGGGCTGCACACCATCCAGACCTCGGGCAACTGCATCCGCAACATCACCGCCGACCCGCACGCCGGGGCCACCGCCGACGAGGTCGACGATCCGCGCGTCTGGGCCGAGGCGATCCGCCAGTGGTCGACCTTCCATCCGGAATTCTCGTTCCTGCCGCGCAAGTTCAAGATCGCGGTGACCGCCGCGGCCAAGGACCGGGCCGCGGTCAAGGTCTATGACATCGGCCTTCGCCTGCACCGCACCGAGGAGGGCGAGCTTTCGTTCGAGGTTCTGGTCGGCGGGGGCCTGGGGCGCACGCCCTACCTGGGCCCCACGATCCGCGAGCATCTGCCGGTCCGGCACCTGCTCTCCTATCTGCAGGCGATCCTGCGCGTCTTCAACCGGCACGGCCGCCGCGACAACATCTGGAAGGCGCGGATCAAGGTTCTCGTCGCCGCTCTGGGAGCGGAGGAATTCGCCCGCCAGGTCGAGGCGGAATGGGAGGCGAGCGACAAGGCCGGCGTCGACCTGCCCGACACCGAGCTGGCGCGCATCCGCGCCGCCTTCGCCCCGCGCGCGTTCGCCTCCCTGCCGGCGGTGTCGAGCATTTTCGAAGCCGCCAGAAGCGAGGACCGCGCCTTCGCCCGCTTCGCCAGGAACAACGTCAAGCCGCACAAGATTCCCGGATACGCCCTGGTGGACATCTCCCTGAAGGAGCCGGGCGAGACCCCGGGGGATTGCTCGGCCGATCAGATGGACCTGATCGCCGATCTGGCGCAGCGCTACTCGCAGGACGAGGTGCGCAACACCTACGAGCAGAATCTGCTGCTGCCGCACGTCAAGCTCGACGATGTCCCGGCGCTGTGGCGCGCGCTCGCCGGCGCGGGCCTTGCGACCCCCAACATCGGGCTGGTGAGCGATATCATCGCCTGTCCCGGCCTCGACTACTGCGCCCTGGCGAACGCCCGGGCGATCCCGATCGCCCAGGACATCGCCCGCCGCTTCGCCGACCCCGAACTGGCCGAGAGGGTCGGGGAGCTGAAGATCAAGATCTCGGGCTGCATCAACGCCTGCGGCCATCACCATGTCGGCAACATCGGCATCCTCGGGGTCGATAAGAAGGGCGAGGAATTCTACCAGCTGACCCTGGGCGGCTCGGGAGACGACGACGCCTCCATCGGCCAGTCTCTGGGCCCCGCCCTCCCGGCGGGCCGCGTCGGCGAGGCGGTGGATCAGCTGGTCGAAGTCTATCTGCGCGAGCGCGAGGGGCCCGAGCGCTTCCTCGACACCTTCCGCCGCACCGGCCTCACCCCCTTCAAGGAGGCCGTCTATGCCGACGCTCATCAGGTGGCGTGACGGCCGCGCCGAAGCCGGCGAGGATCCGTTCACCAGCATCGACGACGATCAGGTGATCCCGCAAGGCGATGTGATCATTTCGCTCGCGCGGTTCCAGTCGGAAGGCGAGCGCCTGCTGGGCCAGTGCCGCCAGGTGGGCGTCCGGGTGCGGCCCGACGAGGCGGTCGAGGGTCTCGCCGGCGCCCTTCCGCGCATTGCGGTCGTCGCGCTGGAGTTTCCGAAGTTCCGCGACGGCCGCGCCTTCAGCGCCGCGACCGTCCTGCGCGAGCGGCTGGGTTATGTGGGCGAGGTGAGGGCGGTGGGCGACGTGCTCCTGGAACAGGCCAAGTTCATGGTCCGCTGCGGCTTCACCGCCTTCGAGCCCGCCGACGGCGCCGGCGCCGATGAGTGGACCGCCGCCACCCGCCGTTTCCGCCACGTCTACCAGCGCGCCGCCGATGACCTCGCTCCCGCCTTCGCCGAGCGGGCGGCGCGATGAGCGTGGCCTACGACCAGCTCGAGCGTCCGCCGGACGACGCGCGGCGCCTCGATCGCGAGCTGCGCGAGGCCCATCCTGCGGCGATCATCGCCCGGGCGGCGGAGCGGTTCGGCGACGCCCTGGCCCTGGTCTCGTCCTTCGGCGCGGAATCGGCGGTGCTGCTGCACCTGGCGGCGCAGGTGAATCCGGACATCCCGGTGCTGTTCCTCGACACCGGCATGCTGTTCGCCCAGACCCTCGACTATCGCCGCCAGATCGCCGCGAGACTGGGCCTCACCGATGTTCGTGACCTGCGTCCGAGGTTCGAGCATTTGGCGACCAGAGATCCCAATGCCGATCTGTGGAAGAGCGACACCGATTCCTGCTGCCATATCCGCAAGGTGATTCCCCTGGACGCGGCGCTCGAGGGTTTCGATGCCTGGATCACCGGCCGCAAGCGCTTCCATGGGGGCCTGCGCATCCGCATGCCGGTGGTGGAGCAGTCCGGGGACAGGCTGAAGTTCAATCCCCTGGCTAACTGGAGCCGGGACGAGCTCGAGGCCTACGCCGCGGCCTTCGACCTGCCGGCCCACCCGCTGGTCGCCCAGGGCTTCCCCTCGATCGGTTGCTGGCCCTGCACCGAGCCGGTGGAGGACGGCGCCGATGTCCGCGCCGGCCGCTGGGTGGGTTCGCAGAAAACCGAATGCGGGATACACACCGCCCGCGCGCCGGGCGCCGCGCCGTTCGTCGGCGGCGACATCTAGGGCAAGCGGAGCGCCGCCAGAGCATGCAGGACGCCGCGATCATCGAGCCGCCGACCAGGAGCCGCGGGGCCTTCTACGTCGAGAAGGTGACCTTCGTCCGCCACTGGACGGCGTCGCTGTTCTCCTTCCGCACCACCCGCGACCCGGCGCTGCGCTTCGCCAATGGCCAGTTCGTGATGCTCGGGCTCGAGGTCGCGGGAAAGCCGCTGCTGCGGGCCTATTCCATCGCCAGTCCCAACTGGGCCGACGAGCTCGAGTTCTATTCGATCAAGGTTCCCGACGGCCCCCTGACCTCGCGCCTGCAATCGGTGCGCGAGGGTGACGAGATCCTCATCGGCAAGAAGCCCACCGGCACGTTGGTGCTCGATGGCCTTCGCCCCGGGCGCAATCTCTATCTGCTCGGCACGGGGACGGGCCTCGCGCCCTTCCTCAGCCTCGCCCGCGATCCGGAGGTCTATGAGCGGTTCGAAAAAGTGGTGATCACCCATACGGTGCGCGAAATCGCCGATCTCAACTATCGCGACCTGCTGTCGCGTGAGCTTCCGGGCGATCCCGACCTCGGCGAGATGGTCGCGCCCAAGCTCATCTACTACCCGACCGTGACCCGCGAGGCCTTCCCGACCCAGGGGCGGATCACCGACCTCATCGCCTCGGGCAGGCTCTTTGCGGACATCGGCCTGCCGAGCCTCGACCCGGCCCGCGACCGGCTGATGCTGTGCGGCGGCCCCTCGGTCCTCGCCGACCTCAAGGCCCTGGTCCTGGAACGCGGCTACGAAGAGGGCTCGGTCGCCAGCCCCGGCGACTTCGTCCTCGAACGCGCCTTCGTCGAGACCTGAAGGCAGACGACGTCTCCTCCCCCCTTCTCCCCTTGCGGGAGAAGGTGGCGGCGAAGCCGACGGATGAGGGGCCTCGCCGACGATTGCCAAGTGATGTCAGCCACCTGACCCGAAGCGTTCGTCGACCCCTCATCCGACCCGCTCTCGCGGCCCACCTTCTCCCGCAAGGGGAGAAGGGTCGTATCGATGCAGCCAACGCCTGTTTTTCAACCATCCGTGCGATATGTCTGCATTTGCAAGCCTGCGGGCGGGGGAGGGAGCGGCGAGAATTCCTCTACGCGGCCGCGGCGCGGGAGGCGGAGACCTCGTCGACCAGGCCGAAGGCCCTGGCCTCCTCGGCGCTCATGAAGTTGTCCCTGTCCAGGGCGCGCTCGATCTCCGCCAGGGAGCGGCCGCAGTGATGGGCGTAGAGCTCGTTGATCCGCCGCCTGGTCTTGAGAATGTCCTCGGCGTGGCGCTCGATGTCCGAGGCCTTGCCCTGGAAGCCGCCGGAGGGCTCGTGGACCAGGATCCGCGCGTTGGGCATCGAGATCCGCCGCCCCGGTTCGCCCGCCATCAGCAGGAACGAACCCATGGAGGCGGCGAAGCCCATGCAGAAGGTCGCCACCGGGCTCTTGATGTACTGCATGGTGTCGTAGATGGCGAAGCCGGCGGTCACCACCCCGCCTGGAGAGTTGATGTAGAGCGATATCTCCTTCTTCGGGTTTTCCGCCTCGAGGTAGAGCATCTGGGCGCAGACGAGGGCGGCCATGCCGTCCTCCACCGGCCCGTTCAAGAAGATGATCCGTTCGCGCAACAGCCGCGAGAAGATGTCGAAGGCGCGCTCGCCGCGGCTCGACTCCTCGACGACCATGGGGACCAGGTTCATCAGGCGGCCATGCGCAAGTCGAAGGCTGACCGGGAGATGGTGCGCCGCGCGGCGCGCCGGGCGCGCTCGTCGGCCAGGCTGACAACGAAGGGCCGGTGCGCCACCCGCAGATGCGTGCCGCCGTCGGCCAGCGGGGTGAGGACAAAGCTCACTTCGCTCTCCACCGCGGCGCCCGCCTCGCGCCAGCGATAGCGCAGACAACGCTGCGGCAGGGCCTCCAGCACCTCGCATTCGATCCGCCGGCCGTCGTCGTCGAAGGCGAATCGCGCCCCTGGCTCGGGGCGGATGTCGCCCGGCAGGAGCCACCTCGCCACCAGTTCCGGCTCGCTGAGCGCCCGCCAGACCTTTTCCGGCGCGCTCTGCAGATCAGCTTCGACGACCACTTCCTCGGCGTCTTTCGTCATGGGTCCATCTCCTCGAGCACCGCCTTCAGCTTCTCGATCCGCCGCGGCCAGAAGGTGCGATAGCGATCCACCCAGGCGGCGAGTTCGGCGAGGCCCGCGCCGTCCATCCGATAATAGGCGAACCGCCCCTCCCGCCGCTCGCGCACCAGACCGGCGCCACGCAGGGCGGCCAGGTGCTGCGAGATTGCCGGCTGCGAGACATCGAACCCCGCCTTGAGCTTCGAGACCGACAACTCGCCATCCGCCAGGCGCTCGAACACCGCCCGGCGCGTGGGATCGGCGAGAACGCGAAAGACGTCGGCCTGTTGCATCAAACAAATAAGCCACGGCTTATGCAAATGTGCAACGGCTTTTCGCGACCCTTCTCTCGCGGCGCGGTGATCGGCGTCAGAGGCTCGCGGTGGCGGCGCTCATCGCCGGGCCGATCTCATCGTGGACCACGAGGTCGGCGAAGGCGTCCTGATCGGTGGCCTCGCGGTTGACGATGGCGAGCCTCGCGCCATTTTGCTTCGCGGTCAGCGGCAGGCCGGCGGCGGGATAGACCACGAGCGAGGAGCCCAGGACGAGGAACAGGTCGCAGGCGAGGCTCGCCGCTTCGGCCCGCGCCATCGCCGCCTCCGGCATCGGCTGGCCGAAGGAGATCGTCGCGGTCTTGACGATCCCGCCGCAGGCGCGGCAGACGGGCAGGTCGCCGCGCTCGACGAACGGGGCCTTCAGCTCCGCCAGTTCATGGCGCAACTGGCACCCCAGGCAGGCGGCGTAGCTGGCGTTGCCGTGGAGCTCGATCACCTTGTCGGGCGGAACGCCGGAATCCTGGTGCAGGTTGTCGACGTTCTGGGTGATCACCGCGATGCATCGGCCATCGTCCACCAGGCGGCGGACCGCGAGATGGCCGGCGTTGGGCTTGGCGCCGGTCCAGCCGGCGGCGCCGGAAAAGGCCCGCCTCCAGGCTTCGCGGCGCTTCTCTTCGCTGGCCACGAAATCCTGGAAGTAGATCGGCTGCATCCGGCTCCAGACGCCGCCCGGACCGCGGAAGTCCGGCACGCCCGACTCGGTGGAGATCCCCGCCCCGCTGAAGACCACAACCGCCCGCGCCTTGGCGATCATCGCGGCGAGGGCGGCGCGGCGATCCATCCCGCCGCCCTACCTCGCCGCCTTCGCCAGCCGCCCGGCCAGATACAGGCCGGCGACCAGGCCGGCGAAGGGGATCAGGGCGAGGAGGTCGGCCCAAGGCCCAGAAAAGAATGGGTTCTGCGCGGTCATGAGGTCGGTGACCTGCTGGTTGAACCCGGTCATCGCCCCGGCCATGAAAGCGATGCCGATGCCGGCGATGGCCCCGCCGGCGATGTAGCCGGAGGCGACAAGCACGCCTGGACTCTTGTCGGTCTCGGCGACCATCTCGGCGGTCGTGAGCCTCGCCCCGGCGAAGCGCCGCTTCAGATGCCGGTCGACGAACCAGCGGACCATCCCGCCGATGAACACCGGCGAGGAGGAGGAGAGCGGCAGATAGACCCCGACGGCGAAGGCCAGGGAGGCGATGCCGCACATCTCCAGCACCCCGGCGATCACCCCGCCGAGGATGACGAGGGTCCAGGGAAGCTGGCGGTTGAGGATCCCCTTGATGATGTAGCTCATCAGTGTCGCCTTGGGCGCGGCGAACTTGTTGACGCTGGTCCCGTCTGGCCGGGTGCGGTGGGTTCCGTTGATGCCCGGGTCCACGAGCCACACGGGCGCGCCGGCCGCATCGACCAGGTAGCGTCCCGGAGGGCCGCCCACCGCGTCGGTTTTCTGCCACACCCTGTAGTTTCGAGGATCGCTCGGCGCCTGGGGCCCCTTGATCCGGTCGGTGGGCAGGGTGGGGAGCGCGGCGGCCGGCGCGCGCCACGCCGGCGCCGCGGCGCCGCGAAGCGGCACATAGACGGTGGAGGCGTCGTTGAGGGCGAGCAGGATCGGCCCCAGGACGAGCGCCGAGGCCACCGCGCCGCAGAGGATGGCGATCTGCTGGCTCCTGGGGGTCGAACCGATGAGAAACCCGGTCTTCAGGTCCTGGGAGGTCGTGCCGCCATTGGAGGCGGCGACGCAGACGATGCCGCCCACCGAAAGCGCGGTGACATAATAGGCCGGGCCGGTCCAGCCGGCGGCGAGGAAGGCCAGGCACGTCAGCAGCAGGGTCGCGACGGTCATCCCGGAAATGGGATTGGAGGAGGAGCCGATCTCGCCGGTGAGCCGCGAGGAGACAGTGACGAACAGAAAGGCGAAGACGACGATCAGCACCGCCCCGGCGAGGTTCATGTGCAGGGTGCGGAAGAGCATGATCGCCGCCATCAGGGCGACAAGGCCAAGGACGACGAAGCGCGGCGAAAGGTCCAGGTCGGTGCGCGGCGTCGCCGCCCGGCTTCCCGCCGCCTCGCCGCGCCGCGTCCGCCAGTCGGCGACCCCGCCGGCGATGCCGCGGGCGATCATCGGCAGGGAGCGGAAGAGGCTGATGATCCCGCCGACGGCCACCGCCCCGGCCCCGATGTAGAGGACATAGGCGCCGCGGATATCGTCCGGCGCCATGGTGGCGATCGGCGTCGTTCCCGGCGCGATCGGCCCGACGGCGGCGGCGCCGAAGAAGCGGATCGCCGGGATGAGCACGAGGTAGGCGAGCACCCCTCCGGCCGCCATGGTCGAGGCGATCTTCGGCCCGATGATGTAGCCGACGCCCAGCAGCTCCGGAGAGATCTCCGCCGAGAGCGAGCCGGCGGCCAGCGGCGCGCCGAACACCTTCTCGGGGATGTCCTTCCACAGTTTGAACGCCTCCATCGCCAGCTTGTAGATCACCCCGGCGCCGAAGCCGGCGAAGATGGCCCCCGCGCCGCTGCGCGCGGCTTCCAGGTCCTGCGGGGCGTCGGCGCCGGCGCGGCCCAGGGCGTGCTCCTGCGCCGTCGCCCCGGCCTTGAGCACCTCGGCGCAGGCCGTTCCCTCGGGGTATTTCAACATCCCGTGCTGCTGGACGATCAGCGCCCGGCGCAGGGGGATCATCATCAGTATCCCCAGAAGGGCCCCCAGGATCGCCACCAGCATCACCCGGCCGATCTGCAGGTCGAAGCCGAGGATCATGATCGCCGGCATGGTTACGCCAATGCCAAAGGCGATGCTCTCGCCCGCCGAGCCGGCGGTCTGGACGATGTTGTGCTCGAGCACGCTGGCCGAGCGGATCCCCAGTCGGCCGAGCAGGCGGAAGAGGGTGATCGAGATGACCGCAACCGGGATCGAGGCGCTGACCGTCAGCCCGACCTTCAGGACGAGGTAGAGCGAGGACGCCCCAAAGGCGATCCCCAGCAGCATGCCGACGATGAGGGGGACAACAGTGAGCTCGCGCAGGGCGGCGGTGGCGGGGATCAGCGGGCGAAAGGCGGCGACGAGTGGCGCGCGTGGCGCGGCGGCGCCGATCGAACCTGCCTCCACGCTGGTCATTTGAACGCCCCACCCCGCCCGCACTCTTCGATGATCGACCATAGCCGGCCCGCCCGGCGGCGTGAACGACCATCAACGATCCGCCGGCGCCCGCCCCGCAACTCTCTGGCCGAGCCGCGGTGGGAGGGTGAGGGGTTTCGCCGCCGGCAGCCTACGCCCTCATCCTCCCACTCGCTCCGCGAGCAGGCCCCTCCTTCTCCCCACGGGAGAAGGCATGAAGACGGGCGACGCGACCGACGCGGCGATCATGGCATATGCGCCCGCTCGAGGCGCCGCGATCCTCGCGGCGTCGGGCGACGCCGGACAGCGACGGCTGATTCATGCGTCCCAAAGGGCATGGCTGGAGTCACCTTGCCCGGAGGGAGAGGGAGGGGCCCGCCGATGCGGCGAAAGCCGCGGCGGTGGGCGGGTGAGGGGATCCGCCGCCCGGAGCGTGCGCCCTCATCGTCCCCCTCGCTCCGCGAGCAGGCCCCTCCTTCTCCTCACGGGAGAAGGCATGAAGGTGGTCGGCGAACGCCCGTGTTGGCTACCGAGCCTGCCGCCCGGCTACCTGCCGGCGAGGCGGCGGGGGGCCCTCCACATCGCCCGGATGCGCTGGCCGGCGCTCTGCGCCGGGGTGGCGCCGCGGCCATAGTCGTAGTCGTATTGATAGCCGTAGCCGTAGCCATAGGAGGCCTGGCGGGCGTTGAACTTGCTGAGCACTACGCCCAGGAGATGCGCCCGGGCCATGGCCAGGCGGCCAAGGGCGGCCCTGGCCTGGGAGCGGCCCGTCTGACCGGCCTCGATCACCAGGATCGTTCCGGCCACGACCGCGCTGACCAGCGGGGAGTCGGCGAGACCCATGATCGGCGGGCCATCGAAGATCACCATGTCGAACACGCCGGCCGCCTCGCCGACGAACTTGCGCAGCCGCCCGCCGGCGAGGAGTTCGGCGGGGTTCGGCGGCAAGGGGCCGGAGGTGATCACGAACAGGTTCGGCGCCTTGCCGCTCTGGATGGCCACCGCCAGGGTGGCGGCGCCGGTGAGCACGTTGCTCAGGCCGGTGCGGTTATCGGCGCCGATGAGCTTGTGCAGGGAAGAATTGCGCAGGTCCGCGTCGACCAGCAGGGTGCGGAAGCCCAGGCGGGCGACGTTCTGCGCCAGGGCGAGCGCGGTGGTCGACTTGCCGTCGCCGGGCCTTGGGCTGGTGACCAGCAGGGTCTTGGGAAAACCGTCATTGGTCGAAAACTGCAGCGCCGAGCGCAGGGACTGATAGGCCTCCGATAGTCCCGATCTGAGGTCCGCCAGCGCCTCCGCCGGCTGGATCCCGGCTTTCAGGATCGGGATCGACCCCAGCAGCGGCAGGCCGAGCTTGGATTCCACGTCGGCCGGCGTGCGAATGGCCTGGTCCAGCGCCTCGCGCAGAAAGGCGAAGGCGACGCCCAGGAGAATGCCCGCGCCGCCGGCCAGAAGCATGTTCAGCCCCAGCTTGGGACTGGAGGGCAGGAAGGGCGGCTCGGCGCGATCGACGATGGAGATGTTGTTGGTGGTGACCCCGCCGGCGACCCCCACCTCCTTGTAGCGCTGAAGCAGGCCGTCATAGAGGGTGCGGTTGGTGTCCACCTCGCGTTGCAGGATCGTGTACTGGATGCTGCGCTTGGAGAGGTCGAGCACATCGCCCTTCAGTCCGTTGACCTGCGCGGTCAAGGCCCGTTCATTGTCCACCGCCGCTTCGTACTGAACCTCGATCGACTTGCGGATGTCCGCCGCCTGCAGGGCGAGCTGGCGATCGGTCTCGGCGATCTGCGCCTTCAGCTGGCGCATGTCCGGATAGTCCGGTTTGAAGATGCTGAGGTTCTGCTGATACTGCGCCAGCAGCTTGGCGCGGTCCTGGCTGATCTGCTGGACCGTCGGATTTTCCAACAGTTCGCTGAGGCCCATGCCGGGCGTCCGCTGCGCTTCGCGCCACCGCGCTTCGGCCTGGACGCGGGTGGCCTTGGCCGCCGAGAGGGCGGCGCTCAGAGATTGCAGGTTTGCCGCCGCCAGGGATTGTTGAACGCCCGGGCTGGCTCCTTGGCCGGCGTCGTTGAGCTGGATGATCTGCTGGCTGGCGGCGTAGGCGACCAGTTGGCGTTCGGTGTCCTCGAGCCGGGCCTTCACCTCGGCCAGGCGCTTTTCCAGGAAGTCACGGGCGTAGGACGAGGACTCGTAGCGACGGTCCAGCGCCGCGGCGATGAAGTTCTCGGCGAAGGCGTTGGCGATCCTCGCCGAAAGAGCCCGGTCTGGACTGCTGAAGGTGATGGCCACCAGGCGCGAGCCCCGGTTGGGCTGGACGCCGAGATGCTTGCGCAGCAGGGTTATGACCTGTTCGCGCCGAACCGGCCGGGCCGAATCCGGATCGGGCTGGGCGGCGGCGCGCGGGTGGGCGGCCATCTGTCTTATGAAGTCGTCGTTGCGCGTCAGACCCAGGCTCTCGGCGACCCTGATGTCGAGGGAACGGCTGCGCAGCAGGCCATATTGGGTTCGGAAGAACTCCTCGCCCTCGACCATGTTGTCGATCGGCGCCCCGTCCTGCTTGTCGAGAACCTTGGTTCCCTCCCGATCGATCTGGAGAGTGGAAGCGGCGGTGAACATCGGTCGCATCAAAAGGCTCGCGCCCAGGCCGGCGGCGAGGGCGACCACGACGCACGCCAGGATCGTCCAGCGGTGCTTGAGAAGGGTTCGCCAGTAGGCGAGCAGGTCGACGCGCTCGCCCTCCTCCTGGCCGGGAAACGACGAATCCTGGCCCAGAGGCGTGAGCAGCTGCAGGTGAGGGCGAAGCCGCCCGCCCTGCATCGCCACGGGAAGCGTGGAGTGATGCCCGGACTCGCCGTCGCCTGAGGGAAGGGTCATCAGCCGGCGTCTTTAGATGTACGAGAAGATGATCAGGCCCGGGAGGGCTTCGATGACGCTATGCCAGAAGCGCTTTCCCCGCGAACTGCCCACCACCACCACATCGTTGCCGAATATTTCCGGATTGCGCGCGGTTCCCATCCGGATCGCTTCGAGATCGAAAGTCGCGGCTCTGGGCTGGCCGTTGACCGTGCGGATGATGCTCACCCTGCGAAGGTTCGCATCCTTGGCCGCGCCCTTGGCCATGGCCACGGCCTCCAGCAGGCTGGTGCGGCCCTTGAGCTGAAAGACCCCGGACTCGACGACCGCGCCTTCGACGCTGACCTTCTGGCTGACCGCCTCGTCCACCACCACCGAGACCTGAGGGTTCTGCAGGTATTTGGCGGCGAGGCGGGAGGCGATCTCGGCCGAGAGCTCGCTCGTGGTCTTGCCCTGGGCCGTCACCGCGCCGATGAGCGGCAGAAGAATCTGCCCGCTCGCGTCGACCTCGATCTTCTCGATGGTGAGGTCCTTGACCTGGAAGACCGTGACGTTGAGCGATTAACCTCGCCGGCGATAGTTTCGGCGGCGCCATTTCGGTGGGCGTCATCAGAAGGACCGGAGTCGCCGTTTCGCGCGTTGAAACGAGCGACCAGTTGCGCTAGCGTTCAGTGATTCATCGCCGTATGGCGTGAAGGGGTTCGGACATGAAAAAGATCGCCGCCGCCGTTCTCGCCGGATTGCTGGCCGCGGGAGGTCAGGGCGCCGCCCTGGCGCAGCCGAGCGGCGGAGACGGCCCGGGAACGCGGCCCTATTGCAACGCGCAGTGGCGCGACATGGTGGCGGCCGGAACAACCGGGAACCAGACCCGCACCCAGTTCATGCAGCACTGCCTGGCCGACAGGCCGCGCGAGGGCGCCTATTTCACCACCGGCGCCCTGGTTCTGGGCGGCGTCGCCGCGGGGCTGATCGCCCTGGAGGCGACCTCGAGCAACAACGACCACCCGGCCAGCCCCTGACTGGCGCCGCCCGCCTCCAAGCCTGAGGGCCGAAGGTCCGGCGTGCCGCGAGGGTCGGCGCCGGCGCTCTACACCGATCGCTGCAGCGTGCGGGCGCCCGAGGCGTTCGGCGTCCACGCCAGCGCCGCCAGCGGACCATGCCGGCTGAGCATCACCCGGATCGGCGCGGCGCGGCGGGTGGTGTTGGAGATGGAGATCGACCCAGGCGCGCACGCGGTCCCGGCCGGAGCGGACGTGGAGGGCTGCGGCTGGCCGGCCTGCGCGCAGATCACCTGCGGCGCGGACTGGGCCAGTGGCTATCACGATATCGCCCTCACCGACGCCGCCGGCGAGACGGCGCACCACTTCGTGGTCGTCAAGCCGCCGGCGGGGGGCTCGGGGGCCAGGGCGGCGCTCATCCTTTCGACCAACACCTGGCACGCCTACAACCACTTCGGCGGGGCCAACGCCTATTGCGACGTCGCCGCCCTGATGAGCGGACGCGCCGATCTCGCCACGGCGATGACGGGCGCGATCGGGGTGCTCTCGACGCGGCGGCCGTTCCCCCAGATGCTCATCGCCCCGCCGGCGGATGTCCCGCGGCTGGTCAACCTGCGCGCCCGCGGCTTTGGCGAGCGGCCCTGGGCAGGCGACCGCGACTGGCCCAGGCGCCGGGAGCTGAGCCCCTATGACAGCGCCGCGGGGTTCCTCAACAAATGGGAGCACGCCTTCGTCGCCTGGGCCGAAGGGGCGGGGCTGGCGCTGGACACCTTCACCGACCGCGATCTGGAGACCGAGCCCGGAGTGCTCGAGGCCTACAAGGTCGCGATCGTCGTCGGCCACAGCGAATACTGGACGGCGGGCGAGCGCGACGCGATCGAGGCGTTCGTCGACGGCGGCGGCAAGCTGGCGATCTTCTCGGGCAACACCTGCTTCTGGAAGGTGCGGTTCGAGGAGGGCGGGGCGCGCTTCGTCTGCCACAAGTGGCGGGGGTTCGAAGCCGACCCTGCGGCGCGAGAGAACCCCGCCGAGGCGACCCACCTCTGGTCGCACAAGGCGTTCGCCCGGCCCGAGGCGCGGATCACCGGCCTTTCATTCCTGTTCGGCGGCTATCACCGGCTGGGGCTGTGCGTGGCGCGGGGGCAGGGGGGCTATACGGTGTGCGACGAGGGCCATTGGGCGCTCGCCGGCGCCGACCTCTTCTGGGGCGACGTGATCGGCGCCGAACTACCCCTCATCGGCTACGAGAACGACGGCTGCCGCCTGCGCTATGACGAGGCGGGGCGGCTGCGGGCGGTGGCGATGCTCGGCGTGCCCGAAAACCTCGAGATCATCGCCACCGCTCCGGCGGCGTTCGGCGAAGCGGCGGAAAGCGGCTATGCGCCGCTGATCCCCCCGGAGAACCTGGCGGCCATCGGCGCGGAGGTCTTCGGGGACGACAGCCCTGCGGCGCGCGCGCGGCTGCTGCGCGGCCACGCGGTGATGGCCTCGTTCACACGTGGGCGCGGCGAGGTGTTCAACGGCGGGACGACCGAGTGGGCGCACGGCCTCAGGGCCGGCGATCCGTTCATCGAGGCGATCACTCGCAACGTGCTTACAAGGTTCGGGGCGTGGTGATGGCGGCGCGCGGCGCGTGGGTTGGCCCGGCGGCGTCCCTGGCCGTGGCCCTGGTGACGGGAAGCTTCGGCGGCGACCACGTCGCCCTGGATCTGGGACCCGGCGGCGGGAGGGTGGAGTTCGACTGCGGCGCCGGGACGATCGACGAGCCGGTGCGCGTCGCGGCCGACGGCCGGTTCTCCGTCGGCGGCCACATTCCGGCCGTCGCGGGCGGCGTCTCCCGGGCCCAGGAGGGTGGCGGCCAAGTGGTGCGGTACGTGGGGACCGCGATCGCCGACACCGTGATCTTCACCGTGGCGACCGCCAATGGCTCGCCATCGCCGACTTACCGCGTCCGCCGCGGCCAGCGACCCCGGCTGCTGCGCTGTCGTTGATGACCAGAATGGCGTCGGGCGATTGCCCGCCCACGGAGGTCTTTACACTTGATCTGATACGCAGTTAGCGTATCATCACCGCATGAGGCTTGTTCGGACCCAGACCTACAAAAAAGCCATCAAGAGACTGGGAAAGCTCGGCGCATCGGCGGCGGAGATCGCGAAAATGGAAGACGCCATCGCCCTGAGCCCCGACGCCGGAGAGCGACCAAGGCGCGGGTGGCCTTCGAAAGATGCGGTTCGGCTACGGCCGGCTAGGCAAGCGTGGCGGCGGCCGGACTATTTACTATCTTTTTTCAGGGGAACTCATCGGCCTCATCACCGCGTACGCCAAGGCGGACAAGATTGATGTGACCGCAGCTGAAGTGCGCCAATTCCTGGCGCTAATAGAGGACCTTTCAGATGACTAAGAGGACGAAGATCGGGCGCGAAATCGAGGCTGGCTTGCGGGAGCTCGTGGCGTACAAAAGAGGTGAGATTGGCCTTGAAACCCGCATCGTTGAGCCCATGCCGGCCGCCCGGGTTCGTGCAATCCGCAAAGGCGTCGCCACAAGCCCAAAGGAATTTGAACGCCGTTTCGGCGTGCCCGCCCGGACGCTCGAGGGTTGGGAGCAGGGCCGTCGGGTGGATATTGCGGCGAGCGTTTTGCTCAGGGTAATCGAAAGAGAGCCAGACGCCGTGGCGCGGGCGTTGGCGAATTAGGAACGCGGGCGCCTGCAAGCAACCTGGATATCTTGGCAGGCGAAGTCATCCGACGGCTGGTCCAACGAGCATATGGCCGCGCAGTCGCCGCTGGCGGCCGGGCGCCTTGCATTCAGGCGCCGTCCAACGCGTAGCCGGCGGAGCGGACGGTGCGGATCGGATCGGGCGGCCCGGCGGCGCCGAGGGCGCGGCGCAGGCGCCCGATATGGACATCCACCGTGCGCGTCTCGATCTCGACGCTGGAGCCCCAGACCGCGTCGAGCAGCTGTTCGCGGGAGAAGACCCGGCCCGGGCGCTGGAGCAGGAAGTCGAGAAGGCGGAACTCCGTTGGGCCCATGCGCAGCTCGCGGCCGCGGCGATTCACCTTGTGGGCGATACGATCGATGGCGATGTCGCCGTGACTCACCTTGTCTTCGGTCAGGCCCGGGCGAATGCGGCGCAGCACCGCGCGGATGCGGGCGCAAAGCTCGACCATCGAGAACGGCTTGACGAGATAGTCGTCGGCCCCGGTGTCCAGGCCGCGGATCCGATCGCTCTCCTCGGCCCGGGCGGTGAGCATCACGATCGGCAGGTTGCGGGTCGCGCCGCGCTGACGAAGCCTGCGGCAGACCTCGATGCCGGAGAGCGAGGGCAGCATCCAGTCGAGCACCACCAGGTCCGGCTGGCGCTCGTCGATGAGTAGCAGGGCCTCTTCGCCATCGCCGCTGAGGCTGACGTCATAGCCTTCCTTGCCGAGGTTGTAGTGCAGCAGGGTGGCCAGGGAATCCTCGTCCTCGACCACGAGAATCGATGCGGCCATCGCCGTGGCCGCGCTCACCGGCCAGCCGGATCGAGCAGGTCGGACTTGGGCCGGCCTTGGGTCAGCTCCGCGCCGGTGATCTCATAGTGGAGGATCTCGGCGATGTTGGTGGCGTGATCGCCGATGCGCTCCAGGTTCTTGGCGACGAACAGCAGATGGGCGCAGGCGGTGATCGTCCGTGGATCGGCCATCATGTAGGTGAGCAGCTCGCGGAAGATCGCGTCGTAATGCTCGTCGACCTCGTCGTCCTGGCGCCAGACCGCGATGGCGCGATCGACCTCGCGCGAGGCCAGGGCGTCAAGGACATCCTTGAGCCGGCCGATGACCAGCTCACCCATCCTCTCGATGGAGCCGGTCAGAGGCGTCACCGACTCGGCCTCGGCGATGACCATCGCCCGCTTGGCGATGTTCTTGGCCAGGTCGCCGCAACGTTCGAGATTGGAGCTGATCTTCATCGCCGCCACGATCCGGCGCAGGTCGTCGGCGACCGGCTGGCGAAGGGCGATCAGGCGGATGGCTCTGCGTTCGATTTCGAGTTCGGCGGCGTCGAGGATCATGTCGCCGGTGATCACCTGTTCGGCGAGGGTCAGGTCGCGCTTGGCGATGGCGCGGATGCAATCGGCGACCTCCGCCTCGGCCAGGCCCCCCATGCGCGCCAGCTGCGCGGTGATGGCGTCGAGTTCCTCGTCGTAGGCCCTGACCGTGTGTTCCGTCATCTCACCATGCTCGACATGACCTTATTTGGTTGAAGCGATTCTACGAGGCGATTGTGACAGGCCATACCGCGACACCGGCGGTGTTCAGCCGAACCGGCCGGTGACGTAGTCCGAGGTTTTCTGCTCGCGGGGATTGACGAAGATCTGTTCGTGCGACCCAGCCTCGATCATCTCGCCCTCGAACATGAAGACGACCTGCTTGGCCACCCGGGCTGCCTGCTGCAGGTTGTGGGTGACGATGATCACCTTGTAGTCCTTGGCGAGCCGCGAGAGCAGTTCCTCGATCTTGGCGGTGGAGATCGGGTCGAGGGCGGAGGTCGGCTCGTCCAGGAGCAGGACCTCCGGGCTCACCGCCAGGGTGCGGGCGATGCACAGCCGCTGCTGCTGACCGCCGGAGAGCGCCAGGGCGCTCTGCTGGAGCTTGTCCTTCACCTCGTCCCAAAGGGCCGCCTGGCGCAGAGCCCTCTCGACCCGCTCGGCCTGTTGCGCCCTCGAGAGTTTCTCGTAGTGGCGAAGGGGAAAGGCGACGTTCTCGAAGATCGACAGGACGAACGGCGTCGCCTTCTGGAACACCATCCCGACCTGGGTGCGAAGCCTGCCGAGGGGGTAGGATTTGGCGAGGATGTCCTGGCCGTCGAGCAGGATCTCTCCGGTCGCCGTCTGTCCCGGATAGAGGGCGTAGATGCGGTTCATGGCGCGCAGCAGGGTCGACTTGCCGCACCCGGACGGGCCGATGATCGCGGTGATGACCGCGGCGTCGAAATCCACGGTCACGTCCTTCAGGGCGTGATTTCTCCCGTAGTGGAAATCGAGGTTTCTGATCCGGATCTTGGGGTTCAGGGCGGCCGCTGCGTCCACGGCGCCGCCGGCGCGAAGATCGGTGGCGCTCGAGAGATTCATCGGGTGGACCTCTGCCGAAAGAGAAGGCGCGCCAGTATCCCCAGCAGGAGGACGAACATGGTGACCACAAAGGCGCCCGCCCAGGCCAGGGAATGCCACCGGTCGTAGGGACTCAGGGCATACTGGAAGATGACCACCGGGACGTTGGCCAGGGGCGTCTTCAGGTCGGCGGACCAGTATTGATTGTTCAGCGCGGTGAACAGAAGCGGCGCGGTCTCGCCGCTGATGCGCGCTGTCCCGAGCAGAAGCCCGGTGACGATCCCGGTCGTCGCGGCGCGCAGCAGAACCTTGGTCGTGACTTTCCAGTGGGGAAGGCCCAGGGCGAGGCCCGCTTCGCGCGTCGTGCCGGGGACGAGCTGCAAGGCCTCGTCGCTGGTCCGCACGATTACCGGCAGCAGGATGAGGGCCAGGGCGGCCGCGCCGGCATAGCCGGAGAAATGCCCCTCAGGCCGCACGATGAGGACATAGGCGAAGAGGCCCAGGACAATCGAGGGCGCGCTCAGGAGGATGTCGTTGACGAAGCGGATCAGCGCGCCGACGCGGTTTCCGCGCGCGAATTCGGCAAGGTAGATCGCCGCCAGAACCCCAACCGGCGTGGCGATGGCCACCGCCAGGCTGATCATCATGAAGCTGCCGTAGAAGGCGTTGAGAAGGCCGCCGTCCGAGCCGGGCGGCGGGGTCATCTGGGTGAAGAGACGCGGTCCCAGGGCCGCCGCGCCCCTGCTGACCGTGGTCCACATGATCCAGGCGAGCCAGAAGAGCCCGAACAGGGTGGCCAAAGTCGAAAGACCGAGCGCGACCGCGTTGGATGCCCGGCGGCGAAGAACGATGGGATTCATGACGGTTCGCTCATGCCCGCGCGCCCTCGAGCCGCCCGATCCGCAACAGCAGGAACTTCGCGGCGGCCAGGACGATGAAGGTCACCACGAAGAGCAGAAAGCCAAGCGCGATCAGCGACGAGAGATAGATCTTCGAGTCGGCTTCGGTGAACTCGTTGGCGATCGCCGCGGCGATGGAATTACCCGGCATCAGCAGCGACTTGGTGAATTCGTGCGCGTTGCCCAGGACAAAGGTCACCGCCATGGTCTCGCCCAACGCCCGTCCCAGACCCAGGAAGATCGCGCCGACGACGGCGGAGCGCGTGTAGGGCAGGCTCACCCGGCCGACCGTCTCCCAGGTCGTGGCTCCCAGGGAGACCGCCGCTTCCCTCAGCGCGTCGGGCACCGCCATGAAGACATCGCGCATCACCGCGGTGATGAAGGGAATGATCATGATCCCCAGGATTATTCCCGCGGTGAGCATGCCGATGCCGATCGGCGGTCCAGTGAACAGCGCCCCGATGATCGGCGCTGGGCCGAGGTTGTCGTTGAGCCACGGCTCGACGTGCAGCGACATGAACGGCACGAACACGAACAGGCCCCACATGCCGTAGATGATGCTCGGAATCGCCGCCAGAAGTTCGATCGCCGCGCCCACCGGGCCGCGAAGCCACTTCGGTGCGACCTCGGTGAGGAAGATCGCGATCCCGAAGCTCATCGGCACCGCCAGGATGATGGCGATCAGCGAGCTGACGACCGTGCCGTAGATCGGAACGAGCGCGCCGAACTGCCGCCCGACCGGGTCCCAGTTCGCCGAGTAGAGAAACTTCCAGCCGAAAGTCTGGAAGGCGAGGCGGCCGCCCCAGAACATCGAGAAAGCCGCGCCGGCGAGGAGGATGAGCACGAGCCAGGCCATGGCGCCGGTCAGGAGCTTAAAAATCCGGTCGCCGGCCCCGCCCGACTGCAGGCGCCGCTCGCGGATGGCGCCGGCCCCGGCCAGGCCGCGCCGCAAGGGTCGAACGTTGTCCGCCGCCGACATGCTCGTCCTCGGTGAATTCAACAGGCCCGGACCAGGGCCATCAATGCCATGGCCGGGCCAGTCGCAAGAGGCGCCGCGCTATTTGATCTGTGCCGCCCAGTAGGCCTCGATTCGTTTCACCAGCGCCGGCGGCAGGGAAACGTAGTCGAGCCGCGTGGCCTGCGGCTGGCCCTTTTCCATCGCCCAACGGAAGAATTTCAGCGCGGTCGCGCTTCGCTGGGCGTTCTTGGGGTGTCGGTACATGATGGCGAATGAGGTCGCCGTCACCGGATAGGCGTTGGGCCCGGGCGCGTTGGTCATCACCAGGTCGAAGTCCGTGGCGTGGGCCCAGTCGGCGGTCGCCGCCGCGGCCTGGAACGCCGGGATCGAGGGTCCGATGAACCGGCCGGCGCGGTTCAAGACCGAACCCCACGCCATCTTGTTCTGGATCACATAGGCATATTCGACATAGCCGATCGAATTGGGGATCTGGTTGACGTAGGCGGCGACGCCTTCATTGCCCTTACCCCCGACGCCGACCGGCCACTTCACCGAAGTGCCTTCGCCGACCTGCGCCTTCCAGATCGGGCTCACCTGACCCAGGTAGTGGGCCCAGTTGTAGGTCGTTCCCGAACCGTCGGAGCGGTGAACGACGGTGATCGCCGCATCGGGCAGTTTCACCCCGGGATTGGTCTTGGCGATGATCGGGTCGTTCCACTTCTTGATCGCGCCCAGATAGATGGCCGCAAGCAGCGGTCCGGTGAAATGCATCTGGCCGGCGCGCACTCCCTGGATATGCACAACCGGAAGGATCCCGCCGATCACGATCGGAAATTGCGCCAGGCCGGCCTTGTCGAGATCGGTTGGCGAGAGGGGCATGTCCGAGGCGCCGAAATCGACGGTGGCGGCCCTGATCTGGGCGATCCCGCCGCCCGATCCGATCGACTGGTAGTTGACGCGATCCCCGGCGATGCGGCTGTAGTCGCTCGACCACTGCGAGAGCACGGGATAGACGAAGGTCGATCCCGCGCCCGTGATATCTGCCGCCTGGGCGTTGGCCGCCAGCACGGTGCAGGAGACCAGCGCCGCCGCCGCCCTGGTCGCGATTCGCATCAGCATCCCTTATTCTCCAAGTCTCGGGGCAGGGGGAGCCGAAGCCTCGTCGCCCGCGAGCCCGCCAGGGTGGCCGCCCTTCGAGCCGGCCCGACGCCCTCTTTAGAAAGAACATGTAACGGGTTTGCGACAGCCGGCCGCCGCCCGACCCCGCGCGGCCACCGTGCCTACACACAGGTGTCACAAAACCCTGGTAGCCGGGCCTGACCCCACCGGGATGGGGCGATAACAGGCCAGGGGGACACTTCGAGCATGACAAACAGAACCTCGCTGTTCGCCGGCGCGGCCGCCGGCGTGATGCTGGCGCTCGCGGTCGGCGGCGTCGCCCAAGCCAATCTGGTGCACCACCGCCGGCCGCACGCCGCACCGGCGGTCAAGGACGCCGCGCTCGAGGACGAGGTTCGCGAGCTCAAGGCGCGGGTGGACGCTTTGCAGTCCTGGCGCGACACCCAGGCGGCCACGGCCGCCCAGACCCAGGCTCAGCTGGCCGAGGTGCGTGGCCAGCTCGCCGACTCTCAGGCCCGGGCCCAGGCCGCTGAAACGCGAGTCGAGGCGCAGATCCAGACCATTCCTTCCGATGTGAGGACGGCGGTCGCCGAGGCGGCGCCTAAGACCGACAAGCTCTACATCAAAGGCGTCTCGCTGACGCTCGGCGGCTTCGTGGCGGCGGAGTCGGTCTTCCGCAGTCGCAACGAAGAGGCGGACATCGCCTCCAGCTTTTCGGGGATCCCCTATACCAACAACGCCTTGGGCCACACCAACGAGTTCCGTTTCTCGGCCCGGCAGAGCCGGATCTCGGGCCTGGTGGAAGGCGATGCGACCCCGGACATCCACCTGGCCGGCTACGCCGAGGTCGACTTCCTGGGCGCCGCCCAGACCGCCAATTCCAACGAGACCAACTCGTACACGCCGCGGATGCGGGTCTTCTACACCACCATCGACTTGAAGCGGGAATTCGGCGGGCTGCACCTGCTGGCCGGCCAGAACTGGTCGCTGGCGACGCTCTACACCAACGGCCTGACCCCCCGAGCGGAGGATCCGCCGTTGACCATCGACGCCCAGTACGTTCCCGGTTTCGTGTTCGCCCGCCAGCCTCAGCTGCGTCTGGCCGCCGACTTCCACAAGCAATTGTGGCTCGCCGTCTCGCTCGAGAATCCGCAGACCACCTACTTCAACAACGGCCAGTTCAATCCGGGCGTCAGTGTGCTGACAAACGGACCGGCGGGTTCAGGCTTCAACTCGGTCAACACGCTGTCGATCAACAAGGTCCCAGACGTCATCGGCAAGGTGGCGCTGCAGGAAGACCTCGCCGGTCACCCCCTGCACTTGGAAGGATTCGGCGTCTACCGGGACTTCTATGCCCGCCTGACCAGCGGCGGGGCCGTCGGTAACCAGAGCGTTTCGGGGGGCGGCGTGGGCGGCGGCGCGATCCTGGGGATCGTGCCAAAGGTTCTCGACCTGCAGATATCGGGCATCTGGGGTCACGGCGTCGGCCGGTACGGGGCCGCGCAGCTACCGGACGCCACCCTCAGCGTCGATGGCTCGTTGCACCCGATCCGCGAATGGGCGTTGCTCGCCGGCGGTATCGTGCATGCGGGAACCAGGCTCGACGTCTACGGCTATGCTGGCGAGGAGCGCCAGGAACAGACCGCCTTCACCAACGGCAAGATATTGAACGGGGTCGGCAATCTCCTCTACAACAACTCCGGTTGCGACACCGAGGGTGGCTCCTGTGTCGGCAACAGCCAATACATCGACCAGTTCACTTTGGGGTTCTGGCACAGGCCCTACGCCGGCCCGTTCGGCAAGTTCCAATGGGGCGTCCAGTACTCCTACACCGAACGTCATGCCTTCCCGGGCGTTGGCGGTGCGCCAGTCGCCCAGGACCACATGATTTTCACCAGCCTGCGGTACTACCCATTCTAGCGTAGTCGCCCGGATGGCCCCGCGGACCCGCGCGGGCCAGCGCGGTCAGCTGGGACCGGCAGGAAAGTAAGCGGTAAAGGTCGAGCCCTCGCCTTCGGCGCTCTCGACGATCAGCCCGCCGCGGTGCCGGTTCACGATGTGCTTGACGATCGCCAGACCCAGACCAGTTCCGGAGTGCTCGCCGCTCTTCTGCCCCTCCACGCGGTAGAACCGTTCGGTGAGTCTCGGCAGGTTCGTGCGCGCGATCCCAGCTCCGCCGTCGGAAACCCTGAGAGCCATATAGCGGGCGCCGCTCGCCGCTGCGGGAGTGAGCAATGAGTGGGACGCCCGACCAGGCCTTACGGGTCGCAAGGGGTCCTCGAGATCGAAGTCCGCAGTCAATTCGAGGCTCACCACACCGCCGGCGGGCGCGAATTTCAAGGCGTTCTCGGTGAGATTTTGAACCACCTGCAGGATCTGGTCGCGGTCGCCGACGACCAGAGCCGGCATGGCGAGCGCCTTCTCGAAATGCACGCCCTTGGCGCGTGCCTGAGGGCCGAGCGCATCGACCACGTCGCTCGCCGCGCCGGCCAGATCGACCTGGGTGGATGGGGCCAGGTGCTCGCCTTGCTCGATGCTGGAAAGGCTCATCAGGTTTTCGATCAATCGCCGCATCCGATTGGCCTGGGTCAGCATGATCGGCAGGAAGCGCTCGCGAGCCGCGACATCGTCGCGCGCGTGCCCGCTCAGGGTCTCGATGAATCCAGTGAGCGAGGCCAGCGGGGTGCGCAGCTCGTGGCTGGCGTTGGCGAGGAAATCCGCGCGGCTGCGGACGCTCGCCAGGATTTCGGTTTCGTCTCTCAAGATCAGGACGGCCAGGCGCCCATCGCCCGTGTCAGCCTCCGCCAGGCGTGCGGCGCGCACCCGCCAGACCCTGGGCTGAACGCCGCCCGACTGAAACGAGGCTTCGCCGACGCCCTCGCCGAACAGGGCGGCCTCGACGGCCCTCAAGACCTCGGGCGCGCGGACCGCGGTGGTCAGGGCGCCTTCGCCGCGCTGGATGGGCAGGACCGCGCGCGCCGCAGCGTTGGCGAACAAGAACCGATGGCCGGAAGGGTCGTCGGCGTCTTCGCCAGTCACGAGCAGGACCGGATCGGTCAGGCCCTCGAGCATGGCCGCAAAGGGGGTATGCGGGGGCGCAGCCTGGGTTGCGGGCGGCGCATCCTCCGTGCGCGCCCGTGGCGCCGAGATGATCCGCGCCACAACGAGCGTAGCTGCGAACACTGCGGCAGCCAGAGCGGCGGTGATCGCCGGCCCCCATCCCAGGCCGCTGCTCATCGCCAGGGTCACCGCCAGGACGGCTGCGGCGGCGATGACCAGAACGAACAGGTTGCGGCGATTCCTGGCGGGGGCCATCGCGCTCGGCGGGTTCAAGTCCGAGGTTCACGCCGCGGACTTTCGTGGGAACCCTCGTCGCACGCCTGGTCGCCAGGCCCAACCCCATAGGCGCCAAGGGGGGTGGTTTCGCGCGACGTGCAACGGCGGACAAAGCAGCGCCTTCAGCAATTCGATGCAGGGTTGGGCGGTCGCCAAGGGCCTCAGGTGGGCGCCGCGAGGGAGTTATCGCACGGTGGGCCGACTCTCGCCTCGGACTCTATCAGGCGGAGCCCACGGAGTTCCCGACGTTGGTGAAGGTGGAGCTGAGATTCGTGCCGACCGTGGTCACCGCGCCGATGATCACCACGGCGATCAAGGCGACGATCAGGCCGTACTCTATGGCCGTCGCGCCGGACTCGTCCCGCGCGAAACGGGCTATTAGTTTCGCCATCTTTGTCTCTCCTCGTCAGCGCAATTCGACGCCAATCTGATCGGAACGATTTAAATGAAGGTGAAAGGGTATGCTTGCCCGGTGGTTCACCTCGATCGACTACTTGGACCATGCCGAGGCGCGATCTGTATGCTGGGCGGCCGGGATCCTGGTCCTCGTCGAGCGACGGTCCCGGCGAGCCGACGATCGACGCATTTTCGTCACCTGGCGAGGCCAATCTCGCTGGGCTGACACTGAGCCGGGGGGCCTTGGACTATTCCGGCGACCACAGAAGGAACGCCTGATGAAATATTGGATTCTCGCCGGCGCCGCCCTGGCGATCGCCGGCTCGGCCCACGGCCAGCCCGCGCCCGGCGCCGCCGTGCACAAAGCCTGCCAGGCGGACATCGCGAAATTCTGCGCCGCAACTCAGCCGGGGCCAGACCGCGGGCAGTGCATGCGCCAGCACAAAGACGAGCTATCCGCCGATTGCAAGGCCGCGCGGCTGAGCATGCACGCCGCCCACGGCGCGCAGCCCGGCGAACCGTTGATGGCCCCGGCGGCGCCCGCGCCGACGACCTCGCCGCGGACTTGAGGCGAACAGCGGCTCGCTCCACGGTCCAATTCCGCGCCGCCCCCGCTTCTCCCGGGCGGGAGAAGGGCCCCCGGCCGCGGGGCCAGGGGCCGATCCGCCCGATGGGCGTTTCGGGCTGAGCGCCCACGACCGAGGAGATCAGCCCTGAGGGCTGGGCGCTCCTAGGCGTCCCTTGCGCGCAGGGCCTCATATCATCGGGAAAGAAACCGGAAGGTCGGCTGGCCGACCATCCGCCGCCCGCACTTTGGCTAAGCTTGATCCACCTGCCTGTCAGCGGTCGATGCGCACCTTCATTCTCACGATCTACCATCGTCGGTTCGAGCGGACTTCCATTCTCACCGCTGAGCTTCGCGACGACCGCAGGGCGCGGGAATTCGCCGCCACCCGGTTGAAACAAGACCCCGAAATCGAGATGATCTCGATCTCGGAAGGCGAGCGCGACGTGGGCCTGGTCGAACGATCAAAAGGCAGGCATGCGGCGCCTAGCTGATCGATGGCGCTCGGTCCTCTGAGCTAGATCACAGACAAGGTTGCCCGCGACCTAGGCTTCCTTCGCCGCCCTCTCTCTGCGCACCTGTTCGGCGGCGGCCATGAGCCTTTGGGCGGTGTCGGCCGCCGATTCGGCCGTGAACGCGAGTTCCACGGCTGCCTGGTCGGAACTGATCAGGATCTCGCCGTCGACGACGATCACGCTGAAGGCGTTGGTGAAGGCGTCCAGGCGGGCGACGTGCGTCATGGCGTTCTCCCGTGCGGATAAGCCGGGCGCTCTGCATTGGTTCCCGCGCTGGCGGCAGAGTGTGTGTCGGTCGGCCCGCGCACATCGCCCCAACTCAAGAGGCGTCGGTTCCAAGGGCGGACGGCTCGACGTAGCCCTGTAAAGCTCTGGAGGCCTGGCCGAGAATCGAACTCGGGTGCGCGGATTTGCAGTCCGCTGCGTCACCACTCCGCCACCAGGCCCTGATCAGGGTTCGCGCCGAACCGCTAACAGAAGGGTCCGACGGCGGCAATCCATGCCTGCTCAGCGATTGCGGAGGGGTTAAGGAGGGCCCTATAACCGCCTCCCATCGCCATCCCTCCAAGGTCTCGATGAGCGCCGATCTCGCCTCCGCGCGGACGAACATGGTCGACTGCCAGGTGCGCACCCAGGACGTCACCGATCTTGCGGTGATCGAGGCCATGCGCAGGATCCGGCGCGAGACGCTCGTCCCGGATGGCAAGACCTACCTGGCCTACGCCGACGCGGAGATCGAATACGCTCCGGGCCGTTGGATGCTCCGGCCCCGCGATGTCGGCAAGCTTCTGCAGGCGCTGCGCCCGCGGCGCGGCGAGAAGGCGCTCGCTGTCGCGGCCCCATATGCGGCCTCGGTTCTCGAGGCTATCGGGCTGGCCGTCACGGCTCTTTCGCATGGCGACCTGCATGCGGTGGTAGGCGATTTCGACGTCGTCGTGTGCGAAGGAGCGGTGAGCAGCACCCCCGCCGCTTGGCTCGCCTCCCTGGCGATAGGCGGCAGACTAGGCGTGGTCGAGCGAAACGGCCCGGTGGGCCACGCGTTGCTCTATCTGCGCTCCGGCGCCGGGGTTGGGAGACGGATCCTCTTTGATTCCACGCCGCCGGTCCTGGCCGGCTTCGAAGCCGAACATCGCTTCGCCTTGTAGTGGCCGCGCCCCTGGCCAGGCGACGCGTGACGAAAGCTTAATCGGCTTTGGACTAGCGGCCCGTGGCCGGCTCATCCTATAGCCATCCTCGTTTGTTCAGACGGGCGGCGCGCCTTTTCTTTGCAGTCGCGGGTCGGGGATGGCGATGTCGATCAGTCGGACGGTGCGTGTCATCACCGCCCTTTGCGGCGCGGGCCTGGCGATTCCCGCCTCGTTGCAGGCCGAGACCTTGGCGGACGCGGTGGCCCTGGCCTACCAGAGCAATCCGACCTTGCAGGGCCAGCGGGCGTCGCAACGCGCCCTGGACGAAAGCTTTGTCCAGGCCCAGGCCGGCTACCGGCCCAGCGCTTCGATCCAGGCGACGGTGACCACCGACAAGAACAACCAGGCGATGACGAGCCCGCAGCAGGTGTTCACGCCGCCAGATCTCCAGACCTCGATGGCGACGCTCACCGTCACCCAGCCGATCTACACCGGTGGCTTGGTCGCCAGCCAGGTGACCGCCGCCGAGGCAGGGGTCCTGGCGGGGCGCGAGGGTCTGCGGCAGGTGGAGGAAACCGTCCTGCAAAACGTCATCGGCGCCTACGTCAATGTCAGGAAGGATCAGGAGAGCCTGGCGATCTCCCAATCGGACGTCACGGTCCTCAATCGCGAACTCGCCGAAACCAGGGCCCGTTTCGAGGTGGGGGAGATCACCCGCACCGACGTCGCGGAGACCGAAGCCCAGGTTGCCGCCTCGGAGGCGCAACTCTCCGCGGCCCAGGCCCAGCTCGCCAGCGACCGCGCCGCCTACGCCGCGGTGGTCGGTCAGAATCCACGAAATCTGGCGCCCGAACCGCCGCTGGACAGGCTCTTGCCCTCCAGCATCGATCAGGCTCTCGATCTGGCTCAGCGCAACAATCCGCAGCTCCGCCAAGCCGACTACAAGGAACAGTCGAGCGCGGCCAAGGTTGCCGAGGCCAAGGCGCACACCAGGCCGACCGTGGATCTGCGCGGATCCGCCGGCTACACCGGCGGCAACCTCGTCGGCACGCCCTTCGCCAACTACAGCTACGACCTCACCGCTTCGGCGGTCCTCACCATCCCTCTGTTCACTGGCGGCCTGACCTCGTCGCAGATCCGCGAGGCCGCCGAAAACGACAACGCCGATCGCATTGCCATCGAAACCACGCGCCGTCAGGTGGTGCTGGCGGTGGCGCAGGCCTGGAACCAGCTCCTGGGGGCCCGGGCGGGGCTCAAGTCCAACGAGGTTCAGGTGCGGGCGGCCAACATCGCCTTCGAGGGCACTCGCCAGGAAGCCCAGGTCGGCCTGCGCACCACCCTGGACGTCCTGATCACCGAACAGAATCTCAGCAACGCCGAGCTGGCTCTGGTGGGGGCTCGCCACGACGAATACGTCGCCGCCGCGGCGCTGCTGGTGGCGATGGGTGCGCTGTACGCCCAGGACCTGGCCAGTGGGACGCCCGTCTACGACCCGAAGACGAATTTCGACAAGGTCCGCCACTCCTATCCGTGGGCGCCGTGGGAGCACGCCGTGGCGGCGGTCGACAGCGTGGGCGCGCCTTCGGTCGAGCCGCCTCCGCCGCCAGCCCCCATCGGCCGTTGAGGCTACTTCGGCTCGGGAATTTCTGCCCAGAGGTCAAAGAGGCAAATTGCAGGATCGGCGTTTCGCGCGTAGCTATGGCCGACGGATTCTCCACCCCTGAAAACACGGGTTCAAAATCAGATGTCGGACCAGGCCGCCCCCGAACCCACCATGGAAGAAATTCTGGCTTCGATCCGCCGGATCATTTCCGAGGACGACGCTCCGGGCGCCGACGACGCCAAGGCCGACGATAGCCAGTGGCGCCCGCCGCCACCGGCGACCGAGCGGCAGACGCTCGCGACTGACGAGCGCGATCTCGAGGACGAGGTTCTGGAGCTGACCGAACGAGTCACTTCTGGACCGGCTTCACCGGCCGAAACCCATGGCGACGTCGAGGTCTATTCCAGGGACGACGCCGGGCACAGTGAGCCCATGGCAGAGCCCATGACGGAGCCCGAGCCGGCGGAGCCTCCCGCCTCGGCCACCGCCTCGCCCCCACCGTTCGCGCCGCCCGCCCCCGAGAGCCTGGTCGCCCCGGAGGCGGCGCAACAGTCCGCATCGGCCTTCGGACGGCTCACCGCGGCCCTGACCAAACCCGAACCGATGCCGGCGCCCGCGCCGCGACCCGACGGGCGGACGTTGGAGGATGTGGCGCGGGAGGTCCTGAGGCCGCTACTGAAGGACTGGCTCGACCAGAACCTTCCACGGATCGTCCAGGCCCGGGTTGACGAGGAGGTCGAGCGCATCGCGCGCCGCCAAGTACGCTAGGGCGGAGATCCGGCCGGGGCTTGCGCCCTGGCCCGCCGCCCTTCGAACACAAACTCCCTGGCGGACCGCCACGTTCGCGTCGACAAGGCGCCGCCGTCTCGATAGCACCAATGCTCGACAGGACCTTCGATCCCAAGACCGCCGAACCGCGCCTCTATGCTCAATGGGAGGCGTCGGGCGCCTTTTCGCCGACCGACGACCCGGCCGCCACGCCATTCTCGATGGTGATCCCGCCGCCCAATGTCACCGGTGCGCTGCACATTGGCCATGCCCTCAACAACACCTTGCAAGACGTGCTCATCCGTTTCGCGCGGATGCGCGGACGGGCGGCGCTGTGGGTTCCAGGTTCCGACCACGCCGGCATCGCGACCCAGATGGTGGTCGAGCGGCAACTCGCGGCCGAGGGCAACATCGGCCGCCGCGACATGGGCCGCGACGCCTTCGTGGAGCGAGTCTGGAGCTGGAAATCGGCGTCCGGCCGGCTGATCGCCGAACAGCTCAGGCGGCTGGGGGCTTCCTGCGACTGGACACGCGAACGGTTCACGCTCGACGACGGCCTCTCGCGAGCGGTTCGCCAGGTTTTTGTGAAGCTGTACAAAGAAAAATTGATCTATCGCGACAAGCGGCTGGTGAACTGGGACCCGCAGCTCCAGACGGCGATTTCCGACCTCGAGGTGGAACAAAGGGAAATCGACGGCGCGCTTTGGAGTCTCGCCTATCCCCTCGAAGACGGTTCCGGCGAAATCGTCGTGGCGACCACCAGGCCCGAGACCATGCTCGCCGACACCGCGGTGGCGGTTCATCCCTCGGACGGACGATACGCGGCGCTCGTGGGTCGCTGCGTGCGCCTGCCGATAGTCGGCCGGCCGATCCCGATCATCGCCGACGCCTATGCCGACCCTGAGAAGGGTTCGGGCGCGGTGAAGATCACTCCGGCCCATGACTTCAACGATTTCAAGGTCGGGCAAAGACATCGGCTGCCGATCATCAATATTCTCGATGCCTTCGCGCGCCTCAATGAAAACGCGCCGGCGCCGTTCCGCGGCCTCGACCGGTTCGAGGCGCGACGCAGGGTGGTCGCGCAGTTCGACTCGCTCGGCCTGCTGCGCGGTGTCGAGCCGATGCGCCATTTCGTTCCCCATGGCGATCGCTCCGGGGCGGTGCTCGAACCCTATCTCACCGACCAATGGTGGGTGGACGCCAAGGTTCTGGCCGGTCCGGCGATCGCGGCGGTGGAGGACGGCCGCACCGTTTTCGTCCCCAGGAACTGGGAGAAGACCTATTTCGAGTGGATGCGCAACATCGAGCCTTGGTGCATCTCCCGGCAGTTGTGGTGGGGGCACCGCATTCCGGCGTGGTACGGACCCGATGGTCTGATCTTCGTGGCGGAGACCGCGGAAGGAGCCGCCGCGGCCGCCCTTGAACACTATGGGCGTCCCGAGCCGCTACGCCAGGACGATGATGTGCTCGACACCTGGTTCTCCTCCGCCCTGTGGCCATTCTCGACCCTCGGCTGGCCGGAGCGGACAGCCGATTTGAAACGGTTCTATCCCACCGACACCCTGGTCACCGGCTTCGACATCATCTTCTACTGGGTAGCCAGGATGATGATGATGGGCCTTCATCTCACCGGCGTGCCGCCGTTCCGCCGGGTGGTGTTCAACGCCCTGGTCCGCGACGAAGGCGGGACAAAGATGTCGAAGTCCAAGGGTAACGTCCTCGATCCCCTCGAGATCGTCGACGCCTATGGGGCGGACGCCCTTCGCTTCACCCTCACGGCGATGTCGGGCCAGGCCCGAGACATCAAGCTCTCGCGGCAACGCATCGAAGGTTATAGGAATTTTGGCACCAAGCTTTGGAACGCCGCGCGCTTCTGCCAGATGAATGGCGCCATCTCTCACGCCGACTTCGACCCGGGAGGGGCGGCGGGAACGGTCAGTCGGTGGATCGTCGGCGAACTGCAGAGGTCGAGCGCGACGGTGACCGCGGCTCTGGACGCCTGCGCCTTCGATGAAGCTGCGGGCGAACTCTATCGCTTCGTCTGGAACGTGTTCTGCGACTGGTATCTGGAACTGGTAAAACCGATCCTCGCGGGCGCGGACGCCGGGGCCAAGGCGGAAACGCGGGCCATGGCGGCCTTCGTGCTTGAAACGGTGCTCAAACTCCTCCACCCGGTGATGCCATTCCTGACCGAGGAGTTGTGGGCAAAGACCGCGCCGGTGGGTCAGACGCGGGGATGCCTCCTGATCAGCGCGTCGTGGCCGGATTTGCCGTCGACCTGGATAGACGCCGCGGCGGCCGAGGAGATCGGCTGGCTGGTCGCCCTGGTGACCGAGGTCCGACAGACGCGCGCCGAACTGAATCTGCCGCCATCGGCGCGGCCGAGGCTCGATCTCATCGCGCCGCCGGATCGGGTCCGGGCGTTCGCTGAGCGCCATCACGATCTCATCGTCAGCCTCGCGCGGCTGGGCGAATTGGGCGAGGTCGGCGCCGCGCCCCCGGGCTCGGTGGTGCTGGTCGCCGGCCAGACCACCGTCGGTCTAGCGGTCGCGGCCCACCTCGATCTCGCCGGTGAGACCGCGCGCCTCGCCCGGGAGATCGCGACACACGACGCTGACATCGAGCGAACGCAACGCAAGCTCGCCAACCAGGGTTTCGTGGCCAAGGCGCCGGCCGAGGTCGTGGAGGAGAACCGGGAGCGTCTCGCCGGCGCCATGGATGCCAAGGCCAGGCTGGAGGCGGCCAGGGATCGGCTGAGCCTGCTCGCCTAGGCGGTTTACAGCCGCCCGCCCGCCATGTTCTTAGCGCCGATGCCGCGCCGCGCGCGCCCGCCAAGTGATTGCACCGAAGAAGGTAAAATGAGCGACGAAGCAGACGGCCAACCGTCGTGGCCCGCCATGTCCATCGTGCAGGCCCATGCCATTCTCACCGCCCCGGGGTCGCCTTGCGAGATGGAGGAAGTGCAAATTCGCGGAGTGACGACCAGGGTGTGGAAGAATGCTCCGCCCTCGCTGCGCGCGGTCGTTGAACTCGGGAGAGCTTACGGCGAACGAATCTTCCTGGTCCATGAGGATGAGAGGGTCACCTTCGAGGCTTTCTTCCGCGCGGTTTCCACCTTCGCCCAGGAACTCGCCGATCAAGGAGTGCGTAAGGGTGACCGCGTCGCGATCGTCATGCGAAATCTCCCCGAATGGCCGGTGGCGTTCTACGCCGCCCAGGCATTGGGGGCGATCGTCGCGCCGCTCAACGCCTGGTGGACCGGCCAGGAGCTGGAATACGGCCTGAGCGACTCCGGAACAAAGGTCGCGGTCGTCGACGCGGAGCGACTGGAGCGGATCAACGAACACCTCGGCAACTGTCCCGATCTCGAGAGGGTCTATGTGTCCCGCTCCGCCGAGGAGATCGCCAATCCGCTGGTGGTCAAGCTCGAGGCGGTCATTGGCGGGCCGCGGACGTGGGCGGCGCTTCCGGACCGGGCCCTGCCGCCAGCGGAGGTCGGCCCAGAGGACGACGCAACGATCTTCTACACCTCGGGCACCACCGGCAAGCCCAAGGGGGCGCTGGCCACAAACCGCAATGTCAACTCCAACATCATGGCCGGCGCCTGCTCGGCGGCGCGATCATTCCTGCGACGAGGCGAAACCCCGCCGGCGCCTGATCCGGACGCCCAGCGCGCGACCCTGCTCTCGGTGCCATTCTTTCACGCCACGGGCTGTTTCGCGATTTTGAACCCGAGCCTGGCGGGCGGCGCCAAGCTGGTGATGATGCGGCGGTGGGATCCGGTCCGCGCGTTCGAACTCATCGAGCGCGAACGCATCTCCTCCGCCGGCGGGGTGCCGACCATCGCCTGGCAGCTGATCGAGCATCCCCTGCGCGACAACTACGACCTCTCGTCGCTGGAGAGCGTGGCCTATGGCGGAGCTCCGTCGGCCCCCGAACTGGTCCGCAAGATCCGCGAGACATTTCCCAAGTCGGCGCCGGGCAATGGCTGGGGGATGACCGAAACCTCGGCGACGGCGACCAGCCACGGGGCCGAGGACTATGAGCACCGTCCCGATTCCTGCGGACCGCCGGTCCCGGTCACCGATCTGAAGATCATGAGCGTCGAGGGCGAGGAGGAACTTCCCGTCGGCGAGGTAGGCGAATTGTGGTGCAAGGGTCCCCAGGTGGTGAAGGGCTACTGGAACAAGCCCGAAGCCACCGCCCAGACCTTTCGCGAAGGCTGGGTCAAGACAGGCGACCTCGCCCGTCTGGACGATGAAGGGTTCTGCTTCATCATCGACCGCGCCAAGGATATGCTGATCCGGGGCGGCGAAAACATCTACTGCATCGAGGTGGAGAACGTCCTCTACGATCATCCGGCGGTCATGGACGCAGCCCTGGTCGGCATCCCCCACAAGACCCTGGGTGAAGAGCCCGGAGCGGTGGTGACGCTGAAGCCTCGGGCCTCGGCCACCGAGGATGATCTGCGCGCTTTCGTGGCCGAGCGCCTCGCCGCGTTCAAAGTCCCCAAGAAGATCATCTTCTGGCCGGAAACCCTGCCCCGCAACGCCAACGGCAAGATCGTCAAGGCGGAGCTGCGCAAGCTGTTCGTCGATAACTGAACGGCTGAGTTCGCGCCCGCGCCTCCCGGCTCTAGATTGGCGGCGGCGCGTCGGCGTAGGGCGGTGGGTCGGCGCCCTCCTGCAGGCTGCGTTCGTCGACCTGGGGCGCCGCGGGCCGCGGCGGCGCCTGCTCCACGGTCGGCGGAGTTACCGGCCCCGGCTGAACCTGGGTGTCCGTTCGCGGCGGGATGTCGGCCAGCGCTGGCGGATTGGGCCGTATCGACTCATCAGCGGCCTGCGGGGATGGCACGGGCGGTGGCCGGGGGGAGAGACCCTGGGGCACGGGCCGGTCGAAGCTCCTTCCGTAATTTTCGCGATATCCGCCATTGTCGTAGTAGCGCGGCGGCGGCGCAGGCGGCGGACGAGGTCCGCCGCTGTCATAGCTGTCGTAGGCCCAGGGTGGCGGCCCACCGCGATCGTAGCCAAAGTAGGCCCGCGGTGGGGGTCCGGCGCGATCGTAGCCAAAATAGGTCCGGGGCGGGTGCTGGGGGCGATCGTAACCAAAGTAGGCCCAGGGCGGGGGAGGGGGCGGCCGCTCGTAGCCGCGATATTGCGGTCGAGAGGGCGGAGCGTAAGGGTCGAAGGGCGGGCCCTGCTGTGCGCCGGCGGCAATCGGGGCGCTCGCCAAACCGATGACCAACAACAGGGCGCGGCCTTTCCAGCCGAGGCTGGCGAAGGGGGTTTCTGTCGCGACGAAGGACATTGGCGCTTTCATCGCGCTCTCGCTGACCAGTTCAACCGCGACCGCTCGCACGCCAAAGGCCATCGCGATCGCGGCAAATCTCGAAATCCCGCGGACCCCGTACGGAGCGTTCTTCCACCCAACGGCAGGAGCGGGCATGCCAGGAAATGCGCCTTGGATAGGCCAGACAACGCAGCGACTTCGCGGCGGCGCCAGGACGGCTAACCGCGCGGCAGACATCGCCCGCGCCGTATGTCGGCGCCGCGACGGGGGTTGCGGGCCCCGGCGGCGCTATGGCTCCAGCGGCGACCGCGCCGGCGATGGTCATGGCGAGGCCGAAACTCGCCCAGCGCGAAACCGCGATGATCGCAACGCGCTTCATCGGCCCGGCGCCACCAGGATCTTGATCTGACTCTTGTCGGTCTGCAGGCGGGAAAAGGCTGCCGGCGTCTCCTCGAGCCCGACAACTCCGGTCACGATTTCCCCATAGCGGGTGGCGCCTTCGGCGAGGTTGCGCAGGCTGGCGGCGAACTCCTCGGGGCTGTAACCGAGGACGTACCGAAGCTCGATCTCCTTGGTGATGAACACGAGCGGTTCGATCCGATCGGTCTCCATGCACACCCCGGCGACGACGATCCGCGCGCCGACCGGCGCCGCCTGGGCCAGCGCCTGGACGACCCCTGGCGTGCCGACGCATTCGAAGATGATCGGCCTCTTCACCGCCTGCCCTTGCATCTGAGCCATCAGCGCCTGGGCGCGGGTGCCGGGAACACCCAGTTCGGCCCAGGACGCGTGCGGCGAAATTTGCGAGGGGTCGACCAGCTTGTCGGCGCCCATCAGCGCGGCCGCCGCCCGTCGCTCGGCGGAAAAGTCGCTGGCGACGACCGGGCCCAGGCCCCTGGCCTTCAGCGAGGCTATCACCGCCAGACCCACCGGGCCGCACCCCACGACCATGAACACATGATCGCCCTGCGGCTCGGCTTTCGCCACTGCGCGCTCGCCCACCGCCAGGGGTTCGGTGAGGGCCGCGCGTTCCGCGGAAAGTCCGTTGGGGACCTCGTGCATCAGCGCTTCGCTGAGCACCATGGTCTGGGCGAAGCCTCCCGGAACGCGGCTCGAGTAGCCGAGAGTCTCGAATCCTTCCCCGGTCAACAGGCCAGGGATCGAAACCACCCGGGCGCCGGCCCGGAAGCGGCCCATGGTCTGGGGTCCGTTCTCCAGCACTTCGCAGCAGAATTCGTGGCCGAACACGGTGTCGGCGCCCTTCTTCATCTGGCTGAACCCGCCGAGACTCTCGGTGAGGTCGATCATCTTGTCGTAGTGGTCCAACGCGTGCAGGTCGGAGCCGCAGATGCCGCAGGCGAGCGTCCGCACCAGCACCTGCCCGGCGTCCGGCGCCGGAGCGGTCATCTCGTCCACCACCAAGGCGCCGTCGCGCCGGATGACCGCCCGCATCTCGAGAACCCTTCCCGCGCCGCCGAGGATCGCTGCAGCCCCGGCCGAGAGACAAGTTTAGCCCGTTCCTCTTTCGCCCCGCTAGGGTGCGTCGCCCTGGACTTGGGAGAGCAATTGCAACAGGGCGAGTTCGGCCCGGCGCCCGTGGCCGAGGAGAGTTCGCGGCAACCGCCCCACTTCAAAGCCGGCGAACACCGCAGGGTGGATATAGCAGGCCCGGCAGACGCTCGGCGTATTCCCCAGCAGCGCGGCGACGGCTTTGACACATTCTGTTTCGGCCCGCTTGGTTTCCGCGGCGCTGGCGGGGGTCGGCTGACTGGCGAGCGCACGGGCCGCCCACAGGGCGCCGGCCCAGGTCCGCACATCCTTCGCGCTGAAATCCGCACCCATGGCCGCGCGGAGATAGGCGTTCACCTCGGCGCTTCCCACCGCGTGGCGGACGCCATCGTGATCGACAAATTGGAAAAGACGCTGGCCTGGCAGGGACTCGCAACGCCGCAGGATGCGAACCAGGCGTGTGTCATGAAAGCTGGTCTTGTGGGCGACGCCGCTCTTGCCCTTGAACTCGAACACCGCTCCGGCGCCGGAGAGGCTGATGTGCCGCTTGCGCAGCGTCGTCAGGCCGTAGCTCTTGTTGGACTTGGCGTATTCGTCGTTGCCGACCCGGATCAGGGTCACTTCAAGGAGCCGGACAACGGCGGCGAGGACCTTGTCCCTCGGCAGGCCGCGGCGGCGCAGATCGGCCCGCGTGCGCGCCCGAAGTCGGGGCAGGGCGCGGCCGAAGGCCACCACGCGCTCGTACTTGGCTTCGTCGCGAAAGGCCCGCCACTGCCGGTGATAGAGGTACTGCTTGCGTCCGCGCGCGTCGCGTCCGACAGCCTGGATGTGGCCCCTGCTGTTCGGAGAGATCCATACCTGCGTCCAGGCGGGCGGTATGACCAGGGCGTGGATCCGCTCCAATGTCCGCCGATCGCGTATCCGCCCGCCGTCCGGGCCCTGGAAATCCGGGCCGTGGCGCGTGTCGATGCGGCGGATGCCCGGATCGTGGTCATGCACGTAGGCGAGGCCGTGGTCCTCGGCCGCCTCATCGAGCATGTCCCTCGCCACGGTCGTTCAAATTCCCTGCGACGCTCAGACCTCGCCAACGCGCCGCCCCGCGCGGCTGTTCCGTCCAGGCGACGTCGAGATGATCGCCTGTTGGCGTCGATCGCGGCGGCGGCTAGGTTTGCCTGAATGTAGAAGAGGAACGCGGCGCATGGCCCGGATACCGTATTTCGACACTGCAACGGCCACGGGACGCGCCGCGAGGGCCTACGAAAAGCTGCCGCCGCTCAATATCTTTCGGATGATGGGTCATGCCGGCGAACTCATCGATGGCTTCACCAAGCTCGGAACCCAGATCCTCAACTTCACAAGTCTCGATCCGATCCTCCGCGAGATCGCCATTATCCGGGTCGGCGTGCTCTCCAAGGCGGGGTACGAAGTCTATCAGCATGAGCGGATCGGCCGGCGTCTGGGAATGTCGGACGGGCTCATCGCAGCGATCCATGAAGGACCGGGGGCAGCGGGCCTCGACGAGGCCCGGCGCGAGGTCATGGAGTTTACCGACGACCTGGTCGCCAACGTCCGGGCCGGGGACGCGACCTTCCAGCCCCTCGAGCGGCGCCTGGGCTACAAGGCGCTGCAGGAGCTCACGATCACGGTCGGATATTATATGCTCGTCTCGCGGTTCCTCGAGACCTTCGATGTCGACATCGAACCGGCGCCGAGCGGCGAGGTCAGGGTTTCCGGCGATGGCCCCAAGGCCTGAGTCCCAGGTCTACCCGTCCTGGGCGTAGCCGAGGTCGCGGTTGAGTTCCTCGATGATCGCGCTGGCGGCCTCGGCGATCACCGTTCCCGGCGGGAAGATCAGCCGTGCGCCCGCGGCCTTCAGGGCCGCGAAGTCGGCCGCTGGCACGACGCCTCCGACCACGACCATGATGTCGGGACGGCCCAGCTTCGCCAGTTCCGCGGCGAGTTCGGGTACCAGGGTCAGGTGGCCCGCGGCGAGCGAGCTTGCGCCGACGACATGGACCCGGCGCTCGACCGCCGCCATGGCGGTCTCCGCGGGGGTAGCGAAGAGGGGACCGACCTCGACCTGAAAGCCGAGGTCGTCGAAGCCGGTGGCGATGACCTTCTGGCCGCGGTCATGGCCGTCCTGGCCCATCTTCGCGACCAGAATCGATGGCGGCCGCCCGTCGGCCTCGGCGAAGGCCGTGACCATCGATTTCGCGCGCTGCAGCCTGCCGTCGCCTGCCGCCTCCGCGGCATAGACGCCCTTGACCACCTCGGGCCTGGCCTGATGCCGACCGAACGCGCGCTCTAGGGCCATGCTGATCTCGCCCACCGTGGCCTTGGCGCGCGCCGCCTCCACCGAGAGCGAAAGGAGATTGGCCTTGCCTCGAGCGCCGTTTTCCAAGGCAGTCAAGGCTTGCGAAACCTTCGGCTCGTCGCGGTCCGCCCTCAGACGCCGCAGCTTGTCGATCTGACTGGCGAGGACAGCGGCGTTGTCGACCGCCAGGATCGGAATCTCCGAATGGACGTCGGAAACATGGCGATTGACCCCGACCAGACTTTGCCGACCGCTGTCGATCCGCCCCTGGGTGCGGGCGGCGGCTTCTTCGATCCGCCGCTTGGGCAGGCCCACTTCGATGGCCTGCGCCATTCCGCCAAGGGCGTCCACCTCGGCGATGTGGCGCAGCGCCCGCGCCGCGAGATCATGGGTGAGGCGCTCGACGCACCAGCTCCCGCCCCAGGGATCGATTGTCCGGGTGAGGCCGCTCTCGACCTGCAGAAACAGCTGGGTGTCGCGCGCGATCCTGGCGGAGAAGTCCGTAGGCAGCGCGAGGGCTTCATCCAGTGAATTGGTGTGAAGGCTCTGGGTTTGGCCGGACACCGCCGCCATCGCTTCCAGCGTCGTGCGCGCGACGTTGTTGAACACGTCGGCGGCGGCGAGGCTCCAGCCGCTGGTCTGGGTGTGGGCGCGCAGGCAGAGCGACCGGGGATCGCCTGGAGCGAAACGCTCGCGCATCAGCCTGGCCCACAGCAGGCGGGCGGCGCGCTGCTTGGCGATCTCGAGAAACACGTTCATTCCGGCGTTCCAGAAGAACGACAGGCGCGGAGCGAAGGCGTCGACACTCATTCCAGCGGCGAGGCCGGCGCGCACATAGTCGAGCCCATCGGCGAGGGTGTAGCCGAGTTCCAGGTCGAGAGAGGCGCCGGCCTCCTGCATGTGGTAGCCGCTGATCGAAATGCTGTTGAACTTCGGCATTTCCTTGGAAGTATAGGAAAATATATCTGAAACTATCCGCATCGATGGTCCGGGCGGATAGATGTAGGTGTTGCGAACCATGAACTCCTTGAGGATGTCGTTCTGGATCGTGCCGGCGAGGGCCGCGTGGGCCACTCCCTGTTCCTCCGCCGCCACGATGTAGAGCGCCAGCACCGGCAGGACCGCGCCGTTCATGGTCATCGAGACGGTCATCTTCTCCAGCGGGATGCCCGAAAAAAGCGTCCGCATGTCCAGGATCGAATCGATGGCGACACCGGCCATTCCGACATCGCCCCTCACCCTGGGATGGTCGGAATCGTAGCCGCGGTGGGTGGCGAGGTCGAAGGCTACGGACAGGCCCTTCTGCCCAGCGGCGAGGTTACGCGCGTAGAAGGCGTTGGAATCCTCCGCGGTCGAAAATCCGGCGTATTGGCGGATGGTCCAAGGATTGGTCAGATACATGGTGGGATAGGGTCCGCGCACGAACGGCGCGATCCCCGGCCAACCGCCGATGAAGTCCAGGCTCGCGATATCGGCGGGCCGGTATTCACGCTTCACGGCGATGCCTTCGGCCGTCATCCACGGCTCGCCGGCGCCCTCGGAGATCGGCGACTCGGCCAGCTCCGGCGCGTCGAGAGTCAGGGTTGCGAAGTCCGGAATGGAAGTCACGCCGCGAGCTCCTCGAGCGCGACCGGGGCCAGCGGCGGGCAGCGGCTATCGGATCCGGGAAGACTGGGATCGGGCGCAGCGACCGGGATCGGGCGAGCCGTCTCGATTTCCACCGGTTGAGGCGCTCCGCGCCTGAAGACCGTGACGCCGACGATCTTCGACTCGCCAGCCCGTAGACGCCTTTGAAGGTCTTCTCGGCCCTCGATGGTCCAGGATTCGATGAGGCCGCTGCCCAGGGCGCGCGCCGCGCCGCCCGCCGCTTCGATTTTCTGGAGCCTGGTCCACGCAGCCCTGGCTATGGCGGTCGACAGGGCCTCGAACGCCCAGCTTCCACCGGCAGGATCGATGACCCGGCCGATGTGGGCCTCTTCCACGAGGATGAGGCCGGTGTTTCGCGCCAGGCGGCGGGCCAGGGCCGCGGGCGGTCCCAGCGCATCGGTGAACGCGCCCAGGACAATAGCGTCCGCGCCGCCCGCCGCGGCGGCGAATCCGGCCGCGGTCACCCGCACAAGATTGGTCCAGGGATCGATCCTGGTGAGCATGCGCCGGGAGGATCGCGCCTCGATTTTCGCGGTCGCGGTGGCGCCGCAGGCGCTTGTGATCCGCCGCCAGACCATCCGCGTCGCCCGAAGCTTCGCGATCGATACCAGGCAATCGCCGTCCGTGGCCATGCCAAGGACGATGCGCCCAAACGCCTGTGCCGGCGACAAGCCGGCGGGCTCGAGCGCGCGGGCGTAGGCCAGAGCGCAGGCGGCGGCGAAGGCGACCTCGCAGGCCTCGCTCGCGCCGGCCTCATGCAGTGAGACCCCGGAAGCAAGAAACAGACTCGCCTGCGGGTAGGGAGCGGCGAGGCGCGCGGCGAGTGAGGCGCAAGCGCCCATGTGCGCTTCGATCGGTCCGGGGCTCGATCCGGCCACGGCGAACGCGCCCAGGGGGTCGAGATGAAAGCAGAGGCGCACGGTCGGCGAGGCCTTGGCGGCCGAGGCCAGCCACTCCGCGGCGATCCGACCATGGAATCCCGCATCAAGGGCTAGCGGCGCCAGCTCCAATGGCGCTCCTTCCAGGAGCCTCTCCAGGTCCGCCGCCGCCCCGATCGCCACCCCGCGCGCGCCGGAAGGATCGACAACGGCGAGGATCGAAGTCGCGCCGCCGTCCAGGGCCTCTCTGATCTCGGCGTTGGCCCGCGCGCAATCGGCTTGGCGCACCGGCGCGCGAATGTCCCAGCCAGACCCCGCGCCACGCGCCGCGCGGTCGAAGGCGGTCGTCGGTCCGACCTTGTCCGGGCCGTAGAGAGGCTCGATCTCAATGGCGTCGGCGGTGCGCGATCCGAGGCTCTCCAGCGGCGCCCCATCGAGGGTCCGATCGACCAGGGCCATCCAGTCCGCTCTGCTGGCGGGAGCGAATATGTCAGCCAAGGGGATCGACGGTTCGGCCAAGACAGGGGGAGCTTCTCGGTGAGCAGGCGGCGTCACCTGAGCCTTGCAGACCACGGCGTGCGCCAGGTCAAGCCTTCGAACTAAGGGCGAGACGTTTCACGCGCCAGTAAGCGATCGACGCAAAATTGACCCGGCGATGGCATCGGGAGCTGGTCAAAACCGGTGTGGATCGCACCTGGAATGGCCCGGACATCAATCCTGCCGACACCGACGCGGGCGAAGAGCATCCGCGCGGCTGCGCCTCGCCGCCGCCGTTCCGATCGGCGATCCCAAGTTCCTCGTCGACCTGACCCATGGCTTGGCCTTCGAGGTCAGCACCGCATGGCGCCAGGAAGAACCATGTCGGGGTCCGGTTCAAGACCTACCACGACCTTTCCAGGCCCGACCCCGAGGCCCCGCCGCTCCCGCGGCGTCTATGGGTGGAGCATAGGAGCCGTTAGCGGCTCAGCCGAGGGCTCGGGCCAGAATCGCTTCCACCACCGGACCCTTCGCGTCGGCGTAGTCCTGGGTATGGTTCCACGTCCGTTGGGCAAGTTCGCGCTTGGTCGCTTCGTAGAGCCGGCGGTCGGGTTCGTCCTGACGCAAACGGTCGCGGAAGGCGAGGGTGCGGCCGATCTCCGGGCATCCTTGGGAAAACACATGCAGATTCACCGCCGGAGTCTCGCTCTTGAGGAGCCGGTGTTCGAACCAGGTCGGCTCGCGGATGCGCAGGGTGTAATCGGCGCCCGCGAGCGCGGCCGCGTATTCGGCCTCCGCGGCGCTGTCTCGCACCACCAGGATGATGTCGATCACCGGTTTGGCGGCGAGTCCAGGCACGGAGGTCGACCCGACGTGATGAACAAAGAGCGCGCATTCACCCAGCGCCCCGCGAATCCTCGCAGCCTGCGCCTCGAAGAGCTTCGGCCACGCCGGATCGTAGGGTGAAAGGACGATGCGCACCGGCGGCGCCGATCGTTCGGTAAGCGGTCTGATCATCGCCGGCGATGCCTTACCAGGGCCTCCGCTGATCCGGTAGAGGCGCGACTTGACGCGGGCCTTGCGAAATAGATAGTTAGTCAACCTAACTATCTATTTCGAGTCGAGCGGACTTCATTGGCCTGCGCCCCGCCTTCAACGGACGTTCTCGCCCTCGCGGAGGAGCTTCGGCCCGCGCTTCTGCGCGCGTCCCGCCAGCTGCGCCGGGAGGCGCAGAAGGCGGGGGCGTCGGCCCTTGACGCCCAGCTCCTCAACGCGCTGCGCAAGAGCCCTGGGGCGGGGGTCGCCGAGCTCGCGCAGGGCGAGCAGATGACGCGCCCTTCGATGAGCAGCCACGTCAAGCGCCTGGAGGCCGCGGGCTGGGTGGCGCGGGACGAGGTAGTCCGCAGTGACGGGCGCCGCGTCGGGCTGAGACTGACTGGGCTCGGGGAGAAGGCGCTCGAGGCCATTCGCCGACGCCGGAACGACTGGCTGGCGATCCGTCTCGCCGCTCTGAACGAGGAAGGACGCGCCGCGCTCGCCGCCGCCGCCGGCCCACTGCGCCTCCTGGCGGGAGACCGGTGATCGACAAGACGGTGGCCGACAGGCTCGTCCAGGCGCCCGGAGAGGCGCTCGGCGCCTCGTCCTACATCGAGGCGCCGGCGCGGGAGATCGCGGCCGAAGCTCGCAACTCCGCAGGGGAGGCGCAGGCGCCGTTCTCGTCCGTGGTCCCGGCGATCATCGGTTCGGCTCTGCTGATGCAGACCCTCAACGCCACCGTGCTCGCCAACGCCCTGCCGACCATGGCCAGATCCTTCCACGAAGACCCGGTGCATCTGAATACGGCGATCACCGTCTATCTGCTCGCTTCGGCGATCTTCCTGCCGGTGAGCGGCTGGGCGGCCGACCGCTTCGGCGCGAGGCGGATCTTCGTCTTCGCCATCGTCGCCTATGCCGCCGCCTGCGCCGGTTGCGGCATCGCCCAGTCCTTGCCGCAACTGCTCGGCGCCCGCTTTCTCGAAGGCGCAGCCGGCGCGATGATGGGCCCCGTGGGTCGGCTCGTGCTGCTGCGTTCGACGCCGAAGCACAATCTCGTCCGGGCCATGTCTGTTCTGGTCATGCCCGCGCTGCTCGGACCGGTGATCGGGCCACCGATTGGCGGCGCGATCGTGACCTATGGTTCGTGGCGGTGGATCTTCTTCTTCAACCTGCCGATCGCCGCGGTGGGCGTGGCCCTGGTGCTGAGGTTCATCCAGGACGTTCGCGAACACAACCCGCCGCCGCTGGACTGGCCAGGGCTCATCCTCACCGGCCTGGGGATGGCCGCGGTCGTCTACGGCTTCGAGAATATCGGCCGCGGTCCGCTGCCGCCCTGGGCGGTGGCAACCCTGATGGCTGGCGGCGCGGTGCTTCTGGCGATCTACGCGTGGCACGCGGCGCGCACCGAACACGCCATACTCGATCTGAAACTTCTGAAAATCCGCACCTTCGCCGCCTCGGTGGTCGGCGGAGCTTTCATGCGGATGGGAATGGGCGCCACCCCGTTCATGCTCGCCCTGCTGCTGCAGATCGCCTTCGGCCTTTCGGCGTTCCAGGCCGGGATGATGACCTTCGCGAGCGCGGCCGCGGCCCTGGTGATGAAGACGTGCGCGCCGCCAATCCTCGCCCGCTTCGGTTTCCGGACCACGCTCAGCGTCAACGCCGTGGTCGTGGCGGTGTTCTTCATGGCCTACGCGCTGTTCCGTCCCGATACGCCGCACTGGCTGATCTACGCGGTCCTGCTGGGCGGCGGCTTCTTTCGCTCGCTGCAGTTCACCTCCCTGAACGGCCTGGCCTTCGCCGACATCGACCATGTCCAGATGAGCCGGGCTTCCACCATGTCGACCATGGGCCAGCAGCTCTCGCAGAGCATCGGCATCGGCCTGGCCGCGGTTCTGCTCCACCTCTCCCTCGCCCACGCCCATGTGCGTCACCTGACCGCGCCGATCATCGCCCCGGCGTTCATTGTCATCGGCGTAGTGGCGCTCGTCCCTCTGCTGTTCTTTCTTCCACTCCCCCAGGACGCGGGCGACGAGCTGCACGGCCGGGCCCGCCAGGCTGGTCGGCGGCGATCTCCCTTACGAAGAGCGCGTGATCACTGATAAGCTGACTGAATGTCGACCTCGGAAGGACCTGCCATGGACGCCCGCCTTCGCTTCAGCCGCGATGATCTGATGCAGAGCCACCCCTACGCGCGACCGAACGAAGCAGCCGGCTACCGGCTGCACGGCGGATTCACCGCCGACGGCGCCTATGTCTCGCCGCGGACCCTGGTGCGGACCCCGGCGGTTCGCGCCTGGGGCGACGCGCTGGAGCGGCGCGGCTGGCCGCTGATCGACGCCACCGGCGCCCTGCTGGCGCGTGATGGCTATCCGAGCCTCGCCCAGCACGAGATGCTTCTGCGGGCCGGGCTCGGTCAGAACCTGTGGGATTCGCTTTCGATCACCGGCATCATCGAGGGCCGTGGCCAGGGCCTCTGCACCATCGCCGCGCCGCCCTTCGCGGCTCTTGTCGCCGAACCACTCGTCGAGACGGCCACCGGCCATCTCGATCTGGGCCTGCTCTACGCCCATGGCGCGGACGAGGGCGGCGATCCGGCGCGGCCCGGCGAGGGAGCGCACGACGCCATGTGGTTCGCCGCCCGCGACCTCGTCTTCGGTGCGGGCGCGTGGCCTGTACCCGAAGCCCCGGCGAGCATTTCGCGCGAGGTCGAAGGACGCGAGATGCCGCAGCTTCCCGAGGGGTTCGAACAATTCATCAAGTTCCTGATGAACGTCCTGATGATCGAGATCCGCGCCGAGTCCTTCTTCGCCCTCTGCTGCGCCCTGTTCCGTAATCCCGAACTGTTCACCGCCCGCCGCGCGGAAGCGGAAATGGCCGCAACCCTGGTCGAGCGCATCCGCGCCGACGAGCAGATCCACGTCGGTTACCTCCAGGTGGTGATCAGCGAGATGCGCAGCTTCACCTGGAAAGGGGCTGACGGGACCGCCGTTCCCGGCAAGACGATCCTCGATCCGGTCTGGGAGCGCATGGTGGAATGGCACGGCAGGACCGAGCGGGAACTCGCCGCCGCCCGCAGCCGCGCGAACCTCGAGCCGCGCGTTCTCGCCGCTTTGGGCGAAGGTCCAGGTCGCGGCTTCCTGGCCAGGTTCGATGCTCTCGACGCGCGGCTGGCGGCCTAACCGGCGTCCAGCGCCACGCCCGCGGCGAGCACGCGCCACGCCGAAGGCTCGAGACTCTCCTCGAACACCGTCTCGAGAACGATGTCGGCCGACCTGAGCGGATCCAACCCGCCGGCGGCGGCGAGGTCGAGTCGAGAGAGCAGGGCGCTCCAGGCTCGCGCGTCGGCCCCGAGCCTTCGCGACAGCTGCATCAGCAGCTCCAGGTCGGCCGCCGCAATGGCGCGCCCGGCCGGGGCGCGGCGGCCGCACTCCTGAATGAAGGTCGCCGCGTGTCCGTCGTAGGCGTGCAGCCGACGGCCACGCAGATCCGCAGAGAGGGTCATTCGGTCGATTCCAGTCACCGTCCATCATCGCATAATGAAATTTTTTGATCAAGTGCGGATATTGCTTTTTGCAATTGGAGAGATTCCAGGCGGGCCAGCATGGCGATTACGCTCAAGCCATCGGGGCCTTGAACAGGCTGCTCTCCTGGCTGCATGAGCGAACGATGACGCCGGGGATATCGAGCGCCGAGGCTGAGGCACCCGGTCCGGGACGGATCCTCCTCGCCTTCCTGCAGATCGCCCTTTCCGGCTTCGGCGGGGTGCTTCCCTGGGCCAGGCGCGTGCTCGTTGAACGCAGGGCCTGGCTCGACGAAGATTCCTTCAACGAGACCCTGGCCCTTTGTCAGACCCTGCCCGGACCGAACGTCGTCAATCTCTCTATTGTCGTCGGGTCGCGGTTCGCAGGGGCCGTCGGAGCCCTGGCGGCGTTTGCTGGCCTGACGCTTGTCCCGGTGGCGATCGTGATCGCCCTGGGGGCCCTGTATGACCGGTTCGGAGACGTGGGGCGGATTCCCGGAGCGATCAACGGACTGGGCGCCGCCGCCGCCGGCCTGGTTGCGACCATGGCGGCCAAGATGGCGCGGCCCCTGGTGAGACGCCGGCCCTTGGGCGCCGCCCCGTTCATCCTGGCCGCCTTCATCGCCGTCGGTCTGCTTCGCCTGCCGCTGCCCTGGGTTCTGGCCGGGCTCGCCCCGCTGAGCGTGGCCGTGGCGTGGAGGTCGCGCCCGTGAAGCCGATTTCTGGCGCCCTGGGGACCCTCTTTCTCCAATTCGCGGGTCTCTCCCTGCTCGCCTTTGGAGGGGCGAACGCTGTCGTGCCGGAGATTCACCGCCAATCGGTGAGCGTCCACCACTGGATGAGCGACCGGGACTTCGCCGCCCTCTTCGCCCTGGCCCAGGCCGCGCCCGGGCCGAACTTCCTGATCTCGACCCTGGTCGGGTGGAAGGCCGCCGGCCTTGCCGGGGCGCTTGTCGCCACGGCCGCGATGTGCGCTCCCTCATGCGTGCTGACCTACTGGGTCGCGAAGGTCTGGGATCGCTACCGGCAGACGCCCTGGCGGATCGCTCTTGGCGCGGGCCTCGCCCCGGTCACCGTCGGCCTGGTGAGCGCCAGCGCCTGGCTGCTCGCCAGGGCCGCCGATCACGGATGGTGCCTCGCGCTGGTCACCGCCGCCACCGGCTTGGCGGCCGTCTTCACCAGGGTCAATCCGCTGTGGTGCCTGGCTATCGCCGCCGCGCTCGGCTTCGCCGGCCTGTTCTAGAAAGGACGCCGCCCGTGGACGGGTGTCGCCTCAGAGTTCGGACTTGCGCCGGAAGGTCCGGAGCACGTCCCTGGCCTGGTCGCGCCGATCTTCGGGGATATCGGCCCAGATATCGAAGATGTCGTCGCCGGCCTGGGCCGGATCGAGCTCCAGAAGGTGGCCGGGCCGGGTCTTCAGGACAGGGGCGATCCGGCGCAGCCACTTGTCGGAAAGGCCCCGGTCGCCGGATTCGAGCAGGCTGATCACCGCCCCGGTGGTGCCGATCGCCTCGGCGAGCTTGGCCTGGGTCATGCCGCGAAACTCGCGCCACGCCCGCAGGTGGTTGGCTTCTGGTGTCCTGGTCATCAGTGCATTATGCAAAGCAACGGACGAGTCGTCGTGACGCGGAATGCAATTTTCTGGCTTGCGCGTCAGATTGCACTATGCAATTGTTCGGGCATGACCGAGCCCAAGCGTCGCCTGTTTAAACCACAGCCTTCCGTTCCGGCCCGTCCGAGGCATTGGCTCGAGCGGAGGCGCGGCGAATGCGCTTTTCCTGTTGGCGGCGAGGGCTGGAGGCTGGTCGCGTGTTGCAGTCCAAGCGGGCGGCGAACCTACTGCCCGATGCATCTGGCGGCGGTCCGGGACCACGGCGCCCCACCGGCCGACAGCCTCGAGCGCGACCTTCGCGCCCTATGGGGCTGAGTCATGGCGCGCAGACGAAAGGGCGCGAAACCCACCGACCCGATGGAAGCGGCCCGTCTTCGCGCCGCCGAGCGGGATCGCGAACGTGATCCGGCTAGCTGGGGCGTGGGCGTCGAGACGCTCGCTCTGGCCGCAAATGACGCGGTCGAGGCTTCCGCCGACCTCGCGGGCCGGCTTGTCAGGGTGCGTCGGAACGACGTCTTCGCGCTGCTTCATGGTCGCGGCAAGCTGAGCGGGAGTGCCCATGACGCGGTCAGGCGCCTTCAGGCCGACATCGCCATTCTCCACCGCACCCGCGGCGGCGCCTCGGATTGGCGACCCCGGGTGGACGAAGCGCGCAGTCCGACCGCTTTCGCCGATGCGCGCCTGCGGGCGGGGACAAGGATCGAGGCGGCGCTTCGCCTGTGCGGCGCCGCCAGCGCGCGCCTGCTCACCGCACTCTGCGAACCGGATGTGGTCCTTGGCCGTCCCGGCGAGTGGCGCGGCGTCGTGCTTCGCGAGACCGACGAGAAGCTGGCCGACGCCCAGGGGGCGATCCTTCGCGTCGCCTGCGAGAACCTCGCGGGCGCCTATCTCGAACTCGACCGCGTCCGGCGGAAGGATACCGGCGCGAGATGAGGCGCCCCGCCTCGCCGGCGGTCGCCAACCGATCCATCGATTCGAGCCGGACGCGTTGAAGGTCCGCGCCTTGCCCGCGCCCCGACCTCGGACGTAGGGTCGGCCACAGGCGGAGCGCGCAATGAACACCTCTTCGGACGCCGGCTCCGCCGGCGAGGCTTTCCGCGATCCGGCCCGGCCGTTGGAGGCGCGGGTCGAGGATCTCCTCGGCCGACTGACTCTGGAGGAGAAGGTCTCGCTGATGGCGGGGTCCAGCTCCTTCACCCTGGCGCCGATCGACCGACTGGGGATTCCACCGGTGCGGGTCACCGACGGGCCGACGGGCGTGCGCTCGAACGAGGGGGAGGCCGCCACGGTCTTTCCGGTTGGCGTCGCCATGGCGGCCACATGGAATCCCGAACTCGTCCGCGAGGTGGGAGCGGCGATCGCCCGCGAGGCCCTGGCGCTCGACGATCACGTGGTCCTCGCGCCGACCATCAACATCGTCCGCACCCCCCTTTGGGGCCGCAACTTCGAGACCTATTCCGAAGACCCGTTTCTGGCCGGAACGCTTGGCGCCGCCTCGATCGAAGGTCTGCAGAGCGAAGGCGTCGGCGCCTCGCTCAAGCACTATGCGGTCAACAACCAGGAGGTCGGCCGAATGACGGTGAGCGCGGAGCTCGACGAGCGGACCCTGCGCGAAATCTACCTGGCTGGGTTCGAGTTGGCGGTGAAGCGGGCGCGGCCATGGACCGTCATGGCCTCGTACAACAGGATCAACGGAACCTACGCCACAGAGAACGCACGCCTCCTGACCGACATCCTCAAGCAAGAGTGGGGTTTCGATGGCGTGGTGGTGTCCGATTGGGGCGCGGTTCATTCCACCGCCGACGCCGCCAACGCCGGATGCGACCTCGAGATGCCCGGACCGGCCCTGTGGTTCGGCGAGCGGTTGGTGGCGGCGGTGCGCGCCGGGGAGGTCCCGCGGTGGCGGATCGACGAGTCGGCGCGGCGGATGCTGCGCTTGATTCTTCGCACCGGCGTGCTGGACGGCCGACCGGCCAGGAGGGGTGAGCTGCGCTCCCGCCGCCATCGCGAGATCGCAGCCAGGGCGGCGGAGGAGGCGGTGGTCCTGCTGAAGAACGTGGGCGAGCTGTTGCCGCTCGATGCGAAGGCGCTGCGATCCCTGGCCGTGATCGGGCCGAACGCGGCGGCGCGGCGGATCCAGGGCGGCGGCTCTTCCCAGGTGCGCGCCGGCCGCCAGACCTCGATACTTCAGGCGATCGGCGAGCTGGTCGGTGGCGCATGCGAGGTGCTCCACGGCGAAGGCGGCGACAACGAGCCCGTGCCGCCCACGGCGCGCCCGGCGCTTTTCAGTCCGGACGAGGCGCGTTCCGAGCAAGGCCTGACTTGTGAATACTTCGCCGATCGGGGATTTTCTCGGGCCCCCTATCGATCGCGGCCGGAACGACAGATCGGCAAGCTGGTCTCCACGGTGTCGGCCACCGGGATGGGCGAGGGCCTGGGCGCGTTGCGCTGGAGCGGATGGTTCTGGCCGCAGCGCGACGGGCGCCATGAGTTTTCGCTGCGGGCGCCGGGCGAGGCGCGATTGGTGCTGGACGGAGAGGTTCTCATCGACGCAGCCACCCCCGGTCGGGCGGACACGATGGATGTCGCCGGCCAGACGGCGGTTCGCAAGATCGCCGCGGTCCGCCTCGCGGGGCGCAAGGGTTACCCGATCACGATAGAATACGTCAGACCCCCCGACACCGCCGAGCTTCGCTGGGAATTCATCGGCGTGGGGTTGCGCCAGCCAACCGGAAGCGTCGCTGAGGCGGCCGCGCTTGCGGCTGGGGCGGATGCCGCCATCGTCGTGATCGGCGCCTCTTCGGCGAGCGAAGCAGAGGGATACGACCGCGACAGCCTCGACCTTCCGGGCGACCAGAACGCCCTGGTGGAGGCAGTGCTGGCCGCCAATCCGCGGACGGTGGTCGTGATGACCAATGGCGCGCCCTACGCCTTGCCGTGGATCGACCATGCGCCCGCGGTGGTGGAGGCCTGGCTTGGCGGCGAGGAGGGACCGGACGCGGTCGCCCGGATTCTTTTCGGCAAGGCCGAGCCCTCCGGCCGGCTGCCGGTGAGTTTTCCCCGGCGGATCGAAGATTCTCCCGCCCACGCCTACTACCCCGGGGGCGCCGAGGCTTACTACGGCGAGGGCCTGTTCGTCGGCTATAGGCACTTCGACCGCGCCGCGGAAGCTCCGATGTTTCCTTTCGGCTTCGGCCTTTCCTACACCCGCTTCGTCTATTCGGATGTCGCCGCCTCCGAAGAGGCGAGGGCCGGCGATCATGTCGAGGTCAGCTTCACCCTGACCAATGTTGGCCAGAGGAGCGGCAAGGAGACCGCCCAGCTCTATGTCCGGCCGCGCGGGCCGTCGCTCGAACGGCCGGTGAAGGAGCTGAAGGGCTTCATCAAGGTTGCGCTCGGGCCCGGCGAGGACCGCCGGATCACCCTCACCCTCGATGCCCGCGCCTTTTCATTCTACGACCCGGCGAAGAAGACGTGGGTGGCGGAGCCGGGCGCCTACGACCTGCTGATCGGCGCCTCGGCGGCGGACATCGAGCTTCAGGCGACGGTGCGGCTGGAGCCCTAGATGCCGCGAGGTGCGGTTCTGGGCATGGACAACGCGGTGTTCCACTACGGCGCACGCCGAGTGTTCGACCATGTCTCATTTCTTCTGGATGCCGCCAGGACCGCCCTGGTCGGGGAGAATGGGGCCGGCAAGTCGACCCTGCTCAAATGTCTGACCGGAGAGCTGGAGCTGAATGCGGGCAAACTCATCCGCTCCCGCGGTCTGCGCATCGCCTCTGTGCCGCAGGAGGTCCCCGCGCAGCTCGACGCGCTGGGGGTCCGCGACATACTGCGACGATCGCTCGAGCGGGCGGGTTCTTCCGGGGACGATTGGCGGATCGATATTCTTCTGGGCGAGATCGGCCTGGACCCGGTGGCCGCCGGCGGACTGTTCGGCGCCCTTTCCGGGGGCTGGCGCCGCCTCGTCCTGATCGCGGCGGCGGCGCGGCTGGAAGATCCGGACATCCTGATCCTCGACGAACCCACCAACCATCTGGACGTGGCCAACATCAACACCCTCGAGCGCTGGCTCTGCGAGGACATCGCCCTGCCGATGCTGATCGTCTCGCACGATCGCGAATTCCTCAATCACGTCACCAGCCGCACCCTCTTTCTGCGCTCCGATGGAATTCACGCCTTCAAGGCGCCCTTCGCGGTCGCCCGCGAGGCGCTGATCCGCCGCGATCTCGCCGCTGCGTCGCGGCGCAGGCTGGAGGCGAAGGAAGTCAAGCGCCTGGAAAAGGTCGCCGCCCGCTATCACGTCTGGGGGATCAAGAACCCGGCCTTCCACAAGCGCCAGAAGGCGACCGAGACGCGCATCCGGCACATCGAGGCGGCCAAGACTCAGGTCTGGGCCGCGCGTGATCGGCGCCTGGAACTCAGCGATGCGGAGATCGAGGCAAAGGTCGCCCTGCGCATCGAGGATCTCGGGGTGGAGACCCCGGCCGGGCGAAGGCTCGTCACCATCGATCGGCTCGCTATCGCCGCGGGGGATCGGGTCGCGGTCCTTGGAGCGAACGGCGCCGGCAAGTCGACCCTCCTTTCCACCCTTGCCGCCGCCTACGATCCGATGGCCGAGCACTACGACGGCAAGGCCGCTGTGCGTTTCAATCCGGCCTGCAAGCTGGTGCGGTTCGAACAGTCGATGACCGATCTGCCGCTGCAGATCAGCCCGCTCGAATATCTGATCGACGCCCAAGGGGCGACGCGGAAGGACGCCACGCGCCTTCTGGCCCAGGCGGGCTTCGCCTTCACCCGTATCGCCGAGCCCATCGCGCTCCTCAGCCATGGAGAGCGGGCGCGCCTCATATTCCTCAAGATGAAGCTATTGAGGCCGAATGTTTATCTATTGGACGAGCCTACCAGCCACCTCGACATCGAAGGCCAGGAGGATCTCGAGGCGCAGCTCGAAGAGACCGAGGTGTCCTGCATCTTCGTCTCGCACGATCGCTACTTCACCCGCACGGCCGCCACTCGGTTCATGGAAATCCGCAAGGGTCGACTGATCGAGGTGGAAAGCGCCGACGAATTCTTCGACGCCCAGCGCTGAGTGATCGCCGGCCGGGACCCGGAAGGAAAGCCCAGGTGGGGTTGTTCATCTTCGCTGCTTCACGCGGCCCGACCCGAACCCCTCGACTAGCCGCCGACGATTTCGGCCTCCACCTGCGCCAACCGGTCTTTGCCGAAGAACAACTCGTCGCCGACGAAGAAGCTCGGGCTGCCGAAGACGCCGCGCGCGATGGCGTCGGTGGTGGTGGCGATGAGGCGATCCTTCACCGTCTGCTCCCGCGTCAGTTCGATCAGGCGCCGCGAGGGCAGGCCGGCGGCGGCGAGGGTTTCGGCGACCACGGCCGGATCGTCCATCTTGCGGCCGTGCTCCCACATCGCGGCGAAGACTGTTTCCACGTAAGTGGCGAACAGGCCCAGGGTCTCGGCGGCGACCGCGCCGCGCATGATCATCAAGGTGTTGACCGGAAAGTGCGGGTTGGGCCGGTAGCGGGAGAGTCCGTGGAGGGCCACGAAGCGGCGCGTCTCCACGCCTTCGTAGGCCAGTTTGCTCGGGATGGCGGCGAACGCCTCCATCGGCGAGCGGTTGCCGGTGGCCTTGAACACGCCTCCGAGCAGAACGGGAATATAGACAAAGCGCGCGCCGGTCCGTGCTTCGATGGCCGGGATCACCTTGTGGGCGAGATAGGCGTTGGGACTGCCGAAATCGAAAAGGAACTCTGGGTTCGCGCTTGCCATCACCACCGTTCCGCAAAGGGGCGAAGATCGAGTTCGAAGGTCCACGCATCGCGGCTCTGCTGGTGCAGATCCCAATAGGCCCGGGCGATCGAGGATGGCTCCATCAGGGTGTCGGGCGGAAGATCGGCCAGCGCCGCGTCACCGCGAGCGGCGGCGATGCGCTGGCGCACGAAGGCGGTGTCGACTCCGGCGTCGATGATGAGGTGCGCGACATGGATGTTCCTGGGTCCCAGTTCGCGGGCCATGGCCTGGGCGACGGCGCGAAGTCCCGCCTTGGCGCTGGCGAAGGCCGCGTAGCCGACGCCGCCACGCAACGAGGCGGTGGCGCCGGTGAAGAAGATCGAGCCGCCGCCGCGCTCCAGCATCCTGCGCGCCGCCTCGCGGCCGGTGAGGAAACCGGCTTCGCACGCCATCTCCCACACCTTGCGGAACACTCTCGAGGTCGTTTCGGTGATCGGGAAGTTGACGTTGGCGCCGATGTTGAACACCACGACCTCCAGCGGCTGGTCGGCGTCGGCCTCCCCCAGGAAAGCCCCAACCTGGTCCTCCTGGCGCGCATCGAGGCCGCGGCCCTCGAAGGCGCCGCCGGCCGCTTCGATCTTCGCCTGCAGGGACGCCAGCCGCTCGCCATCGCGGCGGCCGCCGAACACCCGATAACCCCCGGCGGCGAACCGCTCGGCGATGGCCGCGCCGATGAAATCGCCGGCCCCGACGACGGCGACCGACGCCTTGGGCGATGCGCGGCGCGCGGGTCGCGTCATAGGGGTCTATCTCCAGCCACGGTTGTGCAGTGCATCACCCGGCGGTGGCCGTCGTAGCCGCCGGTGGCGATGTGCGGCAGACGGCGATTGTCGCACATGACGAGCATGTCGGCGCGCAATCGGTGGCGATGACGAAGACCTCGCTTGTCATGATCGCGGGCGGCCTCTCCTGGAAGCTCCTGTCGGAGCGCCAGGCGCTCCCGAACGGACTGGCCGTCTCGTCTCGTTCGCGGCGCACCTCGAGGACGTGGGGATGCCCAGCCAGGGGGGCGACTTGGGATCGACGCCGAGGTCTCCGAACTGCAGGGTGAAGGCCTCGAGCTGATCGTGGCTCATTGGCTGGTCGGGAAACGCAATCACGCCGTGCTCGGCGAAGGCGGCCTTGACCGCGTCCAAGGTCCGCCATTGCAGGGCCGCGCCGAGATCCACGCCGCCGATCTCGGCGCCGAATCCCCTGCCGGAGGCGGTGACGGACATCGTCGAGGTCGGCGAGCCACCAGGGTGCCGGCGCCAGAGGTCACCGACTGTCGGCGCGGATGACTTCATGGTGTCGGATCACCTCGCGCACGAGGAAGTTGAGAAACTTCTCGGCGAGCTCCGGGTCGAGATCGGCGGTGATCGCCAGCGATCGCAGTCGGGCGATTTGCTGGGTCTCGCGCAATGGGTCCGCCGGCGGGAGGTCCAGCCGCGCCTTGAGCTTGCCGACCTTGCGGGTGCATTTGAAACGCTCGGCGAGCAGGTGCAGGATCGCGGCGTCGATATTGTCGATCGAGTGACGCAGTTCCGCCAGTTCGGCCGGTGTGGTCTGAGGGTTTCGAAGCGCCTGGGACATGGCAAAGCCAGTGGTCGCGGGGAACGGTCTCGAGGTCAAGCCCGGAGCGGAGTCGGCCGCGATCCATGGCTGGGGACCTTGAACGCCAACGGCGCGGCGCTGCGCCTCGCCGTTCACATCGAGCAAGGGGCCGGCGGCGCCTATGCTGCGAGGGTCGATGGGGAGACAATGTCCCCACATGCCCTCGCTCGCATCTCCGCACGGATCCCGGTGGAGATGCGGCCCTAGCGGTCAAGCCGCCGATGAACGGCCGTCATGAAGCCCACTGGCAGACCAAGGACGCTCATGCGGACCGACTTCAGAGCGAGGTCAGGCTGGAGCAGGGTGAATCGCGTGAAGAATCTGGGCGCCGCGATTCCGCGGGCGCGGCCGAAATCCCGGTGAAAGGAAAGAGCGTAGTCGTCGCCGATTCGCCGTCCTACGATGCGTGAACCGGCGGTGGCCTCGGCCGCCAGGTACTGATCGTCGGCGCCACGGGTCATCGCCCAGCGCCAGACGTCGACCTCGCCGTCGTCATAGGTGAAGGTCTCGTCGAAGTGGATCGCCTCATAGGCGGGATGGCTCGAGCCTTCGGTGATGATCTCGCATCGCCGCGTCACCCGGCCCAGGGGATCCCTGACAATGCCGGCGCCCTCGGTGCGGCCCAGGAAGAACACTTCGGGTCGGAATCGGGTCTCGCTGAGCGATGTCGTCCGAGCGTCCACGCCGCCTCCGAAGGACTGTCGCGCACAAAATACGAACTTCGCGGCGCGCGGCACAGATCACCGATTGTCGCGGCCCCCTCGTTCGCCTCTATTGCCCGTCGCCGGCCCGGCTTGGACCCGCCGCAAAGGACTATCGCCAGGTGCTGGAGTCTCTCGAACCGCTCGTCGAGGCCGTGGGCCAGCATCTGCGCCGCCGCGGAGAGACCGTCGCGGTGGCTGAATCCTCGTCCGGCGGACTTATCTCCGCGGCGCTGCTCTCGCTGGCCGGCGCCAGCGCCTATTTCCTCGGCGGATCGGTGATCTACACCGGCAAGGCGAGAATGACGCTCCTGGGATTGTCGCGCGAGACCGTGGCGGGGATGCGTTCGGCCAGCGAACCCTATGCCCTGCTCCTGGCCAGGACGGTGCGCGAAAACCTCGGCGCCACCTGGGGCCTGTCGGAGACCGGCGCGGCCGGTCCCACCGGCAACCCCTACGGCGACGCCGCCGGCCACAGCTGCCTGGCGATAAGCGGACCGGTGGAGACCGCCCTTACGATCGAGACGGGTCTGGCGGATCGTCCCGGCAACATGCTGGCTTTCGCCGGCAAGGGTCTGGAGCTGCTGCTCAGCGCGCTGGACCGTTAGGCTGCGACTTCGCGGGCAGGGCGGGGGACGCCGCGCCGGCTCCCGGAATTCACCCTCAACGCCATCCACTGAAGCGCCATCTGGCCACGTCGACGCCGAGGGTGACGGCGCCACTGTCTCCGATCGGCTGGCAGACGATCCCGCTCACCTCGCGATAGCCGCTCGTGCCGACCGCGGCGGTGACCTCGCCATGCGCCTGGTGGGCCGCGCCGGCGATCGTCCCGTCGGGCTTGTGTCGCAGCGGCCCGCACGGACCAAATTCGCGCACCGCGTCGGCAAGCCGATCATGGTCGGCGGCATCCAGGGGCGGCGGCGGAGGAGCAGATGAGCCGGGCGCGCCACCGTGAGGCCCGCCCGAGGCGGTGGAAATCGCCTCCTGGCCGCGCGCGGCGGAGGCGATGCAAAGAAACGACGCCAAGACGATCGTGCTTGGGCGGAACATCCTTGAACCCTTCCCGAAGCTCACTGCGCGATCAGGCTGCGCCGCTAGCGAGGCGCAATTGCGTCGAGAGGTCAAGTTCTTCGCCGGTCAGCCCGACGCGCGGCGGCGGTCACAAGACCGTGCGCCAGGCCCTTGCCGGCGCTGACGGCCATCTCGTCCAGACCGTCGTCCAGAAAACGGCTCAGGCGCGCCGTCGCGATTTAACCCGATGCGTTCGGCTTCGAGATGGCGCAAATGTCCACCATGGCCCTGGATACCGCAGACCCGGGCGATGATCCGGCGCTTGCCCACGCCAGGCGCGCCATCGCGCCTCTCTATCGGATCGCCGAACCGCGGGCCCTGGCGCCTCTGGTGGAGACCGCCCGACTGACGCCGGAGGAAAGGCGCGAGGTCCTCCGTCAGGCCGCGGGACTGCTGGCCGAACTGCGCGCGCCGGGGCGTGCGGGCTGGGCCGACCGTTTTCTGCGGGAATACAGCCTTTCGAGCGACGAGGGCGCGGCGCTTCTGGGCCTCGCCGAGGCCTATCTCAGGGTGCCCGACGCCGCCGGCGCCGACGCCCTGATCCGGGATAAACTCGGCAAGGGCGACTGGCGCGCCCATCTCGGTTCGGCGGATTCTCTGCTCGTCAACAGCGCCACCCTTGGCCTCATCCTGGGCCAGGCGCTGGGTGAGGCCTCGCAGCGCGCCGGGACACTCCGCTCGGCGGTGGCCAGGCTCGGTGAACCGGCGGTGCGCGCCGCGGTGGCCGCGGCGATGCAGACCATGGGCGAGGCCTTCGTGCTCGGGCGCGACATCGGCGAAGCCCTGCGCCGCGCCGACCGGCGGGCGAATCGCGACTTCCGCTATTCGTTCGATATGCTCGGGGAGGCCGCCCGGACGGCGAAGGACGCCGAAGCCTATCTGCAGGCCTACAAAGACGCGATCGTGGCGGTCGGACAAACGGCCGACGACACCCAGGATGTCTTCGGCCGTGACGGCGTCTCGGTGAAGCTCTCTGCGCTCCATCCCAGGTACGAACCTTTCCACGCCGCCTCGGCCGTGCCGGCGCTCACCGGGCGGCTGATCGAGCTGGCGCGTCTGGCCAAGACCGCCGGCGTCGGTCTGACGGTGGACGCCGAGGAGAGCGAGCGGCTCGAGATGTCCTTGAGCATCATCGAAGGCGCCGCGCGCGACCCCCAGCTGGCCGGCTGGGATGGGTTCGGCCTGGCGGTTCAGGCCTACCAGCGCCGGGCGCCGGCGGTCGTCGCCTGGGCCGGCGCCCTGGCCAGGTCCACCGGGCGCAGGCTGATGGTTCGGTTGGTGAAGGGCGCCTATTGGGACACCGAGATCAAGCGCGCGCAGGAGCGCGGGTTGGCAGATTTTCCGGTGTTCACGCGCAAGGCCTACACCGACGTCAGCTACCTCGCCTGCGCCAGGGCGATGCTGGCCGAGGAAACACTCTATCCGGCGTTCGCGACCCATAACGCGCTCACCGTGGCGACCTTGCTCCAATGGGCCGGACCTGAGCGGGCCTTCGAGTTCCAGCGCCTGCACGGGATGGGTGAAGGGCTCTACGAGGACATGATGGCGACGCTCGGCGTGCCGGTGCGGGTCTATGCGCCCGTGGGCGGCTATCGGGATCTCCTCGCCTATCTCGTGCGGCGACTGCTGGAGAACGGCGCGAACTCGAGTTTCGTCCACCAGATCACCGACCGCCGCCGCTCCGACGAGGAACTGCTGGCCGATCCGGTGGCCGAAGCTGAACGGCGCGGCCTCGCCAGCCACCCGGCCATAGCCGGGCCCCTGAACCTCTTCGGATCGGAGAGGCGCAATTCCGCCGGCCTGGATCTCTCCGATCCGGGGGTTGTCGAGCGGCTCCTCGGCGAAATCGGCGCCGCTCTGGCTGCGCCAGCTCACGCCGCGCCCATCGTCGGCGGCGTCGGAGTCAAGGGATCCTCCCGCCCGGTGCTCGATCCGGCCGACAGCGCGCGCGTCGTGGGCGAGGTCGTCGAGGCAGGCGTCGCCGACATCGACCGCGCCCTGGCCATCGCCGCGGCCGGCCAGGGGACATGGAACGCCCGCGCCGTCGATGGTCGCGCGGCGATCGTGGAGCGCCTGGCCGATCTCATCGAGCGCGACCGCGCCAAATTGATGGCCCTGGCGATCGGCGAGGCCGGCAAGACCATCGCCGACGCGCTCGGCGAAGTGCGCGAGGCGACCGACTTCTGCCGCTACTATGCCGCGCAGGCCCGGCGCGCCTTCGCGCCGCTGCGCATGCCCGGCCCGACAGGGGAAACCAACGACCTGACCCTCAGCGGCCGGGGCGTGTTCGCCTGCATCAGTCCGTGGAACTTTCCCCTGGCGATCTTCACCGGCCAGATCGCCGCCGCCCTGGTTTCGGGCAACTCGGTCGTCGCCAAACCCGCCCCTCAGACGCCCCTGATCGCCGCGGCCGCCGTGCGTCTGGCGCTGGAGGCCGGCGTCCCGCCCGAGGTCCTGCACCTGCTGCTCGGCGGGCCCATGATCGGCGCCGCCCTGGTCGCGGACCGAAGGGTCGCCGGCGTCGCCTTCACCGGCTCGACGGCGAGCGCGCGACGCATCGCGGTGAGCCTGCTCGCGGACGACCGGCGGCCCCTGGTCCCGCTGATCGCCGAGACCGGCGGAATCAACGCCATGATCGTCGATTCCACCGCCCTGACCGAACAGGTGGTAGCCGATGTCATCGCCTCCGCCTTCCTGAGCGCCGGCCAGCGGTGCTCGGCGCTACGCCTGCTCTGCGTGCAGGAGGAGGTGGCGAATGAGACCTTGCGGATGCTCACCGGCGCGATGGAACTGCTCCGTGTCGGCGATCCGCGCGTGGTGGAGACCGACGTCGGCCCCCTGATCGACGCCGCGGCGAAAGCCTCGATCGAGGCGCACCTGTCACGCAGCGCCGCAAGGATTCTCCACCGTTCCCCCCTGCCTGCCGGTCTGGACCGTGGCTGCTTCGTCGCCCCGACGCTGATCTCGCTCGACAGGATCGAGGATCTGCAGGCCGAGGTGTTCGGCCCGGTTCTGCACGTCACGACCTGGAAGAGCGGCCGGCTCGAGCAGACCGTCGAGGCCATCATGGCCTCGGGATACGGGCTCACCCTGGGGGTGCACAGCCGGATCGGCGCCGCCGCGACCGCCGTACGTGCGCGGGCGCGGGTGGGCAATCTCTACGTGAACCGCTCGATGATCGGCGCGGTGGTCGGCGTGCAGCCGTTCGGCGGCGAGGGACTTTCCGGGACCGGGCCCAAGGCCGGCGGCCCGCACTATCTGCAGCGGTTCGCGGTCGAGCGGACAGTGACCGTCGACACCACCTCGGCGGGAGGCAACGCGAGCCTGCTCAGCCTGGAGGATTGAAGGACGCGCGCATTGCGAACAGCTTGGAGGGCGAGACGGGTGTCAGGGCGTCCGTCACCGACTTGAATCTCGCGGCGATCTTGTTCGAGACGATGAAGTCCGGCCGCCGGAGTTGCGCGCCGATCGCCAGCCGGTTGGCTTCGCTCACCTCGAAGCCGCGGCCTTGAAGGAACGCCCGGCAGGCGCCGCGGATGTTGAACACCTTGAGCGGCGGCTGAGAAAATTCACGGGGCGTCTTGGCGCCGAGCGCCAACTCCATTCCCAAGCGGATGAAGTTCATGCCCGCCAGTTCGCTCAGCCAGATATTGCTCCAGGCGCGGGGATTGAACTCGAGGAAGATATAGGTCCCGGTCCCGACCTCGCGAACGAAATCCAGGTTGGCGATGCCGGTATAGCCGGAACGGGCGACGAGCGCGGCGGCGGCCCGCTCGAGGTCCGGGTCCCGGAAGTAGCGGAAGGTTCCATCCGCGCCGCGCTCTCGACAGACCTGGAAGACGATTTTTCCATTGTCGGCGAGCAGATCGACGTCGGCGTCCCTGCCGTGGATGAATTGTTGGACGATCAGCGGCGGCCGACTGTATCTCCGTCCGCCCAGGACGTGAGCCTCGAGTTGCTTGCGCGTCCCGATACGAACGACGCCGCGTCCGCCTTCGAGCCGGGCCGGTTTGACGACCACCGGATAGGCGAGATCGTCGACCCACTGGGCTTCCAGATCCTTGGCGGCGCGCAACAGAAAGCTCGTTGGCGCTTCCACGTGAGCTTCCTTGGCGAGCGCGCCACACGACCACTTGTCGGCAAGCAACCTCAGCACCTCGGGGGAACTGAACGGGAAGCACCGGATGCGCGGAATGTGACTCCGCGCTGCGGCGAGAAACGCGGCGCCGTCGAGATCGATCGGCGCGACCATGTCGATCGCCTTGCTGGCGCACATCGCCTTGAGGCGCTCGATCGCGAGCGGATTGACCTCATCCCCGGCGAAAAATCGGATGGTCTCGTATTTTCGAAACCGCCCCCACAGCCACAACGACCTGCGCGTCGAGTTGCCCAGCGCATGGAGTTCGTCGCTGGCCGCAATGCACATGTCCACGATCTTCGGCGCGAACAGATTGGTCGGCAGCAGGATCAGCAGTCGAACCATTGCCGCCTCCTCTCGGCGCGATCCGCCTCCGCGCGAGGCGATGATGCGTCGCCGTCTAGGAGCGCGAGGCGAACAGCTGGTTGAGTTCCCGGCCCGCGGTCGCCCGCGAGAAGCTCGCGAAGCCGCCCTCGTCGGCCATTTCGCGGGCGGCGCGAAAGAACTCGCCCCACGCCGCCCGGGCCAGGGATCCGCCGACGCTGATCCGGCGAACGCCCAGGGCGGCCAGTCTCGTCACCGGAAGCCCCAGGGTGAGCACATTGACCGGCCGGGGGGCCAGGGCGCCCACAACCCCCGCGATCTGCGCCTCTTCGCGCAGGCCCGGGGCGTAGAGACAGTCGGCCCCTGCCTCGGCGTAGGCGCGCAGGCGGCGCAGGGTCTCCTCGAGATCGGGGCGGCCGGCGATGAAACCTTCGGAGCGCGCCGTGAGCACCACCTCGGCGTCGGCCGCATCGATCGCCCGGCGCGCGGCGGCCACCCGCTCGACCGCCAGGGCGAAGTCATACAGCGGCGCATCCGGCTCGCCGGTGGAGTCCTCGATCGAGAGGCCCGCGACACCCGCGTCCACGGCCAGGGCGACATTCTCGCCGACCTGCTTGGGCTCATCGGCGAACCCGTTCTCGAAGTCGGCGTTGAGCGGAATGTCCACCGCGGAGGCGAGAGCTGCGAGATGGGCGACCACCTCGGCCAGCGGAGTGCTGTTGTCGGCCCTGCCCAGGGACCAGGCCATGCCGGCGCTGGTCGAGGCGACCGCGGCGAAGCCGAGCCGTTCGAGCGCCACCGCCGAGCCGACGTCCCAGGGATTGGGCATCAGGAAACAGTCCCCCTCGTGCAGTTTTCGAAAGGCGCGGCGCTTTTCGGATGTGCTGATTTTCATGGATGGGCCTCCAGAGCCGGGCTGGTCATCTCATGGTGAGCGGCGCGTAGCCCAGATGCGTGCCGGCGTCGACCATGAGGGTTTCGCCGGTGATGTGGCGAGCCGCCGGCGAGGCCAGGAACACCGCGGCGCCGGCGATGTCCTCTGCGCTCGAGACGACCTTGAGGGGGGTCGAACCCTCGACCCCCTTGCGCAACCGGCCGAGGGCGTCGGCGGACATGGCCCGGCCGAACCACGGCGTATCGATGAAGCCGGGGCAGATGGCGTTGACCCGGACCGCCGGGGCCAGCGCCCTGGCCAGGGAGATGGTCATGGTGATCAGCGCCCCCTTGGAAGCGGCGTAGGGCACCGAGGAGCCGATCCCCATCACCCCGGCCACCGAGGCGGTGTTGACCACCGCTCCGGCCTGGGGGGCAGCTTCCAGCAACGAGCGGGCGGCGCGGATCATCTGATAGGCGCCAACGACATTCACCGCATAGAGCCTCTGGAAGTCCTCCGCCGAAACCGCGTCGAGATCGGCGTGATTGGCGGCGAACTTCGTCACCCCCGCATTGTTGAACAAGGCGTCGATCCGGGAATACGGACCCGCGGCGGCGGCGATCCTCTTGCAGTCCTCGTCCCTGGCCACATCGCCCTGGACGACAATGCCCTGGGCGCCGGCCGCGGTGACCAGCCGCACGGTCTCCTCGGCCTCGGCCAGGCTGGATGCATAGTTGACCACGACCGCCCTGGCGCCCCGCGCGGCGGTCTCCACCGCGATCGCCCGGCCAAGTCCGGTGGAGGCGCCGGTGACAACGACCACCCAGTCCGCGAAATCCCTGCCAGCCATCACCGCTCTGCCCTCCGAGGTCTGGCGACCCCATTAGCGGACTGCGTCGGGTCGGTCCAAATGGACGACAGTCCAAGTCTATCCGATCGCTTCGCCGGCCGCGCCGTTCACCTGCGGCCTGTTCCGCGCTAAGGCGGGGCCATGGACCAGATGCGTCGCACTCAGCCCGGCCGCTCCGCCCGCCGGGCGCAGAGCCCCGCCGAGGCGCCCCTGGAGCGCGTCGCCAATCCCCATGCCGGCTCGCTCTATCTCGCCAGGTTCACCGCCCCGGAGTTCACCGCGCTGTGTCCGCGGACCGGCCAGCCGGATTTCGCCCATCTCGTCATCGACTACGCCCCCGACGCCTGGCTCATCGAGTCGAAGTCGCTGAAGCTCTACCTGGCGTCGTTCCGCGACCACGGCGCGTTTCACGAGGACTGCACCCTCGCCATCGGCAAGCGAATCTTCCAGGTGGCGGGCCCGCTGTGGCTGCGCATCGGCGGCTACTGGTATCCCAGAGGCGGGATACCGATCGACGTCTTCTGGCAGAGCGGCCCGCCGCCGCCGGGTCTGTGGCTCCCCGATCAGGGGGTGCCGGCCTATCGCGGGCGCTAGGGGCGCCAGTCGCTGACGAGCCTCTCGAGGTCGGGTCGGACGCGTTCCAGCGGGGCTTCCGCGGGGGTCCCGACGTGCACGAAACCGGCGATGCGTTCGCCTTCGCCGAGCCCCAGAAGACGGCCGGCGTCATCGTCGTAGGCGTACCAGTCGGTGATCCAGTTGGCGCCGTAGCCCATTGCCTGCGCCGCGATCAGCAGGAGCATGCATACCGCCCCCGCCGACAGCTGCTGCTCCCATTCGGGAATGTCCGCCTCGACGCATCTGGACAACACCGCGATGGTGAGCGGCGGCGCCTTGATCTTGGCCAGCTTGGCGAGGGCCTTTTGTGCATCGGCGCGAGCCGTCGCGACCTTTTCCAGGCCGCGAACGAACGCCGCCTTGGCGCCGCCTTTGAGGACGACGAACCGCCATGGCGCGAGCTTGCCGTGGTCGGGAACCCGGACGGCCAGGGCGAGCAGCCGCGACAGTTCCTCCGCCGAAGGCCCCGGCTCGCCCAGGGTGAGCGCCGCCGCCGACCGGCGCCGAGCGAGAAAGGCGAGCGTCTGCGGCGACGCCTGCACCGGGAGGGGCTCCCCGAACTCCGGCCGCGTAGGTGGTTCGCTGACCGTCGCCGCGCCGGCGGTGTCGTTCTTCGCCATCATGGGGATATAGTGACCAAGGCCTCCTGCGAGGAGCGTTAGTTTTTCTGGGCCGCCGCGATGCTGGCGCGGGACTTGCGCGTGCCCCATATGGCGTTCCAGGCAGAGCCGGTCGAGTGGCGGCGAAGAGAGCGGCTGGCGAGGGAGAGCAGAGCATGGCCCAGCGTCTGGAAGTCGTCGATGGCGCCGGCGCCGCGCCGGTTTGGGCGGCCCTGCGTAACGAAGCCGAACATCTGGCGAGGACCGAGCCGAATCTCGCGTCGGTGCTGAACGCCGTGATCCTGCGCCACGCCGATCTTCGCGAAGCGCTTTCCTACCAATTGGCGCGCAAGCTCGGCGATCAGGAATTGCGCGCGCTCAGCCTGCGCGAGGTCGCCCAGGAGGCCTTTGAGGCCGATCCCTCCATCGTCAGCAAGGCCGAGGCGGATCTGCGCGCCTTCTTCGAGCGCGACCCATCGTGCAAGGGCTATGTCCAGCCGCTCCTCTACTTCAAGGGCTTTCTGGCCCTCGAAAGCCATCGGGTGGCGCATTGGCTGTGGCGGGGAGGCCGCGAGGGTCTGGCCTTCTACCTGCAGAGCCGGGTCTCCGAGCTCTTCCAGGTCGACATCCATCCGGCGGCGGTGATCGGCAAGGGCGCCTTTCTCGACCACGGCACCGGCATCGTGATCGGTGAAACGGCGGTCGTCGGCGACGATGTTTCGATGCTCCATGAAGTGACCCTCGGAGGAACCGGCGCCGAGCGCGGCGATCGCCACCCGAAAGTCGGGGTGGGGGTTCTGCTCGGGGCCGGCGCCAAGGTCCTGGGCAACATCCGGATCGGCGACTACGCCAAGATCGCTTCGGGTTCGGTGGTGCTCAAGCCGGTGCCCGCGCACTGCACGGCCGCCGGCGTTCCGGCGCGCCTGATCAATTGCACGACCTGCGACGAGCCCTCCAAGACGATGGACCACACCCTGGCCGACGCGGTCTACGACTACGTCATCTAAAGGCTTGCGGTCGATGTGAACGCCGCTAGGGTCCGCCCGCCATCGGTCCCTCGAGGAGCATTCACGTGGATCAGAAAGATATCGAAAAGGTCCAGGCCCACCTGAAGCGCACCTTCGGCAACCCGCACATCGCGGTGAAGGCGAGGGTCAAGCAGAAGGACTCCGCCGAGGTGGAGCTGAAGGGCGAGTTCATCGGCGTCATCTACGAGGACGAGGACGAGGCCGGCTCGTTCCTGTTCGAAATGGCCATCCTGGCGGAGGATCTCGACGCCTGAGGGTGGTTGCGTCCTCCGGCGATTCTGACTAGACTAGTCAAACTGGTCAGGGAGGGCGATATGGCCGACGGAACCTGGAGTCTCGCCGAGGCGAAGGCCAAGTTCAGCGAGGTCGTGGATCGAGCCCTGCGTGAGGGGCCACAGCACATCACCCGCCACGGGCGCTTGGCGGTGGTCGTGCTGCCCGAAGCCGAATGGCGTCGCGCCTCGGCGAGACCGAGGCCATTCAGCGAGGTTCTGTTCGACCCCTCCGTTCGCGGCTTGCTGACCGATGAGGAGATCGGCGCGTTGTTCGCCCGCGATGGCGGGCCCGAGCGGACGATCGAATTTTGAGTTTTCTGCTGGACACCAACGTTGTCTCGGAAGCCATGGCGGCCAGTCCCGCTGCCGAAGTCGTGGTTTGGATCGACGCCCAGCCGATGGGCTCAATCCACCTGAGCGTGGTCACGGTAGGAGAAATCGAGTTCGGCATCGCTCAACTCCCGGATGGTTCGAAGCGGGAGCGGTTACAGGCGTGGCGCGACGAACTCGTCCGTCTCGTTGGCCGCCGGGTGTTGCCCATCGATCTGCGCGTTGCCAACGCGTGGGCAACGATCCGCGCCGCCGCCAAGGCGGCGAAGTGCACGATGCCACCGATAGATGCATTGATCGCCGCGACGGCCGAGGTCCATGGCCTCACCCTGGCGACGCGCAACGTGAAGGACTTTGCCGCGTGGGCCGGCCCGACGTTCAATCCTTGGGTTGGGGCCGAAAACTAGGGCGTCGTTCCGACGAGGCCGGCCGGACCTGTTACCCATGTCGCCGGTTTGGACCGCCCCGGACACCTCTCCCTCATGGAGAAGGTTTCTTGGGGCGATCCGTCGCGCTGTGTGAATTCCCTTGTCCTCGACTACCGGGGTGCGGCCTGCCGACGAAGCCCCCGATCGCTCAGAGGTCGCGCACCAGATCGATCTCGTCGCGGATCGGCACGCCATGGTCGCCGACGAGGGGGATCGAGGGCTTGCGTCGTCGCGCCTCGTCGACGGCGCCCGGGCGGAGCGCCGTCAGGCGGAATCCGCGGCGTTGATAGAATCGCAGGGCGTCGAGATTGTCGTTGGTGGTCGTCAGCCTGAGTTGGCGGAAACCACCCGCCCGCAATTCGGCCGAGACGTGCTCGATCAGCGCCGTGCCGATCCCTTGCCTGGCGACGAAGGCGTTGATGGCCACCAGTTCGGCGATCGGCGCGGAGCGGCGGTCGATGGCCGCCAGCCCCTCGCCGCGGCCGGCGACGAACAGGGTGCACTCGTCCAGCCGGTAGGCCTCGCCCCCGGCGATGATCGGATCGCCCCAGGCTTCGACGAGTTTCGCCAGCCATTGGCGGCGGCCGGGGCCGAGCGCCTCGCGGACCTCGATCAACTCCGTTCCACGAAGCTGTCGATCACCCGTTTCTCGCCGGCCTTCTCGAACGCCACGGTGAGCTTGTTGCCTTCCACGGCGGTGACTTCGCCATAGCCGAATTTCTGGTGGAACACGCGCATTCCGCGGGCGTAGGGACTGGCGGCCGCCGGATCGGAGATCGCGACCAGCCGGCCCTCGCCCTCGATGACCTGGGTGCGGCCCGGGGGCCCTCCGGCGTAGCCCCTGGCCTGGGCGCGCTTCCAGCCAGGGCTCTCGTAGCCGGCGCCATAGTTGGCTTCTTCCCAGCGCGACCCGGCCTCGCGCATCCCCGGCCCGCCGCCGTAGTAGCCGGTCTCCGACGCCGCCTCGACGCTGGCCAGCGGCAGCTCGTCGACGAATCGGCTGGGCAGCTGGCTGGTCCACCGGCCGTAGACCTGGCGATTCGCCGCGAAGGAGATCCGCGCCTCCTCCCGGGCCCTGGTGAGGCCGACGTAGGCGAGGCGCCGCTCCTCCTCCAGGCCCTTCTCGCCGTTCTCGTCCATGCTTCTCTGGCTGGGAAACACCCCTTCTTCCCACCCCGGCAGGAAGACCAGGGGAAACTCGAGGCCCTTGGCCGAATGCAGGGTCATGATCTGCACGGCGTCCTCGCCCGCGCCCCGGTCGAGATCCATGACCAGGGAGACGTGTTCGAGGTAGGCCTCGAGGGTGTCGAACGCGCCCATCGACTGGACCAGCTCCTTGAGATTCTCCAGGCGGGTCTGGGCCGTGGGCCCCTTGTCCAGACGCAGGGCGTCGACATAGCCGCTCTCCTCCAGAATGGTCTCGGTGAGCCGTGGATGGGGCAGGCTCTGCTTCTGGCCGCGCCAGCGGTCGAGATCGCGCAGGAAATTGCCCAGCGCGGTTCGCGTCCTTGCCGGCAGATCGTCGGTTCGCACCAGATCCCGCGCCGCGGCGCCCGCCGACATCCCCTGGCCGCGCGCGAGCTTCAGCAGTCTTTGCACGGTGGTCTCGCCTATGCCGCGCCTGGGCGTGTTGACGATCCGCTCGAAGGCGAGATCGTCGTCCTGCGACTGCACCAGCCGCAGATAGGCGTGCGCGTCGCGGATTTCCGCCCGCTCGAAGAACCGCGGGCCGCCGATGACCACATAGGGAATCTGCAGCAGGATGAAGCGTTCCTCGAAGGCGCGCATCTGGAACGAGGCCCGGACCAGGATCGCCATCTCGTCGTAGCGCCGGCCCTTCTTCCACCCTTCGATCTCGGCGGCCACCAGGCGCGATTCCGCCTCGCCGTCCCACACCCCGCGGACCTGCACCTTCCGGCCCCCCTGGGCCTGGGTCCACAGCGTCTTGCCCAGTCTGCCCTTGTTGGCGGCGATGAGGCCGGAGGCCGCCGCCAGTATGTGCTCGGTCGAGCGGTAGTTGCACTCCAGCCGCACCACCTGGGCGCCGGGAAAATCGCGTTCGAAGCGCAGGATGTTGTCCACCTCGGCGCCGCGCCAGCCGTAGATCGACTGGTCGTCGTCACCGACGCAGCAGAGGTTGCGTCGCTTCTGCGCCAGCAGCCGCAGCCACAGGTACTGGGCGACATTGGTGTCCTGGTACTCGTCGACCAGCAGATAGCGAAACCGCTCGTGATAGTCGGCCAGAACGTCGGGATGGTCGGTGAACAGGGTCAGGTTGTGCAGCAGCAGGTCGCCGAAATCGCAGGCGTTCAGCACCCTCAGGCGCTCCTGATAGAGCCGGTAGAGCGCGCCGCCGCGGTTGTTGGCGAAATGCGCCCCCTCCGCCGGCGGCAGTTTCTCCGGCGTCCAGCCGCGGTTCTTCCAATGGTCGATCAGCCCCGCCATGTGCCGGGGGGTCCAGCGCTTGGCGTCGATGTTCTCCGCCTCCAGGAGCTGCTTGATCAGGCGCTCCTGGTCGTCGACGTCGATGATCGTGTAGCTCGACTTCAGCCCGACCAGCTCGGCGTGGCGGCGCAGGATCTGGGCGGCGATCGAGTGGAAGGTGCCCAGCCATCGCAGGCCCTCCGCCGAGGGGCCGATGATCGCGTTGATGCGGGTGCGCATCTCCCGCGCCGCCTTGTTGGTGAAGGTGACCGCCAGCAGCTCCCACGGCCTGGCCCGGCCGGTGGCCAGGATGTGGGCGAGGCGCGTGGTCAGGACCCGCGTCTTGCCGGTGCCGGCCCCGGCGAGCACCAGCACCGGACCCTCGATCGCCTCCACCGCCTGGCGCTGCGCTTCGTTCAGCCCGGCGAGATAGTCGGGACCCGAGACGCGGGCCAGATCGGAGATGCGAGGCGCGGGGAGATCGGGCACGAGGGGTCTTTGTGAGGTTTGGCGGAGAGGAACATAGCTAGCACGGCGCACGCCGCTACCGCAGCTTGGCGTGCTCCAGGGCGGCGAGGCGGCAGGCCGAGGCCAGGGGCCGTCCTCCTCGCCCCAGATCGAGGCCGGCGATCAAGGCGGCCAGGCTGACGCAGCGGCTTTCGGCCATCGCCTCGAGGACCCTCCAGAACTCCGGCTCCAGGGCCAGCGAGGTGGCGTGACCGGCCAGGGTGAGCGATCGCTTGCGAAGGGAGCGGGACGCTTTGCTCAAGTCTCCCGCCGGGCCTGATCCAGGGCGCGCGCCGCCTGCGCCGCCGCCGCCGCCTCGGCCGCCTTCTGCGCCCGCGATCTTCCGAACTTCGCGCGGTTCTCGGCCGCCGCCGATTCCGCGGCTCTCCGCGCCCGGGTTTTTCGGGCTCCGCGCAGATTGACCAGCTCGCTCATCGCCGCGTCGGCTCGATCACCAGCGACGCCTGCAGGCGAAGGGGCGTTTCCTTGACGAGAGGGTAGGGCCGCGCGCCGGGAAAGACGCAGTTCTGCATCGAGGCTTCCCGGCGCAGGATCCACCTGGTGAGCGGCGCGCCGTTGGCCTTGCAGGAAAGTCCCACCCCCCAGGCCGGACCCTCCTTCGACCAGGCGAAGCCCATGGAGCTTCCGGCCGAGACCGGGCCGGCGGCGGGCCTGACCGCCCGGCCATCCGAGGCGAAGGACAATGCCTGCGGATCGATCAGGCGCATGGTGAAGCCGCCATAGCCCTTGAAGTCGGGACTGCCGGCGAGGGCGAGGCCATCGACCTTGGGCGTGATCGTCGTGTCGAAATCCAGCCGGCGCAGGGTTCCGGAAAGCTTGAAGACGTGGACCTTCGTCTCCTCGGCCGCCAGGAACAGCAGCTCGGGCCCCGAATGGCCGATCCAGTCGGCGTCGATGGTGAGCACCGCCGAGCCGTCGGCGAGCCCCTCGAAGCGGGTCTTGCGCACCAGGAAGGTCAGGCCCTGCATGAACCAGCCGTCCGCCACCGGCCTGCCCTTCACCAGAACCCGATCCCAGGCCCAGAAGAGGCCCCGCTGGTTGGGGTGGTCGGCCGGCGCGTCCTCGGTGAGCACCGTCCCGTCGGGAGCGTAGAGCGGATGGATGTAGTTGAGCCGTCCGGGCTGAGCGCCGGGATTGGCCGAGCGCGTCCGATAGAACAACACCGGCTTGCCGTCCTCGAGCACCGTCACCCCGTCCGCGCCGAGACTGGCGTCCAGTCCCGGCCGCGCCGCGGCGCCGCCGGCGCCCAGCGCCAGCCCCATCAGCATCATCACCAACAATCGCATTTCGCCTCCCGATCCTCTGAAACCCTTACACCGTGTTGATCGTTGATTCAGCCGGCGGGCGCCCTTTAGCGCCTCAAATCCACCTAAGGAGAGATCCCATGATCGATACCGGCCAGATCCGCGAGCACATGGAAGTCGTCAGCTCCGACGACCATCACGTCGGTAAGGTCGACCACGTGCTGGGAACCGAGATCGAACTGGCCAAGATGGACCTCCAGGCCGGCGGCCACCATCACAAGATCCCCATGTCCTGGGTCGAGCGCGTCGACGAAAAGGTCCACCTCAACCTCACCCGCGACGCCGCCAAGGACCGCTGGCAAAAGATGAACTGAGGCGGCGACAATACCTCCTCCCCCTTCATGGGGGAGGTGGCTCGGCGCGATCCGCGCCGAGACGGTAGGGGCGGGGCAAGGCCCGATTCCCTCGGAGCGGATAGGCCTTTAGGATGCGCGCCTCATCCCCGCTCTCCCGGCCTCGACTCACGGAGCCCCGCCATGCCCGATCGCCCCGACTTCATCGCCCACTGGACCGACCTGGAAAGCGCCGATAATTCGCACTACCCGGGCGATGCCGAGCTGATGTCCATCGGCGCGCCGCTCGGGCGCAAGCTCGGCCTCACCAAGATCGGCATCCACCACGAGCGCCTCGCCCCTGGCCGGCGGACATCTTATCCCCATGCCGAGAGCTCAGAGGAGGAGTTCGTCTTCGTCATCGAGGGCCGGCCGGACGCCTGGATCGACGGCCATCTGCACGCCCTGGCGTCCGGCGACGCGGTCGGCATGCCCGCCGGCACGGGCGTCTGTCACACCTTCCTCAACAACACCGACCAGGAGGTCCGCCTGCTCGTCGTCGGCGAGGCCAACAAGCCCGACAACAAGATCCGCTATCCGCTCAATCCCGCCCACGAGGCGACCCGAAACGACCGCTGGACCGATGCGCCCGCCCATCCCCTCGGGCCGCACGACGGCAAGGCGCGCCGGCCGAGGTGAGGGGGGCAGGGGCGAATGTGGGTTTCGGTGACGCGATGCGCTCCGCACCTTGAGCGGACGTTGGCTGCAGCCCGCTCAAGGAGCTACGATGCCCCAGGCTCATGTGGCCCGCTGCCGGGCCGTCGGGCCTGAAATGGTCTTCCGATCAACATCGGAGCGCGTCATGGCTGAAACGTCCGACGTCGTCTTCGTCGCCCACGACGAGGGTCCCCCAAAACGCAGCTTCTGGATCTGTCGTGACCCAGAGCATGGTCCCCGGGACGCAGTACGCGGATGGTCGTTCGTCTACGACGAGGCGACAGGCGACGGCAACTGGGAGCCTGGCTGGGACACCTGGGAGCAATGGTTCTTCGAGATCCTGCGATACCCACCCGAGTATGCCGCACACTCGCTGGTGTGGCGGCGTGAGGGTGACGGGCAAGTCGTCGATCTGCAGGCCCTGCAGCCGCTCTACGATGGCAAGGTCGTGTTGCCCGACGAGACTCCTGATCAGGTGGGGCTACCTTCAAACCGGCCCCGGCGACCCGCTGCCAGCGATGCCAGCTGACCGACCAAGGAGCTCGTTGCGGTGGAGTGGTGCGGTGTGTGATCGCCCTGGCTCGCTCCGGCAGAGTTCGGCCTGACCATCATCCCAATGCAGTAGCCGGCGTAGGGAAAACGCAACAGGTGCGTCAACCTGGTCGAATCCCGCTCGAGACCCGATATCTACCGGCGCGCGCAATGTTTCAGGGCTTGGCGGCCACCCTCCGAAGGCGGCTCCCCATCCTTGCTCGTTGGGCGAGCGAGGTCCAACTTGGAGCGGGGAGGAATGCATCGAGTGAAACAACTGATTGTCGCGATAACTTTCCTCTCCCTTTCAAGCAGCGTCCTTACCGAACCAAGCCCGGCTGGCTGGCGTGTTGAGGGTTTGCCGGATGCACCGCCTTTCCGGCTGAACTTCCCGCCGCCAGCCGGAGAGGGCACAACGGCAACGCTGGATTGCAAACGCGATCGCGTGACCATCACGGAGACTGGGGTTACGAAGATGGTCGACACAGGCACCGGCAAGATCGTCGGTGACGACCGCAATTCCACAATCCCTTCGGCCGCTGCGAATATGGCGCTTTATGTCGGCCGCGGCGATCCGCACCTCGTATCGGCGACAGTGCACCCCAACGCCGTTAGAGGTTGGGATCTGACCATCGAAATCTCAAAGTCCGACCCCGCCTTCCTTGGACTTTCGAAGGCGACGGCAGTGTCGCTCATGACGACCGGCATGACCGGCCTGATCGAAATTGGCCCGCAGGACCACAAGCTTATCGCCTCCTTCGTGAAGCGGTGCGCAAGTAAATAGGCGATGTTCCGAGCCGCTTGCATCTCTCTCGTCGTCGTCGGTTTCTCGTCCACCGGGAGCCTTGCGGCGGACATGTCGGACTGGGAGGCGGCCGTGAAGCAGAGTTGCCCGAGACATCATTTGGAGTGGACTTGCGATGGTTGCTGGGATGAATTCCTGGACGATTTCGAGCGCACGCTCCCCGACACCACGCAGGACATGATACTCAAAGTGGCGGACTACTCGCACAGGTGCGCGAACGAGGTGGCCGGGTTTTCGTGCGAAATCTCTGCTCACGTCGACGCTATGAATAGTCTCGGTCTTCTGAAACGCTTTGTCGGCTACGGCTGTTCACATTACAGTTGCGAAGACGTGGCGATCTGCACAAGAACGCCGCCGCTCTCCGATGCAAGGCACTAGGTCTGCAGACTGCTCAGAGCGGCCATAGGCAACGCGTCATGACGTCGGAAGACTTTGCCTCTCGCGGTCCACAAGTTCGGACCAAAAGCGAATGCGCTTGACGGGCGTGCGAACCGGGCGTCCGCCGTCTCCAAGTTCGCGCTCGAAATAATCCGCCAAGTCCGCTCCGTAGTAGATGACGTCGGATTGGTAGATCGAGAACACCGGGTTGCCGGCCTCGTGTGGTTCGACCGGCAGATATCGGTGGGAGATGAGCGGGATCAGCTTCGGGGCTAGGTCGACGACCCAGCGCAACACCGCCGCCCGGTCCTCGGCGCGTGTCGGTCGCTCGCCCCACTCGGGCCACCACAAATCATCGTTCTCGACGTCGAACAGCAGGCCTTCGAGTGGCCAGCTGAGCATCGCCCGGATGTCCGCCTCGTCCGATCGCCAGTCCCAGCCGCGGACCGGTCGCCGCTCCCGAAAGGAGGCCACGAGGTCGGGCGGGAAGACGAGACCGAATTTCTCCTGCGCCGCGTCGAGTTCTCCTTGCGTATAGCCCGCCGCCCAGACGCGGCCCTCGGCTTCACGCTGACGCCGGAACTCGCTCACGATCCGTCTGCCAAAGACGATCTTGCCCTCGTGGGGAGCGGGCGGCTCGCTACCTGACGGCATGGCGGTCCCTCTCCGTCCGGTGACTTCTCCGCGGCGATGGTGGCCGGCGGCTTCCTGGTGGTCTCACTCACTCTCGGGCGCACGGTCAACGTCAATTTTGTGTTGTGGTTTACGCATGGATGTGTGGTCGCAACCCGGAAAGAACACCCGTCCTATTTTTGGGGAAACATCGCTGTCCGGGCTGTGGTGTTCCTTGGCGCGGGGTACTGGGTCATCAGATTGTCGATCTCACGCTGAGGGGGTCTCCTCGCAGCCATTTGGCTGATTTCCGACATGGAAATTTTGCTGAGTGGCGAGAGAACCGCAGACGTCGCCCAAGGCTTCAACGGGGTTGTCGACCAGTCGAGGAGACGTCTCGCGGAGATACCACTCTGGTCTCGGCAAGCATACCGCGCGAGAACTCCCGCATGAGGTTATGGCCGCGCGGTATTTCACGCAGGCCGAAACGTCCCCACAACATGTTGCGTGCGAGCACCCACTTGGCCTGGGGGCTACCCAACTCAGCCGCCCGTTCGAGCAACGGCCGCACCTGCAAGAGCGTGCCACGCGTGTTGCCACGATCGAGCCGCCGGCGAGCCAGCCAATAGAAGGCGGGGGCCCAATCGCAGTCAGTCCCGGCGCTGAACACCGATTCAGAGCCGTCAAGGTCTCCGCGCGAGGCCAGCAAGTCGCCGTAGATGAGCAGAGCGCGTTGAGAGCCTCCTTCGTATGCCCGCCGGATCCAATCCTCGGCCAAGGAGGCATCGGCTGGGACGCCGCGTCCGCGCCGGTAGCACTCACCAACCTTCAGCATGCTCCAGACCGATCCTTGCTCGGCCAGGTCGAGCAAGATGCGAAACGCGGCGTGCGGATCGGCATCGAGCAATTCGACAGCCTCGGTCACTCGATCCTTTTGCGGATCGTTGTCCAGCACCGACTGATCGTTAGCCTGGGCATAGTCCCAGTTCCGCGTAAGCCTTCTGATATCCGCCAGCGTGGGCATACCCATACGTAAAGCGAGGCGGGTGAAGGCGGCTCCGATGAACCTCGACAATCAGCGCATTGATTGGAGCATCATCCCATGGCGGCTCGGTTTCGCCTACGAAAGGCCTCAACCCTCGACACGCCGAAGTTGACTATCGGGCTGAAGACCTATCCCAAAAGCTCGCGCATCCACGCCACGACCTGATCGTCGCCTTGCTCGACCAGGGTGTCGCCGACGTAGATCTCGGTGACGCACCAACCGGGGATCTCGGCGGGCCGGGCGCCGCCGATGAGCCAGACGCCGTCGCGCTCGGCGATCTCATCGCGCCGTTCCAGGACCCTTTCGGCCGGGGCGGCGATGTAGAGATGCATCATGTTGGTCTGCGGCCTCGCCGGATTGACCCGCAGGCCGGCGGCGCCCGCCAGGGCCTGCGCGAGGGCCAGGGCCCGCGTAAAACAGGCGTCCATCTGCGCCAGGCGCGCCTCCAGGCGCATGGCGGTCGAGGCGATCATCGGGCTCTGGTGGATCAGGGTCCCGCCCATCCGCCGTCGCCACAGCCGCGCCTCGGCGACGAAGTCCGCCTCGCCGGCCAGAACCGCGCCGGCGATCCCGCCCAGGCCCTTGTAGAGCGAGACATAGACCGAGGCGAAACCCTCGGCGATCTCGGCGTAGGACCGGCCATAGAAGGCCCGGCACTCCCAAAGCCGCGCGCCATCCATGTGCAGGGCGATCTTTCGCTCCCGCGCCAGCGCCTTCAGCGCCTCGAGCTCATCCCAAGCGGGCAACTGGCCGCCGGCCTCGCGGATCGGCAGCTCGACCACCAGGCACGCGAGCGGTTGATGTTCGTCCTTAAGGTCCGCCGCCGTCATCGGACGCAGCCGGTCGCCCACCACCGCCCCGTGAAGGCGGAACACGGCTTGATAAGCCTCGCGCTCATGCAGGATCAGGTGCGAGGTCGGGTGCAGGCCGAAGCGCGGCAGGCCAGCGCGCCCGGTCCAGATCTTCAGCGCGATCAGCTGGGCCATCACCCCGCTGGGCATGAAGGCGGCGGCGGCCTTGCCGGTCAGCGCCGCGATCCTGGCCTCGAAGTCCTCGATCAGCGCGCCCTCGCCATAGACGTCGTGGGCCACGCCGTTGGCCAGGCACCACTCGGCCAGCAGGCGGAATTCCTCGGCAGGCGGCGGCGTGCGGAACCCCGGCAGCACCACCGCACAGCGCTCGCGCAGCTTCTGGCGATCTTCGGCGGTCAGGGGCATGGGGAGCTCGCGATCAAAGGGGGCCTATGGCGAAATCACCACCCGTCATCTACCACGGCCGCCCACCCCCTTGCCGGAGACCATGGATGGCCGTGAACGCCTACAGCTTTGTCCGAATGTTTTCCCATGCGCTGGATACGGCCGCGCACCTTCTCGCCAAGGGCGCGGAATACGCCTCGGCCAACGGCGTCGGCGAATCGGAACTGCTCGGCTGGCGGCTCATCGAGGACATGCAGCCTCTCTCCTTCCAGCTGATGGTGGTGTGCAACTTCTCGCGCCAATGGCCGGCGCGGGTCGCGGGCCTGCCGGTTCCGAAGGAGGTGAGCGCGGACCTCGACCTTGCCGGCTTCCGCAACGCCATCGCCGAGGCGAAGGCCTACCTCGCCACTCTAAAGCCCGAGCAGTTCGAAGGTCGCGACGAGCTTCCGCTGACCCATACGCTCGGCACGGGCATCACCCCGACCCTGCCGGGAGGCCGTTGGCTCACGATCTTCGCCACCACCAACCTCTACTTCCACCTCTCCACCGCCTACGACATCCTCCGCGCCAGAGGCGTGCGGATCGGCAAGGCGGATCTCTTCGCCGCGGGGCTCTGAGCGATTGAACCCCGGGCCTTGACGGCAAGTCGTCTGAACGGAGGGAGAGAGTTTCCAATGCCGTGACGAAGCGGGTGAGGTCCCCGTGCGCCATCAGCTGCCGTTCGCCATATTCCAAAAGGCGCCAATTGGCTGCTTCGCGCCGCCGCGGCGGACCTACCCGACGCCCGCCGAAGGGCGTGGAACGACCCTGGGCGGAACGGGCGCGCCGTTCGGCAAGCGCGCTCTAGGACTGGGCCCATCCGGTCCAGCCGGCGAGCTTCAGGGCCTCGTCGATGAGGCGCGACAGCTTGGGTCCGAACTGGCTGCTTCTGAAGACCCGGGCCTGCCGTGGATCGAACTGGGCGAGAACCTCGCGCGCCTCGTCGATGCGCCCGGAATGAGCCAGGGCCGCGATCAGGTCGGCGGCGCCCCAGGGATTGTTCGGGGCGATCTGCAAGCCCTCCTTGGCGAGCACGATCGCCTCGTCGAACCGTCCCATGGCGACCAGGCATCCGCCCATGCTCGGCAACACCCAGGTCCGCCACGGCGACTTCGGGTCGAGATGCAGGAAGCGCTCGTAGCGGGCAAGCGCCTCCTCATACTCGCCGGCCTGCATCAGGATGTTGGCCGAAATGTCCCAGGCCAGGACCAGCCCCGGATTCATCTTCAGCGCCCGCTCGACGAGCGCTCTGGCGAGCACCATGTCCTTCTCCGCGAGCAGCAGCGCCTCGGCGACGAAGGTCAGCACCTCCGGATCGTCCGCGCCGGCCACCATCGCCCGGTCGATCGTTTTCTGCAGTCGGGCGCCGAGCGCCGCCACGTCCGCGCCGGCGCCGGCGTAGGCGATGCGGAATCCGAGGGCGCACGCCAGGAGCGCATGGGAGAACGCATGCCCAGGCTCGAGAGCCAGGGCGCGCTCGCTGAGCGCCTCGATTTCGTCCACCTGTTCGAGTCCGCCTCGGCGTATCGTCTCCCTGGCGCGCAGCCACAGCTCGTGCGCCGACAGGTTCTCGACGGGGCGGGAGGCGATGCGGCGGGTCTCGTGCGCCAGGATGGCCGCCTCGACGCGGCTCGCCACAATGATCGCCACGTCGTCCTGGAAGGCGAACGGATCGTCGAGCGTGCCGTCGAACCCTTCGGCCCACACCCGCTCGCCCCATGCCGCGTCGCGAAGCTGGACGTTGATGCGCACGCGCGGCCCGAAGCGCCGGACGCTCCCCTCCAGCCGATAGCGCGCCGCCGAAGCTCGATTGGCGTCCCCGACCAGCAGGATCGGAAAGCGGGCGAGCGCGGTGGCGATCTCGGCGACCAACCCGTCGGCGAAGTCGTCGCCGCAGGCGCCGCCGGCTGGGTCGGCGAAGGGCGCAAGGGCGATCGGGAACCTGTCGGGAGTGGTTGGCGGCGTCGAGGAGGCGCGCGGCGGGCCGGCGTCTCGGGTCGGGGCCGGACCTCCCAGCAGCTCGACGACGCTCTCGGCCACCTTCTTCCACGCCGCGGCCGCCGTATCGCCCCGCCAGCCGCAAAGGTCGGCGCACTGGATGCGGTTGAAGGGCATGGGCAGCGGCGCACCGTCCAGCGTCAGCTGGACCAGCGTCCCGGCCTCGCGGGCGAGGTCGGCTTCGGCACGGACCCACTGGCTCTTCACCGCTTCCGCCGACCAGACGACCACCACCGCCTTCGCGGCCCGAAGCCGCTCCTCGATCACCTCCGAATAGTCCCGGTGCGCCGGCAGATCGTCGTCGCGCCAGACGCCGCAGCCCAGCGCCTGCAGAGCCTCGGCGATCCTTTGCGCCTGATCCGCCGTCGCGCGGGCGTAGGAGATGAAAACGTCGCTCATGGATGCGCCGGCCCCTTGTCGCCGCCCGAACCCTATCGAGGCCGCAGAGCGGCGGGCAAGAAAAACGTCGCCGACCTCCGAAAACCCGAGCGAGCCTGACGGCGGCTCGCGTCGTAGCGGGAAGCGGACATTCGCGTCGGCTTCCGACATTGCGCGAGCGGGATCTGGACCGCTAGCTTCCACGTGTCTCGGGGTGGGTTGGAGGTCGCTGTCGCATGACCAAAATGCGCATGAGTGCTGGCGTGGTGCACGAGGTTCCGACCGACCTCCGAGCGGTGCTTCTTTCCGACAAGGCGGCGCTCGCCAAATGGGAGGATATAACGCCGCTCGCGCGCAACGAATGGATATGCTGGGTCGAGTCCGTGAAGAAGCCCGAGACGCGACGCAATCATGTGGAGCGGACGCGTACAGAGCTCAGAGAAGGGAAGCGACGGCCTTGCTGCTGGCCCGGCTGTCCGCATCGGAAGCGCTCGCCCGCGTGAACTGAGGCGACGGCGTCTGCTCGCCGCGGGGGGGCCAGTCGCCACTGTTGGCGTTGCGCCGGAATGAAGAAGTTCGGATGGGCGACCGCGGCGGTCCCGTTCGCTCAAACAGCATCCGCGGCGCGCTCGAGCGCAGCCGAGTCCAGCTTCACCATCGTTTGCATGGCGGCGAAGACGCGCGCGGCGACCGCCGGATCGGGATCGGCCAACAGGCGCGGGAGCGCCTCGGGAACGATTTGCCAGGGCACGCCCCAGCGGTCCCGCAGCCAGCCGCACATGATCTCCGACCCGCCATCGGCGGTGAGCGCCGCCCACAGGCGGTCGACTTCCGCCTGATCGGCACACTCCACCGACACCGAGGCGGCCGTTCCGTAGTCGACTGGCGCACCACCGTTCAGAGCTTGAAACCGCTGACCAGCGAGGGTGAAGTCGATCACGATGACATCGCCCTGTTCGCCTCCGGGCCACGACGCGGGGGAACGCTGAACGTGTTCAATCTTCGAATTTGCAACGAGGGAGACATAGAGGCGCACCGCTGACTCTCCATCTCGTCCAAACCAGAGGCAGGTCCTCACCCGATCCATCACCATTCTCCCTTCATGACTATTCTGCCCGCGAGCGCCGGATGGCTCAACCTGCGTCGCGCCGGCGAGCTTGCGCCAAGAGCGGACGTCGGATTAGCGCCAGGGGTCGAACAGCAAACGACCCTTCTCCCCTTGCGGGAGAAGGTGGGTCGCGAAAGCGGCTCGGATGAGGGGTCGATGAACGTTTCGGGTAAAGTGGCTGACATCGCTTGGCAATCATCGGCAAGATCCCTCATCCGTCGCCTGCGGCGACACCTTCTCCCGCAAGGGGCGAAGGGCTCCGATGCCGCGCCATTGGGGGCTATGGTCCCCGTTCGCCCGGCTCACTCAGCCGCCGGTGCGGGGTGAGGTCGCGCTCCTGGGCCGTGCTGCCAGATCGGCAGAAACAGATGAACGGTCGCCGACTGATCTTTCAATGGGATGAAAACGACGCCGAGGGTGCGGTCATGACCGCAAACCTCGAAGGGCCAGACTTCCATCCAGGCGTCGGACAAGGCCAGCTTGTCGAGGAAGGGCCTAGCGGTCTCCGGCAGCCCCACGGCTGGTCGGCCAGTGCGGACCCCGGGAAGTGGGACGCCGGGTAGCAAAAGGTCAACGCCGCCGGCACGCGCGGCGACGTAGACATCGTTCAATGTCACTCCTTGGCAGTCGGGTGGCAGGTCATCTCGGGCCTCGGCACCGGCCGCCGGGTAAGTGGATTCCTGCAGGGGCATGTCCGCAAGGCTCTCACCGGGTAAGCCGGTTGTCATTCGCCAGAGAGGCGTGCCCCCCATGCGCCCCATATTGACGTTTTCGATGGAGCTGTGACCGCAACCGGTCACGCGTACCCTCTCGCGCCAAACGATCCACTCGGGGTGATCCGTGATCTTCCACGGTGTGATGGAGACAACCTCGACCTTGGCCGTGTCACAGGCCGAACCGGTGAACGTGTTGTTCGCCGCGCGCACCTGGGCGGCCAGCATCGCGTCGTACGTTCTTCTCTCATCGGGCAGCACGCCACCCTGCGGAGGGGAAGCAGCGATAGCTGCGGCCAACAGCAATCCTAGTGGCATGGCCATTCCCTGAGCCGCGTTCGCACACAACCCCCACCCGTTGCGGTCCTAAGGCCTAGTCCCGTCTTGACTGTCAGCGGTCACTCAGCCGCCAGACGACGAAGCCCTCACGATCATAGGCCGTGCAACTCATCTCAGTGACCGAGGAGGCGCATGCCAGCAGATCAGCCTCGGTCACTTCGCGGCATGGAGGCATGTTCAAGGCCTTTGTGCAGATCGCCGCCACGCCGTGCCATACGGTGTCGGTCCAACCGAGCGTGTCAGCGATTGTGTCGAAGCCGCTCTGCGCGGTCAGCAAGTGATACGTTTCCTTGCCCACCCCAAAGACGGTCGTGCTTGCCAGGTCCGCTTCCTCCGGCCACTTAGGGTTAAAATCGTCGCACAGGCATACGGCCCCCCGATGTGCCGTGAGAGCTTCCAGCGTCATGCTTGCTCTCAAATTCAGCAAGGACGCGACGGGCATGAGAGAACCTTGACCGGGGCCAAGGGAAACGGCTCGGGAGAACTCGAAGTTTTCGGCGAGAAGGCCGCCCCTGCCGAAGTCGTAGACAGCGGTGACGTCGGATTGGGCTGGTATGAGGGTGAACACCCGGCCGCGGCTGGCTTCCACGGCGCGTGCCAGCCCTTCGCACAGAATGTTCACGCCGCGCAGGTGTTCGAGGACATAGGCCAGCCCTCGCTCGTCGAGATCGACCTCTCGGTGAGCCATCAGACAAGACTGGGGCGGGTGAGGTCTGCGCGTCAATGACCCCTTTCCACCCAAAAAGGTCCCTTCTCGGCAGCTTCGCCTCACTAGGGAGAGGTTGGACAAAGCGACTGGCCGGCGACCGAAATCCGCGATGCCTCATGGGCGGTCTCGCCCAGGGCCATGGCCGGACCGATCCATGGGAGGCTATCTTCCCAATCTTACAATGACATGGTCCGGGCTCGCGATGGCGCGTGCTCGGCCCCGGAACACGAGTGGCGACTTCCGAGGATTTGTCGGATTATCCGGGGCGAATAGACCAAGGACCAACCGCCGATGACGACGCCTTCACCCGACGGGCCGCCCATCGCTTTCCTCGGCCTGGGCAAGATGGGCCTCGACATGGCCGCGAACCTGAAGCGGGCCGGCTATCCCCTGGTGGTCTGGAACCGGTCGGCGGCAAAGGCCGAGCCGCTGCGAGCCGCCGGCGCGAGCCTCGCCGCATCGCCTGCGGCGGCCGCGGCGCGCCAGATCTTCGATTGAGCCTGTCGCCATGTCGCTGACCCTCTATTACCACCCGCTGTCGTCGTACTGCTGGAAGGTGCTGATCGCCCTCTATGACGCCGGCGTTCCCTTCGAGCCCAAGGTGGTCGATCTGGGCGATCCAGGGGAGCGCGCGGCGTTCCAGGCGGTCTGGCCCCTGGCGAAGTTTCCGGTCCTGCGCGACGAGGCGCGGGGGCGCACCGTGCCGGAATCGACGATCATCATCGACTATCTGGCGCGGTATTATCCGGCCGCGGCGGCCCTGGTCCCGGCTGACCGCGATCTCGCCAGGCAGGTCCGTTTGCTGGACCGGTTGATCGACAACTACATCCACCTGCCTCTGCAGCAGATCGTCGGTGAGCGGTTGCGCCCGGAAGGCCGGCGCGATCCGTTCGGCGCCGATCTGACCCGCGGCGCCCTTCGCCAGGGCTACGACCTGGTGGCCCCGATGATCGCCGGCCCCTGGGCGACGGGCGAGACCTTCACCCTCGCCGATTGCGCGGCGCTTCCGGCGCTCCACTACGCCGACTATGCGGTCTCCCTCGCCCCCTGGCCGGAGCTGGCTGCATGGCTCGAACGCCTGAAGGCCCGGCCCAGCGTGGCGCGCGTGCTCGCCGAGGCGCGGCCCTTCCTCAAATTCTTCCCCCTGGCCAACGACCGCTGACGCGCCCCAGGAAACCCTCTCCCTCCGGGCGAGGGTTCTTAACCCCTCTCCATGAGGGAGAGGCCGCCACCGCCCATTGCGCGACAATAGGAGGGCGAGGGGTTACGCTGCTTGGGGTCGAGGCGCACATCGACGCTGTGCGCCGCTCGTGTCATGGGAGCCTCCAGGATCGAGGGCGGGGAGCCACCATGGGCAAGGTCATCGCGCGCCTGGACGACAAGGCCATCGAGTTCATTGGCCGCCAGAAGCTGTTCTTCGTGGCGACCGCCCCGCTTGCCGCCGACGGCGGCGTCAACCTCTCGCCCAAGGGCTATGACAGCCTGGCGATCATCGATCGCGGCACGGTCGCTTACGTGGACCTGGGGGGCTCCGGGATCGAAACCCACGCCCACCTTCGCCAGAACGCTCGCCTCACCTTGATGTTCTGCGCCTTCGAGGGACCGGCCAACATCCTGCGCCTCCATGGCCGCGGTGAGAGCGTAACCTTCGACGAGCCCGGCTTTGCCGGGAAGCTGGCGCTGTTTCCGGCTTTCGCGCGGGCGCGGGCAATCGTCACCATGCACATCACGCGGGTCGCGGAGAGTTGCGGCTGGGGCGTGCCCTTCTTCGACTACAAGGGTGAGCGCGACCAGCTTCGCCGCTGGGTGGAAGCCAGGTCCTATGAAGAGTGGGCCGAACGCCGGTACGCCGCCAACACCCTCTCGATCGACGGCTTGCCCGGCCTGGTCCGCGCCGATCCAGCCTGACACGCGTCGCCTCATGGCCGTGCTCGACCGCGACCTCCAGCAACTTCTTGGCTACGCCAATGCCGCCTCGGAGCACGAACCGGCAAACCATTTTGCCGGCGCCGGCAAGTTGGTGGAGTTCGGATCTGGCGGCGCGCGCGAGGTCGAGGACGTTCCTCTCTCCCGCTTCGGCCGCCACACCGTGCGGCTCGGCTCGCGCGCGGGCCGAAGGTCATGGCCAGGCCAGACGGTGATGTTGAGCTCCGAGGTCACGATCCAGCTGCGGCGCGCGAGCCCGAACGCGCCGGCGGCAAGGGGGATCTTGTGGGCGTGATCGGGCTCCGTCCCGGTGATCGGGGCGACGACCACGCGTCGGCCGCCCTCTAGAATCGCGGCGATGACGCACCGGCGATCCTTGACGCCCTCCAGCAGGCCCATCTCGCGCTCGTGTTTCCAGAGAAACGAGAATTCGATCACATCGCCCCGTGCGGGCGCGCGCGGCTCAGATGATGGTGTCGCCATCGTCCGTGGCCCCGCGAGGAGCGCGGAGTCTCTCCAGGTCCTCGAGCATGGCGCTGGCCACATCGGCCGGAAGGTCCGAGGTGCGGTGGACCTGACGCTCCTGATCGCGAAGCCGCTCATAGTCCTGGTAGGCCAACAGCACGTGACGGGGCCGCCCGTGCGCCGTGATCACCACCGGTTCGCGAAGGGCCTTGTCCGTGACCTCCTTCCAATGCCGCAAAGCTTCCTTGGACGTGACCGTTTGGATTCGGTTCTGCTGCGCCGCCGCTGTCATGTGAGACCCAAGCTCAGTCCTGGCAGGCGCGCATGCGCCTCGGGCGCGCCCTAGTATTGGTCGTAAAATACGACTTATCCGACCTTTGTCAAAGAACTAAGCGAACCCGGGCGCCTCGAGTGTGATCCTCACCCGCAACGCGGGGGGAGGGAGGAGGTGACCATTCCTCCTCCCCCGTCCTGGGGGAGGTGGCTCGGCGCGATCCGCGCCGAGACGGTAGGGGCTTGGGAACGACCCCACCCGTCCCGCTTCGCGGTCCACCCTCCCCGCGAGGGGAGGGAGCGGGTTTCTCAAGGCCCCCCCAGCGTCCGCCCGAAAAACTCCAGCGCCATGGCGATCGCCGCCCGGTGCGTCGCCTCCTGCGGAACCTTGGCGTTGCACACCGGCACGGCCGCCACGCCCGCCGGCGTGCAGTCGGCGATGAAATCATAGTGCCCCACCCCCGGCAGCACCTTCAGCTCCGCCCCCGGGATCGCCCTGGCCGCCGCCAGCCCGTTGGTCGCCGGCGTCGCCAGCGGATCGGCGTCGCCCAGGATGATCGCCACCGGCGCGCTGATCTTCGCCAGGCCCTCGGGGGTGAGCCCCTGGACGATGGCCGGCGCGATGGCGAAGGCGGCGCGGACGCCGACGATCGCGTGGTGGTCGCCGGCGTGAGCCGCCTCGGCGGCCATTTCCGGCGCGGCCAGCGCGCGCCGCGCGTCCTCCTGGGTCAGGGCGAACTCCTTCTGCGGCGCGCACACCCCGTCGGTGGGGTTCGCCCGGCAGAAGGCGACGAACCGGTTCATGTCCACCTTGGCCCCGACGGCGACCAGGGCCGTGAACCCGCCCGCCGAAAAGCCCGCCACGCCGATGCGGCCAGGATCGAGGTGCGGTCCGATGGCCGGGTCGGCCTTCGCCGCCGCCAGCGCCGCTGCCAGGTCGCCGGCCCGGTCCCAGGTGAGGATCGCGCCGGCCGCGGTCATCTTGTCCGCGCCGTTGTTGCCCGGATGGTCCGGCGCTGCGACGATGTAGCCCGCCCGCGCCAGGGCCGTCCCGAACCAGGCCATCATCCGCGCCGTGCCGCCAAAGCCGTGCGAGAAGAGGATCACCGGCCGGGCCTTGCCATCGGGGAACGCCGCGTCCGGAGCGGCCGCGCCCACCCTGAACAGCGGGCGGCCGGGCGGCCCGATGTCGATCGGCTCCTCCGCGGCGCCCGCCGCCGCCGGATACCAGACGGTCACGCGCACCAGCGGCCGGTGTTGCGCGTCGCGCAGCGCCGCCGTCGCGTCGGTCGTTGTGAGGTGCCGCTCGCCTACAGGGGCGGCGAGGGCGGCGGTGGCGAGGCCGGCCAGGGCGGCGGCGAGCGCAAGGGTGCGGAGGGAGGGGGTCATGGCGGGAGACTATGAGCATTGGCGGGCGAGGCAACGCGGCCTTTCTTTTGTCATGCACATGAAGTACAACAGACACATTCAGGAGCCTGCCAATGACCGCCAACGCCCTCATTCAGACGCGCATCGATCCGCAGGTGAAAGCCCGGGCGACGGAGATTCTGGAAGCCGTTGGGCTCACCGTCTCCGACGCCGTGCGCATCATGCTCACGCGGACCGCCCGCGAAGGCGCGCCGCCTTTCTTGTTGCTCGCGGGAGGCGAGGTCCACGACGCTTGGTTCAGGGCCAAGGTCGCCGAAGCGCTGGCGGACGGCCGTCCGGACGTCTCGCAAGCCGATGTCGATGGTGAATTCTCAGCGAGGCGAGCAACGACGTTGCGCAAGCTTGGTGAGGCTTGAGACTCACATGGGCGCGGATCGCGCTGGAAGACCGGCGCGCCATCTATGCCTACATCGAGATCGATGATCCTAGCGCGGCCGTCATGACCGACGAACGCATCGAAGCCGCCGTCGGACGACTGGCGGACTTCCCCGACAGCGGGCGACCAGGACGGGTCGCGGGCACGCGCGAACTTGTGATCCACCGCACCCCTTATGTCGCCGCGTACCAGGTGACCGCCGATATGGTCCGCGTTCTGCGCGTCATTCACGGGGCGCGGATCTGGCCTGATGAAGCCGAATTCCGGGAAAGGTGAGCCGCTCATGACGGCGCGGAGCCTCGGATCGGCCTTCGCCGCCGTCAGCGCCGCCGCCAGGTCGCCGGCCCAGTCCCAGGTGAGGATCGCGGGAGGGCCGCAAGGGGTTGATCGAATGGACGCTCGATGACGAAGGGTGAGCTGATCGTGGTCACCGGGCCGGCGGCCGCTGGCAAAACGACCGTCGCCAAAGCGCTGCAGGCGCGGTTCGCCGGCGCGGGCGAGCTTTGGCTCTTGATCGAGCTCGACGCCTTTGGCCGTTCCACGCCGCGCGACTGGATGTCGCTGGGCGAGCATCGAGGTCGCCATGCCGCGCGGGGGTTTGCCTACGAGCGCGCGACCGACGGGCGCCTCGAGCTTAACCTCGGCCCCGACGGACGGCGCGTCCTGGCGGCGTTTCACCGTTCGGTCGCGGCCGTCGTGAAATCCGGTGTGAACGTCATCTGCGAGACGATCGTCCACGACGATGACGATTGGCGGGATTGGTCGCGGTCACTGCGCGGCATTCGCGTCTGCTGGGTGAAGCTGAGCGCTCCGCCCGCCGTTCTGGAAGCCCGCGAGAAGGCCGATCGGGCGCCGCTGTTTCAAGGCCTCGCGCGGGGGATGACCGCCAGACAGCCCGTTGGCGCCTTCGATGTCGAAGCCGATACATCGACCGAAGACGCCAGCGCCATTGTCAATCGCATCGCGGCGGCCCGAGACCATTGACCGGTGAGGGTCGACACTCTTCCCGATCGATCCGCCACCCTCGGCCCAGCCCCCGAACATGCGCGGTCTGACGTTCGGCTACGGGGTTATTTCGACCCCGATAGTCACGGCGCCACCACGATGTAGCCCGCCTGGGCCAGAGCCGTGCCGAACCAGGCCATGATCCGGGCCGTGCCGCCAAAGCCGTGCGAGAAGAGGATCACCGGCCGGCGCCGCGCATCGGCGAACGCCGCGTCCGCCGCGACAGCGCCCACCGTGAACAGCGGATGGCCCGGCGGCCCGATGTCGATCCGCTCCTCCACGGCCCCCGCCGCCGCCGGATACCAGATGGTCACGCGCAGGAGCGGCCGGTGCTCGGCGTCGCGCAGCGCCGCCGTCGCATCGGTCGTCACGATGCGCCGCTCGCCGACGGGGCCGGCGTGGGCGGCGGCGCCGATGCAGAACGCCGCGGCGATCGCGGCGCAGAGGGTGAAGCGATGCTTCATTGGAGGTTTCTCAAGACATTGGCTGCAGATCGCGGCGGCACTCTACCAGATGGGCCGGGCGGTCCAGCTTTTCGGCAGAGTGTCGCGCGATTTGGCGGAGGTGGGAGTTCGGCCCTAGTGGTCGGACTTCTGCGTCTGGGGCATAGTGTCTCTCCAGCCTTATTCGGCGGGATAATCTCTGTTGAGAGACGCGCCCAAAGGCTGAAGCCACCGCAAGCGGCACTTGGGAATCCCCATTTAATTCAATCCGCTCGCAGAGTTTTATAAGTCAACAATGGCTAATTTTGGTAGCGTGAACCGCCGCGCGGAACAGTAGACATGATGGTCTCACATCAGTAGCGTGCCATAGGGGACTTAGGGGGCTCGGGGTGCATTTCGTGTCGGCGGCGCGCGCCGCCAAAATCGCCGCTATTGTATGCTTTTTCCTGCCCTGGCTCGCTGTGTCCTGTTCAGGCCACACGCTGGGAACGGCGACGGGGATGGATCTCACGCTAGGCCACCTAACACTGCACGATCCATCGAGTGGATTGGCGGAAACGCGGCACGTCCCATTCAACCCTTTTTTGGCATTATCTATTTTCTTAATAGTAGTCGGGGCTTTCCTGGGCCAGTCCCGGAAGTCAGATCAGACATCGCGACATATCTTGGCAATGTCTATTTTAGCTATGGTGCTTATCGTCGTCGGAGTACCACTTTCGCGTGAATTAGGTAGGAAAGCGATAGCATCAAACGGCGCTGGTCCCTTCGCTCACGCTGCCGATGGGTTATTTACGATTGAAACACGCTACGGTTACTACTTGGTTCTCGTCTGTCTTGCAACCGCATCTGGGATTTCATTGTTGAATCTTCGTCCAGGGTCGCGGTCTGCGCTGCTCAGCAATTTAGGGTCCCTTAGCGCGCTTGCTCAAGGCGAAAGCTCACAGAACGCAAGCGATGATCTCCTGTTCTGGGACTCGATGCGGTCAAAGGACGACCCCGATCTATTGCGGGAATACCTAATCCGCTACCCCGGCGGGCGTTTGGCGCCGATTGCTGGGGACAAGCTGAGGCGCGCCGGATACGACACGAGCGAGTACGATCAGAGACGCGCTTCACTGGCGCGAGATCCTCAAAGGGTGGTTGTCGCGGAATCGCCGATCAGCACCCCGACCATCCTTGGCGGCCTGCCGGCTCGCCAGACGACCTCGCCCAGGTGTGATGTTTGCGGAACGATTTGGGACACAGCCGCGCGCTTTTGTACGAATTGCGGACATGCTCGCGGCCCAGAGACGGTTCCGGGTGAGGCGCCGTCGTGAGTGTCAGCGATGGCAACACGATCGGCGCGAAGGCATGCGGAGCCTGTGGGGCGGAAAACCGCGCTGAAGCTCGATTCTGCCGAAACTGCGGCGTTCGGTTTGATGGCGCGGTTTCCGCCATAAGTGGAGTACCCACTCCTGAAAATTCCAGTCGACAAGTCGATGCCGCCGGGGGGCATCCAGATCGATTGGCTGGCGCACCTCGCCGGTCAGTCCTAGGAATTCCGACCGATTTGCTTCTCGGGCTTGGCTGCGTAGTGCTTGTGGTGTGTGCAGCGGCACTTGCCTACAACCTAGCCGAAAAAAAAGATGCGGCTATCGCAGCAGCCGCTGCGTCTGCCCAGGCAACGGCACTCGATGCGCGCGCCGCGGCGGCGCTCGACGCGCAAACTGCGGCGGCAACTCACCAGACTCCGCCGAGTCTGGCCTCCGTTCCTGCTTCGGATGCGGTGTCCGGGCAATCGCAACAGGCAAGGGATGAAGCAGCGGCCAGTGACGCTTCTGCTGCGGCTGCTTCGGCGGACGCTTCGGCGGCTGCGGCGCAGGCTGCGGCGGATGAACCACAAACTGCGGCGGCGACCGCAGGGAATAGCTTGGTCTCGACCCACTATGCTTGCACGCTTGCCCCAGATCTTTCACAAAATCCAATTCCAGATGCTCAAGACACGTCTTTCACCATCGATGAATCGAGAGCGTGTGTAAACAATAGAGCTGTGTATATAAGGTTACGAGACGGCACCTTGGCAAAATCTATGCTGAATGATCAAGAACATAGAGTGTCATTCCTTACTATATCTCGTGACCGTACAAAATTTATCCGAGTAGATAACAATCTGACGAATGAAGCTTACCTGCAGCTTCGTCGGACTAATCATAATCTCTCGAATCTTGCATGCGCTCCACCAGGTGACGGGCAGGGTACAGTGTTGACGCAACAACTGTTGGCTCGCGCCAGTACGGGGCTGCGCTTCGACGAGAACTCAGTGGTTAGTCGCCGGCGCACGGGGTGGCGCTGCGCGGCCTCTACCGAGTAGCGCCAAGGTTCCTCGCATGCATCACACATAGGGGACTGGTGTTCCTGTCCCCATGACCCGGAGGTTCGAACGCCGATGCCTCAAGGGTTTGCCGAAGCCCCAGCGGCTTTTCGCGGAGCGGAGGCTGAGGACGCCGGCTGGCTACGTCTCGCCCTCACGGACCAGCGTGACACCCTCATGCGCATGGCGGCTTTCCAGCGTGTGGGCGAATTGACCCAAGCGCGGGGTTTGGCGCGAGCCACCGACATTGATCCGGGGTTCGTCTTTGATGGCGCCCGATACCCACTCTACAACCCACGGCGCGGCATCTTCAAACCGAAGGAGATGCGGTTCCTTCTCTCGATCAAGACTGTGTTTCCAAAGCGCGGCAACCGCGTTTGGTACGACGATCAGCGTGAAGTCCACCGCCAGATCTACGAAGGCGACGAACTCGTCGACTATTCATTCATGGGCACCGATCCCGAGGCCGCGGACAACCGCCGCCTCAGGGAGGCCTGCGAGCTTCAGATACCGCTGATCTATTTCCTTGGGATCAGCCCGGCTCTCTACCAGATCGTGGCTCCTGTCTTCGTGGCAGACATCGATCGGGCTGGATTGCGCGCCCGGATCGCCTTCGCTCTGCCCGACCAGTCGTCCCCAGAGGCGCCGTCGACGCCCATCGAGCGGCGGTACGCTCTGCGGGCCGTCAAGCAGAGACTGCATCAAGCCTCGTTCCGCGAAGCCGTGATCACCGCCTACCGTGGGCGTTGCGCTCTCTCGGGACTCCCCGAGCCGATGTTGCTCGATGCCGCGCACATCATGGCCGACGCCCACGAACTGCTGGGCCAGCCAATCGTGCAGAACGGGCTTCCGCTTTCCAAAACTCATCACGCCGCCTTCGACGCGCACCTGATCGGCATAGACCCCGACTACCGCATCCACGTCTCGGACCGATTGATGTCCCTGACGGACGGACCCAGCCTGGCGGCGATGAAGACCCTGCACGGCGCGGTGCTGGGCCGGCCGACGCGCGAGACAGACCGGCCGGATCGCGAAAGACTGGCCGGACGTTTCGAGCTGTTCAAGGCGGCGGCGTGATGGATGGCGGACCCTATCAAAGCACTGAAATCCATGCATTGAACATCGCGTCCCCTTCCAAGAACGGCGGCTTGAAATGGCGCGCGATGCTTACAATCGCTTGGTCAACCGTTGTGGCATAGGTCTCGATGATCTTGGTGTTCTCCGCGTCCTTCGGTGTGCCCCGCATCCCATGCAGGTGGAATACGCCGGGCCGGCCGCCAAAGAGGTCCATGACTTCGGGATAACGAGCATGGACGTAGCTGGAGTTCGCCTGATAGACGTTCGACATACGGCGTGCGCCTGAGCCTATCTCGACGCCAACTCTTTCCGCGCCCTCATCCAGCCATGCGCCCACGTCGCGGTGAATATGCGCCTGCCGCACGCTCAGCTTGAGCGACTGTCCCGGCTGGTCCCGCCGGTAGTCTTCGAAATATGTCTTCACATAGGTCAGTTGAGGGTCCGAGCGGAGAGAGCCGTCTGGTTCGGCGGTCAGCTTTACCCAATTGATGAGCGACGTGCATTCCCAGATCGTTCGGACAATTACGGCTATCTCCTGAGTGTAGCCGCCACGGGCGAGTTCAACGCATGCGTTCATGCCGCTCACTGCACGGACGCCCTTCAATAAGCAGAAGTGCCGGGCGTCCGGCGCTGTGTAGCGGAAGCCTATGTGTCTCCCGACCGACTGATACCAGATAGGTGAACGAAGATGGGTGGCGAACAGGCTCAAGAACCGCTCGGAGGGCTCCAATCCGAGCTGCACGCCAGAAATCCGGCTCTCAAGTTCTTGAGGCGTCACTGGCGACCACTAAACTAATGCGCAGCACCACAACTCGGGCACGCCTCGCCCTCCTTGAAGAAGACGGTGTCGACGACCTTACTGCTGACGGGCGAACAGGAAGTTCCGCACTTGGGACAATCGCCATCGCGCGCGGCGCACCAGATCCCTGCCCAACGGATCCCGCAGCGGCAGGCGTAGCGGTTCTCGTAGTCCCGGTATTCGACCCGTTTTTCGATCGCCAGTTCCTCGGCAAGGACGGCGAGACCGTTCTCGTCGCGGATCACGCCATCATTTGCGAGGTGCCAGGGGTCAGGGAGTTGGTCTAAGTCCATGGTTCATACTCTTAATCAGGCGAGTTCTTGCGACAACCCCCGCCCGAGTTATCGCTCCGACTATGTGCGGATCAGCCAGCCAGCGCGGTCGCCTTGAAATCCGATGCTCTGTCAATTATTATCCTCACAGGATAGGATAAGATGGAGTCGCCTCCCGAGCATGAAATCGCGTATCTCCTGGACTTCGACGGCGCCAGATACCTCTTCGACGAGGGCTACTGGGTCAAGATCGAGGTGAAGCGCACGACGCCCACCTCGCGACGGCCGCACGGTCTTTCCTACAGCCTCACCCTTCACAACCCAGAAGGGGTTCGGCTGCTGGGTTTCGACAATGCCCACGGCGCGCCTCCGCTGGGCGGCCGCCACAAGGCCAGACCCGCTACGCACGATCACTGGCATCGAACCGAGAAAGACAAGGGCAGGCCCTACGAGTTCCGGTCTGCCCTTCAGCTCGTTCAGGATTTCCTGAATGAAGTGGAGCGGTTCCTAAGAGAGCGTGGTGTCTCGGCGGTGATGATTGAGGAGAAGGGCCAGACCGATGCCGGGAGCTAGGACAAGGGTGCAAAGCTGGGCGGCGTTCAAGAGAGGCCTGCTGGCCGCGGCGAAAGGCGGCCGAGCCCCTGAAGGCGCGGGCGGACTCGCTGTGGAGAGCGTTGAAACCTTGATGCGGTTGCTCACGCCCGAGAACCGCGAATTGCTGAGGATCATTCGCGACGAGCAGCCTGCGTCCGTCGCGGCCTTGGCCCGCCTGGCGCATCGCGCCGAGCCCAATCTTGCCCGCACTCTGGGCAAGCTGGAGGCCGCCGGCCTGGTCGCCTTTAAGAGCGACGGCAAGCGACGCGCGCCGATCTCGCTGGCGCGCCGCTTTTCGGTTCACGTCGACCCCTTCGGTCCAAATGATCTGATCGAGGTCGCCTGATCCTGCATTTCTGGACGGCGCTCAAGCGCGGTGGCGGCTCTGGAGCCGCGGCTTTGCATATTGACAACATCGCTGGAATATTGCACAATGCATGCCGACCACGCCAATGAGGTCCACCGCCATGCCCATTCTGCAAGACTCCCGCCACGAAGCCTTCGCCCAGGCGCGCGCCAGGGGGGCGCGGCTGGAGGATGCCTATGAGGACGCCGGCTATACGCCGGGCAACGCCCACGCCAGCCGCCTGGCCACGACGCGCGCGATCGCCGAGCGCATCGCCGAGATCAAGGCGGCGCGGGCCGAGGAGGAGACGGTCAATCCGGCGAGCGTGATCGCCGCCCTCATCCGGATGGCCAAGGCGGGCGAGGAACTGAAGACCGCCGCCGCCATCAAGGAGGCGCGGCTGACCATACTGGAAGCCTGGAACGTCCAGCTCGAAACCGAGCGCGCGCGCGTCAACGATCGCTTTTCGCCGCACATGCAGAACCTCACGAAGTTCTTGCCCTGAAAGGGTTTCATGGCGAACCGGCGCGGATCGGCCGACCGCCATTTCATGCCATTTCATGCCAAAACATGCCCAAAATACCGCCCCCGAGAAGCCACGAAACCGCCCGGCGCACGCCATCGGCATGCCCGCCGCCCGCCACAAACCGCCATTCGCCGCCAAAAGACGCCCTCGTGACCGTCGCGGCCGAGCGGCAGAGCAGGGGGGCGATTGAGTTGTGCCGGCTCTAGCTCAAGGCCCCGCAGAAGCGTTGGATGCGCCCGCAGGCGTCCTCCAGCAGCGCATCGGAGGTCGCGTAGCTCAGGCGGAAGTGCGGAGACAGGCCAAAGGCGGCGCCGAAGACCACCGACACCCCCTCCGCTTCGAGGAGCTCGGAGGCGAAGTCGGCGTCGCAGCCGATCGTCCTGCCGCTCGGCGCGCGCCGGCCGATCGCGCCTTCGCACGAGGGATAGACATAGAAGGCGCCCTGGGGCGTCGCGCAGCGCAGCTCCCGGGCCTGGTTGAGCATCGAGACCACCAGGTCGCGCCGGGCCTCGAACATCCTGGCGTTGGGTGCGATGAAGTCCTGGGGGCCGTTCAGGGCCTCCACCGCCGCCCACTGCGAGATCGAGGCGGGGTTGGATGTCGTCTGGCTCATCACCTTGCGCATCGCGCCGATCAGCGGCTCGGGGCCGCCGGCGTAGCCTATGCGCCAGCCGGTCATGGCGTAGGCCTTGGAGACCCCGTTCACCGTCAGGGTCCGCTCCTTCAGGGCGGGTTCCACCTGGGCTATGGTGCTGAACTGAAAGTCGCCATAGACCAGATGCTCATAGATATCATCGGTGAGCACCCAGACCTTCGGATGCTGCATGAGCACTTCGGCAAGCCCGCGCAGCTCGTCCCTGGTGTAGGCCGCGCCGCTTGGATTGGACGGCGAGTTGAGGATCAGCCACCGTGTCCTTGGGCCGATCGCCGCCTCGAGTTGCGCGGGCCGCAGCTTCAACCCGTCTTCCGCCCGGGTTGGCGCGAACACCGGCGCGCCGCCCGCCAGCAGCACCATGTCGGGGTAGCTCACCCAATAGGGGGCGGGGATGACGACTTCGTCGCCGGGATCGAGGCTCGCGGCGAGGGCGTTGAACACCACCGCCTTGGCGCCGGGCGAGACGTTGATCTGCGAGGGCGAAAAGGAAAGCCCGTTCTCGCGCGCGAATTTCCCGCAGACCGCCTGCTTCAGTTCCGGCACGCCGTCGATGTCGGTGTATTTGGTCCTGCCGTCACGAATGGCCCGGATGGCCGCCGCCTTGATGTTCTCCGGCGTGTCGATGTCCGGCTCGCCGGCGTCGAGCGAAATGACGTCGGCGCCGGCGGCGCGCAAGGCCCGCGCCCTGGCCGCGGCCGCCGCCGTCGGCGAGGCCTTGACCCGGCGCAGGTTGACGGACTCGACGAACATCGCTCGCGACTCGGGGGGAGGCGGGGAACGGGTCGCTCTGTAGGGCCTGACCGCCTGGCGCGCAACGCGGCTGGCCGCTTTCTCCGGCGCCCCGGTCAGGCTAGGCTGTCTTCGTCTTCGTTGGTTTCTGGGGGGTCTGCCGTGAGATTGAAAACCCAGCTGGCGGTCGCGGCCGCGGTCCTCTTTGGTGTGTCCGGCGCCTGGGCGCAGGGCCGGAACCAGCCTGGCGGCCCCACTTCGTCGGACAGCCTGTTGAACCCCGGCTACCATCATCCGCTCGACCCGGAAATCGTCTACGAGCCGGCGCGCGCGGCGCGAGCGCAGGCGCTCGCCGCTGGGAGCCTGGACACCCTGCCGACCTGGACCCGGACCTTCACCATTTCCGGCAAGACCTACAGCGCCGCTCTCGTGGGGACCGGTCCCCTCACGGCGCGCGCCACGGTGATCCCGACGGTCATCGTGCCGATCCGGCTGACGGTTTCCGACTATTCGGTGAATGGAAAGACGCCCCTGGTCCTGGACGGGACCAAGGTCCTGAATTCGGTTCTCGGCAGTCCGATCTTTCAGACTTCGCCCTACAGCAGCGGCGATCTGCAGTTCTCCGACGCCATGCTGCGTGCCGAGTTCCCCTTGGCGCCAGGCGCCTGGCACACCCTGTTTTCACCTTCGGTGGGACCGACGCTCGACATCGTCGCGCCCGCCCATTCGGTGCGGGTGTACCGCGCGAAATCGGGGAAGTTGCTGGGCATCGTCAGGGACGATCTCGTGATCGATTCGGCGATCTACAAGGCGCTGGCTCAGTTCTCGCCGCAGTCCTATGTTGTATTCGTGACCTATAACGCGCTGGAACACGACGCATTCGGCTATCACGCCTTCGTCTATGGCCAGAAGAAATCTCAGGCGATCGTCTATACCTACACGTCCTGGCTGGAAGGGGTGGATGATCTCTTCTCGGTTCCTTCGCCGGACGCCGCCACCCTGGCCCACGAGATCGCCGAGGTCGTCCACGATCCCTTGATCACCAGCGTGACGCTGCTCTGGGGTGATGCGTTCGCCAAGAACCGCTGCTTCCAGCGCACCATCGAGGTCGGCGACGCCATCGAGAACGCGCCGGCCGATGTGCAGCTCTGGGAGCAGACCGTCGGCTCGGGCGGCGACGCCAGGACATTCACCCTGCAGAACGAAGCCCTGCTGCCGTGGTTCGAGCGCCAGACGCCCTCCCGCGCCCAGGGCGGCGCCTACAGCTTCCCCAGCGTCCAGGCCCTGGCCTCCGCCGCGCCGCTGACCTGCGTGAAATGACGCAGGCGAGCCAGAAAGGTGCGGTTTGCGCCGCTGCGGTGACCGGCCGGCCGCCGCTGGCGATACACGGCCGGCGCGGGCCTGGCTTCGGCTTCTGAAAACCGCGGCATGCGCCGCCCAGGGTTTCGTTTCGGGAGCGGCATCGGCGCCTGGAAAGGACCGCTGCTCTCCTTCCTGCTGTTCGGCGGCGTCGGTCTGATCTTGGTCGTGGCGGCGCCGGCGCTGGGCCTGCGAAACGCCGAGGCGATCGAGCGGTTGATGGCGGCCGCCCGTGGTCCCTGGGCCCTGCCGGCGGTGGTGATCGCCTTCGCGGGCCTGGCCTTCATCGGCGTGCCGCAGATCGCCCTGATCGCCGCGGCCGTGGTGATCCTGGGCCCCGAACGCGGCGCGCTCTACAGCTGGATCGGAACCATGGTCTCGGCTTCGCTCGGCTTCGCCTTCGGGCGGGTGTTCGGGCTGAAGGTCGTCTCCCCGACCCAGGGTCCCCGGGTCAAACGCTTCATGGCCTCACTGGGCAAGAACGGATTCGTCGCCAGCCTTCTGGTCAGGTTGGCCCCCTTCGCGCCCTTCGTGCTGATCAACATGGCGGCCGGGGTGACCCCGATGGCGGTGGTCGATTTCCTCGCCGGCACGGGGATCGGCATCATCCCCAAGATCGTCCTCACCGCCTTCGCGGGAGGCTCGACGCTCAGGGCGCTGCACGGCGCTGGCCCTTGGGCGGTGGTTGTGGCCATCCTGGCCGCCCTCCTGCTCATCGCCGCCGGCCTTCTCGCCCGGCGCTGGGTGAGGCGCCGGCGCACCCGCGAACCCCCGCCAGGGTTGGGAATCCCCTCTCCCGGTGGGGAGAGGAAGGGGCCCGCGCCGCAGGCGTGGGAAGGTGAGGGGTGACGGGCGTGAATGCCTCGCCCGGAGGGAGAGGGAGGGGCCCGCCGATCCGGCGATGGCCGGAGCGGTGGGAGGGTGAGGGGTTACGCCGCAAAGGCGGTCGCATAGTCTGCCGGCAATGAAGGCGCGGAAGACAAAGCCTCGCACCGCCCGGGCGAGGGCACTGCGCTCCGACCCCACCGATGTCGAACGCAAGCTCTGGGGCGCCTTGCGCGGACGCCAGCTCGAAGGCTTCAAGTTCCGCCGCCAGGTTCCCATCGACCGCTACTTCGCCGACTTCGCCTGCTTCGACGCCCGGCTGATTGTCGAGCTGGACGGAAGCCAACACCGGGACAACGCCGAGTTTGACGCAAGACGAACGACGGTGCTGAAGCCTGCGGATGGCGGGTCCCGCGCGTCTGGAACAACGAAGTGATCGAGAACATCGAGGGCGTGGGCTTGGAGATATTGGCGGCGCTTCGGACCGCTGGGGCGTAACCCCTCACCCTCCCATTGCTGCGCAACGGGCCCCTCCCTCTCCCTCATGGAGAGGGTTTGTTGGGGCCCATGTCGCCGGTTTGGACCGCCCCGGACACCTCTCCCGGAGGGGAGAGGAAGGGGCCCGCGCCGCAGGCGTGGGAAGGTGAGGGGTGACGGGCGTGAATGCCTCGCCCGGAGGGAGAGGGTTTTCTTCGGTCCAAACCGGCGGCATGGGTGACAGGCCAAACCGCTCGGCTTCGCCCTCAGCGGCGCTCGAGCATCCGGTCGCGCGCCGACATCAGGCGCCAGCCGTCTGGCGAGAGAATCTCGATCGGTGAGAAGCGGGCCTTGTAGTCCATCTTCTCGCTGCCGCGCACCCAGTAGCCGAGGTAGAGATAGGGCAGCCCCATGAGGCTGGCCTGGACCACGTGGTCGAGGATGATGAACGATCCCGGACTGGCCCGCGACAGCCTCGGATCGAAGAAGCTGTAGACCAGGGAGAGGCCGTCGCAGAGCTGGTCGACCAGGGCGCAGGCGACGAGGTCGCCCGGACCGCGGTCGACCGGCCCGGTTCGATACTCCACCAGATGGGTGCGCACCGCGGTGTCCTCGACCATCGCCACATAGTCGGGCCAGGTCATGTCGGCCATTCCGCCGTCGGCGTGACGGGAGAGCAGATAGCGGCGCAGAAGGTCGAACTGTTCGCAGGTGGCTTCCGATTCGACGACGTGCCGGGTCAGGGGGTCATTGCGCGCCAGAACCCTGCGCTCCGACCGCGAGAAGACGTAATCCCCCACCGGCAACCGAGCGGAGACGCAGGCTTGGCAGTTCTCGCAGGCCGGGCGATAGGCGATGTTCTGCGAGCGTCGAAAACCGCCTTGGGTAAGGGAATCGTTGACCAGCGCCCCATCGAGCATCGGCAGGTGGGCGAAGACCTTCCGCTCGTCGCGGCCCGGCAGGTAGGGGCATGGCGAGGGCGCGGTCAGGAAAAATCGCAACCGGCGGGTGGGAACGTGCTGGGTCACCTGAGGCGGTCGTCCGCGTTGGATTCTCTCTGCGCCGATTAGGGTGCATCGGCGCCCGCGACGCAAGATACTCTGGGCTTTGTTGAGGAGCCGCTGGGATGAAGCTCGCTTTCGTCGGCATCGGGGTCATGGGCGGGCCCATGGCGGCGCACCTCGCGCGCGCCGGACACGACATGGTCGTCTACAACCGCACCGCCTCCAAGGCTCAGCGCTGGAGCGCCGAACACGGCGGCCGCGCCGCCGCGTCGGTGGCGCAGGCGGCGGAGGACCGCGAGGCGATCATCCTTTGCGTCGGCGACGATAGCGACGTGCGCGGGGCCGTCACGGCGGCCTTGCCCGCTCTCGCCGCCGGCGCCGTCATCGTCGATCACACCACCACCTCGGCCCGTCTCGCCCGGGAAATGAGCGCCTCGGCGGTGGCGCGCGGCTGCGCCTTCCTCGACGCGCCTGTGTCCGGCGGCGAGACCGGGGCTCGGATGGGAACGCTCTCGGTGATGGCGGGTGGCGATGCGGGGGCCTTCGCGCGCATGGCGCCGGTGCTGGCCGCCTACGCCAGATCCTGCCGGCTGATGGGTCCTTCCGGCGACGGCCAACTCACCAAGATGGTCAATCAGATCTGCATCGCCGGCATCGTCCAGGGTCTTGCCGAGGCGGTGGCGTTCGGGCGGCTGGCGGGTCTCGATCTCGACCTCGCCTACCAGGCGGTCTCCAAGGGCGCCGCCCAGTCGTGGCAGATGGACAATCGCTGGCGAAGCATGACGCAGGGGCGGTTCGACTTCGGCTTCGCGGTCGACTGGATGCGCAAGGATCTGGGGCTGGTTCTCGACCAGGCCCGCGCCAGCGGCGCGAGGGTCGAGGTCACCGCCCTCATCGATCAGTTCTACGCCGAGGTCCAGGCCATGGGCGGCCGTCGCTGGGATACCTCCAGCCTGGCGGCCCGGCTCATGCCGAGAAGGCCGGAAACCTAACGGCTGAGCAGCTTCGCCGCCGTGGGCGCGAAATAGGTGATCACCCCGGCGCAGCCCGCGCGCTTGAAGGCGCCGAGGCTTTCGAGGATGGCCCGGTCGCCGTCCAGCCAGCCGTTCGCCGCCGCGGCCATGATCATCGCGTATTCCCCCGAGACCTGGAAGGCGAAGGTGGGCACGGCGAAAGCCTCGACCACCCGGCGCACGACGTCGAGGTAGGGCATTCCGGGCTTGACCATCACCATGTCCGCGCCCTCGGCGATATCGAGGGCCACCTCCCGCAGGGCCTCCTCGCCGTTGGCCGGGTCCATCTGATAGGTCGTCTTGTCGGGGGGATTTGGCGTCGCCCCGCTTCCCAGCTTTCCCGAGCCGATGGCCTCGCGATAGGGCCCGTAGAAGGCCGAGGCGTACTTGGCCGCATAGGACATGATCAGCGTCTCGGCGAGTCCTTCGGACTCCAGGGCCGAGCGCAGGGCGCCGACCCGGCCATCCATCATGTCGGAGGGGGCGAGGATGTCGCAGCCGGCCCTGGCCTGCATCAAGGCCTGCGCCACCAGCCGCTCGATCGTCGCGTCGTTGGCGATCTTGCCGCCTTCGATCACCCCATCGTGGCCGTGATCGGTGAACGGATCGAGCGCGACGTCGCACATGATCCCGACCTCGGGGACGGCCGATTTCATCGCCTTGACCGCGCGGGCGACCAGGCCGTCGGGATCGGCCGACAGCAGGCCGGCGGGATCCTTCCGCGCCCCGTCGATGTGGGGAAAGACGGCGATCGCCGGAATGCCCAGGGCGCTGGCCTCGCGGGCCGCCTTGACGGCCTCGTCGACCGATAGCCGCTCCACCCCCGGCATCGAAGCCACCGGAACGCGCCCTTCGCCCTCGTGGATGATCACCGCCCAGATCAGATCGTGGGCGGTGAGCACGCTTTCGCGCACCATGCGCCGCGTCCACTGCGCCTGGCGCAGGCGGCGCAGGCGCAGGGCCGGGTAGGCGGCGAGGGGCGCGCGGCTCACAGGATGTGCTCGGCGTCGAGGTTCATGGCTGCGTCCTCCTACCCATCGGCCCAGCGCCGCGCTAAGAACGGCCGCGCGAAGACGCTCGATTTCCGGGAGGATGGGATGCGGCGCAAGGTTCTTTCACTTCTCGCTGGGACCCTGGTCCTGGCGACCGCCGCCCTGGCGACCCAGGCGAGCGCCGCGACGGGCGCCGTCCCTGGCTTCATCGCCGCCGCCGTGGCCGACCCCGCCCGGCCGCAGGCCGAGAGGGACCGGGACGCCGCGCGCAAGCCGGCCGAGATGCTGATCTTCATGGGCATCAAACCCGGCCAGAAGGTCGTCGACTTCATGCCCGGCCCCAAGGGGTACTTCACGCCGATGTTCGCGAGCGCCGTCGGCGCAAGGGGCAAGGTGTACGCCTTCATTCCCACTGAAGTCGCCAAGATGTCGAAAAACCCCCTGCCGCCAAATGGTATGGCGATCGACCCCGCCCATCCCAACGTCATCGCCCTGGTTGCGCCGGTCGACAAGTTCGCCACTCCCGAGCCGGTGGATATCGTCTGGACGGCGCAGAACTACCACGACCTGCACGATCCGTTCATGGGACCGGCGGACATGGCGGTGTTCGACGCGGCGGTGTTCAAGGCTCTCAAGCCCGGCGGGGTATTCGTCATCCTCGACCACGCGGCGGCCGCGGGATCGGGCGTGCGTGACACCAACACCCTGCACCGGATTGACCCCGCCGTCGTCAAGAAGGAGGTCGCCGCCGCCGGGTTCAGGTTCGTCAAGCAGACCGAGGTCCTGCGCAACCCGGCCGACGCCCACACCGCGCGGGTCTTCGACCCGGCGATCCGCGGGCACACCGACCAGTTCGTCTACATGTTCCGCAAGCCCTGAGGTTCGGATACGCCGGAGATGTCGAAGATCGCGTTCATCGGCCTTGGCGCCATGGGCGCGGGCATGGCGGCCAACCAGGCCAAGGCCGGCCACGAGGTCCATGCCTTCGACCTTTCCTCCGCTGCCCTCGACAAGGCCGCCGCCGCCGGCTGCCGGGCCTCGGCCTCCGCGGCCGATGCGGTGAGCGGGGCCCAGGTCGTGATCACCATGCTCCCGGCCGGCGCCCACGTCCGCGAGGTCTGGAGCAGGGACATCATCCCCAACGCAAAGGCCGGATCGCTGCTCATCGACTGCTCGACCATCGAGGTGGAGGCCGCCAAAGCCGTGGCCGATCTGGCCGCGAAGGCCGGCTTCGCGGTCGCCGACGCGCCGGTCTCCGGGGGGGTGATGGCCGCGGACGCGGGCACGCTCGCCTTCATGGTCGGCTGTGCCGAGCCGCTGTTCGCAAAGGTCGAAGCCGCGCTCGCGCCGATGGCGAGGGTGGTCATCTGGGCCGGGGACGCGGGCGCCGGCCAGGCGGCCAAGATCTGCAACAACATGCTCCTGGGAATCTCCATGGCCGGGGTGTGCGAAGCCTTCGCCCTCGCCGAGAAGCTTGGCCTGGACGCACAGCGGTTCTTCGACATCGCCGCCAAGTCCTCCGGCCAGTGCTGGTCGCTCACCACCTACTGTCCCTGGCCGGGGCCCGTTCCTTCGGCGCCGTCGAACCATGGCTACGAGGGCGGATTCCTCACCCGCCTGATGCTCAAGGACCTGAAGCTCTCGCAGGACGCCGCCGCGAAGTCCGGAGCGGCCACCCCGCTTGGCGCGCAGGCCGCGGCGCTCTATGCGCTGTTCGATGGCCTGGGCTATGGCGGCAAGGACTTCTCGGCCCTGCTGCAGCTCATCCGCGGCAAGCTCACGCATCTTCAATGACTTGAGCTGAGAGTCTGGCGAAATGGCCCCTGATCGTGACAGCGGGGGTCAATTCGTGCGAAACAGCTGAACGCTCGGCGATCGCAGGTTTCGGAGATGACGACGTGATCGACTACAAGGCCGCCTTCCGCAATGCGGTCGAACAGGTGCGCGGCGAGGGGCGCTACCGGGTGTTCGCCGACCTCAAGCGCCGGCGCGGCGATTTTCCCTATGCGGTCTGGACTCCCCCCGGCGGTGAACCGCGCGAAGTGCTCGTCTGGTGTTCCAACGACTATCTCGGCCAGGGACAGAACCCTGTCGTGCTGGCGGCCATGCACCAGGCGATCGACGAGGCCGGGTCGGGGTCGGGCGGAACGCGCAACATCTCCGGCACCACGAGCTATCACGTCGAACTCGAGGTCGAGCTGGCGAAGCTGCACGGCAAGGAAGCCGCCCTTCTCTTCACCTCCGGCTACGTTTCGAATGAAGCAGCCCTGGCCACCCTTCAGAAGATCCTTCCCGGACTGATCATCTTTTCCGACGCCCTGAACCACGCCTCGATGATCGCCGGCATCCGCCACGGCGGCGGCCCGCGAAAGGTCTTCAGGCACAATGACCTGGAGCACCTCGAGACCCTGCTGGCCGAAGCGCCCGCCGATGCGCCCAAGCTGGTGGCCTTCGAGAGCGTCTATTCGATGGACGGCGATATCGCCGACGTCGCCGCCACCGCGGCCCTGGCCAAACGCTACGGCGCGCTGACGTACCTCGACGAGGTCCACGCGGTCGGACTCTACGGCCCGACCGGCGGCGGGGTGAGCGAGCGAGAAGGTGTCGCCGCGGAGATCGACATCATCGAAGGCACCCTGGGAAAAGCCTTCGGGGTCATGGGCGGGTACATCGCCGCCGACGCGAGCCTGGTCGACGCGATCCGCTCCTTCGCCGGCGGGTTCATTTTCACGACCTCGCTTCCCCCGGCGCTGACCGCAGGCGCCCTGGCGAGCATCCGCTGGCTCAAGACGCACGACGAGGTCCGCGTTCGTCATCAGGAACGCGCCGCGGCGCTCAAGGCGCGGATGGCCGCGGCCGGATTGCCGGTAATGAATTCCGCCAGTCACATCGTTCCGGTTCTGGTGGGAGACCCTGTCCACTGCAAGCTGGTCTCCGACCTGCTGCTCGTCGACCACGGCATCTATGTCCAGCCGATCAACTATCCGACGGTGCCGCGGGGAACCGAACGTCTGCGCTTCACGCCCACGCCCTTCCACACCGACGCGATGATGGATGACCTCGTCGAGGCCCTCGGGGCCCTGTGGACCCGCTGCAACGTCAAGCGCATGGGCGGCTACGCCGCGTGATCGGCGGCCGCATCGCCGTCCTCGAACACCCAGTCCCAACCCACCCGTCCCGCTTCGCGGTCCACCCTTCCTGCGAGGGCTATGGCATTCACACGTCTCTCCGGATCGCCCCAAGAAACCCTCGCCCTCCGGGCGAGGGTCTCGCGGCTTGGCCGCCGACGTTCTGTGTACCCGCTAGCCCCGCGAGGGGGAGGAAGGACGATCGCCGCGACTTGTTCAAGGCTCGGCCACGCGCCGCGGTTGATCGCACCGTCGGCGCCGCTAAAGAAGGGCGTCTGGCCACCTCGGATTCGGATCGGCACGGAAGGCAGGTTCATGGCTCTCACCGCACAGGCGTCGAACGACACAGCCGGATCGTTCTTCGCCGCGCCCCTGGCGACCGCCGACCGGCCGCTGTTCGAAGCCATGGAGCGCGAACTGCTCCGTCAGCAACGGCAGATCGAACTCATCGCTTCGGAGAACATCGTCTCGCGCGCCGTCCTCGAAGCCCAGGGCTCGGTGCTCACCAACAAATACGCCGAAGGCTACCCGGGGCGGCGCTACTATGGCGGCTGCGAATATGTGGACGAGGTCGAGGTGCTGGCGATCGAGCGGGCGAAGGCCCTCTTTTCCTGCGCCTTCGCCAACGTCCAGCCGCACTCCGGCTCTCAGGCCAATCAAGCGGTGTTCATGGCCCTGATGAAGCCGGGCGACACCTTCATGGGGATGGACCTCGCCGCCGGCGGTCATCTGACCCACGGCAAGTCGGTCAATCAGTCCGGAAAGTGGTTCCATCCCGTTGCCTATGGCGTGCGTGCTCAGGATCAGATCATCGACTACGACTCCCTGGCCGAAATCGCCCTGGAATGCCGACCCAAGCTGATCATCGCCGGCGGCTCGGCCTATAGCCGGACCATCGATTTCGCCCGCTTCCGCGCCGTCGCCGACAGCGTCGGGGCCTATCTGATGGTGGACATGGCCCATTTCGCCGGCCTCGTCGCCGCTGGCCTGTTTCCAAGTCCCATTCCCCACGCCCACGCGGTCACCACCACCACCCACAAGACCCTGCGCGGCCCGCGGGGCGGGATGATTCTCGCCAACGACCGCAAGATCGCCAAGAAGATCGACTCGGCCGTCTTTCCGGGCCTGCAGGGCGGACCACTGATGCACGTGATCGCCGCCAAGGCCGTGGCGTTCGGCGAAGCCTTGACTCCCGAGTTCAAGCTCTACGCGCGCAGGGTCATCGACAACGCCAAGGCCCTGGCTGACGCACTGGCGGCATCGGGCCTCGCGATCGTCTCGGGCGGCACCGACAGCCATCTGATGCTCGTCGACCTGCGGCCCAAGGGGGTTACCGGAAAGGCCGCGGAGGCGAGTCTCGAGCGCGCCGACATCACCTGCAACAAGAACGGGATCCCCTTCGATCCGGCGCCACCGGCGATCACGTCTGGTCTGCGCCTGGGGAGCCCGGCGGGCACGACGCGGGGTTTCGGTCCAGGCGAGTTCCGCCGCATCGGCAAACTCATCGCCAAGGTCGTCGACGGTCTGGCGGCCAACGGCGAGGAACACAACGCGGCGGTGGAAGGGGAGGTGCGCGCCGAAGTCCTCGCTTTGACCGCGAGATTCCCCATCTACGGCTGAGCGCCGCGAACTCGCGGCCTGGGGCGAGGGGTTTAGACGACCATGCGCTGCCCGTTCTGCGGCGAATTGGAAAGTCAGGTGAAGGACAGCCGCCCCTCCGAGGACGGCGCGGCGATCCGGCGCCGGCGTCTGTGTCCTGCCTGTGGGGGCCGGTTCACGACCTTCGAGCGGGTGCAGCTGCGCGAACTCACCATCCTCAAGCGTTCGGGCCGCCGGGCCCCGTTCGACCGTGAAAAACTGGTCCGATCCGTCTCCATCGCCATGCGCAAGCGTCCGGTCGATCCCGAACGCATCGAGCGGATGATCAACGGAATCGTCCGCCAGCTCGAGAGCATGGGGGAGAGCGAACTCGCCTCCCACATCATCGGAGAGATGGTGATGAAGGCGCTGAAATCCTTGGATGATGTCGCCTACGTTCGCTATGCCTCCGTGTATCGCGATTTCCGGGAAACCGAAGACTTCGCCAAGTTCCTGAGCGATGAGGGTCTGGCCGACGAGCCGGAGGCATGAAGGTTACGCTCAAGCTGGCCACCTCGTTGGACGGCAGGATCGCAACCGCCTCGGGCGAGAGTCGCTGGATCACCGGGGCCGCCGCGCGCGAGCAGGTTCACAAGCTCCGCGCGGTGCACCGCGCGATCCTGGTGGGGGTGGAGACGGTGATAGCCGACGATCCCGAACTCACCGTGCGCCTGCCGGCCTATTTCGGGTGGCAGCCCTTCCGGGTCGTGATGGATAGCCGGCTGCGGATTCCCACCTCGTGCAAGCTCGTTCAGACAGCGAAGCGAAACCGCACGGTCGTGCTCACCACAAGGCAATCGAACAAGCGTTTGACTGACGCAGGGGTAGCGGTGATCCGGGTAGCGACGAGCGATGGGCGCGTCGATCCGCGGGCGGGCCTCGAGGCTCTGGAGGCGATGGGTGTGTGGGCGGTAATGATCGAGGGCGGCGGCCAGGTGGCGGCGAGTTTCCTGAGCGCCGATCTGGTGGACGCGGTGGAGTGGTTCCGCGCCCCGGTCATTCTGGGTGACGAGGGCAGGCCCGCGGTGGGCGCTATCGTCCTCAAGGATCTGGCCAGGGCCCCGCGCCTGCGGAGGATCTCGGCCGAGCCGGTTGGTGAGGACCTCTGGGAGCGCTACGAGAGAGCCTGATGTTCACCGGGATCGTCACCGACATCGGCAGGGTGCGCGCCGTTCGCGACACCAATCGAGACCGCCGCTTCGAGATCGACACCGCCTTCGACACCAAGACGATTCCCATCGGCGCCTCGATAAATCATGCCGGCTGTTGCCTGACCGTCATCGACAAGGGCGAAGGCTGGTTTGCGGTGGAAGTTTCCAGGGAAACCCTGGCTGTGAGCACCTTGGCCGATTGGTCGGCCGGACGTCGGGTCAATCTGGAACGGGCGGCCAAGGTGGGCGATGAGCTTGGCGGGCATATCGTCTCGGGTCATGTCGATGGAGTCGGAGAGGTCCTGGAGACCGCTGCCGTGGGTGGCTCACACCGTCTGAGGGTGCGCGCGCCGGCGCCTTTGCACCGCTTCATCGCGGCCAAGGGCTCGATCACGATCGAGGGGGTGTCGCTCACGGTCAACGATGTCGAGGGCGACGAGTTTGCCGTGAACATCATCCCGCACACCTGGGATGTCACCACGCTCGGCGGGCTGAAGCGCGGAGCGCGGGTGAACCTCGAGATCGACATGCTGGCCAGATACCTCGCCCGCTGGCGGGAGACCTGCGCGAAATGAACCACGACACGCCCATCAGCGCCATCGAGGATATTCTCGAGGATGCCCGCCAGGGCCGCCCCTACATCCTGGTCGATGCCGCCGATCGCGAAAACGAGGGCGATCTCATCATTCCCGCGCAATTCGCGACGCCCGACCAGATCAACTTCATGGCCAAGCACGCGCGCGGCTTGATCTGCCTCTCAATTACCCTCGAACGCGCGCGCCAGTTGCGGCTGGCGCCGATGGCCATCGAGAATTCCGCCCTTCACGGCACGGCCTTCACCGTTTCGATCGAAGCCAGGGAAGGCGTCACCACCGGCATCTCGGCCCACGATCGCGCCCACACCGTGGCGGTCGCCATCGATCCCAGCAAGGGCCCCGAGGACATCGTCTCTCCGGGGCACGTCTTCCCGCTGGTCGCCAAGGAGGGAGGGGTGCTCGCCCGCGCCGGCCACACCGAAGCGGCGGTCGACATTGCGCGGCTGGCGGGGCTGAACCCCGCCGGGGTGATCTGCGAAATCATGAACGACGACGGGACCATGGCCCGTCTGCCGGATCTGGTGGCCTTCGCCCAGCTGCACGGGATCAAGATCGGGACGATCGCCGATCTGATCTCCTATCGCCGGCGCACCGAGCGCCAGGTCGAACGCGTCCTGGAGACGCCGTTCGATTCAACCTACGGCGGTCACTTCCGGATGGTGATCTATCGCAACAGCATCGATGGCGCCGAACACGTGGTGCTGACCAAGGGCAAGATCGATCCCGACACGCCGACCCTGGTGCGCATGCATCGGGTGGACTTCGCCGCGGACATGCTCGGCCATACCGAGGCGCGGCGCGATTTCGTCCCCGCGGCGCTGCGGGCGCTGGCCGCTCACGAGGGGGCCGGAGTGGCCGTGTTCCTGCGCGATCCCAATCCGTCCTGGCTGTCGGCGCGCTATGGCGGCATGGCGCCGGACGAGCACCGCGACAACGCTCTGCGCGACTACGGACTGGGGGCGCAGATTCTCCTCGACCTGGGGGTGAGGGAAATGATCCTGCTCGCCAGTCGGGCGGTTCGCCCGGCGGCGCTCGACGGCTATGGACTGAGGATCGTCGGCTGGCGCCCGGTGGTCGCCAAAAGCCAGGACGACGATGGCTGATCTCGCCCCGCGCGTTCTGATTGTGGAAGCCCGCTTCTACGAGCAACTCGCCGACGAAATGCTTCAAGGCGCCAAGCGGGCGTTGGCTCTCGCCGGCGCTCACCACGAAGTCGTCACCGTGCCAGGAGCGCTGGAAATTCCGGCGGTGATCGCCATGGCGCAGGCGGGCGGGGCGAGCTTCGACGGCTATGTGGCGCTGGGCTGCGTCATCCGCGGGGAGACCTGGCATTTCGAGATCGTCGCTGAACAATCCGCGCGGGCGCTGATGGACATTTCGGTCAGGCTCTCCCTCGCGATCGGCAATGGCATCCTGACCGTCGAAAACGAAGCGCAGGCCTGGGCCCGCGCGCGCGTCGGCGAAGGCGACAAGGCCGGCGCCGCCGCACGCGCCTGCCTGCGGATGATTTCGGTCAAACGCACGCTGGCGTCACGCTGATGGCGAGAGGCCCCGCGCGCAAGGCCCGGAGTGTCGCCCGGCTGACGGCGGTGCAGGCGCTCTACCAGATGGAGGTCACCGGGGCGGGGTGCCAAGCCGTGGTGCGAGAATTCACCGACCACCGCTTAGGCCGGGAAGTCGATGGCGTTCGCCTCGCCGCGGCCGACGAGGCCTTCTTCGCGGCCCTGGTCAATGGAGTGGTCGACGCCCAGGGCCAGATTGACCGGGCGATCGCCCGCCGTCTCGCCAAAGGCTGGCGTCTCAGCCGCATCGACGCCACGGTGCGCGCGATCCTGCGCGCCGGCGCCTTCGAAATCATCCACCTGGCCGACGTCCCCCGCGAGGTGGCCATCGACGAATATGTGGAAGTCGCCAAATCGTTCTTCGGGGGCCCGGAGTCGGGCTTCGTCAACGCAACCCTGGACGCGATCGCGCGCGATGAGCGAGCCGCCTGACGAGTTCGAATGGATCAAGTCGCTCGCCCCCCTGACGCGGGGTGATCGACGGGCGCTCGGCCTTGCCGACGACGCCGCGGTGATACCCTCCAGACCGGGCTTCGATCTGGTCATCTCCAAGGACGCCATGGTCGGCGGCGTTCACACCCTGGTCGGCGAGACCCCCGGCGTCATCGCGCGCCGGCTTCTGCGCACGAGCCTTTCGGATCTGGCGGCCAAGGCGGCCGAACCATTCGGCTACCTGTTGATGACCGCCTGGCCGGCGGACCATGATCGCGATTGGCAGGCGGCGTTCGCCGAGGGTCTGGCCGACGATGGGGCGCTCTACCGCGTTGCGCTTCTGGGCGGTGACACGGTCGCCACCGCCGGGCCGCTCGTCGTGAGCGCGACCGTGCTCGGATGGGTTCGTCGCGGCCGGATGGTCAAACGCTCGACGGCGAGAACCGGCGATCTGCTGATGGTCTGTGGCGCGATCGGCGACGGGTGGCTCGGACTGAAGGCGGCAAAGGGCGAGATCGCCGATCCAGACGGCTCGCTCGCCGGCCACTACCGGCTGCCGACACCGCTGCTCTCGTTGCGCGCGGCGCTCGACAGCCATGTCCGGGCGGCGGCGGACGTTTCCGACGGACTTCTGGCCGACGCAGCGCACGTGGCCGAGGCGAGCGGCCTTGGAGTTCTCATCGACGTCGGCGCCATGCCGATCTCGCCGCGGGCCGCCTCGTGGCTTTCGGCGCAGAAGGACGACGCAGCCGCCCGGCTGATCCTGGCGAGCGGCGGCGATGACTACGCCCTGGCCTGCGCGGTCGATCCCAAGCTGGAGGGCGAATTCGCAGAAGCTGTCCGCGCCGCGGGGGTCCTAGTCGCCACGGCCGGGCGGTTCACGTCCGACACTGACATCCAGGTCGTCCGCGGCGATCGACCAATGAACCCGCTGCGCGGCGGATGGCGGCACCGCTGACCGCGGCGCCGATCACCGCTTCGCGCGTTCATTGAGCCTCAACGCCCGGGTAGGCTCACTCATGACCTTGCAGCAGGCCCTGGCTTTCCTTCTCGTCGCGGCCACGATGGTGGGCTTCGTATGGGGCCGGCTGCGCTACGATCTCGTCGCCCTTCTAGCTCTCCTGGTCGGGCTGATGATCGGCGTCATCCCCGCCAAGACCGCCTTCGACGGCTTCAAGAACGATGTCGTCGTCATCATTGCGTGCGCGCTGATCGTTTCGGCCGCGATCGCGAGGTCGGGCATCATCGAGGCGGCGACGCGTCCTGTCCTTTCGCGATTGAACACCGAGCAAACCCAGGGGCCGGTGCTCACCGGCGCGTCGATCCTGCTGTCGATGATGACAAAGAACGTCGGCGCCCTGGCTATCCTCATGCCCTCGGCGCTTCAGGTCGCCGCCCGGACCAAGACATCTCCGGGCCGATTGCTCATGCCGATGTCCTTCGGCGCACTGGTCGGTGGACTGGTCACGCTTGTCGGAACCTCCACCAACATCATTGTCTCGCAGATTCGCGAACACGAGATCGGTCGACCGTTCCAGATGTTCGATTTCGCGCCGGTGGGCCTCAGCCTTTCGCTCATCTGTCTGGTCTATCTATCCTTCGCCTACCGCCTGCTGCCGAAGACGCGTCCAGGCGGCGGCGAGGTCGACGCCAAGGCTGCCGCCGCGAGCTACGCCGCGGAAGTGTCCGTTCCCGAGGACTGGGACACCGCCAGGACGACCACGATCGCCGATCTTCAGGCACGGGCGCGAGGGGAGGTGAAGGTCACGATGCACATGCGGGGAGACCGCTCCAATGCCTCCCCGACGCTCACGACCCGACTGAAGGCGGGAGACATCCTGATGCTCGAAGGCGACCAGGTGGCGCTCGAGCAACTGATCGCCGCCACCCGTCTCAAGGTGGTTCCGGCCAGGCGGGTGGTGACCCCGCAAGACGCCAAGGAGGAGGTCAGGGAGATGGAGGCCGTCGTGGCGCCGGACTCGGCCCTCATCGGAGCATCGGTGGGAAGCATCGGCTTGCACCGCAATTTCGGCGTCAATCTGCTGGCGGTGGGTCGAGCCCACGGAAGAATCACCGGTCAGCTCCGCGCCCTGGCGCTTCGCGCCGGCGATGTGCTCGTGCTGCAGGCGAGCGAGCGCGCCCTCCCGGCGACCCTGGCGCAGCTGGGCGTCCAGCCCATCGCCCAGCGCGAGCCGCGACTTGGGCTCAGCCGCACGGGCGTCCCGGCGCTGATGATCCTGAGCGCCGCCATGATCCTCGCCGCGTTGAAGATCGCGCCGGTGGCCGTGGCCTTTTTCGGCGCCGCCGTGGCGATGATCGCCATCGGCGCTCTTTCCATGCGGCAGGTCTATCAATCGCTGGACGGCCAAGTCCTCGTCCTCGTCGCGGCCCTGATTCCAGTGAGCGAAGCGGTGCAACGCACAGGCGGCACCGCCCTCGTCGCTCATCTGCTGTCGCAGGCTTTTTCCGACATCCCGTCGGTGCTCGCCCTGGCGCTGATCATGCTGGCGGCGATGCTCGCCTCGCCATTTCTCCACAATGCTCCGACGGTCCTCATCCTGGGCCCGGTGGCGGTCGGACTCGCGCGCCAGCTCGGCCTCAGCCCGGACGCGTTCCTGATGGCGGTGGCGACCGGGGCCGGCTGCGACTTCCTCACCCCCATCGGCCATCAGTGCAACACCCTGGTGATGCGCCCGGGCGGGTATCGTTTCAGCGACTACCCGAGGCTCGGAGCGCCTTTATCCGTCATCGTGATTGCCTTGGGCGCCCCCCTCATCGCCCACTTCTGGCCGCTCGTCCCCCGATGAAGCGAGCGTCGTTCGCCGCCGTTCCTGTCTTGATCGCGCGTCGTCCGATCCGAGCGCTTCGCCGTCGGTGGGCGGCGCCGCGCCGGGCTCGGCGTTCTCTTCGATCTTCTTCTGGTTGCGCTGCTGGCGAGCGGTGGACGGGCGCGTCCAAGGTCTCGTCTCGACGGCCACCTGGTGAGGATAGGCGAAGGTGAGCCCTTCGTGGTCGAACGCCTGTTTGATCGTTTTGATGAGATCAAATCGGGTGTCGATGTAGCCGTGAGGATCGGTCCAGGCGCGCAGTGTAACGGTCACCGTGCTGTCGTTGATGGACGTCACCTTCGCCCAGGGCGCCGGGTCGGCGACGATGCGAGGGTCGGCCTTTGCGCAGCGGATGAGAAGTTCGAGCGCGAAGTCCAGATCGTCCTCGAAGTCGATCTTGAACTCCATCACGATCCGGCGGTTTTCCGGCATGGTGTAGTTGACGATGATGTCGCCGAAGGCCTTGCCGTTGGGGATGAAGACCAGGAGGTTGTCGAGGTCGGTGAGCCGGGTCATGAAAAGGTCGAGGCCGCGCACGCGCCCGACCCTGCCGGCGATCTCCACCCGGTCGCCGACGCGGTAGGGCCGAAGCAGGAGGAGCATCACGCCGGCGGCGACATTGCTGAGACCTCCCTGCAAGGCCAGACCGATCGCGAGAGAGGCCGCGCCCAGGACCGCGATGACCGACGTCGTGCGCACGCCCAGCTGTTGCAGGACAGCGATGATGCCGATGACCATCACCCCGTAGCGCGCCAGCGAGCCGACAAAGCTCTGCAGAATGGTGTCGGGATGGGCGCCCCGGTGCAGGCGTCCGGTGGCCTTGCTCGCCAATCGCGAAGCCGAACGCGCGGCCCACAGGGTAAAGAAGAAGATGGACGCCGCGATGACCAGGTTGATCGCCAAGTGCGCCGCGGAATCGAACAGTTTCTCCCAGGCGGGGACTCCGCCGTACATCAGGCCGTGCACCGTGTCGGAGACGGATGGGAGCGGCGGCGCGGGCGTCGAGGGGCCGGCGGGCGGCTTGGTGAAGGGGCCCAGAAGCGGATTGGTCACTTTTTCACCTCGGACTTGCGCTCAAGGCGCGTTCGCGAGCGACTCTTTGCGTCCAGAAGGCCGCGCAAGGGGCGCCGGTTCCCGAATTGATCACGCGCCGCTTGCGTCAGGCGGGGGGTTTTGGCACTTTCTCGCCGCATTCCGCGGGGCCGGGCTGTCGAGCTCTCCCGCACATTCGATATAGGCAAGGAAATCGCGCCGAGCCGCGCCGTCGCCGACGGTCGCGGTTGGTTGCGTAATGACAGCCGAGGGGCGCCTTCACCATGAGTCTCGTGCTTAGCCTGGTCATCATCGCCGGCCTGATCGCGGTCCTCTACGGCGCCGTGCAAGCCGCATCTCTGCTGAGGGCGTCGGCGGGAAACGCCAGGATGCAGGAGATCGCGGCGGCGATTCAGGAAGGCGCCCAGGCCTATCTGCGGCGGCAGTACGCGACCATCGCGGCGGTCGGGGTCGTCATCCTGCTCGCGATCCTGTTCCTGCTCGGTTGGAGGGAGGCGTTGGGTTTCTTCATCGGCGCCGTCCTTTCGGGCCTCGCCGGTTTCGCAGGCATGCTGATTTCGGTCCGCGCGAATGTGCGCACGGCCCAGGCCGCATCGCAGAGCCTCGCCAGGGGCCTGTCCCTCGCCTTCCGCTCCGGAGCGGTGACCGGGATGCTGGTCGCCGGGTTCGCGCTCCTGGGGGTGGCGGGCTACTACGCCATCCTCACCGTGGCGATGGGACTGCCGAACACCAGCCGCGACGTCGTCGACTCCCTTGTTTCCCTGGGTTTCGGCGCCTCGCTGATCTCGATTTTCGCGCGGCTGGGCGGCGGCATCTTCACCAAGGGCGCCGACGTCGGTGGCGACATGGTCGGCAAGGTCGAGGCCGGGATACCGGAAGACGATCCGCGCAACGCCGCCACCATCGCCGACAACGTCGGCGACAATGTCGGCGACTGCGCCGGCATGGCGGCCGACCTCTTCGAGACCTATGCGGTCACCACGGTGGCGACCATGGTCCTGGCGGCGATCTTCTTCCGTGGCCTGCCGGTGGTCGCCAACATGATGCTCCTGCCGCTGGCGATCTGCGGGGTGTGCATCCTCACCTCGATCATCGGCGCCTTCGCCGTGCGCCTGGGCAGGAACAACAACATCATGGGCGCTCTCTACCAGGGGCTGATGGTGACCGGCGTTCTCTCGGTCGGCGCGGTCTGGTGGGTGATCCACGACCTTGTGCCGGCTGCCGGGGTCTCGGTTCTCGGCAAGGCGGTCAGCGCCAACGCCCTCTTCTACTGTGGCCTTGTCGGCCTGGCGGTGACCGCGGCGATCGTCGTGATCACCGAATACTATACGGGAACCGGCTTTCGTCCGGTCAAGTCCATCGCCAAGGCTTCGGTGTCCGGTCACGGCACGAACGTCATCCAGGGTTTGGCGATGTCGCTCGAATCGACCGCCGCCCCGGCGGTGGTGATCATCGTCGGCATCGTCCTCACCTTTCAGTTCGCCGGCCTCTTCGGGGTCGCAATCGCCACCACGACCATGCTCTCGCTGGCGGGGTTCATCGTCGCCCTGGACGCCTTCGGGCCGGTGACCGACAACGCCGGAGGGATCGCCGAAATGGCTGGCTTGCCGGGCGAAGTGCGCGTGGCCACTGACGCCCTGGATGCGGTGGGCAACACCACCAAGGCCGTGACCAAGGGCTATGCGATCGGATCGGCCGGACTGGGCGCCCTCGTGCTCTTCGCGGCCTACACCCAGGATCTGAAATACTTCGCCGCCAACTCAGACCAGTTCCCGTTTTTCGCGGGCATGGGCGCGGTCGCGTTCGATCTATCCAACCCCTACGTGGTCGTGGGACTGCTGTTCGGAGGCCTTCTGCCGTTCCTTTTCGGCGGCCTCTCGATGACCGCGGTCGGGCGCGCCGCCGAATCGGTGGTGGCCGAGGTGCGAAGGCAGTTCAAGGATAACCCTGGAATCATGACCTTCGAGGTCAAGCCTGAATACGGTCGCGCCGTGGATATTCTCACCCGCGCGGCGATCAAGGAGATGATCGTTCCCTCGTTGCTGCCGGTGGGCTCGCCGATTCTCCTTTTCTTTGTCATCCGCGCCGTAGCCGGTAAGTCCGAGGCTTTCTCGGCCCTGGGCGCGATGCTCATGGGTGTGATCGTGACCGGGCTGTTCGTCGCCATCTCCATGACAAGCGGCGGCGGGGCCTGGGACAACGCGAAAAAACTGATCGAGGAGGGCCATCACGGCGGCAAGGGATCGGAGGCGCACAAGGCGGCGGTGACCGGCGACACGGTCGGCGACCCCTACAAGGACACCGCGGGACCGGCCGTCAATCCGATGATCAAGATCACCAACATCGTCGCCTTGCTCCTGCTGGCGGTGTTGGCCCACGGGGTGATTGCCTAGGCGTCTCGCCCGTACGGCTTGGGAGTCGAAATGGCCATGCAAGAGTCTGCGAGGCAGAGATCGGCCGATCAGATCGTCGCGGCGCGCGCGATCAGATTGCTGCTCGCCGATGTCGACGGCACGCTGGTGACGCAGGAAAAGGTGCTCACGCCGGCGACCGTCGCGGCGGCGAAAGATCTGCGCCGCGCCGGGATCGCGCTGGCGATCACCAGTGGCCGCCCGCCGCGGGGCATGGGCATGCTCATCGAGCCCCTGGCCCTGGACACGCCGATCGCCGGTTTCAATGGCGGCGTGCTGGTGAACCCAAGTCTCACGGTGATTGAAAGCCATGCCCTGGATCCAGCCGTGGCGCAGACGGCCCTTGACCTGATCCTCGGGCAGGGCTTGGACGCGTGGGTCTACACCCCGGACGAATGGCTGATCCGCGACGGGGAAGCCCCGCACGTGGCGCGCGAGGCGTGGACCGTAAAGTTCGACGCGAAGGTCGTGAAGGCGTTCACCAAGGAGCACCTGGCGCAGACGGTGAAGATCGTCGGCGTTTCGGACGACCTGGCCAAGGTCGTCGCCTGCGAAGCCGCCGCCCGGAAGACCTTGGGCGCCGGCGCCAGCGCGGCGCGATCGCAACCCTATTACCTCGATGTCACCCATCCGTTGGCCAACAAGGGCGCCGTTGTGACCACCCTATCGCGGCGACTGGGGATTCCGGTCGGGGCCATCGCGACCATCGGGGATATGCCCAACGATATGCTGATGTTCGCCGCGGGGGGATTTTCCATCGCCATGGGCAACGCATCCGACGAGGTGAAGGCGCAGGCGAGCGTCGTGACAAAGGGCAATGATCACGACGGCTTCGCCAAGGCGGTGGAAAGGTTCATTCTGCCCAAGGCGAACAAGGGAGACTGATTGATGACCCCGAGGGTCCGAGAAATCCTGAGTTGGTACGGCGCCGATAATCCGGGGACCCTGACCAACCTTGCCCGGCTGCTCAATCACGGGTTGCTCGGCGGAACCGGCAAACTGGTGATTCTTCCCGTCGACCAGGGTTTCGAGCACGGTCCGGCTCGCTCGTTCGCGCCCAATCCCCCCGCCTACAATCCTCACTACCATTTCGAGCTGGCGATCGAGGCCGGCTGCAACGCCTACGCGGCGCCTCTGGGTTTCCTGGAAGCCGGCGCCCGCGAGTTCGCGGGGGAGATTCCCCTTATCCTCAAGACCAACGACAGCGACGTCCTGCGTGACGATGCTGATCCCAGCCAGGCTTTGACCTCGAGCGTGGCCGACGCGCTGCGGCTCGGCTGTTGCGCGGTCGGCTTCACAATCTATCCGGGATCGGCGCATGAGCTGGAGATGTACGGCCAGCTGCGAGCCTGCGCCGAAGAGGCGAAGGCCAACGGTTTAGCGGTTGTTGTCTGGTCCTATCCTCGGGGGTCCGGCCTCAGCAAGGCCGGCGAGACCGCGATCGACGTCATTGGCTATGCGGTCCAGATCGCCGCCCAACTGGGCGCCCACGTCATCAAGGTGAAGCTTCCCAGCGCCCACATCGAACAGGACGCCGCAAGAAAGGTGTTCGAAGCGCAGAAGATTCCCGTTTCGACCGCCGCCGACCGAGTGCGGCACATGGTGGACTGCGCCTTCGCGGGCAGGCGGATCGTAATCTTCTCCGGGGGAGCGGCGGTTTCCGATCAGGAACTGCTGGAAGAGATCAAGGCGATCGACGAGGGCGGCGGGTTCGGCTCGATTATCGGGCGCAATTCTTTTCAGCGCCCCAAGGCGGCCGCGCTTCGGCTCCTTGGCGAGGTCATGGCGATTTACGACCCGACCAACTCTTAGTCATCCCGCGCTTCTCACGCCGGCCGACCTAAGAGCGTCTCGACCACATCTCGGGTCGAGAACGCCAGGCGGTTCTGGGGTGATGGTCGGGGCCTATCGGCGCTATCTGCGGCGCGAGCATGAACAATTGTCGTCTAGACGACAGACTTGCCGCCGGCTTTGCCGTTTGGCTCGCCGGAGCGTCGGTGTCGGCGCTGTCGATGAACTCGCGCGCGGCGGCTAAACGCCGCCTGGAGGGGGGCGTGAAGGCTCGAAACTGTGTTCTCCAGGCATTGGGGAAGGCCGACCTCGTGGCCCTCGAGCCGCAGATGCAGGAGGTTCGGCTCGCATCGGGCGAGGTTCTCTACGAGCCTGACTATCCCGTGGACTGGGTATGGTTCCCCAATACCGCGGTCCTCTCCGTGGTGACTCTCATGGCCGACGGCCGCACCGTGGAGAGCGACACCATCGGCTACGAAAGCGTGGTCGGGGTGCTCGCCGCCCTGGGCACATCGATCTCGATCAACCGGACATTCACGCAAATTCCTGGAATCGCGCTCAGGATTTCCTCCTCTGCATTGCGTCGGCAGGCGGACCAAAGCGCGGACCTGCGAAAGCTCCTGATCCGCCATTCCCAGGCCAATCTCGCGCAGGCGCACCAGTCGGTGGCGTGCAACGCCCTGCATGGAGTCAACCAGAAGCTCTGCCGCTGGCTCCTGATGTCGCAGGACCGGACCGCCAGCGATGTCATTGAACTCACGCAGCAGTATCTGGCCGCCATGGTCGGCGTGCAGCGGACCACCATCACCCAGGCCCTGCGCGAGCTCACCCAGGAAGGACTGATCGCCCAGGGCCGGCGGCGCATCCAGATACTCGACCGACCGCGACTGGAGGCCTACGCCTGCGAGTGCTACGAAGCGGTGCGTGCTCATCTGGAGCGACTGGTCGGCCACGCGCCATCCACGGGGTGAACCTCGGCGCCGGTGCGGTCCACGGCGGCCATCGAGGTAGACAATGATCAAGAGCTTTTCGGATCACGCGGCCAACGAGAGAACATTCCTGGCCTGGGTGCGCACCGCCATCGCGATCATGGCTTTCGGATTTCTGATAGAGAAGTTTGATTTGTTTCTGAAATTCGCGGGCGCCTCCACTGGCCTCCACATGCCGGCTCAGCTTCACCAGAGGTTCGCCGGGGTCGCGGGCCTGGCCCTGATCGCCTTGGGCGCGGTGCTCATGAGTCTGGCGACCCATCGGTTCCTGAAGACCGCCAAGGACATCGACAGTCCCGAGGTCAAGCTGGGCGCCGGTTCGCGGATCGACGTCGCCCTGGCGTCGCTCCTCGTCGCCCTGGGCTGCGCGCTCTTCCTGTATCTGGCGCAAAATCTCGTCGCGACACTTTGAGGAGAAGGACGGCCGTTGGCTCCTCTCCGCGGCGACGGCGAGGCCTTCCACGCGGTCGAGGCAGCGGGTCGAACAGGCGGGCGGGTGGCGAAGAAACGGATCGTGATCGTCGGGGGCGGCTTCGGCGGCATGGCGGCGGTCAAGGCGCTCAAGCGCGCCGACGCCGAGCTGACCCTGATAGATCGCACCAACCACCACCTCTTCCAGCCGCTGCTCTATCAGGTCGCCACGGCGGCGCTCTCACCGGCCGATATCGGCGCGGCGAGCCGCGCGCTGCTGCGCCGGCAGAAGAACGTCACGGTCATCCTGGGCGAAGTGAGCGGTGTCGATACTCGAGCGGGCCTTGTCAGGGTCACGGACGCGCCCGACGTTCCGTTCGACTTCCTGGTGCTCGCGACCGGGGCCGCCTACAGCTTTTTCGGAAGGGACGAATGGGCCGCGCACGCCGCGGTCCTCAAATCCCTGGCCGACGCTGTGGCGATCCGCGAGCGCTTACTGGGCGCCTTCGAATGGGCGGAGAGCCATGCCGACCAGCGTGAGATCAGCCGGATGCTGACCTTCGTGGTCGTCGGCGGCGGTCCCACCGGGGTCGAGCTGGCCGGCACGATCATCGAACTGGCGAGGTCGACGCTCGCCCGCGACTTTCGGCGCATCGACCCGGCGTCGGCGCGGATCATCCTCTGCGAAGCCGGTCCACGCTTGCTTTCGGCGTTTCCCCGACCCTTGTCGGACTATGCTCGGACGGCGCTCGAAAAGCTTGGCGTGCAGGTGCGGATCGGGACGGCGGTGAACGAAATCGACGCCGCCGGCCTCACCGCGGGAACCGAGCGGATAGAGACGAACAATATCCTGTGGTGCGCCGGGACGGCGGCGCGTCCGGCCGCCGAATGGCTCGGGGCCGGGGCCGCGGGCAACGCGGCGGTGAGGGTCGGCGCCGACTGCGCGGTTCCTGGTCATCCCAACATCTTCGCGATCGGCGATGTGTCGAGCTTCGCCGCCGGCGGCGGGGCGAACCTGCCCGGTCTGGCCGCGGTGGCCAAGCAGCAGGGCGCCTATGTCGGCCGGCTCCTTGCGGCGCGTGTCGCCGGCAAGGTCGAACCGCCGCCGTTCCGTTATCGCGACCTGGGGACGATGGCTGTCATCGGCAGGTCCAGCGCGGTCGCTGATTTTGGCTGGCTGCGCCTGACCGGCTTTGCCGCGTGGCTCACCTGGTCATTGGTCCACCTGATGCTGCTGGTCGATTTCCGCAGCCGGCTGACGGTCTACGTCAATTGGTCGTGGGCCTGGTTCACCTATGGCCGCGGCGCCCGCTTGCTCGTTCGCGCCGGCCGGGACCCCTCGCGCGCCTCTCTCGGAACAGGCACGGATCTGCTCTAAGAACGCGCCTCAGGCGAGGGAAGACCCATGGAGCCCAAACCCGCCACAGCGGCGACCCGACAGGTTCAGGCGACTGCGTCCGCGGGGCTGCCGGAGGGGAGCGACGCCGACTTCGCCGATGCGCGCCGCGGATTCATTGGCACCATCCCCGATGGAAAGATTGTCGACGAGGCGGGACGCGTCTTTTGGGACATGAGCGCGTTCGCCTTTGAAGCTGGCGACGGTCCGGTCCCGGACACGGTGCACCCGGGCCTTTGGCGCCAGGCCCAACTCAATTCGATCCACGGCCTCTTCGAGGTCGCCCGGGGTATCTATCAGGTCAGAAACTTCGACCTCTCCAACATCACCTTCATCGAGGGCGAAAAGGGCTGGATCGTCGTCGATCCGCTGATCTCCTCGCAGAACGCCGCCGCGGCTCTGAAGCTGCTCTTCGAACATCGCGGCGCGCGCCCGGTGACCGCCGTCATCTACACCCACAGCCATGTCGATCACTACGGCGGGGTGCGCGGCGTGATCGGCGAGGCGGAGATCGCCGGCGGGGTCCCGATCATCGCCCCGGAGGGTTTCGTCGAGGCGGCGGTGAGCGAGAACGTCCTGCTCGGCAACGCCATGAACCGCCGCGCGACCTACATGTACGGGTCCCTCCTGCCGAAGAACCCCACCGGCCACGTCGACGCGGGCCTGGGCAAGACGGTCTCGATGGGCGAGGTCAGCCTCATCCCGCCGACTGAGAGTATCTCCAGGACCGGAACCAGGCTGTTGGTGGACGGGGTGGAGATCCTCTTCCAGCTCACTCCGGACACCGAAGCGCCGGCGGAGATGAACTTCCTCTTTCCGAAATCCGGCGCGCTGTGCATGGCGGAGAACTGCACCTGCCATCTGCACAACATCTACACCCCCAGGGGCGCGCAGGTGCGCGACGCCAAGGCCTGGAGCCGCTACATCGACGAGGCGATCGAGCTGTTCATCGACCGCACCGAGGTATTGTTCGCCAGCCACCACTGGCCCCGGTGGGGAAGGGAACGGGCCCGCGCCTTCCTCGAACAGCAACGCGATCTCTACAAATTCGTCCATGACCAGACCCTGCGCCTGGCCAACCACGGCCTCACCGCGGCGGAGATCGCCGAAACGCTGGAACTGCCGCCCACCCTGGCCGCGGAGTGGCACACCCGCGGCCTCTATGGGACGCTCAACCACAACGCCAAGGCGGTCTATCAGCGTTACCTGGGCTGGTTCGACGGCAACCCCGCCAACCTCCACCGCCTACCGCCGGTGGAGGCGGCAGAGGCCTACGTCGCCCTCGCCGGGGGCGCTGCGCCGCTCCTTGCCCAAGCCCGCGCCGCTTTCGAAGCGGGAAACTACCGATGGGTCGGCGAACTGGTGAACCACCTGGTGTTCGCCGACCCCCTCAACCGCGAGGCCCGCGAGCTTCAGGCCGACGCCCTGGAGCAGCTCGGCTACCAGTCGGAATCCGGGCCGTGGCGCGCCTTCTATCTCACCGGCGCGATGGAGCTTCGCCATCCGCGGCCCGCTTCGGGCGCCCCGCGCCAGGTGGGCGGCGGACAGTTGCGCGCCCTGCCCGCCGACAAGCTCCTGGATTCGCTCTCGGTGCGGCTCGATGGCGTCAAGGCTGGCGCGTCACGCCTGGCGCTCGAGATCTCCTTCACCGACACCGGCGAGACCTTCGCCGTCAGGGTCGAGAACGGCGTGCTCAATCACCGGCGAGGCGTGAGCGAGGGAGCCGCGAAGGTCCGCCTCACCCGCGCGACGCTCATCGCTCTGGTGTTCGGCGAGACGTCATTGCAGCCGGCGCTCGCCGACGGTTCGGTGTCTATTGAGGGCGAGGGCGGGGCGTTCGCCGACTTCCTCTGCCTGCTGGACCGGTTCGATTTCTGGTTCGAAATCATCGCGCCGTAGCGAGCGCCGCGCGTCAGAGCCGGGCGCGGATCCAGTCGGTGAGGAGGTCGGCGGCGCGTTCGCGATGCGCTGGGAGATCCTCGAAATAGTGCGCCCCAGGGACCAGTTCGAGGCTCTTGTCCGCCGCCGCCAACGCCGCGAAGATCGCCCGCGCGTCGCTTGGGAAAACGCCCTGGTCGCCAAGGCTCTGGACCACCAGCGACGGCGTGGCGACGCCGGCGAGGCGCTCGGCGCCCCGGCAGGGTGAGGTCTCGAGGCTCCACATCGAGAGCCAGGTCTTCAGGGTGTTGGCCCTGCCGATGCCGAGCGGACCCCGGTTCGCGGTCGCCGGGTCGCCGGCGTAGCAGCCTGGCGAGGGCCGGTCGGAGGGATCGATGGCGCCGTCCATGAACCGCAGGTCCGCCCACACGCGAAAGAGCGGGAAGATGCGGTCGGGAACGCCGGCGGCCTGCAGCCTCGACAGCTCAGCCTTGGCCCAGTCGGTGATGCGCTGGTTTCGCGCCGTCTGCGCCGCTCGATATCGATCGATGAAGCCTTGCGGATAGGGCGGCGCGTTGCGCGGATCGAAGGCGTCGAGCGCCGGGTCGGTCAAGGTGGGGTCGCTCTCGTCGACCACCGAGGGGTCCATCCAGGCGGTCAGGACCTCCGGTCGGCCCGGATGGGCGTTCAACGAGATGTAGAGGTCGGCGGGCGTCAGTTGCGCCAGCGCATCGCCAGCCCGCGCGCCCAGGTCGCCCCAGAAACGCTGGCCCGACGCGGCGCCCTGGTAGGCGGCCATCAGAGAGCCGCCGCCGGAGTTTCCAAGCAGGACCACCGCCCGCGCTCCCGCCTCGTCCTTCAGCCAGCGCACCCCAACGCCAATGTCGATCAGGGCGTGTTCGAGGATGAAGAGATCCTCGGCGCCCCGGTAGCGGGTGTTCCAGCCCAGGAACCCCACGCCCCGCGCGGCGAGATGCGGCGCCAGATAGTGTTCGGCGAAATCGACGTTGTAGTGGGTGGCGATGACCGCCACCGAAGGGCGCGCATCGCCGGTGGTCCAGTAGAGGCCCTGACAGGGATGGCCGCCCGCGCCGGCGCGCCGCGCCGTGGGCGAGGCGAGGCCGACGAAGCGCGCCTGAGCCATGGGAGCCGGTGTCGTCATGTTTCCTCTCCCCCAAAATCGCGTCGCCGCTTCCCTTTCGTCGCGCCTGGCGGCATGAGAACGCGCGACGGTGGTTCGAGGCGCGAAAGGCTGGCGGGATGAAAGCGGCTGTCTACTACGAGAATGGCGATCCCGGTGTCTTCAAGTATGAGGACCTACCCGATCCCCAATGTCACCCCAAGGGCGTCGTCATCAGGGTCGAAGCGGTCAGCATCGAGGGCGGCGATGTCCTCAACCGCTGGCGCGGCGCCCTGCATTCGAAGCCGCATGTCGTCGGCTATCAGGCCGCCGGGGAAGTCGTCGAAGTCGGCGGCGAAGTCACCACCCTGAAGGTCGGCCAGAAGGTCGCGACCACCAACGCCTACGGCTCGCACGCCGAGCTGCGCGCGATTCCGGCGCGCAATGCCTGGGCGATCCCAGCAGGGTTCGATGTCAAACTCGCCTCGGTGATGCCGGTGACCTTCGGCACCGCCCACGATTGCCTCTTCGAATTCGGCCGGCTGAAAGCGGGCGAGACCGTGCTGGTGCAGGCCGGCGCCAGCGGCGTGGGGGTCGCGGCGATCCAGCTCGCCAAGCGGGCCGGGGCGACGGTGCTGGCGACCGCCTCGAGCGACGAGCGGCTGGAGCGCCTGAAGGCGATCGGCCTGGACCACGGGATCAATTACAAGGAACAGCAGGTCGAGGCGGAGGTCATGCGCCTCACCGGCGGCAAGGGCGCCGACCTGGTGGTCGACCCGGTGGGCGGTTCGACCCTGCAGTCATCCATCCTGTCGCTGGGCTACCGGGGCCGGGTCTCGATGGTCGGGGCGGCCGGGCGCGAGCCGATGCGGGTCGATGTCTCGAGCCTGATGGGCGGCAACCGCTCGCTCAACGGCGTCTTCCTCGGGGCCGAGATCGGCTCGGACCGGGTCCATGACAATATCCAGCGCATGATCGAGGAGGCGGCGCGCGGCGAGCTGAAGGTGCTCGTCGACCGCACTTTCCCGTTGTCGCGGGCCGCCGAGGCGCACGCCTATATCGAAAGCCGCCAGGCCGTCGGGCGGGTCGTGCTCATTCCCTAGGCGCATTCGGGCAGGGGGCATGGAGAGGCAACTTCGGCTGAGGAGAGGCGTTATGCGGCGGGCGCCAGTCGGGAGCGGTCAGCCATGAGTCCATCGGATGACGCCCCGGCCATGGCGGCGACGCCGGCCGTGGAGGCTGCGACGGGCGAGCTTCGCGGGCGTTTCCAGGCGATTCGCCGCGCGAGCGTGGCCCTGGCCGCGCCGCTCACCGCGGAGGACCAGGGCGCCCAGTCGACGGCCGACTCCAGCCCGACCAAATGGCATCTGGCGCATACCGCCTGGTTCTTCGAGACCTTCGTCCTGGCGCCGCATGCGCCCGGCTACCGGGCGTTCGATCCCGCCTTCGCCTTTCTCTTCAACTCCTATTATGAGGCGCTCGGCGAGCGTCACCCAAGGCCGCAGCGGGGCCTGCTGACCCGCCCCTCGCTCAGCGAGATCCTCGCCTATCGCGGCCACGTCGATGCGGCGATGGGACGGCTTCTGGAGGGCCCGGTCCCTGGCGAAGTCGAGGATCTGGTCATCCTGGGCCTCGCTCATGAAGAGCAGCATCAGGAACTGATCCTGATGGACATCCTCAATCTCTTCGCCATCTCGCCGCTGCGGCCCTGCTACGCCAAGGATGGGCCTGCCCCGGCGGCGGCCCGCGCGCCGCTGCGCTTCGTCCCGATCCGGGCCGGCCGGGTGGAGATCGGGCGCGCCGAGGCCCCCTTCGCCTTCGACAACGAGGGACCGCGCCACGAGGTTCTCCTGCAGCCCTATTGCCTGGCCAGTCGCTTGGTCACCAACGGCGAGTGGCTGGAGTTCATGGCCGCCGGCGGCTACGCCCGGCCCGAGTTCTGGCTCTCCGATGGCTGGGCGCGGGTCAAGGCCGAGGGCTGGGAGGCCCCGCTCTACTGGGAGCGCGAGGGCGATCTCTGGCGCTCGATGAGCCTCGCCGGACCGGGCCTCGTGGACCCCGAGGCGCCGGTAGTCCACGTGAGTTTCTACGAGGCGGCCGCCTTCGCCGCCTTTGCCGGCAAGCGCCTGCCCACCGAAGCGGAGTGGGAGCACGCGGCCTGTTCCACGCCGGCCGACCTCGAACAGCTTGCCGACGAGGTGTGGCAGTGGACCACCAGCGCCTATTCGCCCCATCCCGGCTTCCACCCGGCGGCCGGAGCGGTGGGCGAATACAACGCCAAGTTCATGGTCGGCCAGATGGTGCTGAAGGGCGGCGCGTGCGTCACGCCCAAGGGCCATGTTCGGCCGTCCTACCGCAACTTCTTCTATCCCCATCAGCGGTGGATGTTCGCCGGCGTGCGCCTGGCGCAGGACGCCGGCGAGTTCACCGGCGCCGAAGCGTTCCGCGCCGATGTCCGCGCCGGGCTCTCCGCGGCGCGCAAGGCCATCCCCGCCAAATGGTTCTACGATGCGCGCGGCTCGGAGCTCTTCGAGGAAATCTGCCGGCTTCCCGACTACTACCCGACTCGCCAGGAGAGCGCCGTCCTGGAGCAGGCCGCGCCGGAAATCGCCGCCCTGATCCCGGCGGGCGCGCGGCTGGTGGAGCTGGGAAGCGGCGCCAGCGTCAAGATCAGGCTGCTTCTGGACGCCGCCGCCCAGATCGAGGGCTACACCCCGATCGACATCAGCGCCTCGGCCCTGGACGCCGCGGCGGCCGCGATCGGCAAGGACTATCCGCGGCTGAAGGTGACGCCGCTGCTAGGCGACTTCGCGACCGCGACTGAGCTTCCAGTGGCCCGCGAAGGCGGGATTCCGGTCGGCTTCTTCCCCGGCTCGACCATCGGCAATTTCGCCCCCGACGAGGCAGTGGCATTGCTCGCCCGGGTCCGCCGCTGGCTGGGGGAGGGGAGCCTCTTCATCGTCGGCGTCGACCTCGCCAAGGACGAGGCGAGCCTCATCGCCGCCTACGACGATCCTCAGGGGGTCACCGCGCGGTTCAACCTCAATCTGCTCGAGCGGATCAACCGCGAACTGGGTGGGGACTTCGATCCGCAGAACTTTGCGCATCTCACGGTGTGGAACGCGGCCGAGGGGCGGATAGAAATGCACCTGCGGGCGCGACGGAGTCATCGGGTGCGCGCGGCGGGGCTGGAGACCGCCTTCGTCGCCGGCGAGACCATCCATACCGAGAACTCCTACAAGTTCACCAAGGAGGGTTTCGCCGCCCTGGCCGCCAGGGCCGGCTGGAATGTCGCGCAATGCTGGACGAGCCCCCCGCCGAGGTTCGCCGTCTTCCTGCTGCGAGCGCGGACTTGAGCCTCGGCCCCCGCGGCCTTACCGCCCTGCGCCCGGGCTCAGCTCGCGCCGGGCCGCCGTCCGCCGCCCCGCGAGGCCGTGCCGCCCTTGCGGCCGGCATCGGCGGCGAGGTCGCGGTTCTGGGCGAAGCTGCGCTTTTCGCTGGGGACGCTGGCGCCGCCGCGGCGCGCGATCTCGCGCCGGCGTTCCGGGTCCATCGCCGCGAAGCCGCGCCGGCTCGCGCGTCGGGTGTCGTTGTGGGGGGTCTGCATCTCTCGAAAATCCTCTCTTGGCGAGCACTTGGCGGGTGACTGACGGCAGGAGGCTTGGAATCGCTCGCGTGATTTCCCTTGCGACCCTTCCTAAACCGCCAAGACGCGCTCAAGTTGCCGCCCTTGGCCGTCAAAAGCGCCAGGGCGCGGCGCAGCGAAGCGCTTGCTTGGGGAGTCGTCGCCGATGATCGCGTTCCACTGGCGGCTGGTTCTGGCGGTGATCGTCGGGCTCGCCGGCTTCGGCCTGGCGACCGCTTTCGGCGCACCGGGGCCGGCGCGGGCCCTGATCGGCTGGAATATCGGCGCGGCGGCCTACGCCGCGGTGATGTGGCGCCTCTTCCTCACCGCCACGGAGGAAAAGGTCCGGGCGCGCGCCGGCCGGCAGGACGAGGGCAGGGGCGTTCTCACCCTGCTGGTGGTGGTCGCGATCCTCGCCTCCCTGGGGGCGATCATCGATTCCCTGATTCTGGTGAAGGGCCACAGCGCCGCGGCGCGGGGCCTGGTCACCTCCCTTGCCGCCCTGACCCTGGTCAGCTCATGGGTGGTCCTGCAGTCGGTGTTCGTGGTCCACTACGCCCACCGTCACTTCGAGGACCTCGCCGAGCACGGGCCCGGCGGCGGATTCCTGTTTCCGGGCGATCCGCCCAGGACCTATCTCGACTTCGCCTATCTTTCGATCTGCATCGGGGCCACGGCGCAGATTTCCGACCCCTCGGTCTGCACCACCCGCCTGCGCAACCTGGTGACCGGCCACGCCGTCACCTCCTTCTTCTACAACACCGCCGTCCTCGCCCTGGGGATCAACATCCTCTCCGGGCTGATCGGGCATTGAGAGGGATTGGGTCGTGCACGAGACTCCGGAGATGTCCGATCGGAGCGCGAGAGCGCGATTCGTGAGGTATTGTCTTGGCCACGCCCGTACGCTTTGCGTCCGTGCATGGGGAATGCTGGCTGTGTTCCTCCTGGTCGGCGTGATCCCGGACGTCACCCATGCGCAATCGATGTCGCCAGCGCCGCGCATGTGCTGGATAAACGCCAAGACGGGAAAGCCTGTCGATTGCCTGCCGCCCAGGGCGACGCTTGATCCGCTCAATCCTAACCGGGCAAGCAGCCCAACCGTGCCCGGAGCAGAAGGGTTTCCAGAGGTTCCGGGGAGAGACTTCGTTCGTGGTCCCGATGGTTCCTGGATAAACGCCAAGACGGGAGAGCCTGTCGATTGCCTGCCGCCCAGGGCGACGCTTGATCCGCTCAATCCTGACCGGGCAAGCAGCCCAACCGTGCCCGGAGCAGAAGGGTTTCCAGAGGTTCCTGGGCGAGACTTCGTCCGCGTCCCCTGTCCGCCGCCTTCCACGGCTTCTTCAGCCGTTCGTGGCGGCTGTCTCGGCGGAGCGGTGCTGGTCGAGATCAACGCCGCGCGGACCGATCCTGCGGGCTACGCCAAGACCCTGCGAGGGCGCGCCCAGACCGCCGCCACGGCCGAGGCCATC